>OBVF01000003.1_pt1 | contig 408952 bp, 362 predicted proteins | sample 1476041 | NCBI WGS metagenome assembly OBVF01 (sample SAMEA2579983, study PRJEB22360) | human gut metagenome
TTTTTGTAAGACGCTGATTTGCAAAGGTGTTGTAAAACATAAAAATGAAAGGAAGGGAAAAAGAAGAAAAAAGGAGGCACATTATAATTATACGCGCATGCGTATACGCGTGCGAGCAAAAAATTGAAATATAGATTTCCACAGATAAAAAATAGTTGCTTATTCTTTCTCATTCATCTACTGTTATACTTAACATTGTTTTGGAGAGTTATTAGTTGCTTTTATTAACTTTGCAAAAAAGATCAAATGCCAACTATCCCAATACACAAAGTAGTTCAACAATCTGATTTCGGAATATACCTGAAAGAAGTCTCCCCTTTTTCATCAAAATCGCCTATTAACTATATTCATCAGGATGATTATTATATATTCGGTATGGTGGATAGCGGAAAGTGCAGCGTCAGTATTGATTTTAAGAATTATCATTTATCAGAAAGTGAAATAATATGTACCCAGCCCCATCAAGTGCATCATGTTACCAATGCAGGCAACGCAAAAACATTTCTTTTGTTTATTGACAGTGTATTCATAGACTCAGAGACAAAACAAATACTTGCCGAATATGCTCTATCTCTGACGCCATTCAAAATAAGCGATCAACAACGCTTTGAATTAGAACAATTATTCGCCATCATTCTCCACAGAATAAACGATTCGGGGAACAATAAATCAAAACATATTATACAAAACCTAGCACGTGCTGCCGTAGGGATAATAACAGAAACCATACAAGGAATTATCCGGCAACAATCTAAAAATAAAAGACATATAGAAATCACATTAGCTTTCAAAGAACTACTTTCCAAAGAACTACACGTAGAAAAGAGAATATCTCACTATGCAAAATCGTTACATATATCTCCGGTATATTTAAACGAAGCTATTAAAAGCATTGCCGGAATCAGTGTAAGCAAATATATTCAAATTGAACTTATGTTGAGAGCAAAACGAATGCTAATATATACCTCTCTAAATATAAAAGAGATCGCTATTAATTTAGGTTTTGATGATTATGCTTATTTCACGCGTTTATTTACGAAAGCAACAGGCCTAAGTCCTACCTCATATAGAAAGAAATACCTTGAATAGTGCAATCTTTACCTTATATTGTCTATTTTTCCATTTAACAACGCATTGTAACTTTGCAACCAAAAAGGAACAATGAATAGAAAGAGATTTATTTACTTTACGGATTTAATATTGATTCCCTTATTTATTTTATCGTTATACACAGGAATAAAACTACACATCGCAGGCCATCATGCCAACCATGAAATATGGCACAATTGGACTGTGTTTCACACAATCGCCAGCCTGTTATTTACTATATTCGGAATTGTACACATCAAAAGCCATTGGGGCTGGTATAAAGGATTAAAAACGACAGGCTGTAAAGGTAAAAAAAAGGTTGTGTTACTTTTCTCCATAACCTTTGCATTGGTTATTATTACAGGCATACTATTGCTACTATTCGTCGATGGAGCCAATTCGCCAACAGGACTGCTACATTACAAAATAGGTATTGCAACGGGAGTTTTAGCGATTCTACACATATTAAAACGAAAACACTTCTTGTATAGCGGATTTAAAACAAATATAATAGCCAAGAAACAATAATTATGCATTGTCTAAAAATCAACCAAGATGCAATACTACCTTACCAGCCAGTATTCACCCAGCCCGCATCGTTATACCACTGATAATCACGATAAAATTCATTTAACTTCGGACTTGAACTACGAGGTATAAAGATAGACAAGCCACATGTTCCAGTCATATCAAAGGCCCCTACCCAATCTGAAAAGTTTTTTGGAGTAGTATAATAGTAGGGAACAGCTTCTTTAAAAAACTGCTCCCAAATTTTATATTCATCATTGTCACCCGTGATCTTTTTCATAAAATCAGCAAAATCATAATAGAGTTTAGAGTTATTGTAATCATATGAATACCCTTTTCTCTTATCATAGCAATATACATTATCAGAAGTGATCGATGCGTCCACATATTTTGAGACAAGCTCTCCCGTGACAGTGGCAAGCGCTTCAAGCTTACTACAATCTACCACTGCAGACGAAACCCCTGCAACCCAAATATTAGTAAGATAATTACGGTCTTTCCATGGGCTATACTCCCCTTCCCGTATCTCTGCATTATATGTGTTTACATAATTTGTATAATATGTTTCAGCAATCTTTCTTGCAGCATCTTCATCTTCAAACATAGCAGGCACTACAACCTGATAAGGAGCTCCCGGAGCCGGAATTTCAGTAGGAGAACCCACTATATAATCTGTATATTGACGCAACTCATAAGCAACTTCTGCCGCTTGCATAAAGCAAGCATCAAAAAAGACAAAATTCAGGTGCCGGGTACCCTCAAGCACTTTACGAAGATCTGCAATATTCATTGACTTCCCGCCATCATCTCCAAATGACCTGGATTTAACTCCCGGATAAGGAGCCCAGCCATCAGCATGTGACCATAACACCAATCCATAACTATCAGCCGGATATTCCGAATAGACCTGATTTAAAATACTTTTCATTATTTCAGTATCTACAGAATTCTGTTCCGCATAATCCTGAAGCCTCTCTTGTTTTACCGTACCATTATTATCCTTGTATAGGCGAATTAAACGCGGTTTTGAATCTTTATCATCCCAGTAAATGATCAAGTTATTATTCTGATCATCCACAGACTTCATTCCTTCAAGCATTTCATTAAAGTCTGCTTCGGCAAAAGAGCTCAAGTTGTTTTGCGCTACCATATATACCAATACTGTACGTGATCGCTTCTCCGCCTCCGGAGCTTCGTTGTCATCACGACATGCCGTAAAAGTCAAAATAAAAAATGAAACCAATAAAGATAATATGGTAATTCTCATAATTATAGTATGCTCTGTTTCTTAATATATTACCCACAAAGATAAAAAAATAAGAGATACAAACATTGCATCTCTTATATATTAACATCTTAACTATTCTTCCGGTTTAGTGAACCTGAATTTTTCAGGATCAATCTTTTGCAAAGCCACCGCTTTATTCTTCTTATACTTTCCCAGTATTTTCAAAGCTTCTTTATCGAGTTTCTTCTTACTATCCGAAAAATAAATCATACAAGTCCTGTTAGGCTGATTCATATCCAGTTCTAAAAAGTTTTTAAACTGATAGCTGTACAATTCACGATGTGGCAAAAAACCATTCTTATCAAGATGAACACTATCAATCAACTGAATATCCGTATAGTACACCACAGTATCTGTAAATGAAGCAGAAACGCCAAAAGCATACACAGGCTTATGAGAACCTTTCTTAATTGAAAACGCTGAGCACAAAGTAAACACCAGTGCTATTGCAAATAGTATTTTTACGTATTTCATATCTTAACTGTTTTATTGCGGCAAAGGTAACAAAAAAGGGGAAATATCTCTTATTAATGACAAAGAAATGGCATCATTACTGATACACCCACAACAATAATGGCTTTTTTTCATCTTTAAGCAACTTGTCAACACGCCGCATCACATCATTGGCTATCACAGGACAACCCTGGCTCATACCTAAAGGAAGATGTGCCGGATAAATCTCAACGACAGGTATAAGATCATAGGAATGCAAAACAACCACACGTTTGAAAGCATTATTATTGGTTGCCTCCAGACCATGCAGTTTATAATGAACATTAATCCCCCATTTGCTGTATGACCGGACACCGACTTTGTAGCGCCCCAAAGAAGAGCAATAACTCCCTTCTATATTACTAAACACAGGATTGGAGACTGTACTATTCTTCCCATATCCATGAGCACAAAGACTGGCACACAAAATCGAATCGCCTTTAAAGTCCCAGACAAAAAATCGTTTTTTACCAGAATGAATACTAAAATCAACCAAAAAGCAATAGTTTGTATTCAAACCGTTTTTCACACAATATACCTTTGCAGAGTCTGCTTTCTCCTTCAAACGCTCTTGTTTTTCAGAAATAAGAGTGCCGCCTTCTTTCGTACACTTTCCCCATCCCCAAAAACAAAAAGAGAATGCTAAAAACAAGATCAATAAAAAACGGATCAACTTAATCATACATCTTTCTTTTAAATTAAGAAGGTCTAAAAAAAACGGACATTTTTCTTACAAAAATACAAAAAAGTCGTGCAAGTCCGTTTTTAGTTATCCTAAACACTTCAACTTACACGACTAATACCTTAATTGTCGAAAACTGATATATCGTCTTATCCCAAGTACGATTTGAGCAATTTACTACGATTACTTTGTCTTAATCTTCTGATTGCTTTTTCTTTTATCTGACGAACGCGCTCACGTGTGAGACCAAACTTATCGCCGATTTCTTCTAATGTCATTTCCTGTTGTCCGATACCGAAAAACATCTGTATGATTTCTTTTTCTCTATCGGTTAACGTAGAAAGAGCTCTATCAATTTCCCTCGCAAGAGACTCATTAACCAGAGAGCGGTCCGCCATAGGCGAATCGTCATTCACCAGCACATCCAGCAAGCTGTTATCTTCTCCTTCAACGAAAGGCGCATCTACCGAAATATGACGGCCAGACACTTTTAACGTATCAGAGATTTTATCAACCGGGATTTCCAATTCGTCTGCCAACTCTTCCGGAGATGGCCGGCGCTCGTTTTCCTGCTCGAATTTAGAGAAAGCTTTACTGATTTTATTCAGTGAACCTACCTGATTCAAGGGAAGGCGAACGATACGTGACTGTTCTGCCAATGCTTGCAGAATAGACTGACGAATCCACCATACAGCATAACTGATAAACTTGAATCCACGTGTTTCATCAAACTTTTCGGCAGCCTTAATCAGTCCTAAATTGCCTTCATTAATCAAGTCAGGCAAACTCAAACCCTGGTTCTGGTACTGTTTGGCTACAGATACGACGAAACGCAGATTGGCACGTGTCAATTTTTCTAACGCTACACGGTCACCCTTACGAATACGCTGAGCGAGCTCTACCTCTTCCTCTACAGTAATGAGGTCTTCGCGACCGATTTCCTGCAAATACTTATCAAGAGAAGCGCTCTCTCTGTTAGTGATACTTTTGGTAATCTTTAGTTGTCTCATTCTTATAAAACAGATTTGGAGTGCAAAGTTACGACAAATAATTTGTTAACTAACTATCTTAACGAAACTTTTTCACCATTATTATTATCTGTATAAACAAAAAGAGATGCCGACAAGTTGTATACCGGCATCCTTTTTTTAGTTGAAAGTTGAAAATTGAAAGTTGAAAGTTGGCTGCGCTATACACTACATAGTAACTTTCAATTTTCAACTTTCAATTTTCAATTAATAAACTATTCCTGAGTCAGGTCTACAGCGTAATTAGCACGTTTTCCTGATGGGAACATACCTGTGAGGAATAATACCTGATCCGGTGATTTGGTTGCTGCTTTCAGTACCTCTTCCAGATCGCTCACTTTACGTATCTGCTGTCCGTTAGCTTTCAGAATGATGAATCCTTTACGGATACCTGCATCTTTCATCTTACCATTGGAAACACCTGTTACCTCTACACCATATCCTAAGTTGAGTTGCTTCTTCAAATCAGCAGGGAGTTCTCTAAAGGCTGCACCTAAAATTTCCATTCCGGCATTCTTTATCACCTTTGTAGTACCTTGCTCATTCTTCAAAGTCACTGCCACGCTCTTTTCTTTTTTATCGCGAATCAACTTCACAGTAATCTTATCACCCGGACGATGTTTTGCAAGTGCTTCCTGCAAGTCAGCAAAGTTGTGAACCTTCTTACCGTCAATACCAATGATCACATCGTCTACTTTAATATCTGCACCGGATGCCGAACCACCTTCAGTAATTTCACGTACCCAAACTCCGTCTACTACACCAAACTCTTTCGCTTTATCACGAAGCGTAGTACCCGACTTGTCTATAGGTTGCTGGTCTTCCATTATGCTGCTTCCCAATGAAGCTCCTGCGATACCCAACATAGCACGCTGTACGGTTCCAAACTCTTTCAAGTCGGCAACCACCTTTTTCATAATACTGGTTGGTATAGCAAAACCATATCCGGCATATGCACCTGTAGGTGACGAAAGCACAGAGTTAATACCTACCAATTCTCCTTTTGCATTTACCAGTGCACCACCACTGTTACCCTGGTTGATAGCAGCATCCGTCTGAATGAAAGATTCGATACCACCATTGTAAACACCCAGTGTACGGGCTTTCGCACTTACAATACCTGCCGTTACAGTAGAGTTCAGATTGAACGGATTACCTACAGCGAGTACCCACTCACCTACTTTCAGTGCTTCCGAATCACCTACTGGAATAGTAGGCAGATCATCGTCTGATTCTATTTTCACCAATGCAAGGTCAGTACTCGGATCTGTACCAATGATACGGCCTTTAAATTCGCGATTGTCATTCAACTTCACCGCTATTTCATCCGCACCATCAATCACGTGATTGTTGGTTACAATATATCCATCTTTAGAGATGATAACTCCCGAACCAAAACCTACACGCTCCGGTGTCTGTACCCGGCGCTGACGTCCGCCACCATCACCAAAGAAGAAGTCAAAAATATCAGGTGCTCCCTGAACAGTCTGAGTTTTTGATTGTTGCGTGGACTTTATATGTACTACAGCATGAAGCGAATTCTCTGCTGCCTGTGTCAAATCTACCGGTTGCGCATTGATTGCATCAAAAGCAGCCAGTTTCACACCAGGATTCTGTTGGAACACCTCATTAAATGACGCCTGCTTGTCGCTATCTCCTGCCTGCATCATTTTATAGGTTGTTAAACCTGCAACTCCTGAACTCAGAAGAATGATGGCTCCTACTCCAAGAATGTTTTTTGTTGTCTGTTTCATACTACTCTTTGTTTATTCTTTAAAATGTTAATATTCTAATTCGTTTTAACTTTATGACGTTAAAATAACGACAAAAATCATTCACTTATTCCACTTGTCACTCTTTTTTGTCCTCTTTTAACAGAGAATATTTACTGATTAACAGCGCTTAACGACGGACACTGACAAATTTGCATTCGTTACATGACAAGGCTTTTAACATGACAGAAAAACAATTTGAATAATATGCTGAATAACGTGCCAATATACCAATGTGCCAATATGCCAATTGGCTGCGCTGCGGCATACTGCATGGCAATTGGCACATTAGCATATTGGCACATTAGCACATTATTTTATTGGCACATCAGTGCCTGTCAGACTGACAGTGTGACTCCAATTCCTGGTAAATCACTGAGCGTAATTTTGCCTTTTAATACCTCCACTCCCTTAAAACGATCATTGGAAATAAGTAAATTACCATCCAAATCAGCAAAATCAACGGCCGGAGAAAATTGCGCAGCAGCAGATATGGCACAAGATGTCTCGGTCATACACCCTACCATTACTTTCATATCCAGTGCACGCGCCAAAGTCACCATTTTCCACGCCTCACGCATTCCGGTACATTTCATCAGCTTTATATTGATTCCGGTGAAAGCCCCCTTCAAAGCAGCCACATCACTAAGACGCTGCAAAGATTCGTCTGCAAACACCGGTAACGGACTCTGCTGAGTGACCCAGGCAATATCTTCCAACTGTTCTTTAGGCATGGGTTGCTCAACCATCACAATTCCCTGTTCTTTCAACCAATGAATCATATCGAGCGCATAATATTTATCTTTCCAACCCTGATTAGCATCGATAGCTATCGGGAGTGTACTGACCGAACGAATTGTCCGAATCATCTCCTTATCATTTTCACGTCCCAGTTTTACCTTCAGTATATTAAATTGTCCGGCCACCTCAAGTGTCTTTTCACGTACCACCTCCGGCGTATCAATACCAATAGTAAACGTAGTAGAAGGTGTCTTTTCTCTATTTAATCCCCATATCTTATACCAGGGAGCTCCCAACAGCTTTCCTACCAGATCATGCAAAGCAATATCTACCGCCGCTTTTGCTGCCGTATCACCCGGACTCAGACTATCAACATAAGCCAAAATATCTTCCAGTTCAAACGGATCATTAAACTGTTCCAGATTAACCTTACTCAGAAACGTCATCACACTATCCACTGTCTGCCCCAAATAGGGAGGCATGGAGGCCTCACCATATCCGGTCACCCCTTCATATTCTATCTCCACTTGCACATCAGGAGTCGTAGTACGCGAAAAGGAAGCTACCGTAAACACATGCTTCAGTTTTAATTCATAAGGAAAAAACTTCATTTTCATCTTTCCACCCTTTCCCAATCGGTTTATAAAAAAAGAAGCAGGATGAGAAGCTTCCGCAAAAGTATTGTTCACAATCAGGCCGGAACCTATAGCCACCAGAGCAGCAGTCTTCAGAAAATCTCTTCTATTTTGCATGCTAATTCTTTTTATAGTAGGGGTTTGTAAGTGTTGTATTCAATTCCGCCTCCTTATTTATAAAAGGCAGAAAACGGACAGCGAAAAGCAATCGATCGGCGTTAAAAGCATCATACTCTTTGTCTGCCGGATTAAAACTACTGATATGCACATCACCCAAAGCATGAATAAATCTCTTATCACCTATATATATACCGACGTGCGAAACAGACTCTTTTTTCTCAGCCGTAGCCTTCTGTCCAAAGAAAACAAGATCACCCGGCTCCACATTACTAAAATCAGGTGCTATATCAATATGTTGCCCTATATATGCTTGTTGCGAAGCATCCCGGGGAATAATAATATCATGCATAAAAAGTACAGTACGCACCAAACCACTACAATCCACCCCTTTAGAAGAAGTACCCGCCCATAAATACGGAACTCCCATCATCGTATAAGCTGTATGAATAATACTCCCTGCATCTTGCTTCAACTCTGAACGCCATTCTCTTTCGGGCTTTGCTATCGACTTTGAAACATATGCCTGTCTGCCATCAGGATAAGAGACCTTATAAAAATGTCCTTTACTCCCCTCCCACTTCAGACGATTGCCTGCCACAACATCCGAGACTGTCTGAGAATGTTCATTGGGCTTTTCATACGTAAATCCATAATGTGCCGTTACTACTATCTTCTCTGTCCGGTTCCATTCATCATACTTCTCTTTAGACATTGGGCTGATAACCATCCGATGCACCCATCCGGTATAATCGTCAGGTGTTTGTATCTCATACCAGCCTGTATATTGCAATACTTTCACCGGCATCCCCAGCAAAGCCTGCGTAGTCATACCAGAGGTAAATTTACCCTCAGCACGCATATTACAAACAGATACACTAACAACACCATAAGCCGAATCGGCAGGTACGGACGGAATGTCCTGAGCTTTAATGCCTGTCACTATAAACCATAACAGGCTGAAAAAAAAGATACGCATTTTCATTGAAGCATAATTGAAATTAGTAGTTGGTAGATAGTAGTTAGAATCTGTGCAGCATATTAGCGTTGTCATGCCGAAAGGATTCTAACTACCAACTACTAACTTCTAACTACTGACTCCATTCTAAAAGCAAAGATAGGGATTGCACGAACAATAAAGAAGAAGTTTGTGTTTATTTTTTAGCATAAAAGAAATAAATGACGTACTTTTGCCCCCCTAAAGCAGTTGGCTGGTCTGTCGCGTGTGTTTCGGCACAGGAGGAAAGTCCGGGCAACACAGAGCATCCCACTTCCTAACAGAAAGCTGTCCGTGAGGGTAGAGTAACGTAGAAGAAAATAACCGCCTCTCTTTCTTCGGAAAGTAAGGTAAGGGTGAGAAGGTGGAGTAAAAGCCCACCAGCCGCATGGTGACGTGTCGGGCTGTACGTCTTGGGAGTTGTAAGGTCATGTATACCGGCGTTATGAGAGTTGCTCGCTCCATGTCGGAGGGTAGACCGCTAAAGTGGCATGGTGACATGTCACTCAGATAAATGACAGGCACTTGTTTAATTCATAATTATAAATTAAAGATTATACAAGGACAGAACTCGGCTTACAGGCCGACTGCTTTTTTTTAAATTATAATCTACTGAATGCCATGAATAAAAGAATAGCAGATATATGGAAATTTATCACCTATGACATCTGGCGTATCACGGAAGATGAGGTAACCAAAACTAAATTCTCGGTTTACAATATCATCAAAACCATTTATCTCTGCATCAACCGTTTCACCAAAGACCGTATTGTCAATAAAGCTTCTGCACTGACATATAGCACATTGCTCGCCATTGTGCCTATACTTGCCATTGTATTTGCCATTGCCCGTGGATTTGGTGTTTCCACAATAATGGAACATCAGTTCCGCAACGGTTTTGGAGGTGCAACCGAAACCTCTGATACTATTCTTGAGTTTGTAAACTCTTACTTGTCGCAAACCAAAGGTGGAGTTTTCATCGGAGTGGGTTTAATCATGTTATTGTGGACGGTAATCAATCTGGTAAGTAACATCGAAATCACCTTCAACCGCATTTGGGGAGTAAAGAAAGCGAGAAATATGTATCGCAAAATCACCGACTATTTCTCTATGTTTCTTCTGATGCCTATCCTTATTGTTGTTTCCGGTGGTCTTTCTATCTTCATGAGTACAATGTTGAAGCAGATAGAAGATTTCGTTTTGCTGGCTCCTATTATGAAGTTTCTGATACGGCTTATCCCCTTTGTGCTCACCTGGTTTATGTTTACAGGGCTTTATATATTTATGCCCAACACAAAAGTGAAATTCAAACATGCCCTGATATCAGGAATCCTTGCCGGTTCTGCTTATCAGGCATTCCAGTTTCTATACATCAGCAGTCAGTTATGGGTATCACGCTATAATGCCATCTACGGCAGCTTTGCTGCCTTACCGATGTTCCTGTTGTGGTTGCAAATCTCCTGGACCATCTGTTTGTTTGGAGCAGAACTGACTTTTGCAGGACAAAACATAAGGAATTTTAGTTTCGATAAAGACACCCAGAATATCAGCCGCCGTTACCGAGACTTTATCTCTATCCTCATTATGTCTCTTATAGCCAAACGCTTTGAACAAAACGAGCCCCCATATACCTCCGAACAGCTGGCAGACGAACATCAGATTCCGATACGACTCACCAACCAAACCTTGTATCAGTTGCAGGAAATCAATCTGATACACGAAGTTGTGACTGACCAGAAAAGTGAAAACATTGCTTATCAGCCTTCCATGGATATCAATCAGCTGAATGTGGCTGTACTACTCGAACGTCTTGACACCTATGGTTCCGAGAACTTCAAGATAGACAAAGAAGAAGAGTTCAGTGATGAATGGAGGGTACTGGTAGAATCAAGAGAAGAGTATTATAAAAAAGCAAGTAAGGTATTACTAAAGGACTTATAGCAAATAAGAATCGCCCGATTCACTCCTAAGAATGAACCGGGCGATCTCTTATTTATATCTATTTGTCCGCTAAGCCATCATAGCCTGTCCGCCAAATACACCAGCCAAGGCACTTGCCACAGCTATAACCACTTTCAAAATCGTATTCCAAATCGTCTTTTTCATTTCTCTCTCATTTTAATAACGTATCAAGTGCCGCGCAGCCAACTTTCAACTCTCAATTGTCAACTTTCAACTAAATAGAAGGGTCTTCCCCCTCACCCTCACCACCTGGGTTTCCCCCGTCGGTCATGCTCTTCAGCAAATCAGCATGCACAAACTGTACACCTTGCAACAGAGCACGTGTGGTACCAATAGCTGCCGGGCGAGTATACTCAGCCGTAAACTGGCACTTCAAAGCTGTTATCTGATTCGGATTTACCTTATCGGCACTCTCTACTCCCCTGCCCTGCGTACGGGCTTTCATTGTAAATGTTCCCAAGCCATCCAGGCGTACCGTACGGCTGTTCAGAAGTTGTTCCCGCATTGCAGACATCAGGTTACGTACCACATTCTGCACATCACCCGGCGTAAGGGATGATTTCTCTGCTATTACCTCAGCCAATTGCTGAGTAGTTACTGTTGCTCCGGTTTTAACCAGATTAAGATGCCATAATTTAGCTCCCGCTTTGTTGGCCATCGGTGATTGCACCGCTCTGTAAAATAAAGGCATAATTACCTCCTCTTTTTAATGTTACTAATCGTTTTTTTCATTCACACGTTTCGTTGATCAACATTGCAAAGATGAGGGTTTATTATCGGATGGCAAACGAAAAAGAGGGAGGTAAAGCTGTTTCTCTCAGAAAGTTTGTAGAGAGATAATTATCAGTTAGTTGAAAGAAAAATGCAGATCAAAGTATTTATACATAAACAAGACATATAGAATACTTAATACTAAAATACTGCTCAATAAATACCAGTAACCATACGCCTGGAAATAGAAATAACCCACTATTACCAATACTTGTATCACCATATATACAGAAGAGACTACCACATGAGGTACTTTTAGCTCATTTGCCATAATCTGATACAGATGTTTCCGATGCGGCAATCCTATATTCTCATGAAGTATCAGGCGATGAATAATGGTAAGTACACTATCTACTCCATACACAACTAACAGTACAATCCAACTGAAATCCTCCGTCTTGATTATCAGCTTACCGATAAGGAACAAAACGATAAATGCTATACTTACAGAACCTACATCACCGGCAAAGCATTTTGCATGCTTTCGGAAATTGAAGAAATTAAAAACCAGTACGGAACAAAGAACAGTAACAATCAATTCTTGTTCCACAAAAGAAACAATCTCTCTGTTTATATAGGCAAAAGCCACAAGAACAACCAGAGAGTATCCGCCTGTGATCCCATTGATTCCATCCATGAAGTTATAAGCATTGATGATACCGGTACATATTATTAGCGCTACAAGGATTGTCCACCAAGGAAGAGAGAACAGTCCCCACTGATAGAACATCAAAGATATAGCAGAGAAATGAAACACTAATCGCAATGCCTGAGAAGTAGAACGGATATCATCTATAAAACTGATTAAGGTGATCAATGTCAAGGCAAGCATGAACCAGGGATATTCGAAATGATTCGTGAAGAAATAGGCTAATACTCCAAAATAGAAGATGATTCCCCCACCCCGCAAAGTGATCCGGGTATGCGAACTGCGCTCATTGGGTTTGTCAATGATATTACATTTATCAGCAATACGGAAATAAAAAAGTTCTGCCAGGAAGAGCAGAACTAAGACTATTAAATAATACACAGCTTTATATATTTAAAAAGTATCTTCAATCGTAAGTCGTAAATTGTCCAATCGTAAATCATTCAAAGGACTTTATTGTTTTTATTAATCCTTCTTTTGCAGTAACAGGCATTTTATCAATGCCCAGTGCCCTTTTTATCTTGTCATTACTAACTACATAATTTTCTGTTAACTTCCGCAGACGTTCTGTATTCAATGGCAAATGAAACAAAGTGCCAATCCCGGCACAACCTTCCATCAAACCTTTATTCATCTTCCAAATATGCGGTTTCTTTCCCATCACCTCACACATAGTAGTTATCAACTCATTAGTAGACATCGCTTCATCATCCCCCATATGATAGATACCTCCCGGAACATCCTTCGTCAACAACCCTTCTACCACATAGCAAAGATTATCTATCGAAGTAAACGAACGATGATTCTCAAAAGCTCCCAAAGGCCACGGAATGCCTTTCTTCACCACATTATAAAGCAAATTCAGGTTCCCTTTATTTCCCGGCCCATGAATCATGCAAGGTCTTAATATATAAACCTGTTTGTTTAATTGACAGTGGACAGTGGACAATTGACAATTAGCTGCGCTATCATGCTGCATAGCAACTGTCAATTGTTCACCATCAACTGTCAACTGTCCATTGTCAACTGTCAATTTATTAATAATGTACTCTTCCGCCTTAATCTTACTTTCTCCATAAGGACCAACAGGAGTCGGAATAACATCCTCGGTAAGTATATCCCCTACTACGCTATTGGCAGCAGCTTTTACAGAACTAAAGAAGATAAACTTTCTAACAGATGATTTCAGAAAAAAATCAAAAATCTTTTGAGTTAAACCTGTGTTGATATCAAAATAAGACTGTGAAGCAGATTGGTTTTTAGTGTCATGAGCTTTACCAGCAAGATGAATAATGGCATCAAAATGAAGAGGAGTTTGTAATAGTAATGATTCTGATTTAATATCCTTCCAAAAAAAAGTCTTTACTATACCTTCTTCAAACGGAGCAACAATATCCAAACCATACAATACATGCCGGCCTTTTAAGGCTGCTACAAGGTTGGAACCCACAAAACCATGGATTCCTGTTATAAGTATATTCATCGTTTACCTCCTTCCAATATAATACACAAATTATCCATGCATTGATTAAGATTGAAATGTTTCAAGCAGTATTCCCTACCATTTCTCCCCAATCGATCTTTATCTTCTATAGACCTTTCTTTTAGCATTACAATCGCATCTACCAATCCATTGCTATTACCGGCATTCACAGCAATACCACAATCAGCTTCCCGTATTATATTACCACCTTCTCCATTAATCATAGCTACTATTGGTTTCCCTGCAGACATATATGCTTGCAGTTTAGCAGGAACAGTTAAATTAAAAATCAATTCGTCCTTCAATGAAAGCAGCATTACATCCGCCTTTTTGAAAAAAGAGGGCATCATCTCCAAGGGAAAACGCCCTAATGTATACGCTGTATCTTCCAGAGCATTCTCTTTGATATACATATCCACCCACTCTTTTTTTCTCCCATCACCTATAAAAACAAACTTTATGTCCTTTTCATTTCTCAGCTTCAAAACACATTTCATAATATGAGTAAAATCCTGTGCCTCACCTATATTTCCTGCAAACATCACAATAAATCCTGTTGGTAATTGAGGAAGAGGTTGTTCTTTGAAAGAAGAGAAAACATCTTCTGCCCAATTTGGAAAATAGACCAACTTATTTTCATAATCCCCTTTTTCTAAAATAGATTTACGAAATCCCTGCGAACTAATCAATACTTTATCCGAATTACTATAAACCCATTTTACAATACTTGTGAAAAAACTAATAACCTTTGTATTGGTTATTCCTCCAGCCGATACTAAACTTTCAGGCCACAAATCAAGCACCCAGAAGTACATGGGTATCCCTTGCATCTTCTTTACTATAATTGCCGGAATACCTTGCGTGATAGGTGAAGGTTCATGAACCAATATAGCATCATATCTATGAAATAATGCAAGAAAGAAAGCACGCACAGAAGCAAAAAAAGCCCAACTGAAATAGTTTAATACCAAACGTATTCCTCCTCCTTTACCACGAGGAAATAGAAAGGCACGTCTCACTTTAACTCCATTAATACATTGTCTCCTCTTCTTAAAGATTCCATATCCTTCTAAATAATCTCCTTGCGGATAGTTGGGTATACCCGTTAATACCGTAACATCGTATTTACGTTTAGCCAACTCAAAAGCGATGTCATTACTTTTAAAATTTTCCGGATAAAAGTATTGTGTTATTAGTAGTATTCTCACGTTCAGAAATTTAGCCCTCGTTCCAAACCACCCTCTTCACATAATCCGTGTAAGAGAGTATAATCCTCACCACTTTATCACTTACATTCGGCATCGAGTAGTCATACACCGGACGGAAATTTCTCTCTCCTAACTGTTGATTCTGAAGCTCAGCCAACCCTTGTATGATACGGTCCGGATTCAAACCTACCATCATCACACTCGCTTCTTCCATAGCCTCAGGACGTTCATGAGCCTCACGGATATTCAAAGCACGGAAGTTCAGGATACTGGATTCTTCGCTAATCGTTCCCGAATCCGAAAGAACAACATTCGCGTTCATCTGAAGCTGATTATAGTCACTCAAAGACATAGGTTTCATCAACTTTACCAGACGATTAAAAGTAACCCCTTTTTTCTCTATCATTTTACGTGTACGGGGATGGCAAGAAACAATCACAGGATAGCCATAGATTTCAGCTACGGTATTCAGAACGGATACAAGATTAAAAAAATGCTTTTCATCGGCAATATTCTCTTCACGGTGCGCAGAAACAACAAAATACCTCCCCTTTTCCAGATTCAATGTTTCAAGAATACCGGAAGTCTGTATCTTAGGAAGATACTGCATCAACACCTCATACATCGGGCTGCCCGTCTTAATGATTCTGTCAGCAGAAAGACCTTCACGCAAAAGATACTCTCTGGCAATCGAACTATAAGTCAGATTTATATCGCTAATATGATCTACAATCTTGCGATTACCCTCTTCCGGAACACGCTGATCAAAACAACGGTTACCCGCTTCCATATGGAAAATTGGAATATGGCGCTTCTTCGCAGCAATCGCACAAAGACAAGAATTGGTATCACCCAATACCAGAAAAGCATCCGGTTGTATCTCCTCAAGCACAGGATCAATGTTGATTAGTATCTGCCCGGCAGTAGCAGTGGCATTAACACCGGCAGCATTTAAAAAATAATCCGGTTTCCGCAAACTAAGATCTTCAAAGAAAACCTCGTTCAGTTCATAATCATAGTTCTGACCTGTATGCACCAATACATGTTCTATTGCCGGACTTGCATCCAGCTTTTGAAGTACGCAAGCCAATCTTATTATCTCAGGCCGTGTACCCACAACCGTCAATACCTTCAATTTCTTCATATTATTATCTAAATGTAATTTCAATCGTAAATCTATTCGGCTTTTTCAAAGTAAGTATCCCCATCTTCCGGATCATACCATTCATTAATCCAGAATTGGGTATAAAGATCCTCATCACCAATATTTGTTATATTATGAGTGTACCAAACGGGCATATCCACATAAGATGGTTCAATCCCATCCAGATAAAAATTCAAGATCTCATCCGTACCAATTCTGCGTAACTGAATCCGGGCTTTTCCCTTCATCACAGTGAAACGTTCTATCTTACGGCTATGGTAATGATTGCCCCGGGTAATACCCGGAACGGTAGTAGAAAAAGAAACCTGTCCCCCTACTCCTAACTTGATAGTTTCAACAAACATACCTCGTGGGTCTGCGTGTTGTACCAACTTTACAGGAAAATGGGTAGCATAATCTATATAGCAACGAAAAGTATTAAAGAGATTGATCTCATCCCTGTTTTTCAAGGATGGGATAAAACCCTGATCAAAATACAATTCTTTATAATCGACCAATAAATCCAATATTTCCGTGACTTTCTTCTCAAAGTCATACGGAATTTCATCACGTTCAATGACAGGTATGAGCGAATGACCTGTCGATTGGATTTTCCTTATGATATGTTGACAGAGACTACCTACATAGATCAGTCTTACACTGCCATCCTGCAATATTTCCGGCTGTTCACCGTGTGTCAGTTTATAACAGAAAGTAGCAATGAAAGAATTGTAGTTGGGACGCCCAAAAGGGCCATAAACATTGGGAACTACCATGCCGGTAAAAGAAGCACCGTTACGCTGTGCCCACTCTTCCAACAGGGTACGTCCTTCGAGTTTGGACTTTCCATATTCATTGTCACGTTCTTCCTGGGTGGAAGAGGAAAAAAGTACATGAGGTGTCACCCCTTCTGCTTCCATAGCAGTAATCAGTTGTTTCACCAAACGGATATTCGTATCATAAATCACCCCGGGTTCCGGATGACGGTTCATTGCAGCAAGATGTACAATCACATCACACTGCTTCACAAAAGTACGTAGTTGCACATCATTTCCAAAGAAAGAATCTTCAAAAGGAATGCGCACAACGCTATCAGAAAGCAAACCAAGCTCGTTGTAGAGATGAGTCCCCACAAAACCCGGTTGGCCCGTTATGCCAACATTAATCATGTATAATTTAAAATTGAAATAATAGAAAAGTATCTCTACTTATTTGAGAAGTTTTAGAAAAGATTTATTTTAGATTCAATTGTATCTCCTGCAAAGCAATCAATAATAGTGGAATATCTTCTTTTAGTGTTTTATAAATTTCATCGGCATCAATATCAAAATAATGGTGCACAATAATATCACGCATCCCCATTACATCTCTCCAGTTTATATTTGGATAATCCCGAAATAGTTGCTTATTGGTTATTTTATCGATATTTTTTATACTTTCTCCCACAGCGACCAGCTTCATGCATACACTGTCCAACAATATCATTCCTGAATCAGAACAAAGAAAATCACTAGAAGAAGTTATAGATTCCGTTCTCTTTTGAATAGTTTTCAGAACATCTTCTATTATAGAAATTATATCGAGCACCAATTCTTTATCAAACATAGATACCTTCTTTTTCTATTCTTTTACGGAGCAATAGATTCATTTGTTCCCGCAGACGAACAATATCCACTCTACAGCCTAAGAGTTCTTGCAACTCTTCTTTGATATGGGCCATAGTAAATAAGCTATGTGGTTCACTTTCCAAATATATATCCACATCACTATCTTCATCCTGTTCGCCACGGGCTACAGAACCAAACAATCCAAGCTTAGTAATGCCATATTTATCAGCATTCTGCTCCTTAAACTGCCTTAGCAACTTTATATATTCAGATGTAGATTTCATTCTTATAATTGCTTATAAAGTATATGCAAATATACAATTATTATTTTGATAATCAATATTTCAATATACTAATTTACAATTACGCATTCAACACTAAAGGCGAATATCTTCACGAATGAAATCAAGTTTAAGAAGTAGCTGCTTCATACCTTCTACATCCAGACGATAGGTATTATGAGAATGATAATCCTCGATTTTAGAGACAGCCTCACTGCCTTCCACAAAGAATTTGTCATAGTTCAGATCACGGGTATCACAAGGAATGCGGTAATAATCGCCCATGTCTTCAGCTTTCGACATCTCTTCACGGGTCACAAGCGTCTCATAAAGTTTCTCACCATGACGGGTACCGATTACTTTTACTTCTGCATCACTATGATACAAAACTTTTAATGCACTTGCCAATACATCCAATGTAGCAGCAGGAGCTTTCTGTACAAACAAATCTCCATTCTTTCCATGCTGAAATGCATAGAGTACCAAATCCACTGCATCATCTAGTGTCATCATGAAACGGGTCATGTTAGGATCAGTAATGGTTATCGAATTGCCCTCTTTCATTTGTTCCACCCACAAAGGAATCACAGAACCACGGCTCGCCATTACATTACCATAACGGGTACAGCAAATGGTAGTACCACCATTATCTCCCAATTGACGGCCTTTAGCAATAGCTACTTTTTCCATCATAGCTTTACTGATGCCCATGGCATTGATCGGATAAGCAGCTTTGTCGGTAGAAAGTACCACTACATTCTTTACTCCGTGAGCAATGGCTGAGTCAAGTACATTCTCTGTACCAAGTACATTGGTACGAACAGCCTGGGTAGGAAAGAACTCACAGGAAGGAACCTGTTTCAGGGCAGCAGCATGGAAGATGTAGTCTACTCCATTCATTACTCCATCTACAGAACGTTTATCACGGACATCACCGATATAGAATTTCACTTTAGGATTCTGCAAACGATGGCGCATATCATCCTGTTTTTTTTCATCACGGGAAAAGATACGGATTTCTTTGATATCGGAATCAAGGAAACGGCGTAGAACGGCATTGCCGAAGGAGCCTGTACCACCGGTAATTAGTAAAGTTTTATCTCTAAAAAATGACATTATTATACTCTTTTATATATTGAATTTATATTCCTCACAAAACTTTCTAACGAATATTTTTTTAATTCTTGGGCTATAGAAGGTTTTAATGTAGTTATTAAAGACCCATCATTTACTATATTTTGAATTACTTTGGCCAATTCTTTAATATCACCATCAGAAACCAAATAACCATTAATTTCAGGAATTACAAAATCACAAACACCGGGAGCCTCATAGCCCAAGATTGGAATATTATATTTCATCAATTCAATCCCAACCATGGAGACAGCTTCTGATTCAGATAATAAAACACCCACATCTACATAATCCAGTACCTGTTCTATAGGATTAATATATCCGTAAAAATGAATGTATTCAGAAAGCATATTTTCCTCTATATAATGAAGCATATTCGATAAATAGAGTTCATCCCCCTTTGTATTTGGTTTCCCAATAATACAATATGCCACTTTTTCTTTTGTATCCTCATCAAGAAAAGACAGCGCTTTAGCAAAATGATCAATTCTCTTTACTGAACATAAACGACCTATAAAAGCAAAAACAATCTTACCTTCTTTTTTTAATCGAATAAAATCCTTTATATATTCAGATGGAGTATATTCTATAGTTCCCAAATCTAAATAAGGAGTATCTAAATGGATAATTGGTTTACTCGTTAATTTACCAGCCTCTTTTGAAATAGAATTTGTAGGAGAAAGTAAAACTGTAGCATATTTATTTATATAATGAAACATGACAGGAAGAAGAAATTTGTGAGAGAAGAAACGATAAGAATGTATATGAACCACAACCTTAGCATTCGGGCAATAACCTAAAAACGTAAAAGTAATTACCTCATGATAATGAATTATATCGGGAGAGATCTTCCTTAGAGTTTTTTTTAAATTTTTCTTTTTTAGAAAGAAATTGCATACCGTTTTTATGACATTCAAGTATTTCCAGATACCTTTCGTGTCTACATACAGTTTCAAAATCTCAAAATCAACAGGAACAATCTCAATCGCAGGAAAGGCTTCTTTCACATACGCTATTAATCCACTATTTCCTTGCGGTAATAGAAAGTATCCCTGATAGCCCTTTTCCTGTAAAGCTATTAAATTAGAAATTGCGACCTTTGAAACACCGCCCGAAAAAGCACTCTTTCCTGTATCATAAGGATAAACTACCACTACTTTTTTCATAATTTATATATTTTATCTGCCAAGCTAAAAGCGTCATATATATTGTCTTCAAGAGAACAATATTTCCACTCACCATACCGTCCGATAGAATAAACTGATTTAGCATTCAAAAAGCTCATTTTATCTATTTTATCTTTCTCCGATTTCTTTGTTATGTGTACATATGCGGGATCCATAAGCAAGCTACAATATGCCACCAACTTTTGATCTGTTATAATTCCTACTTTTACCAAATCATTCAGTACCCTATCAAGATACAAATTTTCATCTATAAGTACATTATTAAGATGGTTAAAACCGATTTCTACATAAAGTGACATTTTATCCTGACCAATAATATTATCATAAAATCCCACCCGATAAAACACATATTCACTATCCGGAAAATAAATCCAGTTGTTTTTTATATCATTTCCTTTCTTATCAAATCCCAGATTAAAAACCAGTACTTTATTCCATGAGTATATATTAGCATCATAATTTACTTTACAGGCATCCAGAAGAAAAGGAAAAGGAATAGAAGACACCAAATTATCGTATTTAATTGTCCTTTTATTAGTTTGTGCTGTTTGAGATGACAAATCAACAGAGATCAAATATTCTTCTAATGATATTTTGTTTTTATCTACATGTGTAGCAATAGAATCTATTATTTTTATAGCGCCTTTCTTAGGGTACAGAAAAAAAGAATTATAGGATGAATTCTGCTCTTTCTTAAAATTCAATATAATCTCTTCCTTATTGGCAAAAGGGAAAAAACGTCCCATAGCATCCACGTCCAACTTATTTAAATCCGTAGCGTATAACTTTTCATTATATGGAATTAAAAACTTTTCAGCAATAGATTTTCCAAATTTGGTATAAAGCATTGTTTTAAAAGTTTCAAAGTTAGTTTCTTGCACATCAAACAAATCATATAGACAATCTATAAATTCATCCTTTTCCAATTGATGAATATTCATTTGAAATGGATAGTCAACCAAAATTCCGTTATAATAAATTTGAGTATTCTTAAAGACCTTCAATATTTCCTCTTTTGCTATCGACCCTATTACAAAATCTCTAATATTAGGTCTCTGAAAGTGAAAAAAATGTCCAGAATAATCCCATACATAATCATCCTTATAAATCGTTTTACAATAACCACCTATTTGATTCTCTTTTTCTATAACCAAATAATCATCATGAGATAATGCAGCGGCATAAGTCAACCCGGATATACCTGCACCAATAATTAAATCCATATTAATCTTAGTTTATTACTTTTTATAATGAAGTTTCTTATAATGGGAACGTAAAATTTCCATTCCTCCCAACAGCGCCCATTCAAACAGTTTAGGTGATAATCCCTGTACCAAATTCCGATAATATAAATGTACATCCATATTATCAAAATAATTACCGGGTATACTTGAATACATTTTTTTATATCCCACAGATAAGGACATCTGATGAACTTGATCGGAGAAACATCCCATAGGGAAACAAATTTCATCAAAACTACATTCAAATATATCTTCCAATTTATATTTAGAATCATTCAGTTCATGATACAATTGTTCCGTATTCAACTTGGTTAAAGCCACATGAGAATAGGTATGAGACTGGAAAGAAAAGCCATGTTTTTTTAACTCCTTTATATTCTCCACAGTCAAATATCCTTCCATTCCAATAAGTTTATTAGCAATAAAGACAGTCGGACAAATCTCATTCTCATAAAAATAAAAGCGGTTATCCCATATTCCTTTAAACCCATCATCAAAAGTTATTTGTATCTGCCTTTTAGCATTATCAATAAAAGGAACCACTCTGAAAGAAGTTTTCTTTATAATATTTACATGAGATATGAGTAACGACAAAGGAGTAGACATAGATGTATATTTAACTCCTCCATTACTATCATCATAAACATCATGATAATAAATTATTTTACTACAATCATTTTTATTCATGTAATATCCGGAATAATAAACAATCCATCTCAAATAATCTTTAAAGTCCATCAATCTATATTTTAGTTATATTAAAAAGTCATATTCGTCTCCTATAGTCCGATAGAAGAATACCATAAAATATTAAGTCATTCAATGAAATACCCCATAAAATGAAAGTTTGAGTAATTGAGATAATCAAAAATGGAAATATAAACTTCATATTTTTGAAAGTCATTTTATGAAAGATCAAATAGCAATAAAAAAGACTGATAATTATTCCATTGGTAGCCAGTGTTTGCAGATAAGAGTTATGAGCATGAAGAATCCTTCCATCTCCCATATCAATCAAAAGCTTATAAGAATGATTGCCCAGCCATAAGTGGTTTGATATGAAATCAACAAAAAAAGGATAGATAATTTCTCTTTCTGAAAATCCGGCACTCGCTATATCTTCATGGCCACGTAAAAATTGTTTCATGATCAGTTCCATCAAATCATCCTGCAAAATGAAATATAGCAAAACAGAAGTTCCCAAGAACAGCAAAACCAGTACCCCTCCTTTTTTTTTACTCTGGATTAACTCAATCAAAACAAAGACTGCTGTTCCTAACAAGACAGACCGATTAAAGGATAACAACAATCCGATAATGATAACCGGATAAAAAAAATAAGGAGAAATTTTTTTATTAAAATCATAACATTGGTATATCATTAGAGCTAAAAACACATTTGCAGCAAATCCACTTGAATTCGTAGACAGCCCAAACACTTTTGTGTTATACAGCATGTCATCTCCTTCTACCAACTCCTGAGAAACATCATAGAATGAAACAATTCCATTCATCTTCTGATATATACCAACAAAAACATCTACAATCAAACAACATACAAATACCAAGAGTACCCTTTCATCTATATTTTTTGCAAGCTGAATAGTAACTAAAATTAGAAAAGAATATGGAAGAAACTCCAGAAATGATTGAGGAATATATCCATTCAAAAATCCAACAATCTGGTTAATAAAACTCAAAGCCCAAATACATAGACAGCAAATAGAAAGGCTGTCGGGTAGTATTTTAAATCTATTCATTAAGTAATAAACAATCCCCCACAAGAGATAAACATGGCTTGAAAACAATCCTAAAGAGCAGATATAAAGCGAAATCCCTAAGAACAATATCTTAACATTGCTCATATAATTACTCGTAGAGACTGATGCCAAACAGTTTTTGTCTAAATTCATCCTACTCTTAATTCAAACGTTCAAATGCATCAATCCAACTGATGGAAGCGCAATTAAAAACTTTTGTTTTATTCAACAATGCATATTTCTTCAAATTATGGTAACATTGAAAACACCGAACATATTCGAGCAAGTGTTCATGAAGCAGAAATCCTTCGCTTGGGACTACTATTTTCTCTTCCTTTCCATCATCATAATAATGCCGACTTTTAATATATACCTTATTATCCGACTGAACAGTTTCATATTCCAACCAGGAGTGATCAACTCCCCATAAAAAGACCTGCTCAAATTTTGCTTTGATAGCAACATACAAAGATGCCCCTGTAACATTCTGAAACAGTGGGTTTGATAAATTCAATTTATATAAAACCGCATTTATAAATGAGAAGCCTCCAATAGTCGGTACATTCTTCAAAAAACAAATACGAATATGCTTGTTCGCTTTTATCCGTTTCACACACTCTTTATTTCTCTGAAAGAAAGGGATAAATAGAGTAAGCTCCCATTCTGTTTCATTAATTAAAGCTTCAATGGCACCATCAACTTTCTTTTGGAGCTCCTTTGATAAAGTTGTTGAAAAGAAACCCGGATCTACAATTACATATAAATTAGGCTTCACTGTTTTGTACAATTGAGAACCGGCAAACATATTAACGCACAAAATAGAATCACACGGCTGTATACGTAACATCAAACGTTCCCAATCTGCCTTTAATGAAGGCCCGTTACCTAAAATATGCACATTCCCTTTCCCTTTTAAAAAAAAGCAAAAAAAAGTGGGGATATACAATACATTCAAAACCAAAGCCATTAAAATATTCAGAACACTATCTATACAATCTCTAACAAACAAATATTTAGATAACATAAATCTCTTTTTTACAATTAACAAATTCTATATTCACAATCTCCTCTTTACAAAAGAGAGTAAAAGATTCCTCTCGTACCTGTTAAGCATTAATGGAACAAAAAAGATATAAATGCTCAAAAAGAGAAGCAAATATTTCAATAGGTCCATGTAATTTTTTATAAGAAAAGAAGGCATGAAATAGAAGAAAGCAACCGTAGGACATCCCATCAGAAAAATCATTTTCAGCAACTCTTTATAATAGCCCCCTATATCCAAATGCATTTTTTTCTTATAAAAAAAGTTCAGTAACAGCACTTCACTCAACACAATAGATACACCAATGGCGATTGCTATGCCATACACCGGATACTTCTTCCCCCATAATAGCGAAAGCAAAATCATCGATGCACAAGAAACACTCAGGACTATCACATGATACTTTTGTTTATTGCAGGCTTCCAACAAAGTTTTCCCTAAATTCTGAGTTAAAGGTATGGCATATGGAATCATTATAATCAAAGACAAATAGTAAGATACCTCATAGTCTTTACCCGCCCACAGAAGAATAAAGTCTTTGCCAAACAACAGATAAATACACATTATCAGACCTAAAAAATGCATCTGAAGACGGGATATTCTAATAAAATAATCCGAAAACTCTTTCCCATCTACCTTATTATGTGCCATTGCAATCATGCGAGGCAGAAAAAGGCCGTTTATGGCATTCGCAAATACCTGATAATAACCGTTCATTTGCAAAGCTATGGACAATAGAGCAACGGCTATTGTTCCGGCAATAGCCCCCTCTATGAATTGTCCGGTTGACCAGAAAAAACGCTCTAACAAGATTTTCATAAAAGCCAGACCTGAAAATAACAGAATCTCTTTTAACAATAAAAAATCAAAGCGGACAAATTTGACAGACAATTTCAGCTTACGAATGCAGTAAACAGCATTTATAACCCAAATAATGACGCCTACCATCACAAGAGTAACCGCCATTGCCACCGACTTATATCCCAGAAACAAAAGAGGGATCATCAAAGCAGGCATCAGCAACGATCTCAAGATCTGCGTCAACTTTAAGAAAACAAATCTTTCATAAGCAACAATGACTGATGAAAAAATACTGAACAGAAAATTTAAAGATATATATATGGCAATAATAGCTACCATATATTTGGCTTTCTGAATTTCTTCGGCTTCCATTGACTGCTTAAAGATAAAATCGATGTTAGTATACAACACGATACCCAGAAGCAGACAGACAAAGCCGATCACCGTATAAATAATGGCAAACATGCCAATCAAACCCGCTATTTCATCATATTGTTTGGCAGCCTTATATTTCACAATATACCTCACCAATGCCGGACCGAAGCCACAATCCAAAAGTACCAAAGCACTGACAACAGAAAACACTAATGAATATAGTCCATATTCAGCCTGGCCCAACATTCTCAGCATAAAAGGAGTGTACGACAGAACTATAATATTACTGACTCCCAAAGAAAAATAAGAAAGAACGGCTCCTAATTTAATCTGATTCATACTTGAATGACATCATAAGTGTTTCACCAACTCCTGTGTCCTCTTATAATCCTCCGGTTTGCCAATGTCTATCCAATAGCCTGTAATCGGAAAACGAATCACTTTCTTCTTCTCACGAATCAGCCTCTCCATAAAGTCGGTAGCATTGTAAAATGTATCCTCCGGTATCAGGTCCAACAATTCCCTTTTTATTAAATAGATCCCTGCATTGGCATAATAATTATACGTAGGTTTCTCTTTTACACCATGAATATTTCTTCCCTCCAGTTCAAAAATTCCATAAGGCACAGATATGGAATACGGGACAGCGGCAATAGACATATCGGCATCGTTTTCCTTGAAATGGAGATAGAAATCTTCATAATCAATATTCGTAAACAGATCCGAATTCATCACCAAAACCGTATCCTTACAGAACGTATCAACAAATTTCACAGAACCGATCGTTCCCAAATATTTGGGTTCACATACACATTTCACCATGATTCCATTTCTGTCTTCTTCAAAATGCTTTTCAATTTGTTCATGCAAATAGTTTGTGGTCACAGATATATGGTCTATACCATAAGAGATCAAACGATCTACATTATAGTCAATAATAGCTTTGCCCCCTACAGGAAGTAAAGGTTTGGGAGTTTTCTCCGTCAACGGTCTCAAACGTTCCCCTTTGCCTCCAGCCATCAATACAGCATCTATAGGTAATACAGATTTATAAGTTTTCAGATCATAAATCTCCATAATATGTCTTTGTAAGTCCAAACATGGAATCAAAGCGACACCTTTTGATTTTAATTCATGAATTACCTTTACATCAATATTACCCTGCTCCAAATAATAGCAATTCCTACACATGGCTAAGGTTACAGAATCATCCAATGAACTACCCTTAACAATACAACGACGTATATCCCCATCTGTGACAGTACCCATCAAACGTCCTACCGAATCAACAACAAACAATGTAAACACATTATTGGGTTGTACATTTAAAGCCTTTATGGCATCTCGGATAGAAGCAGATTCAACAATTTTATAATCATTGATTCCCAACATATTACATCCCATATTTATTTATAATTAATTCAGCAAAGTCCCAGTCCAATGGTGAATCCAGATCCAAAGAAGAGCGTGCGTCCATTTCATATTTCACTACTCTTGTAAATTCATATAATGGATTTTTTTTTAGGCTACAAGGATTGATTACATATACTCCCCCATTGTATTCCCATGCTTTAGGAGCATCTTGCCTACGAACATAATTACCGCCTTTCTTACTCAAAAAAAGAAAGCCGGCTTTATCTTCTTCAAAACAATTATAATACGGATTAGCAGAAACCTCTTTTACTGTAACAACCATATCAATATTGGAAGAATAAAGAGACAGTGCTTCTTTTATATGGAAAGAGGTACGAAACGGAGTGGTTGTTTGTAACAGCACAACAACATCATACATTTTTCCTTGTTGTTCATAATATGATAATGCATGAAGCAAAACTTCATAAGTTCCGGCCGTATCCGTAGCTAAAGATACAGGACGTTTAAAAGGTACTTTCAGTCCATAATCCTCTACTATCTTTATGATTTCATCGTCATCAGTCGATACGCAAATATTATCATCCGTCGTTAATTCTCTTGCAGCGTCAATTGTATATTCTATCAGAGGTTTCCCATGTAACAATTTTATATTTTTACGAGGAATGCCTTTACTCCCACCTCGTGCAGGAATTATGTATAAAATTTCCATCCTATATATTATAAAATGATTTGTATACAAGAGTATTTAAAGGATATTGGGCAACAACCTCAAAAATCGCATTCAAAGTGCCGGGTTTAAAGTATGGATTACTTGCGTTTTTAACCTTGCATTTCATTTCTGAAGAGAGTGCATAATGTAAAGACTTTGAAACACTTTCATAGCTTGCTTCACAATCCACAACACTATCGCCTCTCGTCCTTCCTTTTTGGCGATTCCCTATATTTAGGGTAGGAATATGGAAACTGGGAGCTTCCACCAGACCACTCGAAGAATTACCGATCACAGCCGAAGCATGTTTTAATGCAGCATAATACCTTTCTTTACCCAACGAAGTTATTGCCAGACTTTTATTCGGATGCAAACTCACAAAATTATTTATTAATGAGATAATCACCCGGCCATCTGTATCTGAATTAGGTAAGGTAAACAATAGTTTATACTTATCCATAACGCTTTCCAATGCCTTCAACAATGCCTCACACTGTATTTGAGCAGTATTATCTTCCATTGTTACAGGATGAAATGTTATTAGCAGGTAATGAGAAGATAAACAAAAATTCAAACTTTCTTCCAACTTTGCCAAAGACATTATCGGTTCATTCAAAATATTATCAATGCCCAATGCCCCTACATAAAAGACCCTTTCCGGATCTTCTCCCAATTGAATCACTCTGTGGCGATACTCTTCGGTAGACGTAAAATGCAGATGACTCAATTTTGTTATTGCATGCCGTATAGAGTCATCATAAGCACCTTCCGTAATTTCACCACCATATAAATGAGCAATCGGTATTTTATAGATCAGCGCAGCCTGCGCAGCTGCCAGCATTTCATAACGGTCTCCCAAGATAATTACTAAATCCGGTTTTAAATCTTCCAAAGCATCAGCAAACCCAATCGTAGACAACCCCATTGACTTGACCGTCCCATTAGGTGTGTCCGAAGACAAAAGCATCTCTACTTTTTTATCTATTCTGAAACCGTCATTCTCAATTTCACGATAGGTCAACCCAAACTCCGGAGAAAGATGCATATTCGTGGCAACAATCTGTAATAATAGGTTCTCATCTTGTTGAATAAGTTTCATCAAACTACTCAATATCCCATATTCTGCTCTCGTGCCGGTTATTACACAAACCTTTCTCATAACACAATCAATTCATCCTCTTTAAAATCTCTCGTGGCCTGTTTGCCTATCACCTCATCCCAATACATGGGAGAAATGCCATTGCCCGGTCTTTTCACCGTAACATTTTTCTCAGTAAAGATTTCTCCGGCTTTTATGTCCAAAGCGGCAACTATACTTTTACGGGCAATCACAATATTCTTTTGTTCCGATTCGGATACTTTCTTTTCGGAACTTCCCAAAGCCAGTTCTATATTACGGATGGCATCCACCATTCTCTTTAGTTCATCAGGTTCCAATGAAGCTACATGATCCGGTCCGGGAAGAGTTCTGTCTAAAGTAAAGTGCTTCTCAATAACTTTGGCACCCAAAGCAACAGCGGCAATAGGAACTTCAATACCTTGCGTATGATCCGAATAACCCACTTCGACACCAAAACATTCTGCTAACGTCCGCATCGCACGAAGATTGACATCGGCAAAGGGAGTAGGGTATTCCGTATTACAATGTAATAAAGTTATCTGCTCTTTTGCCAGCCCACTGCTTATCAAAACGTCCAAAGCATCCTCTATTTCTCCGATACGACACATCCCCGTAGACATAATGACAGGAATATGAAGCCCGGCTATTTTTCGGAGATAAGGTAGATTGGTTATTTCTCCCGAAGGTATTTTCATATAATCCATCTGCAAATTTGCAAGTATGTCTATAGAAACTAAATCGAACGGAGTAGATAGAAACTTAATACCAACTTCACAACAAAGGGTACTTAACTTTTCATAATCGGATAAAGGTAAATGAATCTTCTTACACATTTCTAATTGAGATTCATCAGAACCGGTATTCACCACTTGATATTTTGCTTTTTCTACAAACTGAGATATAACAAGTTCCGGAACTGCCGTCTGAAACTTAATATAATCAGCACCTGCTTCTTTTGCTGCAAATATCATTTGTTTGGCCATCTCATAACTACCATTATGATTTACCCCAGCCTCCGCAATTATAATAACTCGTTCTTTCATTTTTTTTGCAACAATTTTTCCGTTATCTCACTCCAGTTATCACGAAAAGAAATCGCCCTATCATCAATCCATACATCACCGATGGGCTTTCCCATAAAAAGTTGATGATACTTCACTCCATATTTTTGCAGCCAATCAACCGTCATTTCATATTCTACCCATGTACGTGCAGAATAAATAATCACTGTATGCCCTGCATCATAAAGAGCATTTACAGCCACAACGGCATTATCTTTAGGCTTAGCCAAACATCTCGAAAAAGTTTTTTCTTCAGAACAAATAGTTCCATCCATATCAATTATTATCTGCATAAAAGATAACTTCTTTAAAATATCTTGTCATTAATGTATTTTCTTTCCAAGTGTTTACAGGAGATACATTATGTCCCATCGCTTCATTCACTATAAACGAAATTATTTCCGAACCTGCACCGATGCTCGCAACAACAGCTCCACCCAAACGAGGATTTATTTCCATCACATATATCTTCCCATTATGAGAGTCTCTTATAAACTGAATCGTTACAGGTCCATAAAATTCAGCGGTTAATAAAATTTTTTCAGCTTCTTCTATAATCAAAGGATCTCTGACAACAAGACTTTTTGTTGCCTCTCCTCCGGCTGTTTCCAATCTAATACGAGGAACAACAGACAAGATATGTCCTTTCTGGGATACATAACAGTCAACCGAATACTCTTGCCGGTCTGAAATATACTCCTGTATCAAATATTGATCAGAATCTATATCCTCAGGAATTTCTGATAAAGAATTAGCTATAAAGATACCTTTAGAAGCCGATCCTCTGCGTGGTTTGAATATAACCGGAAATTGAATATCTGAAGTACAAGAGAAATACAAAGGTTGTGTTATGTCATTCTTCTCAAACCAGACTGCAGATCTTCGTTTGTCAAACATTACATCACAAATGTATTCTGAAGAAACCGGTATAAAAACATTCGTACATAGTTGTTTTAGTTTGGCAGATATTACTATAGCCGGATCTACAAAAGGAAGGACTATATCTATATGATAATGCTTAATTACATTGATAATATCATCTAATATGGAAACATCATTCCATTTCAAACCTTTTATCACTTTTCCAATAGCAGCTATGGGAACTTTCTCATCTAATTCATATGAGAATATATTAATTTCAATATCCATTTTTCTTCCATATGATAAAAAATGTTCAGCTATCGAAACTCTTTTAGCTCCTCCCAAAAACAGTAAATTCATAAAAAAGTATAGTATATTAATACCAGTTGTTCACTTCTGCATCAGCAGATTTAGGAAAATCATTTGTATCCAACCGAGGAAGTTTAAAAATAGCATCCCCGCCTTCATCAAGTGAGGCTAAATCTACCCTTGTAGTCAATCCAAGCTTACAACCATTTTGTTTCAGTATGTTTATCGTATCATCATTATAATTTCCATACGGGTAACAAATAGTCCAGTTTTCTATATCGCCCCCTACCTCTTTAATGAATTCAATGGATTTCTTTATTTCAAACTCTTGCTTTTCCTTTGATAAAGAACCGAGCCAATAATGATCGTATCCGTGGCTACCGATATGCATTCCGCAATCAACCATACACTTTATCTGATCCATTGACATATACAGTTCACGACTGAACGCAGCTTCATCCATACCTACAATTTTCTGAAACAGAACATCCGTTATTATTTTACGTAAACGTTCATCCAGTTTCACTTGCAGAAGCCGTTTCACGAATATGACCTCTTTAGTATCAAAACGGTTGGCTACGGCCAGTTCATTAAAATAATCTTCAAAAGGCAGCAAGTTGTATTCTTCACGATACTTATCCAACAAAAACTTAATTTCATCCAGCAAAACAGGAATCCGTTCTTCCGGTGTAGAGGCCAATATAAAATGGATTTTGTTCACATCTAAAACAGTATGCTCCGTTACAGCTTTTACCGGAGGGTAAAAACCACCTTGTATATTTTCCTTTTTCAATATTGGAAAAACATGAGTGAAATGATCGGAATAAGCATCATCAAAGGTAAGAAGGATAGAATGTTCCGGTAAATGCATTTTGCTACTAAAAGCATCGATAACCTCTTCTACCGTAACAAAGTGATAATGCTTTCTGAGATAAGCGATTTGTTCTTTAAACAAAGCTATGTCCAAACCCTTGATATTAGGATAACGTGAATGCTTTAAGTCACGTACGTAGTGATACATCACTACAGTTAAGTTATAACTATTCATTTTTTATTATATTAGGACGGTCCTGATCAGCATCACCTTTAAAAATACAAATAGATTTATCTTTTGTAGCAAAATAAACTTTTGAATTTTCCTGAACAAAAGGCTCAAAATAATTTGGGACAATTATATCATTGTCATAACTCAACCATTGGAAACCAACCCGTTCAAAATTCCGTTTATCAATTCCCCAATTTAAAACATCAATATACTCTGCGTTCTGATGTTTCAAAAACAGACATATCTCTTCACTTAAATCAGGAATATTCGTCATAGAACCTACCATATCCACTATACGGATAGCCTTACTCTCACCCCATGTACAATCTCTAAGTACCCATATTGCCAACAAATTATCATTCACATATATTCCTTGAAAATAATATTTATAAATGGGATGATTTTTATACCGTGCAATTAAATAATCAATCGTTTTACAAGGGTACATATCAGAATAAAGCGGTAACTGAGTTTGTATTATATCTATGTCTTCAAATCGAACATTGTCACCAGTTAACTGATATGCAGTCTTTTTATCTACCTTAAAACCACCGCTAAGAATTTTATAATTCTCCATATAAGGATTTACAAAATAATAATGATTCAATGTAGAAACCCAATAGCCGGCTGCTCTATAAAATTTTTGGGAGATAGGACCTGCTCCAACAGCAATCCTCGTTTTTACCCCCTCTAAAGTAAACAGATACAACCAAATTTTATATCCTAAATATTTTATCTCTGCATTATCTATACCATCTCTGACTTTCCATATTGCACCCCAATATATACCATAATCTTTCAAGTTATTATCATAACGATGCAAAGGAATAAAACCCAGTAAACCATCTATTTCATTAGTATGTCGATTAATTCCTATAATAAAATTATAAATATTATCCTCTTTATTAAAATGTTGGAAATCCATCAATTGCTTACTTAAAACCAATGGATGGTCTTTTTTCCAGTTATCAGATATAAATTTCACAATATCATTAATATCGCTAATTGTCGCTATTCTTATTGTATATATCATTTTTTAATGCTAATCGTTGTTTTTTACCTGAAATAGTTTGAGGAATCATGGATATCCACTCATATTCAATTGGCAATTTATATCCTTCCAACTTTCCGGACATATATTTCTTTATGTCATCAATTTCTAAATGACTACCCTGCTGTTTTACCAAAAAAGCCTTTACAACTTCTCCAAGTACTCCATTCGGATCTATAATGCCGATACATGCACAATCCTGAAGATCAGGAATAGTCAGCAAAACTGTCTCGACCTCAATAGGACTAACTTTTTTCCCACCAACATTTATTAATTCTTTCTTACGACTTTGAAGAATCAGATAACCGGAAAAATCCAACAATCCCCAATCACCTGTCCTAAAGTAATTACCAAAGAAAGAAGAAGTGCTTTCCTGTTCATCCCAATAATATTTCATCACAGAATCTCCCTGTATACATATTTCTCCGCTACAATTAATTGGTAACTTATTACCATTCTCATCCATTATGGCTATATCGACATTAGGAGTTGGTTTTCCGACTGTAAGCAAGTGATTCGAATCTTCATGAAATTCCATAAAGGCAGAACGGGATGCCTCCGTCAAACCATAATGCATACAGATCCGTGTCTTGGGAAATAAAGTAATAAGCAACTGTTTATCTTCCAATGGCATAGGAGCACTACCTATCTCAATATAATTAAGACAGTTGGCATAGTTACCCAATTTTAATCCACTCATCTTTCTTAAAAAAGCCCAACTTGATGGAACCATGGCAATTCCAGAAACACGAAATTCTTCAATTAAATGGTAAAACCGTTTCATATTAACCAAACTCCCTAATAGTATTAAAGTTGCTCCAATTGCCAAAACACAACGTAAACGTCCCAACCCAAATGAATGAGATATTGGCAAAACCAACAATTCAATATCAGATTTAGAATTGCGAATAAATGCATTTATATTATTAACAGATGCCGCAATATTACGATGAGTCAATATTACTCCTTTAGGCAAACCAGTAGTACCAGTAGTAAAAATAATATCAGAAGCAGATTCCAAATCCGGAAAAGCAAATGGAATATTTATATCACAAATGACCTCTTCAAATGCAGAAATAGGAACAGTGGGGCAGTTCTCTTGCCGGCAATGAAAACCTACAATAAGTTTCGGGAGTGTTTTATTTACAATATAATTAAATCTATCCGAGTTTGTTTCCGAATCGATAGGAACGACAATAATTCCAGACAAATGAGATGCAAAATATAAATAAACAAACTCCAGTTGCTTATTTGCAGCTATTATGATGCGATCACCTGAACGTAATTTATACAAAGTACATAACAAACGATTAATAGAAAGTATCTTTGACTTTAATCCAGCGTATGTTATTTGCCTTTTACCTTCAATCAAGGCTATTTTATCAGGATAGTATTCAGATATATTAAAAATCTGCTCTACAACACTTTTCATCTATACTAATTATTTTTTTCATCAACAGCAAATACAATGTCACTGACATCTTCCATGTTTAATATAACTTCCGGATCAAAATGAAAATTGAAATGCACCTCAATTGCATCAATTATCATCATCTGACGTAACGAATCCCAGGAAGGAATATCACCTATTGCAGTGTTCTTATTTATCTCACTGACCGGAACTTCCAATACTTCTGCTATAATTTCCATTACTTTATTTAACGAGCTCATTATTTTTAATTTTAATTACACTACTTGGTATATTTACAATCCTCTCCTCCAGCCACAACGTATTCTCTAATCCATCTATCTCACAATCTCTGAACATCTCCAGTTTATTCATCAATTGCCACGCCGGACGAGTCATCACCCCGTGATCATTGGTATATTCAAGAAACTTCTGCTGTGCCTGCCGATCCTTCAGCAATACAACATTCAACCAATAATTAGATCGGCAGTTCTCCGGTTCGGTAAAGAAGGTGATACCAGGGATACTCCTGAAAAATTCCTTGTATCTTTCTGCTGTTTCACGCTTGTTCTCTACATAGCGTTCCAGATTTTCCATCTGGGCACAGCCAATAGCTGCATTAATATTAGGCATACGATAATTGTATCCTACGTGGTCATGTACAAACTCCCAACGGTGCGGAACTTTTGCCTGAGTAGTGAGATGCTTGGCAAACTTACCTAACTCTTCATCACGGAACAACAGCATACCGCCACCTCCGGTGGTTATCGTTTTATTTCCGTTAAAACTAATAACTCCTACTTTCCCAAAAGTACCTGTATGCTGCCCTTCATAAAAACTACCAATACTTTCGGCGGCATCCTCTACCAATTCGATATACCAATCATTACAGATAGCAGCTAATTCTTTGATTCGTACAGGATGTCCGAAAGTATGCATCGGCACACAAGCTTTTACACGCCTGCCCGTGTGTATATTATAACACTGACCGTCCTTTATCACAGCGTTTTTAGTCAGCCATGTGCTTACCGCATCCGGAGATAATCCTAACGTTTCTTTATCTACATCAATAAATACGGGATGTGCACCAATGTAGCTAATGGCATTACAAGTGGCTATGAACGTCAAAGCCTGTGTAAGTACTTCATCACTGCGTTCTACACCAACCAATAACATAGCCATGTGGAGTGCATTCGTTCCACTTACACAAACAACTGCCCTTTTGGCACCGGTGTATTCGGCAACCATCTCCTCAAAACGGTCTACAAACTTACCCACACTGGATACGAAAGTAGAATCAATGCATTCATCCAGGTACTTCTTCTCATTGCCTATAAACAAAGGAGCATGAAGGGGAATGAATTCATCCGTACCATAAAGCTGACGGATGAAAGTAACGATATCATTATACATTGTAAATATCTGCTTTATATTTTTTCAGATTCTCCGCATTATCAAACCATTCAATCGTTTCACGCAGCCCCTGTTCAAGACTATATGAAGGAGTAAAACCTGTAAGTGATTTTATTTTCGCATTATCACCCCAAAGACGGAATACTTCGGAATTCTTCGGACGCAGGCGCTGGGTATCTTCCACAAATTTCATATCAGACTGCATAATATCAGCGATCAAATTCAGTGTATCACGCATCGATATTTCATAATTACTACATACATTCACTTCCTGGCCTATTGCGGCATCACATTTTGACAACTCTATAAATCCCTTACAGGTATCTTTCACGTAATTGAAATCACGGGTAGGAGTCAAATCTCCCAACTTAATCTCTTTCATACCATTATTTATCTGCGTAATAATAGTAGGAATAATAGCACGGGCAGATTGACGGGGACCATACGTATTGAATGGACGGACAATGACAACCGGTAATTCAAAGGCATTATAGAAGCTCATCGCCATGGCATCTGCTCCTATCTTAGTAGCCGAATAGGGAGACTGAGGTTGTTTGGGATGTTTTTCATCAATGGGGACATAACGTGCGGTACCATAAACTTCGGAAGTAGAAGTTACCAAAACTCTTTTTACTCCATTCTCTTTAGCAGCCTGGCAGATATTTAATGTACCTTTTACATTCGTATCCACATAACTATCGGGAGCTACATAAGAATAAGGGATTGCTATGAGAGCTGCCAAATGAAAGACAACATCAATACCTTGTGTGATATATTTACAGAAATGCGGGTCTCGGACATCTCCTGTTACTACTTCAAGATTGGGATGTTTGATTCCGTCCAACCATCCCCAGTAATTAAAAGAGTTATAATAAGACAAAGCACGGACGATATAGCCTTGTTCTAACAACATTTCTGTCAAATGGGAACCTATAAAACCATCAGCCCCGGTTACTAAAACTTTCTGCATATTCTTAAAGTATCAAATAAACATTCACTGTTTCCTCTCCTATTCTACCTCTTCCCAATTCGGATACGGATTAGCCTCCAGACTCTCCAAATAGTCAAAAACCTCCCGTTCTGCCAAAGTCAAATCACGACCTTCCCAACCATTGATTATTGTATGAGCTTCTTTCGCCAACTCATCATCAAAAGTTTCTGCGTAACAAGCTACTAAAAGCTGACACTTCAATAGTGAAGCAGGGAGTTTATCAAGTACCTTCCAACTACGGTCAAGAAGCGCCTGGATCTTTTTATTTTTATTGCCATTGTCGTAAATGGTGGCATGAAAACCACTCAGAAGGGCATAGCAAAGCCGGGCTTCTTCTTCAACACCGGAACTACGACGAATGTAGAGATCTTCGGACTGACGGTATACCTCGAGATTGAGTTCACAGAAACGGTCGGAATAAATGGGGCTACCATCGAAACCTAAGTTGAGAAGCTCGTGCGTAATATGGCACAGGGCATTGATTTGTGATTGTAGAAGCATGAATTTATTTACAATTTTTCGATTTACAATTTACGATTGAAAAATGATGCAATTATCAATTAGATGATTTACAACCAATTATAATGAGGAATCGGGAATGCGTTCGATTAGGGAGGGATGGATATAGGCGGTAGCTACTGCCATGACTCCCTGAATACAAACCGACACGCGGCGGTCTCCCTTGACACGGATGATGACTCCTTCCACACCCTCGAAGATACCACCGGTAACACGAACACGATCACCTTTCTGTAAGGCGGTGGCGATGGGATCGAGGTAGACGATCTGCTCTTCGTAATTGCCCGAAACGGCAATGAAGCTACGCATCTGGGAATCCGGGATAGTAATCGGACGGCGAAGCTCCTGATTGAAGATGTAACGGACAGCCAAAGAAAGGGCGATGGACTGACGGATACGTTCGATGCATTCCAAAGAGGAACGGACGAAGATAAGGTTATGCACCACGGGGACCAATTTACGTACTTTACGCTCCCCTTTCCGGATGTACTCGTAGTGCATCGGAATGAAGTTCTCAATCTTTTCGGCATCTAAAATTCCTTTCAGGAGAAGCTCGCGGCTGTAAGTGACGCGAAGAGGATACCAGTGTATGTCGGTGGATTTGTTCACAATTGGATATTCTTTAGGGACACCGGGGTAGTGAAAACTCCTTCCGGTCAAGCGTGTATAAAAGAGATTATCAATGAGTTATACACTTGCCCTCAATAGTGGCCCTATCACAGGGAACGAACATAAAGAGGGGATTTATGAGATGTGCAAGGACTTGTTTTTATCGAAAACAAAGCGGGATGCACAACTTATTATAAACGAGCCAACTGAAAGCAACAAGTGTTTCAATAGACGTTCGTTTAATTGAACGCTTTTTTTACACATCATATAAAAGGAGATTTTCATAAAAGCATACAGCTAAAATATCAATTTATTTAATACTATATATTATTAGTAATCAATGCATTGAGGATAATTCGATAAATATAATATCATTTTTTTTATTAAACATTTTGCCAATATAAAAATACCTCATATCTTTGCGTTCAATTAAACGAACGTTTATTGAAACACTTTTATATTTGACAGTTATTTTATTGATTTACAATATCATAACCACACAAAACAAGCATTTTACATCATTTTACCTCATAAATAATCCATACTAAATGAATTAATTAACTACTTTCGCGATTTTAAACATTTTTATCATTAACAAAATTAAAATCGCAAATTATGAACCAAAAACCACAACAGAAAGAGAATAGTAAAAGAGTAAAAAAAACAAGAATAAAAAGTATTTACTTACTAATAAACAGGAAATTCAATCAAAGAAAGGAAGAAAAAAGGAGAAACCAATACGTGGTATTATTTCCTGTCACGAAGAATATATCAGAGGCATGATATTACTATATAAAAAAGGAGCAATGGGAGAAAATTTAAAGACATGCCAAGCCAATTTAGCGCGGTTTATTACTGAAAAAGGAGTACTCGTCCACTGTATCAACGGAGAATATAAATCACTCAAATACAGCACTATCAAAACCTACATATCCCAAATATGGAATGAAGAGAAATAGTAGTAATCCGGTTATGTGAAGACAGGAAAATTGAAGGACATCTATTTTGTAAATTCATTTTAAAATAATAAGCATATATTCGCAGCAGATTGAAGCGAAAGATGTAAGAGTGCCGCTTTCTCAGGAAGCGGCATTTCTTTGTATACAGCATCAACCTGAAAAAATAATTATTCATCATTTTAAATTCAGTATTATGAAAAAGCAGAAAAGGCAGGTGTCACAGAGTGAAGCAATGAAAGCAAGATGGAAAAGACGGATCGTGATAGAGAAAAGTTACCCGGAAAGTACCGCACAATGGATGGCAGAACGCCTGGAAAGATTGTTGGACCACATGCTGTACGGGCATGCCATGATTGCCTATCACAAGCAGAACGGAGATTTCAAGTTTGTGAAAGGGACACTGATCTATTACGAAGCAGAGTTTCACAAAGCATACGATCCAACAAAGGTGGAAGGAGCCGTCGTTTACTGGGATGTGGAGCAACAGGGATGGAGAACGTTCCTGGTGGAGAACTTTATGGAATGGAGACCTATTCAGTAGTTAGTAGCCAGTAGTCAGTAGCCAGAATCTATGCAGTGTATCAGAGGTATGCTAAAAGAATTCCGGCTACTTACTATCAACTACTTTACTACTTGCTACTAACTACTTACTACTCAAAAAAATTATGGCTACAGAATACTATGGAATAAACTACTTCCCGTTACTGACGGGATTTTTTCACTGCGATACGATAGAACTGATTACGGCAATACATGGAGTGAAAGGGCCGCATGCGGTGATCATGTTGCTGTGCAAGATATATACTGACGGGTATTACATTCATTGGGGAGAAGACCAATGTATGATTTTTGCAAGGAAGTTAGGACCGGAATACGATAAAAAGACAGTGGAAGAGATCGTAAACCTGCTTATCGAAAAAAGATTTTTCGATAAAGAAAGCTACGAAACACACGGAGTACTAACTTCTGTGGAGATACAAAAGGTATGGTTGGAGGCTACAAGCCGGAGAAAGAAAGACTTAACCAAACTGCCCTACATGCTGACAGAGGGTGCGAACTCAAAAAATGTATGCAAAACCGGTAGTTCAACTACAGAAAATGTAGACAAGTTACCGACTCAAATGGAGTTGAACCTCGAAAATGCAGACAATTTCAGACAAAGTAAAGTAAAGCAAAGTAAAGCAGAGAAGAGTAAAGAACTTCCCCCCTCTGATCCCCCCAACGGGGAGAAGGAGGAAGAGGAGGATATTTCTTTACTTCCTCCCCCACCCGAATACGCACTCAATGAGAAAACACACAATTACAGCGGACTATTGGAGAGCCTGAGGCTACACAATGTGAAGGACAAAACCGAGATTAAGGCGATACTGAGATTATCGGACTACGGCAGGAAGGGGACGGAAATATGGAGAATACTGGCAAAGACAAACTGGAGCAGGATTGAGGCACCGGGGAAATACATCCTAAAAATACTCAGGACATCTCAGTAAAAAACAGGTTTAAAAACCTGGAAATCAAGCAATAAAAAAGTACGTACTTTGATACCCCAAAAGTACGTACTTAACACACTATTAATATGCATTTTAAGTCACTGTTAAAATACTAAGTTTGTATGCGGGAAATGAAGGACTCTGCTATTTCACTTATAGCCATTGTAAGATATCACTTTTTCTTTCACCTTACGAATTTTCTTCCTCTTCTCTTTCAATGGATAGCCGACAATAATATCCAGCAACAGTCGTTTAGAAGCAGGAATACCCGTCAGTTGTTTAATTTCCTTTTCATCGAACCAACCAAGGATACACGAACCCAAGCCTTCACTTTCGGCAGCAAGAACAATATGGGAAGCTGCAATGCCTACATCAATCAGGGGGAAATGCTTATCTTTCACTTTACCTCCCAAAAGAGAAGTAATATTGGCAGATTCCTCCACTATCAGGATATGTACGGGTGCGTCCTTCGCAAACTTATTCATACCAAGCCCGGCAGCAGCCTTCCCTACTTTGCGGGAAAGTTCTCTGTCCGTAACCACCACAAACTTCCACGGCTGTGCATTGCAAGCTGAAGGTGCCAAACGAGCAGCTTCCAGTATCCGTTCCAGCTTTTCCGGTTCAACAGAGTGTTCCTTATCATAAGCACGGTCACTTTGCCGTGACATAACTAATCGCAGAAAATCCATAAAAAAGTTATAGGGTTATGGAATTATAAGGTTATAAAGTTATAACACTATCATTCGGCTGATATACTTGCCGATGATATCGAATTCAATGTTTACCACACTACCGATCACAAAAGTATGGAAGTTGGTATGTTCATAAGTATAAGGTATAATGGCTACCTGGAAGGTATCATCCGTAGGGTTACATACAGTCAGGCTGACGCCGTTCACCGTTACCGAACCTTTGTCTACAGTGATATATCCCCGCTTTGCCATCTCTGTATCAAATGCATATTTGAATGTGAAATACCAGCTTCCGTCTGCATCTTTGATATCCACACAAGTAGCAGTCTGATCAACATGTCCTTGTACGATATGTCCGTCCAGACGTCCGTTCATCATCATGCTACGTTCCACGTTCACCTTATCCCCTATTTTAAGCAAGCCAAGGTTGGAACGGTCAAGCGTCTCCTTCATGGCAGTCACAGTATAGGTATCATCGGTCATGCTAACAACTGTCAGACATACACCGTTGTGTGCAATACTCTGATCTATTTTCAACTCATTTACAAACGAACACTTAAAAGTAAAGTGTATATTTTCCTGGTCTTTTACCAGTGCTACGAGAGTAGCATATTCTTCTACTATTCCGGAAAACATAAAGATATTTACTATTTATGATTTAACTATTTACGATTTACGGTTGGAGATACCCTCTCCGATCATGGGGTCAAAGATACAAAATTGAAACTGATTAGAGTAGAGGAAACAAATAATCTGTGTTAATTGTTAATAGGACATAGGTATAAAAAAATGGGGCTTTTCACAAAGCTCCATTTCTCAGTTTTCAATAGGTATTAGTTTTTTTTTAAGGTAAAAAGATTGTTTTCAGGATAACGGTGCAAATATAGGCGCTTTTCTCGTTATGAACCAAATATTAAAACATGTCTTATAACATCTTTTTGAATTTTCTTTGGATTTATTATCATTTCAAGATAGCCGCCTCACTACCTACCCGTTACAGCAGACAAATATAGAACTTTTTTTTAAGTACTACTAATTTTTGTATAAAAAGTTGCATATTATGACTTTTCCGGATAGTGTTCATCCGTTTTTCCACTATGTTTTAACACTTTCGCATCCATAAAGAACACTATCTCTTCGGCAATATTAGTGATATGATCTCCGGAACGCTCTAACTTACGGAACACACTTACGAGGTTCAAGCAGGAAAGTACACTTTCAGGATGTTCTTTTATATAACCGGCAAGAACCGTAGTGGCTTCAGCATTGATTTCATCCAACAGGTTGTCTTTGGAAAAAACAGCGGTAGCCAGTTCAATACTCTCTTCATTCAAAGCACGCTTTGCCAATTCAAGCATAGAGAGCACTTCTCCCAACATCTCTTCCAGACGAAGACGTTTCAACAATTCGGCATCCAAAACAGGCTCCTCACACTTCAACACAAAACGGGCAATCCCTTCGGCAAAGTCACCCAAGCGTTCCAGATTGGTATTAATCTTAAGCATGGCAAGCACAAAACGTAAATCGATAGCCACAGGATTATACAAGGCAATCACATCCTCCACATCGCTGTCTATTTTCAACTCGGAAGCATTCACTCTCCGCTCACGAACAATCACTTGCCGGGCAAGTTCTTTATCAAGTGTCAATACAGCCTCTCCAGCTCTATCCAACTGGTTATAAACTAATGTCCACATCTCATCAACTTCTTTATGCAGTAGGATGAGCTCCGATTCTATAAACTTCACCATAATATAATAATTTAATAATGTGCTAATTTGAAAAATGTGCCAATTAACTGTATTATAGCAACATGCCACATGATAATCGGCACATTAGCATATGGGTACATTGAATAATTATTTTTTTATCCGAATCTTCCGGTAATGTAATTCTGTGTTGCTTCTTTCTCCGGATTCGTAAAGATTTTCTTTGTATTGTCATATTCTACCATCTCTCCCAGGTAGAAGAAGGCTGTTTTATCACTAACGCGAGCAGCCTGCTGCATATTGTGTGTTACTATGACAATCGTATATTGCTTCTTCAACTCATGAATCAATTCTTCTACCTTTGCCGTAGAAATAGGATCGAGGGCGGAAGCAGGTTCATCCATCAGCAATACAGAAGGAGATACGGCCATAGCACGTGCAATGCAAAGACGCTGTTGCTGCCCGCCCGAAAGAGCATAAGCTGACTCTTTGAGCTTGTCTTTGACTTCGTCCCAAAGTGCTGCTCCTTTCAATGTCTCTTCGACACGCTGACGAATAAAAGCATTGTCTTTAACTCCATTCACCCGCAAACCATACGCCACATTTTCAAAAATGCTTTTAGGAAACGGATTGGGACGCTGGAAAACCATTCCTACATTCTTACGGAGTTCATCGACCTGTACGCCTTTATCATAAATATTCTCACCATCGATTCGAATCTCTCCTGTCAGGCGAGTGTCAGGAATCAAATCGTTCATACGGTTAAATAAACGAAGAAAGGTAGACTTACCACAGCCCGAAGGACCAATAAACGCTACTACCGTTTTTTCTTCGATCTCCATACTGATACCCTTCAATGCATGAAAGTTACCATACCAGAAATTCACATCACGAGCACTTACCATTGTTTCCATATTCTTTATTTACGATTTGACGATTTACAATTTACGATTGAAATTACTTCTATTTATGATTTTACAAAATGCGATTCAACTTGATTCAATATGCGATGCAACTTGAAACGAATTGCAACATCAATCGTAAATCGTAAATTGTCTAATCGTAAATCTTACTTAGTTTGTTTTTACTTTTTTCTCAAAATACTTTCTCAAGGCATTTGCCAACAAGTTTACCAACAGAATAATCAGGATCAACACCAGGGCAGTGCCATAAGCCAACGGCAATTGAGCTTCCATATTCGTACCGCTGGTAGAAATCACATAAAGGTGATAAGGTAATGCCATACACTGATCAAAAATGCTGGTAGGCAACTGCGGCAGGAAATAGGCTGCACACGTGAAAAGGATGGGAGCCGTCTCACCGGAAACACGCCCTAAGGCAAGGATCAGTCCGGTAATGATATTGGGCATACCCATCGGTAAAATCACATGCCAGATCGTTTGCAACTTGGTTGCTCCCAACGCTCTGCTACCTTCGCGTAAGCTATCAGGAATCGCCTTCAACGCTTCTTCCGTGGTACGAATTACCAAAGGGACACAAAGCAACCCCAACGTTAACGAACCGGCCAGAATGCTGTCACCGAACCCAAGATAATTGACAAACAAAGCCATACCGAACAATCCGAAAACAATGGATGGAATGCCACTCAGGTTATTTGTCATCACCCGAATAAAACGAACCAGCTTTCCTTTGGGAGCATACTCATTCATATAGATACCGCTCATCACTCCTACCGGAAAGGCAAAAAGTGCACTTCCTATCATCAGGTAGAACGTACCTACAATAGCGGGCCAGATGCCTCCTCCCGTCATACCATTGGTAGGCGCAGAAGTAATAAAATCCCAATTTATAGCTCCTATACCTTTATATATAATAAACCCCAATATGGCAAACAAGATCAGTACGATACACAAGCTTAACGCCCGGAAAATTCCGAAAGCAATGCCTTGTGAACGACGTTTCGCCTTATTATTACTTGCTATTTCCATGTTATTTGCTTCGTTTTACGCCTTTAGACGAGATGTACTCTACGCTAAAGTTTATAATTAATGTGATAAAGAACAATACTACACCTAACAGGAACAGCGCCTGATAATGAGGACCACCGGCAGGTGCTTCGCCCAGTTCGGCAGCAATAGTGGCCGGGATGGTACGCAACGGTTCAAGAATTGTAGTAGGAATTACCGCTGCATTTCCGGTCACCATGAGTACAGCCATCGTTTCACCAATAGCACGACCGATACCAAGCACAACTCCCGAAGTGATCCCGGAGATGGAAAAAGGAATAACGACCTTATATATAGTCTGCCATTGTGAGGCTCCCAACGCCAAACTGGCTTCACGCATGGCACGCGGACAATTGCGCATTGCATCTTCCGTCACAGTAATAATAGTAGGCAGTGCCATGATGGCCAATACGATACTTCCAGCCAACCCGCTCTCTCCTACCGGCAAATCGAATACTTTTTGTATAAGTGGCACAATTACTATCAACCCGAAAAAGCCATAGACTACGGACGGGATTCCACTCAATAATTCGATGATAGGCTTCAGCCAGCCACGTACTTTCGGATTGGCTACTTCGGACATATAGATAGATACGGAAAGCCCGAACGGCAAAGCGATAAGTATAGCGAAAAGGCTCACCCAAAGGGTACCGGTTATAAGAGGCAGAAAGCCAAACAACGGAGCGGGAGTAGCCGTCGGGAACCATTCGGCACCGGCAAATACATCTTTTACGGAAATGGTATTATCCTTGATAAAATGTACCTTACCCGGTGTTGTAATAAACTGTTGCGGGACGAAAGCTACAATCCCCGGAGTCTTCTCAATCAGTTCCATAATACGTGCCCCGGCATACTGATAAGCATCTCCCAACTCTTCTTCCGTATAATATTGTGTGATATCTTCTAAACGAAAAACCCGGATAGGGAGATTCTCCCCACCGAGTTCTTTCCAATTCGTTATCTCTTCATCAAAAACATCTTTTATCTGAGCCGGGCTTAGCTGGCTGACCTTATTGTCTTTATTTAAAGCTAATACATATCCTTCTTCTATCACTTTACTGCTGAATAATCCAAAAGCTTCAGTAAACAGGAATAGTACGATAAGCAGGATAGTTATACTTGTAACAAAGCCACTACAAGTAAGCATTCCCTCTACAATCTTTTCGAAAATCTTCTTCATACCTATTGTTTGATTTCTGAATGCAAAGAAAAGAGTATCATATTAAGGAGGTGTGAATTCCGCTTGAAGGAAATGTTTCAAAAGTGTTACATTTATGTTACAAGAGCAAACATTGTAGGTTTTATAACAAGAATGTAACATCTTCTTTTTTAATTTGCGAGTGAAATACCAATTATAAGTGAATTTATGAATGCAAAAAGCATATTATTTCTGAGTCTGATTCTTATAACCACAGGTATTCAGGCTCAACGGATCAAAGGTAGTGACACGGTTCTTCCGGTTGCCCAGCAAACTGCCGAACGCTTTATGAATAGAAACGCAGATAGCCGTGTCACCGTCACAGGTGGTGGAACCGGAGTAGGCATCTCCGCCTTAATGGATAATACCACTGACATTGCTATGGCTTCCCGCCCTATCAAGTTTAGTGAAAAGATGAAGGCCAGGGCTGCTCAAAAAAATATAGAGGAGGTTATCGTTGCATATGATGCCCTTGCCGTGGTAGTACACCCGACAAACCCGGTGAAGCAACTTACCCGTCAACAGTTGGAGGATATCTTCCGGGGTAAAATCACTAACTGGAAACAAGTGGGTGGCGAAGACCGTAAGATCGTTGTATACTCCCGGGAAACCTCTTCAGGAACCTACGAATTCTTCAAAGAAAGTGTACTTAAAAATAAGAATTATATGTCCAGTAGTCTCTCTATGCCTGCCACCGGTGCTATCATACAATCGGTAAGCCAAACAAAAGGAGCGATCGGCTATGTCGGGTTGGCCTACGTATCACCACGTATCAAAACGTTGTCAGTATCTTATGACAACAAGCATTACGCCCAGCCCAATGTAGAAAATGCGACTCGTAAAATTTATCCCATCGTACGTCCTCTTTATTACTATTACAATGCAGAGAACAAAGAAGCAGTAACACCTCTTATTGACTTCATTCTTTCTCAGGAAGGACAGGATATTATAAAAAAGAGTGGATATATTCCGGTGAAATAAGGTTATGCAAAAAAAATGTCATACTTTTGTAGCTCATAACTCGTAACTCATTAAACGCTATGACAGATATTAGAAACGAAGAGGTGACAAGCGAAAAAAAAAGCCTCAACTTTATTGAGCAAATTGTAGAAAATGATTTAAAAGAGGGCAAAAACGGAGGAAAGGTACAGACGCGTTTTCCGCCTGAACCCAATGGTTATCTTCACATAGGTCATGCCAAAGCTATTTGCCTCGATTTCGGCCTCGCAGCCCGTCATGGCGGTGTATGTAATCTTCGTTTTGATGACACCAATCCAACCAAAGAAGATGTGGAGTATGTAGAAGCCATCGAAGAAGATATCAAATGGCTCGGCTTTGAATGGGGAAATGTATATTATGCTTCGGATTACTTCCAGCAACTTTGGGATTTTGCCGTGCGTCTTATCAAAGAAGGTAAAGCCTACATTGACGAACAGACTTCCGAACAGATTGCCGCACAAAAAGGAACTCCGACTCAACCGGGAACTGAAAGCCCCTATCGCAACCGCCCCATTGAGGAGAATCTTGCCTTATTTGAAAAAATGAACAGTGGCGAAATAGAAGAAGGTGCTATGGTACTCCGTGCTAAAATAGACATGGCAAATCCGAACATGCATTTTCGTGACCCGATTATCTACCGTGTAGTGAAACATCCGCATCACCGTACAGGTACTACCTGGAAAGCCTATCCGATGTATGACTTCGCACACGGACAAAGTGACTTCTTTGAAGGAGTGACTCACTCACTCTGTACACTGGAATTCGTCGTACACCGTCCGTTATACGATCTCTTTATCGACTGGTTGAAAGAAGGGAATGACTTGAATGACAATCGTCCCCGTCAGTACGAATTCAATAAATTAAACCTCAGCTATACGCTGATGAGTAAACGCAATCTGCTCACACTCGTAAAAGAAGGTCTGGTAAATGGCTGGGATGATCCACGCATGCCGACTATCTGCGGTTTCCGTCGTCGTGGCTATTCACCAGAGTCTATCCGTAAGTTCGTTGACAAAATTGGCTACACTACTTATGATGCTCTCAATGAATTTGCTCTGCTGGAAAGTGCTGTACGTGAAGACCTCAACGCCCGTGCTACCCGTGTTTCTGCGGTATTGAATCCGGTGAAACTGATTATTACCAACTATCCCGAGGGAGAAGTAGAAGAGCTGGATGCAATTAATAATCCGGAAGATCCGGAAGCAGGCAGCCATACAATCGAATTCAGCCGTGAACTGTGGATTGAACGCGAAGACTTTATGGAAGATGCTCCGAAGAAATATTTCCGCATGACTCCGGGACAGGAAGTACGCCTCAAAAATGCATACATCGTGAAGTGTACCGGATGCAAGAAGGATGAAAACGGTAATATTACTGAAGTATATTGCGAATATGATCCGCATACAAAAAGTGGTATGCCCGATGCCAATCGCAAAGTAAAAGGTACTTTGCACTGGTTGAGTTGTGCACACTGCCTTTCTGCAGAAGTACGCCTCTATGACCGTCTTTGGAAAGTAGAGAACCCGCGTGACGAACTGGCTGCCATCCGTGAAGCCAAAAACTGCGAAGCATTGGAGGCTATGAAAGAGATCATTAATCCTGACTCTTTGCAAATACTCAATAATTGCTATGTAGAAAAGTATGTAGCTACATTGCCTACGCTCTCCTACTTGCAATTCCAGCGCATAGGATACTTCAACATAGATAAAGAGTCGGCTCCCGACAAACTTATATTCAACCGTACCGTGGGGTTGAAAGATACATTCAAAATTAAAAATTAAAAGTTGGAAAATAAAAGCGGACTGCACATACACAAAAGTACAGTCCGTTTCTTTCTTCCTCCAATTTCGTTTTTAATTTTTAATTCTCATTTTTAATTAATCAAATGGCCAGAAAAAACCCATCTACAGATAAAGAACAAGAATTGAATGAACTCATCGCAAGTTACGAAACAGCGAAAGCTGAAAACAGACAGCTTTACCTGGACGGAGACCAACTTGCAGACATTGCAGACAAATATGCCACGGACCGCCGTTTTGACGAAGCACAAGAAGTGATCAGCTACGGTCTTGAACTCCATCCGGGACACACAGACCTCCTGATAGAGCAGGCTTATCTGTATCTGGATACGATGCAACTTCAAAAGGCCATAGCCGTAGTTGGCAGCATCGCAGAAGATTATGATCCGGAGGTCAAACTGCTAAAAGCCGAAATCCTATTGAACGAAGGCAAACTGGACGAAGCAGAAACCCTGCTCAACTCCATCGAAGAAGAAAAATCACTGGAAACAATCATCGATGTAGCATATCTTTATATGGACATGGGATATCCGGAGAAGGCATTGCCATGGCTTACACTCGGACTGGAAGAATATAAGGAAAACGAAGAATTCCTTGCAGCCATGGCCGATTGCTATCGTAGTGGAGAGCGTAATACGAAGGCAATCAGTTTCTACAACAAGCTGATTGACAAGAATCCGTACAATCCTTCTTACTGGACCGGGCTTGCCAAATGCCATTTCAGCCAGCAGGAATTTGACAAAGCTGTCGAGGCCTGCGACTTTGCCCTTGCTGCCGATGATAAATTCGGAGAGGCACACATCATTAGAGCACACAGCCTCTTTCATTTGGAGAATGAGACCGAAGCTATTCAGGAATATCAACTGGCCTTGCAGAGCAAAAGTCTGCCTCCCGACTTTGCCCATATGTTTATCGGGCTGGCATACGCCAATCAGGAGAAATGGGAACTGGCTTACAGAAGTTATGAACAGGCAATGGAAATTATCGGAGACGATAACTCTCCCATCCTTTCGGATATATACAGCAATGAAATTTTCTGCCTTTCGAAATTAGGCAGATACGAAGAAGCCCACCAACTCTGCGAAAAGGCTAAAAAACAATTACCCGAGAGTGTGGAAATCTATCTGCAAGAAGGACGGCTTTATCTGGAAGAAGATAAGTTTGAGGAAGCTAAACAGTGTTGGGCCGTAGCATTGCAATATGCACCCGAAGCCGAAACATTAGTACAGATAGGCAACTACAGTCTGGACTATGGTATGGTAGAAAATGCCCGCCTCTGTTTTGAGGAAGCAAAGAAACAAGATCCTGATTATCCGGGAATCAATGGCCGTCTGGCTTCTATCTGTATGATTCTTAGAGATCACAAGGGATTTCAGAAATACAATCAAATGTCAGAAACTCCGCTTAACATAGAGATGATTCAGGAAATGTTGTCACAAAATACAGACAAAGATATTTTGCAGAATCTGGAAACATTCATGAATGAACTTGATGATGTAAATGACGGAGAGACTGAGGAAGAAAATAATTAGAAGTTAGTAGATAGTAGTTGGAAGCCATTCGGCATAAGAATTATCACGTGTATCGATTCTATCTACTGACTACTAAATTCTAACTACTAAATCAAAATAATTAAAATTATAAACTTAGCATTCAGAATTTAAGCAAATGGAATCTGTAGCCTTCATTCAATGGTGTCTCGATCACCTTAACTACTGGACTATTACCCTGTTAATGGCCATCGAGAGTTCGTTTATACCCTTTCCGTCTGAGGTAGTTGTACCTCCTGCGGCTTACAAAGCAGCTGTAAATGATGAAATGAATGTGTATCTGGTAGTATTGTTTGCCACAATCGGGGCAAATATCGGAGCAATCATCAACTATTACTTAGCTTACTGGTTAGGACGCCCTATCATTTATAAGTTTGCCAACAGTCGTTTTGGGCACATGTGCCTCATCGACGAAGCTAAAGTGCAACATGCAGAAGAATACTTCGATAAGCACGGCGCATTGTCTACTTTTATAGGCCGTCTAATCCCTGCTGTACGTCAGTTAATCTCTATCCCTGCCGGTCTTGCCCGTATGAAACTTTCCACCTTCCTGTTATACACCACTCTTGGAGCTGGTTTATGGAATGGTATACTGGCAGCTATCGGATACCATCTGGCTTCCGTTCCGGGTATCGAAAGCGAAGAGCAATTGTTAGCACGCGTTGGTGAATACAGTCACGAACTGGGTTACTTTTTCATCGCTGTAGGAGTATTTATTGTAGGTTTCCTGGTTTACAAAGCACTGAAGAAGAAATAAGGACTTCATATTGTTTTGAGTTTATTTCACCACAGAGGACACAGAGTCACACAGAGTTTTAATTATTAAAGTCAATTAGATAATTATTCAGTATCTCTGTGTTCTCTGTGGTGAAACTAAACTCAGAAATTAAATTGCAATCCCACTCCTAATATTTCCTTAAACTGCACCCGTGGTCCTTTTGTTCCGTCTTTCTGGGCTATTTTCACATCGTCATCATACATTAGATTGGTAGTTAATGTAGTTGAGAACCATTTATTAATTGCCATATTTATCTGCACCTCCCAATTCACATCCACATTCTGCGGTTTATCCAGATAATCAGAATAGAGATCCAGACGGGAATAGACTGTCATATTCTTCATAAACTCATATCGTACCTCTCCTTTCAGATTTGCTCCGAAGCTCGACAATAAATGCTTGCCCGGATCTACACCGTAAGCTCCTTCGTCAGATAAACGATCATTGAGCACGAACGTACCACGCCAGGAAGCCGGAGACAGTACTACCGTAAAGATCTTATTGGGTTCGTAAGTAAAACCAAGTCCGGTGGTCAGATAGGCAGGAGACATAAACTCTGAAACAGAGATATCTTTGTTTACCTTATAATCATATCCAGGAGAAAATTGCGTCTGAAAAGTAGCAAAAGCACTGGCATACCAGCTCTTCGCTATAGAATATCCGTAATTAGAATTCAGATAGATTTTATCATTCGCTTTCCTTACACCGTCTTCACCCGTTTTATTTAATCCATAAGCCAATTCGAGACGATTGTTCCAAAGATGTTTTCCTTTTTTATAGTTAGCCTGATAAGCACCTTGCAAATCAAAGGCAACAGAGTTGTCGCCACCGGCAGCCCAGTTTGTTAAACTTACCTGGGTCAATTTCAACCCGGCATATCCTTCCCTTGTCCAGGGAGAAGCTTCTTTTGTAGGCTCTGTTTGAGCCGACAGCGTTCCTACGCCCATAAATAAAAAGGCGACAGACATTAATTGCATTCTATTCATTCCGTTTAGGTTTTATTTATTTCTGAAAAAAACACAACCTAACAAGAACTGAAGAGATGGCGATATTACCATATCTATAAACCAGTCCCTATTAGGTCAAAATCTTTAATACCTGTGCCTTTAAAAGGCACAGGCTCTCTCTCTTTAATAATTTATTCTTTCACAGCAGCCAGTGCTTTATCATAATCAGGTTCTTGCGTAACTTCCGGTACTAACTCTGTATAAGCAATCTTACCATCTTTACCAATCACCACCACCGAACGCGCCAACAAGCCGGCAAGCGGACCATCTGCCATACGTACACCATAACTCTCATCAAAATCCGAATAGCGGAAATCCGACAATGGAATTACATTCTCAATACCTTCAGTAGTACAGAAGCGCGCATGAGCAAAAGGAAGATCTTTGGAGATAGCCAATACGATTGTATCTTTCAAACCAGCCGCCATTTTATTAAATTTACGTACAGAGGTTGCACAAACACTTGTATCCAGACTTGGGAAAATATTAAGAATCACATTTTTCCCTTTGAGATCTTTCAGAGAAAAAGAAGATAAATCTGTTTTTACAAGTTCGAAATCAGGAGCTACTTTTCCAACCTGTATAAATTCACCGATCAGCTTTACCGGTTGTCCTTTGAAATTTGTTGTTGCCATAAGATATATTATTATTAGTTATTTAGTATTTTAAAAAAGAGTCTTAAGTTTCGCTCTTTTGTGTATAGAACAATTAAACTTTGCAATAGGTTCACAAAGAAATAACAGAATAACACATCAGGCCCTATAAGTAGTACTTCAAATTTAATTCATACTATGACAGTCTTTTATTAAAACGCAAATGATCGCAGATTATCGCAAACGAGATAGCTTGCTGTACTTGAGAGACGATATTCTTTGCGTAAATTTGTGATAATGGATACCTTACTTATCAACTGATTTGTATATCAAGTTGCCATTCCAAACCTTTTTTCTCTCTATTTGTTACTCCCCTAACAAACTTATAGTATCAATTAATAAAATCACATTCGTATGAAAACAGTATTCGATGAGATTCAACATTCAGTGAAAAATTGGTGGATGTCTCTTATTTTAGGTATTTTGTATATCGGCGTAGCGTTATGCCTTATGTTTGCTCCGTTAAGCAGTTATGTAGCTCTAAGCATCATCTTCAGCATCTCCATGTTAGTCAGTGGTATTCTGGAAATTCTTTTTGCTATAAGTAATAAACACGTATCAAGTTGGGGTTGGTATCTCGCCGGAGGCATTATTGATCTCATCATCGGTATCTATCTTGTAGCTTACCCAATGGTAAGCATGGAAGTTATACCTTTCCTTATCGCTTTCTGGCTTATGTTCCGAGGTTTTTCTGCCACAGGCTACTCCATGGATCTGAAACGTTATGGAACCCGTGATTGGGGCTGGTATATGGCATTCGGGATTTTAGCTATTTTATGCTCTTTACTCATTCTGTGGCAACCGGCAGTAGGTGCATTATACGCTGTATATATGATTTCGTTCACCTTCCTCATCATCGGTCTTTTCAGATTCATGCTTGCATTTGAACTTAAGAATCTCCATAAAAGAGTAAACAATTAACCCCCTATAAAACAAACTGTTAATTTCAAAATTTGTGAATTGAGATTTATCAAGAGATGTCAAGCACATCCAAATTCTCAATTCACATTTTTTAAGTTCGTCAAGCGTTTGCCGTCATTCCTTCCGCTTTCAGAAACCGAAACATGGTCGTTCTGGACACACCAAACTCACGCGCTAATTTCGCGTGTTTGGCTCCACCCCGCGCTTGTTTTAAAATATATTTTCTGTTATCATGCAATAATTGCAATTTAGGATTATCTCCTTTTCTCCTCCCTAATGCAACTCCTTCCTGCTTACGCCTTGCCAAAGCCTCTTTTGTACGCATGGAAATAAGATTACGCTCTATTTCTGCCATCAAACCAAATGCAAACCCTAATACTTTACTGTTTATATCATTCTGAAAGACATACCCCTCTTTAGTGCTATACAACACTACCTGCTTCTTAATGCATGAATTTAAAATAGTCATAATCTCCAATAGTGTCCTGCTTAATCTTGAAATCTCTGTAACAATCAGCGTATCTCCCGGCTTCATCTGTCGCAACAACGGCGCCAGTTTTCGCTCTTTCGTACTTACACTTCCACTCACCGTCTCGGTGTACCATTTATCAATAGCCAACCCATTCTTCTCTGCGAATCTTAAAATCTCTTCTTTCTGATTGGCTAAAAACTGTTTTTCTGTACTTACTCTCAAATAAGCTATTACCATAATTTTCTCGATTAAAATGATTAATACACCGCGAAAAAACAGTAAATATTATAATATATCATCCTCGTTAGAGATTCTTTTATTTCTCTATTTTCCAGGTATTCAAAATAAAATCATAGCAAAAAATATGCAAATCGCTCTTTTTTTTACCATATCTTTATCCTATCTTTACCAACTCATTATCTAAACAACCAAAATCATTTCGATCTTATTCTTTGTTTATTGAACAAACCTAAAAGGAAGCATAGAAATGGAAATACAAATCTTCACAAAATCATTGATTGAAAAAGCAAAACTGTCTGGAAGGTATAGTACCGCAGATAGTTATCTAAGTACGCTGCACAGTTTACAATTGTTTACAGGTACTCCATCTACCCGTTTTGACGAGATTACTCCTCAACTTATTAAAGGGTTTGAGCAGCATCTCTTTCTGAAGGGGTTGTATGAAAACACGATCTCTTTGTACATGCGCATGTTGCGCTCTATCTTTAATCAGGCAGTGGCTGCCGGAGTAGCTACAATAAACACCAAAGACATCTTTGAGAATGTTTTTGTAGGTTGCGATACGACCGCCAAACGGGCTATCAAACCGATTATAATCAACCAATTACGGGAAGCAGATTTTAGTCGATACCCGCAGCTGGAATTTAGTCGTGACCTGTTTCTGCTAAGTTTCTACTTACAGGGAATCCCATTCGTAGACTTGGCATATCTGCGTAAAAGTAATGTCAATGGAAACATACTGGTTTACCGCCGCCATAAAACCCGGCAACAGCTGTATATTACCGTTGAAAATTGTGCGCACAAGATCATTAAACGCTATGCACGTGAATGCAAAAGCTCTGCTTACTTGCTACCGATACTAAATGCTGTAGGAGAACAAGGATACAAGCAATACAAAAGCGCATTGCGGCTGTATAACAAGCATTTACATCAGATATCGGAAATGATACAGATAACGCCACACCTTACTTCATACGTAGCAAGGCACACCTGGGCAAGTACAGCAAGGGAAAAAGGAATTCCTGTCTCAATCATCAGTACAGGAATGGGACATTCATCGGAAAAAGTAACATATGTATATCTGGAATCGCTGGATAACAAAACGATGAGTGAAGCAAACAAAAAAATTATCTCAGCAGTGACTTCTAAGAAAAAAATGATACTCAAAAAGAGTTCCCTTACTTATTAGGTAAGAGAACGACTATTATTTTTTCTTGTCGCTGCAAAATTAGGGATAAAATTTCTATCTAACACAATAAAGCTTGATCTTTTTTTCAAAAAAAACCAATTTAACATAATAAATACACCAGTTTAAACCTATTGTTCAATAAACGAAGATTTGATATGAAAATTCTGTTTGATGTAATTACAAATGTTACATCAAACAGAATTCAATAAAACAGACAGTTTTTCCTTTCTAAACCGCCTTTTTCGTTAGACTATATTAACACTAAAACGACTTTCTTTGAACTTTTTGATATTTGAGATTCCCTTACCTAATAAGTAATGGAACAAATATTAAACAGACAATGAATATTTTAATTAATCCTATATTTAGTGTAATCGTATGCTGTATTGCAGCACTTGTTGTAGCCATCTTTATAGAATTTATCACGCTACCACGCGTTCTTCTCATCTCCAGGAGAAAACGTCTATATGATATGCCTGACAAGCGTAAATCCCACGTCAACCCTATCCCTAGATTGGCCGGTATCACTTTCTGTCCTGTTATTCTTCTTAGCTTTCTGCCCATAGCAGGGCTACAGGCTATATGGTTGGGAACATCTAGTATCAGTCATTCTTCCGAGTCCTTCATTCGCCTTTCTTTTATGATATGCGGCATTCTTCCTTTGGTATTGATGGGAGTCAAAGACGACTTGATTGGCGCACGCTATTCACATAAATTCATTATTCAGACCTTATCTGCCCTTTTACTGATAGCATCCGGAACTTACATCAATAACCTATATGGGCTTTTTGGCATATACGAATTATCACCCTATATCGGAATACCCTTCACAGCTCTGCTGATTGTATATATCATTAATTCTATTAATCTTATTGACGGAGTAGACGGACTTGCAGCGAGTCTCAGTATCTCAGCTACAGCCATTCTCGGCATCGGTTTCATTATTGCAGGCAATTACACAATGCCTATTCTTACTTTCTCTGTAGTCGGTACACTCATTCCATTTTTATATTATAATATCATAGCCCGAAGAAAACTATTCATGGGCGATACAGGATCGCTCACCCTGGGTTACATACTTGCCTTTCTTGCAGTGTATTATAGCATGAGGAATTCTTCCGAAGCAATTTCAACAGGCATACCATCTATTATTATAGCATGGTCGGTCTTGTTTATTCCACTGTTTGATACAGCTCGGGTTATGTATACGCGAGCCAGCCAGGGAAAATCACTTTTCCATCCGGATCGCAATCATATCCATCACAAATTGCTCGACCTGGGATTTAGTCACCGCAAAATCACTTTGACCCTCACCATAACTACGCTCTTCATTACAGCGTGCAATATCCTTTTACATGAGTTACTCAATATCAATCTGATATTGGCCATTGATCTTATAGCGGGTATTTTATGTAACGTATACCTCAACAAACGGAAAAAAAGAAGAGCTCAAAGCTTAAATAAGAAACTATTAAAACAAACCGAATCAATCCCAATGGGAGACTTCATAATCACCAATAACTACCAGTTTGACTCTATCCCCGACCAGCAAATGGTGATACATGCCATAGACTCACGTATCTGGCTCATGGCCAATGAGGATAAAGAACTCAAGCAAGCACTCCTCCAAAGTGATATATTAGTTCCAAACGGAGCAGGCATAACGCTTGCTGCCCGTTGGCTCACAGGAAAGCAGATTCACAATGTATCGCGTGATGACCTACATCTGTCTATACTTCAACACCTTGATAAAGTAGCAGGATCAGTATTCTATCTTGGAGCTTCTGACCGGACTCTTGCTCTTATTACCGAACGTATTCTCACAGAATATCCAAATATCCGAGTAAAAACATATAGCCCTCCTTATCGTGACAGTTTCTCTGAAGAAGAAACAAATAAAATGATAACAGCTATAAACGAATTTAAACCTGATGTACTATTTATCGGGATGTCAGTATCCAAACAAGAAAAATGGATTGCCACTAACCGACATCTCCTTCACACCCATCTTATATCCGGAATAGGAGCTGTATTTGGTTTTTATGGTGGCACAACTTCTTATCCCCCTCAATGGAGAAAACAGCAGTCTCTATCTGCCATTAAAATCTTAATCACCGCTTTGCAAATAAAGAATAGAAAGAAATCGATAAAAACGTCCACCGAATACGAGACTAATTAAAAAACATCGGCAAAGAATAATGTAAATAATACAGAAATGCATATTATTAAATAATTAGTTACATACAATTCATATACAGGCATTCTTGGGAAAGTTAATAAATTAACATATCCAAGAAATACAGACACTATTCATCTTATATAAATGTAATTATATAAGATTATCAAAAAAATATAATCTTCGTACATGCTTATCCATACCCTACTACACGAAGAAAAGAAATACGGCTTGCCCCCAACAATCCATTAATAAAACTGAAATGGAAAACAAAAGCCATTGAAGAAAAATCAAAATTCAAGAAAACATAGAAGAGATAAAAGAAATTCATCCATTTTATAATTGCGCATAGTCTCTCATGCAACAAACAACCATATAATCAACATATTACATTAAAAGGACTCCTATAAAGGTTTCATATATAAACAACCAAAGCAATACTACAAAATATAATATTTAAAAATAAGTATAAAATATTCATTTACATAAAAACCTGTTCGAGGAATTATATCATTCATTTCACAGATACCATCATACCTTCTTTAAAAAAGATAATATTCGTATTAATGAATCCTAAAAAAGACCCAAACCCTTTTTATAAAAAGGACTACAAACGAAACATTAGTAATATATTTTCAAGAAACAAACAAGAAACAACTATAAGCAAAAAGACAGAATCCAAATAAAGAATTAAAAAGACAAAACTCATTTATTATATTATTTTTTATCTACAAATTATTTTTTTTCGTAAATAATATATATCTTTGCATCGGATTTGGTCTATTGTATCAAAGATTACCTCACAGAGTTGTGACAGGTAACAGCGTAGCGTGCTCAAGCGCTTCGTAACAAAGCACCAGTATCCCCCTCCTTCGATATCAGAAATCTCAGAATATAACTTTATGAAGTACTGGCTTGCAGCTTACGTTCGCCTCCATCACGAAAAGAAAACTCGTGATCGCATCAACGCTATGGGTATCGAATGTTTCCTCCCCATTCAAGAGGAAATTCATCAATGGAGTGACCGCCGGAAAAAGGTGGAACGCGTGGTGATTCCAATGATACTCTTCGTTCGTGTATCCCCCGAAGAACGCTCTTTACCTCTAACCTTATCATCCGTTAGCAGGTATATGGTGTTACGAGGAGAATCAACTCCTGCTATTATCCCGGATAAACAAATGGAGAAATTCAAATTCATGTTGGACTACTCCAAAGATGCAGTGGAATTATCTACTACCCCACTTGCTCCGGGAGAATTGGTAAAGGTGATCAAGGGTCCATTAACAGGCCTGGAAGGAGAACTGGTAATGGTAGACGGAAAAAGTAAGGTTGCCATCCGATTGGATATGCTTGGATGTGCACAGGTAGATATGCCAGCTGGATTTGTAGAAAAAGTAACTACCAAGTGCCATAAGAAAAGAATGAAGTTATCAACGAACCAACCATCATTATAATAATATGAAAGGAATTGTATTAGCCGGAGGTTCAGGCACCCGTCTGTATCCTATCACCAAAGGGGTAAGTAAACAGTTGTTGCCTATCTTCGACAAGCCCATGATTTACTATCCGATATCCGTATTAATGCTTGCCGGTATCCGCGAAATATTAATCATCTCCACGCCTTATGATCTGCCGGGTTTCCAGCGCTTATTAGGAGACGGTTCCGACTTTGGTGTTCGTTTTGAATATGCAGAGCAACCTTCACCCGATGGATTGGCACAAGCATTTATCATCGGTGAGGAATTCATCGGTAATGATTCTGTCTGTCTGGTATTGGGAGATAATATTTTCTATGGGCAAAGCTTTACCCGGATGTTGAAAGAGTCTGTTCGTCTGGCCGAAGAAGAACAGAAAGCAACCGTGTTTGGTTACTGGGTCAGTGATCCGGAGCGTTACGGAGTTGCCGAGTTCGATAAGGAGGGGAATGTACTGAGCATTGAAGAAAAACCGGTTCATCCCAAAAGTAACTATGCCGTAGTCGGACTCTATTTTTATCCTAATAAAGTGGTTGAGGTGGCCAAAAATATCAAGCCATCTGCCCGTGGAGAGTTAGAAATAACCACCGTGAATCAGGAGTTCCTGAATGACGAAGAGCTCAAAGTCCAGTTGTTAGGCCGTGGTTTTGCATGGCTGGATACAGGTACACATGATTCCCTTTCGGAAGCCAGTACTTTTATTGAAGTGATAGAGAAGCGCCAGGGATTGAAAGTTGCCTGTCTGGAAGGTATTGCATTACGTCAAGGCTGGATAACAGCAGATAAAATGCAGGAACTGGCAAAGCCGATGCTGAAGAATCAGTACGGGCAATATTTACTGAAAGTAATAGACGAGTTAAAGCATTGATTATCAACCGATATAAAGGTGTACATTTCTGTATAACAAGAGTGTACACTTTTGCAGTGTAATAATGTACATTCTTGTCACACAAAAATGTACACCTTTATATTTCTCTTTTAAATCGTATACTTTTCCTATCAAATTATGAATATAATAAAGACTTCCATAGAAGGCGTAGTCATTATCGAGCCATGTCTTTTTAAAGATGAGCGTGGTTACTTTTTCGAATCTTTCAATCAGAGAGAGTTTGAAGAAAAGATCTGCAAAACGACGTTTGTTCAGGATAATGAATCCAAATCCGGTTATGGTGTGATCCGTGGGTTGCATTATCAGAAACCTCCTTTTGCACAGAGCAAACTGGTACGTGTGATAAAAGGTGCAGTACTGGATGTTGCCGTAGATATCCGCAAAGGTTCCCCTACTTTCGGACAGCATGTGGCTGTGGAACTGACGGAGGAAAATCATCGCCAGTTTTTTATACCCCGTGGGTTTGCACATGGGTTTAGTGTATTAAGCGAAGAGGTTATTTTCCAGTATAAGTGTGACAACTTTTACTCACCACAAAGCGAAGGTGCTCTGGCATGGAATGATCCCGCTCTGGAAATCAATTGGAGAATACCGGCAAACGATGTGGTTCTCTCAGAAAAAGACAAAGCCCATTCCTGCTTGAAAGATAGCGAATGGCTCTTTAACTACGACGAAAAACTGTATTAAGAATGAATATACTTGTGACGGGAGCCAACGGACAATTGGGTAACGAAATGCGTAGAGTGTCCGCAGGAAGCTCCGATCATTACATATTTACCGATGTAGCAGAATTAGACATCACCGATTTAGCCGCCATACAAAGAATAACAATAAATAATCAGGTAGATGTTATAGTAAACTGTGCTGCATATACTAATGTAGACAAAGCCGAAGAGGACGAAGCAACAGCAAATCTAATCAATAACCTGGCAGTAAAATACCTGGCAATTGCCGCCAAAGAAATAGATGCAACTCTTATTCACATTTCTACTGATTATGTATTTCAAGGGGACAAAAACACTCCCTGTCAGGAAGAATGGGATACCAATCCATTAGGAATATATGGAAAAACAAAATTAGCAGGTGAACAGTCTATTCTGGAATCCGGATGCCGCTACCTCATATTTCGTACTGCCTGGTTATATTCGATGTTCGGTAACAATTTCGTGAAAACAATGCAACGGCTAACCCAAGAACGCGATACACTAAAAGTCGTATTCGATCAGGTAGGTACTCCTACTTATGCAGGAGACCTGGCTGCACTCATAGTCAAAATTATAAATGAAAATCAATTAGCCAAACAGGGTATTTATCATTTTAGTAATGAAGGCATATGTTCATGGTATGATTTTGCTAAAGAAATAGCTACATTAAGCAACCACACATGCGATATTCAGCCCTGTCACAGTAATGAATTTCCAAGTAAAGTAAAACGCCCGCATTTTTCCGTTTTAGATAAAAGCAAAGTAAAAGAGACCTTTAACATAACCATTCCTCATTGGAAAGATTCGCTTATCAAATGTATTAACGAATTAGAAGCATAACACCATGACATTCAAAAGAAATATAATGATTACCGGCGGAGCCGGATTTATCGGTAGCCATGTAGTACGTTTGTTCGTAAATAAGTATCCTGATTATCATATCATCAACATCGACAAACTGACCTATGCCGGTAATTTAGCTAATTTAAAGGACATCGAAAACGCTCCAAACTATACATTCGTGAAAGCAGATATCTGCGACTTCGACAGGATAATGGAATTGTTCAACCAATACCAGATAGACGGAGTTATTCATTTGGCAGCCGAAAGCCATGTAGACAGAAGTATTAAAGACCCGTTTACTTTCGCAAGAACCAACGTAATGGGAACCCTCTCCTTACTACAAGCTGCCAAGTTATTATGGGAAAATTCTGAAGATGGCTATCAAAGCAAACGTTTTTATCACATATCAACCGATGAAGTATATGGAACATTAGAGTTTGACGGTACATTCTTTACCGAAACAACAAAATATGATCCACATTCCCCCTATTCAGCGTCAAAAGCTTCATCGGATCATTTCGTACGTGCTTTTCACGACACATATGGTATGCCGACAATTGTAACCAACTGTAGTAACAATTACGGTCCGTATCAATTTCCGGAAAAACTAATTCCACTATTCATCAATAACATTCGTTGCAGAAAACCATTGCCAGTATATGGTAAAGGTGAAAATGTACGCGACTGGCTGTATGTGGTAGATCATGCACGTGCTATCGATATCATTTTCCACCAAGGAAAAATTGCCGAAACTTATAATATTGGCGGATTTAATGAGTGGAAAAACATAGACATCATCAAGGTTATCATCGAAACCGTAGATCGCTTACTGGGAAATCCCAAAGGCCATTCACTTGACCTGATTACGTATGTTACCGATCGTAAAGGACACGACCTTCGTTATGCCATCGATTCTACCAAATTAAAAAATGTGCTGGGTTGGGAACCAAGTTTACAATTTGAAGAGGGAATTGAAAAAACGGTAAGATGGTATTTAGAAAACCAGGATTGGATAAATTCAATTATGAACAGAAAGTAGGAATTCATTAATTAAAAAATATCCATATACCAACAACATACCATGCCTTCCACAGCCAATAAAAGAATAGCTAAAAACACGTTATTCCTATACATACGAATGCTACTTGTGATGGCTGTGAATCTTTACACTGTCCGGGCTGTATTAAATATTTTAGGAGTAGAAGATTATGGAATAAATAACGTAGTAGGAGGAGTAGTTACTATGTTTTCATTTCTCACAGGAGTTATGGTAAGTGCTTCGCAACGTTTTTTTGCTTTTGAGTTAGGGAAGAAAGACTTTACAAAATTAAATAATTATTTCAACCTCACTCTTTGGTGCTATTTAATTATTGCAATTGTTGTATTATTTTTAGCGGAAACAATCGGTTTATGGTTTCTACATTCCAAAATGATTATCCCATTAAATCGAATGTCTGCCGCCGAGTGGGTCTTCCAGTTCTCAGTCCTATCATTTATGATTCAAATGGTTGTAATCCCATACAATTCTGTAATAATAGCACGAGAACAAATGAATATCTACGCATATGTCAGCATTGTGGAGGTCCTATTAAAGTTAGCGATAGTTTACATACTAACTGTATTCACCTTTGATAAACTGAAATTATATTCTGTACTAACCTGCTCTGTTATTTTTTTTACATCTTCGTTTTATATTCTTTATTGTAATAGAAAATTCAGTGAATCAAAAATTACTTTTTACTGGAATAAAAATATGTTCTATGAGCTAATCAGTTATTGTGGCTGGAATTTATTTGGAGCTTTATCTGCTGTATTAAGAAGCCAAGGAATCAACCTCCTATTAAATTTATTTTTCAATCCCACAATAAACGCAGCGCGAGCTATTGCATTTCAAGTCAATAACGCAATTAATCAATTCATAAATAACTTTTTTCAGGCAGTACGCCCACAAATCACAAAACAATATGCGACCGGAGAAAAAGAAAACTTTATGATATTAATTTTTCGCTCGTCCAGATTCTGTTATTACTTAATATTATTTTTTGCAATTCCATTATTATTAGAAACCCCCTATATACTAAAATTATGGCTAAAAGAAATTCCTGAATATACTATTTTATTCACTCGTTTAGTCATCATTACTGCTATTATCGAATCTGTTAGTTATCCATTAATGAGCGCTATACAGGCTACCGGAAAAATGAAATGGTATCAAATCTGTACAGGAGGTTTACTACTGCTAAATTTACCAATCTCTTATTTGTTTTTAAAACTATCATATCCTCCTCAAATCACTATGATTATTTCAATTATTATAGCCGTTTTCTCTCAAATATTCAGAGTTTTTTTCAGCAGAGAACTATTTCATATGTCAATCAAAGGTTATTTGAGAAATGTTATTTCCTTAATTTCTAAAGTAACAGTTCTATCTTTTCTCATACCAATAACAGAGTCATTTTTATTGTCACCAGGGCTTTTACGTTTAATTATTATCATTATTACATCTATTATCACTTGTATTCTTTCGATATATTTTGTTGGAATTACACAAATAGAGCAAAAAATGATACAGAGTGTTCTTTTAAAAAAGATAAAATCCCAATTTTCTCCCAAATGAATAATTTGCAAAATTTTAAAGATTACCTCTTAAAGCAACAAATAGACTTTGAGGAATCTGTTTCTTTAAAAAAGAAAACTTGGATTAAACGTGGAGGAGTTACTAATTTTTGGGTTCTCCCTAATACAGAAAACAAGCTATCTTCGATTTGCATTTACTGCTATAAACATCAAATCCATTTTGAGATTGTTGGGCATACATCCAACCTATATTTCTATAATGACTATCATCCCTTTATTGTAATTACAACGGTTCATCTTACGAATTACATCGTACATGACACTGAAATAGAATGTGAACCAGGAACTCCTGTTGCGAAATTAGCCAATCAGTGTATAAAACAAGGATTCATTGGATATGAAGGATTCATTGGTTTACCAGGTACAATCGCATCAGCTGTATACAACAATAGTAGTTGTTTCGGTAGTTATATGTCTGATATCTTCATTAAAGCTACATTCTTGCAAGAAGATAGCCATATAAAGGATATTTTTTTAAATGATTTGAAATATACTCAACGTTCTTCTGCATTAAAGAGAAAAGAACTAAGGGGGGTGATTTTGAAAGTGTTTCTTAAACGTAATCAAACAGAACATCCACAACAGCTAATAGACAAAGCTATAGAAAATAAAAAAATAAGAAATAAAACTCAAGAAGGCCCCCTTAATAATTTAGGCAGTATTTGCGGAACAATCTCCGGCTATAGAAAATCAACTAAAAACTTAATCGTACGATCTCTATTAAAAATCTATACTATAATTAATCATCCTTCAGATTATCAGAAACACAAATTCACTAAAAAGCTCATTCTCACAATATACAGACGTAAAAAGTTAAGCAAATACATTTCCGACTATAATATGAATTGTTTCATTTGGAAAGATGATAATGCAGATATACATTTCAACAGCTATATAGCACTTATGAAAAAAGTATATCACATGGAGGATGACAATTTAGAAATAGAATTAAAAGTAAATCAAAATAAGGTATCTAAATAACACTTTATATAAAATGACCAATAAAAAAAAGATAGGAATATTAACTTTTCATCGAGCTATCAATTATGGTGCTTTCCTGCAAGCATACGCATTAAAGACACATCTAATATCACAAGGATATGATGTAAGTATCATTGATTATTGGCCACGTGCTCATGAAAACATATATAAATTATTTACTCCAAATTGGCAAAATCATTCTTTTAAAAGAAATATTATATATCCTTTCTTATGCCTATTAGGGTATTATAGAGCAAGTAAGCGGAAGAAGAAAATGAATTCATTATTCTATTATTACTTTAATATTTCTATTCTGCCACGTTATGAATCACCCGAAAGTTTAAAAACATTATACTTAGATTGTATAATTTATGGTAGTGATCAAATTTGGTGGAATTCCAAGTTACCTAATTATAAAGGGTTTGATCCTGTTTATTGGGGAGAATTTGTAGATCATTCAATAAAAAAAATAACTTACGCTCCCAGTATGGGTGTCATAGATATCAATAATAAAGAAGAACAAACGATAAAGTCTTTTTTAAAAAATTTCAAATATATATCGGTACGTGAATCAAATTTAAAAAATGCAATCACTTCATTAACAGAAAAAGAGATAGCAATAGTCTTAGATCCAGTCTTTTTATTATCAAAAAAACAATGGGATAAAATTTGTAGTCCTATACACAGAAAAAAATATATACTGTATTACAATCTGCTAAAATCAACAGATGCTGATAAATTAGTCAATAAATTAAAACAAGAATTACACTGTGATATAGTAGAAATCACAGGAAAAGTATATCCACTCAAAATGGGTAAGCGATACATTCAAACAGCTGATGCAATTGAGTTTATTTCACTGATAAAGAACGCTGATTTTGTAGTAACAACTTCATTTCACGGAACCGCCTTTTCTATCATATTTGAAAAACAATTTTACGCATTAGGAATGGGAAATAATTCGGGAAGAGTAAAATCATTATTAGAAATACTCGGAATAGAAAATAGATTATTAAAAGATAGCTCCAATTTAGATAACTCCTATCTTGACTATTCCTCAATAAGAGAAAGACTGCAACTTGCAATTAGTGACTCAAAAAAATATTTAAAGGTAGGGCTTTCATGAAATCACAAACACACAATATATACAAGTTTACAATATTTTTTCTATATATATACTCCATGTATCCGTGGTTTACATGGAGCATAAAACCTATAATTATTACAAGTGTAACTTTCGTCGTTATCGTAATACACACTGTTTTTCATAACAAATATTACATCCTAAAAAGCAAATATCTGGTTTCTCTATTTTTCTTGTTTCTGATGATAGCATGGGAATCCCTCAATTCTAATTTCTTTGGAAAAATGAATAGTGGACTAACATTTATAGCTATGTCCTCAATCATATGCCTAAAAGATAACTATAAAATTGAGCTCGTTAATTACATTACCAAATGGTTTGCCATCTTATTAGGTATATCATTTCTTTGTTATGTTATGTTTTTGTTTAATATACCGCAATATCACGAAATCTACGCTTATAAAGAAGCACTACATGAAGGTTACGTTTTTGATAATTACTATACATTTGTTGTACCTACAATTCGTTTTTTCTCTTATACGCGTTTTCAAAGTATATTTTTAGAGCCAGGACATCTTACAATGGGGTTGGCTATCCTATCATTTATCAACAGGTATAATATAAAAAACAAATATGTATTAATACTTATTCTGGTGCAACTCTTCACTCTTTCTTTAGCTGGATATGTATTATTGTGCCTTGGTTTTCTATTTTTTACCTTTTCATCACTCTCCATCAATAAGGAAAAAATACAACGTTTTATATTTATCACAACCATTGTAGCAGGAAGTATATTCTTAGTCAATTCTATCTTCTCAAATAATGTGATTGAAACAGCTATCCTCAATCGTCTCGAATATACCAATGGAGTGATTACCGGCGATAACCGTACTAACTCTTATTTTGATAACATATATAATCAAGTCATTGACTCTCCGGATAAATGGACAGGAATTGAATGGAATCAATACGCCTATGGTGGAAACTCCGGTTACAAAAAGTATATTGTCAGCCATGGAATCATCGGCGTATGCCTGGTATTACTATTCTATACTTTCACTATTTTAAATATAAGAGAAAGAGAGACTGCCGGATTGGCACTTATACTATATTCATTACTGTATCAGAATGCATATCCAACGTGGTGGTGTGTCTTTCTATCTGTTATTTTAGGAACTTCTTATCTACAATCTAAATATAAGAATCAAGAATAAATACCAAAATAAAGAAGAATGAAAATTTTGTATATACTGCACGATACTTCTATTTATTCGGGAAGTACCAAATCTTTTATGAATCTTATATTATACCTGAAAAATGTGAATACAGATTTCATGGTTATTTGTCCCAACAAACAGGGAATATATCAAGAATTGGTAAAAAGAAAAATTCCAGTAAAGGCATTAATGTATAAATTGAACGCCTATCCTTCTTTAAATAGTTTAAAAAATATAGTTTTATATATCCCCCGCTTAGTAAGACTCCTATTAGCTAATTGGAAATCATGTCAAGATCTTTATAAAATCGCCACGGCATATCGTCCCGACATTATTCACACAAACGTAAGCGTCATAAACATTGGTTACAAAACAGCAAAAAGAATGAATATCCCTCATGTTTGGCATATACGTGAATATATAGATACAGGTTTGAATCTCCACGTTTTTCCAGATAAAAAGACTTTTAAAAAAGAATTAAACTCTAACATCAATCATCTCATTTGCATAACCAAAGGAATCCAAGATTTCTACAATCTAACCACACATAGTACGGTAATTTATGATGGAGTATTGTCACGTAATACAGAACAGTATAAAAAAGAGAAAAAAAAATATTTTTTATTTGCAGGACGTATAGAAGAAAATAAAGGAATCAAAGATGTAATAACCGCCTATGGAAAATTTAGCCAACAACAATCAGACACAAATATTCAATTATGGATTGCAGGAGATACTAAAAATACTGCATATTATAATGAAACAATAGGATTAGTTGAAAAAATGAATATTGCATCACAAGTTGTTTTTTTAGGAATGCGTAAAGATATCTACAGTTTGATGAAAGATGCTATGGCATTAATTGTTCCCTCATACTGGGAAGGTTTTGGTTTTATTACTGCAGAAGCCATGTTTAATGGTTGCTTAGTTATAGGGCGAAACACAAGTGGTACAAAGGAACAATTTGATAATGGTCTTGACCGCCATAAAAAAGAAATAGCATTGCGATTCAACACGCAAAAAGAATTAGAAAATCACATGAAAGATATAGCAACAAATGGAATCGAATCTTATTTTCCCATTATAGATTTAGCAAAAGAAACAGTATTAGCTCTATATACCATAGAGGATTATACAAAAACAGTATATGATTATTACAGGGAAATAGTGAAGAATACCGAACATTAATAGTTACTTCCAATATCAAGCATATAAAAATTTGTACTCTTATCCGAAAAGAATCATCAATATACAAAACCTCAAAATAATAAGCACACATTGAATAATGAATAGAAAAACAAAAATATTAGCATTTTATTTGCCGCAATTCCACACAATTCCCGAAAATGATGAATGGTGGGGAAAAGGATTTACAGAATGGACTAATGTGAGAAAAGCAGTACCCCACCACAAGGGACAATATCAGCCAAGAGTTCCATTAAATAACAACTACTATGACCTCAGTGATATAGAAACACTAAAATGGCAAGCAGACTTAGCTAATAAATATGGTGTATATGGTTTCTGCCTTTATCATTATTGGTTTGGAGGAAAGCTGTTGTTAGAAAAACCTGCCAAAAATTTATTAGCACATCCTGAAATAGGATTAAACTATTGTTTTTCATGGGCCAATGAACCATGGGCCAGAACATGGGATGGAAAAAACAAGCAGGTACTTATGCCTCAATCATATGGAGGTAAAGAAGACTGGAAACTACATTTTGACTATTTATTACCTTTTTTCAAGGATGACAGGTATATTAAAGAAGAAGGTAAACCCATGTTTCTGATTTATAAAAGTGCCTCAATTGATCAATGTCAAGAAATGATGGAATATTGGCAGGAGTTGGCAAAACAAAATGGATTCCTTGGAATCCATTTTGTTGAAACATTAAAGAAATGGTTACCTGAAAAAAGAGAATTACCTTTTGCTGCCAAAGTAGAATTTGAGCCTACCGGAGCAAAAAATATTTCACAATTGTATTATCATAGAATAAGACGATATTTAATCAGAGGCATTAACTCTCTCTTTAAATTGCAACTTCCTGAAAACAAAAAAATACTCTTTAAAGATGAAATAAAGAAATCTCTCCAAAATTTATCACCGAAAGGTACCTATCCCGGAGTTTTTATAGGATGGGATAATACAGCACGGAGAGGCCTTTCTGCCATTTATATTACCTCACCCACTAAACAGGAATTCAAAAACTATTTAATAGAAAAAATCAATATAGGAAAACGAATTTATCAAACAGATTATCTATTTATAAATGCATGGAACGAATGGGCTGAAGGTACTTATTTGGAGCCAGATGAAAAGCATGGATACGAATATTTAGAAGCGATAAAAGAAGTTTTAGACAAAAAACAATGAAAAAAATTTTAATTACATGTGTAAACTATAATACCTATGATTATTTAATCAGGTTTATAGATTCGATTGAAAATTCATTATTGCATTGTAATATACAAAATTTGCAAGTTGAAATACATATTGCAGATCATTCTACACAAAAACAAAAAGTTGATTTTTCCAAATATAAGGATATCAACATAATATTATATCCATTGGATAATTTGGGATATTTGGGAGGAGCAGCCACAATAATTAATCATATTGACGACATAACTCAATATGACTTTGTTGCCATATCCAATGTTGATCTTGCAATAGACAAATTCTTTTTCAGTAGTTTATTAGAACAAAAACTACCTGATGAGACCGGCTGGATTGCTCCTTCAATCTATTCAAAATTAGAGAAACGGGATAAAAATCCTAAAATATTGAACAGATATTCATTGAAGCGCATAAAAATGCTTCAAATAATGTACAAATATCCAATTGTTAATAAAATATACTTAGCTACACTTTATAAAAGAAAAAAAATACAAGCGACTATACCAGCGGGAAAAACGATATATGCAGGTCATGGTTCGTTTATATTACTTACTAAAAAATTCTTTTCTAATTATCGCCAATTAAAATATCCTATTTTTCTATTCGGAGAAGAAATATACTTTGCAGAGTTAATGCAAAAACAAAATTTGAAAGTTCTCTATATACCTTCAATCAAAATTTGGGATATAGAACACACTTCTACGGGAAGCATAAAGAAACGTACTTATTATTGCTATAACCATGAAGCAATAACTTATATAAGAAAAACATTCTATGAATAATATCGAGTCATTTGTTTATAACTTAGTAAGAAAAAACCCGGGAGTTAAGCAATTTGTCCGGAACATATATCAGACTACTTTTGATATGTTACCCCGAAAGAAAGAATTTACAATACATCCATATAAATATAAAGAGAATTACTTTTTCGGCTTTCATGATATATCACCTGTTTCTATTGACGATACGATGTTATTGGCTAACCATATTTCGTTCGATCTGAGAATGCCTGCATCTAATGAGGGGTTAGAAGTCGGTTATTTTGATCTATGCGATGGAAGAATTGAAGAATTTCATCCGTTGGGTATAACCTACGCCTGGAATTACCATAAGGGATGCAGGTTACAATGGTTAGGCAATAATAACATCATCTTTAATACGGGAATAGGTGATAAACTTGTATCGAAAATTATTAATATTACTACAAAGCAGGAACAAATTATCAACTTCCCTATTGATGCAGTACATACAGAAAGCATGAAAGCCACTTCTTTCAGTTATGAACGTTTGGAAAGATGCATGCCTGGATATGGTTATTCCTACAATGACGAGGGATATATAGAACAGGATATACCCGATAAAACAGGCCTTTTCATTGTAGATTTAAAAACAAACACAAAACAATTAATAATCTCTATTAATAAATTGGCAGAAACAGTTTCTGAAGAATATAAGACAGATTTTTTACATTATGTAACCCATTCTGAGTTCTCTCCTGATGGCCGATATGTCTCATTCTTACATCGCTGGATTGACAAAGGAGGAGACGTAATGAAACGCTGGACACGTATTGTGATTTATGATTTTCAGACCAATCAGTTGATAATTCTTCCTTCACAAATGTCTGGTTCTCATTATGTTTGGAATACTTCTAACCAGATTATTGCATCATGCATCATTAATGGTAAAAGCTGTCATGTATTATTTGATATGAATGATATCAATAACTATCAAACGGTTTCAGCCAATATCTTAAATTCAGATGGGCACCAAAGTTTCATCACAAATACTACTTTTGTTACAGATACATATCCAAATAGGTATAGAATGGCCAACCTACTAAAAGTTGATATCCAAACAGGGCAAGTTGACTTGTTGGCAAGTCTGTATTCTCCTAAAAAATATCAAACAAAAGATTTTAAATGTCATATAGCCTGTGACTTACATCCACGTGTCTCTTATTCAGGAAAATACCTTTGCTGGGATTCTCCAAGAACAGGTAAGAGAGCTATTTACCTTATGAAATTGTGATCACAATACTTTTTAAAATTAATATCTATGACTGATTATGGATTAGTATCCATAATAACTCCATCGTATAATTCTTCAAAATTTATAGCAAAGACGATAGAGTCTATATTACTACAGACTTATACTAACTGGGAGTTATTAATTACAGATGATTGTTCGACTGATAATTCTTGTAAAATCATTGAAAGTTATGCTCAAAAAGACAAGCGCATTAAATTTTTTCGACTGGAAAAAAACTCAGGTGCTGGTGTAGCACGTAATCATTCAATCAAGATGTCCCAAGGACGTTTTATCGCTTTTTGTGACAGTGATGACAGATGGTATGGGGAGAAATTAGAGAAGCAATTGGCTTTTATGATAAAAAAGCAATGCGCACTTTCATATACTTCTTATATGGTTTGCGACGAAAACGACTTAACTACCGGAATAGTAGTTTGTAACCATAAGATTCACTATAAATCATTAAAATGGGATGATGGGATAGGTTGCTTAACTGCTATTTATGATTCATTTGAATTCGGAAAAATATATTTACCGGATATTCGGAAAAGGCAAGACTGGGGACTTTGGTTGAAAATCATGAAAAAATGTAAAATTGCATATGGTATGAAAGAGCCATTGGCTATTTACAGAATTCATTCCAATTCTATATCTCATAATAAATTTGCGCTCGTAAAATATAATATAGCTATTTACAAACAAATATTAAAGTATTCATCTATTCGAGCATATATTGCATTCCTATTCGGCTTTTTACCAAGCTATTTTTTAAAAAAGATTCGTCTATATATTATAAACTTATAACATCAATAAAATTATGAATATTGCAATTGTAGGAACCGGATATGTGGGACTTGTGTCAGGAACGTGCTTTGCTGAAATGGGGGTAAATGTGACATGTGTGGATGTCAATAAAGAAAAAATAAATGCTTTACTTCATGGGCAAATACCTATTTATGAGCCCGGTTTAGATGAAATGGTTCTTCGTAATTGTCAGGAAGGACGTCTACGGTTTACAACAGATATTACTACCTGTCTGAATGATGTAGAGTTAGTATTCAGTGCAGTAGGTACACCTCCCGATGAAGATGGTAGTGCAGATTTAACTTATGTACTGGAAGTAGCACGTTCTGTGGGAAGAAATATGAATAAATATCTTGTGTTAATCACTAAATCAACTGTCCCGGTAGGTACCGCTCAAAAAGTGAAAGCAGTTATTCAAGAAGAATTAGATAAACGTGGTGTAGATATACCTTTTGACGTAGCTTCCAATCCCGAATTTCTAAAAGAAGGAGCTGCCATCAAGGATTTTATGAGTCCAGATAGAGTTGTAGTAGGAGTAGAGTCAGACAAAGCCAAAGATTTGATGACTAAATTATATAGGCCTTTTCTCTTAAATAACTTCCGTGTAATCTTTACAGACATCCCCAGTGCTGAAATGATAAAGTACGCAGCCAACTCAATGTTGGCTACACGCATCAGTTTCATGAACGATATTGCAAATTTATGCGAACTGGTAGGTGCCGACGTAAATATGGTACGCAAAGGTATTGGAGCTGATAGTCGCATAGGTAATAAATTTCTTTATCCCGGCTGTGGATATGGCGGTTCTTGTTTCCCCAAAGATGTAAAAGCATTGATAAAGACTGCTGAAAAAAATGATTATCCTATGCAAGTATTGAAAGCTGTAGAAGAAGTAAATGAAGCACAAAAAGAGATTCTTTTCAAAAAACTAAACAAGTACTATAACGGTGATTTAGAAGGTAAAACGGTTGCTATTTGGGGATTAGCCTTCAAACCCGAAACAGACGATATGCGAGAAGCTACGGCATTATTAACCATCAATCTGCTATTAGAAGCCGGATGTAAAGTACAGGTTTATGATCCTGCCGCTATGGATGAGTGCCGTCGTCGTATTGGAAATGTAGTAATATACGCCACTGATATGTACGATGCGGCCTTGAATGCCGATGCGCTATTGCTATTAACAGAATGGAAACAGTTCCGCTTACCCAGTTGGGGAGTCCTAAAAAAAACAATGAAGCATCCCATCATTATAGATGGCCGTAATATTTATGATAAGAAAGATTTGCAGGAGCTTGGATTTGAGTATTACTGCATTGGAAAATAAACTTATGCTCTTTTATATATAAACCTCTATTAAAATGAAAATTAAAATATTAAATTATTTATCGGCGTGTATAGTTATCCTATTTGTAGCCTGTTCCGCACCAAAAGAAGTACTCTATCTGCAAGACATTTCTCTTATCAAAGAAGAGCCTATCAATAAAAGTTATGAAGTAATCATCCACAAAGATGACTTGTTAGCTATTATAGTGAATAGTAAAGATCCTGAATTGGCCCTACCTTTCAATATGCCATTAATAAGTTATCAGATAGGCAACCAGAATATTGGTCAACAACGGTTAGTTGGTTATCTCGTTAATCAAGACGGCAATATTGATTTCCCTATTTTAGGAGAAATCCATGTAGAAGGGTTAACCCGTATGCAAGTGACCGAGTTAATTAAAAAGAGATTAATTGAAGAAGAATTAATCAAAGATCCTATTGTAACAGTTCAATTCCTTAACTTCAAAGTTTCTGTAATAGGTGAAGTAGGACGTCCGGGAACATTCGATATTTCAGGAGACAGAATAACATTGCTTGAAGCATTGAGTATGGCTGGTGATTTAACTATCTATGGCCGCCGTGACCGTGTAGCCGTAATCCGTGAAAAAGATGGTAAACGTAGTATCCTATATCATGATTTACGTTCATCAGATATCTTTCAGTCGCCTTGTTACTATCTACAGCAGAATGATATTGTATATGTAGAGCCAAACAATGCAAAAACGGGACAAAGTCGTATCAACTCCAACAATTCTGTCGGTGTATGGTTGTCCGGAGTATCCGTACTTGCCTCTATAACCTCACTCTTAGTGACTATGTTTAAATAAAAATGCCTTTAAATAATGAGTACTGAACAAAAAATTAATAAAGAGTCAAAAGCCTCCAAATCTTCTGAAAAGGAAGAAGAAATTAATATTGCTGATATTCTACAGCTAATATGGAGTAACCGTTATTGGTTTATACTATCTATTTTCCTGTGTGTAGGTATTGCCTTCTTTTATTTACAATCTTCATCCAAAATATATAGTCGTAAAGCCTCTGTTTTAATACGTGATGATTCAAAAGGAGGTGGGATAAGTGAATCTTCTGCCTTTGCAGATTTAGGACTTTTCGGAGGAAAACGGAATGTTGACAATGAGGTACTTATATTTCAATCCCGACATTTAATGGAAGAAGTTGCACGTCGGCTGCATTTAGATATTAGCTATAAAATAAAAGAGGGATTAAGGAATAAAGAACTTTATACACACTCTCCAATAATACTTTCTTTCCCTGAAGCAGAAGAGAGGCAATCAATCCTTGTAACAGTAACTCCAATTGATTCAGCCAGAGTCAGGCTATCTGATCTGAAAATGAGTGTTGGAGATGGAGAAGTCACTTCAAACGAGGTACTGGAAGTAAACTTACACGATACAATACAAACTCCAGTTGGTACAATGGTAGTAATGCCAACTTTGTATTATTCAGACAATTTTTACGAGAAACCCATCTCAGTCACTAAATCCAACATGGAAAGGGTTGTAGATGCTTATCAAAGTAGCATGGAAGTGTCCCTTGCCAGTAAAACTGCCACAATCATTAATCTTACTTTAAAAGATGTCTCAATAGCACGTGCAGAAGACGTAATCAATATGGCAATTGCCATTTATAATGAAGACGCTATTAATGATAAAAATCAGATAGCAGTGAATACTTCAAATTTCATCAATGAACGTCTGATAATTATCGAACGTGAATTAGGTGGAGTGGATGCCAACATTGAAGCATTCAAACGCGAAAATCAATTGACCGATATCACGTCAGAAACAGGCATGTATCTGGCAAACACAAGCCTTTATCGCCAGGAAGGACTTAGCCTCGAAAATCAACTAAGCATTGCCAAATATATTAAAGATTATTTAGTAGATCCTCAAAAGAATGCAGACCTAATTCCTGCCAATACCGGTATTTCTGACAACAGTGTGGAATCTCAAATCAGTGAGTACAATGAAATGTTGCTTAAACGTGATAAATTGGTTTCAGGCAGTAGTAGCAAGAACCCCATTGTTATCGATCTGAATAATTCTCTGGCGGCAATGAAACAGACGATTATCCGCTCCGTGGACAACCTAATCGTTGGATTGAACATCAAATTAAAGAATAACCGGGAACATGAAGAGCAAACCCAGAAACGTATTGAAGCTGTACCTGCTCAACAAAAATATGTACTAACGGTAGAACGACAACAAAAAATTAAAGAAGAGCTTTATCTCTATCTGCTGAACAAACGTGAAGAGAATGCTTTAACACAGGCTATCACAGAAAGTAATGCACGAATTATCGATCCGGCATCGGGTAGTAGCAAGCCTGTAGCTCCCAGGACAATGGTTATTTTATTTGCAGCCATTCTGATAGGAGGCGCTATTCCTATGATATTCTTCTGGTTACAAAAGACATTGGATACCAAAGTACGTACCCGTAAAGATTTGGAAGATGCTCTAAGTGTACCCATTCTGGGTGATATTCCCCAATGTAGTGAGAAAGACAGAAAAGAATCTCCTATCATCGTTCACGAGAATAGCCGTAGCCCAATATCCGAGGCATTCCGCATTATCCGGACTAATATGGACTTCATGCGTGTGAAAACTGAAAACCTTCAGGTAGTAATGCTGACATCCTCTAATCCCGGAGCCGGAAAAACATTTATCTCATGTAACCTGGCTATGAGTATCGCACAAATGAATAAGAAGGTTATCCTGGTCGATGTGGATATCCGCAAAGGTACTTTGAGCAATATTTTCACTGATATTCCGGCTCGTATGGGACTTACCAACTATTTATCGGGAAAAACAGATAAGATTGAAGATATTATTATCACAAATGATAAATATAAAAATCTCGATATCATCTTTGCCGGTCCTGTTCCTCCCAATCCTGCCGAACTTCTTCTGAGTGAACGTTTTGACCGCATAGTTACAGAGTTAAAAAAACACTATGACTATGTCATTCTGGACAACGTACCGGTAGACATCGTAGCCGATGCTTCAATTATCAATCGAGTAGTAGACCTAACTATCTATGTAGTACGTGCCGGAATAATGGATCATCGCCAGCTTCCGAATCTGGAACGAATGTACGAACTGGATAAATTACGTAATATGGCCATCGTGCTTAACGGAGTCAATTATGACCGTAAAGGTTATGGTTATGGATATGGGTACGGTTATGGATACGGCTATGGATATGGAAATGATGAAGGACGAAAAAGTAAAAACAAAAGTTTGACAAAGCGTTTGAAAAAACGTATCTCCAATCTTTTTAATAAATAATCAAAAACTACTCTATGTTTTCCTGGCTTTCATCAGAAACAAATATCTTAAAATCGGGACTCTTAAAGGGCATGACAGACGTTCATGCCCATCTCCTTCCCGGAGTAGATGACGGGATGGCTTCTGTAGAAGAATCTCTTGCTGCCATTGAATACCTGTATGAAATAGGTGTCAGAAGAATCTTTCTCACACCTCATATTATGGAAGATATCATTGAAAACCATCCCGACTTTCTTCAAAAGCGTTTCGAAGAGTTTTGTAAAAAGAATAAATCTCCTGTTGAGCTCCGGCTGGCCGGCGAGTATATGCTGGACACAGGATTTAAGAAACAGACGGAAGAGGGATTGCTGACTTTAGGGGATTGCCATGTATTAGTGGAGACCTCCTATCTATCGGCACCTCCTGACCTCCGTCACATGCTTTATGAGTTACAAGTAAGTGGCTATAAACCCATTATAGCACATCCGGAACGATATTTGTATATGCGCGAAGAGGAACTGGTTGCACTAAAGAAAAATGGTTGTAAGTTTCAGTTAAATCTGATGTCGTTGGCAGGTACATATGGCAAAAGAGTATTACAACGGTCTCAAGTATTATTAAAAGCAGGTTTTTACGACTTTGCCGGTTCTGATCTTCACCATCTGGAGATTTATATGGATGCCCTTTCACGAATACGGTTATCACGTTCACAGCAACAGTTAGTAAAGACATTAATAGACAACAACAACCTTCTTTAATAAAATAAGGAAACTGTACCTACATTAAAAGCAAGATTAATGATTTATACTGACTTTCAGCCCTACCTCTTACCAGGTACAGATGCCTGGGCCTTATCTCCGGACAAATCAATGGAACTGTTGAACTATCTGGAAGATATAGGAATAAAGCAGGTGACATGTGTTCCACCTGTGAAAAAAGAGAATCCTGAGAACACAACAGAGAATCTCGAGAAAGTATTCAATAGTTTAAAAAATCAGTATAATGGAAGCATTGAACTGAAACTTTCTGCCAGATATCGCCTGGATAATGCTTTTGAAAAGATGCTGGACACTGAAGATCTACTGACCATTGACGGGCATAAAGAATTGCTTATTGATGTTCATCCCCTGCTAAAAAATGATAGCTTTTGGGAAGTGCTTGACTCTATTATAAACATAGGTTATATCCCTGTAGTCATGCAACCGGAACGAAGTATTTATTGGGGAACAGAGGACTTTGTACGGCTCAAAGAAAAAGGTTGCAAGCTCATGATGAATCTCTATTCTTTCTTTGGATACAATGGTGATGATGCACTGAATTATAGTAGAATGTTACTAAGAAGAGACCTGTACACATATGCTTTTTCCGGAATAGAAGATACCAAAATAATGCACTACAGTGAGTATTTCAATTCAAATGAAGATGAATGGACAGCAGGTTTGTCTAAATTAGGAATTACCATCGTATGCAATAAAGTAAATACTCTACAATAAGAAATAAATAACGAAATCACTCTTTTAAATGCTACTAACTTAAATTCAACAATCATATGCTAACAACTCAAATTCAGGAATTAAAACATTTAGCCCACGAACTGTTATATCTGGGTGTAGATGATTCACCTATATATGCAGATTCACTCTGCCAACAGAACAAAGAAGTGCTGCAAAAAGCAAATGTTTTGTTCACAGCTCAAGCCTCTACCGATGAAGAAGAAGCACTCCTTTGCCTCGCTTTGTTGATGGGATATAACGCTCTTATCTATACCAATGATATAGAAACCCGTAAGCAAACAATTCTGGAGCGCTCATGGAAAGTATTGGAAAAACTCTCTCCTTCTCTTTTGAAATGTCAACTACTGACCTACTGTTATGGTGAAGTATTTGATGACGAACTGGCAGCAGAAGCTCATGCTATAATAGACGATTGGGGGAAAAGAGAGTTAACAGCGGAGGAACAAGAGATTGTAGATACACTGACAAATCTGGAAAAATATCCTTATCCATGGAGTGAAGTCACCGAATAAGTATCTACAATAATAAGAAAATGGCACAACAACAGAATTAATAGTTTTTTGAAGGCATATGGTACTGTTATTCAATCTCAGTACTGTATTTTCCCGAAAGGGAAACAGGGAGTTGGTCTGATGTGAATCACGCCAGTTTCTTAATATTATTGTTTGTTTGTGTTTCCCCCTTCTGACCAGGCGTGGCCAGCAAAGGGGGAATTTTTTATTCACTTCTGTATGGTATTTCACCACAGAGTTTAAATCTTTATTGAAACGCAGATAAACGCAGATTTTCGCAAAGGGAAACAAATCTAAGATAAAAAAATACAGTCTTTTAATCTGTGTTTATCTGTGTTAATCCGCGTTTCATCAGATAAATAATACTCTGTGGAACTCTATGCTACTCTGTGGTGAGTTCATATCTATTCAATTATAAATCAAATCTATCTCAAACTCAGGTTTTTATATTTTTTCATTGTATATTTGTAACAACTTTATATATCACAACACGATTTCATATTAGCAACCTACATAACCAAGGTCTAATTAAACATTTATATACCATGAGAAAACTAAAAATGACCCTGCTGTGCAGCCTGTTTCTGATAACCACGGCTTATGCACAAAAACAATTTACGTTGACTTCACCCAACGGACATATCAGTACAACTATTAACATTGGCGAAAAAATCACCTATGACATTACACATGATGGACAATCTGTCCTGTCCCCCTCCCCCATTTCATTAATGTTAAGTGATGGAGAAGTATGGGGTGATAATGCCAAACTATCCAAAAGCAACAAACGAAGCGTGAATGAAACAATCCTTTCACCATTCTACAAGAAAGATAAAATCCAGGATACATATAACGAATTGAAACTGACATTCAAAAAACAATGGGGATTGGAGTTTCGTGCATACAACGATGGAATAGCTTATCGCTTTATCAATCAACGGAAGAAGCCATTCAATATCCAAAGTGAAGAGGTCAACTACCAATTTAACGATGATGCCATGGCTACAGTGCCCTACGTAAGACCCGGAAAAGATGGAGATTATGAGTCTCAGTTTATGAATTCATTTGAGAACGCTTATACCACCGACCGGCTTTCAAAACTAAACAAAGGAAGAATGATGTTTCTGCCGCTGGTAGTTGAAGTAGGGAACGGCAAAAAGATCTGTATCACAGAATCGGATCTGGAAAGCTACCCCGGACTCTATCTGACTAATGCAAACGGTAATAACAGCCTGACCGGTAAGCAAGCGCAATACCCTAAAGTTACCAAACAGGGTGGGCACAACATGCTACAAATGCAAGTACAACAACGCGAACACTATATAGCCAAAGTAAATGGGCCACGAACATTCCCCTGGCGCATAGCGATCCTCTCTACTACAGACAAAGACTTGGCAAACAGTGACATGACTTACAAATTAGGAGCAGCCTCACGAGTGGCTGATATCTCATGGATCAAACCCGGTAAAGTAGCATGGGACTGGTGGAATAATTGGAACATTGACGGAGTAGACTTCGTATCCGGAATCAACAATGCAACTTATAAATATTACATAGACTTTGCAGCAGCACATGGTATTGAGTATGTTATTCTCGATGAGGGCTGGGCAGTAAACCTGAAAGCTGACCTGATGCAGGTTGTGAAAGAAATCGACATCAAAGAACTGGTAGATTATGGTACGAAAAAGAACGTAGGTATCATCCTCTGGGCAGGTTTTCACGCATTCAACCGGGATATGGAGAATATCTGTAAACACTATGCCGATATCGGTGTGAAAGGATTCAAGGTAGACTTTATGGATCGTGATGATCAGGAAATGGTAGACTTTAACTACCGTGCTGCTGAAACCTGTGCAAAACACAAACTGATACTCGACCTGCATGGCACATACAAACCTGCCGGAATGAATCGCACATATCCCAATGTTCTGAACTTTGAAGGAGTGCACGGACTGGAACAGATGAAATGGAACCCTGCTGTAGACCAGATGAAGTATGATGTCATTATTCCTTTCATCCGCCAAGTGGCAGGACCAATGGATTATACGCAAGGTGCCATGCGCAATGCGGCAAAAGGTAACTATTATCCTTGCAATTCAGAGCCAATGAGTCAGGGTACAAGATGTCATCAACTGGCTATGTATGTCATACTGGAATCTCCGTTCAACATGCTTTGCGATGCACCAAGCAACTACATGCGCGAACCGGAATCACTGGATTTTATTGCAAACATACCCACCGTATGGGACGAAAGTATCACTCTTGATGGCAAGATCGGCGAATATATAGTAACAGCCCGCAGACACGGTAATACCTGGTATGTCGGTGGAATGACTAATTGGGATGCACGCGACATAGAGGTCGATTTATCATTCTTAAAAGAAAAAGGGAAAACAGTTACCCTGTTTAAAGATGGTATAAACGCACATCGCAGCGGACGGGACTATAAAAAAGAAAACATCAAGTTGAATGATAAAGATAAAGTGAAAATACATCTCGCACCCGGAGGTGGATTTGCAATGAAAATAGAATAAGAGATCAAATAAAAATCTTTGCAAGTGTTATTTTTAACACTTTTGACAAATCTGTTTTTTATTGCTTAAAAGTACGTACTTTTACAATATAAGAATACGTATTTAAGACGCTGTTAATATGCATTTTAACAAGGTATTAAATACGTATTTTTATGGAATAAAATAAGTAAACCGGATTTATACATTCAGATAATCTGCCAACAGCATTCTTTATTTGATCCAAAATAAGGATATTTCCTACAGACACAAGAGAGGCAATTAATTCATTACGAATCAGTTGCCTCTCTTGTATCTTGTAAGTAGGGGACATTCAAAAAGTATCCCTATTCTTATTATGAATCATTACATCAAATTACTTGCCAATTCACTCAACTGGCTACGCTCACCTTTCACCAAATTGACATGGGCAAAGATATTTTGCTCTTTCATACGATCAATCATATAAACTAACCCATTGGATTGGCTGTCCAGGTAAGGCTGGTCAATTTGCTGGATATCTCCGGTAAACACCATCTTAGTACCTTCACCCGCACGGGTAATGATCGTTTTTATTTCGTGAGGAGTAAGGTTCTGAGCTTCATCAATGATGCAATAAGTTTCACTCAGACTACGCCCACGAATAAATGCCAACGCTTCAATAACCAATTGCTCGCTTTTCTGCATATCTTCCAGACGTTTCACTTCAGTGGAATTAGCTGCAAACTGGCGTTTGATTACATTCAGATTATCAAATAAAGGCTGCATATACGGAGCGACTTTCTCCTTTGCATCACCCGGCAAAAAGCCCAGATCTTTATTGGAAAGAGCCACAATAGGACGTGCCAATAAAATCTGCTTATAATCAATCAGATTGCCTAAAGCGGCAGCCAATGCCAAAAGAGTTTTACCAGTACCGGCCTTACCTGTCAAAGCAACCAGTTTCACATTAGGATCATTCAATATTTCAAAAGCAAAACTTTGTTCGGCATTGCGAGGTTCAATTCCATAATTCTTCGTTTTATTGACCCGGCAAATCGTATGGGTAAAAGGATTGTAACGGGCAAGTACACTACTACGATCACTTTTCAATATAAAGCACTCGTTAGGACGAATAATATTTTTAAAATCAAACTCGTTGATATCCAGTCCTTCCCGGGCAGAATAGATCTGATCGATTAATGTAGGATCAATTCCCTCAAATACTTCATTGGACTTCTCAAAGATATCTACATTCACCACTTTGTCAGTAATGTAATCTTCACAAATCACACCAATAGAACGGGCTTTCATACGTAGATTGACATCCTTAGTCACCAGTATAGTCTTCATATTAGTATGCTTGTGCGCCAGATAGTCTGCTACGGCCAGAATCTGATGATCGGGCTTACGTGAAGGAAAAGAATCACGTACAGCCGGAGAATCGACTTCACCCGTAATAACAAACAAACGTCCCAGCCCCTCTCCCAATGAGGCACCACTCGTAAAAAGATTATCATCTGTAATCAAATCGAGTTCTCTGACAAATTCGCGGGCATTATAATTAATCTGTTCATTCCCTTTCTTGAACTTATCCAGTTCTTCAATCACTACGATGGGGAGATAAATATCATTCTCTTGGAAATTCTTCAAGCAATTGTAATCGTGAAGGATAACATTTGTGTCAAGCACAAAATTTTTCTTAGTTCCCATACTCTTCTTAGATTTAAAATGTTGATATTTGCAATCCGTTAAAGCAATCAGTCACTACGATGAAGGATTGTGGCACCTAAGATAAGAAATAAAAGGGCAATAAAGATTTCTTGCCAGTTAAATATTATAAAAGATGGACTATCAGAACACTTTAACGTACTTATATGAGAGTGTACCCATGTTCCAGCAAATAGGAAGCGGAGCATATAAAGAAGGACTGGAAAACACTAAAATATTAGATGAATACTTCGGACATCCTCATCGTGAATACCGTACCATTCATGTAGGAGGAACAAACGGTAAAGGCTCCTGCTCCCATACGCTTGCCGCTATTTTGCAAGAAGCAGGCTATCGGGTGGGGCTTTATACTTCTCCTCACCTTGTCGATTTTCGCGAACGTATCCGTATCAACGGAGAGATGATGCCTGAAGAATATGTTATAAACTTCGTAGAAAAACACCGGGCTTTCTTTGAACCGCTCCATCCCTCCTTTTTCGAATTGACTACGGCTATGGCTTTCCGTTACTTTGCCGATGAAAAGGTGGATGTAGCAATTATTGAAGTGGGACTGGGAGGACGACTCGACTGTACCAATATCATTGCTCCGGATCTATGTATCATTACTAATATCAGCTTTGACCATACACAGTTTCTGGGTAATACACTGGCAAAGATTGCAGGAGAAAAGGCGGGAATTATTAAAAAGGAAATCCCGGTAATAATTGGAGAAGCGACAGAAGAAACCCGACCGGTATTTGTTGAAAAAGCGACAGAAATGAATGCTCCCATCGTATTTGCAGAAGATAATACACTTGTCTTAAATGCGAACTCTCAAAGTAATATGCTGATATACGAAACTCAGGAGTATCCCCGTTTGGAGGGAGAACTTGGAGGATGTTATCAGATAAAAAACACCAATACAATACTGCATGCTTTAAAAGAACTGAAAGCTTTGGGATATCGGATTGAAGAGCAAAGTGTTCGTAATGGGTTTTCTCATGTCAATGAATTGACAGGACTAATGGGGCGATGGCAGAAATTGAGTGATGCTCCCCTGTTAATATGCGACACGGGACACAATATCGGCGGAATTACGTATATCACCCAACAAATAAAATCGATCCCTTACCACCATCTGCACATTGTAATAGGTATGGTAAATGACAAAGACATTCGCGGTGTATTAAGTCTGTTGCCTCAGGAAGCGAGTTATTATTTCACAAAAGCAAGTGTAAAACGAGCCTTGCCGGAAGGAGAATTGCAAAGTATAGCCAATGAATTTGGCCTGAAAGGTACTACCTATCCGTCAGTGGAGAGCGCCGTACGTGCAGCACAAGAAAAAAGCCTCCCCAAAGACTTTATCTTTGTAGGAGGCAGTAGTTTTATTGTTGCAGATTTATTAGCGAGCCGCAATGCACTCAATCTCAACTAAGGCATCTTTCGGCAAAGCTTTCACAGCCACAGCAGAACGGGCCGGGAAGTCTCCGTTGAAATAAGTTGCATATACGCCATTCATACCGGCAAACAAAGACATATCCTGCAGAAATACAGTCGTTTTGACAATGTCCGCCATTGTCAGTCCGGCTGTTTCCAGGATGTGCTTAATATTTTCTAAAGACTGGCGAGCCTGTGCCTCCACTCCTTCCGGCATTACTCCGGTAGTAGCATCAATAGGCAGCTGTCCTGATACAAACACCATACCATTGGCTTCAATAGCCTGACTGTAGGGTCCGATTGCTCCCGGAGCCTTTTCACTACAAATTACTTTCTTCATTCTGTTCTCTATTTTATTATTAATGATGTATCAATGTGTCAATTAGTACACATGGTTAACCAATAAACCGATGTATCCTGCTCATTGACACGTTATTTTACGCTTCGAAGATAGTAAAAAAAAGACTCTGATAAAAATTCTAAGAAAAAAAGCAGAAGCCAATGCAGTATTCTACATACCTCCGCATTTATTATATAGTTATACAAGAGAAAATACAAGACTAACTTTAAGGAACTAAAACCTAAGCTTGACTAAGTAAGGAGATGAGAGAGAGAGTGTTTTTATAAAAATCTCCAAAAAGAAGCCCCTATCCAACTGCGTGGACAGGGGCTTCGCCATTTCTGTGAAATTTTTTAGTGAGTTTTTGAGTTGATGAGTTTTTGAGTTGGTAAGTTGATGAGCTTTTAATACATCCTTTCTATACATATAGTTATCATATGAGGATTTACTATGAGAACTCAAAAACTTACCAACTTAAAACCTATTTACAGTGTTTTTTTATCAATTCATCCACATTGGCATCACCCAGTTCCTTTGCTTTGGCAAAGTTGGCACAAGCCTCTTCCTGCTTTTTCAGTTGTATCAGGCAAATTCCTTTCAAACGATAAGCTTCAGCATATTTAGGATCAATTGCTAATACCTCATCCAGCACTTTTAGCGCTTCCTCATAACGTCCCACACGTAAATTTATTACTGCCTGTTCAGCACGATAAGTCAACTCTTTCGGATTGAGTTCAATAGCTTTAGCAATATCATCCAGAGCACGCTGATACTGACGGGCTTTAAATTCCGCCTGCTCACGGTAATAATAGAATACGTCATTCACCTGGCCATCCACTGCTTTGAAATAAGTGTCATAATCAAGCATTGCCGAACGATATTCTCCTGCATTCATATTCATCTGGGCACGCTCCAACACATAAGGAGCATTATCTGCGGAAATCGGCTGTGGACAATGTGCTACACAGCTATCCATCACAGCAAGCACTGCTTTCGGATCGGCATTCATTAATTCCATCGTTTTAGCAGCACTGAAGAAGGTAGCAGGGGACGCAAGATTGGTACGGTTCACTTTTTCGTAACTAACCAATGCTGCCGGATAATCTTGCTTTGCAAACTGAATATCTCCTTCCAACTGTACATAAACAGACAAAGAATCAATAGCCAATGCCTTATGAACATACTCTAAAGCCTTGTCATACGTCCAATCTTTATATACTTTCTCAGGTTTACCAAGTTGATAACTATAAATCTGTTTTGCCATATTATAGTACACATCATCTTTCTTCTGCGCTACTTTTAAGGCTTGCTCCATATCGGCCGCCGCTTTATCAAACGCAGCATCATCCTTTGCATTAAAAACAGTTGTTGAAGCCCGGCGAAGATATCCATCCGGACTGTTCGGAAACTGCTTCACAAAATCATCCAATAAAGACATATATACTTCGGGAGTAGATTGTGAAGAAGCCATATACAAATACACAAGTGCCTGTTCTTCTGTTTCAGGTAGTCCTTTTTTGATACCAATATTGCGCAAAGTAAGATCACCGAGAGACAGTGCACTAATGCTTTGAGACATGGCGAAAGCAGCTCCGGCAGCATAACAGATGTTGGTAGTATCCTTGCCGGATGACTTCTGTGCAAGCCCGAACACCTGACCATCCGTCGTAGCCACAGGACAGCTCACCATCTTGTCTTTCAAACGCATATCAAGCGTATAATAATTATAATTCTCTCCTACCTTAGTCACCTTTTGTACTTTTCCCGATGTACACGTACGATCTTTCTGAGTAGAATACGGTAGCAGATACACCTCTGCCCCTACAGCAGGAGCAGTAGTAGCTATTACCAGCGCAGGAACTTTCTTCTCAGTGATAGCCACGCGAAATTTGATCACATCATACATATCATCTGCTCCAAGAATGGCATTTACCGGCATCTGTTTTCCTTCAAAGTTAACAATAACGGCACGTTCCGCTCCTTTGAAAAGAGAATAATCCGACAGGGCTATACCATCTTCAGTAACGAAGAAGCCATTTCCGGTATTGAGTATTTTATCGTTCTTGTCGTAAGTCACTACAGAAAATACAGCACGTTTAGCTTTTTCCACCCACTTAGGGGCTTGTGCCATACTCCATTGTACCGACATACAAATAAGTATTAAAGGTAACAGAATCTTTTTCATAAATTAAAAATTAAAAAGTTAGTAGTTAGTAGCTGGCAGTTAGAAGTTAGTAGTTAGAAGCTGGTAACTGGAATCCATTCGGTTTAAAAGTTATCACGCTGCATAGATTCTGACTACTGACTACTAAATTCTAACTACTCAAAGTTTAAAGGTCACTGTGACGTTGTTTCACAGCCTCATATATCAAAATGCCGGCAGCCACAGATACGTTAAGTGACTCAATACTACCCAACATCGGAATCTTCACCCATTCGTCACAGAGTGCAAGATTCTCATAAGATACTCCCTTGTCTTCGGCCCCCATAATGATGCATGTCGGAGTAGTATAATCGGCTTTCGTATAGTCATAATCTCCTTTCTCGGTGGCAGCCACAATATGAAAGCCACTATCTTTGAGGAACTGTAAAGTACTCTTCAAACTTTGTTCACGGCAAACAGGTAGAGTATGCAAAGCTCCTGCAGAAGTTTTCACTGCATCTGCATTTACCGTCACACTACCCCGGGCCGGAATGATAACAGCATCTACCGCAGCACACTCACAGGTACGGGCTATAGCTCCAAAATTACGGACATCCGTTATACCATCCAGCATAACAAATAACGGATTCTTACCCTGTTCAAACAAAAAAGGTACAAGATCTTCCGTCTTCTGATAAGTCACAGAAGAGATAAATGCTACTACTCCCTGATGATTCTTACGGGTAATGCGGTTGATACGCTCTACCGGAACACGCTGCACCGGAATAAGCATACCTTTCAAGGCTGCAAACAATTCTTTTGACAAATCACTCTGGATATCTTTCTTTACCAGAATTTTATCAATCTCTTTACCTGCTTGTATAGCCTCTATTACGGCACGGACACCGAAAATCATTTCACTTTGATCAATCATCTTATTTATTTACTATTTAACTATGTACAATTTACTATAAAAAAATACTCTCTATTTGCGATTCTTCCATTTCTACATTTACTCTTCCTGCCTTACGCAGCTAGATCGTAAATAGTAAATCATCAAATCGTAAATCCTAATAACGCTTTTGCATTACTCAACGCTGCCTCCGTCAAAGTAGCACCGCTCAGCATATGTGCTATTTCTTCCACCCGTTCTTCATCAGTAAGACGACGAATGTGGCTATTTGTCTCAGTATCACTATCACGCTTATACACCTTATAATGTGCACATCCACGGGAAGCGATCTGCGGCAAATGGGTGATACTTATCACTTGTCTTTCCTGCTCTCCCATCTCCTGCATAATGTCTGCCATGCGATCAGCAATCTCACCGGAAACACCGGTATCTATTTCGTCAAACACAATGGTAGGGAGTTTTACTGCTCCGGCTATCATTGCCTTAACAGATAACATGACGCGAGCGATCTCACCACCGGAAGCTACAGACGAGATGTTTTGTAATGCACTGTTCTTATTGGCAGAGAAAAGAAAGTTAACCGTATCCTCCCCCTGCAATCCGGGTTCTTTGCGTACCCCCATCTCTACCTGAAACCGTACATTAGGCATACCTAACGGTATCAATCTGGAAGCCATCTGCTTCTCTACTTCACGGGCGGCAACAACACGAGCCTTTGTTAGAACCCCCGCTTGTTTTTTCACTTTATTATACAGGATATCTCTTTCGGCTGTCAGAGCAGCAATACGATCGTCAAACGAAGTGATAGCCGACAATTTCTCTTTATATCCCTCCGTCAATCCTATTAATTCTTCAACAGTCTGCACACGATGCTTTTGCTGCAAAGAATAGATCAGATTCAAACGGTCATTAACTTCGTCCAGACGAATAGGATTAAATTCTATATTTTCACTCTGGGCGCTAATTTCATCTACTATGTCTTTCAGCTCAATGAAGCTACTATACATACGTTCTGCAAGTTCTGTTGCAGGTGAATACACCTTTTGCAAAGCTGAAAGAGAACCAGAACTTTCTTTTAATGCAGCCAGTAAACCACCTTCATCGGAAGTAAAGTTCTGTTCAATACGGTATAATCCAGCCTTTATTTCTTCGGCATGGCTCAACGTTTCCGACTCTTGTTCCAGCTCTTCTTGCTCACCCTCGACAAGATGTGCCTCTTCAAGTTGTTCAAGCTGAAAACGAATATAGTCTTCATCTTCCTTACTTTGTCCGGCCAACGTTATTAATTCGTCAAGCTCTTTGTCCAGATGTTTCCAGTCTGTATAAAGCCGATGATAAGTATTCAACGCATCATCATTGTGTGCCAAAATGTCAAGTACGTTAAGTTGAAAACCTTCCTTATTCAATAATAAGTTCTGATGCTGGGAATGCACATCAATCAGCTGTTCGCCCAATTCTTTCATTTGTGTCAACGAAGCCGGAGTATCGTTAATGAAAGCCCTGCTCTTGCCCGACGCCTGCACTTCACGACGAAGAATACATTCGTCCTCAAACTCCAGTTCATTCTCTTCAAAAAAAGATTTCATACCATAGGAAGAAACATCAAAACGAGCTTCTATAATACACTTAGATGCCCCCTGACGGATAGCCTTCACATCAGCCCGCTGCCCTAATAGCAGACCAATAGCCCCCAGTATAATAGACTTTCCGGCACCGGTTTCACCCGTGATGACAGAAAATCCTGTATCGAAGTGGATATCCAACTTCTCTATTAAGGCGTAATTCTGAATATACAGTGAACGTAGCATATATAATAATGTGCCAATATACCAATTAATCAATGTGCCAATTGGCTGCGCACATAATTTTATTAATTATTTAATTATTTAAATCTCTCTAATTCTTTAGTCTCTTTTCATTAACCACATTAGCATAACCGGCACATTATTTTGATTTTATTTTGTCCCATACACTGTTTTGCGAAGGATTAATATTTGAAAGAATCTGATATACCTGTTCCCGTTCATTCTGGGCTGCAGGCGATTTTCCACCATAAATATTGACCAGTTCGTCTTTCTTTATTTCGGTAAATATTACTGGCAATGAAGACATCGGTTTAGTATCACGCGCCTGTTTCAATCCGGCAAGCGAAGCAGTAATAGTTGCACGTGCACGAGTGGCATTGGTTACCATTTCATCCATTCCCTTTCGATGGTACTCGTACATCATCTGACGAAGTGGACTCATACCCTCATCCAGATAGTCGGAAACAATAGCGTAGCGGTTACGACTGTCATCAAAAGCCTTCCATCCTTTTTCATTCAGAGACTGTGCGGCAGTCACTACATTTTCAGCAGCACGAAAAAGCTCTGTTCCGCCTTTTGGTGACATAGTATCCATATCCAGGCCAATCATCAGATAGGCATAATAGGCAATAACAGCAGTGAGATTATTATCTATCAGATTATCACGCAACTCCAACGGATCAAATTCACGATAATTGAACTCTACATTATTATCCTTGAAAGTAAACACGGTAGACTGATAACCAGACTGATACACCGGACGGGTAGATTGTACTATAAGTTCACATGTCCAGCGACCTTCATTCTCATTATATCCTTTCACAGTAAGATTCATAGAACAACGAATGCGTTCATTAATCTCGTACTGTGCTTGTGTCCAGTGGCGTTCATTGATAAATTCGGTCAGTGCGGTTTCAAGTGTTTTGAATACCTGTACATTCGTTCCCTGCACCTGAGCATGGTTGACAGTCACTTTACAATCAAGTTCCTGGGCAGAAAGAAACAAAGGAAACAACCATACCACGGAAGCACTCAATATCTTCCACATTACACCACACCTTATGTTCCGTATCCCCCCTGTATACTTCATTGCAATTCCTCCACCAAACGATTAATTATATCTTGTGCAACCTCCGACTTCGACTTTAACGGATAATCCGTATGCCCTTGCCGGTCAATAATACTGATTTTATTTGTATCATACCGAAATCCCGCTCCGGAATCATTCAGAGAATTAAGCACGATAAAGTCGAAATTCTTCCGTTCCAACTTACTCTGGGCATTGTGTTGCTCGTCATTTGTTTCAAGTGCAAAGCCTATCAATTTCTGCTTTGCTGTTTTAACCTGCCCCAACATAGCAGCAATATCCTGCGTAGGCTTAAGACGGAGCGTCAGATCATCTTTCTCTCTCTTTATTTTATAACCGGCTGTCGTTTCCGGTGTAAAATCTGCTACAGCAGCACAAAGAATACCGGCATCTGCCTGCTGAAAATACAATTGCGCCTGATTGGCCATCTCTGCAGCAGTTTCCACATCAACGCGATGAATACACGGATGGGATGTCTGTAAACACACTGGCCCAGTAACCAATGTCACTTCTGCACCTCGTCCGGCACACGCTTCGGCAAGTGCAAAACCCATCTTTCCGGAAGAGTAATTACCAATAAAACGTACCGGATCTATCTTTTCATAAGTAGGACCGGCAGTGATCAATATCTTTTTCCCTGCCAGATCACCACTGGCCGAAAAATAAGCAGCAAGAACACGAATAATATTTTCGGGCTCTTCCATACGTCCCTTCCCCACAAGATGGCTTGCCAGAAAGCCCGTACCGGGTTCTATAATATGATTGCCATACGAACGTAAAATATCCAGATTCTTTTGAGTGGAAGGATGAGCATACATATCGAGATCCATTGCCGGTGCCACAAAAACAGGCGCTTTGGCAGATAGATAAGTAGTAATCAGCATATTGTCGGCAATTCCATTTGCCATTTTACCGATAGTAGCAGCAGTGGCGGGAGCTATCAGCATAGCGTCAGCCCAAAGACCAAGATCCACATGACTATTCCATGTACCGTCCCGCTGTGCAAAAAAATCACTGATAACAGGCTTGCTTGTTAATGCCGATAGTGTGATAGGAGTAATAAATTCCTTCCCTGCAGGAGTAATAACGACCTGCACTTCAGCACCCAGCTTTATAAGCCCCCGAATGATATAACAGGCTTTGTAAGCAGCAATACTACCAGTGATCCCAAGAATTATTTTTTTACCTTTCAACTTTGTAATTTTTGATTAATGAACTATAACTTAGTTAGTGCGCTATGCATCGCATGCCATAAATCATAATTTATAACTCATATTACTCATTTCTCTCAGCCTGATTTTTGTCAGCATCGCTTTGGTATTGAGTGTAAAGTCACTATTCAGAATCCAGCTGTAATATCCAGGATCTTTCTTCAAAACTTCTGTCACGGACTGACCTTTATACTTACCGAAATTGAAAACCTCTACTCCGTTATCATCATACACCATACGTCCGGCAAAATCTACATTCTTGTTGAAGCTGGAGTAATCTGCAAGAAATGCAATGTCATTCTGTAATTCTTCCGAATAACGGTCAAGTTGTGCTTTCAGAACCTCGTAAGTAGCACGTGTATCGGCCTCGGCAGTATGTGCATCTTCCAAGCTTTTCTCACAATAAAATTTATAGGCAGCAGAAAGTGTACGCTGTTCCATTTTATGGAAAATGACCTGAACATCTACAAACTTACGTTTACTAATGTCTATATCGACTCCTGCACGCAAAAACTCTTCTACAAGCACAGGCACATCAAAACGATTAGAGTTAAATCCTGCCAGATCGCAACCTTCAATATCATTAGCTATATTTTTTGCTACTTCCTTAAAAGTAGGACAATCTGCCACATCTGCATCATAAATCCCATGTACGGCAGAAGAAGCTTCAGGAATATGCATCTCAGGGTTAATACGCATGGTTTTAGTCTCTTCATTTCCATTTGGATATACCTTGAGATAACAAATTTCTACGATCCGATCTGCATTGATGTTTGTACCCGTCGTTTCAAGATCGAAGAATACGATAGGATTCTTAAGGTTTAATTTCATATTCTGTATAAAGTCTTTATCAGTTAAAAATCGAAAACTCTTTTTAGTTGAAAGTTGAGAGTTGAAAATTACTATGCAATTTGATAGCGCAACTAATTTTCAACTCTCAACTTTCAATTTTCAACTGAATCAATCGTTCAGCATCATCGGCATGAGCAACATCAACAGATCTTCGTTCTCTTCCTGCTCTACAGGAACCACCACACCGGCACGCGATGGATCTGCCAATTCAATAACAACCTCTTCTGCCGAAATATTGTTGAGAATATCAATCAGGAACGTTGATTTAAAACCAATACTCATCGGAGCACCTGCATATTGGCATACCTGAGTTTCTTCTGCTGAAGTAGAAAAATCAATATCCTGTGCGGAAATTACTATTTCGTTCTCCTGGATACGGAGTTTTATCAAACTACTGGCCTGTGACGAGAAGATTGACACACGACGCAAAGCACCTATCAGCTGCTGACGGTCTACAGTCACCTTATGTGGGTTATTCTGTGGAATTACCGAGTTGTAGTTAGGGTAACGGCCTTCGATGAGACGACATACCATACGATAACTTTCGAGTGTGAAAACGGCATTACGTTCGTCAAACTCAATCACCACCATACCGTTTTCTTTCGGTAGCAGATTCTTGAGCAAAGTGGCTGGTTTCTTTGGCAAAATAAAGGCCGCACGTTCATTGCCACGGGCAGCGAGCGTTTTACAACGCACCAATTTATGCCCATCCGAAGCAACCATTGTGATATCTTCAGTAGTAATATCAAAATAAATACCATTCATCACAGGTCGCAATTCATCATCAGCAGTAGCAAATACACTGCGATTAATGCTACCCAGTAATATATCTGCACTCATTTCTACCCGAACGGCACTATCACCCAACGTGGCAGACTGAGGAAATTCATCGGCATTCTGTCCCACAAGGCTGTATTTTCCATTCTGATACTGCACAGTAATTTCAAGAGTTTCGGTGTTTATATCGAACGTTAACGGCTGTTCGGGTATCTCCTTCAAAGCATCGAGCAATGTCTTGCTAGCCACTGCAAAGCGACCATTCATATCACTTTCGTTGACCTCGACAGAGGTTACCATCGTCGTTTCACTATCAGAAACGGTCACAGACAACGTTCCGTCTTCCAGTTCGAAGAGGAAACAATCTAAAATAGGCAGCGCATTTTTTGAGTTTATCACACGGCTAATAGCCTGTAAATGGCTGAAAAGCGCAGTACTAGAAACGATAAATTTCATATATTTCCGAATGTTTAATTTTTAATTTTATCAATGCACAAAGTTACAAAAAAAGATTGGGGTGCACCAACAAAACAAAAGAAAAAACACCGGGTTGTGCTTTAGATATCCCTAAAAAATTGTAACTTCGCCGCAGAATTTAAATTTATCGCAATGGAATTTACAGGAAAAATTATCGCTATACTCCAGCCCAGAGGCGGAGTTTCTAAGACTGGGAACGAATGGAAATCGCAGGAATATGTTATTGAAAACCACGACCAGTACCCACGTAAAATGTGTTTTGACGTATTTGGTGCTGACAAAATAGAACAGTTCAATATCCAGATGGGCGAAGAGCTTACCGTATCCTTCGACGTCGATGCACGTCAATGGCAAGATCGTTGGTTCAACAGTATCCGTGCATGGAAAGTGGAACGCATAGCAGCAGGTGCACCCATGGCTCCGGGAGCTCCAGTTCCTCCTCCTGCTCCAACAGCAGCGCCAGAGTTTATTGCAGGTGACGCAAAGGATGATCTGCCATTTTAAGAAAACAGAACATAAAACACAGGTTACGCTAACCACGCCAAACAGGTATAGTGATAAAGCTTACGTCCAGTTTATACTGGTATACTGATGTACACCGATTAGCGTAACTTGTGCATTTTTTCCAAATCCATCTCTTCTTCCTCCACAAAGAATAACGCAATCGGGAATTAGACTAAATATAACCGACTTTCATTCTGACTGAAGCATTTTCTTCAAATTTTCTTTTTCTTAGAAATCTTAATATTATGTTACAGGGGCATATTTTACATTTCACAGTGAAGTGTCTTATCCACCGCCCTTCCACAATGATACCTAAGCCCATAAAAAGACAGAAATATCTGGTTCAGATCGCTTTTGGATAGACCTGCCTGGTTCAAACATGATTGCAACCAATCCTCTCTATATCATTCCCCTTTATACTGTAAAACTACATTCGGATAAATCTGCCCATCCATACTCGTAAATTGGGCGGAAAGAACAAAATGACGGAAAAAGTCAGGATTACGGAAGAAAAAACCCGGAATAAGCCGAACGTAACTTTCAGGCTGAGCAAACATATTCTCCAAATCGGCAACAAGCATAAAATTATACACATCAGATAAACCGGATACACTCTCCTGATATGCCGGCAACTCTTCCAACACTTCTTTCTTATCCAAATGACCTATATAGCAGGAAAGACTCTCAGAATCGGGAGCTAACAATAATCGTCCATCATACAAACATGCATAAACATACAATGAAGGTTGCGTCACACCTGTTAGTTGGGCAAACAATGTGTTACGTGGGAGCACATAAAGGGTATATGCACGGTTGGGAGTATAACAAAAAGTTACAGGAGGCACAGAAGGAGCATCTTCCTCCTTTGGAGTATTATCTATCAGCGATTTCAGCATTCGTTCGGCCTGCACCATATCATCAACAGGCAGACTTGCTACGGCAGCCGGAAAAGCAAGAGTGTCATTACGGTGAAAAAGGCAAGTCATTATATCATGTTTACCATTCTCTTTCAGATAAAACAATAATGCCTTATCACGCGCACTGATATAATCGGAATAAGTGGCTGTAGCATACTCCTGCCCGCTTGTAAAATCAAACATTGCCTGTAAGTCACTTACCGAGCGCTGACTGAAAAAGAAAGTGGACACCGGAAGAATAGCCCCCGGAAAACCTTCCAGTGGCTGTTGCTGGCGCAACATGTTCATGAACGTCAGACATGTATCCGTATCGTGGCTGATACCCGAGAAATAAATAGCATCTCCATTGAGCTTCATATCAAACTCTGTCCAGCCGCCAAGATCCGTATGCGAACGGATACCATCAGTCATTTTACCCATATCCAGTGATTCCATCCGGGCATAAATCGTGGCAGCCACATTACTTTTTTTAGCCGCATGTATCTTAGAAAAAGAATCATCTTTGAGCAACGACTTACCTGACAAACGGGCATCAATCACCTGCTCTATCAATTTCTTCTGATAACTGACAGCCAAAAAACCGGAAGTAACATAACAAGCCAGAAAATCATCGCCCGGCAAGGGATAGATACGTATTTCTTCTCCTTTATAATCAAACAATTTAGAAGGGAATGTACTCGAACAATATTTTTTGATGAATTTTTCCACCAATTCATAATCTCCCGAACCAAGAGCACAATAGAGCACCTGATTACGATCGTTATCCGGTTCATGAAAACTAAGTAACATTTTGCTCATCTGCCTGCTCAACCCATGCGGAGTATCTTCGAGAAGCGTATAAAGATGCAGTTTAAGATAAGAGAAAATTTTAGAAATATACAAATAATTATTATCCCGACTACAGTTCAGTTCATTAATTTCCTGCACCAGGGCACACATGTCATCTGTCTCAAAAACAACCGTTGCCGTAGGTGGCACAAGTGCATAAAGCTCAAAGTCCTCCTTATTTTCTGCTGCCGACAACTTGAAAAATGAGAACACAACAAAACCTGTACACAAAAGCGCAACAGAAGTGGTAATTGCTATTTTGACGAAGGTACGAAGTTTCATAATATTGCTTCTTTTACCGACTGCAGGCAAAAATAAGGATTTCCGTTAAAGAATCAAAACTTTTGCGAAAATATTTCTAATCCATCCGATGCAAAGTACACATGAGGAGGCAGTTGTCTCTCAACTTCCGCCTGAAGCCCGATGTGATGGCTCATATGAATGAAATAAGTTTCTTTAGCTCCAATCCTCCGCGCAGTGTCAAGGGCTTCTGCCAGGTTCTGATGCGTTGGATGAGGAGCAATCCGCAGCGCATTTACCACCAGAACATCAAGCTGGCGTAATTGTTCATAAGATACATCAGGCATTGTCAGCATATCAGTAATATACCCTATATTCCCAATGCGATACCCCAGAATAGGAAGCCTGCCGTGCATTACACGCAAAGGGGTTATCGGGATATGATTAATCAAGAAAGTACGATTTTCTTCAATCTCCTGCAACGGAATATTGGGAACTCCGGGATAACTATGATCCACAAAACAGTAAGGCATACGGGTACGCAGACGTTCCGCCGTATGTGGCTCAGCATAAATAGGTACTTCACCAAAACGGCAAAAAGGCCGCAAATCATCCAAACCACCTACATGATCGTAATGTTCGTGAGTGATAAGTACTCCATCTATCTTCTTAAAGGGAAGTCCGAGCACCTGAGTCCGGAAATCCGGGCCACAATCAATAAGTATACGCGTATCGTCTGTTTCAATAAGAGCAGAAGCACGCAGTCGGTGATCACGAGGATCAGAAGAAGTGCAGACAGGACAAGTACAACCTATCTCAGGCACTCCTGTAGAAGTACCGCTTCCTAATATTGTTATCTTCATGAGTTATAATTTATGATTAATGAACTATGAGCTGCATAGCATAATTCATTAAACAAAGTTTACTTCCGGATGAATGTCAATCCCGAACTTTTCGCGTACGGAAGCCCGTACCGCATCTGAAAGCGCAATAATGTCACTACCTTTCGCACCGCCACAATTCACTAACACCAATGCTTGCCGGTCATGTACAGCAGCCGGCCCTAATGCCTTTCCCTTCCAGCCACACTGGTCTATCATCCATCCGGCAGGAATTTTCACCCTTCCGTCTGCCAATTCATAGAATGGCATACGCGGATATTCCTGTTGCAAAGCTTCAAATTGCTTTCGGGGAACAATAGGATTCATAAAGAAGCTACCGGCATTACCCATTACTTTCGGATCGGGCAATTTACTCTTACGAATATCGATAATCACACGGCGTACTGTTGGCAATGTCACCGCCGGATACTTCTCCAACTCCTGACGAATTGTGCCATAGTCCAATGTATAATGCTCTTGTTTACTCAGACAGAAACATACATGAGTAACGAAAACATCTTTCATTTCCGCACGCTTAAAGATACTATCACGATAAGCATACTGGCACTCATCTACGCTATAAACACGCTGCTCCCCTTCTATGTTCATTGTCACCACAGCCGTAATCAGGTCTTTTACCTCTACACCATAAGCCCCGATATTCTGCACAGCACTTGCCCCCACTTCACCGGGAATCAATGAAAGATTTTCGGCTCCATACCATCCCCTGGCAACACATTCGGCAACAAAATCATCCCACTGTACACCGGCACCTACCCGTACCCGTACTTCCTGCTCATTCTCATCGAGAATTTCCAGTCCATCAATGAGGGAATGAAGAATTGTACCCGGATAATCTTTGGTAAAAAGCAAATTACTTCCACCACCAATATGTAAATAGGGTTTAACAATCAGCCCCTGAAGTATCAGTTCACGGAGTTCATCCACAGAAGAATATTCCAATAGACAGGCGGCTTTCACATCAATGCCAAATGTATTGTGAGATAAAAGAGAGCAATTTTCTTGTTTCATAATTTAACCGATTATTCAATATAATAAAAGAATATACTGACTGGTCAGAATATTCCTCTTATCTGTTGTGCCGCAAAATTAATGAAATTATTCTTTCTTTTGCCTTGATACAAAAGAAAGACAGAATAACCACACAAAATATTAAGTTCAAAACTGATGGAAAGGGACTAAATAGCTTTGTGTTTTCTACGGCAGTTTGATGCAAATCTGATTAGTAACAAAGATTATGGCATATTTTTCTGTGCCGGAAGTATCCCTAAACGGCATCATTACCGTTATACGGTGTTGTACTTTGGTTTTCTTAGAAAGGAACATTCCTTTTCCCGGTGCGCAGTCTTGTTTTACATGTACATGTAAAGCTGCATGAGATGTGCATGTCGTACTGTCCCACATGCACATGTCGTACTGCTTTACATGTACATCTAAAACAACGTTACACACCGAGGCTTCATACGTTACTCTACGAGAGGGGGCTTTATCAATACCGGAGAAAGGGATGGATAGTAATGGCAGACAACATTTAGCATAAACGGATCAGAAATAAGGGAAATTCACCACAGAGTAACACAGAGTTCCACAGAGTAGTATCTATCTGATGGAACGCGGATTAAAAGACTGTAGTTATTTACCATCTATTTGTTTCCCTTTGCGAAAAACTACGTTCATCTACGTTTTGGCGATGTAGCATCGCCTGTCGCACCTCCCTGTACGGGAAGCACTCAAATACTTACATCCTCAAACTTATACAACTCCCACTCTCCACTATTTTCTTTCCTTTTGAAATAGAGAATATTAGAAAGTCCATTTCCTATCCCCTTCAAGGCGAGAACCTTGGTGGAAGAATTATCAGTATTCTTTTGTCCGTAATTAATATTCGACAACCGATCGGCAGGTAATGTCGGTTTGAAGGCAAACCACTGGTTAAGATCAAGTGTTGTTTCCAAAACAGAGAAGTCATCGTCCGGATCGGTAGTTACAAACATCAAAGGTTGACGTACACGGCGACATTGAAAAAGACTATCCGTTGCAAAACGTCCGAAGAACTCTACAAAATCCTCAGTATCCCCTTTCTCTACAGGACGCAGATTGATAGCTTCCAGCATCCATGCCCCCTTCACCCGCTCGAAGTAATATTTCTTCACCATATGAGTACGAATAAAGATCCACTCTACCTGCACGGAAGTGAGCGCAGTATCCCCTACCAGGTCCATATCTTCCTCGCTATCAAAAAGTAAAGTGTAATAACTCTGCTTCGTAAACAGATCATCATGTTTCCAGTACTTCTTTTCAATTTTTGAAGGTTCATCTCCGTTATAATAAGCCAACGGAAACTTTACGCGCTGCTGTTGCAACTCGTCATCGGAAGCAAAATTATAAATAAAGTCATCGAATGATTCGTCAGCCTCTATCGGCTTCGGTTCCTCTGATGGCTTCGACTGGTGGAGCGTATCGGCTCTGTGAAGAGCCGAATCCACCTCATTTGTAAGTGATGCGAAGGGGTCAAGATTCGCCCTCTTATTTCCACAGGAAGCAAAAAGAGCGAGGACAACAGCCCCCGCAATAAGTTTTTTCATTATTTCAGTTTAGCTCTTAATTTCTCAAGCATATCCACCGTCATACTTTCCAAATCATAAGCCGGTTTCCATCCCCACTCTTCACGAGCGCAGGTATCATCCAAGCTATCAGGCCAGCTATCGGCAATACGCTGTTTCAAAGGATCTACCTGATAGATCATTTTGAAATCGGGCACATGCTTACGAATGGCTTCGTAAATTGCCTCCGGATCAAAACTCATGGAAGCAATATTGAAAGCATTGCGGTGAACCAGTTTCTCCGGATCAGCTTCCATCAGCGAGATGGCAGCATTCAAAGCATCCGGCATATACATCATATCCATCAACGTACCTTTGGCGATAGGACATACAAAGGTTTCACCTTTTACGGCAGAATAATATATATCAACAGCATAATCCGTTGTTCCGCCACCCGGAGGGGTCACATTGGAAATAATTCCGGGGAAACGAACAGCACGGGTATCTACTCCGTATTTATTATGGTAATAGTCACTCAATAACTCAGTAGTTACTTTGGAAATGCCATACATCGTACGTGGACGCTGAATGGTGTCCTGCGGCGTTTTCGTGTGTGGCGTATCTGCTCCGAACGAGCCGATAGAACTCGGTGTAAACACCGCACATCCATGGATACGCGCTGTTTCAAGTACATTCCACAAACCATCAATACCTATTTTCCAAGCAAGCTTGGGTTTAGATTCAGCTACAACAGACAACAAGGCCGCAAGGTTGTATATTGTGTCAATATTATATTCTTTTACTACGGACTCAATCATTTCGGCGTTCGTTACATCAACTACTGCCGCGGGGCCCGATTCTTTCAATTCTCCTTTAGGTTCTGCACCGGGAATATATCCGGCTACAACGTTCTCATTTCCATAGCGATTACGCAGTTCCATCGTGAGCTCCGAACCAATCTGTCCGGTAGCTCCAATTACCAAAATATTTTTCATTCTTCCAACTTATAGAGTATATTAAGCTAAATGGTGCGCAAAGTAAGCACTTTTTTTTCACTTTTATAGCAAATAGTCATTGTAATTTGGAGAAAAATAATGTCCTTTGCATAGAAACTAAAACTCCAAACGCTATGTACGGTAAAATGAAAGAACACCTCAGCAATACACTTGCTGAAATTAAAGAAGCCGGACTCTATAAAGAAGAACGACTCATTGAAAGTGCACAACAAGCAGCGATCACTGTAAAAGGAAAAGAAGTATTGAACTTTTGTGCTAATAACTATCTGGGACTCTCCAATAATCCCCGTCTGATAGAGGGAGCAAAGAAGATGATGGACCGCCGCGGATATGGTATGTCATCCGTCCGTTTTATCTGCGGAACCCAGGATATTCATAAAGAACTGGAAGCTGCAATCTCTGACTATTTCCAGACAGAAGATACAATCTTATATGCCGCTTGTTTTGATGCCAACGGCGGTGTTTTCGAACCATTATTCACAGAAGAAGACGCTATCATTTCGGATTCACTGAATCATGCTTCCATTATAGACGGTGTACGCCTCTGTAAAGCTAAACGTTATCGCTATGCCAATGCTGATATGGAGGAACTGGAAAAGTGTCTTCAGGAAGCTCAGGCACAACGGTTCCGCATTGTAGTGACAGACGGTGTATTCTCAATGGATGGCAATGTGGCCCCTATGGATAAGATCTGTGATCTCGCCGAGAAATACGATGCACTGGTTATGGTAGATGAATCTCACTCAGCCGGCGTGGTAGGTGCAACCGGTCACGGGGTAAGTGAACTGTACAAGACCTACGGACGTGTGGACATTTATACCGGTACATTAGGCAAAGCTTTTGGTGGTGCACTGGGTGGATTTACCACTGGACGTAAAGAGATTATCGACCTATTGCGCCAACGCAGTCGCCCCTATCTGTTCTCTAACTCATTGGCTCCGGGCATTATCGGTGCAAGCCTTGAAGTATTCAAAATGCTGAAAGAGAGCAATGCATTGCACGATAAGCTGGTAGAGAACGTCAACTACTTCCGCGACAAAATGATGGCTGCCGGATTTGATATAAAACCGACGCAGAGCGCAATCTGTGCCGTTATGCTGTATGATGCCAAACTTTCTCAAGACTATGCTGCCCGCATGCTCGAGGAGGGTATCTATGTGACAGGGTTCTACTATCCGGTAGTTCCGAAAGAACAGGCACGCATTCGCGTACAAATTTCTGCCGGACATGACAAAGAACATCTGGACAAGTGTATTAATGCCTTCATCAAAGTAGGCAAAGAACTTGGGGTACTGAAATGATCTTTAAATAAGTAATTAAGAGTAGTCAAGTAGTAAGTAGTTGAGTAGTAAGTAGACGATAGCCCCGTTTCTGCGATCATACACTCAATCACTATCTTCTACTTACTACTTAACTACTTGACTACTTACTACTTACTACTATCAAAATACATTATGGAAGAACTTACACTCACAACGCCTGCCCTACTCTTTTCGGCAGTTTCACTTATCCTGTTAGCATACACGAATCGTTTTCTGTCGTATGCCCAGTTGGTACGTCAATTGCGTGATCGTTATATGGAAAATCCCACTGACATCACTGTTGCACAAATAGAGAATCTGCGCAAACGACTCAACCTGACCCGTACTATGCAAGGGTTGGGCATTGCAAGTCTGTTCTTTTGTGTTGTCAGCATGTTTCTTATCTATATCGGACTGCAGTTACTATCTGCCTATGTGTTCGGACTGGCACTACTCTTGCTGATAGCTTCATTGGGAGTTTCTTTCCGGGAGATACAAATATCTACCCGTTCACTGGAGATCTATCTGAGCACAATGGAGAAAAAGATAAATTGACCAAAGTATGAACCGGTAGCGGTTTTAGAAATCACGATTTAAGATACAACGTGGCAGGGAAGTATCACTGTAAACCGACTTCCCTTAGACGGTTCGGACCAAAGTTCAATACTCCCGCCGGATTTCTCGACAATCAATTGACAAATGGATAGTCCAAGCCCTGTCCCCTGTGCAAATTCATCCTGTTTGTAGAAGCGGCTGAAAATAATACGTTGTTCTTCTATAGGAATACCAATACCGGTATCCTCCACATAGATACGTACCTGACTTTCTTCGGGTACATAGCAATAACCCAATTTAATATATCCTTCTTTTGTGAATTTGGACGCATTGTTCAGAAAGTTAGTCAACACTTGTGTCAAACGATCCTGATCTACTTCTATTTCTATCGGAATATCATCCACCTCTTCAATAAAATCCAATTGAGCAGGAATCAATACCTTATGAGTCGTATACACCTTATTAACCAATTCCGACACCTGACATTTGCTCATCTGAAAAGTCATATTCCCCGACTCAATACGTGACAGCTCAAGAATATCATTAATAAGCTTCAATAACAATTCACTATTCCGGTTGATGGTGTCTATATATTCCATTTTATCTGATTCTTCCAATTCATCATCCATAGCCAGAATATTTGCAAAACCGACAATTGCATTGAGAGGAGTACGTATCTCATGACTCATATTTGCCAGAAATGACTGTTTAAGTTCTGCCTTTTCAGCCAGACGACGCGCATCGTCCAATTCCTGTTCGCGATCTTTAATGGATTGAATATTTAATAATAAACCGGCAGTCTTAGCTTGCCCGGAGGCTGAATGGGAAGTTGTATAACGAAACTCCCACCACTGATAACCCTGCCCATCAAAATCACATTTTAACTGTACTATTTTCTTTTTGGCCAATGGCAGATTCTCGCGGTTCAACTCAAACCGATTACGCTGATCGGGATGAACATAACTCTCCAATTCATCGATTGTCAACTTCCGGGGGACTTCATTTATCGATTTCCAGAAAGCATTTTCAAGTACAATACATTCATCCTGCAATTTCCAGGCATATGTATTCCCACCCTCAATAGACAGTGCCAGTGTTTCCTTCTCGTCTGCTAAGGCATAAAGAGCCATTTTCTTTCTCTTCTGCTCACGCAGATAAAGAAACATCAACAAGCTGAATATACTAAACAGCAACATGAAAATAAGCACCATTAATGTGATCCAGATGCCCCTATACTGTTCTTTAAAAGGCATATTGATAAAATGATACTTCTCCGGAATCCTTTTCTTATCCCACTGCAATTGCTTCAGTACCTGCCAGTCTACCAAAAACTCTTTCTTACTCTCGCATACAGGTATATCTGCCGGGGAAGCTCCTTTAAGAATACGAACAGCAACCTTTACTTCCTCACTTGCTTGTATAGTTATCGGAGTAATATATCCTCCCAGCAACCTCTCACCATATCCAAATGCTTCATTGATTACCGTCATCCCGGGGCTGGCTGAAACATTTCCCATATTGACCGTCGTAAAGTCGCGCTTCAACTGTATATAACATCCGTTAGGAACATATTTGCTAAGACTCCATATGAGCGCACCTCCATAGGAATTACTACCTCGCGCAGCCATCGTATTGAAAGGTATATAGCCTTCCTTCTTTACCAATGAATCTCTCTCCGCACTGCTATATTCAGGATGAACCACGCCCGTTACCTTTTCGTCTTTCAGCTGCTCCTTCATATCATCTTGTATAGCCCTGTCGAGAAACGTTTTATCCAATATTGCAAAAGGACGCACATTTTCTCCAAACAATTCTTTTGCCACATGAAAATTTGTCCTGTAATCTATCTTATCATGAAATCCGGTCACGTTAGGATATTGTTTTATCAATTCCCAATTCGGATAATTAACGCCGGCAAACACTATCGGAACCTGCTTTGCCAAAGGGTGTCCACATTTCAGCAATGAATAGGTAGCCTGATCCTCATTCACCAAAATCACCTCCGGCTTCCAGTCCTTTAAAGAATTAAGTAACCGTCTCATTCTCTCCAGTTCCGGTTGCTCCTGATAGCTTTCACAATCCAGATAGAGCGTCCTTATATCCGGATCAATACCTAATTTATTAAAATCTTCCTCTATCAACCGGTTAAAGTCAGGATAGGCAGCATAACTGAACTCATAAGAATGAATAACCAGTATACGACGCACCTCCTTTTCTGAACAGCCAGTAACAGATAACAGCAAAAAAAGCAGATATGTAAGTTTAAGAATTTTCTTATACATGTGTTTTTTACTAATTAAAGATATAACGTATACCAAACTGAAGCTGCCAGCAATTACCAGACAAACGATTGGGCATAAACGTTTCTGAAGGTAGTGTAACTATCCCGTCATTCGTCTGCGTCACCATAGTATAAACCGGCTCATTTGCAGCATTTACCCCCTTAAAATTCAACAATTTATTAGTTCTGACACTCTTTGACACTCCCCAAGAACTATTCAACAAATTACCAATATTCATGATATCTACACTAAACTGTAAAGTATTCATTGTCTTCCCGGCTTTTACCCGAAAATCCTGTGTGAGACGTAAATCAATACGATTGACCCAAGGCAAAAAGGCCCCATTCGTTTCGGCATATTCTCCTTTATGTTTTTTAAGATAAGGATCCTGATTTACAAAAGCCCAGAAAGCATCCCGTTGCTCTGCAGCTGTGAAAATGCGATCTCCTACTTTCTGGTCTTGGAAGTTCAGTTCCATTGAGTTGGACGGAATATACATCAAGTCAAAAATATAGCCATCGTTATTCATATCATTATCGTACAAATAAGAATAAGAACCTTCACGCTGTCCGGTATAGAAAAGAGAAACAGACGTTGCGTAATTATCTGCATACCGTATAGCATACGATGCTTCTGCTATCAACCGGTGAGGAGAATACAGATAGGAGGCATTATGCAAAGTCAGATAGTTGGCTCCTTGCACAGAAGGTTCCTGTTTCCAGGCCCCATCTATCTGATTACTCTGATTATTAGAAAGTGTGCGCGAGCAAGTATAAGTATAGGATGCCATCAGATTCAATCCTTTTACCGGCATCATATGCAATGCAGCACTCAGGTTATAACTATATCCTTTATTCGTATTCGTCATCAGCATAGCATCCGTAATTTCCGGATGAATGTATTTCTCATTATTCCCCGGATAAAGATAACGTTTGTCGGGACCTGAAAAAGTAGACATCTTCGGATCATCCGGAGCTATCACATTAACATTCTGCTGTAGGATAGCATTGATATCTTTGATGAAAGTTCCTTCCAGAGTCATATCTACCTTAAAGGGTAATGGCAACTGACAGTCCAGGGCCATTGATGTTTTCCATACCTGAGGCGTCTTGAAATTACGGTCGATTGTAATAATATTGTTTACAGCTCCGGGGTCTGTCGGGAAACGATCGGGAAATTGAGGAGCTACTTCCTGTAACACTTGTTGCGGCATTCGTATGCCTCCGGCCAGAGCAGCAAGCAAAGGATCTCCCACAGTGGTTGTTGAAACGGTTGTTTGCAGCATACCGCTTCCTTCCTGCATCTTTGAAAGAAAGATTAAAGGAAACCGACCGGTAAAAAGCCCTGTACCTCCACGCAGTTTGAGCCGGTTATCACCTAACAAATCATAATTAATACCCACTCTTGGAGAAATAAGTGGAGTGGCTTTAGGCCAGCTACCGGTACTCAATACCTTTCCGTTAAAATCGTATCCGGTAATAGAAGGATTCTCATACCGTTTATTTACATAGAAAGGAATATCCATACGAACACCATACACAAGTTTCAAACGGGAAGATACATTGTAATCATCCTGTGCATATACCGAAAACTGATTGTAATGTACAGGCGATAATGCACGGTCTTCTCCTGTCAGTGAATAGGTCATTGCAAAAGCAACCGGAGCCATCCGGTTGACAAAGTCATCATAGCTGGCATAACGGTAATATCCCGCTCCATAACGCATGTAGCAGTTGGATACATCTTGTGATTCAAAGCTAAATCCCGTACCCAAGTTATGGGCTCCTATCTGCACGGAAAAATGATCGGTAATAGCCCATACTTTTTCTGTAATGCCATTTCTCCATGCATGCTGGTCATAACCGGCATTCATGAAAGCACGGTTTGTCCCTCCTTCATCGGGTTTCATAATATCTACTGTCGGGAAGTCTCCGTTACATTCACGTTTGTTACCATCATTAAAAGTAAAGCTTACCAATAGTTTATTATTCATCATCATCCCCAATCGGCTATTCAATTCAGCAGTCAAAGAGTTCACATTATTCAACTGCTTCCAGGTCGAATTTCGGAAAGTCATAGAGTAACGGCCCACCGGAGCCCCATTTATATTTAAAGCTGCGCCCACTACATTGTTATCTTTCTGCTGGGAAGTATAGTTATAACGTACCATGAGTTTATGGCGTTCTGAAATATTCCAGTCCATACGCGCCATTGCACGGTAAGTATTTGTTCCTCCGCTAAAGTCCGTCCATGAACCTGTATCATAGCCATACATTGTTTTCAGATCATTGGAAAAGCGATGCATGTCCGCGTCGGTAACACGAGATATCAAATGTTCCACATCTTCGGTTCCATCAGCAGAAAGTTTCCATTTATGCATCGGCTTCGGTTCATTCTCATACTCTCCATTGATAAAAAAGAAAAGCCGGTTCTTCACGATTGGCCCTCCCAAAGTAAAACCATAAATATTACGCCGCTCTTCCGAACGTTCACCCAAATCTTCCCCGTCCACTTTATTTCCACGGAGATTCTCGTTCTTAACATACATATATCCGGAACCACGAAACTGATTCGTACCACTCTTGGTCACCGCATTAACAGATGCTCCGATAAAGTTAGTCTGCCGCACATCATAAGGAGCAATACTCACCTGAATTTCATCCAGTGCATCTATGGAAATCGGATTACCGCCACCCGGTAAGACAGCTCCATCCAGTCCCATACTATTATTAAAGTTTGCTCCATCAATACTATAATTATTCATTCGCTGATCCCGTCCTCCAAAGCCACTGCCATTGGCATAAGGTGATAGCTTTGTTATATCACTCAAACTACGGTTAATGGTTGGCAACCGATTGATATCCTCAATAGTTATATGTGTGGAAGCACCAGTTTTCTCACCGGCAAACTTTGAAGACATTCCTATCACTACCACTTCATCCAGCTCTGTCGACGAACTCAACATAGCATTACATGAATAATTCTCAGCCAACCTTAAATAGATATCAGTAAATACAGCTCTGCGATGACCCACATAAGATATCTCAATCCGGTAAGGTCCGCCGATACGCATCCCCTGCAACTGATAATTTCCCTGAAGATTAGTGATAGTCCCATAATGGGTTCCCGAAGGTTCATGAACAGCCATAACAACAGCACCGGGTAACGGTTCTTTATTTTCATCTGATACAAGACCACTCATTGAAGACGTAGTGACCTGAGCATAACCCACTGTATAGCAGAATAAACAGCAAATTAGAAGTATTATTTTGTTCATGCTTTTCACTTTATAAAGAAGATAAACGATCTTTTATCTTCTTTATGATAATTGCGACAAAGATAAATAAATTTCGCAAGAAGAAAGGACCTTCTTAAAAAAAATCTTATTATTCATATACAAAGAAAATACTGAGTAACAGACAGCCATTTTTCTCACATAAAAAAAGTCCCGAACAAATTGCCCGGGACCTTTTTTATGTAAAAAGAATAGTTCGATCAGCGTTTACCCAACTGAGCATCAATAAAGAAGACACCTGCATCACCTGCACGTTTCAACTTATCTACAATCTCCATAGCAGTAGCTTCTTCTTCTACCTGCTCACGAACAAAGCCCCAAAGGAAATCCTGTGTTGCATTGTCTTTTTCGGAAGAAGCAATGGCTACCAGGCCGTCAATCATTTTAGAAACATGGCATTCATGTTCATATACATGCTCAAAAACTTCCAATGGCGTACCCCATCCGGTAGGTACCACATCGATTTTGTCTACTTTTGCTATACCACCACGTTTTATGATATAACCGGCAATAGCATAAGCATGCTCCATCTCTTCCTGTGATTGCTTTTTCAACCAGGAAGCAAAACCGGTATACCCTTCTCTTTCAAGATGGAAAGACATAGATAAATAAAGGTTAGCAGACCACATCTCTGCTGTAACTTGCTCATTCAGAACTTTCTGTAATTTCTCTGTCATCATAATAATTATATATTAGTGAATTAAACTTTTTACTTTGATTTCACAAGAAATATAAACATCGGTAAATCACTACCTGTAAAATCAGAATCCATTTTATATAAAAACAATTGACGCTTCTTATTTGTTCTAAACAAATTTAATTTTTCATACTAATTCATCCGATGTATAGCCTTTTGGCAACTCACGACAATTATAGGATGAAGCCATAATTTCGCCATATGCACCCGCAGAACGGAGAGCAATCAGGTCACCACGTTTCACTTTATTCAAATCGATCGCTTTACCGAAAACATCGGACGATTCACAAATAGGACCTACTACATCATAAGTCTGCATCGCCTCATCAGAAGTAAGATTCTCCATCTTGTGATGTGCCTGATAAAGTGCCGGACGAATCAAGTCCGTCATTCCGGCATCGAGAATAGCAAATTTCTTATTGGTGCCCTGCTTCACATACAACACCTTAGAAACAAGCGTACCACACTGCCCCACTACTGCACGTCCCAGTTCAAAATGCAATGTCTGATGCGGACGCAACTTCAACTGACCCGCATAGGTAGCAAAATAAGCCTTGAAATCAGGAATTGACTGACGATTGGGATGATCGTAATCAATACCGAGTCCACCACCCACATTAATATGCTTTACAAAAATCTGACGTGCCTCAAGTTTATTCTGCAATTCGTTTACCCGATTACAAAGAGCAATAAAATCACCCATATCGAGTATCTGCGAACCAATATGAAAGTGCAGACCGATAAAGTTGATATGCTTCATCCCCAAAGCCACATCTATCACTTTGTCCATATCTTCCATACTGATACCAAACTTATTCTCAGCAAGTCCGGTAGTGATATTTGCATGGGTATGTGCACCTACATTGGGATTGATACGAAAAGCAACATTTGCCACTTTTCCTTTGGCAGCAGCCAGTTCGTTAATAATCTCCAGCTCGGGGATAGATTCTACGTTAAAACAGAAAATATCATAATCCAATCCAAGTTCAATCTCCCAATCGGCTTTACCCACACCGGCAAATACAATCTTCTGTGCAGGGAAACCAGCTTTAATAGCTGCACGTATTTCGCCCCCACTGACACAATCGGCACCCAATCCACTCTCACGAATGATGGTGAGCACCTTCGGGTTTGCATTTGCTTTCACAGCATAATGTACGTCGAAATGTTCATAACGGGCTACTTCTTTATTGATAGCAGTCAGTGTGTCACGCAGCACTTTTGTATCATAATAATAAAAAGGGGTACGCAACTCACGAAATTTATCAATAGGGAATATTCCTTTCATAAAAGATACTTTGTTTTAGGTCTACCACAGAGAGGACAGAGGGCACAGAGTTTGAATTTCTTTTAATACTCTGTGTCCTCTGTGCCTTCTTATAGTAGATATGTGATTATTATTTTCCGTTGAACAGCATATCACTCAACGATTGTAACGCTACCTTCTTATCGCACTCACGGATAAGGAAAGAAATGTTGTAATTACTACCACCGAAGGAAATCATACGTACCGGAATATCACGCATCGCATCAAGTGCCTTGGCTTCAAAGCCTACATTTTCCCATTCAAGGTCTCCTACCACACAAATGATACACATGTCTCTATCAACCGTTACCGTACCATATTTCTTCAAGTCGTCCAGTATCTCGTTCAGATGCTTGGTATTATCTACGGTAACAGACACACCCACCTCTGAAGTACAGATCATATCAATAGACGTCTGATAGCTTTCAAAGATTTCAAATACTTTACGCAAGAATCCGTGAGCCAGTAACATACGGCTGGATTTAATCTTGATAGCAGTAATATTCTCTTTAGCAGCTACCGCTTTGATTTTTCCTTTCTCCGTATCGTTAGAGATCAATGTACCTGGAGCATCAGGAGCCATAGTATTAAGCAGACGTACCGGAATATTGGCATACTTGGCTGGCTGAATACAGGTAGGATGAAGAATCTTGGCACCAAAGTAAGCCAACTCGGCGGCCTCCTCAAAATGCAACTGACGCACCGGAGAAGTCTTGTCCACGATACGCGGATCATTGTTATGCATCCCATCGATATCTGTCCAAATCTGTATTTCAGAAGCATTGATAGCCGCACCAATCAAAGAAGCAGTATAGTCGCTACCGCCGCGTTGCAGGTTGTCAATCTCCCCATAGGCATTACGACAAATGAAACCCTGTGTAATATAGATCTCTGCATCCGGATAGAGTTCCAACTGTGCCAGCAATTTCTCCTTGATATAGATAGGATCGGGCTCTGCGTTTTTGTCAGTACGCATGAATTCTAAAGCCGGAAGCAGTACAGACTTCACGCCACACTCCTGCAAATAGAAGTTTACCATGGCGGTAGAAATCAGCTCGCCTTGTGCCAGCACTACTTTCTCTTCGAACAATGTGAAGAGATCCTTCGTATACGAACGAATGTAGTCGAAATGAGATTTGACAACTTCCAGAGCTTTCTGTTTATATTCCGGGGTAGCATAAAGTTCATCAACGTGCTGTTTATATTTAGATTCCAGCTTATTGATAATCTCGTTGGCACCTTCCGGATTCTTCTTGTACAGATAGTCGGAAATCTCCACCAATGTGTTTGTTGTACCCGACATAGCCGAAAGAACAACAATCTTTTTTTCACCATCGGTAATCAATTTGGCTACTTCCTTCATCCGCTGTGCAGAGCCTACGGAAGTTCCTCCAAACTTTAAAACTTTCATTTTCGTTACTGTATTAAAATTAGTATGTATATTAATTATTTTTCTCTGTAAATTCATCCGTCACATCATTGATATGATGCTCCGAACACCGGTATACACGTCCGGGATATTCGCGCAATAATTGCAGATTATGGGTAGTCATCACTACAGATGAACCCGATTCGCAAATACTATGCAACAATTCCACAATGGCCTTTCCTGTTTCCACATCCAAGTTTCCTGTAGGTTCGTCTGCCAGAATAATAGCAGGTGAATTTAGTACGGCACGTGCAATAACAATACGCTGTTGCTCACCTCCGGAGAGTTCGTTAGGCAACTTGTAACCTTTGTTGCTCATGCCTACCAACTGCAATACTTCTTCAATACGCTCCTTTATCTCCTGTTTATTCTTCCAGCCGGTAGCACGAAGCACAAACTCAAGATTGTTATATACGGTACGATCTGTCAGCAACTGGAAGTCCTGAAAGACAATACCAAGTTTACGCCTCAGCTGTGGGATGTACTTACGTTTGATCGTTTTCATATTATATCCCAGCACTTCCGCTTCACCATCAGCGATATCGAGTTCACCATAGAAGGTTTTGAGCAGGCTCGTTTTTCCCGACCCTACCTTGCCTATCAGATATACAAACTCACCTTTGTGCAACTGTAACGTAACGTCACTCAGCACGCAAAGTTCTTGCTGATGTATCTCTACATTGTTATATGTAATCAGTGCTTCTTCCATGAGGCGCTATGTCTTACCTGCAATTCGCGTGCCAGGTCTTCGATGCGATAGCCTTTAGAAGTTAGCAGCACGATGAGGTGATATATCAAATCGGATCCTTCGTAAATCAACCGTTCATTGGTTCCATTAGTAGCTTCTATAACTGTTTCTACCGCCTCTTCGCCCACCTTTTGAGCTATCTTATTGATACCCGATTCAAAAAGGCTGGTAGTATAAGATTTCTCCGGCATCTCTTCGTGACGCTTATCAATGAAATCCTGCAGCAGTTTGAGAAACATTACAGGTTCTTCATTCTTTTCGCCCCAACAAGTATCTGTACCTGTATGACATACAGGGCCAACCGGATTAACCTGAATCAACAGTGTGTCATTGTCACAATCGGCTTTGATAGAAACCACATTCAGGAAATTACCGCTCTCCTCTCCTTTGGTCCAGAGACGATTCTTGGTACGGCTGAAAAAAGTTACTTTCCCGGTCTCTACTGTCTTGTCATAAGCTTCCTTATTCATAAAACCAAGCATCAGCACCTTACGAGTGTCATTGTCTTGTATGATAGCGGGAACAAGCCCATTCATTTTATCAAAATCCAACATTTTATTTACAATTTATTCCCTACGGTCATGACCATTATCTATTTTTTAACACATAGGTACGTTAACGATTTACGATTTACGATTGAAATTACTTCTCCCTTCTCCCCTCTCAATTCTCCCTTCTTACAGTAATTCCCTGGCTGCAAAGATACGATTTTAAATCGGGAATTTTGATTTCTCCGAAATGAAAAACACTGGCAGCCAGCGCAGCATCTGCTTTGCCAAGAGTGAAAGCATCCCGGAAATGTTCCATCGTACCGGCCCCTCCCGAAGCGATAATAGGTATAGAAAGTTGCCCGGCAAGCGAAGCAAGTGCTTCATTGGCATATCCGATCTTCACACCATCATGATTCATGCTGGTAAAAAGTATCTCTCCGGCACCCCGTTCCTGAGCCTCTTTGGTCCATGTCAGCAATTCTTTATCAGTTTCTATACGGCCGCCATTCAGGTAACATTTCCAACCATTTTCAGTCATCTTAGCATCTACGGCAAGCACGCAAACCTGCGAACCGAAGTGCTTTGCTATATCATCAATCAATTGCGGATTACGAATGGCAGAAGAGTTTATAGATATTTTATCGGCACCGGCATTCAGCAAACGATCCACATCACTCAATTCATTGATCCCTCCTCCCACTGTAAAAGGGATATTAATATTAGCAGCAATTCGTTTCACCAATTCGGCAAAGGTCTTACGTCCTTCATGGCTGGCGGTAATATCAAGAAAAGTCAGTTCATCAGCTCCCTGTTCGCTATAAGCACGTCCCAATTCAACCGGATCACCTGCCTGACGGAGGTTGACAAAATTGGTTCCTTTTACAGTCTGCCCATCTTTTATATCAAGACAGGGAATAATTCTTTTTGCTAACACGATACTAATATTTACGATTGGACAATTTACTATTTACGATTGAAAATACTATAAAAAACGGTAGAGATCTTTCAAGGTGATATGTCCTTCATAAAGCGCTTTGCCGAAAATAACGGCAGGCACTCCGGCTTCATGGAGGGCTTCAATATCATCCATGTTACTGACTCCACCACTTGCTATCAGATAAAGAGTGGGGTGTTCAGCAAGTATCTCTTTATACAGTTCAATAGAAGGCCCGGCAAGCATACCATCACAACTGATATCCGTACAGATCACTTTCTCTATCCCTTTATGGATGTACTCTTTCAGGAAAGGGAAAAGATCACAGGCACTCTCATCTTTCCAGCCATTGACAGCAATCTTATGGTCTTTGACATCGGCACCAAGAATAATTTTCTCACTGCCATACTTGTCTATCCAACGGCAAAACAGTTCAGGATTCTTCACAGCTATACTTCCTCCGGTTATCATCTCTGCACCACTCTCAAAAGCAATAATAAGATCCTCGTCACTCTTTACCCCACCACCAAAATCGATAATAAGAGAAGTACGGGCAGCTATTTGCTCTAACGTGCGGTAATTTACCACATGATGAGAGGCAGCCCCGTCAAGATCTACCACATGCAAGCGACGAATACCGTTGGCTTCAAACTCCTTGGCCACTTCCACCGGGTTCTCATTATACACCTTTTTACTGTCATAATCTCCCTGAGAAAGGCGAACGCATTTCCCATCGATAATGTCAATAGCTGGAATAATTTCAATCATATTATTATTTATAATTTGACGATTTACGATTTGACGATTGAAAATACATCAGACTGTACTCTCCATCGTATAATCATGAAAGTTATAGATCCAAAAAGTTTCTCAATATCTTCTCTCCTGTCCCACCACTCTTTTCAGGATGAAATTGTGTAGCATAATAATTATCTTTATGCAGAGCAGCACTGAATGGGTGTATATAATCAGTCTGGGCAGCCGTAAAATCACAAACGGGTACATAGAAGCTATGTACAAAATAGACAAATTCATCCTGCGTGAAACCCTTAAAAAGTTCACTATTCAGATGTCCTATCGTATTCCAGCCCATATGCGGTACCTTATCCTCATGCTTGTATGGGATAAAACGTTTTACCGGCACATCGAAAACTCCCAAACAGTCCACATCCCCTTCTTCAGAATAACTACACATCAACTGCATCCCCAGGCAAATACCCAGCACCGGCTGACGGAGATTCTTGATCAATTCATCCATCCCGGTAGCCCGCAAGTGATTCATGGTAGTCTCAGCCTGTCCTACTCCAGGGAAAATCACCTTATCGGCAGCCTGCAACACCTCCTTATCGGCAGTGATCACAGCCTCCACTCCAAGACGCTTTAAAGCATAGTCTACAGAGCGGATATTCCCGGCATTGTATTTTATTACTGCAACACTCATCCTTATTTAGTTGACAGTTGACAGTTGACAATTGACAGTGAGTTCAAATAACCAGACACTTACAACGCAGTAACTGTCCACTGTCAATTGTCAATTGTCAACTAATTAAATATTACCGTTTTATTTTTATAAGCCAATACCTTGCGTTCGATATGCTTCTGCACGGCACGCGAAAGTACAATTTTCTCCAGGTCCTTACCCTTATTAACCAGATCTTCTATCGAATCTTTATGTGTGATACGCACAACATCCTGTTCTATAATAGGTCCGGCATCCAACTCAGTCGTTACATAATGACTGGTAGCACCAATAATTTTCACACCTCTTTCAAAAGCAGCATGATAAGGTCTTGCACCTACAAAAGCCGGAAGAAAAGAGTGGTGAATATTGATAATCTTATTAGGATAAGCATTGATCATCTGCTCTGAGATAACCTGCATATAACGCGCCAACACAATAAATGTGATGTTATGTTTAGCCAGCAGTTCCATCTCTTTGCGTTCCTGTTCTTCCTTCGTCTCTTTTGTGATAGGGAAAAGGTAGAAAGGAATTCCAAAACGCTCTGCCACATGCTGCAAATCAGGATGATTACTAATGATAAGAGGAATTTCCACATTCCACTCTCCTGCCGTATACCGTGCCAACATATCAAAAAGACAGTGTGACATTTTGGATACAAATATAGCCATTCGTGGTTTCACATCTGAGAAATAGAGACGGAAATTCATGCTATACTTCTGGGCGTAAAGTGTTTCAAAATAATCTTCAATCTTTTCCTGAGGAACCAAGAAATCTTTCAATTCCCATTCAATACGCATAAAAAAGATGTTTTCCACATGGTCTACGTACTGGTCCAGATAGATAATATTTCCTTTGTTTACCGTGATAAAGTCTGTCACCTCGGCCAGGATACCCGGTTTATCGGGACAGTGCAATAACAGTTTGGCAGTTGTCATCATTGTTTCTACTATTTTACTAATTCATGCAGCGTTGTTTCACTGCCTGCGATTTTAGCTTGCAAAAATAACTAATTATTGCAAAATAGCGAATAATTTGAGCAAAAAGTTTACTTTAAAAGCAAGAAATAGATCAGATAGAAAGATTGGAGTTCAAAATTCAAAAAGAAATAAAGAAAATAATGTCATCATTTTAAGGTATTCAACCGCACGACAGGCAGAAAAACGTACATAAAGCAAAATACAAAGATACAGATAGAGGTAAAACATCGCCCTATACTACTGTATTACAAGCAATTAAAAACTACGTACTTTATAGATATAAACTATCTATTTTAACGCTTCCTTAATTAGGTATTTAACACATACTTAAATACGTACTTTTGTAGCACATAAAATCAATAGTCTAATCTACGAAGAAAATATATCAACAACACATACCTTCTGAAACATTAGAATCCCTCTGTTGAGAAAAAAATAAAAAGAATTTCTATTTTTTATTCTAACAGAAATACCTCATAATGAAGCACAAAGAAAAAAACGACTATTTTATTCACAAAAAAACTTTTTAAAACTATTGCAAATTACGTAAAAACAGCTACCTTTGCACCCGCAATCGAGAGAGAAAGCTGATTAAAATGAAATACTGGTGCGTTAGTTCAGTTGGTTAGAATACATGCCTGTCACGCATGGGGTCACGGGTTCGAGTCCCGTACGCACCGCTTCTTAATAAATTTAAGAAGTGTAAACAGTGAAATCCGATTAATCAAATAAATATTTGGTGTGTTAGTTCAGTTGGTTAGAATACATGCCTGTCACGCATGGGGTCACGGGTTCGAGTCCCGTACGCACCGCAATCTTAATTTGCAAACATCAAGTAAAGCTCCGAAGCTCAAACGCTTCAGAGCTTTATCGTTTTTAGTTCATTTTATAAAAGATAGTCCATAAATAGACAATTTATTCAAAACTTGGCCGAAAACAACAAAACATTACTACAATAATTCAGCATTAAAGCATTTGAAGAACCTACCAGAAAATTATTCGTATCACCTTAGCTAATGGGTGGATTATAAAATTCCCTTTTATGGCATTCATTTCAAGTATGACGAAGTGAATGTTGAATTCTTATCTTGTGAGGAACAAGTATCTATTTACTACAAGCTAAATTACCCTCTAAACATCAAAACCAAGGTTTTCCATATTCAATACATGGGAATATCATTCTCTCAATCCCGTGAGTCAAGCAAAACTCTTTGAGAAATTCTTCAAATTTTGTATAAAACAAAAAATCAGAAGTCAGTAAATCATCTTTCCGGCAGAAGTAATACAAACCTTTTTTGGTGGGTGAATATTCATAAAAGGTATAAATAGGAACTGTCTGTTTATTGCGCGTATAGGTCGGCACAACAAATTTACCTTTTTTCAGATACTTTCTTTGTAATAGATGTAGATTACTTTTATACAATGAATCCAATACCTGAGTCTTTATAATAGCCCTACCTGCATTATTAAAATATCTGGGAGAAGACATCTTTTTATAATCATGGATATAGATTTCGAGAGGAAGATGTAAGAGTTCCATAAGATCGCATGGACCTATTAACTTTGGATTTTTATACAATATCCAATCATTCAGTTTTATCACTACATCACTATCGTTTTTCATAATCACAATATCGTTTTGATATTGTTCGAGAAAAAGAAAATCGTTTTTTAAAAGCATATCTCTTTCCGATTGCTCCCAAGAATTCACATCCGGATAAGCGAGAAAGTAACTTTTCTCAAAATCAATCAAAGATGTCATATTATTCGGATAGTCGTAATAATACAAGAAATAGGTTTCTATCATTCCACTGAATATCATTAAGTTAACCTTTTCTTTATCAATTGCTGTCTCTGGTATTTTCTCATCCTGCGCATACATAATATCTGGAAACAAAAAAAGCGAGAACAGGAATAAATAAATATATATCTTCATAAAAATTACTTTATAAACAGTCTATCATAAATTTTATTTATCTTTCTTGCAACGACTGGATTAGTAAAAACCATATCGACAGAATATACAATTCTTGTTCTAGAAGTATTTACACGTTCAAATCGCAATGACAAATTATAATATGTATTTCCATCATTATGAGTCTTACTGTGATATGTGGCATCCTCCATTACTTTATCCAATGCTTTTTACGAATGGATATCAACATTATAGGTATAAACAGTATATCATCTTCATCTCGATAACTATAGTAGTCTTTCCCTTCAGGATCAATATTTCATAATTTTAGATTTAATAGTCCAAATATATAAATATTTCATATAGCATCTATCTTATTTACAGACTTTTTGCAAAAATATTTTCAAAATAATCCTTCATAATAACCAATAGATGGGAAATGACTCAAGAACATGATTGCGAAAAGGAATAGATCTCTTTAAAATTTGATGATTTAGATGTGATTTCGTACATTTACAGTGTTCCAAGCAACAATAAAAAGCCAAGCAGAACAGCGAACTTAATATGTTGGACTATTCATTGGTCTGAACAACAAGAGCATTACTAAGATATTAGTTATGTAAAGAATAGAATTTAGGTTTCCGTACGCACCGAAAAAACGAAAAACAAGTTCAAAAAAACTCTGAGATTCAAATATTTCAGAGTTTTTTTGAATTTACTTCGTTGATCTAAAGTAGTTTACATACGCATCAACACAAAGAAGCCGCTAGATAAAGTTATCATTTTTTCACACAACGCACAAAACAAGCATCCCGACGGCTTCCTGTGGAGTAACTACCTATCGGATAGAAATCGAATGAGAAATAGTTTATATCCCAGCCTACATATGGTCCGTCAGGTATATTTCCTCCCTGTGTTTTATACCAATATACAGCTCCCGGTCTCATATATATGTCATGAAACAACGGGGCATCTTTCACACCTTCAGGGTAAACAGCCGGTTTACTAGTGTCAGCCGGAACACGTCCCGTGGTGTAATATCCGGTCTGCCCCGCAGAATATCTTAATATTCCGCCTTCTAAGTGCTTTCTGTGTCCGTAGCCAGAAGCTCCTATCGGGAAGAAAAGATTTTTGCCTGTCATCTTGTTATATACAAAACAGCCTCTCATTCCGCATCCCATCACTCCATGGCTATAATCATGTCCATATGCATGGTCTATATGGTCAGCTGTCTCTACCGCATCATCTCCGTAAAGGATACCGTATCCTTGTTCTATATCTTTGCTATTATATAAAGCCTCATAGTCCTCCCATTTAGCAACTTCCATTCCATTTCCGGGATCATCAAATGAAACTACTATTTGCGGATTGTCTACATCAACCTTTGTTATTATCTGATCCCATGTTTTTTTCGTATCCGTTTTTCCGGCTATAGTAAAACCATCTGTCGGCTTCTTAAAATCTGCCGAGGTGACATTTATCCAAGGTGTTTTCGAATTTTTATTATTCAACGCATCAATCGGATCATCCCAGTTTCCCAACTTAAATAACGAACCTTCATCCAGCGGACTTGCCGCTAATTGGTTCTTGGTTTTCATATTTTCGGCATACCATAACGCACCACCATCAATCAAATTGTCGGGTTCGTTTCCCTGTCTTACAAATATCAGATGATAACAAGTATAATTATGATACTCAACCCTAATTATAGCATATCGGTTACCAACCGGCGTTCCGGAAAAATCAATGTTAAAATCCATATTTGTTCCCGTATTACCATATATAGTGTCATTTATACATTCCGACTTTCCCTGATATCCTGAAAGTTCAATCCCATCTCCATTATAATGTCTTACAATATAAGCTTTCCATGGCCCTTCTGATTGAAATGTTTCAAAGCGCTCTGCATTTTCCCGCAGCAATCGTTTCAATACCACATGAAATGACTTATTATTGTCGGCACGACGATAAACTCCTTTGGGATTCACGATACGACGTACTTGATATATGGTTACATCATTTTCAAATACTTGTTCCAGCCCTTCCAACTTGGTTGTAATCTTTACATTCGCTTTACGCTGATATGCCACGTAAGGATTATTGCCGGTATAAGCTGTTGCCTTAATCAACTGTTTAGCCCGCGTGTACATAGGAATATATACATTGAATGTATTCTCTTCCGTAGGATGTTTCTGTACACGATAAATATCGGTTATATTCGCATTGTCAGTCGTATGTTCTCCTTCTGTAAAGTCTTTGTACTCACGTTCACCTCGTTTGGGAGTTCTATTATAGTATTCCATATTCGATGTAGCGGTAAAAGGTTGGGTCCCGGTAATACGCGTCTCAGTCGTTTCATGCAACGACAGGAAACCATTCCATTGGTTTTGATTGGGTAAATCCATTTCATGAAAATAAACTTCCTTATTGGCATTATCCGGTGCCCAGCGATTATCGGTTATTTCCGCCTTTATGTATTCTATTTTTCTTCCGCCTGTATTGATTTTGAGCGGATACATCAATGAGTGGTTATACAGATAGGAAATATAATAAGGTTCGGGAGTCATCACACCCGGATCCGGTTCTTTATACTCTATATGCCAATCCACATCATTAGCAAAGTTTTTGAATATCAACGTCAGCTTATAATGACAGTTCCGTTTGGCATTATAGTCTGTCCTTACATCCTGTCCCAACATAAAACGATATATAATACGACCATTACCCAGTTTTTCCGAATTATTGGAAATATAGTGCGCTTCCACTTCTATATATGTACCATACGGCTTGTCGTCTTTGAGTACATAAGTCACATCCCCCGGCATTCCCGGTGCATCAAGCACTTTATCATTATCCGAATCCTGCCGTTTATCCTTACCAATACCCTGCATATTCTCATAAAAGAACAAAGCATTAGCATTTTCTTCATGAGAACCATACTTTGGAGTTCCCACCGTAATACGAGGCCCCTTATAGTCAGGACCGAATTCTACCGGTTCTTCTCCTTCATAATATTTTATTACCTCTCCGTCAGGCATGTCTGGTCCCTTTTCCGGACATTTTAACAAATATCCCTCAAACCCCACATTGTTGTCTTTCCCCAGATAACACTGCTCCGGTATATCTTTAATCTGTACCGACTTGAGATAAATAAAAACTCCTTCTTTCAAATTACTTCCGTCATAAGCGATAGTCACCTTTGAAGTTGCACGACGTAGCCATGCATGCAAGCGGACCTCCGATTCGTTTATAACAAGCGGATTATCCTCCGGCTGTACAGTGGTGTTCTTTGTAAAATATCCTATCATCTGACTGTTTTCGCTTATATTCTTATCGTTCCATGTAAGCGGTATGTTCTTAAGTCCATCCACCGTTTCAATATTTTTTTCATAATTTTCAAGTAAATCGGGGATATTCGCCACTGCATACATAATATATTTACCTTTGCCGATAGTTTTATTCAACTCGAAAGAGACGCGCTTCGTCTTTGCTTCCGCAGTTATCCCATTTTCCGCATCCGTGTCAATACGGTCCACATCTTTGGATTGATAGTTCTCAATCTTCCAACTTTCTGTCAGATTCTTAGTTTCATAGTCGTATAACAACACATGAAGACTGGTAATACCTTTGATTGCATCTCCGGCAGTTCTTGTTTGTATCAGTCCCGATGACATTGGTTCAAAATCCACAACAGCAGACACTTTTGCCCTACCTTCTCCAATAACAGAATCATATGCCATAAAATCATCACGGCAGCTTGTACTGGCAAAAGCCATCATACAAACAAGAATATATGATATCCAAAGTTTCATCTTTACATGTTTTTTACGGGTTTACAATCCAAATTCAGGTTTAAGAACAACCTCACTGTAAGGTATCACATCTACCTGTATTCCCTTTTCAAGAAAAGTAACATCTACCACTACATGGGTATTGCGGAAAAGGGCTTTTAAGTTGTCAAAAAGACAAGTAAAATTTTTCGTTTCATTTTTGTCATCCGTCAGACTGAGTATCATGGTGTATTCTTGCTCACCATACATTTCTTGAGAATTCTTCAAATCCTTGCTTTCCGGAAGATAAAAAGTCGGATAAACTTTCCGACCCGGTTTCGGCACTCCCATATCATAAGCAAGCCCCGGTATCTGAAAATCATCCGGTGCCTTCACGATGACTTGTCCGGATGTTGTTTCCTCAGGAATATCATAGTCTTGTATCCAACCTCTCTTATCCGCCAGCTCCTTGTCATCCGGATTCAGTTGCGATTCGTCCGATATTTTTTTCAACCAATCTATCCAGAAAAGTTCGGTTTCACCTCCGTCCTCTTCCTGAAACTTCATCGTCAGATTCTTTTTGTGAGACATCAGGTAAGTCTTATCGGCTATATCTGAAACAATGACACTGTTCAGTGTAACAGATCCACTACGCATATTCGTGAAGCGGAATGTAAATTTCGTAGCGGCACGCACCAAATAGAACTGACATTCTTTCCGCGGTTCATCTTTAATCTCAACTTCGTACACGGAACTCATAGGAATAGGTTTGAGGTAGTCAGGACTAAACGATTGACCGTCAATCGCATCCTTAAAACCGTCTGTACCCACCGTAAATTCATCTAAAGTATTATGCAGGCCATCATGTACACTCCTTTCATTGGCTATCAGATAAATCGTTTTCGTTTCGTTCTGCTTTACCTGGATAAACCGTGTACACTCTGACAGCATCCCATCTCCAAAATCCATGAATTGGTTATGTTCCACCGTGCCATCCGGATGCAGGATAACAATACGAAGCGTGTGCATTTTGTCCCTACCCGACCCAGTCTCTCCGGCATACAACGAACCTATAATCTCAGTATTCAATACGAGCATAACCGAACCTTCATCACTGGATGACTTGTCCATAAAACCAACGGCTTTGTTACAGGCCATCTGTATCAAGGCAAGACAAAACACCGAAACCATCCATAAGATATGTCGCAATGTACATTTCATTTTAACTTTTTGAAAAAACTGTTTGTCAATTCAAATCCGAATTATTAATCACTACCCGCCAAGAAAGAATTTGTACCACAGTGCTTATCCAGTTGTTGTCCTGATCAAGAAAAAATGTCATATTGTATTCATCAGCCCGGTCCAGATATTCCTGATCATCCATTTGCCTGTGATGTTCACCTTTCACCAACAGGACATAATCAATAATCGGAATTGAAGCTACAAGCTTACCATCTGCAACGGTACGTATTGTCAACACAGAACGTTTATATTTTGTCCAATCCCTCATGAACAACCGGTTTACAGTCAGTTCCGCCACAGCTACTTTGACAGAGGTTATGGCACGCTTGGGCGCGGTTTCCACGCCCGCTTCACCGGAATAGACAGCCCATGGACGATATATGACAGGAACATCCCTCAACATCGAGTTATCATAAGCCAGCCAGCCGTTGTTGTCTTCTATGCTGAATTCAAAATCGTCGGCATCTATATCTTCACCGGACAGATGTTGTAACACAACACGGAACACGTTTGTATTTTTGGTAAGCGACATTTCGTAAGTATATTCTCCTCCATCGTCATTCATCGGCAGTTCCACATCCATCATACCATGAAACAGTGGCTGTAAATCTTTATCGGAACAAGCAGGAGATTCCCCACCACTTGAAGTTCCGACCGATGTTCCGGAGATACAATTCAGGCAGCAATGTAAGCCTTCGGGGCTGCATGCGGGTGACACATCAGGCAAACAAAAAGACTCCTCATTACCCAGTCCGCACCATGCTACCAACCGATACTTACCGGGTGCGAGATCCAATGTCATGACATAATTTTCAGACGCAAGAACCTCTCCCTGTTCAGATGCCTGCCACACCAACTCTCCCTCCATATTGAATGCATAAAGCCTTACCGATTTCACCTCATGTGCGAAGGCATCGGCAAACTTCAAGTTCATGTCATAGCGGAACTTCAGACGGTAACTCACCAGGCAATCCCCCTCGTGCTCATAAATCAAGCTGTCGCAGGACGTAATCAGAAACAGTATCAATAGTACTATCCCAAACCGTCTGATATAAAACAATGTGTTCATCGTATATTATGTATATGTTATGTCAACCTACAATCTGCTGGTCACTATTACAATAAAATCAAGTGAAGAGACTGCGACATAAGAAGCCGCAGTCTCAAGGTTATACCTTAATTATACCAATTACGAGGTGTTTTTAGAATAAAATCATTACCACACTAAATCAACATCATTATTCACAATTCGCCATGCCAGGATGTTTATTTTTGCAGCAATATATGTTTCATCTTCACCCGGTTTTTGCGGAACAATCACTTCATCCGGATTATAGACTGGAGTACCCAGACCTACTACAGACTGAACGTTGACATCATAGATATGATTGCGCACTACGCCATACAGTCCTTTCGTTGCTTCTGTTCCCAAGTGTCTGAGATCTGTGTAATAGTAAGTCATTCCGGTTTTCCATACTTTAGCGCCAGGTATACTTTTCAGAATAGTGTTCACAGCATCTACTGTCAATTTCGCATCTTCTGAGGTACTTGAATAAAAATCTAAAGTTTTAGCTTCCTCTGTCAATTGTAAATAACTTAAATACCTTGCACTGTTTTCACTTTTATCATCAGCCTCTCCTGCATTTGTACCTGTAACCAATAATACATGTTCAGGCTTAATCGAAACAAATTTTTCATCTCCACCACCTGTTTCTTTTATGTAAATCTGATTTGTCATTGTATTCAACATGGCTACCTTCACACTCTCTTCTGTATAATCCCTTCCTGCCCATTTTGCCAAATCGATAGGAGATGCTTGACTTCCATCAACAGTAACCAATACTGCAGCAATGATTGCCTGAGTACGATTACAAACCTGTACATCAGGATTATAAGCGCTCTTGGTTCCATTATTAAAATCATCTGCTGCATTTTCCAGACAATATGCTACACCGTTTTCTCCAACTTCACAATCAATATCGTTATAACTGATATATCCCAGCTTTACATCTTCGGGATTCATTGCCCAAAAAGAACGGAAGAAGTCGGAATTATTCCATATCCAACCCAAATTCCATGCAGTTACAGAATTTACCTTTTTGAAAAGATATGACTTGTCTACAGTACCGGTAATATCCCAAGCTGTGAAAATGACATATATTTGTTTTTCATCAACTTTAATATCATTACCCTTGTGGTCTTTCAATGCGACTGCCGTATAGGTTTTACCTTGATAGGTAACATTTTCTTTGATTGTTACCTTCTCAGTATTCCATTCAGCATTCAATTTCGTTTTTGCAACCACACGTTCTATATAAATATTTACAGGATTGTTTTTGGCATCCTCCTCAGATTTACAAAGATTTACAGGATTAATCGTTGCCACAGTAATTTGTCCGTCTGTTCCTGCATAAGATGAACTTGTCATCAGGAAATGTGGAATCTTACTACCATTATTCTCTTCTTTTTCTACAGAGCTATAATCGCCTATTTTTTTACATATTTCCGTAAGAGATAAAGCCCCTTCTCCAAGTTCTACAGTTTCATGATTGGCCACAGCGACCATGGAACTAACGTTAGCATTATTACCATCTTTCGTATTAATCACAACAATTGCCTGTAGTTTTTTCTCCACATTCGGCATATCATTCTGACCTTCCGATATAATTTCCGTACAATCTACATAATTTTTATCTCCGACAACATTTACAGAAACTGGTGCCCCTGTACCATCAAAGAAATAGAATCTTAAAGAATTGACCTTATTCTCACCATCCAAACCAGCCTCGTAGTCACCATCTAATACACTTTCAGCTCTTGTCGTGGCGGGATTTGCAATTTCAACAGCTAAAAAACGACCGCCGTTTTTAACTTCCAAATCGTTCTCTTCCGACATTTCATTTTCGGAACAAGCACTAAGTGCCATTATTCCGAACAAACTCCATAATAAACTTGATAGCTTCATTTTTTTAACTTATTTAATCATTCCGTATATCCTCTTTTTGTCAATTCCGCAAGTGTGATTTCTGCCATTTGAAGTCCCATTTCGCGAGCTTTCTCCAAATGTAATACCGCCATCTTATAATCTTTTTCACGTATGGCAAGCGAACCTCGTGCATAAACAGCTTCTGCCGAATTACCCGCCTTTGCTAAATACTTGCGCGCGGCATCCTGATTGCCCCGACGTATAGCGGCATTGGCTGCATTCAAGTTGGCTATTTCATCATGGGGAAACATACGTACCGCCGTTTCAAACACATCGGTAAATTCCAATGTACCAGGTTCGTACATTCTTGCCACAAGATAGAATTCATTCAGGCTCAACTTCTGTGGCTGCTCCGCCATAATACGTTTAATTTCCTCCACGTCGCTGTAATTACGTATATTGTAATCTATACGATAATCCGTGTGACGTAATGCCGGATAACAATGCTGTAACAAAAAACGATATTCTTGAGGATAACTTCGTTTTATTTTCTCCTCCTTGGCATCCGGTTCGATACTGCTGTCTATCATCTCTAAAATTTCCTTACGATGTTCGATATTAGACAGTTCCACATATCGACGCAGTCCTTCCCAGTCTTCCGGCTCATATTCCGTAAGAATAATGTCATCGCCAAAATTATACAACTGTCGTACATACTTTTTGAGCGCCTCAGTACGCCCTATTGCCAACTCTTTGTTATGTGAATACGGACTTTCGGGTGAGGCATATCCCTTGAGCCATACCGAAATAATGGACACATCTTTATCGTTCCTCACAGAATCTATAGTAGCCTGTATTTTACCAAGTTCTACCGTGTTTCGGCGATATTCAGGATAAATCACTGTCTGATCTACCGGAAAGTCTATGAAAGCCGATCCTGACAACGAACGGCTTTTCATGGTCTCAGCTTCAGGACGCACAAATAGCAGTTCCGGAAAGAATGCTTCATTATGCCGTCCCAGTATGCCTTCATATTCTGCCAATATTTCATGGCAACATCCCCAGTCACTGCGATAAAACTTAAGAGTCGCCCCATTCATCCACTCCTTGTAAACAACAGGTTGATGATAGTCTAAGTTATCCGGTTTTCTTAATGCCCGGCAAGCCATTTCAGTTTCTCCTGAAATATTACTTATTCCATTTCTTACGTAATAATAATATCGCCTGCGTCCATAAATCCCTATCGATGGTAAGTCAAGTGAATCTATTCCATTAATAAGACGCGGCGTAAGTAATACAGCTCGGTTAGCGTCCACGTCAAGTCCCGTTAAACCTATATTCATCTCCACAGTAAGGTACTTGCCGTTACGATCCATTTTGAAATGACTAACGGAAACATCGGGAATGATATTTTTTACACTCTGTGCCACACCTTCCATCATATCTCCAAACCCTAACAGGGCTGCCAATAGAAATACTGTCCTTCTCATGTCCATCCGCTTTAAAACAAGTAAACTAAGTTAATGGCTACCTTTGTAGGCCCCACATAATGATGCGGTTTGCTTGCTTCAATTTTTTTTCCGCACCCGGAACATCTGAACCTGTCGTAACGAGTATAAGAATATCCGAAACCGATTTCCGCTTCCAAGTTCCAATGACGATTCAGTATCCATGCGTAACCGTATGCTACCCCCGCACCTAAAAACCAACCCTGATAGCGGGCGTTTTTCAGTTTCCGTGCATTCGTTCCCAAAAAGTTAACTTGTCCATTGAAGCCTCCTATGTTATACTGCCCCCCATGCAAATGTGCTCCAAGAAAATGTCCGGAAAAACGGTCACAGAACCAATAACGAATCTCAGGTTGTACGGCCCAGTGTTTCCATCGCCGATTATGCGAAAGCGTCCAACCATTGAATTCACTCGTAAAATCAAGTGTCCATTTGGGGGCAAGACCAATCTCCATCCCAAGATTGACATTCATGAAAGTATCAGAAAGCAAATTCGTTTTTATCGCCGCCTTTTGTGCCCGAAGTTCTTGTGAAATACCTGCCACAGCAATTGCCAACAATAAGATTATACGTTTCATTACCTTTATTATTTTAACACTCAAAATCACCCTCTCTTTGCAAGAGAGAGTAATAACAGACAGGCTATCTGAAAACGAGAACTATACTTAACTATATTTACCTCATTTACTCAACAATCCTCTCATCGTACTCAACAAAATTGTTCATTCGCAAAACTTTTTTTTATACATTTATTGAGTCATTTGTAGATTTTTTCGTATTTTTGCGTCGTTAATCACTTCTCTTGCAAAGAGATAATAATCTCTTGCAAAGAGTCGTACAATTCGCTCAACAATTCTTCTCTTACAAAGATTTCAATATCAGACTATTCGCCTTGTCTATCGCCATGTTATCCAACGAAGCTAAATAGATGCGTGTTGTAGCTTCTGAATCATGCCCCATTCCTTCACTAATAACCGACAGTGGAACATTCTTGCTCTTGGCGATACTGGCCCATGCGTGTCGTGCGACATACATTGTCAAGGGTATAGACAGTCCTAACTTCCGACCGATAATTTTCAGGTTACGGTTTATATTATGACCTGCATAAATGTACTGCGTTCGCTCCTCTATGGAAGAGTGCTTGATGATTGGTAACAGGTAAATCGAATTTTTCGTATCATATTTATCCGCAATCTCCTGCATTGGTTTTTCCCACTTTATAAACAGCTGTTGCCCTGTCTTACGACGACGATAGGAAAGAATACCATTGGCAAGGTCTTTCTTCCTTAAATACGCCATATCCACGAGTGACATCCCACGAGTATAGAACGAAAAGAGAAACATATCCCTCGCAAAATCCAATGATGAACTATACGACAAGTCCATTTCTTTAATTTGCTTGATAACCTTTATCGGAACGGCCCGTTTCACGGTCTTGCCTATTCCTGTATAAACATGCTTGAACGGAAATCGCTGTGGTGTAAGTTCCTTTTCCACTGCACGATTATAAACAGCTCGCAAATTTCGCATATAGAACGATGAACTGTTGAGACTAACCCCACTTGTTTTCAGGTAAGCTTCATATGCTATCATTATATCAGAATCCACCTTATCCAATGCCACATCTTTCTCCTCCCTGAAACGACAGAAACTGTTAAGTGTAGCGGTATAAGTCTCGGAAATTCGTATCTTTCCCAACTTTCTCAAATTAACAATTACCTCCTCCATAAATCCGAAAAGAGTATTCAGTGGATTTAGAGATACAAAATCTGATACTACATTATTGGAATCGTAGGCTATACCCTGCTGCTCTAGTGATGTGATAATTCGTTGAAATTTGCGTATATCACTCTGTATATTATCTCTTATCGCAGACAAATAAGCTCTTCTCTCTTCATCGAAACGGGACAATATAATCTCCGACAAACTACTGTTCCATTCACTTTCATAAATTCGGTACTCCGTTTTTATCTGACGAGCGACACGGTTATGAATCACCTGATAATATATGGTTCCTTGGCCGCCCTCTACGGTAGAGGTACGAAACTTAATTTTCACACTTGCCATAGGCTCACTCCTCAGATTCGTCTATTTGAATGATTTTACCTTCGATGGACTTCGCCTTGCCATCCACCCCCTTTATAACCTTCTCTTTCAGTCGTGCTTGTTCGGTAAAGGTTAATTGTCCTATAACAGTATATTTATAGCCCTCCTCTTTGCAAATCTGCTTAATTCGAACAATATCACAATTTATTTCAAAAAGAGTTATCTGATCGAGGGGGATCTCATCTTTCATCTCTGTATAACAATACTTCAATTTGCTGTTGCTATGAGTTCGATCCGACTGTATTGTTTTATTAATACTGTTATCTATTTCATATCTTCCGTCGATCGCTTGAAAATTGGATAATCTGTTTACCTTATTCTCTATTCTTTCCAAACATCTACAGACGTTTTCCATAAAATCTTCAGGTTTCATATTACATTATTTTTAGATATAACATTTTAATAATCACTTATTATAGGTAAAAGTATAATCCTAACCTTTTTTGCATTTCTTTTTCTTCCATTTACTTAATAACATATCATGAAAAATCGATAGCATATTACCCCTCATTCCACAAATGTCGCTGCCCTTATCAACTATTTTATCCTTCCCCCATTTGTACCCAAACAAAAATACCCCTGCTAAGTATTATGCCTGACAGGGGATTTTGTTGTAAATTCGGTTTTCGTCGAGATCGACGATATAAAACTCAAAATACAATGACAAAATTAAAAAATGTTCTCCATAGCTATGCAATAGGCATGGGAATAAAAGGTATATGGAAGCATGCACGCATCTCAGGCACCCCTCACACTATCTGGTTAATTTAGCAACTCTTCTGTCGGAATATACCTTGCACCCATACAGAAAAATGTCTCGGTGCATGGGAGCATCGAAGAGATGAATAACAGATGTACATTGACTTCGCAAAAGACTGATTTAAGGTGACAGATACCGTCGCCAACGAAATAAAAGTTAGAAATATCTTATCGAAACTTACAAGAACAAATTACATTGCTATGTCCGATCTGAGTTGATAGTCTTTTCTCTTTTAACTATAGGTGAGTTACTCTTTCATATTGTAGATTTTATACTCACAATTATTTTTCGATAGTCTCCATCGTTTTTCTTCTTAAAACCATTACTTAAAAGTGCTTTTACAGAAATAATATTCTTTTCACAGGGGTCTGCTACCATCTCTCTAGCCCCGATTTCAATAAGCTTTGCTTCCAGCAACTGAATGATAATCTTACCGATACCTTTATTCAAATACCCCTCTTCTCCAATCAGGTAACCTATTTCATAAGTATGATTTTTCACTGTAACATCGCCATACAATGATTTAAAATCATGACCTTCTTCCTCTAAATCTTTAATATAAAAACAATCGCCATAGAGACAATATCCGATTTCCCGGCCATTATGGAAAACGATGAAATGCGTTAAGAAACTGTATTTCCCATTCCTTTCGTTTATCTCATTCAACCAATCCTCTTTATCACCAAACCACCTTTTGATATATTCTTTGTCAAGCCAACTTTCAAACAAGGGTATATCTTCGTCTGTCAGTTGCTTTAATGTAATTTCCTCCCTATTTATTCCCATAATGAAAAATATGTATTATTGCAGATTAATAAGACATGCAACGAAACTACTCAAAATTTTTCGCAAAGAGATTCCCTCTATTACTGGAAAGGAAATACGTTGTAAAATCACAATCCTATCTTATACAAAATGTGTCTGTACAAAGGATGTTCGGGCTCCACTAACGGATGATTGAACTCTTTTATGCGTATCATACCTATTTTTTGCATCACATGCTCTGAACGTTTATTTAGCAATGAAGTAAAAGAGACTATCTCTTTCAGCTTTAATTCCTCCTTTGCATAATTCAAACAAGCAATAGCAGCTTCCGTAGCATACCCTTTGCCCCAAAACTCGGGTAACAGCCTCCATAAGATTTCAACAGCCGGAGCAAAATCCACTTCAAATGTAACATTGTGCAATCCGACAAATCCAATAAAAGCTCCAGTCTCTTTCTCCTCAACAGCGTATGCCCCAAATCCATATGCAGTAAACTCCTCTTGTATCTGATTGTACAAAGCAATCGTCTCTTGATAAGACAATTTTTTCAGAAAATACTCCATGACTTTATCATCACTGTTCAATCTGGCAAGATGCGAGATATCTTCCTCTTGCCAAGAACGGAAAATAAGGCGCTGGGTTTCAAAATATTGCTTCATCTGATTTGTTTTTTATATTACTCCAATTACTTTTTCTCTTTCCGGCATACACAACCCATCAGGTGATCGTTAATAAACCCCGAAGCCTGCAAGTGAGCGTAACAAATCGTAGATCCGAAAAATTTGAATCCACGCTTTTTCATATCCTTACTCATCGCATCGGACTGGGGAGAAGATACAGGAATTTCACTCAATGAACTAAAAGTGTTTACAATCGGTTTTCTGTCGGGAAAGAATGAGAGCGTATAATTGTAAAAACTACCAAACTCTTTTTGTATAATGAGAAATTGCCTTGCATTAGTGATGGTTGATTTTATTTTCAGGCGGTTTTTCACAATACCGTCAAACTGAACCAATCGTTGCACATCTTCATCGGTCATCTGTGCCACCCGCTCGACATCAAAATCAAAAAAGGCTTTACGATACCCCTCTCGTTTTCTGAGAATGGTAATCCAACTCAATCCGGCTTGGGCACTCTCCAGCACAAGAAACTCGAACAGTATTTTGTCGTCAGTCACCAATTGTCCCCACTCCTCATCGTGGTATTTTACATACAGTTCGTCGGTTCCACACCAACCACAACGTCCATTTATTACATCTTTCATAAGCATATATTCTTTATTTTATCCACCGTTTGAGTTTTTGAAAAAAGTTTTCAATGTTAATTATACGATTATTCTATTTCCGGTGCTTCCCAAACACCTGTTTTATTCATTCGATAGCTTTTCTCTATCTTTTTCGGAGTGTCAGCCCCTAAAGCATAAAGTATTTCACGAGTAAACTCCAAAGCGGAAAAGCCGTTAGCAGTTACAATATTACCATCTCTTACTGCTGGTTTATCGACATAGTGGCATTCGCCTTTATAGCCTGCTCCGCCATATTCTTTCAGATAATCCAATCCGTTGCTGGTATGGTCCACCTCATTCAGGAATCCGTGCATCCCAAGAAAAACCGAAGCGTTGCAGATGCCTGCAACCAGTTTTTTGTTCCTGATGGCATCTTCTACTAACGGGACAACAAGTTCGGCACCTGGAGTAAACCAGCTCATACCTCCGATTAATACTACTCCGGCATAATCGGCAGGAATATCATTGATAGTGTAATCGGGCAATACCTTGAATCCACCGCACGAGACAACAAAGCCTTTCGTTACCGATACCGTTTTAACTACATATTTGCTCTCACTTCCGGGCTCAACTCCCCAATTTAGGTTTGGAGCAATATAGGCTCCTTCCCAATCGGCAAAATTATCGAGCAGTACAAATAAAATCTCTTGTTTCATCCTTATATTTTTTGTTTAAAGTAAATCATATCTTTTAGTAATACCCCATCTTCAACCATTTGGTGATCGTAATTGTCAGTAAAAAAGTTTTCCACCAGATGGGAGTATTCAAAACCACAATTCGTATAAAAATTAACGGCACTCGGCATATCGCCCGTGCCAACTATCATTTGACGATACGTTCCAAGTAGCGGTCTATCACGGTCTCCTGCTCATCGGCAAGCAATAACAGATACAAAGACAGATTCCCACACGGCATCTTCAGAAAGAAGATGGGTTGTATTTTTCATTATCACTTTATTTAATTCTTTCATAATAGAGCATATCGACAAATTGACCATTTTTATATGCCCCTTTAGTAAAGATACATTTTAATGTAAATCCAGCTTTTTCAAGCACTTTTGCACTTGCTTTATTGTAGTCAAATGGAGTAGCGAAAAGCCGAACAACCTCCGTTGTTTTAAAATAATCTTCCACAGCTTCGCTCAGGGCAGCAGACATAATACCTTGCCCCCAATAATCTTCACCGATATAATATCCAACCTCTGCCGTAAACCGTTCAATATCCTCACTACGTGTAAATCCGATATTACCAACAACCTCACCATCCACAACAATACCATAACAAGTCAACAGTGGGTCATTTTGCTGAAAGTTGATAAACCACGCTGCATCCTGTGAAGTATATGGATAAGGAAGAGCATCACGTAAGTTGTCCCAAACTTTTTTATTATTCAATTGCCGAGCCAAACTGTCAGCATCATTATCCGTCAGTGGACGGAGCGAAAATTTATTATTATTATTCATATCATCACTTATTTTACCGCAACTATAAACATCTCACTACCAGACGTAAATTTATTATCACACAACAGTAGATAACTTGCCACACAACAGCAAAATTTCACTGTCATTTTTTGAGTATCCTCTTTAGATAGTCGATATTCAGTAAATTCACTGTCTCAAAAACTCCTTTATAAAACACACCAAAATTATTGAAAACACAAGGTAATTCCTTGGCTTTTTGCAACGTATCTACTTGAATTAAAGATACAGGAAAGTCATTCATCTCACAATACTGCGCTATCATCTCAATGTATTGATAAACGTAAGGGCATTGCATATCATAATAAATCGTCAGCTCTTCATTCTCTATTTTCAACTTTTTAGCATTTTGTGTAAATGTCGGTACAGTTCCATCAAAAGAAAGAGCAAGCAATTCATATCCGTTATCGGTAGTATCAACCACCTCAAAGCCAAATTTCTTTGCAAATGATTGATCGGAAAGCCAGTTCTTCTGTTTTTTTGCCCCAAGCATACAAATACCGGATTTACCCTTTTCTCTGGCATCAGCCAAGCAATACTCCATCAACGATTTCCCATATCCGTTTCCTTTCGGACTACCCAAAACCCATAAGCAATACATATAATAATAGTTGTCACCTATTATGGGAACCCAAGCTGTCTCAAGAGGTGCATATTCAATAAAAACTGTAACTTTTGCATTTAACTTTCTAAAGACATGCCCCTCGTTTAGCCTGTCAGAAAGCCATTTCCGTTTGGCATCAATACCAGGGTGGGCTTTCTTACTACGGATAATGCAGCACAAATGCTCATTGACAAGGTTCTCCGTTGTTAAGTTTATAAAATCAGTATTCATATGTATCTCTTACTTCAAATTGGATATTATCAATATAACCGGTCACAATCATATCGCTTTTTTACCGATGTTGGCAGATTGTAAAATACAAATATAGTGAATTTATGCAGATCGCCTCTATTTATGCAAACTGTTTCTCAATAATGAATACCTCCTCTCTTTCTGTTCCTTATCAACCGAAAGACCTGAATTCAGCTATTCCAGTTAGTCAGGTTTTATTTCATGCAATCAATATATTACAAATGAATATCCGATATTGAAGAAAAAATATAAAATATTTTGTATAAAGCCATCCCCGCTTTACTGAAATATACTACTTTTGTACGATATGAATCAATATATGAAAATCATTGTCCCTAAATTTAAATATATTCTTGGTTTTATTCTCTTATTAGGAACTTTCTTATGCGGATATAATTTCAAACAGTGGTATGTTACAAATCACCGGGTGAAAAAACATATCTCTCTCGTATATTCTTTTTCTAGGAACAGCATTGGCTACGGAAATTTTGAAGAACTTCTCACCCGGGAACTAAGAAAAAAAGGCATAGAACCCATATTCAATCAATTTTATCTCAATTGTAATCAATTCAATCCAGAAGTTTGTCTTGATAACATGAATAAACATCTCGACGCTATTAAAAGTAAACCGGTAGACCTTATTTTGGCTATAGGAGATCAGGCTAGCTTTTCTTTATTATCAACCCGGCACCGTCTCCTGTATTCTATTCCGGTAGTAGCGTGCAATGTACACTTCCCCGATGAAAAACTTATAAGAGAATACAGTACTAAAGATATTTATGTCCTCAGGGATAGTCCGGACTTCAAAAGCAACATAGATTTCATACAATCATTACAGCCTAAAGCAGAAATAGAAATCGTATACAATATTGATCTGACCACACTCGGACGTAAATCTTATGATTTATTGACCAAAGTTGTGGATAGAAGAAATGTACAAATCTTAGGTCATAAGTCAGCATATTCCATGGAATATGAATATAAGGAAATGAATGAAATGATGAAGTACTACAATCTTATGGCTGCCGTAGCAAACGACCGTATCAAAGTAAAAAAAGATAAGTTAACCGTAAGCCTTTGCCCCTTCCGTTATATAAAAGGAGCTTCTTTGCTTGTAATGATGGAAAAGTCAAAAAGTGAACAGAAGAGAAAAGCATTTTTACTCGATAAGTTTGATTCAATGTCACTCCCAATAGTAAATGCCGTTAATATACCTTCTTTCAGTTGCATTTGCGAGGGGTTCGACGAAGGAACCAAGATTGTGGGTGGCTATATGGCTACAAAAGAAATTTCCGCTAAAGTTGCCGCTGATCTATCCGTGCAATTAATGAATGATGAAAAGACAGACACACCTAAAATAAGTGATTTGCCCAAAGAATATGTACTCGACTGGAGTAATATTTCGGTGTATGGCAAACAGGCTACCCAGAATATTCCCAAAAATGTACGCCTTGTCAATTATCCGCTTTATGATCATTACCGCGTTGAACTCTATCTCCTTGCAATGCTATTTATTCTTGCATTCATTATCGTATCGCTCAGCTTACTGCGAATGCGAAAACGTTCTCGGATAGAACGCAAGAATCTGCAAATACTCGAAGAAGCTCATAAACGTTTAACACTTTCTACAGATGGAGGTCAGATATCATTGTGGAATATGCAAGAAAATACCATTGAATTCGATACTAATTATACACGTTTAATGGGCTTAAAACAACGCTCATTCACCAAAGACGACTTTTTACAATATGCATACCCGGATGACGTACAACTACTGAGTTCATTTTATGAAACACTTTATCAATCTCCAGGTATGGAAATACAGCGGGCACGTTTTTGCTTCAGAAAAAACGGAGACAACTACCAATGGTATGAACTACGATGCCGCAGCCTGAAAAATGCACAGGGTGAAATGATACTGGCAGGTATTATGCAGAATATCCAAAAACTGGTAGAACATGAACAACAACTGATTTTAGCCAAACAAATGGCTGAAAAAGCAGAATTGAAACAGTCCTTTCTCAACAATATAAGTCACGAGATTCGTACTCCACTCAATGCTATTGTGGGCTTTACCAACATATTGGCAGGTGAAGATGCTGATGAAATAGACCGGGAAGAAAAAGAAAGCATGCTCGAAATTATCAATCTGAATAATGAACTGCTTTTAAAGCTAATCAACGATATGCTGGAAATATCACATTTAGACTCCGGTAACATCGATTTTGAAATGAAGAATTATGATATAACAGAGATTGTCAAAGAAATATATAAGCACCATCAACCATTGATTCAACCTTCCTTAAAATTCAATCTTGAATTGGACAACTCACTCTTCTTGCCCGCCAACATAGATCGCATTCGTTTTACCCAGGTTATTTCCAATTTCTTAAGCAATGCTAACAAGTTTACCCAGAATGGTTCTATTACATTAGGATGCAAAATAGACATAGAACATAATGCAGCTTGCGTGTATGTAAAAGATACAGGCAGAGGAATAGATGAAAAAGAACTCATGATGATTTTTGACCGTTTCTATAAAGCCGATGAATTTGAACAAGGTAGTGGGCTGGGGCTATCTATCTGTAAGGTAATTATCGAAAGACTTTCGGGACGCATAGAAGTACAGTCGGAAGTAGGTATAGGTAGTTGTTTCTCTACAATTTTACCTTTAGCCACCCTCTCTTAAAAATGCACTTATTTAGAAAAATTAAGGATTCCTCGATAGGGATATTTTTATATATCCCGGTCTTTTTATATGAGAAGGTTAACATTCCCTTGAATAAATAAGATAATCTATAACTTCTTATAAACATTTATATATTAATTAATAATGCATCAAATGAAAAAATTACTCTTAGTTTTATGTGCCACAATCGGATTATTGACCGGATGTGGTGATGATGAAAATGAACCTGTTATCCCCCAAGAATCAGAAGTGACCTTATTCGATAAAAGTACCCAGCCTATTGCCTACATAAACTATGTAGACAAAGATTCTACAATTTATATGTGGGATGGCACTCCAGTAGCTTATTTTGATGGAAAAGAAGACATTTATCATTTCAATGGTCACTTTTTGGGATGGTATATAAATGGTGTACTATATGACACAGATGGTTATGCTGTTGCAGCCCAAAAAGGGATTGTAAGAGGAGAAATCATAATGAGTAACACTCACCTGGAATCAGTTAAAGGAGTTAAGCACATAAAATCTGTTCCCCATATTCATTCATTAAAACCGATAACCCCATCTTTTAAAGATAAATGGAGTACCCGTCCACTATCCCAGCTACTTCTTCAGGAAGACAATACCTCTACAGATTCTCCAATAAAAGAGAATCAATATTAGTGTCGGAACAGAGACTTCAGACCGTCAAATATTCCCGGAAGAGCAACAGTACCATGCATCTCTTCCGGAAACTTTTTATAAACAACCCGTAGATGCCGTTTTTCCATATCGGGGACAATCTTTATTTTCAAACTATCTGCCAGCGAAAACTGATTTAATTTCACTCCGGGACGTCGCTGAGTGGCAAAAGCAACATATAGCTGTTTACCTGAGAAATCCTTCCCAGACACTTTTTCCTCCCACTGTCTCAGGAAAACTCCCTGATCCCACCATAAGCTGGGATCTATTGCCATAAACGTATCAAAGGATCCGGGATGCCGGAGAAGCATCTCTAAAGTGAACAAACCTGCATACGAGTGTCCTACTAGAATATTGCTGCTACCACCCAACACTCTTTTCTCCACTTCAGGGCGCAATTCTTCCGTCAGAAAACGATAAAATTGCTCAGCCCCTCCTCCCTGCGGTTTATCTCCGGAATGAATCGTTCCATCCCGTCGTGCTGCCGAATAAGTGGGAGTAAAATCTCTGGTACGATCCGTATTTAATACAGCGACTACAATACATGGAGGTAAAGAAGAAACTTTGGAAGAAGAGAAAAAACGGGTAAATCCTACTACTGAATGAAAAAAGACATCCCCATCCAGTAAATAAAGAACAGGAAGGTTTCTAATCGAGTCCCCGGCCTGTCTTTCGGGTTCATACACCCAATAAGCCCTCTCCTCATTTAATATCTGCGAAAACAGGGTATGCCGGGTTCCTATATGGATAGCATCCTGTGCTTGCACTGAAAAAGGAGTTAGCCCTCCTATCACAACAAGCAATATTATTATATAAACATATTTCATTTACCGGATTTTTGGTGCAAAGTTCATGGAAAATATTGAGTTTATCAATCCCCACTTTTGGGTATTTATTTCCCAAAGAGTAACTCCCCTGAAATCATCCCCAAAAGACTTACATGCCAAATCGTGACGTATCTACTGATTTACTTTCTTTCTTTGTATATCCACCAAAGCGATAAGAGAAATGTACTGTAAATGCCCGTGAATAAAAAGCATTATCCATATCTAAATGTTGTCCTTTAAAACGGATTTTAATGTTAGGCATCCCGGTTTCAAAAATATCACTGCAACGAGCAGATACAGTCGCCTTGTCTTTGGTAAAGCTCCATTTCAAACCAGCCGTCAGATTAAAAACAGTATTTACATCAAACGTCCCCTGTATGGCAGGTGTCTGCACATTCCCATTCAGTTCTAAAGACAAACCCTTATAAACTTTAAATGCATTATCAAGTGATCCGCTGAACAGCCATTTCTTCCGATTGAAAGGTATATCAAAAAAATTGTCACAGCGTTGATGCATTTGCATTCCTGTCAAAGTCAGCCGGGAATCCAGCCAACCTCCAGCTTTAAAAGGTAATATGACATTTGCACCCCACAAGCGCATATAGTTCCAGTTCGTATTTTTATAAATCAAAGCAAGCCTGTCTGTTGACTGATAGGCTGCTTGTACGAAGTAATCCGCCGTGTGCATAAAGAACATACCGAAAATATACTTTTGCTTCAGGATATAATTACCATTCAGATTGTATGTTGTCATAGGCCTTATTCCCGGAGTTCCCCACAATTCGGTATATCCATCTATATAACTGACGGATGATTGCATATCCCAATAGCTCGGATAAGTCTTATCCGTTGACAGCGAAAACTGGAGAATATGCTTAGGTGTCTTCATATAAGTGAATGTTGCTTGTGGATAAACAGCCCATTTATGATAATTGCCAATGGTATAATATTCTCCCGTAGCTGAAGCTGAAAACGAAGTCCCTGTTTCATACTCCTTGTTCACCGACACATAAAAATTAGTAGTCTGTTCTTTTAACTTTGAATCCGTATTTTGTGTCTGAATACCACCACCGACTTCATTATAAATCTGATAGTCATGGTCATTGGCAAATCTGTAGGAAGCTCCATAACCAAAGTTCCAGCCTCCGGTTAGTTGATGGCTCTGGTCTGCATAAATAGAATAACGGTCTATTTTCTGCCCGGCCAACAAATTAAAATGGCTCTGACTATTATCTTCATAATTTACGTTCAGGTTTTGTTCATTATCTGAAGTATAACGGGTATAATCTCCTCCTATTTCCAATCCGAATCCTGAATGATATTGCAGTGATATGTTATGCATACGGGTATCTATGTACTTATCAGTATTACTGGTCTGGTAGTTTCCGACAGTCCGGCTGTTATTGTGTTGATCGGGGCTAAAATTCCCTGAATAAGACACATTCAGATTGTTTTTATCATTAAAATTATATTCAAACGCTGTCCTCAAATTATGATTCCAATATTTGGTACTTATCCGGTTATTCTGATTAATCTCGTATATTTTGCTTTTCAATGTATGCCTGGAATAAATATTCATATATTCCATCTGTTTTACATCACTTACACCATACATTACATCAAAAGCCATTTTGGGAGTAGACAACCGAAAATTACCGTTCATACTTCCACTATTGAAATAATGGTTCGTATAATCAGCATTTACTTCTCCCTGAAAAGAATAATCATTCGAACGTTTCAACACTACATTAATGACAGCCCCTCTTACATGATATTGGGGTGGCGCGCTATACATTACTTCTGCCTTTTCCACACGATCAACAGGAGTATTTCTCAATAAAGTTTCCAGCTGAGCAGCGTTCATTGTCGTAGGTTTGCCATTCAAAATAACAGTAACACTTCCGGCTCCTGCCAAAGTCAATCCCTCTTTATCTTCTTGTACGCCCGGTAACTTTGTTAAAGCCTCATAAGCATTATTCACCACCTTACCATCAGCCAATTGTGCAAGGTTATACCCCAAACGCCCCTCCTCCACTTTCACAAAAGGGCGCTCCGCCTTTATGACTACTTCATCCAAAGCATAATCTTCGGGTTCTAATGTGACAATCCCGATGTCACTCTTCACGTCTGACAGCAATCTGGTTTTATATAACAGATGTTGGATGATCAAACGATATTGCTCCGGATGATGATTCAGCAGAAACACTCCATCCGTATTCGATATCGAAGCGCCTATATAAACGGAATCCATCGTTTGTAACACAATAGTCGCTCCATCTATTGGTTGTTGATTACTATCTACAATCTTTCCTGTTATTGTCTGGGCTTTTAGTGCTACAGCAGCAATAAACATAAATGAAAATAAGACAAATAGTTTTCGTGTCATCGTTTGTTCTTTTAGGAAGCAAAAAGTGCTACACTATATTTGTCTGCAAAGGTATTGAATATAGTCCTGTTCTTAGAAACTAATTATGAAAGATTATGAACATATAAAAAAACTAATGAATCGGATAGATGGGCATAACCCTAAAATCAGACTATGCCCTTATTTTTATCTATCATTTGCCCAATCCTACCAAATACCCTACTATTTTGGGGTCATAATATGAAAAGAATAAACTTTCTTTTTTATCCAGTTTTGCAATTTCTTCCATATCATTAGCTGACAAAGCAAAATCAAATACATTGAAATTCTGAATCACACGTTCTTTATGCATAGATTTTGGAATAGCCACCACCCTACATTGAGATACCCCACACTGATAGCGTCTAACACGCAGCGTTCACATTCTTCAGGAGTGACCTGATACACACCATAACCTAAAATCGGCATTTCAATGCCATTGTGCAATTTCACAATTTCCATATCATTCTGCATTATATAAATATGATATTGCAAAATTATAAAGAGGAAACTAACAAACCTGCATACAGATTACCGTATATATTACCAAAACTACCGACACATTCAATCAGCCCCATAAAATCAATGAAGTGATACTCTTTTAATTTATTAATATTTCTGCCTTCACATAGTATCCCTATCATTCGTCCGTCGAGCTTTCAATCACAAAATTCTCTGATTTAAAATTGCTATAGTATCTTCCGGAAACAGCAGTAAACTTTAAAACACAATAATCAGGATCCGTAACACCTTCTTTATAATACATCGTATCCCCTTCCCGCCATATCATTTCTTTACTTACATGATCTGTCAGGACTTCCACTCTTCCTTTTAGCATTATTCCCTTAAAGAAACGTGCATCACAGAAATAAAGACAAGAACGAGACTCCCTTAAAAACTGAGAGACGCGCAGGGATGAAGTATTTGTTGTTAAATAGATCACACTGATTCCTTCTCGCTTACGAGGTTGTAACATTGCCTTTATATTAGGAAAGCCTTCTGCGTCAACGGAACCGATAAAAACTACCTTCTGTTTGTCTATCATATTTCCTACTGTTTTTTCTACATCTTTCATGTTTTTACTGTTTTATGGTTTAATAAGTTCCACAAAGATAAAGGGATAGAAAAGAAGTAATGTAATAGAAACAAAGGGAGAAATAGTACTTTTTACGGTTTATACTCTTTACGATAAGCCAAAGGAGTATAACCTGTACACTGACGAAAAGCACGAATAAAATAAGAGACGGACGAAAAGTTGAATTCAAATGCAAGTTCAGAGACAGAAGTATTTGTATAAACGAGCAATCTCCGGACTTCATCTATTACTCTATCCTGTATATATTGCTTGGCACGAATGCTCATAACAGTGTTCATCAACTCATTCAGGTAGTTGGGAGTAACACAAAGTTTATCTGCATAGAATTGAACAGAATGCTGCTCTCTCAAATGAATATCAACTAATTTTATAAATCTACTGATATGAATATTACGGCTTTCCTTATTCATTATTCCTACAGATATCTCATTTTGATAGGTTCTGTCCAGCAACATGAGTGCTTCATAAAGCAGTGCTCTCAATACATGTATATCATTTTGTTTATATCCGTCTATTTCTGTTTTAATATTCTGCAAAAGCCGGAGCATGCGTTTATAAAGTTCATCAGACAGGTGTAGTTTGGAGCACGATTTATCCCATCCAAAAAATGAAAGATGCTGCACAAACAAAGAATCTTTAAAGACGGAAGATAAAAACCGATCTTCAAAAATCAGCGCATAACCGTTTGTTATATGATTCGTATCCCAACTCCGTATTTCCCCCGGCTGAGAAAAAAACACGTCGCAAGGAGTCGCTTCATAATTCTGATTATCGATAGAGAAACTCCCCTCCCCCTCAGTAATGAAAGTGATATCATAATATGTCAATGTATGAATAGGGTTTTCGGATAAAAACCTTTTTATGTATTTTAATTCTACAACGTCAATTAATAATTCACTTCCATACTTAGTCTTGTAAAAAGTATATTGAGGAATCGGGTTCTTCATATTCTATATTTAACTTCTGAATAAATATTCAGCAAAGATATTGAATCTCACGAAACTTTTATCACTCCATATACTTTCTTTATACTCATCTATTAAGGCTCTCTCTATTGTGATGATTCATTTATGCTTCTATCTCCTTCGTAGCTTCTGCATATTGATTGTTATCGACCGGTTCCAGCCAGGTATTTTTATTTGTCTGTGGATTGATTTCAATAGCAAGATGAGAAAACCAACTAAACATTTCAGACTATTTATCACCTGTAAGAAATACGCTGATCTTTTTCGCTTCTTCTTTCATATCTGATATTTCACCACAGAGGGCACAGAGTTCCACAGAGTTTTTAGACAGAAGAACATTACTCTGTCTCTAACATCGCTGGCACAGGCTAAAAGAGTAACTTCAATCGTAAATAGTAAATCGTCTAATCGTAAATAGATTCAGTTTTAAACCATACAAACAATACCTACAACAAAAAATATGTACTTTTGCAAAACTTTTTTTAGACCTATTATTTTATTCGATGCAATGAGCAAAACAAAAGGTATTTTATATGCAGCAGTGTCCTCCTCTACTTTTGGACTGGCACCGTTCTTCTCCATCATGCTTCTCACAACAGGATTTTCCTCATTTGAAGTACTGAGCTACCGTTGGGGAGTCGCTTCTGCTACATTAATACTTTTCGGTTTAATATCCGGATGCAGTTTCCGGTTAAATAAAAAGGATTTCGGTACTGTGTTTTTATTGAGTTTATTCCGGGCAGCCACATCACTGAGTCTGGTGATTGCTTATCAGAATATAGCCAGTGGAGTGGCCTCTATCATTCATTTCATGTACCCGTTGGCCGTCGCTTTAGCTATGATGCTCTTTTTCCATGAAAAGAAGTCACTATGGACTATTACAGCTATCCTGGTATCTATCGCCGGAGCTGTATTTCTTTCATCGGGAGACATCAGTCACAGTGGAGGTAACACTACCGTAGGAATCATAGCCGCCTGCATCTCTGTATTTTCTTATGGAGGCTATATCATAGGAGTACGAAAAAGCCGTGCAGTACAGATCAACTCTACTGTGCTCACTTGCTATGTAATGGGAATAGGCGCTCTCCTTTTTATTATATGCGGCAGTTTCACCAGCGGTATCCGGATCGTGACAGACTGGAATACATGGCTGTATATATTAGGACTTGCCTTACCTGCCACCGCCATCTCTAACATGGCTCTGATCAAAGCAATCAAACACATCGGTCCTACCCTTACGTCTATCTTCGGAGCCATGGAACCGCTAACAGCTGTCATCATAGGGACGCTCGTTTTTCAGGAATTGTTCACTCTAAAGAGTGTTATAGGAATTGTTCTGATAGTAACAGCAGTTACTATCGTAGTTTTTAGAGAAAAGCGATCAGCGATAAACGATCATTCATCATCCACCGCAAATCATTTACCGTAAAAAAATATCTTTATCAATCGAAAACAAATCCATTCCGGCAGGTGTTGGTATAGGCAGTAAATAATAAAACCTAGACCAAAACGGAAATGAAAACAATTAAATTAATTTTAGCAGTAGGATTTCTGCTCGCCTTTGCTACGGGTACATATGCCCAAAAGCAAAGAACTCAAACCTATCTACCCAAATTTGCCATTAAAACAAATGCCCTCTACTGGGCCACAAGTACCCCCAACTTAGGATTTGAAGTAGGACTGGCAAAGAAATTAACTCTTGATGTATCGGGCAATTACAACCCCTGGAAGTTTTCGGACAACAAACAGTTCAAGCATTGGTTAGTACAGCCTGAACTACGTTACTGGCTCTGCGAACGTTTTAATGGCAGTTTCTTCGGCCTGCACGGACACTATGCCGATGTGGACATCAGTAACCTTGACATGTTCGGACTGGGGCATGACCGGTATGATGGTAAACTTTACGGTGCTGGTATATCTTACGGCTATCAGTGGATATTAAACAAACGCTGGAGTATGGAAGCCACCATCGGGCTTGGCTACGCTCACATCAAATATGACAAATATGAACCGGGGGACAACGGTCAGAAATTAGGTCATAATACTAAAGACTATTTCGGTCCTACCAAAGTAGGCCTTAGCTTCATCTACATTATTAAATAATAACCTATAAACCAACTGTAACAATGAAAAGAAATGTTATATATCTCCTGCTGGCACTTGTCATAGCACTTCCCGCCAGTGCCCAGAAACTTTACAATGATGCCATCAGTTTATCTGACGTATCACTGTGGCAACAGGGCAACTCTCTTTATATCAGCATGACGATCGATATGAAGAATCTTGTAGTTAGTCCTCAACGTTCACTTACGTTGACTCCGCTGCTGACAGACGGCCAGCACAATGTGCCCTTACAGGATATTATAATCAACGGCCGTCGTCGCCAGAAAGCATATATACGTGGCTTGGCAATAGAAAAAGAAAAGCCTGTAGGTATCGTTATCCCTTATGATAAAAGAGAAGTGCTAAACTATACGCAAGTAATCCCTTATCAGCCATGGATGCAAAATGCAGCACTGAATCTGGTTGAAAACCTCTGCGGCTGTGGCAATAATGAAGAGATGATTGCACAGGAACTCATTACCAACGATGTATCTACCGAGGCGAAACGTTTGGCAGCCATGTCTCCGATAGTCGCTTATATTCAACCAGCTGTAGAAGTAGTAAAAACCCGTAGCGAACAATACGAGGCTCATCTGGATTTCCCGGTAAGCAAATCTGTTATCCTGACCGATTTCATGAACAATCATAAAGAGTTGATGAATATTCACTCTATGTTCGATAAAGTGCAGAATGATAAGAATCTCACCATAACCGGTATCAGTATTGAAGGTTTTGCTTCTCCCGAAGGTCCTTTGAAATTCAACGAACAGCTTTCTCAAAAACGTGCCGAAGCACTGAAGAAATACCTGAGTGAGAATGAAAAAGTTCCGGCCAACCTCTATAAGGTATCCTTTGGCGGTGAAAACTGGGATGGATTGGTGAAAGCTCTGGAAGCTTCTTCCATGAAAGATAAAGAGACGTTTATCAATATCATTAAAAATACCAGTGATGATGCTTTGCGCAAAAAAGAAATTATGCGTGTAGCAGGTGGTGTTCCTTATCGTGCCATGTTGAAAGATATCTATCCGGGATTACGTAAAGTAGATTGCAAGATAGATTATACTGTAGTAAACTTCGATGTTGAACAAGGACGCATCGTTATCAAAACAAATCCGAAATACCTGAGTCTGAACGAGATGTACCAGGTAGCCAACAGCTATCCGAAAGGAAGTGACGACTTTGTAAACGTGTTCGATATTGCCGTACGCATGTACCCGAATGATGAAGTAGCCAACTTGAATGCCGCTGCCGTAGCATTAAGTAAGAAAGATGTGAGAACTGCCATAAAGTTTATGGAAAAGGCAAACAAACAGACTGCCGAATACATCAATAATAGTGGTGTATACGATTTCCTTAACGGGGATATAAATCAGTCTATTGCAGCTTTCACGCAAGCTGCCCACATGGGTAATGAAGCAGCAAAAGCCAACTTGAAGCAACTGCAAAAAATACTGGATATGAAGAAGATGCCTAACAAATAGACATCCCATCTGATAAAAAAAAGTCCGGATATGGTTAACTAAATAAATCATATCCGGACTTTTTATTCAACTCCATAATGTAACTTATCGTTTTTTGTTTAAATCCGGCATATCACGGATAAAATCATAAAAAAATTTGCTTTTCGGGCAGTCAAAACGATCTCCAGTTTTGTTATAAGAATATTATACATTATTAAATCTGACGATTATGACACTGATTCTTGCTATTATTCCGGTTTTACTCCTTATTGTATTAATGGCTTTTTTAAAAATGCCAGGCGATAAAAGTAGTGTCATATCTCTCATTGTAACGATGCTGATAGCCATCTTTGGTTTCCATTTTGCAGTGGACGATCTTGCTTATTCATTCCTCTATGGTGCATTGAAAGCAGTTTCTCCCATCCTGATCATTATCGTAATGGCTATTTTCAGCTATAACGTATTACTAAAGACCCAAAAAATGGAAATCATCAAGCAACAATTTTCCTCTATCTCTACTGATAAAAGCATTCAGGTGTTACTATTGACATGGGGATTCGGAGGGTTACTTGAAGCAATGGCGGGCTTCGGTACCGCAGTTGCTATCCCTGCCGCTATACTTATCAGCCTTGGTTTCAAACCCGTTTTCTCGGCAGTAGTAAGCTTAATAGCCAACAGCGTGGCCACGGCTTTTGGAGCTATCGGCACACCGGTACTTGTATTGGCTAAAGAAACCAATCTGGATGTATTAACCTTAAGCACCAATGTCGTGCTACAGCTTTCCGTACTTATGTTCCTCATCCCATTGGTACTACTTTTTCTCACAGACCCCAAATTGAAATCACTACCCAAGAATGTGTTCCTCGCACTATTGGTCGGTGGTGTATCCCTTGTCAGCCAATATGTAGCCGCACGTTATATGGGAGCAGAATCCCCGGCCATTATCGGTAGTATTCTTTCTATTATCGTAATCGTGATTTATGGTAAACTCACAGCTTCTAAAGAAGAGAAAACACGCAAAAGTTCTCTTCGCGGAAAAGATATCCTGAATGCATGGAGTATTTATCTGCTCATTCTCTTACTGATAATCCTGACCAGTCCCCTATTCCCGGGACTGCGCAATACACTTGAGAACAACTGGATAACACGTATCAGCCTTCCTATCAATGACTCTACAGTGAACTATACCATCTCATGGCTTACCCATGCAGGTGTACTTCTCTTTGTCGGTACTTTTATTGGCGGACTAATACAAGGTGCAAAAGTCAAAGACCTATTCATCGTACTTTGGAATACTGTGAAGCAGTTGAAAAAAACATTCATCACGGTTATCTGCCTTGTCGGCCTGTCAACCATCATGGATACTGCCGGGATGATCTCGGTTATTGCTACTGCCTTAGCTACTGCCACAGGTAGTCTTTATCCGCTTTTCGCACCGGTTATCGGATGTTTAGGTACATTCATCACCGGTAGTGATACTTCATCCAATATTCTTTTCGGAAAACTGCAAGCCAGTGTTGCCGGGCATATCAATGTAAACCCCGACTGGCTATCAGCCGCTAATACGGTAGGTGCTACCGGAGGAAAAATCATTTCTCCCCAAAGTATCGCCATAGCTACTTCAGCAAGTAATCAACAGGGAAAAGAGGGCGAAATTCTGAAAGCAGCCATCCCTTATGCACTTGCCTATATAGTGATAACAGGAATCATTGTATTTATTTTCAGCTAAAAATTTAAGTTACGGAAGAAAAGACTTATATTTGCCAACGAAATTTTAAAAATCATTTTTTGAAAACAACTCTTTCATATTTGTATATAATTGTGCGCTAAATAGCCTGTTGGTTTTATTTGCCCACTCAGGCTATCCCTTCCTAAATCTATTCGGGTTATTCTATCCGAAGAGAAAATTATTATATTTTTTTATCGGGACAAATGACGAAGTTGTCCTTTATATTCAGAATTTTATCAAAAAAATAAAATGATTGAAACAAAACAATTAAGAGTTATTCCGCTCACTCCGGAACAGTTCGCACTATTTCTAAATGGAATCAACTTTATGGAAGATGTATTAAAGTTAACCCCTTCGGGTGAAACATTAGACGCCCATACTCAGGAGGCTATGACCTGTCAGTATCAGCTTGCTACAAAATATCCGGAGAGTTTTCCTTTGCTGACAAGCTGGCAAATCATCCTGAAGTCAGAAAACAAAGCCATTGGCTCCGCCTGTTTCAAAAATCTTCCGGATAAAGAGGGAAATGTTGAAATAGGATATGGTATATATGAAGCTTACAGAAATCAGGGTTATATGTCCGAAGCTTTAGAAGGCATGTGCCAATGGGCATTCACTCAGCAAGGAATACAATCCGTTATAGCAGAAACGGAAGAAAAGAATGTGGCTTCTCAACGCGTATTGCAAAAAGGCGGAATGAAGCAATACAAAGAATCAACAAACAGTATTTGGTGGAAATTAAATAAAGAAAAAATGGAAAACAATAAAGCAATGATTATCAGACAAGAGACAAAAGAAAAGTATCAGGAGATATATAATTTAGTCCAAACAGCCTTTCAGACGGCCAAAGTAGCTGACGGAGATGAACAGGACTTTACCGTACGTTTATGGAACAGCGAGAATTATATCCCGGAATTAGGATTAGTAGCCGAACAAAACGGTAAACTCATCGGGCATATCTTACTGACACGTATGTACATCATACAGGAAGACGGAAGTAAATTTGAATCTTTATTAATCGCTCCCCTTTCCGTCCTGCTTGAATACCGGGACCAGGGAGTAGGTTCCGCACTAATCAAAGAGGGCCTGAAGCGCGGGCGTGAAATGGGATATAAAGCTGTATTCCTCTGTGGAGATCCTAATTATTATCACCGATTCGGTTTTAAATCGATTAGTGAATTCGGACTCACCAATCCTGATATTCCCGAACCATACGTGATGGGATACGAACTGGAAGCTGGTGCATTGGATCATGTTACAGGGATAGCAAAGCTCGTATAATTATAATTTCCGGATAGGATGAAAAAGAAAGCCGATATGTCTCTTGTGAAAAGAGATGTATCGGCTTATTATTTTAAAGAAGTGTTTTTTCCTGAAACTCCCGCACAGCTTGCCTGATTGTTTCTTTCATCTTTTCCCACTCTACGGGAATAAGCATTTCAGGAGCTATTTGTGGCTCTGCATCATCAAAATAGGTTAAACTCATCAAAGCTCTAAACTCTGAGTTTTCAGGATACTTTGCTTTATAAAAAGATAGAATCTGCTCTAATGTAAAATGCCTCAATAAGAAATAGATATCAACAAAATCTTTCTTTGTACCTCGTCCTTCCACTGCATTAATTTTCATTGCCGCAATATCTTTCATGGAAGCCAAACGAATATCACCATCACACAAAGGAGCATCAATCCACTTATATACATAGTCAACAAAATCTATTTTTATATCATCCACCATATATATTTTTATATGCCGCGATTCCTTTATAACAGATAACTGCCCTATATCACGAAGAACATCCTTTATCTCTTCATTTTCACTCTTTATGCAACCAAAGAAGTCTAAGTTAATAGACTTGCGATGTCCTAATTGCAATGCCAATGAAGTTCCACCAACCAAACGAGTCTGTGAAAATATAGCAACAGACATAATAGCCCTTAATATCTCCAGTGTGCGTGGTTCGACTGTTGCATATGATAGCATCGATAATCCTCCTTCTTTGTATCGGAAAGACAACAAATGAAAGACAGCGCCCGAGGCTCCAAACTACGAAGCTGCTGACTCTCTTTCACTATCTTTTCCAACCCATAATAGTGTAGTATTAATTTCCAATCATCCAATGTACCATATTCCAACACACGTTGAATTATCTGCCCCGGACAGGTATTCAAATCCAATAACCTTTTATCGATATCCCAAAAAAGATGATTGGAAAACGCATTTATACATTCATTTGCTGACATAGAAATTTTTCTTTGAAAACAAAGGTAATGCATTTTATTCAATTTACAAATCTTTCTTTCTCAGATAATAAGGATTAATTGAATTTATGTAAGCAGAAGAACCTCTTCATAAATAATAGATATAGCATGCTTAATAAAAAGACACTCCCCAATAAATACCAGTATCCATATTCCCGTAATATCAAATACCCTATTACAACAATTGCCTGCATCATCATATAAATCAATGCCACCACCACATGAGGCATTCTCAGTTCATTAGCCATAATCTGATACATATGTTTCCGGTGAGGTAAACCAATGTTTTCATGCAACATCAATCGATGAACAATAGTTAACACACTATCTATCCCATACACTACCAGAAGTACAATCCAGCTAAAATCCCCAGTTTGAATAATCAACCTCCCAATCAAAAAAAGAATGGTAAATGCAATACTAACCGCCCCCACATCTCCGGCAAAACATTTCGCCCTCTTTCGGAAATTAAAGAAATTGAAAACCAGCACAGCACACAGCATTGTATAAATAAGATCCGGCTCAACAAACGAAACAACCGAATGATTAATAAATGCTAAAGTTCCAAGTATGATCAAAGAATATCCTCCCGTGATCCCATTGATGCCATCCATAAAGTTATAAGCATTGATAATACCTGTGCAAATGATTAACGCTACAAGGATTGTCCACCAGGGAAGAGAGAATAATCCCCATTGATAAAACATCAATCCCATAGCAGAAAAATGAAACACCAATCGTAATACCTGAGAAGTAGATCGGATATCATCAATAAAACTGATTAAGGTGACCAATGTCAGGGCAAGCATGAACCAGGGATATTCAAAATGGTTCGTAAGGAAATAAGCTAATACGCCAAAATAGAAAATGATTCCTCCACCCCGCAAAGTGATCCGGGCATGTGAACTACGCTCATTGGGTTTATCGATGATGTTGTATTTATCGGCGATATAAAAATAAAAAAGTTCTGCTAAGAAGAGCAGAACTAAGATTATTAAATAATACACAGCTTTATATATTTAAAAAGTATCTTCAATCGTAAGTCGTAAATTATCTAATTGTAAATCATTCAAAGGACTTTACTGTCTTTATCAGTCCTTCTTTTGCAGTAACAGGCATTTTATCTATCCCCAAAGCTGCTTTTATCTTTGCGTTACTTACTACATAATTCTCCGTCAGTTTCCGTAGACGTTCTGTATTCAAAGGCAGATGAAGTAAAGTACCAATCCCGGCACATCCTTCCATTATCCCCCTATTTATTTTCCAAATGTGCGGTTTCTTTCCCATTACTTCACATATAATAGTTATCAGTTCATTAGTAGACATCGCTTCATCATCCCCCATATGATAGATACCACCCGGAACGTCTTTCGTCAATAGTCCTTCTACCACGTAGCAAAGATTATCTATCGAAGTAAACGAACGACGATTCTCAAAAGCTCCCAAAGGCCACGGAATACCTTTCTTCACCACATTATAAAGCAAATTCAGGTTCCCTTTATTTCCCGGCCCATGAATCATGCAAGGTCTTAATATATAAACCTGTTTGTTTAATTGACAGTGGACAGTGGACAATTGACAATTAGCTGCGCTATCATGCTGCATAGCAACTGTCAACTGTCCATTGTCAACTGTCAATTTATTAATAATGTACTCTTCTGCCCTGATTTTACTTTCTCCATAAGGGCCAACAGGAGTCGGATTTATCTCTTCAGTGAGTATATCCCCTATTACGCTATCAGCGGCAGCTTTCACCGAACTAAAGAAAATGAATTTCTTAGCAGATGATTCCAAAAAGAAATCAAAGATCTTTTGGGTTAAACCTGTATTGATATCAAAGTAAGACTGGGCAGCCGATTGATTCTTTGTATCATGGGCTTTGCCGGCTAAATGGATGATGGCATCAAACTGAGGTAGATTCTGCAAAGGATATGAAATTGTTTCAATATTCTCCCATAGAAAAGTCTTTATCACTCCTTCTTTTGAGGGCATAATGATATCTAAGCCATAGAGATTATTAGCTCCTTTTAAAGCCGATACAAAATTAGAGCCAACAAAGCCGTGTATTCCGGTAATAAGAATATTCATTTTTAATGTACTATTTCCCTATACAATAATATGTGAAACCTATCTCCTGAAGTTCCTTTTTATCATAAATATTTCGTCCATCAAAAACAATAAAATCTCTCATCGTCTTTTTTAAGACTCTCCAATTTGGCATACGGAACTCTTTCCATTCAGTAATTAAAAGCAAAGCATCCGCATCAAGTACCGCATCATACATATCAGTAGCATATTCTACTTTATTGCCTATCCTACGCTGGCACTCTGGAATAGCAATAGGATCGTAGACTTTCACAATTGCGCCTGCTGTAGTAATTTTATTTATTAGAACCAATGCCGGTGCTTCACGCATATCATCCGTCTCCGGTTTAAAAGCCAATCCCCAAAGAGCTATTTTCTTTCCTTTCAGATCATTATTAAAATGCTTCTGCAATTTATCAAAAAGAATACTTTTTTGAACTTCATTCACCTCTTCCACTGCTTTCAATACTCTCATCGGATATCCATTCTTCTCAGCCGTTTTAATTAGAGCCTTCACATCTTTAGGAAAACAAGAACCACCATAACCACAGCCCGGATATAGGAATTTACTACCAATACGACTATCTGCACCAATTCCTTTACGAACCATATTCACATCCGCCCCGACCAGTTCACACAAGTTGGCAATATCATTCATAAAACTGATACGAGTAGCCAACATGGAATTAGCAGCATATTTTATCATTTCAGCACTGGGAACATCTGTAAATATCAAACGATAATTATTCATCATAAATGGTTTATAAAGACGTTCCATTATCGCTTTTGCTTTATCTGACTCCACACCAACAACTACACGATCTGGCTTCATGAAATCATCTACAGCATCACCTTCTTTCAAAAACTCAGGATTAGAAGCAACATCAAAATCAATAGAAACTTTACGCTTATCCAGTTCCTCCTGAATAACAGCCTTTACTTTCTGAGCTGTACCTACAGGAACTGTACTTTTGGTTACTACCAAAATATACTTTTCCATGTTTTGTCCAATAGATCTGGCGACTTCAAGAACATAACGCAAATCCGCACTACCATCTTCATCAGGAGGAGTACCAACGGCACTGAATACTACTTCAACATCATTCAAACAAGATGCCAAAGAAGTAGTAAACTTCAAACGCCCAGCACCATAATTTCGATGTACCATATCTTCCAGTCCAGGTTCATAAATCGGAATAATACCCTTTTTGAGATTCTCTATTTTAGATTCCATTATGTCCACACAGGTAACATTCACCCCCATTTCCGAGAAACAAGTACCTGTAACCAAACCGACGTAGCCAGTTCCCACTATTGCTATTTTCATTGTATTTTTGATTTGAATTTTCTATCTGTGTAAATGATAAAAAGAACAATACCAGTCCACGGTTTCTTTCACTCCTTCTTTGATCGATTTATCAGGCTTAAATCCTAATTCTTGTTGTAAAGCAGTAGTATCCGCATTGGTCTGATAAACATCTCCCGGCTGCATAGGCAAGTATATTTTTTCAGCAGGATGCCCTATGGCTTCTTCTATAGCATGAATAAAATCCATTAACTTCACAGGATGAGAATTACCGATATTATAAATTTTATAGGGAGCACTTGAAGTGCTCGGATCAGGACACTCCGAATCCCAAGAGGCATTCGGTTGGGGAATGGAATCAACCACTCGTAATACTCCTTTTACGATATCATCTATATATGTAAAATCACGAAGCATATCTCCATTATTAAAGACCTTTATAGGGCGGTTATGCAAGATAGCATCTGTGAACAAAAAAGGCGACATATCCGGTCTACCCCATGGACCATATACTGTGAAGAAGCGAAGTCCGGTAGAAGGTATACCATATAAATGACTATATGTATGTGCCATCAACTCATTTGTTTTTTTAGTAGCAGCATACAAGCTTACAGGGTGAGCTATACTATCTTTCTCTGAAAATGGAACTTTGGCATTCAACCCATAAACACTACTGGAACTTGCATATACCAAATGCTTTATATTATTGTAACGACAACCTTCAAGTACATTCAAGAAACCATCTATATTACTCTCTACATAAGCATACGGATTCTCTATTGAGTAACGTACACCAGCCTGTGCTGCCAGGTTTATCACAATATCAAATGCTCCATTAGCAAAAAGCATTTGCATAGCTTGTCTGTCTTCAAGATTCATTCGCACAAAACTAAACTGTGGATACACATTGCTTGGAGTAAATTTATACCATGATATCTCAGATTGGGAAATACCTAAAGCTATAAGACGACCATACTTTAAGTTAATATCATAATATGAGTTGATATTATCTAATCCCACAACCTCTTCTCCACGCTGCAACAAACGTTTACAAACGTATGAACCTATAAATCCAGCAGCACCGGTCACTAATATTTTCATAGAACGCTGTTTACTAATTTTTTGTAAATTTCCAAATGTTTTGCTATTACATCATCAATGGAAAAATCTTTCTCAGCCAAATTTCTGGAATTCTGTCCCATTTTCTGCCTAATATCTCTATTCTCGAACAAAATACTTAATCGATCAGTCAGCGTATCACTGTCTTTTATTGGAATCAGGTATCCATTATAACCATCAACCACAGTCTCTTTACATCCTATTGAGTTAGTAGTTATAATAGGTCTACCTACGGCAGTTGCTTCTATTAAAGATTTTGGTAACCCCTCCTTATAGTATGAAGGGAAAGCTACAATATGACAATCTTTTAATAAATCGAGCACATCTGTCCGATAACCTAACCACTGGATGTAATCCCCGTCACATACTACCCGTAATTCATTTTCTTTAATAGCCATAGGATTATCATCAAGTCCACCACACAATAAAAACTGAACTTTATCCTGATACCGCTCCTTAAGTTTCATAGCAGCATCTGTTAGGATAAAAATTCCCTTTTCCACAATCATACGAGCCGTTAACAGAACTTTGATTCTACCCTCTCCCGGTTCAGGGGTATAACTATACTGCTTCAAGTCAACCCCGGATCCTTTTATTTTATAAGCCTGAGATTCTTTTAAGATCCGATGTTTTAAAAACAACGATTTATCTTCGTCGTTCTGGAAAATAACAGCAATATTATTACGATGATGAGAAAAGCGAAGTACTTTAGGAAGTACTCTTGAAATAATAGATCGGTTTTCCTCTGAAAAAAATACCCCCAGCCCACTAACAGCGTTAACGACTCCGTGTACATTGGCTAATTTTGCAGCCAACGTTCCCCAAAGGATCGTTTTTAAACCAACATGATGCACAATATCCGGATTTTCACGACGATACAGATTATAAAGAAACCAACAGGTACGCAGTTCCTCTATCAAATTTTGTCCTGAACGATTCATAGGTAAATCAATCACTTTCAAGCCAAGTGCCTCAATCTCTTTCTTTTTTCCGGTATCTTTAGTTACGATAGTGACGTTGTAACCTGCCTTTTGAGCATTTAGTGCAATATCTTTGCGGTGGGAGAGAAAAAACCAATCAACGTTGACAACGATGAAAAGGGTCTGCATTGCTTATATTATAAAGATTTATAAACCATCAAATATTTATTAACCATAGTTATTACATCATATTTGCGTGAACGCTCCATACATTTAAGTTTAACATCATCATATAAAATTTGATTTGATAATAATTTATTAACAATTGTAGCTAATTGTTTATTATTACCTCTCTCAAATAGTAAACCTGCCCCTCCTACAACCTGTTTCAATCCTTCTACATTTGAAGCAACAACTGGAATACCACCCGCCATCAATTCTACTGCAGTCAGTCCAAATCCTTCCCAATTAGAAGATTGTATACCAATATAAGAAGATTTAATTAATTGAGGAATATCATTTCTTACCCCTAAAAAATGTATTTTATCTGATAAATTCAATTCATTAACTAATTCTTGCTCTCTATGTAAAGTATCTCCTGAACCTACAAATAATAGATGTACAAAAGGATCTATTACTTCTTTCATACTTTTTATAACCGTCTCGTGATCCTTTGCTTGAGTAAAGCGAGAAATCATAATCAAATATCTATTTTTCTGATTATTTTTATCATTAGAAAATATTAGAGTAGAAACGGCATTAGCAAAAACTTCACGTTTTATTCCATTATCTATAATAACAAAACGACTATCCCCGGCATCAGCATTAAGCCATATTCGCAAATTTTCATCAGTCTGTTCACTTATAGAAATAATCTTATCGTAAAAATTATAAACAATTTTCTCTATCGGTCGAAGCCAACATTTAGCCCTTCTTTTATTATTAGTCGAATGCTCCGTATATATTAGCATAGCTTTACTAAATATAGAGGCAATAGCGACCCAATATAAAACAGGAAACAAATGTGCGTGTATTATATCGAATTTTCTTAAAAACGGAATTAAACGGATTATTATTAAAGGACTATAATAATTAGAAATGCCTAATTCATATACTATAATTCCCTCGTCTTTCAATTGTTTTTGAAATGGACAATCGATGCCTTTTAAAACTAATAAAGAGACATTACACCCTTTTTGTTTCAGCAAAGGTAATAAATCAGTAATTAGCTTCTGCGCTCCACCTATTTCCAAGCTAGAAATAATATGCAAAATTTTCATTTGTGTAGATTACGAATTAAAAAGTATAATCGATTCAAACATCTATCTAAAAGTGTTTTTTCATATAATCCATTTAATGGAATATCCTTAAAAGCAATAAAATTATTTCGATTTTTCTTTATAAAGATTTCAAAGTCGTAAAAATCCTTTTCAAGCATATTGTTAGGATGAAAGCAAAAAGTCCAATATCCAGATATCAATATTTTCCTAAAACGCCCCATCTGCTGAGGAATAAAAATCATACCATATTGCTTATATGGTTTAAGTGCAAATGTATCACTTACAATTCTAATAGGAGTCTTACTTTTTAATGCTAAAATAGTATTTATATCATATGTATGGCTAGGTGCAAAAAACACACTTGGAAATATATTATGTTTTTTAAATACCTCATAACCTTCAAAAAATTTTCTTTCTTGTGATTCTATACTTAATCCAGCAAATTCAGATCTATTGTGCACCGGATTTATTCCTCCAGTTACCGAACTACAAACATGGTTATGACCATGCAATGCTATTTTCCATCCCTTCTCTTCCCATATTTTTACTTTTTGCCAAAAAGAAGGATCTGGAATGTCTGGAGTTGTATCTAAATCTTCATTATTGGGTATTACACCTACTAAAGGAAGCACTTTATATCTATCTAATATATCCTCAATACGAGTCCAATTTTTATGAGACATTTGTGGACATGCATCGTCTAATCTAACCAAATAATTAACACTCATTTGCGTCTCAGTAAACTAATAAAACGATATATAAAATAATAATAAAATGGAGTCTTATCATTGGTATTGTATAATAATAGAACCTTGGCCCCATTGTAATCTTTAATCCACGAAAACAAAGAAACTTTTCTTTTCAAAACAAATTTAAAATCGCTTAACTCAGGCATTGCTGTAACACTCTTCTTTACAATTTTATTTTCAATCTTGAAAAGTTCACGATTAGTGTGATACAAGTACCACAAATATGGTAAATTAACACCAGCACCTGTTACAGCATAGGCATTCCCATCGTTTCTCATATTTAACTCCATAAAATAATCTTTACCCGATTTATCCCGAATAAATTCCAAACTAAATAATCCAGAATATCCAAGGTCACGAATAAAGTATCTAACAGTATTCATATCTATAGAAAATTCACAAATGGGTATTATCTTTAAATAACCAGTATTAGTATTTTGGGGGCATCTAATTATTTTAGAAACACACGGTATTACTATTTCATTACCAGCATCAAAAGAGCATCCTATTAATTGGTATTCAAAATCTTTTTCAATAAATTCTTGTACTTGAAATTCTTCTAATGGATGAATAGAAAGAACCTTTTCTAATTGCTTCTTATTATAACAAATTAATATATCTGTTTTTTTACCCAATATACTTTTTATGGGCTTCGTTATAACTGGATAGTTTAATTGACAAGACAATATTGTATCATACTTTAGTATAACACTATTGGGAACATTTAAAGAATGGGTAATTGCATAGCAAGATTGTTCCTGTTTATTCATGAAATTATTAATTCTCCCTTGTACTTGAGCAATATTAAAAATGGAAAAATTAGATATAATACTATCATAATATTCATCTAATTTAGCAGAAACTCCATCAGAAGTAGAAATAACCATTCCATAGAAACCTGTAATACACCAATTCTGAATAATTCTAATGCCTTCATTCTCATCGTGTACAAACAAAACTTCTTTCAGATATTTACTTTTACCTACAAAACTGTATCCTTTGTCTTCTACCAATATTAAAATTGTTGGTATTCCTTTTTCACCCAGACTTCTTATTACTCCAAGTGTATTATGATGAGAGCATCCAAATATTATCACATTCATTTTTTATTTAAGCATATTTTTCAAAACATTAATGGTACTATTTAAGGTTATATTATTTTTATTTGCAACTAAAAATTTTATCCATCCCCAATAAAACAGACATAATCGATTTAATAAATTGATATTATAAAAACCCGATTTTTTAAGTACCATTTGTAATTCATGTTCTATCTCTCCAGAAGACGTTATACTTCCATTATGGATTCTAAATCCCATTACATTAATATTAACATGCTTAAAATGATATTTACGGAATAATCTTAATATATAGTCATAATCGGATGCAGCTTTAAAATCTATACAATTATATTCTCCTATTTCCTTACATGCTGCATGTGATACAAACAGATTTCCATGTCCTACAAATGATAATTTTTTCGAAGCTAACAACTCTTTATATGATGTTTGAATCATATATTTTCTTTTAATCAATTTTCCTTTTTCATCAAAATCAGTAACATCGCCATAAACTCCACCGTAAGAGTCTCCTAGCATAATTATTTGTTTGACAACATCCGAAATTATTGTATTAGAAATATAAAAATCATCAGAATTCAAAATAGCAATATAATCTCCTGTAGCTCTATTTATCCCTTTATTAATAGCATCATACATATTTCGATCAGGTTCACTAATAAAATAAGCTATCTTATCTACATATTTCAAAATAATATCAACAGTTCCATCTGATGATGCTCCATCTATCACAATATATTCAATATCTAAATATGTTTGATTTAAAACACTTAATATTGTTTGCTCAATATATTTCGAACTATTATAACAAGCTGTTATTATGGAGATTTTCATTTCAGGTCCAATTGATTAAAATTGTATTTGTAAAAACAATATGCTAATGACAACATGATCCAATACCACGAAACATATATATTATCAACAAACAGATAATGAGTAGTAGCAATAACAAATGACATAAAAAAAGCAGCCTTAAACCTCAATTCTTCTATTCTAAAAATCATACGAGCCTGTGTTATAATAAACAATGAATACAATAAAATCCCCAGAATACCTGTATTCAATAAAATGCCAACATAGAATGAAACTAAGCTAGATATATTTAAAGAAGAATAAGCTCCTGCACCATAGCCAATAAATAAATTTATTCCATAAAAATAATTCGATAAAGAAATTACTCTATCTTGTCTATCATTATAAGAAGAGCTTTGGTCTGGATCCAGTTTTGAAGAAATTATATTAAACAATAAGTCAAAAAGCCCTAATGAATAAAGAAGTACAAATAAGAATGTTAATATAAGAAATAATCTGATTAATGTTAAATTATTAGTTTTTTTAGATGTCGCAATATAATAAATATAAATAAAAAAACAAATAACCAAAGCAACAAAACCATAAGCACTAAAAGAAACAAGCATAGACAATACTATAACAGTCAAATAAATAAATGTAACTATTTTATTATATTTTAGACTACAATAAGCTATTGCAATCGGAGCCAAACATTCCAAAAACAAGGCAAATTGTCCAGACTCTTCCATAAATGACCTAGCTCTAATATATAACAATGCTAATGGAGTATATTCAGAGACTGTTCCTCTAGGGATATATTTAGCCAAATCTATCCCTCCAAAATTCACCAAAGAGAATTCAGCTATTGCAAAAAGTGATGCAAATAAAACAACATAAAAAAGGGAGGTGAACACATTTTTTATAAAATAGCGTTTTGTATCCAAAATAATGCAAAGTGAGTTCCTCAAAGCAAAATAAAAAAATAAAAAAGAAAATATCCAAAGTATATATTGATTAATGGTTTTTTCTCCTCGTTGGTTTATCAAAGTAGTAATGGTAAATACAATACAGAAGAAAAATAGTGATACACCTTTATCTATGTTAAATTTAAACTTAGTATTCGCTATAATCAAGAAATATAGTAGTGCTATAAAAAAGCAAAATAATGTAGGAATGGTAAAAAATGGATTCACCGCAAAAGCATTAGTAAAAGCACTAGTTGAGATCAATGCAAGAATAAAAAAACGGAGATACTTTATCATAGATTATTCTTTCAAATATTCTAAATCTAAATCTTTATAATGATCTCTATATACTCCTTTTTTTACTACTGAAACAGGATTTCCAGCCAATAAGATGTAGTTATCTGAACAGATTTCTTTATTTATTACTGAATTTGCACTGATAATAGCATAATCTGGAGTTACAGCTCTTTTATAAATACAACATTTCATTCCAAACCAGTTGTTACTACCAATTAATATAGGCCCATATGGTCTGTTTAGTTGTTTAGTTTCTTTATTTATCACATAATGAAAATCAGTGTCTGTGAAAATATTATCCCAACCTACCAATACGTTTTCTTTAAAAACTATACTATAAAAGGAACATATTCTAAACTGAGCATTAGCTATAAAATTATTACCAAAATATATTTCTCCAGTTTTGCCTATTGATATAGCAGAAGCATTGCCAATACAACATTTTCCTTTAAAAACACATAAACCCGCATTTTCCCATGTTATACCTGTATTGGGATATAAAGGTACTTTATTAAATCCTAATGTAATCATACCAAAAGATATTATGGAAGAATCTAATAACACTTTACCTTTTAAACAGACAAAATGAGGATGATATAAAAGGATAGGTAATTTTACAGCCTGTTTAAAAGGCAAATAGTGAAAATTAAAATATATAGAATGGAAAATATATAAAATAGCATCCCAATATTTTATACACCGTTTAAAAAAGAAGAATACAAATTGCATATATAATATCAAATAGATTTACTACAGGTTTGCTTTTATATATTTAATGTTATAATAACTATATTTCTTTATTATAGATAATACCTATTAAGTGTTCTGAGAATATTAGTGAAGTAAGGTCTCCATATGAATTTTGGCATAATGATTAAGGGTAATAGAAAAAATTTCTTTTTTAACTTAAAGTATTTTATGTTTTTATTTAAATAAAGTATTTTATGCTCTATTATATCATGATATTTATATTGGGTGTTTTCATCAAATAATTTCAAAAGTAAAAGATGTTGCTGGCATACATATTCTCCTTGAGAAGCCAATACACTCATACCAGTTGGATTTCTCCTATACACAGACATATAGTCCTTAAAACAGTACATTTTCCCAGAATTAGCAAGTAATAATGCTAATGAAAAATCTCCGGAATATATGGATGTTACCCACTGAGGTATAGTTTTTACAAGATCACTCCTAAAAAACATACTAGCTGTAGGAATAATAAAAACATCTATAATTTCATGGAGTGCGACATTTCTATTTTGACTAATCCTATTAAATCTTATAACCTCATTATCTTGAAATTCATTAATAATTATAGCATTATGAAAACATAAAGAATAATTTGGATGATTCTCCATAAAATCCACTTGCTTCTGCAATTTTAGTGGATCAATCCAATAATCATCCCCCTCACACAGTGCAATATATTTACCTTTTGCACGGGAATAATTATAAGTGGCAGAAATTTTTATCCCTTTTGAGTATTGATTTTCAACTTGATATATAGTTTTAATTAAATCTGGATATTTAGCTTCATATTCACGTATGATATCTGCAGTCCCATCTGTAGAAGCATCATCATGAATCAATACTTCAAAAGAAAAATCCGTTTTTTGCATCATAAATCCATCTAAACATTGCCGGATGTATAATGCATGATTATATGTTATACAACAAATACTTACTAAAGGTTCCATTAAATTATTTATTTCAGGACAACAGGGCATAATTCTTTACATCCCATAACACCTATTTGCGGTGAAAGTAAGCTTATATCCGTTTTACCTCCTTGTAACCAATTTATAATTTGTTTGGGAAAATCAACTCCTGACAGGTGTGAGAAAGGATATTGCCCACCAAAACGACAATTCATTTCTAGTACATAAATATTTCCATTCGGAGCAACAAAACAATCTACATCTAAATTTGCAATATGACAAAGGTGATTTGCAATATTCTGACTTATAGGGATAAACATAGTACTATCAACAATCTGTGCAATATCAGTTTCTCCCGAGCGCATAGCTAATTTATGTTTTGCAATAGTAGTTACATAATTTCCCTGTAAATCATTCAAAATATCAAGACCAAATTCATCTCCTACTATTTTTTCTTGAATTAAGATACAAGAATGGATATCAGAATTAGACTCAAATTTTAAATAACTATTAAAAATAATATCAATTAATTTTTGATATAAAACATTCAACTCTTGTATGTTATTAGCTTCTAGGACACCAATAGATGCCATACCCCAACGAGGTTTTATAATTAAAGGGAATTTCATTATATGGTCATTAAGGGCGTCTTGGGCTTCCTTTAATGATATATATGTAGGGGATTGATTTATGCCAATACCTTTAAGGAAATTATAAGTATGCCACTTATCATTACATATTTTCGTTACCAATTCATTTGAAACAACCAATTGTATTCCACAGTCTGTAAACCTTTTCTTATTTTTCGCTAAAATTGGTAGGTCAATATCAAATAATGATATAATAGCATTAATGTTGTTTACATTACAATAACTCAACAAAAAATCAATATAACTATCATCATAAATTTGAGGAGATAAAACATATTTATCCGCCTGCTTTAAAGAATATGTAAGTACACTATTAGACGCATGAACTAAACCACTACTCGCAAGTGCTTTACGAAAATACTCAATCATATAAGTTCGACGTCCTACTGAAGTCAATAATATATTCATAAAATAAATATTCTATTTAAAATAAATTTAGATAAAACCTTCCAAGTTTTTAGTAGTAAAATAAATTCTCATGCCATCCACTACGATATACCCTCTTTCATGACCGGTAAATTCAAAGCCTCTTGCATGTACTGATATCTTTCTCTTAATATCATTATCTAAAAAAAGTTCTTTTACTAAACTTTTCTTATCATAATAGCAATTGCTTTTACCTGATAAAACTAATTCCTGTTGGGAAATACTTTCAACCTTTTGTTCTAAAAAATCATTCACTATTTCACAGAATCCATCAAAAAGAACTAATTGAGTTTTTTGAAAAATAGTTTCTGAAGTATCATTTGGCTCAGTAGGAAATTCACATCTCTTCAAAATATTACCACTATCAATACCCGAATCAGTTATTAAATGCAGTGTCCCACCAGCTATAGCCGATTCTTGCAAAATCGTATGGCATGAGGAATAAAGTCCAGCAAACTCGGGTAGTAAGCCACCATGGAAATTCATAATACTATATTTAAACAAACTAATAATATCCTCTTTTAAAATATAGGAAAAACGAACGCTAAAACCAAAATCCAAATCCCCAGGTTGAAATTTATCCCGTAAATCTTGAAAAGAAAAAATTGGTATATTCTCTTTAATACAATAATCATAGAGAGAAGGACAATCAAAGGGATCAACATTACCTTTATTTCTTTTTTGAGTAACAGCGCCTACAATTTCAACATCTGTAATTTGATTTAGAAATAAAAGCACTTTTGTTGCAATGGGAAGCTCCCCAAAAATAATAACTCGTTTCATTCTGTTTATTTTAAATACCAATCATATTTTCATATCAAATATCATACTACAGATTCTATTCAAATCACATAAATCCAAATTATAGTATAACGGCAAGCAAAGTATTCTTTTCGCTATATCTTCGGAAACAGGCATCTCAACATAAGGAAGAATCTGAGTAAATGTATTCACCGAAGGATAAAAATACCTCCTGGGATAAATGCCTTCCTCATTTAGTTTACGCTCTACTTCAAGCAGAATCTCCTCCGTAGGAAAGATTACCGGAAAATAGCTATAATTACAATCTCCATTAATACGCTGGAATTTCAAACTCGGACACTGAGAAAGAAGTTCTTTATAAAGCATGTATTTCTCTTTACGATCATCTAATGCCAATTGTAAATACTTCAAGTTAGCAAGACCTATAGCAGCATGTACTTCTGTCATTTTACCATTTGTCCCATCATCCACCACATCTTTATGGTCATCAAAACCGAAAAAGCGCAAACGTTTCAGCTTCTCATGCAAATCATCATCAGTAGCAAAACAGGCACCTCCCTCTGCAGTATTCAACATCTTAGTTGCGTGGAAGCTGGTAGTAGAAATATCACCATATTCAAAAATGGACTTTCCTTTGTAAGTGACTCCTACTGCATGGGCAGCATCATAAATTACTTTTAGGTTATGACGTTTTGCGATAGATTGTATAGACTCTATATCACAAGGATTACCAAAAACATGAACCGGAAGAATTGCACAGGTATGTTCCGTTATCTTTTCTTCAATTTTTGAAGGATCTATATTTAAAGTTTCAGGATCTATATCCACAAAAACGGGTGTACAGCCTTCCCAAATAATAGAACTCACAGTAGCTATAAATGTAAAAGGAGTGGTAATGATCTCACCTTTCAACTTTAAAGCACGAATAGCCATTTGGATGGCTATTGTACCGTTTGTTACGGATACAATATTTCTTAAACCAAGAAACTTTGCAGTTTCTTTTTCAAAACGTTGGACCAAAGGGCCATTATGAGTCATTATTCCACGCTCCCAGACACCTTTTAATAATTCGGTTACATCATCCAACGGCGCCAACGTAGGCATCGTTACATAAATATTTTTATCTACCATAGCAATATTGTTTAACTTGCCCGAGATACCGGGACTGATTCAAATTTTGCACATACTCTTCTGAGAAGTCACCTGAATCCAGACAAGAAGCAATATGTGTCAGCATATTATAGAAAGGATCATCTGAATCTAAGGATATTTCTTCCCGGAAACCCTGTTTCTCCAGTATCACTACCGGACGAAGATCTGAAGGAGCAGTAAAAGCACGGGTTACGGTTAGTTTGCCCAGACTTCCCCAAAGTTCGTAGTTACATTGGTAATAATTATCAAACCCGAAAGAGAGTTCAGCTATGGCCCCTTCCTCACTATCCAAATAAATACCACCATAGAGATCAACTTCCATTTCTGCAGGTTGATACAATGAAGCGGAACGCAAGGTGAATGAATAAGTGGGAAGGATGAATTGCATCGCTTTCAATGTATAAGCTCCGGCATCGAGCAAGGAGCCACCGCCTAAAGATTGGGAATAACGGATATTTCCTGTATCAGGAAAGGGAGGAAAGCCAAATGAACTACGGAAGCAGCGAAGCTCGCCAAGTTCTTTCCTCGATAGTAGCTCTTTTACCCACTGATGTTGGGAGTGGAAACGAAATTGGAAATTCTCAATCAGAAGCAGATGTTTCTTACGAGCCAATTCTGTAAGCTCACAAACCTCTTTATAAGAACAAGCTAAAGATTTCTCACTCATGACATGTTTACCCTTATTCAAAGCTCTTAGAATCCATTCGTAATGAAGCCCCGTAGGAAGCGGAATATAAACAAGATCAATATCCCTGTTATCTAACAATGCCTCATAACTGTCATATGCCGTACAATGATAGACAGAAGCAACCGACTCAGCTTTGTGATTATCACGACTGGCGATACCTGAAAGTTCAAAACAAGGAGACTTAGCAAAAGCTGGTAACAAAGAACGTATTGCGATATGAGCACATCCTAATACCCCTACCCTATAAACTCGACTCATTTGATCAACGTAAATAATTTAAGGCGGCAATCAGACTCCGCGATTGAATATTCAAGTAATTATTAAAACGGAGGAACTGGTAAATCTGCCCTAAAGTCATCCAGGTATATTGCTCAGGGACTGACAACGGAAAAGAATCGTCTACCTCTACCAGCATGTTTCGGTTTTGTTCTTTATAAAAACGTCCACCTTCTTCTGATTGTAAAGTATCATAGAGCACGTGAGAAGCTGATGCTCCCAATACAGTATCCAGAAAAGCCGGACGTCCTTGCCCAACAACAGGAATATTGCCTGTAAGGCATTGGACCGTAGGAGCCAATTCTAACACATCAAAATTTCCACATTCAAGTTTTGCTTGCATAAGAAAATGGTATACCCCATTAATTCTTTTCACTATAAAAGCACAAATACCTTGTTGCATGGGTTGAATCAGAGGTTGGCACCAGGAAGATACCTCCCGGTTGGAAATAGTAACCCGTACACCTATTACTTTAAAATATTTAGAGTCCTTACGCGAAATTTCATTCTCCCCAACCTTCCAATCAGTCATCTTATTCAACGGATAAGGATGTACCCATAAATCATATCTGGATTTTAAAGCCGATAACCAGGATAAATGATCAGCCATAGAATAGTAACTATGGTTTGTGGTAGAAGAAAGAAACAGATCTTTTCCAAAGGATGATAAATGGCTGATATCATCGGCAAGTGATAAATAATCACTAACCTTTAGTCCGGAAAGTACCGTACGGGTATCCATATTGACCCTGTTATCATCCCGCATCAGTTCTTTTATCTGACCAAGGGTCATCCATCGGAAATCAGGATGTTCTTCTACCTCCTCCTCTACTTTGATGATAATATTGCGGTTTCTTTTCCTCAAAAAACGAGCTCCTTGCTCGGATTGCAACTGATCAAGAATGATCTGTTCAGGAGTAGCGTTCACAAAATAATCCAGATAAAGAGGTTTTTTACCTTTATGAATTTGGCGGTAATTGCTTTTTGTTGCTTGCAAAGTGGGGGATAACTGAACACAATTCACATTACCGGGTTCTATCTTAGCCTGCATCAGAAAATAAAGTACGCCATCAAATTCCTTTGTCAAAATGCCTAAATAGCCTACTTCAGGCTGGTTGATAATGGGTTGAGTCCAGCTATGGACTGATCCGTAATCGGTTTCAACACGAATACCTTCTATAGAAAAGAAGCGACCGGAAGTATGGCGAAGAGAGCCATCACGATCCTGATACCAGTTCTCTAACGAAGAGAAAGGAATGGATTCCACACATACCTGAATGGTACGGTTGCGGTCAGCAATCCATTCGCGGATATCCGCTAAAGAATGTATCGTGTTTTGCGTTGTTAATAAAGATTTTATAACCATGATTCTATTTTTTTCTTCTAAGAAAGGATAGTGTAAGTTGACGCAATTCCATATATTCTTCCAGACATAATTTTTCCAGAATAACGAAGTATAGCACTACAGCTACAAACATTTGGATAAGTAATAAAAGCCAATTGGATAAATTTAATAAGGTAACACTCCAAATACAGCCGGAGACACAAAAAGCAATCAAAAAGGAAGGAAGTATGTCTTTTATTTGAGATAATGTTGAATAACTGATTAACCTCGAAGAGTAGTAGCTATTAAAAAGATAAGCAACAAAAGAAATAAAAACACTACTCCACAACATATACTCAATGTCACAACAGATACCGGCAATAATAGGAAGTATCAGAATTAGTTTCTTTATAATTTCCAATTTCAGGCACAAATCAGAACGCCCTTTCACTTGCAGGATATTCAGGTTTAGAGCATGAAGAGGATATAGCATACCGGAAAAACAAATAATCTGAAGAAACTGAACTGCCGGAAGCCACTTCTCACCTATTAACAATATTATTAAGGGTTTAGCTATGGCTGCCAAACCAAGCATACAAATAAAGGTAACTAACATGGTTGTTTTTATAATCCGTTGATAAGCATTCCGCAAGCGTACATTTTCTTCCTGGATACTACTCAAAACAGGATAACTGACTCTTTGAACAATAGCTGTCAGATTACTCGAAAATATAGTATTGAACTGTTCGGCACGAGTATACTGCCCCAATTGAACAGGAGTATAGAAACGACCGATCACGATATAATAAATGTTTTTATAAATAGTGTCTATCAAACTCACAAAGAGAAGTTTTGAACCAAAACCAAATAAATTCTTAAAACTATCTATAGAAAATTCTAAGACCGGACGCCAACTATTATATATCCAGAGAAACAGGGTATTCAGGAATTGCCTGGAAAGTTGCTGTCCGACCAGACTCCAGATGCTACAACCGTAAAAAGCCATTCCCACACCAATGCCACCACTGGATAAGGAGGCTATTAAAGAGATTTTTGTTTGTGTTCTAAAGTCAATCTCTTTCACCATTATAGTACGTTGAATAATTCCTAAAGAGTTGATTATTAAAACAATTCCTATGATTCTTGTTACAGGAATCAATATAGGTTCCTTAAAAAAAGAACTAATAATTGGAGCACACAGAAAAAGAAGAATATATAAGATGACACCAATTATCAAATTAAAAAAAAATACAGTATTATAGTCTACCCGTTTTATATCTGTTTTACGAATTAATGCACTGGAAAAACCACTATCAATAATCGAATTGGATATAGCAATGAAAATTGTGATCATTGCCATTATGCCATACTCTTTTGGAGTGAGTAACCGGGCCAGAACCAGTCCTATCAAAAAAGTGATACCGGAATTTGCTATATTATCAATGAAACTCCAGCCTACACCTTTGACCGCCTTGTTCTTTAAAGATTGAGTTGACAAATTAATGCTGATTAATAATTAAGTATAATATTTTTACCACTCTATAAGTTCCGGATTCATTCAGAAGCACATCTTTAGCCTTTTATTGTTCAGAACTCAAAATAATCCTGTAGTTCAACAAAAGTATAACCGAACGAAAATCATCCCACTTACTCTACCACTCCTCTATCTCACTCCTCAATATATTCCCACGGATAAGGATTATCCACCACATTCTGAAATTCTGCAATGGCTTCCTGCTGCTCACGAGTAAGCGACGCGGAATCCCACGAAGCGATGATAGCACGGGCTTCATCCGCCAAAGGCTCATCGAACACTTCACCATAGCAGGCGGTTAGCAGACGGAGCTTCAATAAGGAAGCGGGAAGGACATCAAGAAGATCCCAACAACGGTCCAGAACTTCCTGAATGTGTTGCTGTTTTTCACCATAATCGATGAAGGAGGCATTGTAACCCATCAGGAGAGCTAAGCAGACATGGGCCTGTTCTTCAAGGGTGGAGCCTTTGGCACCGGAGTCATACAAAGCGGTGGTCAAACGGTAAACCTCACTGTTACGACGGGACAAATCATCACTATAGATGGGACTATCGTCCATACCCAAATACATCAGTTCATGCGCAGCGCGCTGAAGAGAGGCGGCTTCTTCGGAAAGAGTCATACTATTTTAGGAATTTGAATTATTTAATTACTTCTATCAGATCCGGATGGATGGACGCCATGGCAACAGCGATGACACCCTGGATTTTTATGACCAGACGACGATCACGGGCACCCTTCACTTTCAGAAAAATGCCTTCCTGACCCTCGAAGTCACCACCCGTGACACGGACTTTAGTGCCTTTGGACAAATTCAATTCATCAGGACGGAAGTAAAGGAGCTGCTCATGGTAAGTACCGGCCACGGCAATGAAACGTTGCATCTCTTGATCGGGGATGATTATCTTCTGACCGCTTCGGGTATCGGTGATATACTGCAAATAAGCAACCATGGACTTGACACGTTTCACTTCGGAAGGACAAGCATGAACAAAAATCAAATTGTAGATGACGGGAACCAGGACACGGACTTTTTTCCCGTTTTTGATGCTTATTTTATATTGCATGGGAACGAAATAGTCGATATGTTCCTTCGCAAACAGTCGCATGGCATCAGGCTCTCTACGGTAGGTGGCACGCATGGCATACCAGACTTCGGTCTCTTTATCCGCTTCCATTTTTCTATGAGTAGTTCAAAAAAGGGTGTTCTTTTGGGGCTTTGAATATCTAATACACTATTGATATTCAATCACTTGCGACGCATTCGTGTAATATACAGCAATATTTGCATCTCTCTTTTCTAATAGTTTTCTGTAGTTGTTCATTAACTGACAGATAAAATACTATAAACGAGTCAGTTGAAAGCAAAAAGCGTTTCAATAGACGTTCGTTTAATGAAACACCAATTTGGGGAGATTTACGGCTGGGCATTCTTACAGAATAATGCATCAAATAACTAATTTTATCAATTACATAAACCGCTGAATATAAAGAATCTGCACCTTTAACTTTCAAAAACAAAAAAATATTTATAAGAATATTTTGTTATTCCAGATATACGTTTTAACTTTGTGCCATTAAACGAACGTCTATTGAAACACTTTTATAATTTCATCGACACCACATTAGCATTTACGGATTCTCCCCCCTCTTTATACTATTTTCCCTATAATAATGTACGCACGTGCTACACGCGCACAGACGCGTATTTTCTTCTTTTTTTAAAAGAAAAATCCCCGTGTATTAAATAGAGGGTAGGGTACCCTACCCTCTATTTAATACACGGGGATATATTTTATAAATATTGAAGTTTTTCTCATAAAACTTGTATTCCATGCTAATAACCATTAATTTCGCATCGTAAATATTAATTTATGTTTTATTTTAAAACCATTATTAGACATTTATGATTAAAACTACAAATTTTAAAAAGTGACGGTAATAGATGGAAAAGTGTCCATTATTATCACAGAAGGAACGGAGATCGATACGGAACGTTTAGTTGCAAGCGTGAAACTGGCATTATCGGAAAAAATACCGATAGAAGATCAGAAAGAGAACATCTTAGAGGCATTTGCCAGGCAAGCGCATGAACAGAAAAAAAAGGATAAGAATCAGAATGTAAGAAAAATAGCAAGGATATTATCGTTGTTTTTCAAGTTCCCGAAAACAAAAGGGAAAGGCAATCTGAAAGAAGAAAGTGCCGAGGCGGAAATCTATAAATCCATCCGGGACATAGCCGAAGCGGAGGAAGAGGCACTCAACGATCCGAAACAATAAAAAGTTAAAAACAACCTTGGAAGATTAGGCTTTTTCACCGGAAAAGTCTAATCTTTTTTTTGAAATCTACTGTTTACCTTTGTACCGCTCAAGACAAACAAACATTGGGCACAAACAAACAGCTTAAAAAAAACGAATACCATGAAAGACATCACAATCACCACCTACAACGGTTACAGCACCGTGGCAGGAGAAACCACCCTCACGCAAGTGATAAAAGAGATACGGGAAGGGAAAAACCTGGCAATCGTACAACGGATAGAAAAGCTTGTACACCAAGGTGAGACGGAGAAAGCGGACCGGACAAAGAAGCAGCTACCCTACCTCACACTGACGGCCAATTACCACCAGGAGAGGTTAGCGTACAGTATCAAAAACTACAACCCGGTGATCACCATCGATATAGACAAACTGAAAGACGAGCAGATAGGCCCCCTACGCGAACGCATTGAAAGCGATCCGGACGTACTGGCGGATTTTCTCACTCCCAAACGACATGGATTCAAGGTATTTGTATACCTGCAATCGGCATGGGCCTGCAAAATGAGAAAGGCAACATTCTCAACCCGGGAGATCACATACGAGCAGTTGGAATATTACCACGCACAGATGTACAAGGCATGTCAGGAACACATTGAAATGCGGTTGGGAATACCCGTGGACAAAAGCGGAAAGGACATCGGACGGGGCTTCTTCACATCGTTCGATACGCAGGCTTATCTGAACACAGAGCTGATGGAAAAGATAGAGATGGTAGAAACGAGCATTATTCCTCCGGAAAAGAAGGAGAAAAAGCCCGGAAGGAAAAAGGAAAAGAGTAAAGGGCAGGCTTCTGAAGACGGAGAAACGGGCACAGTAGAACCCTGGGAGAAGTTAGAGTACAGAAAGGCATTACAAACCACCCGCCGCTCGGAGAAGTTCGAACCGGGAAACAGAAACACTTTTCTCTACACCTTAGGCAACCGATGCTACAAGAAGGGATTGAGCGAGAAAAGCGTTCAGCAGTTGGTACGGCAGGATTTCGCAGAGGCAGAGATAGATATAGCCACCCCCATACACAACGCATACCTCTATACGAACAAGACCGAAGAGGCGGAAAAGAAAAAGGAGGATAAGAAACCGGTCATCACCCAGGTACTGGAATATCTGGAGGCACATTATGACATACGCAGAAATACGATATTGGAACGGTTGGAGTTTATCGATTTTGAGGAGAATGCGTCCGGGATGAAAGGAAAATACCGGCCACTGAGAAACAAGGACTACAACTCGATATTCGTAAACCTCCAAATGGCGGGCATATCCTGTTTCCAGAACTATCTCAAAGCGGTGATAGACTCGAATTACGCGAAGAACTTCAACCCGTTTGAGAGTTATTTCTACGGACTGAAACCCTGGGACAGGACTACGGACTACATCGGACAGTTAGCGGATACGGTGAAAACAAAGGACACGGACTTCTGGAAGGAGAGCCTGAGAAGATGGATCGTGGGTATGGTGGCGTGTGCACTGAAGGAGGAGGCGGTGAACCAGTATGTGCTCATTCTATACAGCGAACAGGGAAAAGGAAAGAGCACCTGGATCAGGAAGTTGCTGCCACCCGAACTCGCAGAATATTACCGTAACGGGATGATAGACCCGGGAAACAAGGATGACCTGCTACTGCTGTCCAACCGGTTGCTCATCAACATGGAGGAGTTTGAAGGGGCGAAACAGGGAGACATAGCGGCATTGAAACGGATCATCACACAGGAGAGCGTGACGGAGCGGAAGGTGTACGACGTACAGGCGGAACGGTACACCCGCAGGGCATCGTTCATTGCCAGCACCAACAACCGACAGTGCATGCAGGACATGGGAGGAAACCGCAGGTTTCTGCTATCCGTACTCACGGAGATTGATTTCCACACACCGGTAGACTATGAAGGGGTATATGCACAGGCAATATATCTCTTACAGAACGGATACCGGTACTGGTACGAGGGAGATGAAATTACAGGACTGAACAAACGGAACGAACAGCACCGCATGAAGGAGCCGGTGGAGGAGAATCTGTACGTCTATTACCGGGCGGCTACCCCCACGGACATTGAGGTGAAATGGAGGCCGGCGGCAGCACTGATGGGAACCATCAGTTTGTACGGACGCATACAGGCGAACAGGCAGACACAGCAGGTACTGGTACAGGTGTTGGAAAGGGACGGATTCCCTAAAAGGATGAACGAAAGCGGAATAACGGAATACGCGGTGATAGAGTTCACACCCGATCAGGTGAGTGCGAACAGCAGGAGAGTTGAAGAAAAGGGAGAAGGGAGAATGGAGAAGGGAGAAGGAAAGGGAGAGAGACAGGAGGAGCTACCGTTTTGAGGAAGGGGATTCACCACAGAGTAACACGGAGTTTCACTGAGTTTTTATTATCCGGATAAAACGCAGATTAACGCAAATGATCACAGATTAAAATCCTGTTATTCTTTATCTTATACCTGTTTTTCTTTGCGAAAATCTGTGTTAATCTGCGTTTCAATTAGATAAGTATACATATCATGCCCCGTAACGTATATTCTAATGTAGCATGGAATATATTGTCACGGGGCATAATATATTAGGGCGTTTTATTTACAAATATTTTATCAGGGGGTATCGAGGTAGCGGACGATCAGGCTGACCTGACGGCGGGTATAGGAGTGGTCGTTCTTCCCTTCCCCACCCTGATAAAGGAGGCTATGGAGCTCTTTGTTCTTACGGATCCAACCCCGGAGCTTACACATGGCATAGGGAATGGGAAGGTTAGGGTGATACAGATGGGCAAGGTCGGCTTTGAGGTAGGACTTGACGACAAACTTCGTCTCTTCTTCATTTTCATTCATTACAATATGCTTTTTAGTTGTTTTTTCGTTCTTCAAATATAACAAATATTACGGACATCAGCAAGCTTATAACACAATATAAACAACTATGAATCAAAGTATTTGCAATACAGAATAATCTACAAAAAAGTACGTTCACCCACTCTTATGGAAGAGGTTATCTTTGTCACATCGGAAAGGAAAAGAAGCGCTGTTTCCTACCGGTAAATCAAATTTTAAAACTAAAAAATCATGGGAGTACCTTTTAAAAAGATTGCAAGAAAAGACCCGAGAAAGGCGGATGCGGTGGAGAAGTTCTACCCGCAATTGGTGACCACGGGGCCCAATGCGGATCTGGACGCAGTAGCGTTCAAAATGAAAGAGAAGAGTTCGCTTACATTAGGAGACATACAGAGTGTGTTGACCAACTTCGTAGAGGCGATGAGGGAAGTGTTGTACAGCGGACAGTCAGTCAATATCAAGAACTTCGGCGTGTTCAGCCTCTCGGCACGGACCTTAGGGACGGAAGATGTAAAAGAGTGCACCGCCAAGAACATCAAAGCGGTGAAAATAAATTTCCGACCTTCAACCAGTATCCGACCGGATATTACAACCACACGCGCCGGAGAGAAAATAGACTTCTATGACTTGGAAGCCTTGCTGAAGAAGAAAGAGGAAGAAGGAGGCGAAGGAGAGGGAGAAGACCCTTCGGTTTAATGGAAAATTGAAAGTTGAAAATTGAAAATGGCTATGCAGTGTAAAAGCAATGATCAATTAAGAAAAGAGTGCTTAGAAAATTAAGAAAGCAGGTATAATGCAACTACACTGCGCAGCCAATTTTCAACTTTCAACTTTCAATTTTCAATTAATTAAGTTCTTCTCATTTTCAATTTTCAACTTTCAATTTTCAATTAAATAAGTATGAAGAAATCAATCTGGGATAAAATCCTAAAAATTGTGATAGCAGTAGCTTCGGCTGTGTTAGGAGCGTTAGGGGCAAATGCGATGAACATATAAGTTCGGAAGGCATGAAAATGCGACAGGTTCGCAGATCGTTTTAAATTGAAGGCTGCACAGTAGAAGATACTGTACAGCCTTCATTTTTGTTTAGTTCTTGTTCAAATATTCCTCTTTATAGATTACAAATCACTGTATCCGACTTATCTCCAGATAATCCAGATTGCAATCATTGGCATCTTCCCTGCCATGAGACATATTAGAATCAAATCCTTTTCCTTCCGGATTGAGTCGTAAACTGACCACATGACGTCCGGCTTTCAAATTCTTCAATATATAATTTGACCTCGTCCATTTGTTCCAATCACCTGTAGCTTCCAGAATAAATGTCCCGGAATCAACATTATCGACAAAGACAGAACGGATGGTACAGTAGGTTCCATCCGGACCGTGCCCGTTAGCGCCGGAAAGGACAAGAGCATAATCACCATCAGCAGGAACATCAATTGTAAAGGCCACATCTGCCGGTTTAGTATATAAGTCCACTACAAATCCCTTCCCGGAATAGCCGGGATGAACATTACTGAATGTTCCCTTCGATACAGCATCTTCCGCTTCAAAAACTTCCCGCCAGTCAGTTTTAATCACCGGATTGGAACAGTCGGACTTAAAACCCCGTTTGTCCACCGAATACACAGAATAAAAACCGGCAGGTTCCCGGCTAAGATCATATGGGAACGTTATTTCTTTATCTTCTATCTTTGTGCCACACAAGAAATAACGCAAGCCGGATTCTACCGGACAGTTAATAATCTGTCCTTTTTGTTCCAGTACAGGTTCTATCGGTGACCAATCCTCACGAGGTCCCGGCTGAACCAGATTCATTTTATCACTTGCGTGTGCTGCTGTCATCACAATATCAATTGTATAGTCTCCCTGTGCCGTTGCAGGCAACAGATAAGGTAATTTTTGGTCTTGTCCGTTCACTGTAATTTTTTTGACTGTATTCCCTTTTCCGGTAATATTGATATTCAGTACTGCATCCCGATAACGGAAGTTCTCCAATGAAATTTTACCGGCCACAAGATCGGGTACTACCGGAGTAAAAGTAATCCCTTCTTCTTCCATGGTCATGCCAAACAATACACGGTATACCATACTGATATAAGATGCCACCGACCACAACTGACGGGAAGAATTCAATGCCGTACCGCAATCATAACCCGTATCATAAGTCATATTCTCTTTGTGAGTCAAAAATAATGCACCGGCACGAACCAATGATTTTATCATATGTTCCACTACTTTCGTATTTTTCACATCACGGGCGGCATACATATAAGGGGTTTCCCAAACCGGCCATACACTCTTGTTATGATAAGAAAAGTCATCTGGAATACTCGGATATAGTACGGCAGCTCCATAAGGATAAAGCGGAAAGTTCTCTACCATTTGTATACTCTGCCCGGTAGTCGCTATATCCAATACAGCTGCCAGACCATTGGACATCACCCCTACTCTTTGAGTCGGCCTGTAACCCAGGTATTCCGGATAAAGATAGCAAGTATAGCATCCTTGTTTTTCATCCCAAAAGTGCTTATTTATATTCTCCTTCAAAAGACCGGAATATTTCTCCCACATAGCAATCTCTTCTGCCGGTTTCTGAATAATACGCCCTGCAGTTCCAAGAAATTGATAAAAGAATTTATGTAATGCATTAGTTCCACTGGAAAAAGAATCAGCAATCACAGAATTTATAAACCAGTTGGGATAGGTATGTGTACGCCAGTCCATCGAACAGGTTTCTCCTTTAAACAAGCCAACATTGGCATCAAATGCCACATGGATGTCTTTCAACGCCGTGTATTTCAGACCATCGTATACAGATTCCAACCAGCTCTTATCACCTGTGTACAAATAATATTCCCAGGCGGCCATTGCCCACACGACACGATCGGTAGAAATAGGCCAAGATCCGCCACTACCTGTATCCTGAAGTGCTTCTTTCGGATTTTGTAAAGTCTGTTTTTCTAATGTCTTACGCGAGACCTCCGGCAGTATCCAGGCATAAGAGAAATAGATACTGTACACAGCATCACGTGTCCATGTATCGGGCCATAAAGCGCCTGCCATAAACGTACTGTCCGTGCGGATATCAAGCTGCATCTCTTCCAGGGCCATATTATAAAGGGCTACCAACATACGGTTGTTTTCAGCTGTAAACCGAGGAAATGTAGAAATATCTTTTTGTAACTTCCAACGATTTTCTCCATGATAATTCGACTCTATTTCCGTATCAGAAATAGCAACAGCTTCTCTTGTCCCAAGGAAAGAAGCATCAATCACTTCCTCCGGAGTTATCATAAAAGAAAGGTCTGTACCTTTTTCACGTACAATATTCCAATGTGATTTAAAGTCTTTTACACGATCGGAAGCTCCCATTGTAATTCCATCTCCCCGACGCATCAGATGTAAATCCCGTGAAGTAGCCTTGTTCTCAAGTGTATACCAACCGCAGTTCTTCTGAGTCAAAAAATCAAATCCACCATATTTCCATTTCAGGTTTTCTTGTCCCTTACCATCAGAAGCTACACACACAACCTCTTCTCCGTCAAACTGCAGGTATTTCCCGCTTTTCTTATTCTTGATCAGAAACTCTTCTCCGGGAGTACTTTCAATAATCCAAAAGAAATCATCTCCTGAGGGCTCGGCAGCGAAACAAAAAGTTCCCTCTTTCTCGCCTAAGTACTCTCCGGTATCACGATTCTGTAAGCTCCACTCGGAATAGACTCTATCATTACGACAGGAAACCAAAGACAATAATACAATCAGACTAAAACATAAATGTAATTTCATATAAGTAGTACTTCAAATTTAATTCATACTATGACAACCTATCATTGAAACGCAGATTATCGCAAATTCACGCAAAAAATATCGTCTCTCAAGTACAGCAAACCTTCTAATTTGCGAAAATCTGCGATCATTTGCGTTTTAATAAAATGTTCATTTAATGAGGATACAGTACTTAAAGGAATTATTTTATAATCAATTTTTTAGTAACCACATTATTTCCGCATTCTACACGAACGAAATAATGTCCGCTGCTCCAACCATCCACTGGTATGTCTGTGGTAGGACCTGCAACAATCGTTCTAACCAGTTGTCCGGTCACGTTATAAACAGAGATCCGATTATTATCAGAATTCGTCTTTACGGCAAACGAAGCATCTTTTTCAACGATTACAGGATAAACAGATACAGCCTCTTCCTGCTTTTCCGTACTTACGCCTGTCCCACTTCCCTTACCAAGTTTTACACCACGTACACAGGTCGGCTTAATCCCGGCAGGCATAAAAAAGGTTTCATCAAAAGAACCACGACCACTTTTACTATATCCGTTATTCTCAGGTTTAGTAGCCGGATTACGAAGGTTAACATTTACTTCTTCGTCGTTCACCGAACAGATTGCCATATCATCATATCCGTCACCATTAAAATCTAACAATAAAGGAATGTCATTTTTAGTTCCAAACTGCATATTCGTAATATCCTGATTTGCAAAATCCGGAGTTTTATATTCTGTAGCAGAAGGAGTAAAAGAGCATAGCCAATTTCCTTTATCATATAAAACGACATCTGCCTGTCCATCATTATTCATATCTCCAGCCAACAAATAATCGTTTTCCGTAATACCAAAAGCAAGATTTACATCCGGAGCCATTGCCATAAAATGTATAAGCCACCAAAGTCCGTACTCATTGTCACGGCGAATAGCAACATCACCCACGCCGTCACCGTTGAAATCTGCCGAGAGTGCTTTATCTCCTACTGCCATTCCATACACAACTTCCTGCGGATCAATAAAATTATTATTTCCATCGTTATAATAGAATCGCCAATGAATAAGCTGGTCTACCGAACAGGAACGGTCTACCTCGCATAAATCAAAATAACCGTCGCCATTGGCATCATATACAAAGACTTCGGATATCTGCAAATCTTTAGTCTGCGTAGGAACCGTAAGGTCAATCTTTCCATCCAAATCGAAATCGAACTGATAACCTGCCCCGTAAGACCAATACACGATACCATCGGATTTTTGAGCATACATAAAAACAGCCATCAAACAGGCCAGAGTTGCAAGTATTAACTTTTTCATAACCATTAAATTTAAATTATACAATAGTAATTCATCAACATTTATTTAAAACTTTACCGAAGTACAACTGAAGAATATAAAGAGTAAAGACCCTTCTCTTCAGTATCATTAATAGTCAGCAGATAAGCCCCCTTCGGTAATGGAGGAATGCTGCAAGAGAGTATCCCGTTATTAAACCGGAGTCTGTCTTCATAACAGATACGGCCTCCCATATCCATTAACCGGATTTCACAAAGATGTTCCTGTTGCATTCCACCAGATACAATCATCAGAGAACCTTCGTCAGTAAAACAGATTTTTATTTCATCTTTTTCCTTAAAAGAATCAATTCCTGTATACCCGTCAGACATGAAAATCAAATTATCATAGTCGGCACTATTCCTGTCTACCGGTCCCATGAAAACAGATATTACAATAGCATCCGCCCAATCTTCTCCCCACAATCCGATGAGGTCTTGCTGAATATTCCTTTCATATTCCACCCATTCGCCGTCTTTGGGCTTTACGGGTGTCAATGTAAGGTAAGCCAATCCCGGTTGAGAATATCCTACCCGATAGAATATGTCTTTCGTTTCCCATACAGGAGAACTGGCAGACGGTTTTATCAGACGGAAACCAAACCAACAAGCCGTGGTGTTGTGAGAACGAATCGCTATTTTAAAGCGGTTGAATTGATCAATAGGTACACGTATGGCACCATCCGAAGTGGTGGTGAAACGAATCATTCCCGGAGTTACCTGCAATGCCCTCTCACCTGTAAATGCATCCGTTATCCTATCGGCATGAGATACATTACCGTTATAATCATTGGATACGATGAGAGGTTCCTGATCATCAAGAACTGTAATAGCACTGACTTTTCCGGAGCGTAGGGTTTCTCCTTTGGCATCGTATTGGAAAGGAAACAGATCAAATGTAACAGCTTCTTTTCCGGGTTCCTGAGGCATTCCAACCGTATTGTTCAGATTCAGTACCAAGGTGGCAAATGTATCCAATGAAGGGAGTGACACCCGTATTTTAGTACCTTCCCGGGTATAATCCACTTTCCGGCTTTCTTCCAAAGTAATGCAATAAAGATCTGTCGGAGTCACATTGTCCGGCAGTGTAAAAGATACCTCTACTGTTTTTGTCTGAGGGGCTGCATTAACTGCATCCCAACGCAAATCTATTGTAGAACCATAATTTACCAAATCGACAATCAAAGCATCCATCCGGCGAGTTCGTTTGTCCCAGCGTCTCTTTAATTTGGCATAGATACCGGTGGCATTACTCAATGATAAATCCGAATAATTATAATCGGCAATCACATAGGCATGGTTGGAATAATACAGATAGGCTCCGTAAGCTTCTGTAAACTTATTCCAGCTGGCTATCCGTTCGAGTACTTCCACCGGATAATTTACAGCATGGAAAGGTACGGGATCTGTAAAGCTTGCCACTCCGTCTACGACCTGTGCAGCCGGATAACCACCGGCAGAAAGGCAGGTAGCAAATTGATAATCGATATTCTGTTTGGGCCAGCCAGTCGTTAAATTCATCTCAGCAGGCGGATAAAAATTGGCAAATACAGGCTTATCCGGATAACGTGATTTTGCTTCATAAATATCACGGTAGAGGTCTGTATATTTGGTTCCCGTACCAAAAGGCCAAAGCTCCATAAACTGATGGTTGGCTACGGCTCCCGTAGTATAATGGGGAATGTTTCCACTTGTAGAAGGTAGTTGTAAAGCCGTCGTAGTGACATCTGTACGTACCTCTTTCACTGCCAAATCCAAACGATTAACCAATGGAGCCATTTCGGATGAAAAGTTACAAGCAGCAGAAGTTCCGTCACAAACATAGTTCTCAGGTAAGCCATACCAATCCCAACGATATCCGTCCCAATTATACTCCTTCTGCGCCTTCACAGCCTGAGATACAAAATAATCATTGAAATTTTTAAAAGTCTCCCCTCCTATTGTATAGGAGGCATCGACTGATTCGTTGGTAGACATCAAGTAAAGATAAGAGTTGCCATAAGTAATGAAACTGCGGTCAGCTACATTCCGCATAGCCCAATCGGGATAATTATGAGCGAAAGCCGGAGTGGCGGCATATATACCGGTATAGCAAACAGAACGTCCTCCGATACTACGGAATTTCTCTATTTTCTTTTTCATTGTCTCTTTGCTTGTCCAAAGGCGATCGTCTCCTACATAGGTGTTCCACGTTTCCGTTTGAGGAGCAATTTCTTCGTGAGCTCTCATCCAGGGATGATACTCCAATGTATTAATTCCTACAGCTTCCAGATTATGAGCCCATTTATCCACATTCAAAGAATTATCAAAAATACAGGTCCACCCGTGACGGAGATTCACCTCCCGCCCTGTTTCTTCAAAGATAGCCAAAGGCAAAGCCACAGGACGTGAATTATCCATATCAGCAGACATGACAGCAAGAACACCCGTTAGCGGTACCATTACAGTACTATCGACAGTACCATACCCTTTTGAATCGGCATAATGTTCATAACGAGGCTTGTCTGCCGACCAATAATTAATAAGGACCTGTCCGGTAGAAGGACGATAAAGAGCCATATCGGTATAGCCGTCGCCATTAAAATCACCGGTAAAAGGAATATCTTCTGTTGTACCGAACACTACTCCGTTAATAGCCAAAGGCATATCGAATTCAGGATAACCGGTCAAAGAAGAGAACGCAACATACCAGGTTCCCGTAGAAGGACGATAAACAGCAAGGTCATCTACCCCATCACCGTTAAAATCACCGGATAAAGGGATATCTCCGGGTAATCCGAATTGACCTCTGGCATCGACATTCCCCTCACAAGGGGAAAAGTCGATATACCAGGTGGCCAGTCCTCCGGCTCCGGAACGCATAACGGCAATATCAGTCTTTCCATCACCATTAAAGTCACCAGTCACGTACTTATCGGTAGCACTGATGCCAAAACTTACCGAAGGGCTTGTTATCCAATCTTTTTTACCATCATTTATTTTCCATACCCATTTTATATTTTCACCGCTAATCTCTACCTCACAAATATCTACCAACCCATCGCCATTATAATCGCCCACACAAGCTCCCCCTATAAAAGCAGCATCCACCGTTTGAGTAATATGAGACTGATTGCCGATATCATAACTCCATCCCGATTGTGTCCTGTAAATCAAATCGTCGTGCGCATTCATCCAGGAAGCGAGAAATCCAAAGACAACTAACAATAGAAATTTCTTTTTCATACTTTTTCTGATTCAAATTAATATCCGGGATTATTCGGTCTCAAATTGGGGTTGGCATCAATATCATCCATTGGAACAGGCAATAACAGATGTTTGGGAGTAGTGAAATTGGTTTTGCCTATACTATGAAAGAAATTTTTTGCATACTCTCCGTTTTCATCATAACGAATCAAATCGAACCAACGGTGACCGCCTTCAAAAGCCAATTCCATACGACGCTCGTGACGAATGATTTCACGCAACTCTGCCTGGTCTTCGGTAGTAACATTAGGTAATCCCGCCCTGACACGAACACGATTCAACGGCCCTCCTTCTTCATAAGAAGCAGCAGGAGCACATGCCTCTTCGGTATGCCCGGTTTCATTCAAAGCTTCGGCATACATCAGCAACACATCGGCATAACGCAATACGGGAAAGTTCAAAGGACTATCCATTGCACGGTCCTGCCCAATATCTTCACACAAGAATTTCTTCACATTATGTCCGGTTTGAGAAACCGAAGGGTTATAGGCCCATCCTTTATACTGGTCGCCCTGACACCAGACAGATACTACCTTACGCAAATCTCCGGCTTCATATGAATTCACAAATTCCGGGTAAACGGCAAACCAGCCAAAGTTTCCCCATCTGCCACCAATGGCTACCGGAGCCAAAGGAGCCATATAGTCATTGTGCCAAGCTCCCTGTCCAAGTATGTCAAATTCGGAATAGGTAGTTATATCTTTTTCGTACTGTACCTCAAACAAGCTTTCGGGGCCATTCTCACGCAAATAATCAAAGTTCCAATCGTACCTTCTGTTTAATGAATACACATTCAAAGCATTCAATTCTTCGATGGCCTGAATGGTATCATCATATCTTTTCAGCGTAAGATAAACCTTTGCCAATAATCCTAAAGAAGCACCTTTGGTAGCACGACCAATGTCGGAAGATTGTTCATATTGCACAGGCAGCATGGTAGAAGCATCTTTCAAATCCTGTATAATCAGTTCATAAACCTTTTCTTTGGGTGTACGATGAACCTGTAAGTCGTCTCCTGCTGTCTGCTGAGTCTTAATCAGCGGAACATCTCCAAACAAACGTACCAGATTGAAATAATACAGAGCACGAAGGAAATGTGCTTCTCCCTTATATTGAGTAATCTTATCCGGACTTACATGGACAGCATCATCTATGTTATTCAAAATCCAGTTCGTACGACTGATGCCTGCCCAAGGGCCCCGCCATAATTCTTTTGCACCAGAGTTATCACTGGTAGTTATAAAATTGGCAAGTTGGGTAGTTTCCAACCCATTGCCTCCCGCTTCATTGCCTACACTACCCTCTCCGGCCACAATATCCAGTGTCCACATACGGAGATTGTACATATACGAACTTTGCAGACGCTGGTACATGGAGTTGACTCCACTTTCTATTTCTTCTGCCGTACCTTTCTCGAAGAAATTATCGGTAATAATCTGGTCACTGGGTAATATTTCCAGCTTATCCATACAACTCTGACTACAGAGTGACAGTCCTAAAAAGGCGAATATATAAATATACTTTTTCATGGCTTTATCATATTAGAATTTAACGGATACACCAAACATATAGGTACGGGCGGAAGGATAAACTCCATAGTCCAGTCCACTTAATCCGACTTCCGGATCCAATCCTGAATAGTTGGTTATAGTACAGAGATTATCGAAGCTAACATAAAGGCGTAACGCTTTTACTTTTGCCCTGTTTGTCCAGTTTTCCGGAAGCGTATAACCGAATGTCAGATTTTTGAGCTTTGCATAAGAACCATTTTCCAGCCAACGGGTAGAAGCTCGTGAGTTATTATTCGGGTCGGCATATATGGCACGTGGCATAGAACTGCTGGTTCCCTCACCCGTCCATCTCTCTAAAGTAGATGCCAGTTGGTTATAGGTACTGTTCATACTCTCATGGCTGGCTCTCACACCATTCCAGACCTGATTGCCCAAAGCACCCTGAAAGAAAATACTCAAATCAAAATTTTTATAACTGAACGTGTTATTGAAACCAAAAATACAATCCGGAGACGGATTACCGATAACCGTACGGTCCAGATCATTAATTTCACCGTTTCCATCCACATCAACAAACCACATATCACCGGGAGAGGTGTTTTTATAAGGGTTGTGAGACGCTTTGTCCGCTGCACGATTTTCCATTACAGGCCCGGTGAACACTTCATCAAGTGTCTGGTATACTCCTCCCAGTTTGTAGCCATAGAAAGAGTTTATAGGTTGTCCTTCCCGAATAAGGCTTACACCGTTCAAAATTTCAGGACCGCCAATAGAGACAACTTCATTATGGTTGAAGCTCATATTAAGATTGGTCTCCCACTTAAACTCTCCTACAAAGTTCTTTGTATTGATGGTAAATTCAAAACCCCGATTCAGTACCTTACCTATATTTACCGGTGGCCAATCTGCCTGTTCCAAGGAAGTACCACTTGTTTGGGGAACCGGTTTTTTAGTTAACATATCACGTGTGTTTTTCACATAAAAATCAAGATTTGCAACAATACGGTTCTTTAAAAAACCAATGTCAACACCCACATTATACTGTTCTACAGCTTCCCATTTTACTGACGGGTTGGATAAAAGATAAGGATATATCAAATTTACCAGATTTGATTCGAAACCACGTTGAGAACCAAAATTGTAAACTCCGTTCACGCTCAGCTTATCGGCAAAAGCATAAGCACCGATATTCTGATTACCTGTCTGTCCGTAACCGACTCTGAGTTTCAGTTGAGAGATGGGCTTCACAGATTGCATAAAAGATTCGTTACCAATATTCCATGCGGCAGCAAAGGAGGGAAAGTAACCAAAGCGATTGTCTTTACCGAATTTCGACGAACCGTCTGCCCGGAAAGTTGCTGTTACTAAATAACGGTCATCATACGAATAATGTAAACGTGCCATGTACGACATCAACGCCCAGCGCAATGAATTACCTCCTACATCAGTCGCTTTAGTTGCATTATCCAGTTCCGTAGTCAGTTCGCTGGCACGCCCGGAACCAGAAGCAGATACACTCTCTTTTTTGTATTCCTGATAAGAAGTACCTACCATGGCATTTATCCGGTGTTTCCCGAAAGACTTATCATAATTCAAAGTATTGTCCCACAAATACAACTGTTCATAAGCAGAAGAAACAGTTTGCATGGTATTCTTCGATTCATTCATTCCCCATTTGTACTTAGGAATATACGAATTATTATAATCATACCCTAACTCAGCTCCTCCTGTGGTTTTGAACTTCAGTCCTTTTATAATTTCCCACTCAAGAGAAATATTGGATAACATACGGAATCCTTTCATCCGATAATTTTGCTCATTGATAATAGCCACCGGATTTAGTGCATTTCCATTCCATTCTGCATTGCCGGTAGGGCCGGCATATTCACCATTTTCATCCTGAATCGGAATAGAAGGCAAAATACGCATTGCATTTTGAATAACTGTGCCGACCGGTTGAGTACGACGATTCTCCGCACTCAGGTTTACGTTTGCTCTTACCGTTACATTCGATACAATTTTAGAGGATATATTCGATTGCAGACTCAAACGATTATAAGACGAATTCTTCATAATACCATCCTGCGTATAATAGCCCAATGAGGTAGCATGGCTTATCTTCTGATTTCCACCTAACATGGAAAGATTTACCTTTTGCATGGGTGCAGTACGGAAAATGGCATCCATCCAGTCGGTACCCGTTCCTAACGATTCCGGATCGGAGAAAGCCGGATTTAAAGAATATTCAGGTCCGGCATTAGTACGCATTTCGTTATGTAAAGCGGCATATTGTGATGCATTCAGCATGTCATATGTTTTTGCCGTATGTTGTATGCCGTAACTATAATCAAAATTAATTTCCGTATGCCCTTCCTGTGCTTGTTTAGTAGTAACCATCACTACGCCGTTGGCTCCCCGGGAACCGTAAATAGCCGTAGCCGAAGCATCTTTCAAAACATCGATAGATTCTACATCATTAGGATTCAGATACCACATACCGCCACTGACAGGTACCCCATCGATAACATACAAAGGAGATGCATCATTTATGGTACCAACTCCACGTATAAGAATAGAGACATCACCTCCCGGAGTTCCGGAATTTTGTACAACCTGTACCCCCGACATCTTTCCTGCAATAGCTTGCATCACATTAGAAGTAGCATTCTTAGTAATATCCTCTGTCCGGACTGAAGATACGGCTCCCGTAACGTCTTTCTTACGCATGGTTCCGTATCCTACTACCACTACCTCATCCAATGCTTCGACATCTTCCTGTAACACTACTTCAATAAAAGCCCTTCCTGACACATTTACTTCCGTAGTGACATATCCTATATACGAAATAACCAGAACAGGGTGTTGTCCTGTAATATTCAGTGTAAAGTTACCATACAAATCGGTAATGGTAGCATTATTAGTTCCCTTCTGGGAGATATTGGCAGCAATAACGGGTAATCCGTCCGGCCCTTTTACAATACCTTTTACTGTCTGTTGTTGCTGTGCCCCATTCATAATTCCGGTTTCAGTATTTGTATTCAGGTCTACTGTAACACCGGCATAAAGGGTAATGGGAGAAATAAGAAACATTGCAGTCCCTATAAGCAAAATATGCTTCATACGACTCTTACATAGATACTCTGTTTTCATATTCATTGTGTTTTCATTTATTATAGTCTATTTATATCCCGATCAATAAAAGAGTTTTGGTTAGCATCGAATGACGAATGTAAAAGTACGGATAAGCAACATACCTTCTTTCCGCCATTTTAGCTGATAATTATGATATCTTACCATAATAATCATTTCAAGGTCTGTTTATTGGTATTATTCCAATATTTTATTCTGTTTTTCTATTTCAGAAAGCGTGGTTTGCCACCTTTACGCCAATACTCCTCGATCTTTTCCAAAGAGATTCCTTTGGTTTCCGGAACATAGAAGTATCCCCATATCAAAGCTGCTAAAGCCACTACTGCATAAAACCAGAATGCACCGGCCGGATTTCCCAGATTCTCACCTTCCACATATATCTCGGTGCCACTGATAGTGAAAGCATGCACAATTTTGAAAAAAGTAAAAGATACAATACTATTAAAAAACCATACGGACAAAGAACCGATGGAGGAACCCAGCCCTCTGAGTTTCTGAGGAAATACTTCGGAAATGATAAGCCACCCCAACGGACCAATGCTGATAGCGAAAAAAGCCACATAGATAAAGACCAATGTGACGGACAACCATTTACCTGCATTGCCTAACGAAGCGGAGAAAGCGAAACAAATACCTAATAAAACCAGAGAAACCGTGATTCCTGTCAGACCAGTGAAAAAAAGTTTACGCCTTCCCAACCGATCTACAAAATACACAGAAACAATGGTAAAAAGCAGATTGACGGCTCCCACTCCCACAGAAGCCCAGATAGCAGAAACCGTACCGTTAAACCCAGCCATAAGAAATATTTTAGGGCTATAATAGATGACTGTATTAATTCCCACAAACTGTTGAAAAAACATAATGCCAATACAGATGATCACAGCATTGCGTAACCAGGGTTTAAACAATTCACGATACCCGGCTTTCTCCTCACGACTTTTGACTACTTCTCTCTTAATTGCTTCAAATGACTCGTCTCTCGATTCCGGACTCTCGATACGTGACAGAACGGCCAATCCTTCCGATTCTCTTCCACGACTCATCAGCCATCGCGGAGTTTCGGGCATGTATAGCATACCTACAAACAAAACAATAGCCGGGATAACTCCGACGTAAAACATCGGCCGCCAACAATCTATCTGACTTTCATCGGCAAAAAATAAATCGGAAAGATAAGAAACCAATACTCCTATCGTAACCATCAATTGAAACATCGAAACCAAAGCTCCCCGTTTTTTTGCAGGAGAGATTTCTGCAATATAAAGAGGTACGGCAAAAGAAGAAACTCCGATAGCTACACCCAGAAATAAACGTGAAGCAATCAGATGATAAACATCGGGAGCAAATCCGGACCATAAAGCGCCAATGGCAAAAATGACAGCGGATACCAATATTACTTTTTTACGTCCGAGCGTATCTGTAATCTTTCCACAAAAGAGTGCTCCTAAAATAGCACCACACAATCCGGAAGCCGTAATTATTTCAATCATACTATTATCGATTCCAAAATCTTTCTGGAAAAAAGGAATGGCTCCTGATATCACTCCGGTATCAAATCCAAACAACAGTCCACCTGTAGCAGCAACTACTGCTATGACATAAATAAGCTTACTATTATACTCTGTTTTCATGGTAGTTAAATTGGGTTATTTATTAATGTTTCTCTGTTTTATTAAGGTTCATAATTTTCCCATACTTCTTTTTTCAGTTCCGGACGGGGAACATATAAAAATGTATCCGGGTTCTTTTCAAAAGTTGTATAGATTGCTTCGCCTTTTACAATACCCAGCTCTGAATAACCGGCAGGAGATTTACATATCAGCTCCGACTTATCATACAATGGATTTGCCTGCCACTCTATCTCATTTTTATCGTTGAAAACGGGAAACCAGGCGATGCCTTTATGCTTACGGACTCCATCATATTCAAAACCATAATCACGATCACACCAGGCACCGAATGTCAATGGTTTATCCGGATTGGCACTAATAGTGGCATGTGCCCAGTATGGAGGTACAACCACAACATCACCGGGATGGGCATAAACGGCAAAGCAACGTCCGGGATTGTCTTCTGCAAACTCCTGCATATAAATAATAGCTTCACCCGACCATATCTCATAAACTTCCGGAGTAGACCAATGACTGAACTTTGAAACCCAATGAATGTGCCCCTGGCTACGTATCGGTTCTTTGCCTAATTTTCCGGCTGCATAGGTCACTACTCCATAAAGAAGATGCCTCTCTTTCAATAACTCTGCATGGATCTTTTTACCAACATCCATAGCAATGGCATACACTACTTCCGGACCCTCACAATCAGGATCGGATAAACTCTTGCGAATGTCTTTCAACAAACGATTCTCTACCTGAGGACCAAAAACATCGGCCCCATAAACGAACCCCATGGGGTTCGTTGTAGGTTCTATATTAAAACCCGGATTAAAAATCATATCAAAAAGCAGATTAAGGATTATGTTTGACAAAAGCTTTAATGGTAGCACATTGCTTTCCTTCAGATTCTCCGTAAGGACGGATCGTATACTCCTTCACAGATTCGGGAACTATAAAAGTTTCAGCATAATGAACCACAAAAGGCTCAAATTTTCCTGTCGGACTTTCTACAATAGCTTCTCTTCCTTCCACCAAATTAAGCACATTCACACTACCATCTGTCCGATGCAAAACAGGAACCGTAAACCAATGCCGGCGGGTTTCAATAAACTCATTTTCATGCAAACCGGTTCGCTCTTCTTTCCAGCCTTCCCCTTCAGCGATTCGTTCTATCCGATTGAATATTTCTTTTTTAACCCAAGATTCTGTACGATTCCACTGAATAACTTCCTGACCATGTTTTATATTGATAGGACGTGGACGACCATCCAATCCTAAACGTCCCCAATCCCAGAGTTTGAAAGTAAAAATATAAGGGGTTGCACTAATTTCAAGTACCATCCCGTTTGTTCCGGAACAATGTATCGTACCTGCCGGTATCAACAAATGATCGTGCTTCTTAACAGGATAATTACCCACATATTTCTCCGCATCAAAATGTCCGCTCTCCTGTGCCTCATTAAGGGCATTAATCATCTCTTGCGGATCAATACCTTCTTTCACACCCAGATAGACAGTAGCATCTTCTGCGGTATCCAGCATATAGTAACTCTCATCTTGTGTATAGTGCATACCAAATTTCTCTTGTATATATTGCGTCAGAGGATGTACCTGTAAACTCAGATTTCCCCCTCCCATCGTATCAAGAAAGTCAAAGCGGATAGGGAATTCATCGCCAAAACGTCCATATACCGGATTGCCCAGCAAACGTGCCGGATAAGCAAAAACAAGATCAATAGACGGTATTTCAAAACGAACGTCTCCAAAACTGAAATAAAGGCTGTTTTCTTCAGGAACACAATCAAAGCACCAGGCAAAATTAGGAACCTCGCGGTCCAGGTCACACACCTCTTTCATCCATTGTCCACCCCAAGGTCCCGGATCAAAAAAAGGAACTACCCGAAACGGCGTACGGGATGCTTTTTCCAATCCGTTCCATACTGCCTTTGCTGTCGCCATCTTAGGAGTACCAGCTATATTCGTATCGAGCACGTAATCCCATCTCTTCATCAATTTTTTCTTAAACCGGTCGCAGATACGCCAATCAACAAAAAAAGCACGTTTATACTGTAAAGAAGCACGTTCTTCTTTGTTTTCAACGCCAACGTTGGATACTTCATTACGACGGAAACGCATCTGTATTTCCCAACGGGCCATATCGGCATAAACCAACAAGTCGGATGTCGGCTGTATATAAGCAGCTCCAACTCCATAGACAAAAACAATACCTTCGGCAACGGCGGCAATCTCCGAACGGACGTCTTTCAACTTCTTTTCGTCAAAATAACAATCCATCGTCTGACGAGTCATATAACCAAATATTTCATCGTCTGTAATATCCTGTTTCAAAAGAGCATTTATCCTTTCCGATGATAACATAGCATCCTGCGAAAAGAACCAGTGAGAAGAAGGGAAAAAAGACTGTAAAGCCTCTACCACTTCATCATCCAACACCCCCTGATAACATTCCAGAACTACGATCTTTACTTTTTTATCAATTTGCAACAAGTCTTTATTCAAACAAGCGGAAATAGCTTCCCAACCCACCCGGCATTCTCCTTCCATACCCGGCACATTTACCACCGGATATTTATCATAATTAGATTTATCATTAAAATATCTGTTCATAGCATCTTTCTTTTTTTATTGTTGACAACGTACATGAAATTCCCAAAAGGGCCGCATTATCTCCTAATAAAGAAGTTGTTATCTCCACTTTATTTTCCGGGGCCCACACCAGACGATCAATCCGTTCTTTGAGATAAGGTAATATGATATCCGCACTACGCATAATGCCACCACCAATCACAACGATTTCCGGATCATAAGCATGAATATAATTGATGATGGCTGCCGCCCATACATCCATACAATCTTTACACAACAGAGTAGCTTCCGGCTCTCCCCGTCTCATCAGGTCAAACAAGGTCTTAAAATCATAAGAGGAAGCTTTTGCTTTATATTCACTGCTGATTTTGGGATGGGTACGAATTATTTCCGGCAGAAAGAAAGAAGAAGCCATTGCTTCTACACAACCAATATTACCACAGGTACAACGTCGTCCCCGATAATCCACAACGATGTGTCCTCCCAATGAACCAGCCTGATAATGAGTCCCCTTAATAATCCGTCCATCTAAAACAACTCCGGTACCAATACCTGTCCCGATAGTCATCATTACCATATTCCGGCTATTTTTCCCGGCCCCCATATACCATTCTCCGGCAAGTGCCAGACGAGCATCATTATCGATAATAAATGAGGTTCCCCAGTTCCTGTCAACCCAGGAAGGCAGATCTATGTCACAGGCATCATCGTATTTATCATTGGTAGAAGTAACTCTCTTTTCCTTCGGATTTACCATACCCGGAAATGCGAGCCCCATACCTGCAAGCTCTTCTCTCGGCACTTTCCATTTGCTCAACAGCCTGTTTATTACTCCTCCCATAGCAGGAAGATTACTATCCAGACTACCAGCTATGGCAGGAAATGAACTGAATTCAAGTATCTCATTTCCTTTTACCAAACCGATTTTAATGATGGTTCCTCCTAAATCTATTGCTATACAATACATTGCAAATCAGATTAAATGAGGAATACCATTTACTTCAATCAACCTTGCGGAAAATCCTTTCTCGGCAATTTCGGCATAATTGTGTCCTGCATCCGAAGGCCAACAAGCTGCAAATGAAAAAAGAGAACTTCCTACATTTGCCATCCGGTGGGCCACTCCTCCCGGAATATAATGCAAACTGCCGGGAAACACCCGCTCTGCCCATACATTGCGTTGTTCGTCCATGAGGATAAGCATTCCTTCTCCCGCTAAGCCCCAATAAAATTCTGCCCGGTCAATACTCGCATGATAATGTCCTTTCGTCATCATATACTCATTGCCGACTTTTCCCGGATACAAATAAGTAATACCGAAATACAATCCTCCCGGAGTCCCTTCCTTTTCGGGTAAAAAACTACTGACTTCGTAGGCAAGCTTGTCCTGAGGCATTTTTTCAAAAGCTTCCACATCGGCAAAGATGCCTTTTAAATCAGATAAATTCCGGGAAATTTTACAAACATCACGTCCAACTAAATTCTTATCGGTAAAGAACAGTTCAGGAAAGATAATTTTTTTATTTTCCATAATCACCTATATTTTAAGATTCCACATGTAATTCGATGGGAACAAAGGTAGGTGATAGACACAGGCGTCCTGTCTCCTATTTTCCCCGATAATTATGTTATCTTATCATTAATATAGGTATATAGATTTTAATTGATAATATTCCAGAATACAGAGTACGTATTAAATAGCCTTTTTGTTTTTTACACCATACTGTTTCTGGTACTCAGTGGGCAACATATTAACTGTCTTTTTGAATTGCTCGATAAAGTTAGACAGGTTATTAAATCCCACTTCCATACTCACGGTAGAGATTTTCATCTTACCTTCTATCAAGAGCCGCTTGGCATGCCCGATACGCATATCATTCAGATATTGTACAAAAGTTTTCTTTGTCCGTTCTTTAAAATAACGGCAGAAGGCAGTAGGGGTAAGTCCTACTAAACCGGCTACATCTTCAAGTTTTATCGGCTGATTAAAGTTTTTCACCAGATATTGGTATATCTTATTAAAACGTTCAAAATCGGAAGAATTGACTGACTGGGTAAAACCGACACTGGCAAGCAACTCATACTCATCCGTATTAGCCATCATTTCCAATAGAGTGATCAGATTGGTAACCCTCACTACCCCATTTGAATCAAAAGTATTACGGATAAAATCAGCAATACGCTCGCGTGCCGTTCCTGTGAACTTTATACCCCGGCGGGAACGTTCTATCAAACTCCGGATATGCATAAATTCCGGCAAGTTGATCATCACTCCTTCAAATAGCTCTTTACGGAAGTAAACACACAAACATACAGATCGCAATCCGGTTTCTTCTCCAAAAAACTCTTTGTTGTTTCTCCACTCATGAGGCAACTGAGGACCAATAATACAAACATCCCCTACCTCATAACTCTCTATATGATCACCCACAAAACGAGTGCCACTACCTTGCTCTATACACATAATCTCTATTTCGGGATGATAATGCCACGGAACAATAAAGTAAGGTAAATCCTCCCGATAGAAATTAATGTAATTCTCCACAGAAAACGGAAGTTCTTGATAAAGTGGTTTCATAGTAATACACAATTGGCTAAGTAATCATTCTAAATTATATGATATTATTATTGAAACGCAGAAACTCACAGATTCACGCAAAAAATATCATCGCTCAAGTATAGCACAGCCATTTAATCTGCGATCATTTGCGTTTCAATAAAACGCTGTCATAGTATGAACTAAATTTGAAATGCTACTTATTATTTAATTCAAAACTATAGATGGAGCAAATATAGACGATAAATGCATAAATACAGCCTTTAGCAAACAAAAAAAAGAATGAGATGTGTTAAAGAAGACACATCTCATTCATTATTTAAAGTATATATTTCAAATACATCATTTGACATATATACCGATGCAAACCGTACTAAAAGATAGACTTTGCAATACCCAATTCAAGACCACGTAACTCTGCCAGACCGCGGAGACGTCCCAGGCACGAATATCCAGGATTTGTCTTTTTCTTCAGATCATCAATCATCTGATGACCATGGTCAGGACGCATGGCAATAGAGCACTGGCGACGTTGCTGCAACTTCAACAGGTTCTTCATCACATTGTACATATCTACGTCTCCTTCCAGGTGATTGGCTTCATAGAAATTACCTTCAGCATCACGTTGTGTGCTACGCAGATGAACAAAGTTAACGCGATCACCCTGACGCTCCATAATTCCGGCAAGATCATTATCGGCACGCACACCGAAAGAACCAGTACATAGACAAAGACCATTTGATTCGTTAGGAACCGCTTCTATCAGTTTAACAAAATCCTCCTCCGTACTCATGATACGGGGTAAACCTAAAATAGGATAAGGAGGATCATCGGGATGAATCACCAGCTTCACTCCCACTTCATCGGCAACCGGAGCTATCTCTTTCAGGAAGAAGATAAGGTTGGAACGAAGTTTCTCGGCATCAATATCATTGTATCTGTCAAGAGCTTCCTGGAACTGCTCAACGGTGAAACTTTCTTCTGAACCCGGAAGGCCGGCAATCATATTACGAACGAGAAGTTTCTTATCGTCTTCATTCATCTGTTCGAAACGTGCTTTTGCCTTGGCTATCTCTTCATCTGTATAATCCTTTTCAGCATTGGGGCGTTTAAGGATGAACAGGTCAAAAGCTACAAAAGCCGCCTTTTCAAAACGAAGTGCTTTAGAACCATCGGGCATTGTATAGGCAAGATCAGTACGTGTCCAGTCAAGCACAGGCATGAAGTTGTAAGTAACGACCATAATACCGCATTGAGCCAGATTACGGATACTTTCTTTATAATTCTCAATATATTTCAGGTAATCACCGGTCTGGGTCTTAATATGTTCGTGCACAGGCACACTTTCAACGACCGACCAGGTAAGACCCACTTCCTCAATCATCTGCTTACGCTTCATGATTTCTTCTACTGTCCACACTTCTCCGTTAGGGATGTGGTGAAGGGCATTCACTATTCCGGTGGCACCAGCCTGCTTTATATCCCACAGACTCACAGGGTCATTAGGACCATACCAGCGCCAAGTTTGTTCACATAAATACATACTATTTTTATTTACGATTTGACAATTTACGATTTACGATTGAGATTACTCTCATTCCAACTTCTAACTACTAATTTATTTACGATTTGACAATTTACAATTTACGATTGAGATTACTCTCATTCCAACTTCTAACTACTAACTCCCAACTTCTAACTTAAATGGAGAAAGCATCGAAGCCACCATCAATAACGGCTACTGTACCGGTTACGAATTTAGAGGCATCACTAATAAGATACTGGATGGTTCCGTACAAATCTTCCGGTTCACCAAAACGGCCAAACGGAGTATGAGCAATGATAGTCTTTGCACGATCGGTCAGAGAACCATCGGGATTTGTCAACAGAGTACGATTCTGTTCAGTCAGGAAGAATCCCGGAGCAATAGCATTGACGCGCAAGCCATCACCAAATTTCAAAGCCAGTTCGCCAGCCATATATTTAGTAAAATTAGCGATAGCAGCTTTGGCCGTTCCGTAACCTACTACGCGAGTCAACGGACGAAGAGCCGATTCTGAACAGAAGTTTACAATACTACCTTTCTTCTGATCAACCATGATACTGGCAAATACCATCGTAGGCAAAACTGTTCCGAAAAGATTCAAATCTACCACCTTTTTAAAAGCATCGATCTCAAGGTCAAAGAAAGTCTTATCCGGTGCAATGGTAGCTCCCGGCATATTTCCTCCGGCAGCATTCAGCAATACGTCAATGCGTCCGTAAGCTTTCATGATTTCAGCTTTATTCCCTTCAAGTACTTCCTTATTCATCACATCAGTATAAAGGAACATTGCATCCCCTCCATCGGCTTTAATGCTCTGTACAAGTGCATTTCCAGCTTCTTCACTACGATCAAGAATTATAATCTTAGCACCTTCTTTTGCCAGATAAGCGGCAATACCTTTACCTAAAATACCGGCACCACCGGTGATTACAACAACTTTGTCTTTTACACTAAATAATTCGTTCATGATTCTCTGTTTTATTAAGTTATAATTTATTGTTCAAATAATATTTCAGATTCTCTTTAATGAGAATATCTATCGGCATCAGATTTACTTTCTCAGGGTTTTGTTTCAACACAAGATGATTACACAAAGACTTAATGCCGTTATATCCTTGTTGTTCGGGACGTTGGGCTATCAAAGCAGTAATCACTCCCTCGGAGAGTAATTCTGTGTTTTTATCAATCAAGTCGTATCCTACCAGTTTTATATTTTTCAACTCTCTTTCTTTGAGATAATTCCCTAAGATGTAACAGGTTGAATTGAATATAACAGCTCCTTCTATCCGGGGGTTATCATAAAATATCTTATCCAGTTTTGCAAAATTATATTCAGAATCAGCAATCTTTAGCTCAACCTCATGCAGTTTTCCTCCAAATCCATTTTCGTTCAGATATTGCAAAAAGCCTTCTTTACGGTTCCTCCCCTGATTGGAATCGTTCTTACCATTATGGATGATCCGGGATATCAGAATGTCCGGTTGATTACCAATCTGACTCGTCAGTAACTTGGCGGCAATAAATCCTGCATCAAAAGATTCTGTACCAAAATAGGCCAATTGGTGCTCACCCGCGATATTGGAATCCACATAGACATAAGGGATATTTCTGATATCGAGCATACGGGAAAGGCGACTCACAGAATCGGTAAACAAGGTAGCAATCAGCACTCCGTCTATCTCTTCTTTATCAAAGAGATTGCGTACAATCACATCAAAGGTACTATTATCGTACTGATCAAAAAAGAGCTTGGTTACATTGATATTATAAAGTTCCGTCTCGGAAGCGGCTTTATCTATCCCTTCGGAAATGGCTTCCCAATACTCTCCCGGCTCAAAAGAGGGAGTGATAGCAATAAAATGATATTGTTTCTTGGAAGCGAGAGAACGTGCCATCAGATTGGGTTGATAATTTGCCTTTTCAAGAATGGCCTTTACTTTTTTCTCATTCTCTTCGGATACACGCCCACGATTGTGGATCACCCGATCTACCGTACCAACGGATACCCCTGCCATTTCGGCAATGTCTATAATACGAATATTTGAAGATTCTTTATTCATAGGATAAATAGCTTAAACTCTATTTTTCTTCTACAAAAGTAAGATGAATAATCTTAATAAGCAATAATGTGTGCGCACACACGTTGTATACACAAAAGTTATATATCTATAATTCAACAAATTAAGTCAACGTCCATGAATAAGAATATGTTGTCAAACATATAAAGAACTAAAGTTTAGCTTTCATTAAACTGTAATAGCATAATCGGTTGATATATTAGTTCGTTATCCTTCAGTCAATTTTATTCTATTTTAAGTAATATACCTCTAAATAGTGATTGCAGCGTATTACATCCACGATATTTGCCATATATAAATTACCTAATCATAGCGATTGTACAGACTTTAAATTATAAAGACCTTTGCAAAGTTTTAAAAATGAATAATAATAAAAGCACATTGGAAGCAAAAAGATTTAAACTGGTTCTCTTATTTTTAATAACTGCCTGCCTGTTCTCTGTTTCTGCACAAAAACAGAGAGCAATGTTGTCAGGGAAAATAATATCTACCGAAACCAAAGAAACCATTGACTTTGCCACCGTCTATTTAAAAGGTACCACCTTTGGCTGTACCACCAACGAAAAGGGCATTTATCACTTAAAGGCTCCGGCCGGTCATTATACATTGGTTGTGTCTGCTGTGGGTTTTGAAACAGTAGAGAAAAAAGTAGAACTGACACAAGACGAGAGAAACAAACTAAATATTATGATCAATCCGGCTACTACTGAACTGGATGAAGTAGTAGTGACCTCCACGGGTGTAAGCCGCATAAAAAGATCCGCATTTAATGCTGTAGCAGTAGATACGAAGGAACTTCAGAATACCACAAAGAATCTAAGTGACGCACTAACCAAAGCACCGGGAATGAAACTCCGTGAATCGGGTGGTGTAGGTTCGGATATGCAACTCATGCTTGACGGTTTCAGCGGTAAGCACGTCAAGGTATTTATTGATGGTGTACCTCAGGAGGGTGTGGGAAGCTCTTTTGGATTGAATAATATCCCCGTGAACTTTGCCGATCGCATCGAAGTATATAAAGGTGTAGTGCCGGTAGGTTTTGGTACGGACGCCATTGGTGGTGTCATTAATATTGTCACCAACAAAAAACGCCAGCGTTGGTTTCTGGATGCATCTTATTCTTACGGATCGTTCAATACTCACAAGTCATACGCCAACTTCGGACAGACTTTCAATAACGGATTTACTTATGAAATCAATGCTTTCCAGAACTATTCGGATAACGACTACTATGTGGATTCTCCTGTAGAAGATTTCGAAACCGGCAGAATTGACAGAGATAAGAAGGTGCGTGTGAAGCGTTTCAACGATACCTATCATAATGAAGCCGTTATTGGTAAACTCGGAGTAGTAGACAAGAAATGGGCAGATCGGCTGATGTTTGGTTTTACCTACTCCAATATGTACAAAGATATACAGACAGGCGTACGTCAGGAGATTGTATATGGGCAGAAGCATCGTAAAGGACATTCGCTGATGCCCTCGTTGGAGTACAACAAGCGTAACCTGTTTACAAGAGGTCTGGATGTTGTGTTAACGGCCAATTACAACAAAAATATGACAACGAATGTGGATACCGCTTCGTATAAGTACAACTGGTATGGAGATAAGAAGTTACTGAATTCACCGGGAGAACAATCCAATCAGTATTCAAAAGCGGATAACAATAACTGGAACGGTACTTTAACCCTTAATTATCGTATCGGCAAGGCTCATATGCTGACTTTCAATCATGTGTTAAATACCTTCCATCGCTCTAATACCTCTCTGCTTGCCAAAGAAGAACAAAAAGATGCCATTGCCAAAGAGACCCGCAAAAATATTTCCGGCTTGTCTTATCGCCTGATGCCATCTGAAAAATGGAACCTCTCCGTGTTTGGTAAATACTACGACCAATTTGTGGCAGGTCCGATAGCTACAACTACCAACCAGGATAAATATGTACGTACCACCCGTAGCCTCAATTCCATGGGTTACGGAGCAGCAGGTACCTATTTCATTCTATCCGGTTTACAAGTGAAGGTATCTTATGAGAAAGCCTACCGTCTGCCCACTATCGAAGAGATGTTCGGTGATGAAGACCTGGAGATGGGAGATATCGGTATCAAACCGGAGAGCAGTGATAACCTAAACCTTAATCTGAGTTATAATAAAACTTTCGGTAAGCATTCCATATACGTAGACGGAGGGTTGATATATCGTAATACAAAAGATTATATCCAACGCAATATTGCAGATCTGAGTGGAGGAAAATATGCCGCTACTTATATTAACTATGGCAAAGTATTGACAAAAGGATATAACATCTCCGCCCGTTATGGGTTCGGAAAATGGTTGAGTATAGGAGGGAATTTCACACAAATGAATGTACGTGACAACATGAAAACCTCCATTTCCAGTAGCGCAGCCAATCTTGCCTATGGTGAACGTATGCCCAACCTACCCTATATGTTTGCCGATTCGGATGTATCCTTCTACTGGCGGAATTTTTGGAAGAAAGGCAATACACTGACCATGTCTTATGACAATCAGTATTTGCATAGTTTCACTTATTATTCATCCAATCTTGGTTCAAATAAAGGTGATTATGTGGTACCCAATCAATTCTCACACAATCTGGCACTCTCATATAGCCTTCAGAATGGCCGGTATAATATATCGTTTGAGTGCCGTAACTTCACAAACGAGAAATTATATGATAACTTCAGCCTTCAAAAAGCCGGACGTGCATTCTATGGAAAGGTTCGCATACATTTTGGAAACTAAAAAACAATAAGTAATCATTCAAAATTAATATGATACTATTATTGAAACGCAGAAACTCGCAGATTCACGCAAAGCATATCATCGCTCAAGTATAGCGCAGCCATTTAATCTGCGATCATTTGCGTTTCAATAAAACACTATCATTGTATGAACTAAATTTGAAGTACTACTTAGATAAAAATAAATAACAAATCGTTTTAAATTAAAAATAACATGAAGAAAAACTTCTTTTTAAATGGACTATTTGCTACAGCAATGGTCGGATTGACATTGACAGCCTGCTCAGATGATGAACAGGGTAATGGAGCAGGTACTGTAGGCAAAGGTGAATATGTAATCGCAGCCTCTGTCACAGCCTCCGGAAATACAACTAACGTTCTGCTGACTTCCGAAACTTTAAACGGAGGAACTGTCTCCACTATAAATAATGGCCTTGTGAACGATGGTGCAACCCAATGGGTATTTTATAAGGACCAATATCTGTATGGGTTGACATACAATCAGGGAAATGCCGGCACAACCCGGTCGTATTTCATGAATGCCAACTATGAGGTACAGGCACGCTCAGGAGAATATGCCGTCAAGAGATTTACCACCTACGGTATCTATGACAAGTATATCATGACTTCTTCCACCGGCGACGGACCTACGGAATATGCTGACGAGAATGGATATTTGCCAAAGATGTTTTTGTTGTCTTATCTGGATGTAGCAGCCGAAACATATACTACCAATAATACCCAGAATAAAGCATACATGTCAGAAAACTTTTTGGGTAATGGCGAATTTGTAACACTTGCAGGTATCCTGGAACATAACAATAAAATTTATAGTGCTGCAGTTCCAATGGGTTTGAGCCAATATGGTGGAAAAGCCAACGGAGGGCAATGGATATTGCCGGGTAACGAAGATCTGGTAAAAACTGAAGATGGTGGTTCGAACAGTAGCAGCTATAAAAAAGGAGAATTACAGTGGACACAATACCCTAACGAATGCTGGGTAGCAATTTTTGATGACGAGACGCTTACAACCAAGAAACTTATCAAAACAGAACAGATCAGTTATGCCTGTGGCCGTATGAAGTCTCAGTACTACCAGACTATTTGGAGCGCAGATAACGGCGATATCTATGTATTCTCCCCCAGCTATGCCAAGACAATGAGCGATGCCCGTCAACGTACTACACTGGATGCCGGAGTGGTACGTATCAAAGCCGGAACAGAAGAATTTGATCCGAACTACTATTATAGCATTGAAGCACAGAGCGGCGGGAAGTCTTTCCTCCGTTGCTGGCACCTCACAGGAGATTATTTCCTGATGTTGATGTACGACCGTCCTTTAAGTGAAGAAGATTTTGTTGCCAACCAACTGGCTATTTACAAAGGAACAACCGGAAAACTTACTTATGTAGATGGCCTGCCATCAGCTGATCAGATCTCTGGTTTCGGTAATACCCCGCATACAGAAAACGGTTTCACTTATATCACAGTTACAACTACTACCGGCCATCCTGCTATCTACAAGATTGACCCGACAAATGCTACCGCAACAATGGGTATAGCAGTAGAAGCAACACAAGTCAGCGGTGTTGGTAGATTGAAAGTAAAATAAATAGTAGCATAAAATAGACAGATTGAAGAGCCTGCAAGCCTTATGTGTTGCAGGCTCCTTTCATGACCTCACTAAAGAAGATATATGAAGAAGATATTTCGCCAAATACATCTCTGGCTTTCTATTCCTTTCGGCTTAATCATTACTGTCACCTGCTTCTCCGGAGCAGCTTTAGTTTTCGAAAATGAAATTATGGAATTGTGCCGGCACGACTTTTATTATGTCAGTAAGGTAGAAGAGACTCCCCTACCCGCCGGAGAACTGGCACAGAAAGTAGCAGCAACTCTGCCTGATAGTATATCAGTGACGGGAATCAGCATTTCATCCGATCCGGCAAAAGCATATCAGGTCAACCTCTCCAAACCCAGACGGGCATCTGTATATATTGACCAGTATACAGGTGAAATAAAAGGAAAATATGAACGTGCCCCGTTTTTTACGACCATGTTCAAGCTACACAGATGGTTGCTGGATAGCATGAAACCAGATGGAGGTATCTTTTGGGGTAAGATGATTGTTGGCGTCAGCACGTTGATGTTTGTCTTTGTACTGATATCCGGAATTATTATCTGGATTCCACGTAGTACCAAAGCTCTGAAAAACAGCCTCAAGATTTCAGTTAATAAAGGCTGGAAAAGATTCTGGTATGATTTACATATAGCAGGAGGACTATACACATTCATTTTCTTATTAGCGTTGTCTCTCACCGGACTGACATGGTCTTTCTCCTGGTATCGCACAGGATTCTTTAAAGTATTCGGAGTAGAAATGCAAGAGAAGGGAGAATTGAGAATGGAGAATGGAGAAGGAAAGAAGAGAGATATGAAAGAGAAAGAAAGAAGTGAGAAGGAAGGAGAGAACAGAAAAGGAAGAAACCAGAGAAAAGGCGAAACACAATCCCTTCTCCCTTCTCAATTCTCCCCTCTCCCTTCTCCTTATGCCTTGTGGCAAAAAGTATACGAACAACTGAAAGTTCAAAATCCCGATTATAAACAAATCACTGTATCAAACGGTACGGCAAATGTCTCTTTCAACCGCTTCGGTAATCAACGTGCATCAGACCGTTACAGTTTTAATCCGAGAAATGGAGAAATAACTGAGACTACACTTTATAAAGACCTGGATAATTCCGGCAAGATACGTGGATGGATTTTCTCTGTACATGTTGGTAGCTGGGGAGGTATGTTTACCCGGATTCTGAGTTTTATAGCTTCACTGTTGGGTGCTACCCTGCCCCTGACAGGATATTATCTATGGATAAAAAAAGAAATATCCCGCTCGGCAAGGAAAAAAAGAAAAAGAGGTTGTTATTCGTTATAAATCAATCAATTACATAAAATCAAGAATCCATACACCATCTTAATATTTCCTCTGAAAGGATCTTTATAATTGCTTTTTTGGTAACTATACATTTATCGAATGAAGCATAGCTATTATGTATCGAAGAAATCATTGGAAATAATAAATTAACAACATTAACAGCGTTTCTTAATCACAAATTTTAGCCTGACAAGAGTACGTACTTTTTATAGATAAGAGTACGTACTCTTCTTATATAAAAGTACGTATTTAACACACACTTAAATACGTACTTTTACAGCATAAAGAACACATTATTTAACCACACTGTCATTCAACAAATTACATTCACATTTACTCTTTACCATCCATAACCTTCAACGACGATTATCAGTCAATAAGTACTGTTTTGATAACTGAGAACGAATAGAAAAAACTGTTCGAAAATAAATATTTATCAAAAAGAACCTGATGAATGACAATTAATTACTATGTTTGCAACCATAAGTTAATGAAAAACAGAAACAATTGTATGCAACCCACAGTAAATAAAACACCACGTATTGAAGTAATAGATGCCTTGAGAGGATTTGCCGTAATGGCAATTTTATTGGTACACAGTTTAGAACATTTTATATTCCCGGTCTATCCGACCGATTCACCCGAATGGCTGAACATTCTTGATAACGGAACACTTAATGTAGTATTCTCACTCTTTGCCGGAAAGTCTTACGCAATATTTGCTTTACTTTTCGGATTTACATTTTATATCCAATGCCACAATCAAGAGAAGAAGGGAAAAGATTTTGGCTATCGCTTTCTTTGGAGGTTAGTATTATTAGTTGGTTTTGCTACCATAAACGCCGCATTCTTTCCTGCGGGAGATGTATTACTGCTTTTCTCTATTGTGGGGATTGTATTGTTCTTAGTGCGGAAATGGAGTGATAAAGCTATTCTGATCACAGCAATCTTTTTCCTGTTACAGCCCATTGAGTGGTACCATTATCTGATGAGTTTATTCGATCCGTCATACACGTTGCCCGATTTGGGTGTGAATGCAATGTATCAGGAAGTGGCCGAATATACTAAAGCAGGTAACTTCTGGAATTTCATTGCAGGTAATGTCACTTTGGGACAAAAAGCCAGTCTGTTTTGGGCTATCGGAGCAGGACGTTTTCTGCAAACAGCCGGACTTTTCTTAATGGGCCTGTACATCGGCAGAAAAGAGTTGTTCGTAACCACCGACTCGCATCTTCGTTTTTGGATTAAGACGCTCATTGTTGCTGCCATATGTTTTGCCCCCCTCTATTCACTAAAAGAGTTGATTATGCAAAGCGAAAGTGACATAGTCAAACAGACAGTCGGTACTGCTTTTGATATGTGGCAAAAGTTTGCATTTACGTTTGTCCTGGTTGCGTCCTTTGTGATCCTGTATCAAAAAGAAAAATTCAGAAAGGCGGTAACAAACCTACGTTTTTATGGAAAAATGAGTCTTACCAATTATATCAGTCAATCTATCATGGGAGCTATCATTTATTTTCCGTTCGGATTCTATCTGGCTCCTTACTGTGGCTATACAGTCAGTCTGATTATCGGTATTATTCTTTTCTTACTGCAAGTCCGGTTCTGTAAATGGTGGCTATCCAAACATAAACAAGGACCTTTGGAAAGTGTCTGGCATAAGTGGACATGGTTGTTGGCTGAAAAGTAATGAATAGATTTCACCACAGAGTTTCACAGAGTAACACAGAGTACTAATTTGTCTGATTTTTAACAATTAAGACTCTGTGTTACTCTGTGAAACTCTGTGGTGAAATCTGACTAAGCACCCGAAAGCCTACAAATTCGGATTGGCATCGATCTCAGCTTTCGGGATAGCATACAGATAGTTGATACTGTTTGGCACAAATGCATCTCCTCCGGAGAATGTAAGGAACCAATGTCCTAACGGAGTACGTTTGGCAAATCCTCCTCCTTCCTGCCAGGCATCTACTTGCTGCGCCTGCTCTTCAACGGAAAGTGCAACACGCTTCACAGACTGTTGTGTACGCAAGATATCTGTAATACTGAAACCCTCTCCCCAAAGTTCACGACGGCGCTCCATCAGGATCTCATTGACAACATCGTCCTGTGATTTACCTGTTAAATCATAGTCACCCAATCCACGGGCATGGCGCAATTCATTTAATGGTATTACCGCTTTCTCCGGGAAACCTTCACGGGCAAGGGCTTCAGCCTCTATCAGAAGCATCTCGGAGGCACGCATCAACACGATATCGGCAGTATCATCTGCACGCATATGGAACTTTTTATAACCTAAATACCCCTCACGCATCCACTGGAATAATCCCAAACGAATATCTCCTTCGGAGAATGTATCCCTGAAATGAGGATCGGCCATAAAACTACTGTAAGCACCTACATAGGTTGCGTCCAGGTAATAAAAGTTATAGGAAGCATCGGATTGTGCAAGTGTCTGCGGATGCCCCCAGATCCATTCTTTATTAGATACATTGTTGAATCCTTCGTATTCGGCAGTCGTTGTCATCAGCGAATATCCCTGACGGGCAGCGACGGCTGCCTTTGCTGCCTCCTCCCATTGTCCGGTCAACAGATAGGCACGGGCAAGCAGCCCATTGACAACATTGGTATTCGGCTTGAATTTCTGCCCATCCCCTTTGCGGGTATAGTTCTTCAAATAACTCTGTGCCAGGTTAAGATCATCAAAAACGCGCTGATACACCTGGGCTACAGTAGATTTCGCTTTAGGCGCCGTTTCACTTGTAGTGGGCTCTGTATAGATAGGTACACAGGGAGCAGTGGGATCTTTCAGGTAAGTGAACTGATAGTGTTGCGCCAGATGAAGGTAACAAAACGCCCGCAAAGCAAGTGCCTGTCCTTTTGCCTGAAAAAATTCTTCCGAATCACCATCAATAGCAATGGCGGTGTTACAGTTATCAATCGTTTTATAAATGAGATACCAGGCAAAAGAGGTTCGGCTATTGTTCGGTATTGCTATATCATTGAACTGATAAGATGAATTAAACCCATAAGCAGGGCGGGAAACGACATCATCCGCCATCATATCGTCCTGGCACTGAAGAGCACGATAACCAATATTGGCATAGGTTGTGCCATATTCAAACAGATTATACCAGGCACCATTAAACAATCGTTCGGCATTACCGGGTACTCCAACCTCATCGGAACTAACAGAGTCCGTAGGTTCTTTATCAAGAAAGTCACCACTACATCCCGCCAATAAAAGCAGGAAGGCCATATAAGGATAGATATATTTTTTCATAAACTATAAATTAGTTAGTAGTAAGTAGTTAGTAGTTGGGAGTTAGAATCCTAAAACGTTACATTCACTCCTCCCGAGAAAGTTCTCATTGCAGGATAACGATAATAGGTCAGTCCGGTAATGCCTTGTTCCGGATCGAGCCCCTGATTACGATGAATAGTAAACAAGTTATCGCTTTGTACAAAAACCTGTACATTACTCAACGACGCCCGGTTGACGAGTTGTTTCGGCAATGTGTAAGAGAGGGTAAGGTTCTTCAGCCTCATATAGGAATTGTTCTGCAAGAAACGTGTAGAGTAGGAAGTCCAGTTATTGGAAGTAGTACCCAATGCCGGAACATCCGTATATCGATTTTCCGGTGTCCAGCGATCTAATATCTCTTTTGACCATGAACGACCTTCGGCACTACCATTGTGCAGAATCATAGTGATATCACGATTCATGATATACCCACCTACGCTATAGGCAAAGATCGCCGAAAGCTCGATGCCTTTATAAGAGAATGCTGTATTGAAACCACCATATATCTTGGGCAAAGATGACTTATTGACATAATAATCAGTAGCATCTTTATACACATTCGTTGTCCCGCGACCTATCACATTTTCATCCTTATCGAGTATATCCATATACCACAACGGATCTCCGTTTTCCGGGTCTACCCCAGCCCATTCCTTCGTATAGAAATCATAGACGGAACGCCCCTCTTTTAACTTGTTTACCCCTACCGGAGGCATGTCTTTCAAAGGTAGTTCGGTGACTACGTTCTTGTAATGTGTCAGGTTGAAACCAAGTTTCCACATGAAATCCTCTGTATGGATCACCGTACCATTCAGCGTCAGTTCAATACCGGTATTTTTCAGTGCCCCCACATTCTCATCAACCGAACTATATCCCATAGAAGGAGCTACAGGGCGTGAATAGAGCAAGTCTTTGGAACGGCGCTGGAAGAAATCGAACGAACCGGATACACGATTGTTCCATAAAGAGAAGTCCACACCCACATTGAAGTTGAGATTGGTTTCCCACTTCAGTTTCGGAGTGGCAATGCGATCGGATACAAGTGCATTCTCCCCCAGGTTGGATACAATGGCATAAAGCCCTTTGCTGGCATAGTAAGTACCTAAGTTATCATTTCCCTGTGCTCCGTAACTGGCTTTTAAAGTCAAAGCCGAAAGCCAATCGGAAGTAGAAACCATGAAGTCTTCACGATCGATACGCCAGGAAGCTCCTACCGACCAGAAATTACCCCAGCGGGTCTCCGGTGCAAAACGGGAAGAACCGTCACGGCGGTAAGAGGCGGAGAAGAAGTATTTATCCTGGTAATCATACAGGAACTGAGAGAAATAACCCACCAGGGCATAATCAATCCGGTAACCGGAACCTCCGGTGAGTTGCGAACCAACTACCAGTTCGGGCATATTAGGTAACGCCATTTTCGTACGGGAAGCAGAAAGTTCATCATAACGGTAGGAATAGGCTTCCTGCCCAACAAGTATATTGAAGTGGTGCTCACCAATCGTCTTATCATAAGTCGCAATATTGTTCCACGTCCAGGAGAAAGTACGGGTGTTGACACGACTTGAGCCACCTCCGGTAGTGACCGAAGGACCGATAAGGGAATTTGTGAAATCGAGTGAATTGTAATTGATAAGGTCGAAGTTAAAACTCGTCTTGAACTTCAAACCTGGAATAAAGGTAACTTCCAGAAAAGTACGTCCCGAAAACTCATCTTTCATCCGTTCGGACTTATCAAGCGGAAGAGTAGCGGGCAGGTTCCAGTTTGCCATAGAACCGGAAGGACGATAGGGCCCGAAATCAGGAACAGGACTTCCGTCTTTATAAATGATACTTCCATCATTGGGGTTTACCTCGTAAATGGGATAGAAACCGGGCATCGTACGCCCTGCATTGATAACATTACTGGTTTTGGTATCCGAAGACACCGGATAGTTCTGCATGGAATGCGCAAAACTCATGTTAACACCACCTTTCAGCCAGGAGGTCATTTCACTGGTGATATTGGAACGCAGGTTGAAACGCTGATACCCGGATTCGAGGGCAATACCCTTATCATTCAGATAACCGGCAGAGAAGAAATACTGATTCTTCTGTCCGCCTCCGGATACATTGAGATTAAGCTCCGTACGCAAGGCTTGCTGTTCCATAGCATTACTCCAATCAAAATCCCACAGAGGGGTAGCACCGTCTACAAGTTTACCATCCGTGCCTACAGGTTGTGAATAATTGGGTCCATAGGGGTTGGGACCATCCCCCATAAGTTTGGTTACCAGATCTTTTGAAGCCTGTGCGGCGGCTGTAGCAGGAGTATAGTTCTGCGTATCCTTGGCATATTGATTGCGCAAGGCTTCCCAATAGAGCTGGAAATAATCATTGGTACCTATACGGTCATAATCACGTACGGCACGATTGGAACCACCGAAGGAGGCTTTTACATTGACGGTTGTTTTAGAGTCTGTTTGCCCCTGTTTAGTGGTGATAATAATGACTCCATTGGCACCACGAGAACCGTAAAGAGCAGCCGAAGCAGCATCTTTCAGCACTGTCATGGAGGCAATATCATCCGGATTGATAGCGTTGACGGAACCATCAAAAGGCACACCATCCACTACATAAAGCGGTGCACTGGAAGCATTGATAGACCCGATACCACGGATACGTATCTCGGCATCCGTACCGGGTTGCCCGCTGGAAGCACTTGCCTGCACACCGGAAACAGTACCTTCAAGAGCACGCGAAACACTGGCTACCTGTAGTTTGGCTATCTCATCTCCTTTTACAGTAGAAGCGGCTCCGGTAAAGCTATACTTTTTGGCTGTGGCATAAGCTACTACCATGACTTCGTCCAGTTCCTTACTGTCGGATTCAAGAGTAACATCAATGGTACTCCGTCCGTTCACAGGCTTCTCTGCCGTCTTTAACCCTACAAAACGGAAAACAAGTATCCCATCGGCAGGGGCAGATATAGAATATTTTCCATCGATATCGGTAATGGTACCGGTAGTGGCACCTTTTACCTGTACGGAAACACCGGGTAATGGTTCTCCGTCGGATATTACGGTACCCGAAATACGTTTCTCCTGTTGTACGGCCGCCTGCAACGATACAGATACAACAAAGGCCAGAAACGCTACTAATAGACGTAGATTGATTCTCATATTTTCTTGTGGTTTAGGATTTATTTACGTGAGGTATCTAACATCACATAGCCTTGTTTTGTTTAAGATACGAAACAAAATTTAAAGGAAGATTGCACAAACGGGAAGGAAATATTAATTTCGCGAATAATGAGGTTAGAAGTCAGTAGTTAGTAGTCAGTAGTCAGAATCTATGCAGCATATCAGCGTTGTCATTCCGAAAGGATTCTAACTACTTACTACTAAATTCTAACTACTTATTAAAATAGTATGAAAAAACTTGTAATTTGTCTGTTGGTGATATTGCCTCTTTCTTTGTTCGCTCAGAATGAAGAGAGCAATATCGTCATGCAGGACAGTGTGGAGACAGCCAAACGTCCCAACGGATTTATAAGAGCTTTCAACTATCTGTTCAACCCCAGTGACATCGATACTACTTATATCAGCCCAAACCGTTACAACTATGCACTGATGCTGGACCATTTCACCAACTACGAATATTATAGTCTAAGCAGTAGTACTCCTCAGTCACAACGGTTACGGTTCTCTCCCAACCCTCGTAATAAAATAGGTCCCTACTTCGGTTGGCGCTGGATATTCCTGGGATGGTCCATAGATACCGACGGGCTTTATGGCAAACAAAAAGGAAAAAGAAAAGGGACCGAGTTTGACTTAAGTCTTTACAGTGCCAAATTAGGGGTGGATATTTTCTATCGCCGCACCGGCAACGACTACCGGATCCATAAAGCAGACGGCTTTGATGACGTACCCGACAATTACTCCGAAAGTTTTGACGGATTGAAAGTAGATATAAAAGGGCTGAATGCATTTTACGTATTCAACTATCGCCGTTTTTCCTATCCGGCAGCTTTCAGTCAAAGCACTAACCAAAGGCGTAGTGCCGGGTCGATGATTGCAGGCTTTTCTATCTCCACGCATCATCTGAACTTCGATTCTGCCAAACTGCCGCAAACTATCCAGGAAAGCCTGAATGAAGATATGAGAGTGGAACACATCAAATACACAAATATCAGTCTCACTCTCGGTTATGCCTACAACTGGGTGTTTGCACGCAACTGGCTCGCCTGCCTCTCACTGACACCTGCCATAGCCTACAAAACCTCACGGATTGAGAAAGTACAAACAGAAACAAACGACTGGTACCAAAACTTCAACATAGATTTCATACTACGTGCAGGGGTAGTTTACAACAACAGCAAATATTTTGCCGGGACCTCCTTTGTGGGCAGAACCTATGATTACTACCGGAATAATTTCTCACTGAACAATGGCTTTGGTACACTGCAGGTATATGCAGGATTCAATTTTTATCTGAAGAAGCAATACAGGAAAAAGCACTAAATGATAATCTGGCAACAGCTACTCCACCAGCCAACGACTGATATTTCGTGTTTCGGCACTGAACTCTACTCCCACCTTCACTATTTCACGCCCATCCGCCAGATAAGGTATCAGATAGCCCCTGTCATCAATCTGCTGTAAGGCTTGTTCTGCCGTGCCATTCAGCTTAAACTCAAAGACATAAATCTGATCGGGAGTCTTTACCACAGCATCCGCCCTTCCACGGGCACTACGTACTTCTGCCTCGGTGAACTGCCCCATCAACTTGAACACCAAATAAAACACAACCTGATAATGGCGTTCTTTGTTTTCGTTCAACTCATAAGGGAAATCGGCAAAAAACGATTGAAGACGAGTGAGGAAAGCTGCTACATCACCTGCCTGTAGTTCCTTGATGAACTTGCCAATGTAGAAACGTCGTTCTCCGTCCGGTATTGGTGTATAGAAAGGCAATATGAAATTCATAAAACCGTACTTCACTTCATCATTCGGAAAAGCCAGGCGATACATTTTGAAACGCTTATCATACTCTTTTATCGTGAGGTATCCACTCTGGTAGATTAATGGGATAGGATTACGTGCCTCTACCCGATATTCGGTAAAAGCGGTAGAAGATGCTTCCACGCCATCAATCAAAATGCGAAGATCGTAGTCGCTCTTTTTAAGCAGTTCAACGAGAAAAGTAGGTGTCCCGGTCTGGAACCAATAATCATTAAATTCTTTTGCTTTCAGCGCATTGAGTACACTAAACGGATTGAAAACGCCCTCTCCCGCAGGATGAAAATGATAACCATCATACATCCGGGTCATCTCATCCACCGTTTCTTCATAAGTGGTATCGTTAGCTCTGCCCAGCACTTCCAGCTCAGGATGGAAAGTCGAAATTAACTCATCCCGGGTAATACCACAAACAGTAGCATAGTCATACCACAGGCTGATATCCTGCAATTGGTTCAAATCACTGAATACACTTACCTGGGCAAATTTGGTCACTCCGGTAAGGAAAGCGAAACGCAGGTAACGATCGGAGCTTTTCAGTACGCCATAAAAAGCTTTCAGGGTCGTGCGATACTCATCCAGCAAAGCCTCATTCTGCATGGCCTGAAGCAAGGGCTTGTCGTATTCGTCTATCAGGACAACGACATTGCGCCCGGTTAATATGCTTGCACGTTCTATGACATAAGCAAAACGTTCTTCCGGACTACGTTCCTGCTTCTCGTTACCATAAAGCAGCTCCCATTTTTCGAGATGCTGGTTGAGCATAGCTACCAAGTCGAAAGGGGTCTCATATTTTCGGGCATTCAAGTCGAGGTGCAGCACAGGGTAGGTGACCCACTCTTTCTCCAAATCTTCGATAGCCAACCCCTCGAAAAGTTCTTTCTTCCCCTCAAAATAAGCCTCAAAAGTAGACAGCAGCAAACTTTTCCCGAAGCGGCGGGGACGGCTCAGAAAATAAGGAGTACTGGTACTTACCATCTGCCAGACAAGCGCAGTCTTATCCACATAGAGATATCCCTCTTTACGCAACTTCTCGAAAGTCTGTATCCCGATGGGGAGTTTACGGCTTAAATCAATCATAAGGCTATTATTCTAAGTATGACATTAGTAGTACGCAAAGATAGGTCTTTATGTTCACATACTCAAAATTTCTTTGTACATTTGCCCCGTTCAAAACCTGAAAAAAGAATGAAAACGAACCGTCCGATCCATAGACCTGCCATCCGATTCCGCTGTTGGAGCCGGAAGGGATATGCTGCCTTTGCCAGCCTGGGACACCAGGTAACCATCGGACAGTTGCATCTCAACGTGACGGAACGTTCGCTCGCCAAGCAGAAAGCTGCTCAAACTATCCCTTATCATACATTTATGACACTTGAAGAACTTAAAGATCAGGTGCTGCAAGGCGTTGATATCACGCCCGAACAAGCGGCCTGGCTGGCTAATACAGCCGACAGGGAAGCGCTATATGCGGCTGCCCATGAGATTACCGTCGCCCGTGCACAGCGCGAATTCGACATGTGTTCCATCATTAATGCCAAGTCCGGACGTTGCCCGGAAAACTGTAAATGGTGTGCACAATCCTCCCATTACCAGACAAAAGCCGAGGTTTACGACCTCGTCAGTAAAGATGAATGCCTCCGACAGGCACAATACAACGAAGCACAGGGCATAGCCCGGTTCTCACTCGTCACCAGCGGACGAAAACCCTCCCCGAAACAACTTATTCAACTCCGTGATTCCACCCGCTACATGCGCAGGCATACTTCCATTCAGCTATGCGCCTCCTTAGGGCTCCTCGAAGAAGATGAATTACAGGTACTCTACGACGCAGGTATCACCCGTTATCACTGCAACCTGGAAACAGCGCCTTCCTATTTTCCGAAACTTTGCTCTACGCATACGCAAGAGCAGAAACTGGCTACACTCAATGCTGCACGCCGGGTAGGTATGGATATCTGCTGCGGCGGCATTATCGGTATGGGAGAGACACTGGAACAGCGTATTGAATTTGCTTTCACCCTCCGGGAACTTGGGGTACAGTCCATCCCGATCAACCTACTCAGCCCGATCCCTGGTACCCCACTGGAACACGCAACACCGCTGACAGAAGAAGAGGTATTGACCGCTATTGCACTTTTCCGTTTTATCAACCCGACAGCCTATCTGCGCTTTGCCGGAGGACGTTCACAACTCTCTCCGGAAACTATGAAACGGGCTTTACATATCGGCATCAACTCGGCTATCGTGGGAGATCTACTAACTACACTCGGCTCAAAAGTCTCGGAAGACAAGCAGATGATTTGTGCAGCAGGATACGAGATAAAAGATGGGAGAAGGGAGATGGGAGAAGGGAGAAGGAAAGAAATAGGGGACGAGTTCGATAGGGAACATTTGTGGCATCCCTATACTTCGACCACAAATCCATTGCCGGTATATAAAGTAGAACGGGCAGAAGGGGCTACGATTACGCTGAGTGACGGGCGGGTGCTTGTAGAAGGAATGTCGTCGTGGTGGTGTACGATACATGGATACAATCATCCGGTATTGAATGAAGCAGTACGGGAGCAGTTGGAGAAAATGTCGCACGTAATGTTTGGCGGACTGACACACGATCCGGCCATTGAATTGGGAAAGCTGTTGCTCCCTCTGGTTCCTCCTTCGATGCAGAAGATATTCTATGTAGACTCCGGATCGGTGGCAGTAGAAGTAGCACTGAAAATGGCCGTACAATACTGGTATGCCGCCGGGAAGACAGAAAAGAATAATTTCGTTACCATACGCAGCGGATATCATGGTGATACATGGAATGCAATGTCTGTTTGTGACCCCGTAACAGGGATGCACTCGCTGTTCGGATCAGCACTGCCGGTACGTTATTTTGTACCTCAACCCACCTCACGTTTTGATGGCGAGTGGAATCCGGAAGATATTCTCCCTCTGAAAGAACTGATAGAAACACGTTCCGACGAGCTCGCCGCACTTATCCTCGAACCGATTGTACAGGGGGCAGGCGGTATGTGGTTTTACCATCCCCGGTATTTACAGGAGGCAGCTAAACTTTGCCGTGAGCACAATCTGTTACTTATCTTTGATGAAATAGCTACCGGCTTCGGACGTACAGGAAAGCTCTTTGCCTGGGAACATGCCGGAGTAGAACCGGATATCATGTGCATCGGCAAGGCACTGACCGGAGGATATATGACACTGTCTGCCGTATTGGCAACCAATGAAGTGGCGGATATGATTTCCAATCATGCACCGGGAGCTTTTATGCACGGCCCTACGTTTATGGGGAATCCACTGGCTTGTGCCGTAGCTTGTGCTTCGGTACGCCTGTTATTAGAGTCCGGTTGGCAGGAAAATGTATACCGTATCGAAGAGCAACTGAAGCGGGAACTGGCTCCGGCACGTTCACTTCCGACCGTAGCAGATGTACGGGTATTGGGTGCTATCGGGGTTATTGAAACACATCAGCCGGTAGACATGGCGTACATGCAACGGAGGTTTGTTGAAGAGGGTATCTGGGTGCGTCCTTTCGGAAAGTTGGTATACCTCATGCCCCCGTTTATCATCACGCCGGAACAATTAAGTAAACTTACGAGTGGAGTTATAACAATAATGAGTAATTGAGTAGTTAAGTAGTAAGTAGTTAAGTAGTAAGTAGAATACATTAAACGAGTCATTTCTACTTGACTACTTAACTACTTGACTACTTACTACTAATTAATAAATAAGTTAAAGAATTATGACCACCATCGAACAGATGCAACAAGAGTTGCAGGAACTGAAAGAGAAAAGCAATCTACGAAAGCTTCCTGCCATTACACACGAAGGCAGAAATGTTATTGTAGACGGGCAGCGGATGCTGAATCTCTCTTCAAACGACTATTTAGGATTGGCAAACGATAGAAAACTGCGCCAGGAGTTCCGGGAAACCCTGACCACGGAGACTTTTTTGCCTACCTCCTCCTCTTCACGTCTACTGACGGGGAACTTCAGTATTTATGATCGGTTGGAGCAGCAACTTGCCGATGACTTTGGTACCGAAGCGGCATTGACATTCAACAGCGGATATCATGCCAATACAGGTATTCTGCCGGCAGTGAGCAATACACACACGCTCATCCTGGCAGACAAACTGGTACATGCCAGCCTGATAGACGGCATACGCCTATCGGCAGCAAAATGTATCCGATACCGACACAATGAATACAACCAGTTGGAACGTCTGTTGCAAGTGAATCATTCGGAATACGAACGCATCATTGTCGTCACCGAAAGTATCTTTAGTATGGATGGTGACGAAGCCGATCTCCGGGAACTGGTTCGTTTGAAAAAACAATATCCCAATGTACTGTTGTATGTAGATGAGGCTCATGCCTTCGGAGTACGCGGACAGAGAGGACTGGGATGTGCAGAAGAGCAGGATTGCATCAACGATATCGACTTTCTGGTAGGTACATTCGGTAAGGCGTTAGCTTCGGCAGGAGCCTATATCGTCTGCCGGAAAGTGATACGGGAATACCTTATTAACAAGATGCGTACTTTCATCTTCACCACGGCATTGCCTCCAGTGACAGTACAGTGGACCTCCTTCATGCTGGAACGTCTGGCAGGCTTCCGGCAAAGACGTGAAGCCCTGCGGTTCCTTAGTAACCAACTCAGGGAAGCCCTGAAAAACAAAGGATATGACTGCCCTTCAACCAGCCACATCGTGCCGTTGATAACAGGAGAAAGCTGTGTGGCCATCCGGAAGGCGGAAGAACTACAACGCAAAGGATTCTATGCTTTGCCCGTACGCCCGCCTACGGTACCGGAAGGTACCTCACGTATCCGGTTCTCGCTGACGGCAGAGATCAGGGAAAGTGAAATGGAGAAATTAATAAATGAAATATCAAAAGACGAAAAGCCTGTTTAAATTTTCCTCAAAAAGAAGATGCTAAGATGCCAACTGTTACTCCCGTTTTGTCTGAATATATAACTTTAAACGATATGGAATCCACCTCAAACAGAGTCGCATTATTTTACATACAGTTTTCTCCCAAAGCCGTACGCCTTGCCCGGCTCCGGGGAGGAGGTAGCCCGACTCCGGGGAAGAGGTTCTTCGGCTCCGGGGAGCAGGCTGTTCGGCTCCGGGGAGAAAAGCGTTCCGTAAACCCTTTAATAATCAGCGCATTACAGAGATAAACTTTAGTATTCCGAACAGTGCAACAATAGTAATATTACACAACATTATTTTAAGTATCGCATCTACCTATGAACCAATATATCCATACGTCAACAAATCAGAAACAAGATCGCCTTCTCCTGTTCTTCGCAGGCTGGGGAATGGATGAACGCCCTTTCATACAATATACACCCCGTGAAAGCGATTTTATGATTTGCTACGATTATCATACACTCGATTTCGACACTTCCTCGGCAGCCCGTTACTCCCATATCGACGTTGTGGCATGGTCTATGGGAGTCTGGGCGGCCTCACAAGTACTCTCACGCATTGCACTTCCTGTCAACGGCAGTGTCGCGATCAACGGTACCCCCTTCCCTATCGACGAGAAACGGGGTATTCCTCCCGCCATTTTTGAAGGAACATTAGAGGGTTTGAACGAAGTATCCCTTCGGAAATTCCAGCGCCGGATGTGCGCCAATGGAAGTGCTTTTGACAGCTTCCGCCACATTACTCCCCAACGGTCAGCAGAAGACCTGAAAGAGGAACTCGCCGCCATTGCCCGGCAATATCGGGAACTTCCTCCTGCCAGTTTCTCCTGGAAAAAAGCCATCATCGGTGAAAACGACCGTATCTTCCCTCCCGCCAATCAACATACTGCCTGGGAAGAGACTTCCGCTTCTATCCTCCATGGTAACGAAGCTCATTATGACGAATCACTCTTTACGCAATACCTGAAATGAATATGGACAAGAATCTGATAGCCGAACGTTTCTCTAAAGCAATCGGTACTTATACGCGGGAAGCAAATATACAGCAACAAATAGCCGAAAAAATGATCCACCTCTTACAGCAATATCTCCCTCCGACCCCGTTGGGGAAAGTGGTAGAATTTGGTTGCGGCACAGGCAATTACTCCCGGCTGCTCTATCATACCCTGCAACCGAAGCAACTTCTCCTGAATGATATCTGCCACGACATGCAGACCTGCTGTGAGGACCTGCTCAATCGGGGCGTAGGCTTCCTTGCCGGAGATGCCGAAACACTCGCATTTCCCGAAGATACGGAACTTATCACCTCCTGTTCTACCCTTCAATGGTTTGAAAACCCGGAACACTTTTTTCACCGTTGCACGGACTATCTGAGTAGAAACGGGTATTTCGCTTTCACCACTTTCGGGCAAAAGAACATGGAAGAGATACGTAGTACCACCGGTCACGGACTTACCTACCGTTCGCTCCGCGACCTGAAGGCTTCGCTCGCCCCTATGTACGATATCATTTATGCAGAAGAAGAGGTACTTCCCCGTACTTTCACCACTCCGCTGCAAGTACTCTATCATCTGAAAGAAACAGGAGTTACGGGTACCGGTAAACACCATTGGACACGGCGCGAACTAAACCGCTTCTGCGAGGACTATCCCCGCCAATCCGGTAACAACCACTCCGTGACACTTACTTATCACCCTATTTATATCATCGCAAAAAAGAAGAAACAATGAAACAGAATGTATTTTTTGTATCCGGCATTGACACTGATGCCGGAAAGAGCTATGCCACCGGTTTCCTGGCCCGCGAACTCAATAAGAACGGAAAGCGTACTATTACCCAGAAATTTATTCAGACCGGCAATGTAGGTTATTCCGAAGATATTGACCTGCACCGCCGTATCATGGGAATTCCTCATACCGAAGAAGATCGTGAAGGACTCACTATGCCGGAGATTTTCTCCTATCCGGCTTCGCCGCATCTTGCCTCGCAATTGGACAAGCGCCCCATAAACTTCAACAAGATGGAACAAGCCACCGCCGAACTCAGCCACCGTTATGACATTGTTCTGCTCGAAGGTGCCGGCGGACTGATGGTGCCGTTGACCGAAGAGTTGCTGACGATCGACTATGTAGCCCAAAAGGGTTACCCGCTCATTTTTGTTACCTCTGGCAAGTTGGGAAGCATCAACCACACATTACTCAGCTTTGAAGCCATACGTAACCGGGGGATCCGTCTTGATACTGTGATGTATAATCTGTATCCCACAGTAGAAGATAAAACAATACAAGAGGATACGCAAAGCTTTATCAGAAAATATATGGAAAAATACTTCCCGGACACTCGATTTATACTTGTGCCGGAAATAAAGCTCCGGAAATAAAGTATCTTCTATGGCACACAGGATGAAACGGATGACAACGGATCATCCATTCCATCCTGTGTACCCATGAAAGCATAAAACAGTTTTGATACAATTACTCCTTCGTACTACTCTCTATGGTGAAACATAATTGAAGTTTTACTTTTGCTTCTTTGCCCATTCCAACCGACGTGTATCAGGCAATTGTTTCACCTGAAAATCTTCAAAGATAGCTTCAAATCCCGTACCATCAGGACATGCTCCCATTAATCCTACCATTACCGGACAGTTATCTTGTAACCAACAGGTACGCATCATCGTATACTTCTTATCATCCAATGAGAAGAATATTTCTACGGCATCCAGCTTTCTGACAGCTTTTATCCAGATAGAACGAGGAGCTTTATCCAACTCTACCACACTCCAGTCACTTGTTTTATGTGTCACCACAGCACTCACATTCTGTTTACCATTCACATACTCCACACCTGCTTTTATCCAGTTCTCATGATCCACACGAATCATCAGTCCCATTTGGTCAAAAGTAGTCACATAGTTTCCCGTTATTTTAACTTTCGCTTCAAACTCCCCACCGTAAAGAGCATAGTAAAAAGGTGCATCATCTACTGTAAAACCATAATGGGATATTCTCCAATAATCCGTTTTCGGAGGGACTATCATTGAGAAAGTACGTGCATCCCGTATCTCCCATTTATCAGGTTCATTAAACCAATTCATCTTTTCAAGACTTTGTGCCATAATTGTTTGATATTGCACAGCAAATGTCATAAACAGACCAGCTGCAAGTAAAAAATGTTTCTTCATATTCCGTTTTATCTAAAGTATTTTATTTCAGTTCGTCTTCGGTAAGTTCCCGAATCACTTTACAGGGATTTCCCACAGCAACGGCATTGGCGGGAATATTCTTTGTCACCACACTTCCGGCACCTATTATGCTATTATCGCCAATCGAAACTCCCGGAAGTATCACTACATTACCACCAATCCACACATTATGCCCTATTGCTACCGGACAGGCATACTCCCAACCGGCTATGCGCCGTGTCACATTTACAGCATGTCCTGCCGTATAAATACTCACATTAGGAGCCAACAGTACATTATCTCCAAAAGTCACCAAAGCCTCATCTAATATCGTACATCCCATATTGGCATAAAAATTCTCGCCGACACGAATATTATAGCCATAATCGCAACGGAAGGGTTGTTCGACCAGCAATTGCTTTCCGGTAGCACCCAAGAATTGCTTCAGTATTTCAGTACGTCTTTCCATGTCCGACGGACGCAAATTGTTGTATTCAAACAAAACGTCTTTTGCCCGGGCACGATCTTCTACCAACTCGTTACAAAAAGCCAGATAGGGTTCACCTGCCAGCATTTTCTCTTTATCTGTTTTCATATCTTTATACCTCCTGATTTGTGGGAAACTTGTATAGGAACAGCAAATATAAATGAATAAATAGAATAGTAACCCACATTCTCTCCCTATATTTTCTTTATTAGAGAAATATTTCTTACGTTTGTATCTGAAAGGCAAATGTATTGTTATAAAAAGAAAGAAGATAATGACCTGCCCACTGAAAGTAATGAAACGTTTTTTGCTCCTTATACTGTTAATCATTCCCTTGGCATTTACATCATGCGAACAAGAGGATTGGCCTGTAAAAACAGATCAGACCGTACTCATGTATCTTCCATGGTCCAGCAATCTTAAATCTTACTTCGAAACCAATATATCGGACTTTGAGAATGTAGTACAACGAAACATACTCAAGAACGAAAGGGTTGTAGTGTTCTTCTGTACTTCGCCCACTGAAGCAGTACTCTTTGAGTTGGCATATGATAATGGCAAATGCATACGCAAACCCCTGAAAATTTATCATAACCCCGCTTTCACTACGGCCACGGGCATTACTTCCATTTTGAATGATGTTAAAACCCTCGCTCCTGCCAACCGCTATGCCATGACAATCGGTTGTCACGGAATGGGATGGATTCCTGTACCAACCCCACAGGCGCGAAGTATAGGCCAAAAGAAACACTGGGAATATGAAGGCGTACCTATGACACGCTATTTCGGTGGATTAAGTCCTGAATATCAGACTAACACCACCACTCTTGCAGAGGGGATTGCAAATGCCGGAATAAAAATGGAGTATATTCTCTTTGATGACTGTTACATGGCTTCTGTAGAAGTTGCCTATGATCTGAAAGAAGTTACCGACTATCTGATTGCTTCCCCTTGTGAGATCATGGCTTACGGTATGCCTTATGCTGAGATTGGTCCGCATCTGTTGGGTAAAGTCGATTATGAAAGCATATGTGATGCATTCTACGAGTTCTATAAGAACTACGAAGAAATGCCTTGCGGGACAATCGGAGTAACGGTATGTTCCGAGTTGGAAAATTTAGCTGCTACAATGAAAGAGATAAATAACCAATATACTCTTCCTTCCTCTTCATTATATACTATACAGACAATGGACGGATACACCCCCACCCTCTTTTTCGACTGTGGGGACTATGTAGCAAAACTCTGTACAGACGCCGGCCTATTGGCACGATTTGAAAAACAACTGGAACGCACTATCCCCTATAAAAGGCATACCGATTATTATTACACCATGAACAAGGGAAAGATTAAAATCAATACATTCTCCGGTGCAACAATCTCAGATCCAAGTACTAACTCCTATGCCACTGAAAAATATCAGACTGCGTGGTACAAAGCGACTCATTAGTTCTTTAATATACATAAATAGTCTATAAGCGTTTATAATCCCACATAGAAAAAACATTTATGCATACTTTAAAACCATTACTCATTCTGATAAAATATCCAACAAGAGTCTGGCGGAGTAAAACAACAGGATAGTTCTTTAGAAAAGTTATCATGAAGAACGTTAAAAGAGAAAAAATGTCAAACATTCCAGCTAAATTGTCATTTATATATATGCCTGACATCACTATCTTTGCAACAGTAAAAACTATAAAAAAAGCAAGTATATGAAATCAATTAAAACCTTAACTGTAATTTTTACCCTCACACTGACTTTTATAGCAACAGCCTGTGCAGGTAATAAAGACAATAAAAGTGTTTATTCTCAAAAAGAACAAAGCGATATGGAAGTAATAGCATTAACTAAAGCAGACTTTTTAAAGAAAGTATATAATTACGAAGCCAATCCCAATGAATGGAAATTTGAAGGCAACCGTCCTGCAATCATTGATTTTTACGCCACCTGGTGTGGTCCGTGTAAAGCAATGGCCCCCATTTTAGATAATATAAGTAAAGACTATGTCGGGAAAATAGACGTATATAAAATAGATGTGGATAAAGAGTCTGAACTTGCCGGAACATTCGGTATCCAAAGTATACCCACCTTATTAATGATCCCAGTAAAAGGAGAACCAAAAATTTTACAGGGAGCAATGCCTAAAGACCAGTTGATTAAAATAGTAGACGAGTTTCTATTAGAAAAGAAATAAGAGAATAGAGGTTATATTCTGCGTAGCGTACTACATGTGGTAGCAATGACTTATATAAGTTATTACTACCACAACTTTTTTTGTAAGAATTCATCAGAAAAGTAAAAGTAGCCAAACAGAGCAATAAGACTAAGAGGCAAAGGCTTCAAGTACCTTCCCCCTTGTCCATCTAATCCATTTGATTTTACATGTACGAGGGGGAGTATTCTATTTCCCGCTTTGATCAGAATTCAAGGTTTTGTAGTATTTAATACGTTCTCCCCAAGGACGGTATTCAAAAGGAAAAACGTGTTGTTGTTCTGCCCATCGATTCCACTTCTTTTCCAAAGCTCTTACTTTCTCCGGATATTGTGCTGACAAATCCTTTTCTTCAAAAGAGTCTGACGACAGATTTATTAACTCCCAGGGTGCTTTGCCATTACTTCGTACCAACTTCCATCCTTCCGAAATAACAGCACATGATGTTTGATGCTCAAAAAACAAATCACGCGGACGTAGTTTTTTATTTTTCATGGCGGGTAAAAGACTTGTTCCGGCCAGTTTCACTTTCCTACCATTAAAAGAGGAAGGATACTTCACAGACGCCATATCCAAACAAGTAGGGAATAGATCTATAATATGACCTGGGATACGGCAAATAATACCTTTCTCTTTCACTCCGTTTTTAACATCGTTGCCGTATTTTACAATCAAAGGTGAACTCGTTCCACCCTGAAAGCACCATTGCTTATAACTACGATAAGGTGTATTACTTAAATCTGCCATCAACTGCCCTAAATAACCACCTTCACTGGTTGCTCCGTTATCACTCATAAACAGAAATACCGTATTCTCGTATATGCCTTTCTCCTTTACCGCTTCGATAAGCCTGCCTATACCGTCATCCATTATCTCAATCATAGCAGCATAAGTAGCCATATCAGTAATCCATCGTTCTTGCTGCCGAAGAGATAGCTCGGTCCATGCCGGACGTTTGTCTTTGAATTCCCTTTGATAAACCGGAAGTTCCATTGATTTATCAACTAACCCTAACTCTTTCTGACGCTCAAAACGCTGCTGCCGTAACACATCGTATCCCACTTTATAACGTTCCCTACAAGCTTCAACCCGCTTCTTTGGAGCATGTAACGGTAGATGCGGTGCATAATGCGCCACATACATAAACATAGGTACATCGTCAGGGTGCTTTCTTACAAAACTTACAGCAGAGTCTGATATAGCTGTCGTATAATAATAATCATCGGGGAACTGATTAATTCTTGTCAAACCGGAATAAACCGGTTTAGGAGTATAGTAACTACCACCGCCACTCAGACAACCATAATACTTTTCAAATCCCCGTTGTACCGGATAACTTCCATTAGGTTGATCGAAAGCTCCATCCACTGTCACATGCCATTTACCACTCATATAAGTGGCATAACCATTGTCCCGGAATACCTCCGCAATCGTAGGGATATCCGCTGCTATCTGTCCCCGGTAACCAAGGCGATGTTCATCTACAGCAGTCACCCACCCCATACCGGCTTCATGCTGATAATGACCGGTAAGCAAAGCAGCCCGGCTCGGACAACTTCTTCCCGTATTTTTAAACTGACTGAAACGCACTCCGTTCTCTGCCAGAAAATCAATATTAGGGGTATGTACTTCTCCCCCATAACAGGCGAGATCGGAGAATCCCATATCATCACATAATATCAAAATAATATTGGGGTGTTCCTTATCCGAAACAGTACCGGCAACTGTACTACTACCTCCTATCGAAGACAACAGTAAAGAACTTATCAAAAGCTTATTCTTCATAGTATATTACTCTTTTTATGTCTGACAAAAATACGACATTTTGGCTGCCTTATATGTTCTAATTTAGTTATTTATTATCCAATATCGTCTAAATGTCTCACTTTTTCAAAGAAATAATATACAAACAAACTTATCTGATTCTCTTTCGTAATACAAACTCTTCAAAAAAAGCATCATGATAACTATTACCAATAGCTATCTCGTGAGACTTCATAAAGATATCGTTGTTATCAAAAGAATCCTATAACTTAAACAAAACTTTTAAAGCCTCAGCAAGATTTTTCCGTATCAGTACATTGTCATTATTGAGTATATTAAACAGGAAATGCGAATTAATCTGATTCTTGAGAAACTTCAGCTCTGATTGCAATGTAGTAGATTCGAGTTAATCAATACGCTGATTATCAATCATCCAATACCGATCAAGAAATATAAAGATCAACAGATATAAATGTTTTTCTTTTATCAATTGGATATAAAAACAAAAATATTTAACTTTACCCACAAGACAAACCAAGCAGTATACATGGAAAAACAAAGTACATTAAAACAATATGTACTGCCATTCATACGTGTCAATACGTTTATGACAGGCAGTTGGATCATTCTGGTAACTCTGTTCAGGATGAGTGAGATGGAGATTCCTTCAAGTTTATCGAAACAATATGGAACCCTCATCTTGTTTGGGATCAGTGCACTCATCAGTTTCTTATGGATTTATCGTCCTTACTTCAAAGAACTGTACCGTAACTCAGAAAAGAATGACAACATCGGATTACCTGTTGGCTCATTAGGAATGGCACTTTGCATGCTTATGTTTGCAGAAACACAATATTCTCATGCAGCCATAGCCTATCTTGCATCAATAACTGTATTTATCCTCCTTCTGTACTGGGACTTATACAAAATGAGGCTAAGGAAACAAAAAAGACAAACAGAAAGAGCACGAAGAAACTGTATGCACACACAGAATAGAGTATCCAATAACAAAGTGATATTAGTAGAAAAAGTAAATAGCAGCGAAATTGAAATATTAGTAAAAGATTTCTGCTCCATGTACAATAAAGAAAAGGACAGAGCTATTATCAAGATACAAAAATTCACTAACAAAGCACATGTATTAAGCTTTCCTTACGATATTGATTTCGATATCTATTGCTATCTTTTCAACTATATGACTTATTCATCGAATATAGAGAGCAGACCGTTTGTCACCGGCTGGTATCCTGTTTCAAAAGAGGAAGAAGAAAGTATGTTTTATATACCCTTTAATGAAAGAGAAAAAGATTATGTCTATTATGTAACACCTGAAGGTAAAAACTACAAAGTAGATTTTGGCACAATGAAACCTTTACGGACAGAAAGTATACAACCTTATGGTCCGCTTCCCACAATGATAGAGGATTGGGTAAAAGCAGATATGGGTTAATGTCTTCCCCATATCTGCAAATGACAGATGGTTAGTATCTATTCATATCGTAAAGACCGCGCCGGTTTACTCAGAATGATATTCATCGTCTGACAAGCTACCGTGACAAAAGAAATCAGTAACATCAGTACTACCGGTAATATAAAGAACCAACCTTTCAACTCTGTACGAAAAGCATAATGACTCAGCCAGGTATCCATACTAAACCATGCTACCGGAAGAGCAATCAGGACCGCTATTAATATCAACTGAAAAAAGCCCTTACCTAACTGAAAGAAGAGGTTAAAACGAGAAGCGCCCAAAACTTTACGGATACCCATTTCCTTAGTACGTGTAGTACAGGAAAACATAACTAACACCCACAAGCCAAGACAAGATATAAAAATAGCCAATCCGGTAAACGAGCCAATCATTACCCCAAAAGCTTCATCCTGCCGGTACTGATGATCAAAAAACTGGTCAAGAAAGAAATAGTCATAACTGGAATCTTCAAAATAACGATGCCATATCTCCTCTACCTGAGATACCAGTTCTCTGGGATCACCTGATTTCATCACAACAGAAATATAACGCTGAGGTAACCAATCGATCTTATCTTTGTGGATCAACATGATAGGCGTATAATTTTTACTTAATGCCTGTTGATGATAGTCCTTTACCACCCCGATAATCTGCATAGGGGCATCTGTACACTCTACAGTCACCTGCTGACCGATAGCCTCATCATTGGAAGTGAAACCAAGGTTACGTACAGCTGTCTCGTTGATAACCAACTTGTCAACATCATCGCCATACTCTTCTGAAAAACCACGCCCAGCTACTACTGTTAACCCGTAAGCATCTACATAATCAGGATCACATGCCAGCATTTCATACAAACGGTTTTGTTTCAACGCATCATTCGTCCGCCGATTGGAAAGAAAAGTAGCCACTTCTTCACCCGGAACAGCCCCCGAAAATGTAACTTTATGAACCAATGGCAATCGTGATATCGCCTTTTTCATCGCTTCCAGTTTAGTATTCATGCCTTCGGTATGACCGGGAAACTTTACCACTAACGTCTGCCCTGTCTTCACTCCTAATGACTGATTACGCATAAAACTGAGCTGTGCAAAGACAATCAGCGTTCCACAAAGCAAAATCATAGAAGCGGTATACTGTATCACTACCAATACTTTACGGGTACGCTCTCCGGACTTACTATGGAGAAATTTCCCCTTCAACAAAGTAATCGGTTTACGATTGAGCAGAGCCAGTGCCGGATAATAACCAGAAAGAAAGATGCCTGCAATAAATACAGTAACTAATAATATCCACCAGTATCCTGCCAACCATACAGAGAATGTCACCGTACGCCCCACCAGTTGGTTAAAGTACGGAAGTACAACCTCTATCAGTCCCACAGCCAATACAAAAGCAATGAGATTCATCAACAGTGCTTCAAACAGGAACTGTGACACAAGTTGTTTACGAAACGCTCCAACCACTCTGCGTACCCCCACTTCTTTGGCACGCTCCATAGAACGGGCTACTGCCAGATTGATATAGTTGATCCAGGCAATAGCCAAAATAGCAACAGCAGCAAAGATCAAAGCAATCATAGCTGAACGATTCCCTTTCGTTTCCGCTTCATAACCAACTTGTGGTTGCAAATGAATATCTGCCAATGATACCAGAGATACCCCCCAGATTTTATTCTTCAAGGCTTCTTCTGTCTTGTACTTCTCAGCCATGACGGGAAACTCTTTCTCTATTTCTCCCTTCCGCTGAGGATTGTCAAGCAATACGTATGTATATACTTCATGCTTGTACCAGTATTCCTGCATATATTGAGGCAAAGATTTATACGAAATCAGAAAATTATAACGGATATGAGAATTAGAAGGCATCTCTGCCATTACTCCCGTTACTTCACAAGGTAACCCACCCCCACTTCCGGTAAAGATAAGTATCTTCCCGATAGGATCTTCATCTTTAAAATACTTCTGCGCAATCCGTTCGGTAATTACTACCTGCCGTGGCATCGCAAGGCAAGTTACTCTATCTCCTTTCAGTAGTTCAAAATTAAAAAGACGAAAGAAACCCGGATCTGCATAAGCTATCTGATTTTCACGAAGGGTAAGTTCACCATACTTCACAATTTGCTCGGGTTGAAGTAATGAGCCAATCCGGGTATAATCTTCAATTCCTGCTAAATTTTCTTTCATAGCTGAAGCATAGCCAAAGGAACTGCTTGCCCAATAGTCCGTCTGTACATCGCCCTCATGAAATGTGCTCTCTACGCGGAAAATGCGGTCATAGTTGGAGTGCATTTTATCAAAACTAAACTCAAAGGTCACATACGTAAGAATAAGTAAAGCTGAAGCCATACCAACAGCCAGACCGAAAATATTAATAAAACTGAATACTTTCCGCTTCATCAGATTACGCAAGGCGCTATTCCAATAATTTCCAATCATAATACCTGATATTTAGATTCAGACTTTTCTGTCATCGGACGGTTGATATTCTCAGCTACTATTTTTCCGTCAAGCAAATGGATAACCCGGTGAGCATATGTAGCATCACGCTCTGAATGAGTAACAATAATAATCGTTGTCCCTGCCTGATTGAGCTTACTTAGCAAATCCATAACTTCTACCCCATTTACCGAATCAAGATTTCCTGTCGGTTCATCAGCTAATAGTAGTTTACAATCTGTCACAACAGCACGAGCAATAGCTACCCGTTGTTGTTGTCCACCCGAAAGTTGTTGTGGAAAATGATTGGCACGATGTAAAAGGTTTACCTGTTCTAATACCTGTTTCACCTTTTCTCTCCTTTGAGCCAATTTCATCCCCATGTAAACCAATGGAAGCTCTATATTCTCATAAACCGTCAACTCATCAATCAGGTTAAAACTCTGGAAGATAAATCCCAGATTACCTTTACGAAGTGTAGTAAGCTGGCTTTCTGTCATTTTATCGACCTGTTTTCCTTCAAAAAGATAAGAACCGGAAGTAGGTGAATCAAGTGTACCAAGGATATTCAGCAAGGTAGATTTTCCACAGCCCGATGGCCCCATGATAGCTACAAATTCTCCGCGTTCCACTTGCAAGGTAACTTCATTTAATGCTTTTGTCTGCACTTCTTCTGTGGTGAAAAGCATAGATAATTTTTCTGTCTTAATCATAATAAAAAAATAAATAGAGTAGTAAGTAGTCAAGTAGTTAAGTAGTAAGTAGTAGATAGTATGGTTACTAAGTTGTTTCATCTTATTAATCAAGTAGTCATAGTATCCTACTTAACTACTTACTACTTGACTACTTACTACTTGACTACTTACTACTTAACTACTATTTCAGTACCAATTTTTCATTGTCTCCAAATAATTCATAACCGGATATAATCACTTTTTCACCTGGAGACAATCCTTCTGTTACCTCGTAATACTGCGGATTCTGTCGTCCGATTCTCACAGAACGTCTCGTGGCAAATTTACCACTTTCATCAACAACATACATCCATCGACCACCTGTAATCTGAAAAAATCCTCCACGAGGTACAAGAATAGCCTGAGAAGGGTCTCCTAACTGTAAATTGATATGATAAGTCTGTCCGGCGCGAATATTCTCAGGCCGGCCAGAAGTAAAATATAAATCTGTACGAAATTGCCCGTCTTTCACCTCTGGATAAGGTTTAATTACTTCCAGTTTATAATTGCCTCCGTCACGTGTAAAGTCGGCAGGTAATCCCGGTATAACACGCTCCACATAATGTTCATCAATTTGCACCTGTACTTTCAGGTCGGAAGTGATAATCTGTCCGATATGCTCTCCCGCAGCAATAGACTGACCAATTTGCGCATCGAGATTGCCCACTTGTCCATCAATAGGTGCCTTCACTTTCAAGTTCTCTATACGCTCACGTACCAAAGAAAGGCTACGTTTCATATTCCTGATGTTCTCATCCAGACTGGTGATCTGACTTTCCCTGAAAATATTGTCCTGACGGATACGCTCATCAATCACAGCAAGTTGTTCTTTTGCTGCCATATACTCTTCGCGGGCCTGAAGAAAATCCTCACGAGCTATAAGTTGTTCCTTCATCAGGCGTTCATACTGCTCGTAACGCCTCTGCCTGGTAGTCAATTCTTTATTTACCCCAATACGTTCCTGTTTCAGACGCAATCGCTCCTGCTCCATACTGATACGTGTATTACGCAATTCATTTTCCTGATAAGCAAGGTCGGCTTCACTCTGCATAATACCAATATTGAGTAGCGGATTGCTAAGCCGTAGAATTACATCACCTGCTTTCACCATGGCTCCTTCCTCTTTCAAACGCTCCTCTACACGCCCACCCTCAATGGCATCCATATAAATAATCCGATTAGGCATCACCTGACCAATAACACGAATATAATCGTTGAACTCTGCCTTTTTCACTGTAGCAATGGTCAAGCGGTCTTTCTCTACAGTCATAGAAGGAGCTGTATCTCTGAAAATAAAAAAAAGTATCAAAACAAGCAGTACAAGCCCTCCGGCAATAAGCGAAAGATACTTGCGTTTCATTCCCGGTTTTCGTTCAATAAGTGTATCCATTTTGTCTATTCTGCTATAAAAGTTCCATTTCGATAATACTGTTCCAATCTCGATAACATCTCCATTTGTAATCGTACCCGCATCAATTCTGCTTTGGCAGAAATAAAACGGTTACGCGATTCCATCAACTGAAACACAGAAATAAGTCCTTCCTCCCATTTTCGTTCAGATTCTTTCAACACTTGTTCTTCAGCACGAAGCTGTGACAATGCTTGCCGATGCTCATTATGTCCGGCATGAATAGACAATACCGTCTGCTCCACTTCGGTATAAAGTTGTTGCTTTTCGAGTTCCGCATTGTTTTGTAACTGATAAATACTCAATTTCTGTTTTCTCAGACGTGTAAGCCGCTCTAAGCCGCTCAAAAGAGGAAAGGATATGCCGATGCCAATATATTTGCCGATATTATTTTTCAACTGGTGCGAAGAGAAACCGTTATAATAGTCTGATCCTATTGTAAAACGGACATAAAGGGAAGGTGAGAATTGCCCGCCTGCCATAGCATACTCTTTACGGGCAGTACGTTGCTGCAAATCTATCACTTTTATGGAAGGTAACACCTCAACTGACCGATCATAAATATATTGTGGAGAAGAAACCGATAATACAGGAAGTATTTCTGCATTCACCGTATCCTTTATAATCAATGTGTCACAAGCAGAAACATTTATCAATTGTTTCAGATGAAGCAGAATTAATCGCGCACTATTCTTACGCGTTTCATACCGATAGATATCCCCTTCACACCGGGCTTTTACCTCTTGTAAATCAGATTCAGACTTTAATCCCAATTCAACAAATGTTTCTGTTTGCCTGAGATAGCGTTCTCCCAAAATACTTTGTTCATAGGCTAAATATTGTAATTTCCTCTCCAATAATAGTTTATAATAAGTATCCGTTATCTGATAAGCCAGTTCATTCTGTCTATTCTTCAGTTCCCATTCAGTACGTTCGTAATTCATCTTCTCGAAACGTACCCGGTTGATACGTGAGAAACCTTCAAACAAAGAGAGAGTCATATCCAAACCGATGCTCCCTTCATCAAAAGATTCAGTGGTATAGCCATTTGTACCCGGATCTATAGAACGGCCGTAACGTCTTCCGGCAGTAACATCTACCACCCCACGTGGTAAAAAAGCACCAATAGAAGCTACATAATCGGCACGTGCTCCTTTTATTCGTAAAGCACTATTCTTTATTTCCGGATTTTGTTTCCATCCCAAACGAATACAATCATCAAGTGTCAGTTCTACCTGAGCTTGCAATGATATTGTCGAAAACAGAAAACAAATCAGAAATAATCTTTTTCCCATAATATATAGTATCTTTAAATCTATATTCACCACAGAGTTCCACCGAGTTTTATTGTGAGGAATCATATAAACAGCACTCTGCATTACCTTACAGTGGGTCTGCTATATATTACTAAAAGCAAACGATATGCCAAAATTCTTAATCTTTTGATAATAAGAAACATATCTATAACACCATAAATTAACTGTCCAATATTTCAACATTACAACGTCCAAAAACTGAACACTGCAACTTTTATCAGCTTTAAAAACATAGCAATTGCCTTCTTTTACAAATTTTTCCTCCAAAAACGTCTAAATATTGGACAGTCATTTGCAAAGAGAATCAAAAACAAATACCTTTACCCAAAACTCAGAGACCGATAAAAACAGCTCATGGAAACAGGAACCATTCTCATCGTAGATGATAATAAAGGTGTACTGACTTCACTCGAACTTCTGCTCGAGAATGAATTCAGACAAATCAAAACAGCTACCAATCCCAATCAAATCACTACCTTGCTCTCTTCCTCCAAAATAGATGTCGTTATTCTTGATATGAATTTCTCAGCAGGCATCAATAATGGCAATGAAGGGTTGTACTGGCTGAAACACATTCACGAAATAGCTCCATCGTTGCCTGTAGTAATGCTCACTGCCTATGGTGATGTGGAATTAGCTGTGAAAGCTTTAAAAAACGGAGCTACTGATTTTCTTTTAAAACCCTGGGATAACCAAACCCTGATACAGAAAATAAAAGAAGCGTTCAACCACCGGAAACAACCCATAGGAACTACCGGGAAGGAGAAAAAGAACAATCAGAATATGTTGATTGGGCGCTCACCCGCTATGATACAACTGATTAAAATAGTAAGAAAAGTAGCTCTGACAGATGCTGATATTCTAATAACCGGTGAAAACGGAACCGGAAAAGAAATGTTGGCACGCGAAATACACCAGCTTTCTCCGCGTCATTCAGAAACCATGCTCAGTGTGGATATGGGAGCCATCAGTGAATCCCTTTTTGAGAGTGAACTTTTTGGGCACGAACGAGGAGCCTTTACCGACGCCCGCGAAAGTCGCCCGGGTAAATTTGAAGCAGCCAACGGAAGTTCGCTCTTTATGGATGAAATAGGTAATCTCCCTCTCTCTCTTCAAGCCAAGCTATTGACCGTTTTACAAAATCGTAATCTGATGCGCATAGGAAGTAACAAGATTATCCCAATTGACATTCGCCTTATCTCGGCCACCAATAAAGATATTCCGGAAATGATCAAAGAGGGAGCATTCCGGGAAGATTTATTTTATCGTATCAATACAATACATCTTGAAATACCTCCGTTACGTGAACGAGGAGACGATATACTCCTGTTTATTGATACTTTTCTACGTAAATTTGCCACAAAATATCAACGCCCCAATATACAAATGCACGAGCAAACCATTGAGAAGCTATGTGCCTATCATTGGCCCGGAAACATACGGGAGTTGCAACATACCATCGAAAAAGCAGTTATTCTTTGCGATAGCAATGTCATACGTCCTAAAGATATCTTTATAAAGCAAGCCTGGAAGCCTCAATCTATACCCATTGTCCCCAACCTGGAAGAAGTGGAACGCCAGGCTATTGAAACGGCTATCTTACAGAATAACGGTAACCTCACAGCAGCTGCCGAACAATTGGGAGTAAGCAGGCAGACTTTATATAACAAACTAAAACGGTTTAAAATTTAAATGTCATGTTATTCAGCAAGCATATCTATGTTGTCATACTCGCATATATTCTACTTATTCTCGCCATTTCGGGAGCAGGTATGTGGATGATTTTGTCAAAAACAGGAATCATTATAGGAGGCTTGCTCATTCTTTGTTCTTTCTTCCTGATAGGCGCATTAACCCATAGATTGAATACGTTTAACCGAAAGATAAGACTCTTCTTTGATGCAGTACAAGATAAGGAAAACATACTCTTATTTCCCGAAGAGAATGTCAGTCAGGAACAAAAACTACTAAACCGTTCGTTAAACCGAATCAACAGTTTACTGCTACAAACAAAAGTAGAATATCAAAAACAGGAACATTTTTATCATTCTCTGTTGCAGGAAGTTCCCAGTGGAGTATTGGCATGGGATCGTTCGGGCAAAATAGTGATTGCAAACAGCGCTGCACTTCATTTATTGAAATGTAATCAATTATCCAATAGCCAACAAGTAGAAAGATTATTGACCAATAGAGAAATTTACAATCATCTTAGTATTTCGCGTAATCAAATGACACTACAAGGAGAAGTCTTCACTTTACTATCCATCAAAGATATACAAGATGAATTAAGTGACAAAGAAAGTGAATCATGGAGTAAACTCACCCACGTACTCACTCACGAAATAATGAATACAATTGCTCCTGTAATCTCTTTATCACAAACTCTTTCTTTGTATTCGGATATGAATGAGAAGGCAAAACAAGGACTCAGCATCATTCAGGGACAAAGTGAACGGCTTATGGAATTCACCGAGTCATTCCGCCACCTTTCTTATATGCCCCAACCCGAAAAGAAACCTTTTCTATTAAACGAGTTAGTACGAAAGCTCGAAATCTTACTGGAAACAGATTTCAGAGAAAATCAAATTACGTTCTCAGTACAGTGCCACCCGCTTTCTATCGAAATAAACGGAGATGAAAACCAATTATCACAGGTCTTTCTCAATCTATTGAAAAATGCTATGCAGGCTTTGGAAGGAAGAACGGATGGAGTCATTAGTCTTCGTGTGTCACAAACAGAACATATACTTATAGAAATAGCAGATAACGGCATCGGTATCCCTGAAGAATTACAGGAAAAAGTGTTCATCCCCTTTTTTACCACCAAATCTGAGGGGACCGGAATTGGCCTCAGCCTCTGCAAGCAAATCATCCGACAACATCAGGGACACCTTTCCATAGGTATAAGCCAGCCGGGAAAAACAATATTCATCATAGAACTTCCATGATCTCAAACCTTTATGGCTCATTTTGCGTTTATATTTATGATAAAATATAAAACTATGAGTACAAAAGAGCAATACTGGAAATTTTCACTTATCGCCATTATTATTGGATTAGGAATCATCCTGTTCAAACAAATCACTCCTTTCTTAGGGGGGCTTCTGGGGGCATTGACTATCTATATTCTTGTTAGAAAACAGATGATGCACCTCACTGAAATACGAAAGATAAAACGAAGCATTTCGGCTCTGCTGATCACTGCCGAAGCTATTTTATGTTTTCTGGTCCCTATTTCACTTACCGTGTGGCTCGTAGTCAGTAAATTGCAGAATTTCAACCTGGACCCACAATCTATCATTGCTCCCATTGAAGAGATGGCAGGTATTATCAAGGCCAAAACAGGTTATGATGTATTGGGCAGTGATACTGTGTCATTTATTGTTTCGGTTCTTCCCCGCATCGGGCAAGCTGTAATGGGAGGCATCAGTAGTTTTGCCATCAATCTGTTCGTACTGGTATTCGTACTATATTTCATGTTGATAGGTGGTAGCAAAATGGAAGCCTATATCAACGATATTCTTCCATTTAATGCCACAAATACAAAACATGTGATACATGAAATCAATATGATTGTACGCTCCAATGCCATTGGAATTCCACTTCTTGCAATCATACAAGGAGGAGTGGCTATGATTGGTTATTTTATTTTCGGAGCTCCCGATGCTCTGTTACTTGGTTTCTTAACCTGTTTTGCCACAGTTATCCCAATGGTAGGCACAGCTCTGGTATGGTTTCCTGTAGCTGTATATATGGCAGTTACAGGTGATTGGTTCAATGCCATCGGACTGGCAGCCTACGGAAGCATTATTGTTTCGCAACTTGACAATCTTATACGTTTTATCCTGCAAAAACGAATGGCAGACATTCATCCGCTCATTACTATTTTCGGAGTAGTCATTGGCCTCTCTCTATTTGGGTTCATGGGAGTCATCTTCGGTCCTTTACTTTTATCCTTATTTTTCCTCTTTGTTGATATGTTCAAGCGAGAATATCTGGATGGACGAAAATAACCGAATGATAAAGCTGGGAATCTCCCGAAAAATTGCGTACTTTTGCAAGACCAAAACGACATAAAAATCAATGGAAGCATTTACATTCAATACTTTCGAACTGATTCTACTATCAGCAGCCGGAGTTCTTCTCGTGATTCAGTTATTCTATTATCTGGGCATCTATAACCGGATACATACACGGAATATCGCAGATAAAAAAAACGAACTGCACTTTACCAAAGAGCTTCCTCCTCTATCGGTCATTATCTGTGCACGCAATGAATCGGCTAATTTGCGCCAGTTTCTACCTGCCATTCTTGAACAAGACTACCCACAATTTGAAGTGATTGTCATCAATGACGGTTCTACGGATGAAAGCGAAGAAGTACTCTCTACCTTTGAAGAGAAATACCAACACCTATATCATAGTTTCACTCCGGAAAGTGCCCGGTATATCAGTCGTAAAAAGTTAGCATTAACATTAGGTATCAAAGCGAGTAAATATGATTGGCTGGTATTCACCGAAGCCAACTGCCAACCCGCAAGTAACCAGTGGTTACGGCTGATGGCACGTAACTTTACCCCTCATACGCAGATTGTATTGGGATACAGCGGATACGAGCGTGGCAAGGGATGGTTGCATAAACGCATATCATTCGATGCTCTATTTACATCATTGCGTTATCTGGGATTTGCCCTTGCCGGAAAGCCATATATGGGACTGGGACGTAATCTGGCATACCGGAAAGAGATGTTTTTCAAAGAAAAAGGATACTCTACCCACCTGAATCTGCAACGGGGCGAAGACGATTTGTTCATTAACCAGATTGCGACTCCTGACAATACACGGGTAGAAACAAATAGCAATGCTGTAATACGGATGCAACCCGTAGAAAGATATAAAGACTGGAAAGAAGAAAAAGTGAGCTATATGGCTACTGCACGTTATTTTAAAGGTGGCCAACGCTATTTTCTTGGTTTTGAAACCTTTTCACGCCTGTTGTTTTATGCGGTTTGTACAGCCGGTATTGCATTCGGAATACTAAACTTTCATTGGTTAGTAGCCGGTATTGCTCTATTTATATGGTTAATACGTTATATTACACAAGCTATTGTGATCAATAAAACAGCGACAGAACAAGGAGACAACCGACACTATTATTTTTCTCTTCCCGTATTTGACCTGTTACAACCCCTTCAGACTCTCAAATTCAAACTCTATCGTTTCTATCGGGGAAAAGGAGACTTCATGAGAAGATAACACAACAAACCTACTTTAAATACATTATTATGAAAAAGAATCTTTTAATTTTAGCCGTCCTGCTCATAGGTTTACTCAGTTGCCAAAGTCAAAAACCGATTGAACACGGAGCATTTACAGCAGCATCTTATAACCTTCGTTATGTTAATGAAGGCGACTCTATTGCCGGAAACGGTTGGGGGACGCGCTATCCGGTTATTGCCAAACTCATACAGTACCACGACTTCGATATCTTTGGAACACAAGAAGGATACATTCGCCAATTGGAAGATCTGAAAACGGCATTACCCGGTTATACCTACATTGGTGTAGGCCGTAACGATGGCAAAGAGGCAGGAGAACATTCTGCTATTTTCTACCGTACAGATAAATTTGATCTTCTCAAGAAAGGAGATTTCTGGCTGTCGGAAACACCCGATACAGCAAGTATAGGTTGGGATGCCGTATTACCTCGTATCTGTAGTTGGGGACATTTTAAATGCAAAGACTCCGGATTCGAATTTCTGTTCTTTAACCTCCATATGGATCACATTGGTAAAAAAGCCCGTGTAGAAAGCGCCTTCCTCGTACAAGAGAAGATGAAAGAACTGGGAGCTAATCTCCCTGCTATCCTCACAGGAGATTTTAATGTAGATCAGACACACAGTTCTTACAAAGCATTAACCGAAAAGGGAGTACTTGTTGACTCTTATGAAACAGCAGACTTCCGTTACGCTACCAATGGAACATTCAACAGCTTCGACCCGAATAACTTCACGGAAAGCCGGATAGATCATGTTTTTATATCTCCGCTATTCAAAGTAAAAAAATACGGGGTACTGACAGATACTTATAGAAGCGCAAAAGCTACAGGAATAGAAAAAGCCAATGCAAAGGATTGTCCGGAAGAGATTTCCATTGAAAGCTACGAGGCACGCACACCCTCCGATCACTTCCCGGTAAAAGTGGAACTGATATATTAGTGCTTGTGCTTCCCGCACGGGGAGGTGCGACAGGCGATGGGTGCAAAGCTATTAAAACGCAGAATTAACGCAGATTTTCGCAAAACCACAAAAGAGAGAGAATATCAGCACTTTAATCTGCGTTTTATCTGGATAATAGTATTCTGTGTTACTCTGTGGTGAACCGTACTCATCATTATTCATACCGCATTGAACTCGCAGGATTAATCTTTGTTATCAGATAAGAAGGACCTAACAGCATCAATACAGAGGCAAACAACGTACCCATATTAATCAACAGAAATAATCCGATATTAAAAGAGACGGGAACAGAATCTACATAGTAACTTTCCGGATCGAGCTTAAAGATATGAAACTGGGATTGTAACACACAAAACAACAATCCAATAGCATTTCCCCAAATCATTCCTTTACCAATCAGAAAGACAGAGAACCAAAGAAAAACCTTACGAATGGTGAAATTATTGGCTCCTAAAGCCTTTAGGATACCAATCATGTTGGTACGTTCAATAATAATAATCAGTAAACCGGAAATCATCGTAAACCCGGCTACACCTACCATTAAAATAAGAATTACCCACACATTGAGATCAAGTAATCCTAGCCATTCAAATATCTGAGGATTAAGCTGCTCTATATTCTGTACAAAGTAAACGCCCCCATATTTATCAGCGCGGTTATCCGTACTCTCTGCCACTTCATAAGTAATGCTTTCCAACCTGTCATAATCATTGACCTGCAACTCTGCACCACTTACCTGTTCCGGTTTCCAATTGTTCAGACGATTCACTGTATACAAATCCGTCAATAGAAACAAATTATCATACTCTGAAAAGTTGGTCTGATAAATCCCTTTGATAGTCAACGGCCGAACACGAACATTATCCTGTATATAATAAGTATATATCTTATCACCCAGTTTCAACTTCAACTTATCAGAAAGTGTTTTAGATATGACAACCTGGTTGGTTGCAACCGAATCACTAAATGCAGGAATCTCCCCCTCAACCAGATTACTACGAAAAAAAGAAGCATCAAATTCAGGTCCCACTCCTTTCAGAACCATTCCCTGAAAAGCATCATCCGTCTTTATCATTCCCGGCTTTGTAGAGTAACGTTGCACATGCTTCACATCCGGATAAGCAGAAAGCGCAGCCATCATACTATCACTCACCACAACAGGATGTGTTTCAAAGGAACGGACAGCATCAAAATTACTGATCTGAATATGCGATCCGAAACCAGTGACCTTATTACGAACCTCTCCCTTAAAACCAATGACCACTGCCACCGTAATGATCATCACCGCCAAACCAATAGCAATCCCCACCATAGCGATGAGAACAGCCGGACGTGATACTTGCTTTCCGCCATCGGTATCACGATAAAGGCGACGGGCGATGAAAAGGGATAAAGACATAGAAAAAAGTGATTAGTAAGTTAGTGATAAGTGATTAGTAAGTTAATGAGTAGTGATAAGTGATTATATTATAATCCGCATGGTACTGATCACTTATCACTAAATCCGCTTATCACTAAATCACCTTTCCCGGATATGCCTCCAAAGCCTTTTGTAACACAAAGAGGGCACGATTCAAATCTTCTTTTTTGAGCACATAGGCTATACGTACCTGATTTATTCCCGCACCGGGAGTAGTATAAAAACCGGAAGCAGGAGCCATAAATACCGTCTGACCTTCATACTCAAAATCAGAAAGGCACCATGCACAGAATTTATCCGAGTCATCTACCGGCAACTTAGCTACCGTATAAAATGCTCCCATCGGAATGGGAGAATATACCCCCGGAATACGATTTAATCCGTCAATCAGACATTTACGGCGTTCTACATATTCGTCATACGTATCACGCAGATAATCCTCATTGGCTTCAAGTGAAGCCTCAGCAGCAATCTGGCCAATCAATGGAGGACTCAGACGAGCCTGGCAGAATTTCATAACAGCATCACGTATTTCTTTGTTCTTCGTAATCAAAGCACCGATACGAATACCACATTCCGAATAACGTTTTGACACTGAATCAATCAATACTACATTATTCTCTATTCCTTCAAGATGACAAGCAGAAATATAAGGAGAACCGGTATAGATAAACTCACGATATACCTCATCCGAGAAAAGAAACAAGTCATACTTCTTCACCAGATCACGAATCTGGTTCATCTCCCGGCGACTATACAAATACCCTGTCGGATTGTTCGGATTACAAATAAGAATGGCCTTCGTACGTTCATTGATCAGCTCTTCAAACTTTTCTACTTTAGGCAATGAGAAGCCTTCTTCGATAGTAGTAGCGATCGTACGAATCTTTGCTCCGGCAGAAATGGCAAATGCCATATAGTTTGCATAAGCCGGTTCGGGAACAATGATTTCATCCCCCGGATTCAAGCAAGAGAGAAACGAAAAAAGTACAGCCTCCGAACCTCCGGAAGTTATGATTATATCGTCTGCAGTAAGATTGATATTAAACTTCTGATAGTATCCCACCAGCTTCTCGCGATAACTACGATATCCGGCACTTGGACTGTATTCCAACACTTTACGATCAATATTGCGTATCGCATCAATCGCGACCTGAGGAGTGGGCAGGTCTGGCTGTCCGATATTCAGGTGAAACACATGAACCCCTCTTTGCTTGGCTGCATCAGCCAGAGGAGCCAGCTTTCTGATAGGAGATGCAGGCATCTCGTTTCCGCGAATAGATATTGTTGGCATAAATCTTTATATATGGTTTAATAAGTTATGAATTGTCAATTATCAATTGTCAACTGTCAATTGAGGCAGCAAATGTACACAATAAATCGGAGACAGAGACATAAAAACTTTAAAAACCTTATCAAGGTTAAAAACGTTATGGTATTATGAAAAGAAAGCTATACATTTGTCATATATGAAACCTAAAACAATACCATAATGACCATAAACCTCATCACATTCGCATCATTACTACACAAACAGTCTTCGATACGCAGCTCGCACGAAGCAATTCTAAGCGAATTAGAGAAATACTTCACTGTACGGTTTGTTAATTATGAAGATATTGACAAACTCAGCAATGACGATTTTAAAATAATATTCATTGCCACCGGAGGAGTAGAAAGATTAGTTATACAGCACTTCGAATCTCTTCCCCGCCCTGCTGTAATCCTTGCAGATGGCATGCAAAACTCACTTGCCGCTGCACTTGAGGTATCTTCCTGGCTTCGCAACCGGGGAATGAAAAGCGAAATTCTGCATGGCGAACTTACCTCTATTATCAAACGCGTACATATCTTATATAATAACTTTCAGGCACAACGTTCATTGTTTGGTGTTCGTATCGGTGTGATTGGTACTCCTTCTTCCTGGCTTGTAGCGAGCAATGTAGATTACCTGCTGGCCAAGCGCCGATGGGGAGTAGAGTACATTGATATACCATTGGAACGAGTGTACAAAGTCTACGACCGTATCACCGACAATGAAGTCGGAGCCTCTTGTGCCGCTGTTGCCTCGCAGGCATTGGCCTGCCGGGAAGGAACTCCGGAAGATATGCTCAAAGCGATGCGCCTCTACCGTGCTATCAAAAGGGTATGTAAAGAAGAGAAACTAAGTGCCGTCACTTTGAGTTGTTTTAAGATGATAGAACGGACAGGGACTACCGGTTGCCTGGCATTAGCAATGTTGAATGATGAAGGTATCCTTGCCGGATGTGAAGGTGATTTGCAATCTATATTTACTCTTCTCGCAGCAAAAGCATTGACCGGGAAAGTTGGGTTCATGGCAAATCCTTCGATGATTAATACCCGTACCAATGAATTGATTCTGGCCCATTGTACCATAGGTTTAAAACAAACAGAAAAATATATCATTCGTAATCACTTTGAAACAGAAAGCGGAATCGGTATTCAGGGATTACTGCCAACAGGAGATGTTACCATTGTGAAATGTGGCGGTGAATGTCTGGACGAATATTATCTGTCAACAGGCACACTAACGGAAAATACGAACTTCATCAATATGTGCCGTACGCAGGTACGAATAAAGATGAATACTCCTGCCGAGTACTTCCTGAAAAATCCATTGGGCAATCACCACATCCTGATACAGGGCAACTATGAAGTCTTATTAAATGAATTCCTGCAGGCAAATACATGTAAAAGAACAGAATAACTGAAACCTCCCATAATAATATATGTAATGCCCCATTAGAATATACCTAATGGGGCATTACATATATTGGCATTTTATTTACAAAATACTACATTCCACCCATTCGCCTTCATGCATTTCCATTACAGTTTTAAATCCGGCCTGCTTCAATGCCTTCAAGGCTTCCGGACGTCCGGCATTAATCTTTTCGGGATAATGGGCATCACTGTTTACCATCACCCGGATACCCAATTCTTTCAACAAAGGGAAATAACGTTCATTTGGGAAAAATGTACCGTATAGATGATAAGCTTTAGAGTTTATCTCTACCATATAGCCATAACGGGCAATCGTTGTGAAATAATCACGCATCAGGTTTTCATACCACAGTTCATCCAACAAACCGGGACGATAGGAAGCTGCATTATAATGCATCTTATCCGCATGCCCTAAAATATCAAAACCTCCCAACTCCATCATACGGAGTTGACGATCATAATAAAGGCGGATCACCCGGTCAAGGTCACCATGAAAGTGTTCATCCACTATCTTACGAAACACAGGAGGAGCTACATCAATATCCACAACTTCTCCCTTATCATTATACAGCAGATGCACAGAACCAATACGATAGTCAAGAGGCAACTCACGGAAACGAGCTATCGAAGGATTACTCTCCTCATTCAAATAATCAATTTCGAGACCGGAATAGAATTCGATCTTGCCCGCATACTTCTCTTTCACCCGGCGGAACTCAGCCAGATAATCTTCCATTTGATCCCATTCCATGGTCCATGCAGTAGGGAAAGGAAGCGGTGCATGAGAAGAAATGCCATACGATGTAAATCCTTCAGCAATTGCGAAACGGATAAATGCATCCATATCAGCGCGCCCGTCACAATACAGGCAATGACTGTGATAGTTCGTCAGATTCATGATTCTATTTCGCTTAATTCCAACCAACGCATTGTTTTCTCATCAATCAAATCATTCACTTCGGGCAGACGTTTAGACTTTTCAGTTAATTCGTCTACAGAAAGCATACCGCTACATAACTGCTCTTCAATCGCTGCTTTTTCAGCTTCCAGTCCGGCTATCTCTTTCTCAAGTTGTTCAAACTCCCGTTTTTCCTTGAAACTCATTTTACGTTTCTCATTCAGGCGAACACGGGCTGTCTTCTCTTCCTGTGGTTTTTCAGCCTCTTTCTCCTGCTGCGCTTTGGCCTCTTTCCAGTCACGATAGTCACTGTAATTACCCGGGAAATCCCGAATATCCGCTTGCCCGTTAAACACCAGAAGATGATCTACCACCTTATCCATAAAATAACGGTCATGGGATACAACTATGACACATCCTTTGAAATTCTGAAGATATTCTTCAAGCACATTCAACGTGATAATATCGAGGTCATTGGTAGGTTCGTCCAATACGAGGAAGTTCGGATTACGCATCAGCACTGTACAAAGATAAAGGCGACGACGTTCTCCCCCACTCAATTTATAGACATAGCTGTGCTGGGTCTCGGGCGTAAAGAGAAAATGTTGCAGAAACTGCGAAGCTGTCAGCTTCTTACCGTTACCAAGTTCTATGACTTCGGCAATGTCCTGCACAACATCAATCACTTTCATCTGTTCGTCAAACTGGAGCCCATCCTGCGAATAATATCCAAAACGAACGGTCTCACCTATATCTATCGTACCACTATCCGGTTGTACCTGCCCCATCAGTATCTTGATAAAAGTAGATTTACCCGTCCCGTTATTACCAACAATACCCATCTTTTCATACCGGGCAAAGATATAAGAGAAATCTTCCAGTATCTTCAAATCACCGAAACTCTTGTATAAATGATCGGCCTCAAAGATCTTACTACCAATATAAGATGCTTTTACATCCAACTTTACATTATCATTATTAAAGCGCTGTTTAGCCACTTTTTCTATTTCATAGAAAGCGTCCTGACGATATTTAGCCTTGTGTGCACGGGCCTGTGGCATTCGTCTCATCCAGTCAAGTTCCGTGCGATAAAGATTATTGGCACGTTCAATCTCTGCATTCGTAGCCTCAATACGTTCCTGCCGCTTCTCCAGATAATAGCTGTAGTTTCCTTTATATTGATACACCTGACGATTGTCTATTTCTATAATTTCGGAGCAGACCCGATCCAGAAAATAACGGTCATGCGTTACCATCAACAAACTAAGGTTGGTACGGCGCAGATACTCTTCGAGCCATTCCGTCATATCGAGATCAAGGTGATTGGTAGGCTCATCCAGAATCAGCAGATCAGGCTCAGTGATTAAGGCATTTGCCAAAGCTACCCGTTTAAGCTGTCCACCCGAAAGGTACTTCACCTGCTGATCGAAATTACGGATTTTCAATTGCGAAAGAATCTGCTTGGCTTTTTGTTCATATTCCCATGCCTTTTCATGATCCATACGAACCAACAGATCTTCCAGTCCCGGATGTCCCTCTGTCTCCATGCAGCGTTCATATTCTTTAATCAGTTCAACCACACTGTTACCATGATGAAAACAGGCTTCCAGTACGGTAAGTTCCTCAGGATATTTAGGATCTTGTTCCAGGTAATCAACACGGAGGTCACGACGAAATACAATATTCCCGCTATCATATCCCTCCTTCCCGGAGATTATATTCAATAACGTAGTTTTTCCTGTTCCGTTTTTAGCAATCAAGCCAATACGTTGTCCTTCGGCAATGCCAAAAGATATATTTTCAAATAAGACTAAATCTCCGAAAGATTTAGTGAGGTTATCTATCTGTAAATAAGGAGTCATTTTTTTAGCGATTAGTGATTAATGATTAGTGATAAGCAAAGATTTCTCTCTCAGCGCAGCCCACTAATCACTCATCGCTAACAGATCACTTATCACTAATTTATACGTTTCCCCTGCTTTTACCCTGCTCCACAAAAGTTTCATAGGATCAATCAGTTTTCCATCTTTATACTGCAACACCGGCACTTCCCGATTGCCATCAATCAATGTCATCCACTCCAAACCTTCTATTTCATTGGTTAGTATAGTACAAACAGTAATACCAATAGCCAGCCAATCTTCTTTCTTTTTACCGATCACACCACTGTCAATCACCTGCTGGAGTTTAGGTAAATCCTCCTCCAATCCTTGAAAATCCTTCTTCAATTGTTTCTTTACGGTGTTTACTGTCCATTCATATCCTTCATTAATGACATAAACCTCAGACAAACGCACAGGTATTACTTCCGCCGGATATTTCTGCCCGTCTTTACGGATATCCAGCGTGGCAATCACTTCTTCCGCCTCCTTCATTTCGCCCCCTTTGGGTACGGTGAAAGAACATTCAAAGGCTACATTATCTATACCGGTTATCCACAGATGAGTAGTATAGTAAGCTCCTTCTTCCTGAAACATCTCTTTACTATATGCACATTCCAACCTGCCAACTTTCACCAGTGAAGCCGAAGGATTATCTTTTAATTCCTGTTTTACAGCCTCTCTTCCATAATTTATACTACTACGCTCAGCAGCATCCGCTTTGAAAGCCGAAATTCGGAAATTCCCTGTCCATACGTCGGGATTATAAAAAAGAAAGGAACCCTCACCATCTTCAAACTCACTCCAGGTTGAAGGATAAATCATAGTAAACCAAGCTCCCGGGGAGATAAATTTCTTACCTTGTATCATACTTATTCTGACTTTTTCTTTTGTGCAATAGATAATATTCCGACAAAAATAACACTCCCAAAGCGGATATGCAAAAAACAATAAACAATAAATGTTGTCTCATTTGTTTTTCCTTCACAGAACTCTTATCTTCGGCAACAAATACAATAAATTAAAAGTAGGAAGAATATGAAAACATTCGCAGTACTCATTGCCCTATGGTTAGGGGGAATTGTATCGTTATCGGCTCAGGAACCGAACGCAAACGCCCGCTATATTGAAGTTACCGGAAGTTCCGAAATAGAAATCATTCCCGATGAAATTCATTTTATGATTACTATAAGGGAATTCTGGCAGGAAGAGTTCGAAGCAAAAAGCAAACCGGAAGATTACAAGACGAAAGTCCCCATAACCGAAATCGAACGTTACCTAATGAATGCTTTAAAGCGTACCGGCATCCCCCAAACAGATATCCAGACCCAGGAAGTAGGAGACTATTGGCGTGAACAGGGAAAAGATTTTCTGATAGCCAAAAGATTTGATATAAAACTACAGAATTTCGGGCAGATAGACCGGATTATAAAGTATGTCGATACCAGAGGAATTCAGTCAATGAACATCGGTGAACTAAAGAACAAAGACATGCAGGAGTATCGTGCAAAAGGGAAGATAGAAGCCTTAAAAGCTGCACGGCAGAAAGCCACTTATCTGGTAGAGTCTTTGGGACAGAAACTCGGCAATGTTCTTCGGATCATAGAACCGGAAGACAGAAACTACTATCATTTCCAACCCCAGTCTGCCATGAGTAATGTTGCTTTGCAAAGTTATGATAGCAATCCGGAGAATTTTAAAACAATCAAGCTGAGATATCAAATGACAGCACGTTTCGAAATACTCTCCGCTCAATAACTCAAGGCCAGCCGATAGGACCATTTCTACTTTCCTATCGGCTGGATCTTTCTTCGTACATCTTTTGATATTTCAAGAAACATATAATTCAGCCTGCCGGAGTGAATTCCTTTTTCATTCTCCTTGTACTTCTTATTCGCATACTGCTTCGACTTCTCAAAAGTAAGCAACGACATTTGATTCTGTGACTTGCCTACCATGGTAGAATCCAGTTGTTCATCCGGGAAGAAATCATCCAAATCAACATCACCAATCATTGTAGTCTCCAGAAAATTCATCTCTTTATGAGAGTTATCTGTATAATAGCCCACAAACATATGCCCCGGCGTACGTACCAGAATAGGATCAATATTAATGGCACGAAGTAAAGAAGCAAACAATACACTCCCATCCACACAGTTTATCTGCGAAGACTCCAATGCATCATCAAACGTGCGTACCCGTTGCGAAAAGACCACATTGCTCGAAAGGCTGGTATTAGAAACCGAACTGTAACGAAAATTACGCTTCTGAAGCACATTCCAAAGAGCATATACCTGCTTGTCTACCGCACCGGCTGTTGTATTCTGATACCCTAAAAAGCGATTTACAATACGGGTATTCAGTGCCTCACGCAACAGTTTATCAATCATCGGATTTTCTTCATTGACATAAGCTGCAAAAAAGATACCGGTATCATGAAATTTTGTTCCGTTAGTGACATACCCCAACAGGCACTCATTGACGCTACGTACCGAAAACGTTCGTACCCGTTGTCCCATATCTTCACCATTCATCTCTACCGTAATAGCCACACTGACCGGTTCTGCCTGCACATTATTTTTCAGTGCTTCATAATTCCAGATAATATCAGGATAGATCGTGTACTCTTTTCGTGGTTTCTCAAGAATGAATTCAGACACCGAACGTGAAAAGAAAGGAGTCTCGGCCACTTCAATGCGCACCCGGCTATAAGCCGAGCGAGATTTTACTCTTATAGCAATACACGATTTCGGATTGCCTATATAAAGAGAATCAGACGGTTCAATCACCTGTGCATCCGTCGTAGCTACGGACAAGATGGCAGAAGGGAAAATATTCCCACCCAAATCATCCATTATTTCAAAGCCGGAATGAAAAGAAGTACATTTGTATATAGACATACCGCTCACAATGATAAGCAATATGGCAATAACACCCAGCACCTCCCGTTTCCGCTGTTTCAAATCTATTTTCATCATTTTGTCTTCCGTTTGTTTAGATATAACAAAGATAGTTCTTTTTTGTTGGAAAACAGAAAGTCGTAACGCAATTGTAATACGTGTTTCACTCCGTCGTAACAAAAAGGCCTCACCTTTGCAACGAAATAAAATAAAGATTATATTTGTAATATGAATAATATGCCTGTCGGTTGCGTTACCTTCTTTTAATTGGCATACTATCATATTGGCACATTAAATAATTATTAAATTATGAACGATTACCGCATTTTAGTTGTCGACGACGAAGAAGATCTCTGTGAGATTCTGAAATTCAATCTTGAAAATGAAGGATACGAAGTAGACACGGCCAATTCTGCCGAAGAAGCTCTGAAAATGGACATCAGCAGTTATAACCTGCTACTATTGGATGTGATGATGGGAGAAATTTCAGGATTCAAGATGGCTAATATGCTGAAAAAAGATAAGAAAACAGCCCACGTGCCTATTATCTTTATCACAGCCAAAGATACAGAGAACGATACGGTTACCGGATTCAATCTCGGAGCAGACGATTATATCTCCAAGCCTTTCTCTTTGCGTGAAGTGATAGCCCGCGTCAAAGCTGTATTACGCCGTACTGCTACTGTAGAAACAGAAAAAGCACCGGAACAGATCACTTACCAAACCCTAACTATCGACATCACCAAAAAGAAAGTAAGTATAGATGATGAAGAAGTAGCATTAACAAAAAAAGAATTTGAAATTCTCTTTCTGTTATTACAAAACAAAGGTCGCGTATTCTCCCGCGAGGATATCTTAGCCCGGATATGGAGTGATGAGGTATATGTACTCGATCGAACTATTGATGTCAATATCACCCGGCTGCGTAAAAAAATAGGTATCTATGGCAAGCGGATTGTAACCCGCTTAGGATATGGGTACTGCTTTGAAACAGAATAAAATAATAATTATTTATCATGAATCTACCTGTCAATCAAAAACATTTTCTCTCTTTCAGCCGAAAGCTTTTTCTTTCAGTCATCTCTTTGTTTCTGGTCTTTGCAGCCTGCTTTATAGCCTACCAGTATCAACGTGAAAAAGAGTATAAGGTAGATCTCCTGCATTCACAGTTACAGGACTATAATGCCCGTCTACATGAGAAGATCCCTACTTCTTCCTCCATACAGAAGGAGTTGAATAACTATATCAGTAGTCATGCTTTAAAAGATCTTCGTGTGACAGTTATTGATTTGGATGGAAATGTGCTTTATGACAGCTATGAAAAAAACAACTCCCGGTTTGAAAACCATATTAATCGTCCGGAAGTGGTAAAATCTCTAACGGCAGGCAATGGTTTTGATGTACGGCGTACCTCCGAAACTACAGGTACACCTTATTTTTATTCCGCCACTCTCTACAAAGATTATATTATACGATCTGCCTTACCTTATAATGTCAGTCTGATAAACAACCTGAAAGCGGATTCACATTATATATGGTTTACTGCTATTGTAACTTTATTGCTGGTTATTATCTTCTATAAATTCACCAATAAGTTAGGAACCTCTATCAGCCAACTGAGAGAATTTGCCATGCGGGCAGACCGGAATGAACCTATTGAAATGGCTATGCAATCGGCCTTCCCCCATAACGAACTGGGAGAAATATCCCAACACATCATTCAGATATACAAACGTCTGCACGAGACCAAAGAGGCTCTTTACATTGAGCGTGAGAAGCTAATCACTCACCTTCAGATTTCCCATGAAGGACTGGGTGTATTTAATAAAGACAAGAAAGAGATATTAGTAAATAACCTGTTTACACAATACAGCAACCTTATTTCGGACTCTAATCTTGAGACGGCTGAGGAGGTATTTACTATCAGTGAGCTGAAAGAAATCACAGACTTCATCAATAAAGCTCCCAAACGCCCATCCGGTAAGGAAGAGAAACGAATGTCCATCACCATTAACAAAAACGGTAAAAACTTTATCGTAGAATGCATTATCTTCCAGGATATGAGTTTTGAAATAAGTATTAATGATGTCACTTTGGAAGAGGAACAGGTACGTTTGAAACGTCAACTCACTCAGAACATTGCTCATGAATTAAAGACACCTGTCAGTAGTATTCAGGGATATCTGGAAACAATTGTCAGCAATGACAATATCCCGCGTGACAAGATGAACGTGTTCTTAGAGAGATGTTATGCTCAAAGTAACCGCCTCAGCCGACTGCTACGTGACATCTCAGTACTGACCCGCATGGATGAAGCAGCCAATATGATAGATATGGAAAAGGTAAATATCAGTATATTGGTGACCAACATCGTCAATGAAGTATCGTTGGAATTAGAAGAGAAACACATCACAGTAGTCAACTCTTTGAAAAAAGACATTCAGGTACGCGGCAATTACTCCCTACTCTACTCTATCTTCCGTAATCTGATGGATAACGCCATTGCTTATGCAGGGAGTGATATTCATATCCATATCAACTGTTTCCGTGAAGACGAGAACTTCTACTATTTCAGCTTTGCAGATACCGGTGTAGGTGTCTCTCCCGAGCACCTGAACCGTTTGTTCGAACGCTTCTACCGGGTTGACAAAGGACGCTCACGCAAATTAGGCGGAACAGGGTTAGGACTTGCTATTGTGAAGAATGCAGTGATTATTCACGGAGGAAGTATTTCAGCGAAAAACAATCAGGGCGGAGGACTGGAATTTGTGTTTACATTGGCAAAAGAGAGATAAGAAAGAATTGCGTGGTTCCTAATATATGCACCTTTGAATCGATCCTTCTCCCGAAAAAGTATTTTAATAATTTCGTCTTAGCCAAACACCCAATAGTTTGTCATAAACCTGATAAACTCCTTGTTCTTGCGTCACCATATCTTTTTCCATCAATCCTTTCAAACCGGATTGCACCGAACTGGAAGAGCTTAGACGATATTGTTTTATAAATCGGGCAGAAGTAACTCCCTCCGCCTTTTTTTCTTTTGCGATGGCAACAATCACCTCCTTCTGTTTGTCCGGCAAACGGGAGAATATTTCCTGATAAGTAAAATCCTGCATGGCTATAATATTGTCCAAAGCAGTTTTGAGCATTGGTTTATCACACGTTTCTTCTTTAGCAGTCAGTATATACAATTCATTCATAGCTAATTGTACATACCAGGTATGCCCTTCAAAAAACTCATAAACCTCTTCAACCAATTCGTCTGTTATATATTTCCCGTTTTCGGTAAACAACTCCTTTACGAAAGGTTTGTATGCCACCAAAGGAATAGCATCCAGATGCATCATGCTTACACTTTGATAAAAAGGTCGGGCTGGGCTATTGAATATATTCATCATGATATGTCTTTGACTTCCGGCAAAAATGAAAAAAGAGTTCCGACAATGCTGCACCTTTGTCCTCAATACCGCTTCCACATTTCTTTCAGCATAGGTACCTATCTGCTGAAACTCGTCAATAGCTACAATACAGGGTTTATCCGCTTGTTCCAGATAAGTGAAAATCTCTTCCAAAGTAGTCTCTGCTGCATGAATATCCCCCAAACCTATATCAAAAACAGGCTCTCCCGTCACACTGTCCAACTTGAATCCTGCACGCAGAGAAGAAATAACAGAAAAGAAATTATCTATAAACCTCCTTCCTTTAGGTTTCAATTTCTCAAAAATCTCTTTCCCCAAAGCAAATACAAATTCACGTAAACTTGAAGTGGCATAGATGTCTATAAAAAAGGTATTATAATGCTCTTTTACCTCCTTTTGATAGAAACAATGCCGTATCAGCCCTGTCTTTCCCATTCTGCGAGTAGAAATAAGAGCCACATTCCTACCATTTGTAATATTACGAATTAATAGTTCTGTCTCTACTTCTCTATCACAGAAGTAATGAGGAGAAATGTATCCCCCAACAACAAAAGGATTAGCTATATGCATATTATACGATTATTACATTTACAATTATTGCAAATATAATAATTATAATTTAGATAATAAGAGGTAATTGGAAGAATTATATTATATCAAGAAATGTAAACGGAAATATTTCCTCATAAACAAGATGTACGTTCCACTTAGGATAAGTATGCTCCCTAACAAATACCAATAGCTATATTCCTGAAAATAGAAATATCCTGCTATTACCAATGCCTGTACTATCATATAAACAGAAGAAACTACCACATGAGGTACCTTCAGTTCATTTGCCATAATCTGATACAGATGTTTCCGATGCGGCAATCCTATATTTTCATGAAGCATCAGACGATGAATAATGGTAAGTACACTATCTACCCCATAAACAACCAATAGTATAATCCAACTGAAATCCTCCGTCTTGATTATCAGCTTACCGATAAGAAACAAAACGATAAATGCTATACTCACCGAACCTACATCACCGGCAAAGCATTTTGCATGCTTTCGGAAATTAAAGAAATTAAAAACCAGTACGGAACAAAGAACAGTAACAATCAATTCTTGTTCCACAAAAGAAACAATCTCTCTGTTTATATAGGCAAAAGCCACAAGAACAACCAGAGAGTATCCGCCTGTGATCCCATTGATTCCATCCATGAAGTTATAAGCATTGATGATACCGGTACATATTATTAGCGCTACAAGGATTGTCCACCAAGGAAGAGAGAACAGTCCCCACTGATAGAACATCAAAGATATAGCAGAGAAATGAAACACTAATCGCAATGCCTGAGAAGTAGAACGGATATCATCTATAAAACTGATTAAGGTGATCAATGTCAAGGCAAGCATGAACCAGGGATATTCGAAATGATTCGTGAAGAAATAGGCTAATACTCCAAAATAGAAGATGATTCCCCCACCCCGCAAAGTGATCCGGGTATGCGAACTGCGCTCATTGGGTTTGTCAATGATATTACATTTATCAGCAATACGGAAATAAAAAAGTTCTGCCAGGAAGAGCAGAACTAAGACTATTAAATAATACATTATTCGTTTTTATTAATCAGATAAAACCACAGTTGGAGGCCACTAAAGATTAAAATAACCAGACCTAATAAACCTCCTATAACTCCCCAAAGCATAGTTATTCAATTTTAAAATTCTCCAATACATTCATTGGTTTCCACCCCAATTCACGCACTGCTTTCTCATTACTAAAAGTCAAAGATTTGGTTATTTTATTCAGTTTTAAAGAGTTAATAGGCGCTTTGCTTCCCAAACAGTCACCGACAACAGCCATACTTTTTGCCAACCAATACGGAATGGAAAGCGGCATTGACTTACCAAGTTGCCTACATATCACGGATTCTAATTCCCGGAATGTAGGCTGATAGGTATCACAAACATTATAGATACCACCCTGCTCTGCTAATAATGGGATCAGATTCGCAATATCTTGCACCATCAAAACACTTTTCCGGGCTCTGCCACCAGCTATGCTGAAATATTTACCATTACGTATCCCATTGATCATAGCACCTAAATTTCCCGGAGGATTAGGTCCTGCAATCAATGAAGGGCGAATAATTCCTAAAGTCACATGATGTTTATTACACCATTCCTGTAAATATTGCTCTGCTTGTATTTTACTTAAGGCATAAGGTGTCATTCCATTTAGAGGATGTTCCTCTGTTATATTCTCACCATAATCACAGCCATAAACAGCAACAGTACTGACAAAAATGAAAGATTTGGGTACACCACTATTTTCTAAGGCAGTACATAAATGTTTAGTACCTTGTAAATTGATATCAAAAAAAGCCTGTTTCTCCTCCTCTGTTTTAGGAATTGAATGGGCTTTACCGGCAGCATGAAGAACAATATCATACTTTTCTGTTAGATTAGGTATTTCTATAGCTAAATTGGCGGAATAATTATCTTGTAAAGCCAATCCGATAGTAGCAATAGAATAATTATCTTTTAATAGAGGATAAATGTTATTGCCCAGGAAGCCGGAAGCTCCTGTAAATAGAAGATTCATAGAAGTGATTATTTTACTGAATAAATAGTTTTTGTTTTTCTATTTATTAAAGTACGTTCCTTATCAAAAAACCATCCCCACTTATTCAAATAATATATAGCAGCCTTAATATGAATCCACAATAATCTAAAATTTTTATGAGACCCCTTCTCAAAATTATGGGTTATGACTGCTTTAGGATAATACATCGTTTTATATTTCTTATAAATTCGTCTATTCAAATCAGTATCTTCACCATACATAAAAATACCCTCATCGAACACACCGATTTCTTTTATGACAGTTTTACGTAAAAACATAAAACAACCTGATAAATATGGTACATTCATCTCGCTATCATAGTCCGCGAAATGCATTTCTAAATTATAATCGATTCTTTCTTTTATCTTTTTTATAGGAATAAACATTCTAACAATCCAGTCTTGAGGAGTAGGTAATAGTTTACATAAATATTGAAGTTCACCATTTGGAAAAATAACTTTAGGCATTACATTTCCAACATCCAGATTGTTTTCCATATAATCATACAATTTTTCCAATGTTCCCTTTTCAAAAAACACATCAGGGTTTAAAACTAAATGATATTTCCCCATTTTGGATGCATTACGTAAAATCACATTATGCCCTGCTCCAAAGCCATTATTAGAGTTCATAAATATATATTCTACACGAGGATCATTACAAATATTCCTTAATCTATCTGTTGGAGAATTATCTATAATATATAACCGCACTTCAACTTTTGTATTCAAAAAGCTTTTGATAGTTTTCAACAAAATGGAATCAGGATTCCTATATGTGACAATAGTAGCTGTTATTTCATACACTTTATTCTAAGTTTTAGTTAATACTCAATTTAGATCATTCCGCTATTTTAGGCACTTTTCAGTGCCTAAAAACGTATATAATTAAAATTTAAACGATTTATTAGCGGTTAATTACTGTCAAACCGATGTTTCGAGGAGTGAGATTAACATAACCTCTGTACCCATTAAAAAAAATCTTAAAAAAATTACACAAATATTCCAAGCCGATCGGCCATGGAACTTCACTGTACTTATAGCACTATGATAAGCTGCTACTATATTCACCCCTTCGTCACTACCGAAATGAAGCATATTGTTACACTGAGTGGTCAGCTTTCGTAAGGTTCATTCCTTAAGGTTATTGATAGGTTACACTCATTTTCTTACTACTTTTACCACCATTTCTGACGATACCGTAGTTTAATGGAATATAATGTCTATGGCTATTAATGTCCAATTTAATAATCAAGTTATGATTGTTTCTCAGAACTTAATTTTTAGTCTTAAAATCTTTGCCCAATGATTAAAAGCATTCTTATCTCCAATCATCACGGGACAATAACGGCGAATAAATTTTACGACAACAGTTATCATTAATGAGGTGATAACTGCCATAAATAGTATCTCTATATATCCAAATTGTTGTTGAATAGCAATCGGCAGATGTAAATTCAATCTATTACAGATGGCAACTATAATCGTAATAGCTCCACCATTCAAGTAATAAAATACCAAGCTATTAACTCCTATAAAACAAATCCATGGTATAGGGGGTACCAGCTTCACAAGCCTTACCATCATCATAATACCTAAAACAGCATAACAAAGATATAGCATGAAATTATGATAATCCTTGGGGCCGAAGGCCGAAGTCATGGTATGCCAATGCATCGAATCATAGATATAGAAACCAAAATAACAAACTACTAAAAGCAATAACACCCACCATTTCACTGGCACGTATCGATCAACTATATTTTCATAGATACGATAAAAAAATCCCAATCCAAAGAATGGCACAATTAATAATGCTCGATCGAAATAGTAAGGCAAACGCTCAGGATACCAAATAGAAATACAATAGCCCAATATCAGGCACACTAAACTAAAGGTAAAAATTGCTTTATGGTTCTTAGTCTTGCTTAATACCCATCCGAACATCACCTGTGCTACACCTAAAGCTACCACAAACCAAGAAGCCCAACCTAATACAATTTCTTGTAATCCAACAGATAAAGGAATATTATGACTGATAGATTTAGGAACAAATAATATAAGAGTAAATATCAGATATGTCCAAACGATTCCTCGTAAAATTTGAAGCATCTTACGTTTCAGCGAAAATTGCAGGTAGTTAGATGTAAATAAATAGCCTGAAAGAAAAAAGAAAAACGGCATCCTAAAGTATGCAAACAGATAGCTAAAATTATAATTTGTGATAGGGTAATAGACTTCACTATGGTAGAGTACTACTAAAAACATTGAAATTCCCTTGCCGAAATCCACCCATTTCTTTCTTTTGCCTCCAATTAATGATTTGTTAACATCTTGATCATTATTTGTTATCTCCAACATGGTATATAAGATCTATTTCAATAGTTTATTAAACAAATTTGTCCATGTATACACGACATCATCAGATTCAGCCTCTTTAGGAACTAATTTGAAATGACTCAAGTTCCCTTCAATAACCTCACTCATTCGAGCCATCAAATCTTCAGCCGATTCTGTATTGAAGAAAGCGGTTTGTTTAGCTCCCATAGCAGTTTCGTATGCATAAGGTAAGTCGGCTACAATCATTGGCTTATTAAAAGGAATGAATTCCGAAATAGGCAATCCCCATGTTTCAAGTTTCGAAGGGAATATCAAACAAGATGACTTGACATACATCTCCGAAACCTTCTCTTTAGACATTAATCCTGCAAATTTGATTTGCTTGATATTTCCATAAACTTTTAAAATGTCACGTGTATAGCGGTTTTCACTTCCATCAATCGTCAGCACCACTTTAAAACTATTCACCCCCTTTTGGAGCAACAACTTAGAAGCTTCACAGATTATCTCAAAATTCTTAAAAGTTCGTGGTAAAGACGGATAGAAAAAAGTAGTAATACTATTGTTATCAGGTCTCAATGAGATCTCTACCTCAGGAGAAGGATTTTCAAAAGGCTTAGCCACAATTATTTTCTTATCTTCCAAATTATACAACCCCATAAAAGCCTTTTTCAACCAATTTTGCTGCACTATTACAGCATCATTTTTTTTGATATTTATTCGATAAAGGTATTTATAAAACTGGGAGAAGAGATACTCTTTATAACTATACTTAATAGAAGATAGCTTTGGATGGTAGAAAGGAGTGGGATTATGACAGTAAACAACTCGTAATGTTGCAGTTACGTCCGGTGTCATATCATGAATGGCTAACCATAGATATGCGTTAAGCTTTTTAGAGAGTGAACGACAAAAGAAATATTCAAAATATACACGATTAATCCATCTCTTCTTCACCCATGGATACTCAAGATATTCGATATTGGGGAAATAAGCCAATTTTTTATCATGTACCAAGGCAATAATACGATATCTTTCCGCAAAATGTTCGTTCAACTCTGTAAGTGCATTTTTGAAAATTGTTAAGGTACCACCTTCTACTAAATTCACAGCAGAAACTACTATGATTTTTTTCATAAATTCGTTTATACTTAAAGCGACTTATATAAATTCATGTATTGTTTAGCGATTTCCTGACTTTGGAAACGCATGATGTTCTTTAATCCATTTTCAACGAGACGCAATCTCAGTGTGGAATCATTTATTAAGTTCAAAAATCCTCGACGCATATCTTCAACATCGTAAGGAGATACAAGAAGGGCTGCATCACCTGCAATTTCGATAAGCGGTTCGATACAAGAAGTTATCACAGGACGCCCCATAGCGTTCCCTTCAATAATAGGCATTCCAAAACCTTCATAAATTGAGCAAAAACTTACGATGTCACAAGCCCGATATTCTTCGATAATCTCCGCATCTCTCAATTTTGTTTTTATAATGTAATCCATTTGATGCTTTTTGAGCGCATTAGATATTTCGTCATTTAGATGGCCGATTATAATTAACTGACATTCAATGCCACTCAATGCTTCAATTGTGCGGACCACATTCTTATTAACATTGGTTCCAATCAAAAGAATATGGGGCTTCTTATGGTATGGAACAGGCTGAGGTTTTTGTCGAAGAAATGAATCATCTACTGCATTGTAGATCACCTCTATATCCTTTCGTTTAGAAAATTGCAGTACCCTACGTTTTGTTTCAGTAGAGATGCATACCACTTTCCCAGCAAATCTAATTGGTAACTTAAACCAAAACCAACGAAACACCCATCGCTTCAGCGGGTTCCTGCAGAAATCATACATATTCGTGTCGTGGATAGTCAGAACCGATTTGCAACCTAATAAAGCCATAATGCAATAATGAATATCACCTGTTATATGGTTTATTGCATGTTTATTACGATGCCGGAAAACAAATAATAAATTCCTCAGCAGACTTATTACATCAGCACGATTAAAAGGAGCATAAAACTCTTGGTAATCATCTATTTTTCGAATAAAAGTCTGTGATACTTTATTTATACTAAAGCCACATTTGATATTTCTGTGAAAGAACAAAATAGGTTTCATTATACAACTCCAATTATTAATGTAATGCGACATATTCAGAATCAATATAAACGGCATTATATGGCCTAAATATATCAACTCCGAGATAACTATATGCATCCATACTTTTATTCATAGAATATAACCCCCAAATAATCAAAAAGCAAAAAGCAATTTGTTTTGCTTTTACACTATTAAGTATTCGAATTAAATAAGGGATGAGTAACACTTCAAAAATAGAGTAAAATAATACCCCGCGCGATACTAATATTTGCAAAACCGTTCCACTAAAAAATATATATAAGAGTAAGGATAAAAGACTTACGTTAAAAACAAAATCAAAACTCTTATCAACAGAAGGTATTCGATTCCGCAGTAATAAAACCGAGAACACTATTATGCCACGACGAGCGATACCTAATAGTTTTGAGGGAATTGAAGAAGTGAAATCAGAAGTATTTTCTATATAAAAAGACATCTTATGATCCAAATCATCACTTGCCACAAATAACATTTCAAAAGGCAACTTGTTGATTACTCCCGAAATAGATACTAAAGAAATTATTAACAAAGAAAACCATATAATTTGAGATGGAATTCGTCTTGTAAAGAATAACAATGGTACAAACATTAAGGCACTGATATGAAATAAGCACGCAAAAGCAATAATAACAATACTTACCATATACTTATGTCTTAGTATAAAAGGAACAGACAATAAACATATAACTAATGCCAAGTATTGCCTATTCATTCCCAAATAACCTATCATCGAGTAGTATAATACCAAAAGACTCATTAGCGGATAGGGTGAATACTTTTTAGTAAACCAATAGAATACTGAATATACAACAATTGCATGCAATAGTAAATATACAGTATAGCTGTCTGTAAAGCCCCTAACAAACTTATTCATCAAAGCATAACCAAGCTCAAATCCGGTTCGATTATCTGACATCAGACAATTTTGAAAATACTTATAATAAGGTGTCCAGTCAGATCCTATCCCCCACCTTAAACCATCATGCAATATAAACCATACTATACATAAGATTAATAAAGTACCTATGGACCTTTTTGTCCACCCCTTTGTTATCTCTATATACGCGCACAACGCTAAAAACAGAAAAGTAATGTAATACATTCAACTAACGACTATCAATGTATATAAATCACACAATCTGTAATTTATGGCTGCCTTTACGAATAAATTCCTTAATAAACATGCTACAATTAAAGTCTTCTGAATTTATAACTTTCAGTTCCTTTGGTTATTAAAAACGAATGATTTTCCCAAATTCCATATTTGCGCAATGCCCTTGTCAAATTATAATATCGATCTGCACCAATGATTTTAAATACAAAACCAAATAAAGTATTAATTCGAGATATCGTTTTTTGAGTATTTTGCGATTGTTCATTATAAACTACTGAGTTAAACTCTTGATTCTTTCTCACAAATCCCTTACTACTTAAACGGTTAAAGAAATCTGAATTACAATCAAATGGATTTTCTATATCATTACCATTTTCAACCAACCCTCTAAATAATCTTCTAACAGCCAGACTAATGGTATATGTATGATTAGAAAAATAATTATAGGTATATTTTTGGTCTATAAAAGCTGCAATGTTAGCTTGCTTAAGTGCAGATCCATACTCATTGAAAAGCACAATGATATCTTCGTACTGTTTGATGTCCGATATATTCTGTTGAATCACTTCACCCGATATGAGTGATTTATAATTATATCCAGAGTAATGCACAAAAATCAAATTATCTAATTCTTCATCCAGCAGTCTTGATCCTATTTTTAGTTTTTCTGTACCTTGAATGACTTTTCTTTCATGAAAATTCCAAGGAGCAACATTCATCCCTTTATTTCTTGACACATATAGCTGTGTACCTAAAAAGCAAGGAAGCATATCAACCCACTTCTGGTCTGTAAACAAATTCAGATTAGAATCGGCAAAACAATAGTCTTCAAGACGATTTTTCCACCATTTTAAGAAATTAGTAACATCACGAGTCTGTTTAAAAGCTCCAAAACCCATATTAAATACTCCAGAATAGAGTAATCTCTGTTCCTTTAAATTCCCCGAATATTCAACTTCTGCCGTTAATATGTGAGGAGTAACAACAGCACTGTAATCATTCAACTTGTTCCAAACGAAATCCAAACTGTCAAAAGTAAGAATGTCAGGATCGAAATATATAACTTTATTGTAACCTTTAGCAAAGAAATATTGTATAGAAGCAGGCTTGATGGCAGTACAAAACTCTGTTAGATTATACTTAAATGCCATTTCATACCATTTCGAATCGGAATATGACAATATTTCTTTAGCTACAAATACGTTACATGGTAATTTTGATTTTACTTCACCAGCAGGTTCATCTGCAACAACAATATAGAAATCAACATCCTTATTATATTTTTCAATGGATTTCTGCAAAGCTTGCGCCAGTCCAACGTAGTTGGTGGCAACTATAGTAAATACACAATTTTTCATAAATATAAAATTATAATTTAATCCATTCTGCTGGATAAACATCAGGAGTGGATAAATCTTTTATATACTCCTCCGGAGTAATTACGATTTTATCATCATATTCACAAAGCCAAGCACCCCACCATGAGAAAGTACTATTAGAATTAATATGATGACGACAAAGAGACATAAGATATAAATCACGCCATGAATTTAAACCATTATTGCAATCAACAAAGTGATATTCATTACCGATAAAATGTTCTCGGCACCAATTTATGTCATCTGAAAATACATAAAAAGAAGGATTATTTATATGCTTAATTGTGTATTGAATAGCCTTTTTAAAGTAATCATCTGTAGCAACCCCTCCAAATTGATAAATGCTATTTGTTTTCTTCAGATAATCTCCTCTTCTTATATGCAACGAAACAGAAGTTGGATTCTTTTCTATTTCAGTTTTCATTTTATTAAACACCTCATCTTCTTCAGAATTTGGGAATGAGAAAGTTCCCTTCACCTCTTTTTCTATTGCCTTAAAATGCTTCTCGCTAGGCCATCCTCCCCAATAAAAATTAATACCCAAAGGACTCTTAACGAGCAAATCTTCATTAAAAAGATATTTGTTGTCTTCTTTTATTATTCTAATTTTCAGTAATGATAAAAGTGAAGATACGATTTTTCTCTTTTTGAGTTGAAATAGCCAATATAGAATTCTATTTTTTATAGTATTGGGGATTTCAATGCCAAAGAGACGATTCAATTCGAAACCATTATGGTTATTAACGCCCCGCGAATCAAAAATACAGGTACAATTTTTACAGTATTTCTGTTTAGCCAAATAAAAGCTATACTGAGATAACTGATTACCTAAACCATTAAATATGACTACTACATCCATAACGCTTTATTAATTTCATATCTTTCTTTTATGGAAAAAACGATGGTATAATTGTTTTTTTTCATTGCCAGTTAACCCCAACAAATAAATTATAAAAGCAACATAAGGCATCCCTAAAAAAAGAACTGCTACAAGTCGATAACTATTATGAAATAATGTAACATATAAAAGAAGTGGTAAAAGTAGACTAAGAAATGTAACAACTAATAATCTCATTACTACCTTTCTCAAAAAATAACCTATAGGAAAATTAAACATTTTCTTAGCATATATAACCTTAATCCCTATTCCAAATAGCACAGGAAACAAAGAAGAAATAAAAGCAAATACAGGAGATAAACCTAACGAAGAAAATAAAAGGCAGAAAGGTAACGCGGTACAAATACTAACAAAAAAAATTGCTATCATATATTTTTTTATATTACGACATCCCACTATAGCTATTACTACAGTACCTGTAAGACTTTCCAACAATGTACCTACAAAAGTTAAACGCACAAACTCAACAGTATACGGAGGATATTCATTCAACCATAGCTTTAAAACCAAAGGAGCTTCCAATATAATAGGTATAGATATTATTAATACTAAATAGTAAGAAAACCTGGTACCATAAAAAATTAAATCATATAATTCGTCATATTTTTTTTGAGCTAAATTTTGTAATATTTGAGGTCTGATTGCCAAAAGAAAGTTACTAACAAATCCAGTAGCCATCGTGGATATTTTAACAGAAATTCCTCTTGAAGCATTTATAACAGAACCATAAAAATAATTCATCACTAAATCAATCCCTTGCGTCCTCGCTAGAATTGAAGAATCACCTAAAAAATTCCAACTCGCATAGCCAAACATATCTTTTATTACGGCTTTATCATAAATCAACCGAAAATGCGTTTCATAAAAATTTCGAGTACAATACAGCATGTAAATGCCCAACATCAATAAAGATACTAAAAATAAAAGAAACGAATAAAAAATCAACTTATCAAAAGTAGATACTTGTAATAAATAAACGATTATGAGTTTTAATAATACATCAACTATACTTATATATGCAAAAATTCCCATCTTTTCGTGAGCTATAATAGAAGCATTATAAGGAACAGCGAACAATTGAGCGATCAGAGTAAACAGACTAAATTGTAAACACCAATTTGCCGCATATAAACGATCAGGCGTAATGTTCATATATGTATTTAAATACCACAACCCTATAGTTTCTACAAACACTACAAGTATTAATGATAAAATAGCCATAATCATTAGAGATGTGGAAAACATTAAATTTAATCTGTTTCCAGATTGTTTCCCCATCTCATATGTAATAAATCGACTACAAGCGTTAGAAAGAGAAGATGTTAAAATTGTAAATGTCGTTACAAGTCCACCTACAACATTATATATACCAAAATCATCAAAACCTAAAGCTGATAAAATAATTTTTGTAGTATAGATTCCGACCAGTAATACTACAACTAATCTTATATATAAAAAGAAAGTATTTTTTAGTATACGTCCTTTATTCCCCATACTGTAGTAAGAAAAAATTAATCCTCGTGATCTTTAGGATCCTCATCAAACGGGTCTCTATAATAACCAACGCCTACAATAGTTGCAGGATTACCAGAAACAATACATTTGTTGACAAATTCAGTTCTTTTCGTTACAACCGAGCAACCTGAAACTATAACATCATCGCAACTATGAGTACCTTTTAAAACTAAAGTCCGGTAACCAAACCAATTATTATTTCCTATTACAATTTCTTGATTAGCTTTAGAAACCTTACCTGTTTTAACGTTTTTAAAAAGATGGCTATCAGTATCCGTTATCCGAGATAATGTACCAACAGAACAATTACTCCCTATTTTTATACTTTTACGACATTTCAATTCTGAAGATGTCATACCAAACCGATTTCCAAGCTCTAATATTGCATTGTCACCAATATCAATAATACTATCATTTCCAATAAAACAGCTCCCCTTAAATTTTAAAATTCCACCACTATTAATAAACGCTATCCCTCTTGGACGGTTATAAGCAAGATGCATGGCTCCCATTTTTATCATACCAGGATAAATTTTATCCGATTCAATAACTAACCTACCTTTAAATAAACAATAGTTTCGGTATGTAATCCAAACAGGTAAAAATATAGCTTGCTTAAAAGGTAAATAATGAAAATTGAAATAGATTGTATTAAACAAAGAATATTTTCTAAAATCAAGAAAAATTCTTTTTATTTTTAATAGTTTTTCTTTTGTCATAATAGAACTATTTTTTACCCAACAGAAGTAATCGACTAACTTTATTCTTATTTACTATATTCAAGATTTTCACCACTATAAAAACAAAGAAAATTGAAAGTATTAGGCTTATCAAATCAATATAAATTTCATCCATCCTCGAAAAATTAAATATAAGTTTTAGTACTTTTACTAATATAACATGAATCAAATATATTCCCATTGTATACATTCCATAACTCGTCATCCAATGAACGATGTGTAAGTTCTTTATAGAAGAATAGATTTTAACAATAACAAAGTAGACAGAAAGACTACCTAAAAGACCAATGAAAAATCGATAAAAAGTAACATATAAATTATTTATATCAAATGTCCCTGTTCTATAATCAATAATTTTTATTGGAGTGTTATAGATTGTATACTCACTATCCCAAAAGTATAAACAAAATGCAAAGAATGGTATCGAAATCCATACATACTTTTTCAGAAAATGATATTTACTTTCTATTTTATGTGTCAAATATCCTAGAACAAAATAAGGATACATAAAAGATACTAACCAAGGAATATAAGGAAATAGAGTCAATACAATAACACTTACCAACAAAATCTTAAATTTCAAAGATAAATAAAGTATTATGTAACACAAAAATAAACATTTAAGAAACCAAAAAGCGTTAAATGGTGGTTCATAGGTATGAGATATATGTAACGTAAATGATAAAGAATACAATATAAACTCTTGTATTATGTAAAATAAAAAAGTCGGCAATATTAATTGACAGAATTTAGAAACAAATATTTCTTTCCAATTTTTATTTAATGATGAATAAGAAAAATAACCACTTAACAACATAAACAAAGGCATATGAAAAGAATAAATCACATGATGAACAGAATTTTGCCAAAAACCATCTGTATCAATCCCTTCTATTACATGACACCATACTACCAAAAATATTGATATAAATTTCACAAAATCAACAGATAAGATTCTCTGTTTCATCAATATAAATCATTAATGTTTTTCAATCTCAGATGTTTACTATCTTTCTCACTTACTAAAACTTTCTCTAAAGGTATCTTCCAATCAATCCCCAGCTCCGCATCATTCCAGGCTATTGCTCCTTCCGCTTCCGGATGATAAAACTCATCACATTTATATTGGAAAATAACCTCTTCGCTCAATACACTAAACCCATGTGCAAATCCACGGGGTATAAAAAACTGGCGATGGTTTCCCTCCGTCAATTCCACAGCCACATGCTGTCCGAAAGTAGGGGAACCTTTGCGGATATCTACGGCAACATCCAGTACTGCACCTTTTATCACACGTACCAGTTTGCTCTGTGCAAAAGGAGGTTTCTGATAATGCAACCCACGGATCACACCATAACCGGATTTGGATTCATTATCCTGAACAAACGTCGTTTTGCAGATCTTTTCTTCAAACTCTCTCTGATTGAAAGATTCGAAAAAGTAACCACGCTCATCTTTAAAAAGACATGGCTCGATAATGACTACGCCTTCTATGGAAGTCTTTATTATATTCATAATTTGATAGGAAAAGTATACGATTTAAAAGAGAAATATAAAGGTGTACATTTTTGTGTGACAAGAATGTACATTATTACACTGCAAAAGTGTACACTCTTGTTATACAGAAATGTACACCTTTATATCGGTTGATAATCAATGCTTTAACTCGTCTATTACTTTCAGTAAATATTGCCCGTACTGATTCTTCAGCATCGGCTTTGCCAGTTCCTGCATTTTATCTGCTGTTATCCAGCCTTGACGTAATGCAATACCTTCCAGACAGGCAACTTTCAATCCCTGGCGCTTCTCTATCACTTCAATAAAAGTACTGGCTTCCGAAAGGGAATCATGTGTACCTGTATCCAGCCATGCAAAACCACGGCCTAACAACTGGACTTTGAGCTCTTCGTCATTCAGGAACTCCTGATTCACGGTGGTTATTTCTAACTCTCCACGGGCAGATGGCTTGATATTTTTGGCCACCTCAACCACTTTATTAGGATAAAAATAGAGTCCGACTACGGCATAGTTACTTTTGGGATGAACCGGTTTTTCTTCAATGCTCAGTACATTCCCCTCCTTATCGAACTCGGCAACTCCGTAACGCTCCGGATCACTGACCCAGTAACCAAACACGGTTGCTTTCTGTTCTTCTTCGGCCAGACGAACAGACTCTTTCAACATCCGGGTAAAGCTTTGCCCATAGAAAATATTATCTCCCAATACCAGACAGACAGAATCATTACCGATGAATTCCTCACCGATGATAAATGCTTGTGCCAATCCATCGGGTGAAGGTTGCTCTGCATATTCAAAACGAACACCAAAGTCGGAACCGTCTCCTAATAAGCGCTGGAAACCCGGCAGATCATAAGGCGTGGAGATGATTAATATTTCGCGGATACCGGCAAGCATTAATACGGATATCGGATAGTAAATCATGGGCTTGTCGAAGATAGGCAACAGCTGTTTACTTACCCCTTTGGTGATAGGATATAGACGGGTGCCTGAACCGCCGGCTAATACAATTCCTTTCATAAAACCATCGATTGAAAATTAAGATTATTGGAAAATAAAATTTACAGAAAAAAGTAGTTCTATTAACTTCTCAATATAAACTCTGTCAAATTCAGAAAACTCTTATTCTTTTCTCTACGATAAACGCCTCATTTCTCTACGAGAATCGACCCGATCTCCGTAGAGTTTCTCTCTGTTCCTCGTAGAGAAAAATTAGTAAAACATAACTATTTAATAATCAAATCGTTACAACAAATCAACATTGTATATATTTTCCACCATTATTATATAACAAAATAGTTTATTGAAATACTAAATGAATACGAAATATTATAACCTACCATCTTCTAATTCTTTCAAAGCTTCCACTACCGTTCCTTCCTCCGAAGACAACTGCCGTCCACCTCCCCAACCATCAACAATACGCCGAATCTCTTCTATCAATTCTTCATCAAATACTTCATCATAACAAGAGAGTAACAAACGGCATTTCAATACAGAATCGTCCAAGTGATCCAAGACAATAAAAGCACGATCTAATATTCCCTGTATTTTTGCTTCTTTATTACTATCTGAGTACGCTGTGGCTCTATACCCCATCAACAACGCAAGGCAAAGCGAAGCCTCTTCCTCGTCCGTCTCTCCTTTTCTGTCAAAAAGAGATTCGGACAAGCGAAAAACTTCTGTGTTAAGTTGGCAAAAACGATCTGTATAGATGGGGGTACCATCAATACCCAGATACAATAATTCGTGAGAGATGCTTTGCAACTCCCGAACCTGGTTCATTAATTTATCCATTTACTTCGTAGTTAGAAATCAGTAGTAAGCAATTACTATTATTTATGAAAGGATGTGCAGATAACTTTTGGGGACTTTAATACTGGCAGTGAGAATGCCATTAATCCGGATCATCACATGTGTGCGATTGGCAATACTGACAAGTTCGCCCTCAACACCGCAAAGGTCTCCTTTGACAACCTGGACCTTAACTCCAACAGCAAAAGATTCATCATTCAATATTACACTTTCGGGAGAGAGATCCATAACGAACATGAAATCACGCATTTGCTTATCGGGAATAATGAGCAGGCTATTTGTCCGGAGATCCTTCATATAGAATAACTGAACATTATAATCTTTCGTTATAGACCAGGCACGATCTTTGGTAGCACGAACAAATATCAGATTCCTGATAACAGGTACTTCCACACGACGTTTGCGATACTTCAACTGGCGAATCACAAACTGAGTGGGCATAAAGCACTCGACATTCAGTTTCTCCAAAGAATTACGGATCGCAAACTCCTGATCCTTACGGGTTCGGGCAGCAAACCAATATTCCTGTTGTTCAGACATTTATGATTTTAAAATTGGGGTGATTTAGTAACCTTCAGGTACGCTACGCGGCTTGGACGAGACATCTTACTCATTCAAGCCGAAAGAATTAAAAAAACTGTTTCAGACAGCAAACGGACAGAGATATAACTTTACTGAACGTTCTTTTTTAGACGGGGACAAAGGTAAAACGGATAAATGAAACAACAAAACATTTTTGATAATTTTATTTCGTTTCTCCATCGGTATGGATTCTTTGCCATTAAAGAATAGGTAATTAATATTATGTTAATTAGGAAATTAAGGGTATAATAAATACGATTTTAACACTGCGTTAAATACGTACTTTTAGTACACAAAAATAGGATAGTTGATAAAAGGTCTTCGAATTAACTAAAAAGGAATATTTAGTTATCATATAATAAAGTAAAGGACTTTCCCGGGCTTTTTTATTGCCCCGAAAGAATAATCATGTAAATTTGTAGCACAATAAAAAATTCTGGAAATATGAAATATATAAAGTATCTTCCGATTGCTCTTATGCTTTGTCTCTGCTCCTGCAAAAGTGGAAATGCAACAAGCCAGGCTACTGATATCCCACAAGACAGTATTAAAACATTCACCTTACCCGCTATCCCCGCTATGCTGAATACTCCGGAATTAAGGGCTGATTTTCTGGTACGCCATTATTGGGATAATGTCAACTTTGCAGATACTAACTATATTCATCATCCGGACATCACCGAACAAGCCTGGGCTGATTATTGCGACATTCTGAATCATGTCCCCCTGAAAACAGCACAGGAGGTCATGAAAGAAACAATCCAGAAAACGGAAGTAGAAAGAAAGATGTTTGACCACATCACCGAATTGGCAGACAAATATCTCTACGATCCAAACTCACCGTTGCGAAATGAAGAGTTTTATATTCCGGTATTGGAAGCAATGGTAGCCTCTCCTATCCTGAGTGAAACTGAAAAGATTCGCCCACAAGCACGATTGGAACTCGCACAAAAAAACCGTGTAGGTACAAAAGCACTTGACTTTACGTATACATTAGCATCGGGCGCACAAGGTACGCTCTATCAGATTAAATCCGACTATACCCTCCTATTCATCAACAATCCCGGTTGCCATGCCTGTACGGAAACAATAGAAGCATTGAAAAGTATTCCCATGCTAAGCGAATTGATAAAAAAGAAAAAATTAACCATTCTCTCTCTTTATCCTGATGAGGAACTGGATGAATGGAGAAAACACCGTAATGAATTCCCTGCCGAATGGATTAACGGATATGACAAATCATTCACTATCAAAACAAAAAATCTCTACGACCTGAAAGCCATTCCAACGCTTTATCTACTGGATGCCAACAAAAAGGTATTACTGAAAGATGCCACAACACAGGCTATCTATGATAATTTGCCAATGCAATAATAATGTGCCAATGTGCTAATGTGCCAATGTGCCAATTGGCTGCGCTGCCACGCCGCATGGTAATTGGCACATTGGCATATTAACACATTGGCATATTACCACATTATTTTTGTTATTCTGAATTTTCTTCCTATCTTTGCCACGCATTGGTTCGCAACCTCTTCTTATTCGGAAGAATGCGATTAAAAGGGAATCAGGTGTAAATCCTGAACAGTCCCGCTGCTGTAAGTTCCAATGAATTATGTTATGAACAACTACCACTTGAGCCACTGGGAAAATCCTGGGAAGGCGTTCGTAACAGGAACAAGTCAGAAGACCTGCCATGCAATCTTTTTTCATTGCTTTCGAGGAAAAAGCGTTGAGTCTAATGAGCCGGATAAGTTCTATCCATCATTTCATTCACCACTCTGATTCAGAGAAAGTATTTTTTTCAAATAAACTCTGCCAAGTTTATTTATATGTCCGGCCGAAGGGATTTCGCCCGGACATTTTAATGCAAAACTAATGAGATGAACAAATTGAAACAGATCATTAAGTATAAACTTTGGGGTACGGTTGCCTGCTACCTTTTCTATATTCCTCTGCTTTCTGCACAGCAGCAAAAAGTGGATACCACACATATTTATTCGATCCCTGAAGTGGTTGTTGCCGACCACTACCAGACCCGGGAAGTACGTTCGACAGCTCCCATACAAGTTTTATCTAAAGAAGAGCTTAAAAACCTGCATGCATTACAGGTATCTGATGCTGTGAAGCACTTCGCAGGAGTAACCATCAAAGATTACGGTGGTATTGGAGGACTGAAAACCATATCTCTACGTAGCCTGGGAGCACAGCATACAGCCATAGGATATGACGGTATTACTTTAACGGATTGTCAAACGGGACAAATTGATATCGGACGTTTCTCATTAGACAATGTAGACCGGTTATCGCTTAGCAATGGACAAAGCGACAACATATTCCAACCTGCACGCTTCTTTGCATCCGCAGGGTTACTGAATATCCAGACGTTGACTCCACGATTCAATGACAATAAAAAAACAAACATCAGTGGTTCTTTTAAAACCGGCTCGTGGGGGCTGGTCAATCCTTCTCTGATGATAGAGCAAAAAATAAGTAAGAAATGGGCGTTCTCTGCCAATAGCGAATGGATGTCAGCAGATGGGCAATATCCTTTCACACTCTATTATGGTGATAAAAATGATATGACTTCCCGCGAGAAAAGAAAGAATACACAGGTGGAAAACTTACGTGCCGAAGCCGGGCTATTCGGAAACTTCTCTGCAACAGAGCAGTGGCGGATGAAAGCATATTACTATCAATCATCACGCGGATTGCCCAATGCCACTTCACTGTATTATGACTACGCGGCACAGCACTTATGGGATAAGAACGTTTTTGTGCAAAGCCAGTACAAAAAGGAATTTAACCGCCAATGGGTGTTCCAGACCTCAGCAAAATGGAACTGGAGCTACCAGCGTTATCTGGACCCTACTTACAATAACTCAGAAGGTAAACAGGATAACAGTTATTATCAGCAGGAATATTATCTGTCAGCATCGGCACTCTTCCGGGCGTTGGACAATCTTTCGTTTTCACTCTCTACAGACGGAAATATCAATACCCTTAATGCCAACCTGCACGAATTCGCCTATCCTACACGTTACTCATGGCTGACGGTAATAGCCGGAAAATACGTAAATGAATGGTTGACGCTTTCAGCTTCGGCACTCGCTACAGTGATTAATGAAAAAACTCAGCAAGGAGCCAGTGCAGGCAATCACCGTAAACTAACTCCCTATGTAAGTGCTTCATTCAAGCCTCTCAGCAGCGAGGAATTCCGAATTCGCTTTTTCTATAAGGACATTTTCCGCCTGCCCAACTTCAACGATTTATATTATGGCGAAGTAGGCAATATCGATTTACGCCCGGAGAATACCCGGCAATACAATATCGGCGTTACATATAACAGAGCTATCTCTGAGTTCCTCCCCTATCTCTCTGTAACCATAGATGCCTATTATAATAAGGTGTCGGACAAGATCATCGCTACCCCCACAAAAGATATCTTTGTGTGGAGCATGACCAATCTGGGAAAAGTAGAAATAAAAGGAGTGGATGTCACCGGAAACATAGTATTACAACCGATGGAGAAACTGCGTATCAATCTCTCCGGAAACTATACTTACCAGCGCGCATTAGATGTGACCGATCCGGTAAATGAACCTCAAAAAAGAACTTACAAGCACCAGATTGCTTATACGCCCCGTGTATCAGGTTCGGGACAAGCGGGAATAGAAACACCCTGGATTAATTTCTCGTACGCATTCCTCTTTTCCGGGAAACGCTACACACAAGGAGAAAATATAAGTACGAACCGTCTGGATGGTTATAGCGATCATAGCCTTTCGGCAAGCCGTGATTTTAAAATCCGAAATATAAATACGTCACTCAGTTTAGAAGTACTCAATCTGTTGGATAAGAATTATGAAATCATCAAAAACTTCCCCATGCCGGGACGTTCGGTACGTGCTACACTGAAAGTTACCTATTAAATAACCTTATGATGAAATATAAATATCTCATATATCTGCTCTTCTCTCTGCTACTACATGCCTGTGATGACATGGTGGATCAGGACATACCCGGTGGAAACAGTAACGGAAATGTCATAGAAACCGGAACATCCGAGATGTATGTACTTAACGAAGGACTTTTCAATCTGAACAACAGTACTTTGATGCGTTACTCGTTTAAAGACAGCCGGATGGATATGAATTATTTCCGTAGCCTCAATCGTCGCGGACTGGGTGATACCGCCAATGACATGGCTATTTACGGAGAAAAGCTCTACATTGTAGTCAATGTTTCGAGTCAGATAGAGGTGATAGACTTACAATCGGGACTTTCACTAAAGCAGATTCCAATGCTAACAGAAAACGGAAGTTCACGGCAACCACGATTTATTACGTTCCACAAGGATAAGGCGTATGTATGTTCGTATGACGGAACAGTAGCACGGATAGATACCACCTCACTAACTATTGAAGGTTATGCCAAAGTAGGACGAAACCCGGATGGCATCTGTGTACAGGGAGATAAGCTCTATGTATCCAATTCCGGAGGGCTCGACTGGGACGGAACCGGTGTGGACAATACGGTATCAGTGGTAAGTACGGAACCATTTGAAGAAATCAAAAAGATACAGGTGGGTCCCAACCCCGGTAAAATAGCAGCAGACGAATACGGACATGTGTATGTAGCTACACGCGGAGAGAAAATCAGTACAGGAGACTATAACTTTGTACAGATAAATACCACCACTGATGAAGTAGCACAAATCTACAACGAAAAAGTTATGAGTTTTGCCATCAATGACCAGCTTGCCTATTTGTATAACTTCAACTACGAGACACAGACTTCGCAGATAAAAGTATTCAATCTGCAAACAGGAACAACGCTGCGTGAAAACTTTATTGCAGACGGTACGGAAATACATACTCCTTACAGTATTTGTATCAATCCATACAGCGGGAATGTCTATATCACAGAAGCCTATAACTATCAGGTGAGAGGAGATGTACTCTGCTTCAATCCGCAAGGGGAACTACAATACCGCCTTCAAGGCGTAGGGCAAAATCCGAATGCAGTGGCCTTCTCTGACAAAAGTTCACAAAGTAGTGGCGGCGGTTCAACCGAAGATCCACGCGCTGCCGCTTTTGCTAATAAGGTATTGGAATATCGCCCGGCTCCGTCACAATACATGAATACCAGCACCACCGCTTACAAAGAAGGATTCACCTACGAACAGGTATTGGAATATGCTACCCAGCGGATACAGGATCGTCTTATGCTCTCATTAGGTGGATTCGGAGGAAATATCATAGTGGGATTCAAGCAGCCCATTCGCAATATAACAGGCGAGTACGATTTCAAAGTATATGGTAATGCTTCTTATAACATGTATGGCACAGGTACAGGTAAGCCGGGTGGCAGCGCTGAACCGGGCATTGTACTGGTGTCGAAAGATGTGAACGGTAACGGCCTGCCGGATGATGAATGGTACGAACTGGCAGGAAGTGAGTATGGCACAGATACGGAAACGCGTGGATATGAAATTACCTATCATCGCCCTCAAGTAGAAAACACAGATATACGATGGACGGATAATCAAGGAAAGGACGGATTCATTCTCCGAAATAGTTTCCACACGCAAGCCTCATACTATCCTGCATGGATAACAGAAAATGAAATAACCTTCCGGGGAACGCGCCTGAAAGACAATGCAGTGAATGAAAACGGTATGTGGATAGGTTATTGCTATGCCTGGGGATATGCAGACAACCATCCGAACAGTACGGAAATGTCTAAGTTTAAAATAGACTGGGCCGTGGATGCCAATGGTAACAAAGTAGTGCTGGACGAAATAGATTTTGTGAAGATATATACCGCTATCAATCAGAATGCAGGGCCAATGGGAGAAATCTCCACAGAAATAATGACGGTGGAAGATTTACATTTCGACAATTAAATAAACTCAATTAATAAATTTTTAAATCAAGACAACAAAATGAAAAAACTATCTTTATTAATGCTGTTATCAGTATTTGTATTTTGGGGATGTAGTAATGACGATGACGAAGTAAAAAACGAGGTAACACTCAGTTTTGAGAATTTGTTAACAGAAGAAAATAGTGAATTTATTTCTAAGGCAGGCGAACCGAATAACCAAGGCTTCCAAGAAGATACTTTTAAAGATCCTAAGAACTTAGCTACATTCTCTCACTATTATGCCGATTGGGGAAGCGGATATAGTTTCTCCGGATTTACTTATATGAATAAAACTGACAATACAACAGCAAACAGTCCGGCCCCTATCTGCGGGAAAGCTAAAATAGGAAAAGTATACATTGCGGCTAATCCAACCGACTTTACTAACGCGACTTTAGTTATTAATCAACCTGATCAATACAAAATAAAAGGTACATGGATCACTAACAGTACATGGGCATATATGGGTATGACTGTAGGTGATGCAAGTGCAAACAAATTTAAGAAAGGAAACTGGTACAAAGCTATAGCCATAGGGTACGATGCAAAAGATAATGAAGTAGGCAAAACTGAAATCATGCTTGCAGACTACAAAACAGACAATGATCTTCCTGTAAAAGATTGGATATGGTTTGATCTTACTCCACTAAACAATGCTGTAAAAGTGCAATTTGCACTCGATTGCAATGACAAAAGCGGTGATTATATGAATACAGCTCAATACATTTGTTTAGATGGTATCACCCTCATCGAAAAATAAAACAATCACTTCGGCATAATGCCGGTTGCATATCCTTAAAGTGCCTATTGCATTCACTCCAAATGCAACAGGCACTTTTTATTACCCCACCCTATCAAAAAGTCAGTATTTTATTGCCCATATCAAAGTAAAACAGTAAATTAGGCGAGTAAAACCAAATATCTAAGGAAATGAAATTACCTTTTGCTGAATCATGGAAAATTAAAATGGTAGAGCCCATCCGCAAAAGTACCCGTCAGGAACGTGAGCAATGGATAAAAGAGGCACACTACAATGTATTTCAACTAAAAGCCGAACAAGTCTATATTGACCTCATCACTGACTCTGGTACCGGAGCTATGAGTGATCGCCAATGGGCAGGAATGATGTTAGGAGACGAGAGCTATGCCGGAGCTTCCTCATTCTTCAAGCTAAAAGACAAAATCACCCAGTTAACAGGATTCGAATATATTATTCCTACCCATCAGGGACGTGCTGCTGAAAATGTACTATTCTCTTATCTTGTACACGAAGGAGATATCGTACCGGGAAACTCACACTTCGATACCACCAAAGGTCATATAGAAGGACGTAAAGCCCTCGCACTGGATTGCACGATTGATGAAGCGAAGCAAACACAGCTGGAAATTCCCTTCAAAGGGAACGTGGATCCTGCCAAGTTAGGGAAAGCCTTACAGGAACATGCCGACCAAATTCCCTTTATCATAGTAACCATCACCAATAACACAGCCGGCGGACAGCCCGTTTCTATGCAAAACTTACGGGAAGTACGTGCTCTGGCCGACAAATACAATAAACCAGTACTTTTCGATTCAGCCCGCTTTGCCGAAAATGCCTACTTTATCAAAACGCGTGAAGAGGGATATGGCAATAAAACAATCAAAGAAATCACACGCGAAATGTTTGACTTAGCAGATGGCATGACCATGAGTGCCAAGAAAGACGGTATCGTAAATATGGGAGGCTTTATTGCCACCCGTCGTAAAGAATGGTATGAAGGAGCAAAAGGCTTCTGTGTACAATATGAGGGATATCTTACGTACGGAGGAATGAACGGACGCGATATGAATGCTCTTGCCATTGGTCTGGATGAGAACACTGAATTCGATAATCTTGAAACACGCATCCATCAGGTACAATACCTCGCAAAGAAACTGGATGAATATGGTATCCCTTACCAACGTCCTGCCGGAGGACATGCCATCTTTGTAGATGCTCCGAAGGTACTGACTTGTGTACCAAAAGAAGAGTTTCCGGCGCAAACACTAACGATTGAATTATATCTGGAAGCCGGTATCCGTGGATGCGAAATAGGATATTTGCTGGCAGACCGTGATCCGATAACCCGACAGAATCGCTTCAACGGATTGGATCTGTTACGCCTTGCTATCCCCCGTCGTGTATATACTGACAATCATATAGATGTGATTGCCGCCGCATTAAAGAATGTATACGATCGCAGAGAAAGCATTACACGTGGAGTACATATTACGTGGGAAGCTCCATTAATGAGGCACTTCACTGTACAACTGGAAAGATTAGAATAAATAATGTGCCAATAGAATAATGTCCAATATGCTACTATGTTCGATAGAAGCAACAAACAAAAACTACGGATAATCTGTTTATTAGATATATATTAAACAATTAACGTAGAAAATTATGGCAGAAGATTATGAACTCATTGACAATGAAGAAAATCGAAGATACGAATTTCGCATTGATGGGCACATCGCCAAAATAGAATATATAAAGACCCCGAACGGAGAAATATACCTGACTCATACTGAAGTTCCACGAGCTCTGGGAGGTAAGGGAATAGGTTCTCAGTTAGTAGAGAAAGCACTTAAAGACATAGAACACAAAGACTTGCGTCTGGTGCCACTTTGTCCGTTCGTAGCCGGATATATTCACAAACATCCGGAATGGAGACGTATCGTAATGAAAGGTTTTCATATTCAATAAAAATTAAAAAAATATGGGAAAGAAAATAGAATATTCAAATGGTGAAATGACCATTATATGGCAACCTGAACTTTGCCAGCATGCAGGTATTTGTGTTAAAATGTTACCTAATGTATACCATCCCAAAGAAAGGCCATGGATACAAATTGAAAACGCAGCCACAGAAGAGTTGATTGCACAGATCAAAAAATGCCCTTCGGGAGCATTAAGTTATAAAATGAATAAAGATAAATAGAAAAGGAAACGATATAGAAAGTCTGCTAAAGTAACTAATGTGTATTTTTAGAAACGCAGATTTACGCAAATTATCGCAAATCCAATTAACATTTGCGTAAATCTGAGTAAATCTGCGTTTTATGAATAGCTAATTTTACTTTCAGCAGACTCTGTCCTTTAATGCTTTTCCATATATTTTTTCTTCTCCTTCTTACTCATCTCCTGCATGATAATCTCTTGAGGGTGTTCTGAAACATAAAGCTCTCCAACAGCCGGTTTACCCGTCTTCCCCGGAGAAAGATAAAAACAGGGAACAAACGTGAACTTACGCATGTCAGGACAATAGATACTAAAACGCAGATGTGAACCTCGTTCATAATTACTCCCGCCAATGATTCCAAGAGGTTGTCCGGGGATAACCTGATCTCCCGGAGAGACAAAAATACTATTATCACGAAACAAGATGTAACGGGCAAAAGTACCATCATCCTGGCATATCTCTACAAAATTCTCTTTTGCACTAAAGCTCTTATGCTCTGCTTCTGAAGCTGAATTATCTTGTACTTCGGTTACTATGCCACGACGAGCAGCTACGATGGTATCTCCATCGGCAGTCTGAAATGAGATGCCTGTAAGCCGGGATTTATCATCACTGCCCAGTACCTTTTCCAAAGAGACCATGTGGTTCATACGTACCCGTTTGCCTTCTGTAAGCGGAAAGAGATATACAAAATTAGTATCCGTTTTAGCGTGCCAGTCGCCTTTAGTGATATTAGAGCGATAAGAGAAACCTATACCTGCATTTTCTGTAACCGGCTTCAAGGTCAGTAATCGTGTTTTTCTACGAGAGAATGCGGTTGCCTTGTGGGTATCTCCTTCCTGAAGAGAGAGGGTACCACTCAAACGGGTAAAAGTCAAAGCAACCGTATAGGGAGTATATGATATGTTATCAGCATAGAAGGTCACTTCTCCTTTTCCCGAATGTTCGTAAGTAATCGTAACCGGACTATTCTGAGCTACAACCCAAATGGGTATCAGGAAAAGAATAGTACTTAAGCAGTATTTTAGTTTCATAGTATTCTGTTTTTATATTTAATCAATCTGCCAGGTCATCACAAACTCAGGATGAATCAGATAATGAATCCGGAAGTTACGCTGTTGCTCCGTTCTATATTCATGAGCCAGAAAGACACCTTGCTGTTCTGTTGTAAAAGGTTCGATATGCAGATGTTCCCGAAAGTCTACTTCGGGAGTATTCATACACTTGAACATGACTTCTTTGGCTGACCAATGCAACAGAAGACTCCAGGTATCATCTTCCCCATAGGGAACGAACTGTTCGTCCTCCCGCATATACTTATGCGCCACTTTATGTACACGCCGGCTATATTGTTCAATATCAATGCCTACCGGCTTTTCTTCACTCAAGATAACAGCTACGTAACCTTTAGTATGTGAGATACTGATAAAATAAGAGTTATCTGCCAGATAAGGTTTTCCACTCGGTTCGTAACACACCTCTTTATGCATACCCAACAAGCGGAATAGTAGCGCACGAACAGAAAGCCACTCTTGTTTACGGTGCGGAGCATTAAAACGTTGCAGCTCCTCTTCGTAATACGCTCTCTCTGGAAGTAAACCAAGTAAAACATCTATCGGTTCCTCCATCTTCCAGATTCCCCATTGGAAAGAAGGTTCTCTATGCTGCAGAAATAATGCCATAATTATGCATCCTCTTCTGTTTGAGGTTGGTTGATGATAAATTTAACTTTCAGAATGCGACGATTATCCATCTCAAGTACTTCAAACTCATAGTTCAGATAAGAAACCTTTTCATGAAGTACAGGGAACTCCCCTTTTATCTCAAGTAAAAGCCCCGCTAATGTATCAGCATCACCGGACACTCTTTCAAAATCATCTTCATCAAGTTTTGTGATCTTATAGAAATCACTCAATTGGGTCTTGGCCTCAAAAACCCATGTATGATCATTCAGCACAGCATAAGTACGCTCTTCGTCATCATATTCATCATGAATCTCACCTACAATCTCTTCGATAATATCCTCCATTGTTACAATGCCGGAGGTTCCTCCAAACTCATCAACTACAATGGCAATATGTATCTTATTAGCCTGAAAATCACGTAAAAGATCATCTATCATTTTTGTTTCAGGCACAAAGTAAGCCGGACGAATCAGAGACTGCCAACGAAAATTATCACCTTTGTTGACATGAGGTAAAAGATCTTTTATATAAAGCACTCCCTTTATGTTATCACGAGAACCGGAATAAATAGGAATACGCGAATAAGCATTATCTACAATACACTTCATCACGTCCTTAAACGAAGTACGTATGTCAAGGTCTACCACGTCCAGACGGGAAGTCATCACCTCCTTTGCAGTCTCACCTCCAAAACGAATAATACCTTCGAGTATATTATTTTCCTCAGAAAGTTCGGCTTTATCAGTCAATTCCAATGCCTGTGAAAGTTCGTCAACCGAGATATTATGATTCTTACGCGTAAAATGCTTATTCAAAAAAGTTGTAGAACGTACCAGAACAGCAGATATCGGCCTAAATACTTTGCGCAACAGATAAATGCCCGGAGCGGCAAAACGACAAAAAGCCAATGTCTTCTGTGCCGAATAGATCTTTGGCATAATCTCGCCAAAAAGCAACAACAGAAAAGTAAGGATTACTGTTAATATCAAAAACTCCGCAACAGGTGAATGAAAGATAAAAACATTCATGAAAAAGAAATTGCAGAGCATAATTATCGTCACATTAACAAAATTATTGGTGATCAGTACAGTTGCCAGCAAACTCTCTGAATTTCCAAGCAAACTACTGATTTTCTCATCCGAAGGATGATTACGTGACTCTATTTCATTGAGGTCGGAAGGAGATAATGAAAAAAAAGCTATTTCTGATGCAGAAGCAAAACCGGAGGCGAGCAAAAGCACACCCGCCAAAATAATAGCTACAATTGCCGAAAAGGAAGGTTGGTTTACGGTTATACCGTTAAAAATGTCTGCCAAATGGCATAAATAAGCGTCTGGGTCCAAAATCCTGGGTTTTAGTTAAACAATTATTTAGTTGACAGTGGACAATTGATAATTGACAGTTATGATACAGCATGATGTGCAGCCAACTGTCAATTATCAATTATCAACTGTCAATTTAGAACGGCAAATCATCTGCCGGATTATTCTGTATAGGGTTAGCTTGCGATTGCTGTGGCTGCACAGTTGGTGCACCCTGCTGAGCTGCCGGAGTATATGAAGAAGCACCCGGTGCAGTATTCTTAGGAGTCAACATCTCCATATTATCCACGAATATTTCTGTAATATACCGCTTGGCACCTGTCTGATCATCATAAGAACGGCTTCTTATTTTTCCTTCAATATAAAGCTTATCACCTTTGTGAACATATTTCTCTGCCGTTTCTGCCAGTCCACGCCACAACACAAGATTGTGCCATTCCGTTCTTTCGGGCACTTGTGTTCCGTTAGCCAAAGTATATGCACGGTCGGTAGTAGCTAAAGGGAAAGTTGCCACAGCAATACCTGTATCCAGATATCTAACTTCCGGGTCTTTACCAACATTTCCTAACAATATCACTTTATTTACTGACATATCATTCTATATTTATATTATTTTGTGCCAAAATTAAATAGAAATACAACATAAAACAAGTTTTTATACATATTTCTCAAGGAAGGCGTGTATCAATTTGGGGACGGCATATTGCTCTAACTCATCAATCCTCACTTTCTGGTAAGAAGAGAAGGAAGCAGTCTCTTCCGGCAAGCTAACTTCATAGAAATTAGCATAAAGCACCCGGTGAGACAGCACATGTTTCACATCCCGGCAGACCAAACGAACCTTAGGAACTTCTCCTCCAACAAATAATTCAGTGAATTCCGGAAGAGCCAGTAACGCCTCTTCTGTAATAGATTCTGCTGTTTCTATCAACGGCAATTCAAAGAGATTTTTCCAGATATCATTTTCCGTCCGTTTATTAATAAAAGTATATGCACCCGCACGTACATATATATAATTTAGATAACGGTTTGTGGTCTTTGTCTTATGTTGTTTTACAGGAAGCTGCTGGACTTTCCCTTTCGCCAGCGCCATACAACTATCGGCCAATGGACAAAACAGGCAGGCGGGAGTTTGCGGAGTACATTGTATCGCCCCGAAATCCATAATAGCCTGATTATAAACAGCCGGCTGAGCCTTATCCAACAATTCATCAGCCAACGAAGCAAATAGCTTTTTCCCTTCCGTAGAGTCTATAGCAGTCTCAATCCCAAGATAACGCGACAATACCCGATATACATTACCATCAACCACCGCATAAGGCATATTATAAGCAAAGGAACAAATGGCAGCTGCCGTATACTCTCCTACCCCCTTCAAGCCCAGTACTCCAGAATATGTTTTAGGAAATACCCCATTCATACTACGGGCAGCAGCGTGAAGATTACGTGCACGGGAATAATATCCCAGTCCCTGCCAGAACTTCATCACCTCATCTTCATCAGCTTCGGCAAGTGTCTTCACATCAGGGAAGCGTTCAATAAAACGCACAAAATAATCATACCCTTGTACAACCCTTGTCTGTTGCAAAATGATTTCAGAAATCCATATCAGGTAAGGATCGGAAGACTCCCTCCAGGGTAACTCACGTTTATGTTCGTGATACCAGTTTATTAGTGTTTCGCTGAAGTTATTCATTAAAATAATGTATTAATATAGCAACGTAAAAAATACGTTATTTGCCTTATTAATGCACCTCATAGCCAACCAATACATTGGCATATTGGTACATCAGAACCGCAATTCGTATGCAAAAGTAGCTCTTTTTAAATCTAACAAAACTTAAGGAAGAGACTTTTTTATAAAATTGTTCAGAATATATTTTTTTGAGAGCTTAAAAAGCTATATATTTGCAGTCCAAAAAATTAGAAAGAACATAGTAATAATATTTTTTTTAAGGAAAAATGACTAAAGCAGATATTGTAAACGAAATTGCAAAGAACACCGGAATTGACAAAGTAGCAGTATTGACAACTGTTGAAGCGTTTATGGACGCAGTAAAAGATTCTTTGGCGAAAGATGAGAATGTTTACCTTCGTGGATTTGGTAGCTTCGTAGTAAAGAAAAGAGCTCAGAAAACAGCTCGTAATATTTCTAAAAATACTACAATTATTATTCCAGAACATAATATTCCGGCATTTAAGCCTGCGAAGACATTTACAATCGCGGTAAAGAAATAATAAACAAGAGTATTAACCATAAAATTTTGAAGCTATGCCAAGCGGAAAGAAGAAAAAAAGACATAAAATGTCTACGCACAAGCGTAAAAAAAGACTAAGAAAGAACAGACATAAAAGCAAAAAGTAATTTTTAGTCTGTATCGGACAGAAATAAAGAACAAACTTGTGAAGCAAATGTCTTTCGAGTTTGTTCTTTGTTTAAATGCCCGATTCCAATGAACAAGAGCTCAATTTATTTGTTCATTTTTTAAAAATAAATAATTAGGAAACAATTGTGACAAGCGAACTAGTAGTAGACGTACAACCCAAAGAGGTCTCCATCGCCCTGCTCGAGGACAAGAGCCTGGTGGAACTTCAAAGTGAAGGAAGAAACATTTCCTTTTCTGTGGGTAATATGTATTTGGGCCGCGTCAAGAAATTGATGCCCGGACTAAATGCCTGCTTTGTAGATGTTGGTTACGAGAAAGATGCTTTCCTTCATTATTTAGACCTGGGTCCTCAATTCAATTCACTCGAAAAGTTCGTAAAACAAACTTTAAGCGATAAGAAAAAACTCAACTCCATTTCTAAAGCAACCCTGCTTCCCGATCTTGATAAAGATGGCACAGTAGCCAACACATTAAAGGTAGGACAAGAAGTAGTGGTGCAGATCGTAAAGGAACCTATCTCCACCAAAGGACCAAGATTAACTTCCGAACTTTCATTTGCAGGAAGATATCTGGTATTAATTCCTTTCAATGATAAGGTTTCTGTTTCACAAAAAATTAAATCGAGCGAAGAGCGTGCACGCCTCAAGCAATTGTTAATGAGCATCAAACCGAAAAACTTCGGTGTCATTGTTCGTACTGTAGCCGAAGGGAAACGCGTTGCTGAACTCGACGGAGAGCTTAAAGTATTGATTAAACACTGGGAAGACGCAATCACCAAGGTACAGAAAGCTACCAAGTTCCCGACGTTGATTTATGAGGAGACAAGCCGTGCCGTAGGGCTGTTGCGTGATCTCTTTAACCCTTCTTTTGAAAACATCTACGTCAACAATGAAGCGGTATACAACGAAATAAAAGATTACGTCACTCTCATTGCCCCCGACCGGGCAGAGATCGTAAAGCTGTACAAGGGGCAGCTTCCCATTTATGACAATTTCGGTATCACCAAGCAGATCAAGTCATCTTTTGGTAAAACTATTTCTTACAAGAGTGGTGCCTACCTGATTATTGAGCACACTGAGGCGCTTCACGTGGTAGACGTGAACAGCGGTAACCGCACCAAGAATGCCAACGGGCAGGAAGGTAACGCACTCGAAGTAAATCTGGGAGCCGCTGATGAGCTGGCACGCCAATTGCGACTAAGAGATATGGGTGGTATCATTGTTGTAGACTTCATTGATATGAATGAAGCCGAAAACCGTCAAAAGCTTTACGAACGTATGTGTGCCAATATGCAAAAAGACAGGGCACGCCACAATATTCTGCCGCTCAGCAAATTCGGTCTGATGCAGATTACCCGGCAACGTGTACGTCCCGCTATGGACGTAAACACGATGGAAACCTGCCCTACCTGCTTTGGCAAAGGAACTATCAAGTCGTCCATCCTATTCACGGACACTCTGGAGAGTAAAATTGATTATCTGGTCAATAAACTGAAGATAAAGAAATTCTCGTTACACATCCATCCGTATATCGCTGCATACATCAATCAGGGACTCGTTTCTCTGAAACGCAAATGGCAGATGAAGTATGGATTTGGTATTAAGATTATTCCGAGTCAAAAACTCGCTTTTCTGGAATACGTATTCTACGATTCCCATGGAGAAGAGATTGACATGAAGGAAGAAATCGAGATTAAGTAAAAGATAAAGGCGACGCGGAAAACGAGTCGCCTTTTCTTTTGGATAACAAAACAAATAAATATGCTACTTCACGAGAAGATATAAAAAAATCAATAAATACTTTATACCTTCACTATAGTCAATATATCTTTTTATATTTCGAAATCTGATATTGATTAGTATCGCCAACAATAATAGAATCGACATGATATAAAGACGTACTCTGCCCTTCATTAAGTAAATAGAAGAAAGCACTCTCAGGAAGGCAGATCATATCAAGTTCCTTTATCGAATCGCCCAAAGTGCTCTTATCACTCAATATCATAAGTACTTCATTCGGACGAACTAAATCTGATTCCATCCGCGTTATTTGTACTCATAATAAAATAGATTGGATTGGAATCTTCCGACATCTTTTTTATATCGCCCCAATTGTCTATATCAGGATTTATTCCACCCGAATGCACAATCTCCCAAAAGTGCGGCATCCACTCTGTCTGGATATAGCTATAAGCTCCTTTGAAATCAGCAAAGAAAAATGATGGAAACATCATCCTATTGCCACAATATACAAAATTATCAATAAAATGAGCTTTACAACAAAGTATAAGAGAATATTAATTCCTATTTTTGCAAAAAATAAAAGGACTAATATGGAACGACTGAATGTATTCGATTGCTCAAATGTACTGATAGCGAGTTATTTCACCGATGACTTGGGATGTGCCCACGAAAACCGGGAACACACGCTCATTTACTTGTGTTCCGGTGAACTGGAAATTGAAGAACGCGGACAAAAAACAGTTCTGCATCCGGGCGAGTGCGCCTTTATGAGACGGGATAACTGGATGTGGTTGCAAAAACATGCCAATAAGGACAATCCCTATCGTTCCATTGTATTGAAATTCACGAGACCTTTTTTAAGGGAGTTTTATCAAACACTCGACAAAAATGATATTCCTGTGGAATCAAAACGCGAGAAAGTGAGCCTGCGCGTACTGCCGAACAACCGACCAGACATCCGTAGCCTGTTCGAGTCGGTCGTCCCTTATTTCGATTCGGGAATAAAACCATCCGATGACGTACTGAAACTGAAGATGATCGAGGGAATTTATGTTTTGCTCAATACGGACAGAAATCTCTATGCCTCTCTATTCGACTTCGTCGATCCGTGGAAAATAGACATTGTCGACTATCTGAACGAAAACTATATGCATGACCTTTCGATGGAAGAGATCGCCGGTTACACGGGACGCAGCCTGGCGACATTCAAACGCGACTTTGCCAAAATAAGCGAACTTACTCCGCAGAAATGGATCATCAGGCGACGTTTGGAGACGGCGCACGATTTGATAAAATCAGGTAAGAAGAAAGTTACGGAAGCCTGTTTCGATGTCGGTTTCAAGAATCTTTCGCATTTCTCTAAAGTCTATAAAGAAACATACGGTTATGCCCCCAGTATGATTTGAACCGGATATAACCGGAAAAATTTCGAGATGAACTTCATAACAAAATAAATTGAGCCTCGCAGCAAAGTCGCTGTGAGGCTCTTCGTTTACCTTTGCATCAGAATATTAAAACAAAGTATCATGGAAACAATGAGAGATAAAGTGGTAATGATTACCGGTGCGGCAGCAAGTATCGGTCTTGCCTGCGCCGAAGCATTTGCTAAAGAGGGTGCAACGACAATTTTAGTCGATATCAACAAGCCGGAAGCACAAGCCCGTAAACTGATGAATGAAGGATATCAGATGATCGCCTATGGTTGCGATGTGTCGAACACGCAGGCAGTGAAAGAGATGGTCGATTGGATTGTCGCAACTTATGGTCGTTTGGACGCTGCACATGATCAAAAGACTGACCCTATCGGACCAGACGCCGCTCAATCCGTCCAACAGAATCAATAACTTCATTCAATAAACGAAACGATTATGAATAAACTTCTTTTATTTTCAGTATTCAGTATTTTAACACTTAATGTTATGGCACAAGAAAAGATAGTACAGACAGCAGGGCGCAACCAATTAGGAGAGTTCGCCCCAAAATTCGCGGAACTCAACGATGATGTCCTCTTCGGCGAGGTATGGAGCCGCACTGACAAACTCGGCCTGCGCGACCGCAGTTTAGTAACAATTACATCACTCATCAGTCAGGGTATCACAGACAGTTCGTTGACATTCCACCTCCAGTCGGCGAAAAACAATGGTATCACCCGAACGGAGATTTCTGAAATTATCACGCACATAGGCTTTTATGCGGGATGGCCCAAAGCATGGGCGGCTTTCCGATTGGCAAAAGAGGTGTGGGCCGAAGATACGACGGGCAACGATGCGAAAGCAGTATTCCAGCACGAGATGATTTTTCCTATCGGCGAACCGAACACGGCATACGCACAGTATTTCATCGGTAACAGCTACCTCGCACCGATCTCACGAGAACAGGTGAACATCTCCAACGTCACGTTCGAACCGCGTTGCCGCAACAACTGGCATATTCACAAGGCATCAAAAGGCGGTGGTCAGATGCTTATCGGCGTAGCCGGTCGCGGTTGGTACCAAGAAGAGGGTAAGCCAGCAGTAGAGATTCTTCCCGGGGCAGTCATTCATATACCTGTGGGCGTGAAACACTGGCACGGAGCAGCTGCTGACAGTTGGTTCGCACATCTTGCATTCGAAGTTCCCGGCGAGAATACATCCAATGAATGGCTCGAACCTGTGACCGACGAACAGTACGACAAGCTTAAATAAATTCGGCAGGATATGAAAACCAACCGACTGCCCATCCAATAGTAATTTTCGTGTTGAATACCTGCGCAAGACAGGCCAACACGATTACTTAAAGGATATAATGCATTATAAACCCTTTGAAATATATAGTATGAAAAAGTTATTGTATCTCCTTTTTGCGATGTCCGTTACAACGGGATTGAACGCCTGTTCTCCCAATGACGACCCGACGAACTTTCCGACGGAAACTTCCTGACTCCGAGCCTTTGGATACGTTCTGCACAGACATCCAATTGTCACTCAATGATTACGGAATGGCTGGAAGATATAGGCTATACGAAATAAACAGGATACCAAACACTTACTTCAATTTATCCCGATTTTGCTGTTTTTTCACAAGTTCTTGTTATCTTTGTACCAACAAATTCGCTTTATGACAAATTCATCACTTTACCTTAAGAAGGAGCGTGTATAACTAATAGTCAGTAACTCTTCTGACTATTTCCATTCCCCAAATACTCATTTGGGATCATTTTTTATTATCCTATTTTTTTAAATTCATCCTGTTAACATTACCAGGCAACCCCTTGTCATACCTGGTAATGTCTTATCAAATTATAAACTGAAGAAACATGAAATTAGAAGAAATTCAAATCAGAGAAACATCGGTAAATGACTTTGCTGATATTATGGAAGTTGAAAAAACAGCTTTCGGTTATGATAAAGAAGCGGAATTGGTGGCTGATCTTTTAAAAGACCCAAGTGCAGAACCCCGTTTGTCATTACTTGCCCGATATAACGGAAAGGCAGTCGGGCATATACTGTTTACAAAGGCAGAGATTGAGGGAGCGACAATTCAGCCACTCATCCATATCCTTGCTCCACTGGCTGTAATACCCGATTTTCAGAAACAGGGAATTGGAGGGTTACTAATCCGCAAAGGGATACAAATGCTGAAAGAAAAAGGTACCAAACTTGTCTTTGTATTGGGACACAAGGAATATTATCCCCGACATGGTTTCATACAAAACGCCCAAGGTATGGGTTATACCACACCATACCCCGCAGAATATGCCGAATATTGGATGATGCAGGCGCTGACAGATAAAGAGTTGGCAAAAGGCAGAATTAAATGTGCAGATGCATTATTCAAACCGGAACACTGGCGAGAATAAAAATTCCATCACTTACAGCTCCGTTACAATATATCCGATTAGAATAGATGTAACGGGCTGTACATATATTGGCATTTTATATGTAAAACGAGCACCTTCTACAACCTCTCTTTCTCTTTTTTAGAGAGAGAAAGAAATACAATATCATACGACCGTTTTACGAGTTCTTTTATTTTATTATCCGGTACATCTTGATTGAAATAAACGCTAATCCAATATTTCTTATTCATATGCCAACCGGGAGTTATCCCTGAATATTGGGCTTGCAATTCTACCGATTCATTGGGATCACACTTGATACAACAAAAATCGAATACCTCGATATTTACAAAACAAAACCATTTATCTCCCACATAAAAACAAAGAACATCCCGGCTATATTTATCTGCGACATTGGGAAACGGCATTTTTTCATAAACACCTTTCAATGAAAGGCAATATTCTCTAAACTCTTCAACATTCATAAGTCCGGTATATTTATATCATGTATCTTTTGTAACTCTTCCCACTCTTGCGTAACAAGGATTATAAAAGTACGTACTTTTAAAACTGAGACTTTCTATTGTTAAAAAAATCGTTTTTTAATAACAATAGCCCTCTTATTACTATATACTTTGTATCTCGTTACAATATATCTAATGATGGGTTAGAATATATGTAACGGGATACTAAGTATATTGGCATTTTATTTACAAAGCTAACCGGTAAATCTCTTTACTATCTTCTTTCGTCAGCTTCACATAATTGCCTACCAGTTCTCCTTTATTCCGATGCAGACTATCTGCCAAACGGTCGATATCGGGATTCTCAATACCCAACTCACTAAAAGTAACAGGCAATCCGATGGATTTGAAAAAAGATTTCAACCGGGCAATACCTTCCAAAGCAACCGCTTTCTTATCATCCGCTTCGGAAACATTCCATACGCGAACGGCATACTGTGCTATCTTATCTACATTGTGCTCAGTCATCCAGGTCATCCAGGCAGGAAAAACAACAGAAAGTCCCGCACCATGTGTCACATTATAAATGGCACTGATTTCATGTTCAAGAAAATGAGATGCCCAGTCTTCTTCACAACCTACCCCACACGTGCCATTGTGTGCTATATTCCCACACCACATCAAATTGGCACGGGCACCGTAATTCTCCGGTTCTTTCATGACGATAGCCGCTTCTTTTATAATAGCAAGAAGCGTCCCCTCACAAAGACGATCACCAATTTCCACCTCCTTTGTATTGGTGAAATAGCGCTCCATAATATGGGCCATCATATCAGCAATACCACAAGCTGTCTGGAAAAGAGGAAGTGTATAAGTAAGTTCAGGATTCATCACGGCAAAGACAGGACGTAATAATTCCGGTACGCGGAGACTGAGTTTCTGCAAACCATCTATTTTTGTAATTACCGTATTGCCGGAACCTTCACTTCCTGCTGCAGGAATGGTTAGAACAACCGCCACTCTCAACGCCTCTGTCACCTTAGCTTTACCAATATAGAAATCCCAAAAATCACCTTTATAAGGCACACCTGCTGCAATGGCTTTGGCAGTATCTATCACCGAACCACCACCTACTGCGAGTAACAAGTCTGCCCTCTCGCGCCGGCAAAGCTCAATGCCTTCGTATACTTTGATATCGACAGGATTAGGTTGTACACCACCCAGCATACAATATTCAATCCCAACCTCTTTGAGTGAAGACTCTACGCGCGATAACAATCCACTACGTATCACTGAACCACCACCATAAACAATCATTACTTTCTTAGCACCCTGCTTTTTCACTAAAGCACCGGTTTGTGCCTCTGTGTCTCTGCCGAATACAAATTCGGTAGGACTGTAAAAGATGAAATTATTCATTGCATTTTATTTTTTAGAATTTCCTATTTTCATCAGCACAAGGCCGATTATAATCCACACAAGTTCCCGCACACGGGTTATTAAAGCCGTATAAACGCCATATCCTCCCGAAAGAGAAAGTCCGCCAACCGCCAGTGCAAACCCTCCTTCACGCCCTCCAAGCTGCATAGGCAGGAAAAACAGTAAATTAGCAAGTAAAGAAGAGAAAGCCATAATAAGAATACAGCTCATAAAACTAACATTTGTGGTGAGTACATTCAAAATAAGCCATACTTCAAGACAACCAACGATACGGGCTGTATATTCCAAGAATAATGCACTATAAAAAGTACTTTTCCGTTGTTGATGTAACAGAGCTATCTGACCATCAATATTTTCCAACTTATCCTGATGTACTTCGGCAAAGCGAATGGCTTTATCTTTCAAAAAAGGGATATGACTACCGATACGAACACATGCCACTGCCATCCCATGTCGGTACCCCTTCACAAAAAGAGAAACAAGCAACACACAAAATAAAGTGATCAGAGTAAGCACAATTCCCATTCCCCAACCCACCGGATAAAATAAAGCATAAATAAGGACAGCACTAAGCCAGAAGCAGAAATGAGAAAAGATATGCATCATTACATACAGAATCACGGAAGAGGTAGCACGCTCTACGCCAATATAAGAAGTCAGTTCCATAATACGATAAGGCTCACCACCCATCAATCCCACAGGAGTAACATAATTAAGAGCAAAGCCGGAAACCGTAAACTTATACAAACGGGTGAAAGTAAGCCCTCCCCGCTCACCACCACTACGTATGATGATGTACCATGACAAGGTATTGATAAGGTATATAAACAACCAGAGCAGCAAAACGAGCGGCAGATAATAACCGGCACGTTTTAAGCTGCTCCACAGTTCTTCATAAGACATATCGAAAGTGAAAAGCATAATGACAACAGCAATAATGCCGAAACCAAGAAATATATTACGATATTTATTTTTCATTTGAGTTTCAGTGACTATGTGCCGGTATCTTTCCCACTACAGATTACATCTTCTTTACTTGATATAGTTATAGTATCGTTCAAAGAAGCGTTTGAACCCTCCTATCTTCATGAGTCCTTTTTCAAAAACAAAGATACCAAGCAAAGCGCAAAAAATTCCCAATAATACATCAATAATATAATGATGCGACGAATAGACAGCCGTACACCAGATACCTACCAGAATAATGGCAAAAAGAGCAATCAGCATTTTACTGGATTTCCGCACGATAGCATAATAGAGCGGAATTACCATATAGGCAGCATGCAAAGAAGGTACGGCAGCAAATACATTGGCATTGCGCCCGTAGATAGACTGGAAAACAGACAAACCGGTCAGTTCATCAAAACGCCCCAGCCCCGCTACATTGCCCGGAGTATTCAGAATCGCTTCCATCCCATAGTTAATAGCATACCAGGGGGGAGCGGCCGGATGAATATAATAACCGGCAAAACCTATCAGATTGACAAATAAAAACACCATAGCGAAACGTAGATACAAACTTCTCTCCTTTTTCAGATAGAGATAAATGCCAAATGCAATAGGTACAGGCACCCAACACAGGTAAAAGATACCTGCCATGAAATCTGCAAATTTCCAGTTGTGCAATGTGAAGTATTCGCAGGGAATGAGAAGATTCCCATTATCATTGATACCAAACCAGGATTTCTCCAGATTATAGATTCCTGCCACATCAATAGGATTTACTTCGTAATTGGGAAATACACGCATCCAGTCATACGAAATACCAAAAATAAAGAAAGGTAACAGGGCTACTGCCAACTTACGGGTGGGTATACCGGCAAAGAACAGAGCCAGAAAGATAAACGCCATCAGCAAATGCTCCGGACGCAGTCCGAGGCATACAGCCGTAAGTAATAAGAAAAGAGCGGTTATACCTACAACGGTCAGCGTTTCTTTCCGCGAAGGCATCTTAAAAGTATATCTCATAATCAGAGTTTACATATTTTTCATCACCTTACGGCAGTGGTTCAAACGGGCAAATGCCGTAATATTGGCAAACACAGCTACCAATGCTACGGGAATCATTAATATCAGAATCGGATCAAATGAAGTGACATCATCGAAAACGCCACAGAAGATAGCTCCCAAACTAATCAGTACGACACGTTCCGGACGCTGCATAAGGCCAACTTTACAATCAATACCCAAACCTTCGGCACGGGCACGCACATAACTCACCATCAATGAACCAATTAAGGCAATGAAAGCAATGATTGATCCCCACATATACCCTTTCAGTATCAGATAATAAAAGATACCAAACAGAGTGATCAGCTCACTGTAACGGTCGAGCACCGAGTCATAGAGTGCACCGAAAGTGGAACTCATATTTCCCAGACGGGCCACACGCCCATCCATCATGTCGAATAGCCCGGCAAACAATATAATACCGCCTCCCCAGCCTACATAAGAAAGGTCTCCCCGCTCTCCGTTGATACCGCCATAAATCAATACGCCTGCTGCTACAATATTCAAAACCAGCCCGGTGGTAGTAATAAAGTTGGGCGTGATACCTATTTTAATCATCCCTCTGACAACGGGATTGATTATTTTATAAATTACCTGTTGTAACCAGTCTCTGTAATTCATTTCTATTCTTTTGTTATTATTTTATAGTTTGTTTTCTCTCTTAAAAAGATTCTTCATATTCACGTTCCGATATACAAACACACGTTGCAGGTAGTAATTCCAGAACAGTGCGACCAATATGGAAACCACTATTTTCGGAACAATAAAAAGGTCTTTGGAGTAAAGACTTAATGTATCTCTGACCCATGAAATACCTGCTATCCATTCCGTAAGATAATACGTCCCGTATGTATTCAAGAAAACACTACCTGCCCACACCAATGTATACTTTATAATCACATGTGATTTCTTGCATTCGTGACATTTGAAAGTCCATTCATAGTTAACGAAGCAATTGAACATGCCTCCGCAAACCGAGCCAATGCAAGTGGCATATACATAATACATTCCGAAAAATTGTGCCAACGCAATCGTTATCACAAAATCCGTAACCGTGGCCAGTTGTGCCGAAAGCTGGGCTCTCAGAAACATGAAAATCCCCCCTTTCTCCGAAAATGCTGTAATCAGTTGTTTCATCCAATCAGCCATCTGACACCTGCTAACAGAATAAAACTATAAATACCTGCCAGGATATCATCCATCATGACTCCCACTCCTCCTTTCAGACTCTCCATCTTACGAATGCCTAATGGCTTGAAAATATCAAAAAGACGAAACAATGCAAAAGCCGCTACCGGATACCAGAAATTACCTTCGGGTGCTGCCAGCAGTGCAATCCATACGCCTACCATTTCATCCACAACCACCCGCGAAGGATCTTCCCCCCAGAATGGTTCCAGTTTATTAGACGACCAGATACCACCGATAGTAAAAAGGATAATCAGGGCAAGGGTCAATAGCCACACAAAATTGAAAGGAAAGAAATACAGTAGAATACACCACACCACAGTAGCCAGTAAAGCTCCTGCCGTACCTGGGGCAAAAGGAGAAAATCCCGCTCCAAAACCAGTAGCAATCATTATATGAAAAAGGGAAGCTTTTTTCATCACTCAGATAAAATATATGCAAAGTTATAAAAATAATAAAACTTTCCCCTTTTTTATAAGAGGAAAGTTTTATGGATGTACTCACAGAGTCAGATCATCTCTTTCTCTTTAGTAACTAATATGTTTTTATCAATCCAGATAACTTGGTGATTTCTGACCAACCATATCACGCAATGTCTGCTTAACCATTCTCCATTGAGTAAACAGATCGTGTACAGGCTGACTTTCCAGATCATGCATCGGGCTCTTGCAGAAGAATGACAACCAGGTCTGAATGCCAGACATTCCGGCACGCATAGCCAAGTCACTGAACAATACAAGGTCAAGTGCAATAGGAGCAGCAAGAATAGAGTCGCGACACAAGAAGTTTACTTTAATTTCCATCGGGTAACCCATCCATCCGAAGATATCAATGTTATCCCACGCTTCCTTATTGTCTTTACGGGGCGGATAGTAATTAATACGTACTTTATGATATACATCGCCGTACAGGTCAGGATATTTTTCCGGTTCGAAGATATTGTCGATTACAGACAACTTACTTACTTCTTTTGTTTTAAAGTTATCGGGATCATCGAGTACTTCTCCATCACGGTTACCCAGAATGTTAGTAGAGAACCATCCGCTTACACCCAACATACGGGTTTTGAACATCGGAGCCAAAACAGTTTTCATCAAAGTCTGTCCACTCTTGAAGTCCTTACCGGCGATAGGCACATTCATCTTTTTAGAGAATTCCCACATAGCAGGAGTGTCTACGCATAAGTTAGGAGCCCCCATGATGAACGGAGCACCTTCTGCAATAGCAGCATAAGCGTAACACATACTTGGAGAAATAACATTCGTGTTGTTTTCTTTCATTGCTTTTTCCAAAGCGGCAAGTGACATGTGCTCGTCTGACAGAGGAATATAAATCTCTGTACTTGCAGCCCATAACACAGCAATACGTTCGCAATTGTTAGTAGCTTTGAAGTCACGGATATCCTTGCGCAACTGTTCTACCATTTCCCAACGGGTAGCAGCCTGTTTAATATGAGTACCGTTCAAGCGTTTTGCCCAATTATGATCAAAAGCAGCAGGCATCGGCTTGATAGCCTCCAATTCATCTTTCACTCCATTCAAGTCCTTTTCCTTCAAAACTTCGGCATACATAGCAGCTTCATAAGCGTTGTCGGGGAAAATGTCCCAGCCACCAAATACAATGTCGTTCAAATTAGCTAAAGGCACTATGTCTTTAATAAGTTTTTCCTCGTTGTTTTCCATGCGCATTGTTGCCATTTCTGCGATAGAACCTATTGGTTTTGCCAATCCCTTGCGAGAAGCCAGTGTTCCTGTAATCATAGTGGTAGCAACTGCGCCACCAACGCCTACCACCAACACGCCGAGACGGCCTGATGCCGGTTTAATTTCTTGTTCCATTTCTGTTGTTTTAGATAAATTAAAATTGCCTACAAAGTTAGGCTCTACTCTATACTCAAAGAAGTTCTAATAGTCGGATTAATTGTTCCATTTGATGTATTATCCTATTTACAAGCTCATATAGAGGGCAATACGCGAATCATATTCATCTATGCCGAATAGATTCAGAATAAATCATGGGAAGATAATATACCACACAACTTCGGAATAAGATCAACGCAAAACCACACAAGCTTTTTTTCTTACAAATCAGAAGAGATTATTTATGCCCTCTTAGTACACTTTGTCAAACCTTATAAATCTTCTTTTCGTTGCTCGTAGAGAAACACCCTTTTTCTCGTAGAGAATCGACCCGATCTCCGTAGAGTTTCGACCCGATCCTCTACGAGAAAAAAACCAATATATAACAATTTGAAGATCAACAATTTACAAAACACACATTTGTCTTCTTTTTTCATCACACATATCTATCGTTTTCTCATTTCCAAACAGCATTTATCATTCTTAAATAATTACACTCACAGCAAGAAAGAGAGAGATTATTTTGTATGGTACAACAACGCATACTCTTGCAAAATTGAAAAAGATGACAGAAAGTTTAACATGCTAAAACAGGGTTTTAACAAAACACTTTCCATTGAATGCTGTTGTATTAAACAATAAACGAACAAAATAGAGATATAAACCTAAACAACTTAATTATGGAATGGATTATAAATCAACTAAGAGAGCACCCCGAATTAGCTATCTTTCTGACGCTTTTCGCGGGATTCTGGATAGGCCGGCTAAAAATAGGCAAATTCTCCCTCGGAACAGTAACGAGTGTACTGTTAGTGGGTGTACTGGTTGGGCAATTGAATATCACGGTAGACGGTCCGATGAAAGCTGTATTTTTCCTGCTTTTTCTTTTTGCCGTAGGCTATAAAGTAGGACCACAATTCTTTCGCGGATTGAAGAAAGACGGTCTGCCGCAAGTGGGATTTGCCGTATTAATGTGTATCGTCAGCCTTGTATCTGCCTGGGCACTTGCCAAAATAATGGGTTATCATGTAGGCGAAGCTGCCGGACTACTCGCCGGTTCACAAACCATCTCTGCCGTTATCGGTGTAGCAGAAGACACCATCAACGGACTGAGCATCAGCGATGCACAAAAAGCAACTTTCATTAATGCCATTCCTGTAGCCTATGCGGTAACTTACATCTTCGGTACAGCCGGTTCTGCCTGGATTCTAGCTTCACTGGGACCGAAATTTCTTGGCGGATTGGAAAAGGTAAAAGCAGACTGTAAAGAACTGGAATCTAAAATGGGAAGTTCGGAAGCAGACGAACCGGGCTTTGCTCCTGCTCTGCGTCCTGTTGTATTCCGTGCCTATCAGATAACCAATGAATGGTTCGGAAAAGGAAAACGTATCACCGATCTTGAAAGTTACCTGTACGAACAAGGAAAACGTCTCTTTGTAGAGCGCGTTCGCCAAGGAGGAATCATAAAAGAAGTTACTCCCAATCTCATTCTGAAAGAAAATGACGAAGTTGTACTCAGTGGTCGCCGCGAATTCGTTATAGGCGAAGAAGACTGGATAGGTCCCGAAGTAATAGATGCACAATTACTCGACTTTCCTGCCGAGACACTACCGGTAATGATCACACGAAAAACATTCGCCGGAGAAACAATAAATACCATCCGGGCACAAAAGTGTATGCACGGGGTAAGTATTCGCAGCATCAAACGTGCAGGTATCAACGTCCCCGTACTGGCACAGACCGTAGTAGATGCAGGTGATATGCTTGAACTCACCGGTATGAAACGTGAAGTAGAACTTGCCGCCAAACAAATGGGATACGTAGATCGTCCAACCAATCAAACAGATATGATATTCGTCGGTCTGGGCATTCTCGTCGGAGGTTTAGTAGGTGCATTAACCATCCATTTGGGAGGTATTCCAATAAGCCTGTCCACCAGTGGAGGTGCACTTATTGCAGGTTTACTCTTTGGATGGCTTCGTAGCAAGCGCCCTACTTTCGGAGGTATCCCTGAGCCCTCTCTGTGGGTATTGAATAATGTAGGTCTGAATATGTTTATTGCCGTTGTAGGTATTGCTGCCGGACCAAGTTTCGTCACCGGATTCAAAGAAGTAGGTGCCAGCCTGTTTATCGTCGGTGCATTGGCTACGGCTATTCCGCTTATCAGCGGATTGTTGATGGGAAGATATCTGTTTAAATTCCATCCCGCATTAACATTAGGATGTACCGCCGGAGCAAGAACTACCACTGCAGCACTGGGAGCTGTACAAGATGCAGTGGAAAGTGAAACCCCTGCACTGGGATATACTGTAACCTATGCAGTAGGTAATACACTACTCATTATTTGGGGAGTATTTATTGTATTAATGATGTAATAATGTGTCAATGAATAATGTGCCAATTGGCTGCGCTATCACCCGCATGGCAGGCACATTGACACATTGACATATTATCTAAATTATTTAATTATGGAAAAGAAATCAAATGGCATAGCCATAACCAAAAGTTTTGCAAAAAAGATGGAGGGCATCAGTCCCTTTGAATTAAAAAATCGCCTGATCGACATGGCGGACGAGAGCGTAAAGAGAATGGCCCACACAATGCTAAACGCCGGACGTGGCAACCCGAACTGGATTGCTACAGAACCTCGTGAAGCATTCTTCCTATTAGGAAAATTCGGGCTCAGTGAATGTACCCGTGTTTCCTCTCTTCCGGAAGGAATAGCCGGCATCCCCCAAAAAGAAGGAATTGCCGCACGTTTTGAAGCCTTTCTGAAAGACAATATCAAAGAACCGGGTTCCAGATTATTAAAAGACAGTTACAACTACCTGCTCATGGAGCATGCCGCAGACCCGGATACACTTGTTCACGAATGGGCAGAAGCCGTCATTGGTGATCAGTATCCTGTCCCCGACCGTATCTTACATTTCACCGAACTCCTTGTACAAGATTACCTGGCACAGGAATTATGTGACCGCCGCCCTCCGAAAGGAACTTTTGATCTTTTTGCTACCGAAGGTGGAACAGCAGGTATGTGTTACCTTTTTGACTCTCTGCAAGAGAACTTTTTACTGAATCAAGGAGACAACATTGCCCTACTGGTTCCGGTATTCACACCGTATTTAGAGATTCCGGAATTACGCCGATACCAGTTCAACGTCACCGAAATATCAGCCAATAAAATGACGGAAGACGGATTGCATACCTGGCAATATAAAGATGAAGATATTGATAAACTGAAAGATCCGAAAATTAAAGCACTCTTTATTACCAATCCGAGCAATCCCCCCAGCTACTCATTGAGTCCGGAGACCGCTGCGCGCATTGTTAACATAGTAAAGAATGATAATCCGAATCTAATGATCATCACCGATGATGTATACGGAACGTTCATCCCTCATTTCCGTTCACTCATGGCGGAGCTGCCACACAATACCCTATGCGTATACTCCTTCTCAAAATACTTTGGAGCAACCGGATGGAGACTCGCTGTCATAGCCTTGCATGAGGATAATATCTACGATAAAATGATAGCCCGCCTCCCGGAAGAGCAGAAAGCGATATTAAATAAACGTTATTCCAGCCTTGATCTTCACCCGGAGAAGATGAAATTTATCGACCGTATGGTAGCAGATAGCCGTCAAGTAGCCTTAAACCATACTGCCGGACTCTCATTGCCACAACAAATGCAGATGAGTTTATTCTCTGCCTTTTCCCTGCTCGATAAAGGTGATTATTATAAAACAAAGATGCAGAATATTATTCGCCGCCGCCTGAATGCATTGTGGGACAATACCGGTTTCTCATTGGTAGAAGATCCCTTACGTGCCGGATATTATTCGGAAATCGATATGCTCGTATGGGCACATAAATTTTACGGAGACGAGTTTGTAGCCTATCTGAAAAAGACCTATAATCCATTGGATATAGTATTCCGTCTGGCTAACGAAACCTCACTCGTCCTGCTGAATGGCGGTGGATTTGCCGGTCCGAAATGGAGTGTCCGTGTTTCTCTTGCCAATCTCAACGAAGCCGATTATGTAACAATCGGAAAAGGTATCAAGAGAATACTGGATGAATACTATAAGCAGTGGACAATTGACAGTTGACAATGGACAGTTACTATACAGTATTACAGCGCAGCTAACTGTCAATTGTCAACTGTCAACTGTCAATTAAATAACATTCTAAATCTCGTCCACCCGTCTGCATACGTACGGAGTGAGAACGAACATCCGTGACGCATCAGAACTTCACGGATAAATATCAGGCCGATTCCCTGCCCGTTCGGCTTGGTAGAAAAGAAGGGACTGAAGAGTTTAGCTTCAGTCTCTTTTGTTATACCTTTACCATTATCTGCCACCTCAATCCCGCCCGGAGAATAAGTACGTATCTTGATTTCTCCATTCTGCTCAATACTCTCAGCTGCATTCTTTATGATATTCACTAATACCTGTTCGAATAAAGCAACGTCAAGTTTCACTTCTCCCAATTCCTCATCAATATCCAGTGTAATGGTAATATTACGGTCGGCACACATACCTTCCATAAAACGTTTACAAGAGAATACAAGATCATTGAGATTAACCGGAACCAAGTGAGGTTCAGGTATTTTTACCACATCTGCAAAACGGGTAATAAAACGGCTCATAGAGAAACAACGGTCTGTACATACACGCATCACCTCACAGATATCTTCCATCCCTTCCGACTCGGAAAGTGCCTGTTCTACGGTATCCAACGTAGAAGTAATACCTGCTGTTGTATTATTCACTTCATGCGCAATCATACGAATCACTTTCTCATACGCCTTTTTCTCGGCCTTCATCACTTCATCCGTCAAGCTTTCTATCAGAAAAAAAGGATGCTGGAATCCCCGGTCGATGAATGAAGAGTGCGTACATTTATAAATATTCGAGTCATTCAAACGGACAGTTACCGTCTCTCCCTTAGCAACACGCCCCAATTCCGCAGCCAACGGAGAATCAATAGCAATCAGTTTTTTCCCCTGAGCCTCTTCAGGACGGACACCTAACATTTTAATAGCCATCGGATTTAATTGCGATATCTCATCATCAAGGGTAGTAATAATCACTCCCATCGGAGAAGCATTAATCATCAGATCGAGGAAATGATTCTGTTCCCGAAGCCGGAGACGTTCATTCTTCAACTGCTCCATCATTCTATTGAAAACATTGACCACGCGATCGGCCTCATACTGCCCAACAAGAGTCAAACGACTACTGAAATCCTGTTCGCGTAATAGCTCCATACCACTACCAATCGTGTCCAACGGTTTTATAATCTTTCGATAAAACAAGATCAAATATACCAGCAGAAAAACGATCAGGACTTCCGAAATATATAGCAAAGGCTTATACACCCATCCGCCAAAGTAGAGTATCACTCCACCAAGAGCAGCCAGAAACAAAGCCAGTATAAAAAAATATCCTTTTAGACGCACGATAAATAGTGATTAGTGAGTAGTGATGAGTGATTAACGATTAGTGATGAGTGAGTAGTGATAAGTAATGAGTAGTTAGTGGGCTGCGCTATAATCCGCATGGCACTAATCACTTATCACTAACCACTCATCACTAATAATTGATTCCATATTTTTCCAACCTCCGGTAGAGGGCAGCCCGGCTAATGCCTAAAGCGGTAGCTACCTGACTGAGGTTCCCTTTACAACGTTCCAAAGTATGCAAAATTGTCTGACGTTCTATTTCATCCAGTGTCATTCCGGAAAGCGAAGCGCCAGTAGCCTTCGGATCATCCTGACGAAGATATTGTGCATCAAAATCCGAAGCATCAAGAATGGCTTTTCCACTGACCAGTATGGTCCGTTCCACCAGATTTTTCAGTTCACGGATGTTCCCCGGAAAGGGCAAACGGCTGAGAAACTGAAGTGCATCAGCAGAAAATTCAGTACGGGGCAAATTATTAGCTTCGGCCTGGCGATCGGCAAAATGACGGGCAAGTAACGGAATATCTCCCCTCCTTTCGCGCAAAGCCGGAAGCTTAACTGTTATAAGATTGATGCGATAGAATAGATCTTCCCGGAAAGTATGTTCACTTACCATCTTACGCAAATCGGCATTAGTGGCAGATATCACCCGGATATCAGTCTTACGGGGACGGCTGTCACCCAAAACTTCAAACGTCTGGTCTTGCAGGACTCGAAGCAATTTCACTTGGCAGGAAGGATCTAAATCTCCTATTTCATCCAAGAATATAGTACCTTTATTTGCCATTTCAAAACGTCCGATACGATCAGCACTGGCATCAGTAAATGCTCCTTTCTTATGGCCAAACATCTCACTTTCAAACAAGCTTTGAGAAATTCCCCCCAAATTTACCTTGATAAATGGCTGTTTGGCACGCTGGCTATTTATATGAATAGCTTCGGCTATTAATTCTTTGCCCGTTCCACTTTCTCCGGTAATCAGAACAGAAGCATTGGTACGGGCAATGCGGGCAATGGTATTCAAAACATCTGTCAACTCCTGACTCTTACCGATAATATGGTCGCGTTTCAAAGCATCACTCTGCTCTTGTGGTACTTCTGCAGGTGCAGCAGTCAGTTCCAACGCTGTTTCAATGCGTTGCAACAAAGCAGCATTATTCCAGGGCTTTGTTATAAAATCAAAGGCTCCTGCCTGCATTCCCTGTACTGCCAATTGGATACTTCCCCATGCAGTCATCAGAATAACCGGAACGTCAGGACGGAATATTTTCACTTGTCTGAGCAAAGTCAACCCCTCTTCCCCTGTTGTGGAAAGCGTAAAGTTCATATCCATCAGGATAAGGGCAGGAGCTTCAGAGCGTACTACCTCCATAGCCTCACGAGGTCCGGGAACTGTTTGCACCTGATAACCGGCACGTTTTAACATAAAACTGAGAGAAGAACGGACAGCACTGTCGTCGTCAATGATCAATATCATAAGCGTGTGTTTTTATGATCGCAAAAATAAGAATAAATAATGATTAGTACGAATCAGTCGTTGGATATTTAGTTCAAACCTGAAAATAATGAAGTTTGCCGGACGTATCTTTGAGTACCGGAAGTGTCCTTGGTAATATTGCTACCCTTGCCCGGTATTGTGCTTTGTCTATCTCAGAAAGGAATGCTCCTTTTCCCGGTGCAGAGTCTTGTTTTACATGTACATCTAAAACAACGTTACACACCGAGGCACCATACATTACTCTACGAGAGGGAGCTTTATCAATACCGGAGAAAGAGATAGATGGTAACGACAGACGTTATTCAGATAGAAACTGATTAAGTTTAGAATGGAGTTTCGACTATTGATTCGCATGATTAATCATTAATCACTTCCTCAAAGTCTACTTCCAGTTCCGTATCTCTCTCGAAATCCCAAAGGGTAAGGCTACGAATCTGATAGAAATAAGACCAATAATTATACAGTTCTGATATATGTTTCTGCCGTGCCTGGTCTTTTGAATTCTGTGCATCATTCAAGTCGAGCGTATTGATTTTGCCTATCAGGAAAGTCTCAATACTGGTTTTATAACGCTGCTGAGCAATAATATCCGCTTCTTTGGCTATGCTTAGCTGTTGTGCCTGATTATTGAAGTGCTCCACAAGCAAAAAGATATCCTGATTGAAGTTCATCTGTTCCTGACGAATTTTAGAAAGTACTACTTCACGATTACTCTTCGCCACACGTACCTTGCCACGACGCTTTCCCCAATCCAGAATAGGTATCTTCACCCCCACCTGTACGATCTGATTGTCGAGCAGATGATTGTAGGCAGAGGTAAACTCTTTGTCGAGCCCCGTATAACCCACGCTGGCAAAAAGATCTACACTACGCAGATCGCCACGTGCGGTAGCTACTGCATAGTCCGACTCAAGCTGCCGGCGACGGATGTTTTGTGCAAAAGAGTTACGCTCCAAAGCTTTGCTAAGCACTTCGTTATATTCCATTCGTATGTCCGGCGCCGATTCGGGAACCACCGGTTCCAGTTTGGTATTCTCATCCATTCCCAAAAAAGCACGAAGCTGGAACATATTGGCATTCAGATTACTCACTGCTTCTGTAGTAGCAGCCTTGGCATTCAGAGCAGAAAGTTTCAGTTGTAACAACTCATTTTCTGATATCTGCCCCATCTCACGCTTGGCTCCGGCTACTTTATACAAATGTTCGGCATTCAGTTCATTCTGCCGGGCAGTAGCCAATGTTTCCTTTGCCAACAGCAACTGAAAAAAGTAAGTAATGGTTTTGCGTGTCACTTCCTCTGTGGCAGAGATAAAAGCAGCTTTTGCCTCTTCATAGCGTACGGGTTCTATACGACGGTTCCACTTCAGCTTATTCACGCCAAAAATAGGCTGGGTCAGTTCCAGGTTGATCGGTACGGACATGAATTGTTCTTTCCCATTTCCCCCGAACTGCCTGATATAATCCAATGAAGTTGAAAGAGAGAGTTTACCACCTGTCAGCCATATATTCTGGTCAATGGACAAGTCACCGGATAACTCCAGATAATTGTTACGGACAAACCCGTAAGTGCCATCCGAATTTTGATAAGAGCTGTAGGATTTTTTATAGTTGGGCAATGTTCCTGTCAGATTCACTTCCGGCAGGAGATCGGCACGAAAAGTACGATATTCCCAATAGGCTGTTTTCAGTTCATTCAAGGCCACCGCCGCATCTACGGATTGAGTACGTGCCAAAGCAATAGCCTCATTAAGAGTTATTTCCCGTTCATTCTGTGCCGTAAGTATTTGCGAAAAGGCAAAAGTCGCTAAAACAAGCAGTATATTCTTCTTTCTCATAAAAGTATTATTTTCTACGATTTAAGAAGTCAAACGACGTGCCAAAAAGATAAGTTACTAATTCTCCGATAATTAATTCATTCGACAAGTGTCCGAAAACGAACACTTTGTACACAAATGAACGCCTTTTAACACCTTATTATTCACAAACGTCCGGAATACGCACAGTAAAACGTGTACCCTTTCCTACCTCAGATGTAACACAGATCGTTCCATTAAGCCGCATCACGATTGTCTGACAAATACTAAGCCCTAATCCGGCTCCCTGCGTGAAATTATCCACTTTATAGAAACGTTCGAAAATATGGTCCAACCCGTCCTGAGAAATTCCTTTACCGGTGTCTTCCACAAATAAAGAAGTATAGCCGGATTCATCTTCAGCATATCCCACAGTAATCGATCCGCTTATTGTAAACTTAGCAGCATTGTTTATAAGATTATTCACTACTTGTTGCAAGCGTACATTATCTGTCACCATATACTTCTTACTACCTGCCGGGATTTCAAGCTTAAGTTCTACTCCCGGTGGCATGTTCAATTGCTGGGAGTCATGCACATTCTTCAACAGTAAAGGAAGACTATGACGGGCAAACTGGAAGTCCATCGTCCCCGACTCAATACGGGACAAGTCAAGAATATCATTGATTAATGCCAACAACAGACTACAGTTCTTATTGATTGTAGCAATAAACTGTGAAACCTCTTCATCTGTGAAAGCACTCGTATCACTCAGCAAGTCGGAGAAACCGACAATAGCATTCAAAGGCGTACGAATTTCGTGACTCATATTGGCAAGGAAGGCCGATTTGAGCTTATCAGCCTGCAATGCCTTATCGCGGGCTATGGTCAACTCTTCCTCTGTACTTTTATAACGCTGAATACTCTGACAAACACCAAGAATACTATAAGGCTCATCTGATGTCAATCCACTAAGTACGGAAGTACGATATTCCCACCACTCATAATGTCCATCTGCATTACGCTGACGGAAGCTCATCCGGGTATTCTGATTCCTTCCTGTAAGAGCGGCATCAAATAAAGAACGTATGTGTCCCAGCTCTTCCGGATGTACCATTTCCTCCATACCCTCACGCGTAATGGTCGTCACCGATTCATCAAAGCCAAACTGCTGAAGGAACCCCTGGGGAAAAGTAAAAATATTGGTACGAATATTGAATTGCCACGGATAGATAGAACTATCCTCTATTGCCAGGTCAAAAAAACGTTTCCGCATCTCTTCATCAGACACATTGTGGCAGGAAAGGGCAACGCCGGTAATCTCTCCACGTGAATGAATAGGAACCATCTCTCCGGAAATCGGAAAGTAATTGCCACTATGTACTTCCTGCATAAAAGAGTTGGAAGGAATTATGCAGCTTTTACCTTCTTTAATTACCTCTTTCAGCATCTCGTGCAATACATTCTTACCATTAGAATATATTTTGAAGATAGAACCGGCAGGTAATCCTTCGTAAGGCCGGACAGTAACATCCACCGGAAGATGTAACATACGTAGTAAAGAAAGATTAGTGAAATGAATACGAAAATCAGCATCATACGTTATTACTCCTTCGCGAATAGAATGGAAAATATTATCAAACTCATCACGTTGGGCCACCAAACGGTTCTGCACCAAAAGACGGGTCTGTGCATGCATTCTTCGACGTGCCTCCCGACGGTTAGCACGTATCAGCCAAACAACAATAAACACCAATAGCCCAAGTATAGAAGCATAAAGCAAGATGAAAAAGAATTTATACTTCTCCCAATGAGGCTCATTAAGTATAATCCCCGGTTTCACCCGATCTTTTGCCACATGAAAAAAATCGAGCTGCTTATAATCATAGTAGAAATCAATCGGACTTTCAGTAATTCCCAAATCAGCAGGAGAAGTTCCTTTCAACACCTTAGCTGCCCTTACACCCGCCATTCGCGAAGAAGCATACGGATCAGCATCATAAGCACAAAAAACTCCGTTAGTCAATGCCAAACTCTGACAGGAAAAGAAAGGTGCTTTAGAATTCTTACCAATAAATGCCATAAAAGGAGACCACTTAGGTACTACCACAATGCGTCCATGGCTATTACGCGGATAACATACAGAAGATATAATGCTATTTGTTGTTCCGGTTTGCACATTGTAGGTCTGCAATTTATAATCAGGATGGCGCTTTACAAATTGTCCCCATTCATTCATAAAATCTTCTTTCCCTTTCAAACTCAAAAAGCTGTTATCATTCACACAAACAACCTCCTTACGTTCAGGAAATACCTTATTGGCCTGTTCCAGTAAAAGAAAAAAATCGGGATTAGAAGTGAAACCGCAAATATTAGGTAAAGTAGTCATCAAGGCTTCATCCGGATATTTAATACCATAAAAAACAACCGGAATCTGACGTGGCAAAGAATCACCACAAGCAAACAGTGTATGAAAAGCCTCATCACTTGACGTTACAATCAAGTCTACTCCGCGTTTTCTTGCCCGTTCACAAATACGGCTCATAATAAGTTTCTCGGAACGATACGCCCAATAATCAGCATCCAGATACTCGGTAACAATATTAACCTTCAGCTTTTCTTCACCAAAACCATCACGAAGTCCACGGGTCAGTTCACTATGCCAGGGAGTCTGATTAGTATAAGATTGTATAAAAAGGACATTATAATTCTGTCCGGCAGCAGCTATCGGTAGAAATACTGTAAATAACAGGAATAAAAGTGTGTTATAAAATCGTTGAGTCATAGAATTAAATACTGCGTTGTTTCACGATTGTGCGCACAAATATACGCTATTATCTTGAAAGCAACGCAGATATATAATTTAATTTTCACTCTTCATGCAAAGCTTCCGCCGGTTGGATACCCATTGCCTGCCGGGCAGGGAGCCAGACAGCTATAAATACGGTAATAGCCAACAAGATATAGGTAACGGACATACCTGCCAGAAAGCGAAGTAACGTAAACTCTACAGGATAATCGGAAACAATTTCCGCAAAACCTAAATTAGCTCCCACGATTATTGCCGGAATAAACGCTAAAGTCAATAAAATCAACCCTTCACCTAAAAGGAGTTTACGCAGACTTACCCTGGTACTGCCTAATGCTACACGTAACCCCAGTTCCGAACGGCGTTGTTGGGTACGGAACCAAAAAGTACCCAGCACAGCAAGAAAAGCATTCATTAAAAAGAATACAGCCACTGAAAGATAGGTATACAAATCATTGCGAGGCTCCTTCAACTGTATATTTCTATAATCGCTCATCGGGCGCATATCTCCAAGATAGAAATTTCCTATCATCAATTGTTCGCGCATCTCTTTACGAAACTTACGAATAAAATCTTCTCCGTCGGAATCAGGACGTACCCGGATATAAACACCTAAATAAGGAGCATCCAGATAATAGAAAGGATATTTTTTCGTGTAAATCAACGGAATATAAGTAGCCGACTGATGAGCGGTAAACTCATTGTACTTTTGGCTTTCACATACAGCCGCTATACGTACGCTGTCTCCGTTCAAATTATTCTTTACCCATTCGCCCACAGCAGGACGATCCGGGAAAAGTCTCCGGGCCAGATTATCCGTTATAATAATATCCGTAAAATTTGCTTTTCCAGACAATTGTTCCGGAGAACTCCCATCTGCTCCTTTCACTCCGAATACCCGGAAATAATCCGAACTAACGCCACGCATGTAACTATTGCAGGTAATTGTATCATGCACAAGTGAAGCTGTTTGGTTCATCCAGACATAGTGTTTATGCATGTTTGTATAGCAAACAGATTCCACCGCCGGATGGTGTTCCAAACGATCTATGAATGCATAGAAATCATCCGTAGCATTCTTTGTATGACGACTGTCCGAAAGAAATTTTGCACTTTCGGGAGTGAGTACCCCAATATTGAGAGCATATACATTGTGCCAGTTAAATCCCAAAGGACGGGTTTGATTAACGGTAATAACATAAACGTAATCTACCGCATACCACATGCAAGTGGAAATAACAAACAACCCGGCTATCAACCATCCATTATGCCGCCGATTGTTCCATATTATTGTAAAGATGTGCTTGAACATATTGATTACCTTTCATTTAATGCATTGACAATGGTTGTACGAGCCACCCGTTCTGCCGGAATCCCTGCAGAAAGTAAGTTGAGAACCAGACAGAAAAGAAGTGCCACAAAGAATATCCACGGACTTATCATAGAAGCATTCATTGTTGCCGTTCCACCATCCGACAACTCAGATGCCAACAACCAGTCTGCCAGTAGCCAAAGAGCAAAATAAGAGAACAACAATCCTACTAATCCCCCGATCAGCGTAAGTAGCAAATTCTCGGTAAGAACTTGCCAGAGCAATCCCGAACGGGTAGCCCCGAAAGCTTTTCGTACTCCAATCTCCGAAAGACGTTTACGCATCCGGCTCTGTGTCAGTCCTGACAAATTAATGGCGGGAACAAGCAGAATGACAATCACAATAATAATATAGCGGATTATGACCTCCTGCCCCGGAACACCACCATTTGCATACTTATGAAGCATCTGAACGAAAAAAGTATCGGGCTGTCCCAATAAATCCAGTTGCATCTCCTGATCATTACTATTCAGCTTAGCCAGGTTCACGTCTACTTCCTTGAGTATTTCAGGAAAATCGGCAGAGGAATGTGCCAGAATAAAACACTGAAAACCGCCTGTATGCCCCTTTGTCCATCCCGAAAGATCAATACGGCTAATATCACTATTAGTAGTATAAGGTACCCATATTTCAGAGTAGCTCTGCTCAGCAAACTTGCTCACATCGCGTACCACCCCGCAAATGGCGAACTCTACAAAGTTTAGTTCCAGACGACGTCCCACAGCTTCTTCTACTCCACCAAACAAACGGCGGGCTACACTTTCACATATGACGGTTTGTTTCAATCCGGACTTAAAAGCAGCCTCATCATAGGGTTTTCCGGCAAGAAAACCAAATTCAAATACACGCCAGAAGGCAGCATCGGTATAAAGTGACTGACAATTAATCTCCTCTCCTCCACCCGGAACAGCAGCCAACATACGTCCATATTCACAAATAGCTGTTACTGCTTCTGCAGTTGTCAGCGGATAAAATAGTTGTTGTATATCATAGAGAGATACCCGGCTATAATTACGTGCATCTTTATTCTCTTTTTCATAAACACTGGACCATTTCACATACAACGTACGATCACGGTTTGTTTCCGGTTCATAATTTGTTGTCTTAGCGTACAACAAAATGATAATCACCATCACCACTGAAATAGCAAGTGCCGTACCGGCAATACTGATTGCAGAGAGCAGCTTATTCTCCAGCAGCAAATGAAAGGCTTGTTTGAAATGTTGTTTAAACATGAAATAATTGACGATTAGACGATTAGACGATTGACGATTTTACAATTGGGATTACTTTCAGTTATAGGGAGGGGAATCAGACGATTAAACAATTTATTCAGTAACTTTAATCGTAAATTGTCAATCGTCCAATCGTAAATCCCTTTATTCTTCCCTCAGTGCCTCTGCCGGCTGTATCTTCATCGCTTTACGCGCCGGAATACCAATACCGGTCACAATCATTAAGGTAATGAGAACAAATGTAAGAACTGTGGTAATTATGAAACGTCCGGTTTCAAGGGTAGTACCATTCATCCATGAGTTCAGTTCGGCATGCGCCAAATTCCAGTCGATAACAATGGCAGGTACAGTAGCTATCACAAGCAGCAGCAATCCTTCTGTCAGCAGACGATTAAAGATGGTACGGTTTGTTCCTCCCAGAGCCTTGTGCAAAGCAATCTCACTCCGGCGTTGTTGCGTACGGAACCAGAAGGTACCCAACAATCCCAGAAAGATATTCAGTAGCAGAAAAACCATACCAGAAACATAATTACGCAACTCACTCATAGAGCTCTGTTCAAAATTGCGGCGAATGTCTGCAAAAGAACGAATATCGGCTATGAAAACATTTCCCACACGCAACTGCTTCTCACTGTCAGCTTTAAGACGATTGATAAAGTCTACATCCTGATTTTCCTTTACACGTATACATACTTCTAAATGAGTATCATACCAACTCCTCGATAACTGATAAAGCATACAGTAGGAGAATAAAGCCTGATCGTGATCCGAGTAGCGTATCGGTTTCAAAGAAGCAGCCAGATTGTAAGTTTTCGTAGTATCACCCCACAAATAAAACTGTTTACCTACCAATGAGGTTAATTTAATATTATATTTTCTCTCATATAGATTATCAGATGCCAGAAAGTTCTCTTTAGTCAGCATTTCTGCCAATTGCTCCGGTGTTTCTCCGCGTGTCCCCTCATAGCGGAATACCCGTAGGAAATCCGGAGTTACCAGACGGCGCACTACGTATCCGTAGGATTGAAGTGTATCATACCTTACATAAATGCCGCTATTGCTTCCATTATAAGGATAAGAATTCTGGGACAAACTTACAGCTTCTACCTCCGGACGACGGGCGATACGATTCACCAACTCTTCTATTTCATCGGCAATCAATGTATCATTCGGAATAAAGTCAGGACTTTTATCTGTAAGTCCGCCCATGCTTACGAGATAACAATGAGAGATGTCGAACCCATGTGGCTCGTTGTACACACGATACTGAACATAGATATAATCCACAACATACCACATCACCACACTTACCAATAGTAACTCTGTAGCTATCCAAAGATTGGAATGCCACTCATTTTTTATCTGTGTAAATAGTTTTTTATTCATCGTTCATTCGGTTTAATGATTTCTACCTCCCAAAGCATTTACAATACTGGTACGTGACGCTTTCCATGCCGGCAGGCCGGTACTCAGGAAGTTAAGTATAAAACAGAAAAGCAAAGCATACATAAATGTAGAAGGTTGTAGCAGGATAGAGGCATTTACTTCGGGTGGATTGAGCGTAGTACTATAAGCTTGGGCAAATAGTAAACTGTTTCCCAGATAGGCAAACAATACACTGAAAAGTAAACCTACCAAACCGGCAAACAGAGTTACTATCAGGTTCTCCATTACAATCTGCCCCATCATCTCCGTACGTGTACTTCCAAAAGCACGACGTACACCTATTTCAGAAACACGCTGACGCAAACGGCTTTGAGTCATACTACTTAGATTAATGGCAGGCACCAACAGCAGGATAACGAAAATAATAATTCGCTGTCGGCGGGCAGCCTTTACATCAGGCTCCCAGTTGGCAGCAAAAGCTATAGCCTGCTTCTCCTGATCGTACGGACGATTGCGATAAATTAACTCATAACCACTTTCGGCCAACAAATGATTATACTGCTGCTGCATTTTCTTAACCTCTTCACGAATGCGCTCAAAGTCATCCCGGCTTTGTGCCAGAATCGTTACACTCATCATTCCCATATGACTATCACTCCATGTATCTTTGGCCAAATCTGTCGAAGTATAAGGGATCCACACTTGTCCGTATGAAGAACTTGCCAAAGTAGAAACATCTTTCACTATCCCCACTACTTTATAGGGAGCATGATTTAAAAGAAATTCATATCCAACGGACTCAGTTGTCCCAAACAGAGCACGGGAAACACTCTCTGTCAACACAGCCACAGGCCGGCCGGAATCAAAAGTAGCCTGGTCATAAGGCTTACCGGCAACAAATGCAAAATCGAACACCTGCCAGAAAGTATTGTCAGTCTGTCGTAAGTCAATACTAACGGCAGGACTACCCGGCACAGAAGCGGGAGTAGTTATTGCCGCACAACAATAAACAGTAACTGCCTCAGGAGTGGTAAGTGACTTAAAACAAGCTTTTGCAGTTTGTTCGCTCATAGGCCCGTTGCTGGTACCGTCTCCCCACTCCTTGTTACTGATACTCATAAAGGCAAAGTGCAGGAAACGATCCCTGTTGCTTTCCGGAGAAAAAGGGGCTACCTTCACCTGCTGAATCATCACCACCAGCATTATGAGGAAAATAGCAAGCGCCGTACCCAGTACACTGACCAGACTTATAATAGGTTGCTGGCGCAATTGTGCCAACGCTTGTTTGAAATATAGTTTAATCATCTTGAAGATATTTACGATTAGACAAATTAAAAGATTTACGATTGGACGATTGACGATTTACGATTGAAATTACTTTTATTAATCAGACAGTCGACCATTTACTTAGTAACTCTTCAATCGTAAATCGTCAATCATCCAATCGTACATCTCCTTATCTTTTACTCTCCTGTTTCCAGATTCCGGGTATTTACCCCACCAATACCGTCTTTCGTAATTTTAGTAGTTTTGGCATATCCGGACAAAGTCATATGCCCTACACCATCAGCATTGGCTATGAGGTTAACGCAGTTTACATGCACATTCACCTTTCCTACTCCTTCAAGACGGGCACGAAGGGTTTTGCATTCCAGATCAGCTATATTTATAGAACCAACACCAGTCATATTCAACTCCAGATTCTTCAGTTTTAGTTTCTTCTCGCAGCGGAAAGATCCAACACCCTCAACGTCAACGCGAGACAAGTCCGGAGCAGAGATATAATATTTTAGCTTCTTTGAATCATTGTTTTTTTGCTTATAACTGAGGACGAGCTTACCATCCTTTACTGTAACAGTAACTTTCTTCACATACTCCTCCGGGCCTTCAACACGTAGAGAGTAATCATCTGACTGGGTAAAAAAGATATCGCCCACTGCCTGCAGGCGGATGGAAGAGAAGTCGGTAACCGCTTCATTGCGGATCACTTTTTTATTAGACTGTGCCCGTAAAGGAGAAAAAAGAATCCCCAGCATGAGTGCGATAGTAAATATGGATAGACTTGTTTTCATTGTCGTATATGATTTCTTTAAGTTATAAAAAGTGAGAATGCAGAATATTTAGTTAAGTCTCAATATCATTATAATGTCTATTGCACTTGTCTGCCATCAAAGAAGCGAACCGTACGGGAAGTCTGTTTAGCTTGTTCTTCATTATGAGTAACCATCACGATGGTGCGTCCATCTTCTTTGTTGAGACGATGAAGAAGCTCCATGACTTCAGCTCCCATCTTTGAGTCCAGGTTACCGGTAGGCTCATCCGCAAGGATAATCTCAGGATTGCCGATTATAGCACGGGCTACAGCTACCCGCTGACACTGACCACCGGAAAGTTGCGTAGGAAAATGGTTCATACGATGACTCAGCCCCACTTTCTCGAGCACTTCCTTTGCCAAACGTTTACGCTCGCTACTGTTGACGCGGCGATAAAGCAACGGAAGCTCCACATTATCCAGTACATTCAACGAGTTTATCAAATGGAAAGACTGAAAAACAAACCCAAGGGTCTTGTTACGAAATGCCGCCAGTTCTTTATCCTTCATCCCTTCTGTATGAGTACCGTTAATTTCAATCGTACCGGTAGAAGGCGTATCAAGTAACCCCATAATGTTCAGTAGTGTAGATTTTCCACATCCGGAAGGTCCCATAATGCTAAGAAACTCACCACGGGCCACGGTCAGATTCACGTTTTCAAGGGCTACCGTTTCAATCTCATTCGTACGATAGATTTTGGAAAGAGAAGTCAATGTTATCATAACTTAAGTATTTAATGGTATTAATTATTTCGCATTTTATCAGTGGAATATAGTCAAATCGTATGCCAAAGAAGTAAATCACTTATTTCCTGATAATTAAATAAAAATTCAATTGTCCGAAAATGAACACTTTGCCCAAAGACGAACTATCAGGAGATACAAAAGCGAACATAAACAGACCGATTGTTTCATGGTACTTGTTGTAGCAGACTGTATTTTCAAGATTTCCATCTTTCGAAACACAGAGAATGTAACCAACGTTTTCGGATTCCGATAAATATGCAAACAAAGGGATGTGGAATAATTGATCATGAATGGAAAATATTGGTCATTCTCTACTTACAACAGATATTACACACGCGTTCATTATAAAGCACGTAATATTGCAAAGAAATTCGGATAAGCAATAATTGAAACGCATATTAGCGCAAACATCCACTGATTAGAGGAATGTGCGCTATCATTGAAAGCCAATATTAAATCATTAATCCAAATATAGAATGAAGAACATTATTCTCAGGAAAACCCTCCGGCAGCATGCCCTACTCGGATGTCTTATGCTACTTCCTCTTTCGTCTGTATGCTTACAGGCAAGTGCACAACAAATTGCTTTTCCGGGTGCCGAAGGCTGGGGGCGCTTCGCAACCGGCGGACGGGCTACAGATCCTGCCATAGGTAGTAAGGTGTATTATGTGACAAGCTTAGAGGACTATCTATCAACCGAAGAGCCCATCGAAGGAACCCTCCGCTGGGCACTGAGTACAGGAGACGATACCCCGCGAACCATTCTTTTCAAAGTAGGTGGCACAATCATCCTGAAAGAGCGGTTGAAATGCCCCAAACCCAATGTAACCATTGCGGGGCAATCTGCTCCGGGTGGTGGTATCTGTATCTCGGGAGCCAATATCTACATTCACAGCAAAAACTTTATTGTACGCTACATACGCTTCCGTGCCGGTGATTTGTCGGGTAAAAACTACTCCTCATTAGGAATTGAGAATACGGAGAACGTTATCATCGACCACTGTTCCTTTAGCTGGTCAATGGAAGAAAACGTGACGATGTACGATAACAAGTACACCACCATGCAATGGTGTATCCTGAGCGAACCGCTCTATGTATCCAAACATGATAAGGGCGCACGCGGTTACGGTGCACAATGGGGGGGCGAACACTCTACGTTTCATCACAACCTGTTTGCACACTGTGTAGGCCGTACTCCGCTGGTGAATGGTGCCCGTGACAAAGCTGCCAGCGGACACGATGCTTTTGTAGATACGGAGATTATCAACAACGTACACTTCAACTGGGGAAACAAAGGCGCTTTATACGGTGGGCAACTGCATTCAATTATCGAAGGAGCTTATTCACGCACCAATCTCATCAACAATTACTATAAGCCGGGGCCTGCCACCAATACATTCCAGGAACGCTGGTTTGCCGATTGCTCTCACGACGCCTCCAGCGCTACCGGGTTAGGAGAATGGTTTATTGACGGAAACTTATTTGAGACCAATGAATACAAAAACGATAAGAACAAAGGAGACCACTCGCAGGTGAACGCCGACAACTGGATCTATGCAGACGGAAGCAACTCAAAGAAAGCAGTCAACCTGCGTGCGGGTACAAACCTTATCAACGATATAAAGCTGACTACCCCCTCGGCAAGCAGCGACCTCCATATAGAAACGGCAGAAGAAGCCTACTATAAAGTCATCAAGCAAGCCGGAGCACAACTGCCGAAACTCGACGCAGTAGACACACGTATTCTGGCCGAAGCAGCAGGAGAATCGGCACCCGTAGACAGAGGTGCTATCAAATGGAACAAGACAGAACCGGCATCTCCCACCGTAAAATTTGTTGGTATGATCAACTCTCAGGACGATCTGAAACCTGCCGATGCTGATGAAAACTGGACTCCCTGGCCTGATCTTACTCCAAAGAACGGTGAATCTGCCCCTATAGATACAGATGGCGACGGTATCCCCGACAGTTGGGAAGATGCCAACGGGTTGGATAAGAACAATCCCGCAGACGGAGGCGCAATCAGTGCGAATGGCTACTCCAATCTGGAAAACTACCTGAACAACCTGACAGGAGGTGGCGGTACTTCTATCGAACGTCCTTACGCAACCAACAGTGAAGTGACTGCACTGTATATCACCAGCCTAACGGGTGCACAGGTATACTCTTCACATCCACAGGCCAAGAAAAATGAAATCAATCTGCCGGCATTACAACCAGGCGTATACATTATCACTTATATCCTGGCCGACGGAAACAGAGAAAACGAGAAAATCATAGTTACAAACTAACGCCTGAGAGCCTCTTTCAACTTTATCATAGACTAAAGTTGAAACAAACTCTTACTTACTCAATAGATATTAAAATGAAAACATGTAAAGTAATCTATCTTCTGATGCTGCTAATATGCCTGCCAGTCTCTACCCGGCTGGTTGCACAACAGCTTCCTGCTTTTCCCGGTGCCGAAGGACATGGCCGCTACACAACAGGCGGACGGGGAGGAAACGTCTATCACGTAACAACTCTTGAGGACAGTGAGGCAAAAGGTACCTTGCGCTATGCTGTAAAGCAGAAAGGAGCACGTACCATTGTCTTCGATGTAGCTGGAACCATCTACCTGAAGAGTGATCTGAAAATCTCTAATGACAATATTACCATTGCCGGACAGAGTGCCCCGGGACAAGGAATCTGCCTGGCGGATTATCCGGTTATCATCTCGGCCAATGACGTCATTCTCCGTTACCTGCGCTTCCGGGTAGGAACAGCAAGCATAGCTACAGGTGGAGAACCGGATGGCCTGGGAGGTATGGATAAAAAGAATATCATTGTAGACCACTGTTCGGTCAGCTGGTCTATTGACGAATGCCTGTCCGTATATGGTTCTGAAAACACAACGGTACAATGGTGTCTTATCTCCGAAAGCCTGCGCACTTCCGGACACAGCAAAGGGAAACACGGGTATGGCGGTAACTGGGGAGGTGCCCATGCATCTTATCATCATAACCTGATGGCTCACCACGAAAGCCGTGTACCCCGCCTTGGCCCGCGTCCGGGAACACAGGAACGGGAGTATATGGACCTGCGCAACAATGTATTCTACAACTGGGCAGGCAATGGATGTTATGGTGGTGAAGGTATGAAAGTAAACATTGTAAACAACTACTACAAACCAGGTCCCGCAACCCCTCAGAGTGCAGTACGTTACCGTATCGCCAAGATCGGCGTAAGAACTACGGCATATTGTACCAATGCCGACGGCACTCCTAATGTATGGAAGCCAATGGAACATGTATGGGGACAGTTCTACGTAGACGGCAATGTGATAGAGGGCAATGCGGCCGTCACTGCCGACAACTGGACAAAAGGTATCTATGAACAGATCAATAATAAAGAGTGCGACAACACCTTCAATGATCAGGTAAAAGCCGAAATGAAACTGGATGCTCCGCTTGAAACCGATGTCATCACTACCCATACCGCCGAACAGGCATTCAAACAAGTGTTGCTCTATGCCGGTTGCTCCAAAGAAAGAGATATTATAGATGAGCGCATCGTGAAAGAGACAGAAACCGGAACGGCGACTTACAAAGGTAGCGTATCTAATGACGCCGCCAAAAAGCCCGGTCTTATCGATCTGCCCACCGACGTAATGCCCGCCGGAGCTTCCAGTCCCTGGCCGGATTTAAGTAAGGGAGGAGTTACTGCCGACCAACTGAAAGATACGGATGGTGACGGTATCCCCGATGTATGGGAGATAGCCAATGGCCTCAACCCGAACAATGCCACCGACGGAAAAGCAACGACTTTGAGTCAGGAAGGATACACCAATCTGGAGGTATACCTCAACAGCCTTGTAGCCGATATCACAGAGAAGCAAAACGCTGATGGAAGTGGAACCGGTATCGGAAAGGAGTCCGAAGATACAATTACAGTATATGCATCGGGCAATACTGTAATTGTGAACGGGCTTTCAGGAAAGAGCAGTATAGAAGTGTATACGTATAACGGTGTAAAGATCCGTCAAATAGCGGTAAATACTGCGGATACGTCATTCAGTCTGCCTTCGGGAAATTACATTGTCCGGGTAGCAACTGCCCATACTACAAGCGTAAAGAAGATTCTGACAGATTGACAAATTGTATTTTCTATACCCTTTTTATGGCGCAATAGCGGCACCAACCCCGGTTGATAGAATTTAAGGCATCACAAACGCATCAGTCAAATGCAAAGAGTTTGCATTTGACTGTTTTTTGTATCAGCGCCAAACACTATTTTTCTCTGTAATGACCCTTATGATCAAAAGCAGATAAAGAACAGTTCATTATGTTATTTTCTCCACGGTCATTTCCAGTTGCCTAATAAGTCAAATAAGCACATCAAAGGAGCATCCGAAGCCCTCCCCGGAGCCGGACAAATCACTCCCCGGAGCCGAACATGTTGCTCCCCGGAGCCGGGCACACTGCTCCCCGGTGCCAGACAGGTCATCTCTCACCAATAAAAACAAACTTTTCCGGTAAGAATATACGTATATTCTACCAGAAAAGCCCATTTATCTGCATATTCATGCAGTGTTTTCATGTAAAGTATTCTCAGATGGAGGGTTTCAACAAAAAGTTTAGTTAGCCGATTTCAGATATTCCTATCTTTTTGCTTCCAAAAAGTCTCCATCTCTATCTTACTCTTTTTACTTCCACCAGATAATCTTCTCCCCTACCACTTTATAGCCTTACAACTCTATAACCATCTAACTCCATAACCATCTCCCCCCCTGTACGGAAAACACTTAACGTGGATTCTGTACCATATTCGGATTGGCATCTATCTCTGCTTGCGGAATAAGCAATGCTACCCGCAGATCAGACGGAGTAATAACCGCAGCCCCGGATACGGAAGGTAAATGCCAGCCACCGGTACGACTCACCGGCAAACCATTTCGCATGGCATCAAAGAAAGCATGCCCCTCTCCTACCAATTCCTTGCGACGCTCCTTCAGGATACGTTCCAGGCTCAATTCTGATTCTCCCACCGACTTCACGGGATTGGCACGGCTCACAATGGCATTGAGGCAATCCAGAGAGAATTTCAGGTTTTCTGCCCCACCCAGCTTAAAGGCAGCTTCGGCAGCATTCAGATACACTTCGGAGAGACGGATAATGCAGATGTCATTGTCCTGCGGATTATCCCCCGTCTTGCCGGGATACTTATTCAGATACTTAGGATAGCCGGCAGAACCTTCGGGCAGTATATCTTCCGCCGGATTTTCGGGCAAACGGTTCAACACGTGGCGCACATCATCCGGGTCTTCTCCCAACAGATCGAGGAAGGCTTTGGTGAGTACAAGATTATTCCAATCCTTCACATTATCGGCATACACCATCGGAGCACCCTCACCTCCCGTTCCGCCATCCGGTTCGGAAAGGGTATAGTAAAACTCAAACAGCGACTCAGAACTGAAGTCTTTTCCCCATACGGTGGGGTATTCTTCGTGTGTGAACAGTTTATAAAGCCCTCCGTTATCCATCACTTCTTTGGCCAGTGCGAGTGCTTGCTCATTATTATTCATATAAAGATACACGCGCGAAAGCAATGCTTTGACACTCCATACATTGAGATAACCATCCTTCTTGTCAGTAGAGAGGGCCGAAAGATCCAGCGCCCCCGTCATATCGTCTATCACCTGCTGATAGCACTCGGCTACGGTGTTGCGGGCAGGCTGATGAGTAGGCAGTGTCGTTTTAATCTCGATAGGTACTCCCAGAGAAGCACCGTTGTCCAATGTATAGGGCATAGCAAACAGGCGGGTAAGATCGAACAAAGCCAGTCCGCGCAAGGCAAGCGCCTCGGCTTTGATACAGTTGAGGGCAGTGACATCATCCGTCGCCACTACACCGGATTCGATTCTTTCCAACAGACTATTTGCCTGGTGAATCACACTGTAAGGCTGATTCCATACCCGCGTGATGTTCAAGGCATCATCTGCCGTAACGTTAAATTCATAGTAAGGCGATACACGCTTTCCGGCTCCTTTGCTGATACGTGCCTGAACATCTTCGCCACGACAATCGGCATAATAGAGGTAATTATCGCCATAGTAACTGTGCGAAGCAGCAATACGATAGATACCGTTCAGGGCTATTTGCGCCTCTTCGAGTGTACGGATAGCCACCGGAGTAGTCACAGAAGTAGACGGATTCAGGTTCAGCCAGTCGCCGGAACAGGAAGAACAAAGAAGCGATGTGGCAGCAAATATATATATCAATGTACGTTTCATATATCTGAGTATTATAATATAAATGAGTAAAATCAGAAAGTTATCTCAACCCCAAAGTTAAAGGTACGCATGGCGGGAGCTTCGCAGAACACCTCACCGTTGACCGGCACTTCCGGGTCATATTGTTTCCATTTGGCCCACGTCAGCAGGTTACTGCCCGAGAAGTAGATACGGGCATTCTCTATCAGCGCTTTCTGCGTCCACTGTCCCGGTAGTGTGAAACCGACTGTCAGGTTCTTGAGGCGGATATGATCAGTGCTATGAATATAGCGGGAAGAGTTTTGCGGACCGGCATCTTGTTCCAATACAAAACGGGGTACATCGGTTACATCTCCCGGTTTCTGCCAGCGATCCAAGGCATATACAGGCAGATTGTATGACTTTTCTTTGCTACCGTCAGTCTCTATCATCGTACCTGCTTTGTCAAAGGAATAACCACCTAATGAATAGGTAAAGGTAAGCCCCAGGTCGAACCATTTGTAAGAGATGATGTTAGTAAAACCTCCCGAAATCTTCGGATCGGCAGATTTATACGGAATGGCTTGTGCCTTAGAAGCATCGTCGGTCTTTTCTTTACTGTAAATCCCCTGTTCATCCTGCGTATTGAGATAGTAAAGGGCTTTTCCGGTCATCGGATCTACTCCGGCAAACTCTTTCACGTAGAAACTATTGTAAGGAAGACCAATCTTATGGATAAACCAGGAACCTTCGATAGACTGCGTCATATCTCCGTCCAGCGTCACAATCTTATTACGGTTGTGCGTCAGGTTCAACACCGACGTCCAGTTAAAGTCCGGACTGGCAAAGTTGATGGTACGCAGTTCAAATTCCACTCCCTTGTTGTTGAGCCGGCCGATATTCGCCAGGTAATTCAGGAAACCGGTGGTAGCACTGATAGGTCGATTGTAAAGCAGATCTTTGGTATCGCGGTTGTAATATTCGAGGCTCACAAAGATACGGTTGATAAAAGCCAAGTCGAGACCGATATTGAGATTGTAATTCTTTTCCCACTTCAAACCGGGATTGGCCTGAGCAGATTCATACGAACCTGCGGCTCCCATATAGTTCTGTCCGTAACTGTACAACCCCATATATCCGTAAAAAGCTCCCGGCTGATTACCGTTGACACCATAGGAAGCACGGATTTTCACATCATTCAATACCGGCTTCACAGCGTCCATAAAAGACTCGTTGCTCAGATGCCACATACCGGAAACAGACCAGAAATCACCCCACCGGCTTTCGGGAGCAAGACGGGAACTACCGTCACGACGGTAACTGCCCGCAATGTAGTAACGGTCGTCATAATCATAATTCAGACGGGAGAGGTAAGAAATCATCCTGTATGCCTGCGTAGAAGAAGCAAAACTTTTCAGCACAGCCGCATTATCCGGTTCGAGCAACACATCCGAAGGGAGCTTGGCTTTCTCTCCCATCGCTTTATCGCTCTGGTAGCTTTCCAGTTCATAAGCTGCCAATACATCAAGATGGTGCTTGGCGGCAAATGTACGGGCATAGTTGAGTGAAGTAGATGACAGTAGCTTACCATATTCGGTAAATCCCTTTGAAGTCTGGGCATCGCTTCCACTCTTGGGGCCTGCCCCGCTAAGAGGATTCAGATAACGTGAATCTTTCTGCACGGTATAATCATAACTCAGCGTCTCTTTCAGCTTCAATCCCTTGATAATATCTACGGAAGCATATCCGGTAGAGAACATACGCGTCATACGGCTACGGTTATAATCGGTACGGATGTCGCGAAGCGGGTTCACATTAGTACCGGCATAAGAGCCCACATAATTGCCCGAAGCATCGCGTACCGGCATAGAAGGCGTGGCAGACACAGCCACACAAAAAAATGGGTTAATGTTAGAACCACGTTCTTCATTCATCTCCTGACTCATCTGGGTGAACATCATATTCCCCCCTATTTCGGCACGGCTACCTATTTTCTGTGTCATGTTCAGACGGGCAGAATAGCGGTCCAGGCTAGAGTTCTCTACCAATCCTTCCTGACGGTTGAAACCGAGGGAAACGTAGAAAGTAGTACGCTCGTTACCTCCCGAAGCAGATACTTCATAATTCTGATTATGAGCGGTACGCATCAGTTCTTTCCGCCAGTCGGTATATCCCAACTCCGGTATCCCTGCATACGAATCAATATTGGCGTTGGTATACTCCCCGGGAGATTCCAGCCCTTCGTCTACAGCAGAGTTGTACAGACCTTCGTAAATCATTTCGCGGCGCTGATCCCCGTTCAATGTAGGACGGAAGTTGACAGCTGCATTCGAAAAACCTCCGCTGGCACTCAAAGTAACTTTAGTACGTCCTACTGCTCCTTTCTTGGTAGTAATCAGGATCACTCCATTGGCAGCACGCGAACCATAAAGAGAAGCGGCGGCAGCATCTTTTATCACTGTGATATTCTCAATATCAGCAGGATTAAGCGTACTCATCACATTGGTTTTGGCATTGTTCATATAGGCAGCGTCGGCACCTGTACCGGCTCCCATACTACCGGAAGTAACCGGTACGCCATCAATGACAAAAAGAGGTTCATTGGATGCATTGAACGAACCCATACCACGGATACGGATACTCTGGTTGGCTCCCGGCTGGCCGGAAGCGGAAGTGATGTTCACCCCCGTTGTCATACCCTGCAACTTCTGTTCAACAGAGAGTACCGGCACGTTTTTCAGCATATCGGCCCGAAGCGTGTTGGCCGATCCGGTAAAGGATGACTTTGAAAAGTTCCCGTATCCGGTCACCACTACCTCATCCAAGCTCAATGATTCGGGGCGCAACATCACATTTAAAACACCGTTCTTCGGCACTTTCACCTCAACCGTTTTCATCCCGACATAGGAAACAACCAGAAATTTATCCGATGCCTCCACGTGCAAGGAATAACGGCCATCCATATCTGTCACCACTCCCCGGCCCGGTGCTCCTTTTACAGAAACGGTAGCTCCGATAAGTGGCTGTTTGTCGTCCGATGATGTCACTACACCTTTTATTTCCAATTGTTGTGCCTGAATATGTATACCACACAGGCAACCCAGTACAAACAATACTACTTTAAAGTTTCTCATTGGTTAATTATTTTAAATCTACAAATACCTATTTGTACTTGTATACCCCAATAATTGTACCTTAAAGGCGTTGAGGAAACAAATTAATTCTAAACAGCAGTAAATAAAAACATTAATTATTCAAGGAAAGCTAAGAAATGAAAAAAGGGCTGTAGAATTGGTCCACATATTTGTGGAATAATTCTACAGCCCGTTCTGTAAAAGGCTAATAATTCAATACTATCTAAAAATAGCGAACATCGCCTGCCGTACTTCCCCGTGCGGGAAGCACTATTTTAGTTTTAGTTTTGTTTTGTTCTTATATTGGCTCATATCGCTCACCACTACCCTGTCACCCGGTTGCAAACCACTTACCACTTCTGCATATTCAAAATTGGAATCGCCCAACTGTACTTTCCTTTTCACAATCTCATCCTCTGCAGTCATTACAAATAATTCATACTCGCCACGCCCCACATAATAGGAGGCATTGGCAATCCGCATCACATCTTCTTTCACAGCATTCATCACATACACATCTGTTTTCAGACCTGAACGCAAACGACGGTTGTTATCATCCACCAATTGTACGGAGAAAGAGATAACCCCGTTCTTTGACAGCGGTGTCACACTGCTAACCACTCCTTCCAGCTTTTCCGTACCAATCTTCACAATTGCTTTTCCGCCGGCAGCCACACGGTCACCGTAAGTATCGGCAATTTCACCTTCCACTTTGAAGTGACTCAAATCGGAAATAATGGCCAATTGCCCGCCTTGCGGTACCTGCGCACCCACCTGATTATTAATATAAGTAAGAATAGCCTTGCGCGGAGAACGAATCTGTGCATCGTCCAATGTACGCTTCATCTCGGCAAGGTTCTTACGGAAAATGTTGAAATCAAGCTCCTGTACCTGTAGTTCGGCAGCAGCAACCTGTTTCTCATTATTATATTGTTGTTTGAGTTGTTCATACTCTAACTGGGCAACATTATAGCTCAGTTCCGCCTGGCGTACTTTATCGGTAGTACCTGCACCAAGGCTATCCAAGTAATGTTCGTTGCGAAGTTCCACCTTCATACGGTTCAGCTTCATAGCCGACACCTTTATCTGCATGGCCATGTCAGAAAGTTTGGTCTGGTTGTTCACACGAAGCTGATCCAGTTTGTAACGGCGCATTTGTTCTTCGTCGAGCAATTTCTTGTATTCCGTCTCAGTACTTTGAAGGTCCAGTTTCAAAATAGGAGTACCGACATCCACACTGTCTCCCCCCCGGCGATAAACCTCTACAATGCGACTATTGATAGGAGAAGTTATAATTTCTTCAAAAGCCGGTGCCACCTTTCCCGATGCACTGACGCTGACCTCAATTGTACCTTTGTCAACAGTAGAAAGTACAAGATCCTTTTTCTGAACCCCTGTACGCATCAGGGAAACAAGTACACTGATAACCACAACGGCCGTAACCCCAATGGCTGAATAGCGAATAATCTTTTTATTACGTTCTTTGTTACGTACTTCTTTCGGAATTTCTCTGTCCATCTTATTTCTATTTACGATTTAGCGATTTACGATTGGAGATACTAAATCTGTGCCAAAGTACTAAAGTGCTGAAAACAAGGAATAAGACAAAAAAGAAGGGTGTCCGAAAACGAACACCCTGTACGAATTTAGCAAATGAAATGTTACAAACACTCAGGTTATCTCAACCGTAAACGATCTCCCACTTCCGGGATATAATCACCGTCTTTACGGTTCATCTTATAAAGATTTTTCAGTCGGATACCGTATTTCTGAGAAATGGTATGCATAGAATCACCATCTTTCACAATATACACGTTATATTGTTTGGGAGCTTTCTTCTTCTTTGCTTTCAGATAGATGATGTCACCCTGCGTCAGAGTATAGTCGCGTTGCAGGTCATTATACTTCACCAACTTCTTCCAACTGATATCGAACTCATCACCCAGCTCTTTGAAAGTATCTCCGTTACGGGCAACCACATAAGCAATGTCATTGGCTATATACACCGGATGCGGGTTCAACAACCACGGATGTTTACGCAACTTACGTTCCGAATAAATACCTTTGGAATCGTACTTATACAAATCATAATCCTCTATAATAGTAATCAAACGGTTGGCATAGGAAGGATCTGTGGCATACCCTGCCTTTTTCAAACCGCGTGCCCATCCTTTATAATCGGTAATATTGAGCTTGAACAGAAAAGCATAGCGTGCCCCACGAGTCAGAAACGTAGAATGATCCTCATAAGAGTCTCTTGGATTTTTATAAGCCCGGAAACACTCCTGGCGGGCATCATCATCATGCCGCACCGTACGCCCCTTCCAGCTTCCCCCGCACTTGATACCAAAATGATTGTTACTCTTACGTGCCAGTTCACTCATTCCGGCACCACTTTCAAGCAATCCTTGTGCCAGCGTAATACTGGCGGGAATCTTATGCTCTTTCATCTGCTCTATGGCAAGATCTTTATACTTATCAATATAATCTACATAACGGGAATTTTTGCGCTGAGCCTGTGTACCCACAGAAAGCATAAGTGCAAGGGTTATTACGACAAGTCTAAGTGTTTCCCGCACAGGGAGGTGCACCAAGAGATGATTAATTGAAACGCAGATGAACGCAGATTTTCGCAAAGAAAAACAAGGATAAGATAAAGAACAACAGTATTTTAATCTGCGTTTATCTGCGTTTATCCGCGTTTCATCTGATAAAGAAAGCTCTGTGAGACTCAGTGGTACTCTGTGGTGAGTTTGATTCATTATTGTCCAAATGTGAGTTAAATGCCACAAAAATCATAAAAATAATTGGGATTATCAATCTCTTTCCTAACTTTGTAACATTAATTGTAGAACAAAAACCCTTGATAAAGATGAAAGACCTGACGATTACCAGCATTATCAAAGTATACACATTTGATGAACTTAATAAAACGGACCAGGTTCTGATGACAAGTGCAATGGAGGCAACTACACGTAGTTACGCTCCCTATTCGAAATTCTCAGTAGGAGCTGCCGCCTTGCTTGCCAACGGAATTGTGGTAACCGGAACCAATCAGGAAAATGCCGCTTATCCGTCTGGTTTATGTGCAGAACGCACTACCTTGTTCTATGCCAACTCTCAGTATCCCGACCAGCCGGTGCTGACCCTTGCCATCGCTGCCCGTACGGAAAAGGACTTCATCGATCTCCCTATCCCTCCTTGCGGTGCTTGTCGCCAGGTAATACTCGAAACGGAGAAACGCTACAAACAGCCCATCCGCATTCTGCTCTACGGAAAGAAAGAAATTTATGAGGTGAAAAGTATCGGCGATCTGTTACCGCTCTCATTTGACGCCTCAGCCATGAAAGAATAATGATACAACAATATAATACCAAACTAAAAGGAAAGCTCGTCCTTACCGATTCTTACCATACAGACAAAGCCTTGCAAAAGGAAAAGAGCCTTTATAAATTTATCTGGGTACGAAATGGCAGTATTACGCTGGAAATAGATCATCAGGAGGTAATACTTGTGCCGAATGAAGTTATCTCTTTGTCCAACCTGCAACATCTGGAATTCAAATCCATTGACGGAGACTACCTGACGCTACTGTTCAATAGTAATTTCTATTGTATTTATGGCAACGACCACGAAGTATCGTGCAGCGGTTTCCTCTTCAATGGTTCCTCACATGTGATCCGGTTCGTATTGGATGACACCGAACAGCAACTACTGAACGACATAACCGATACACTCAGCAAAGAATTCTGCGTATCGGACAATTTACAGGAAGAGATGCTCCGCATTCAGCTCAAACGCTTCATAATCCAGTCTACCCGTATCGCACGCCGGCGTCTGAACATCACACAGGAAAAGGAATACAGTTTTGAAATTATTCGTCAGTTCTTTATTCTGGTAGATACACATTACCGGGAGAAAAAACAAGTACAGGACTATGCCGATATGCTGCATAAATCTCCTAAAACATTATCAAATATTTTTTCAGCCTGCAAACTCCCTTCCCCATTGCGCGTCATTCATGAGCGTGTGGAAGCCGAAGCCAAGCGATTATTACTATACAGCAATAAAAGTTCTAAAGAAATAGCCGACCTGTTGGGATTTGAAGACCAGTCCTCTTTCAGCCGTTTCTTCAAGAACATGACCGGACAAAGTACTGTACAATTCCGAAATTCATCCGAAGGGAAAAATTGACAAGCGATAAAGCTAAATTGCTATTTCCGGCAAATGGGAAAACCCCGACCTTTGCGTCTATAAGTTAAACCCATAAAAAGTTATAGCAATGAAAGAAAAATTAATCACTCTTCTGACCTTCACCTCCGGTCTTAAAAGTTTCGGTATCAAATTTATCCGTGTAGCCATTCTGGTTGTATTCGTCTGGATTGGCGGATTGAAATATTTTCACTACGAGGCAGACGGCATCGTACCTTTCGTGGCAAACAGTCCGTTTATGAGTTTCTTCTACGCTAAGGGAGCTCCGGAATACAAGGAACATAAAAATGCCGAAGGTGCATATGTTCCAGAAAATCGCGAATGGCACGAAGCCAATAATACATACACATTCTCTTACGGACTGGGTGCGCTCATTATGAGTATCGGTATCCTGGTTTTTCTCGGTATCTTCTTTCCTAAAGTCGGTATTATAGGAGATGCACTCGCCATTATCATGACACTCGGCACATTATCTTTTCTTGTCACTACCCCCGAAGTATGGGTACCCAACTTGGGAAGTGGCGAATATGGGTTCCCCTTGCTCTCGGGTGCCGGAAGACTGGTTATTAAAGACATCGTAATCCTGGCAGGCGCAGTAGTATTACTTTCCGACTCCTCGCAACGGGTATTGAAATCTTTGACAGCTACTACCCGGTAACTGAAACAAATCTCCCGCTTCGGATGTTATAAACCTACAGAATAACCCTTTAAAAGAATATAGATATGAAACAATATGATGCTATTATCATAGGTTTCGGCAAAGGTGGAAAAACATTGGCTGCCGAATTATCCAATCGTGGCTGGAAAGTCGCCCTCATCGAACGGTCTGATAAAATGTATGGAGGTACATGTATCAACATAGCCTGTATCCCTACCAAAGCATTGGTACATGAGGCCGGGATATCCGGACTGATGTACAAGGAAGACTATAAGCAACAAAGTGACTTTTATAAACAGGCTATTGCCCGTAAAAATGAACTGACCTCTTTTCTCCGAGAAAAGAACTTCAGCGATCTGGATGGTCGGCCCAATGTTACAATCTATACGGGAATGGCTTCATTCACTTCACCCAACACGGTGAAAGTTGTTCTTCCCGACGAAGAGATAGAACTTCAGGGTAAAGAAATTTTCATTAACACCGGAGCTACAAGTATTATCCCTGCCATTGATGGAGTTAAAGAAAGCAAACATGTGTATACCAGTACCAACCTACTGGATCTGGACATACTCCCACGCCACCTTATTATTGTAGGCGGCGGATACATCGGACTGGAATTTGCTTCCATGTATGCAGAGTTCGGAAGTAAGGTAACCATACTCGAAGGAGGAAGTGCGTTCATTCCGCGTGAAGACCGTGATATAGCAGACAGTGTACGTAAGGTACTTGAAAAGAAGGGAGTAGAAATTCGTCTGAATGCCCGTGCACAGTCCATACATGATACAGCAGATGGGGTGACACTGGCATATACAAACACCGCTGATGACGTCCCTTGCTTTGTTGAAGGCGATGCTATCCTACTGGCTACAGGCCGAAAACCAATGATAGAGGGCCTGAACTTACAAGCGGCAGGCGTAAAAGTAGATGCACACGGTGCTATTATTACGGATGTACACCTGCACACTACTACTCCACACATCTGGGCAATGGGCGATGTAAAGGGAGGACCGCAGTTTACTTATGTATCTCTGGATGATTTCAGGATTATCCGCAATAAACTGTTTGGTGATAAAGAGCGTACCACCGAAGACCGTGATCCGATAGCTTACTCCGTATTTATTGACCCGCCACTTGCCCATGTCGGTTTGACGGAAGATGAAGCTATCAAGAGAGGATATTCCTTCAAAGTATCCCGCTTACCGGCCACAGCTGTAGCACGTGCCCGTACTTTGCAACAAACAGACGGCATGCTGAAGGCTATCATTGATACACATACCGGAAGAATCATGGGATGTACCCTGTTCTGTGCCGAAGCATCAGAAATTATAAACATTGTCAATATAGCAATGAAAACCGGACAGCATTACAGCTTCTTACGGGACTTTATTTTCACACACCCAAGTATGAGTGAAGTATTAAACCAGTTATTCACATTTGATTGAAATAGATAGTTCTGATTTTTATCTATATTTTTCTTACTTTTGTAACAACATTGCCCATAAAGAGTAAAACTCAAAATGAAAGAAAATCAAACTTATCAATCAAAGATTATGCCATTTACTTTTCGAAAAGCCACCACCGATGATGCAGCCAGAATATGGGAAATCATCCTGCAAGCCAAAGAACAAATGCTTCGGCAACAAAAGCAACAATGGGACGAGACCTATCCCCTACCCGAAAATATAACCAGTGACATTCGGAACGGTTATGCCTGCGTATTATGTAACGAGGGTGTCATAATAGCCTATGGTGCAGTCTCTTTTGATGGCGAACCGGCCTATGAAGCCATCGAAGGTAAATGGTTAAGTGAACAGCCTTATGTAGTAGTTCATCGCCTGGCTGTAGCCGATGAAATGAAGCAAAAGGGCATAGCTACTCTGTTCATGCAAAAAGTAGAAGAATTTAGTCGCGGGAAAGGAATCCATAGTTTCAAGGTAGATACCAATTTTGATAATTTCTACATGCATAAGATGTTAGAACGGCTTGGCTTTGTATATTGTGGGGAAATAATATATGGCAGGGGAGTTAGGATGGCATACGAAAAGCTCTTATAATCCTTACCTCGCAAAAGTACGTATTTAAATATGAGTTAAATACGTAATTAATAGTGACTTAAATACGTACTCTTATACCCTAAAAGTACGTACTTTTATAAGCATTGATTTACAAGATGTTAACTGCACTATTTGTGCTATCCATACTCCTCATAATATATAGCATCGGGGTAGTGAAGTCCGAATTAAGAAATCCACTTTTTTGCTAACTCTTCCAGTTATCGATCATGATTATCGGTTTTAGTTTCAAAATACTCAACACGCTGATTGATAGCACAACTTTTAAGAAGATACTTTATTAAGATACTGTTTAGTTTTTGCCAAAGTAAAAAAAATAGTACTTATGTGTTTCTAAACATACGTAAATATATATCAACCGATACGAACAATGCTATATTTGTAAAATGTTTAACCTAAAAAATATGAATATGGAAAATTTAAAAATTAATTATGTATGCTTAGCTCTTAGTATTCTGTGTTTATTATTAGTTTCATGTAAAGATGATGAAGCATATCCGTATCCAGCTGGTAAAGAGCTGTTAAACTACGAGATGCCTATGTACATAATAGCTGGAGATGGTCCAGAACCAAAACCACTACCTGCTGATTGTATTATCTATTATGATTACCCAGAGGGGGTAAATAGCAACATCCTTTCTAACTTTTGGTTCGAAGGTCGTCTTTATGATACTTATGGTTTATCAGCAAAGATAAAATCTTGGGGAATCACTCCACCAGCAACAGTAAAAGTTCTTGTAACAGGTAAATTTGCTGCAGAAGAGTGTCAAACAAAACCCGATACAAGATCTAACCAAAGCTGTTACGATGTTCTCTTTACTGTTCATTCAATAACCCTTAAATAAAAAAGTATGAGAAAACACACAGTACTATTATTAACTTTGCTATTTTGTTTGAATTTGTCTTCACAAAGACAAATGTCTTACAATACAAAGAATAAAAAGGTGATTAAATTGGAAACAGTCGATACGCTTTCCTACATCTGCTTTAGAAAAGATGTACCAATACATCAACGCAAAGTGAAATTAAGTAATAAGGTTGTAACTATTCGGCAAGAGCAACAATCTGAATTAATACGAATTGACTCCCCAAGTGAAATCACACAGTTAAAGAACGATGGTAATATAGAGTCCGTATATAAAGTTTTGCGTTTTCCAACAGGAAAGGAGTTAGTAGTTCTTACGAATGAAATCTTGGTTAAGGTAAATCCAGGAAAACAAGTATCTTCAGTATTGGATAATTTGAGAATACCATACCTTATGATATCGGAAATAGAAGAGTTATCCGATGTCTCCATTGTCCAGCTGCCAACTTCGGACAATACGTTAGATGTTGTCAATCTGCTTGTCTCTTCACCAGACTTAGTATACGCAGAACCTAATTTTATACAATTTATAGACGGGCCAACATCTACTAATGCAACAACCGATCTTTATTCAACGAATCAATGGTCTATAGTAAATCCGTACGGGTTTACTATGGATGTATTAGCGGCATGGAAGCTATCAAAAGGAAAAGATATTAAAGTTGCTGTTCTAGATGAAGGTGTAGAACTCACCCATCCGGATTTAAAGGATAATTTATTACCAGGCTATGATGCAACTTTGGGTGACGGTCCTGGTATAAATGGTGCGGCAGCTCCAGGTGATTCACATGGAACTGCGTGTGCTGGTATCATTGCAGCATTAGAAAATAATATTGGAATGACCGGTATTGCTCCACAAAGTAAGGTGATACCAATAAGGATCGCAATAGGCTACTATGAAAACGATGAAAAAAAGTGGCGTACCAGCTCTGCCACAATAGCTCGTGGTTTTGGAGAAGCATATCGGCGTGGAGCAGATGTGGTAAGTTGTTCATTTAGTAGCACGAATGTAGCCGCTTCGGTATCAGATGCAATAAATACTCTTACTACAAATGGTAGGAATGGACGTGGTTCTGTTGTAGTGTTTTCAACAGGTAATGATGGCAGTAGTACCGTTAGTCCTTATTGTAACCTGCCTAATGTTATTTCTGTAGGTAATCTCGAAATCACAGGTAACCGTCGGTTCAGTTCTAACTATGGTTCGAATCTAAAAGTGATGGCACCCGGCGCTGGAACTTATACAACGTACCCCTCTGGGAGCTATGGTACCTTTGGAGGTACTTCTGCTGCTTGCCCACACGTAGCCAGTGTAGCCGCTTTGATATTATCTCTTAAGCCGAATTTATCTCAGAAGGATGTAGCATCAGCTATATATTCCTCCTGTACTAAACTCCCTGGATATCAATACCCGTCTCCCAATAGATGGAATAATGAAACTGGCTACGGCTTAGTCTCTGCATACGAAGCTATTTTAGCCAGTAAACCATTTACTATGATAGTTCCGGATCTGCTATGTGAATGTGAAACTCATACTTTTTCCATATCAGGTCCTACCGATAGGTGTGATTCTATCGTTTGGAACCTTTATTTTGATAAAGAAATTATATCTGGTAATGGTACTACTTCTGTAGAAGTGCGTATACTTGAAGCTCCCGGATATGCACTACCTTTCGTGGCATCTATCTACTATGGTAATAGAGTTGTTAAGTTAGAAGAGCAGGCTCATGCAGGTGTTCCTGAAACTTATGATATAATAGGTGGTGATGAAGCCACGGAGATGGAATTAACGTATGCTGAAGTAATAATGGAAGGTGCGACCTCTTATACTTGGGAGTTGAAGCAAGGTAGATGTGGAATATGGCCCAATAATAACATAGCAGATTTGCTACCTTACGATACCAACAAAGTTATCATTGTTGTTACCGGATACAACAGGTGCGGTTCTTACGCCGAATGGCTCAGTTTTACTCCTAAACGTAGAGTCTCAGGTCAGAATTCCCGTCAGATTGGTACGAAATCCGTTGCAATATACAACCTCTCATATGAGCTGATTTACTCTGATAAAAACCTGATTAGTCTATTTGATATTAATGCAGTAAATCTGCCATCAGGATTTTATGTAATTGAATCTCAATTAGAAAATGGCATTATCACAAGAGAAAAAGTATACATCCCTTAATATAGCTTCTTAATATCTTAGAAACTCCATGCATGGAGTTTCTAAGATATTATTAACGAATGAAAAGTTTCGATCCCCTTTTATTAAATTTAGTTCTTTTATCTATACTTCAAAGAATAGTAGTTATGTTTAAAAACACAAATTACTATGTCGTGAATATAATAGTTGTGATTGGCTTTCAAATTAACATCTTTGAACCATTGGAAATAGTACGCTCAACTAACATCTGATTATCAACCAGTTATATCTAATTATAGAAAATAAAAAGAGATTGTTTCCAAAAGGAAATCACATATTTCTATAGGATTTTTTTATTTTAAAACAGCTCCAACTGCTGCCCGGGAGTATTAACTCCCTGTATCTTCTTTCCATAAAACAGTTCTATATTTCCAAATTGTTTATCGGTTATACATAATATTCCTACTTGACCATGTTCCGGAAGAAAAGACTTAACCCTTTTTATGTGAGCATCCGCATTTTCGCTACTGGCACAATGACGTACATAAATAGAAAACTACATAATACAATAACCTTTCTTATTTTTGATTGTTTATTTGTGTTATACAACCCAACCTATCAACCCTAATCGGCACACAAACAACCTTAATCATCTCATTATTCCATGATTTCTCCGCCTTATTATTTGCTCCCAGCTCAATAACAGGAATTATAGCATTAGACACATTCTGAGGAATGAAGAAACACTGGGGTCCGGAACAGGAAATCATCTTATAGATTCTACCCTTATCCATATTATCCAACCTCATACCATTATTCAATTCATCTGCAGTAGGCACATAAACCAAGTCATTAGGTGACAACCAAAACAATAGCTTATCACCGTTATTATTATTTTCGGGAACAGGAGTCCATCCCAACTTCTCTCTTTCAATAACAACATTCAACGGGATAGTCTCATAGCTCCGTTTGCCATCTTCTGTTTGATAAACAGCAAAGAACAAATTTGTACCCTTGGCGGCTTCAACATATTTAGAAGTCTTATTTCCTGATGTCCCAACACTAAATTTGTTCCCTTGTGGCTCACATACACGCACCTTATATATAGGTTGATGATATTTACCATCATTTAAAGCAGTAAGATTCTTGTTCATCTTATCTATACCATCGGGCGAAAATGCCAGGTTAGGATCATCCTGATTATTACTCAAATGATTAAGCAGTATCTTTTGTATACCCGTATCCGTAACAGACTCTTTTATCTTCTTCGCATTAAAACTTGTATCCAATGGTTTGCGAACCGCTACTAAAGGTTCAGTAGAATCATTCGTAAAATAATAAACAGCCACTTTTGACAAGTTCAAATCCTTCCAAAGAGATGCGTTTTCCTTGAAGTACTTATCTATTCTTTTCTTATCATATTTATATGAATACAGCTGAAGTACTTTTTCCTTTAATTTTTTATCAACAATCATTTTCGGAGTATCCAAAGCAAGGCTAAGCCTGACTTCTTTCACCTTCTGAAGATTCACTTTGCCAAAGACCGTATCTTTATGCATCGGCTTACGTATAGCCCAACTATCGCCATTTATCTGTTTCTCCAATACTTTCTTCCCACTTTCATCAAAATGTACATAATAATTAGTGGTTTTATTTATCACTCTTAAATTCTGCTTAAAACTTACAGTGATATTCTCCAATGCTTTTCGTATATCCTGAGTAAATGCCGGCCAGGGCTTTTTTACAATCCACTTATAATTGCCATTATCATCAGTCCGACATTTGGTACACAGCAAACGTTGCAAATCAGTACGAGATATTTTTGCTTTCTTACTTGCAGACTCATTACTCAAATAGTTAATATGATTCCGTGTAGCACACGCAATTACAATTGCATCCATTGCATGATGCCGATGATCAATACGCTTTTTGCTGAACCCTTTCTGCATTTCAAGAGGTACTGCCGTTTGAAAAACACGCTTTCCTTCCTTATTTTCCCAACACCCGAATTGTTGACTTCCGGTTAATTCATTTAGTCGTTCAAACCGGGGATAGATAATCGAATTCCAGACATCATTTACTCCCCAATCTCTCTTTAGCCGATCTGTAACACTACCTGTACATACTATTACGTTCTTAGAAATAGCTTCCGGCTCATACTCTCCGTTCGAGTCCTTCTCACGTACAATATTTGATAACAAGCTTTTCACGACCTTACTAATGTAACGGCTATCATTCAGTTGGCGTTCTATAAACGTCTCTGGTATATCATCCATTAATAATCTCTTCATTTTACTGCCTATACCAGAATAATTGGCCTTCACAAACTTTTCATAAGCTTCTATAGAAAAAATCTGAACTACTTTGCCAAAACCTATTTCTACATATTGCCCATGATGATTCTTAATAAACTCATATCCAAGCTCATTACTCTTCAGCTTATTCACTTCAGCCTCGCAAATAACCTTGTTACTAAAAGAATCATCAAAATAACGGGATTGGGGGATTATATGCTCTATCTCATAGGCCGACGTAAAGAGCTTCCCTAATGGAATAATGTCACCAGTATAAGGAGAACGATATTTCTGTTCCAGCCATAATTTATAACGCAGAAACTCCGATTTCGTAGGACGTTTCTTTAAATCACTCTCTCTAAACTTCTTTAAAACAGCACTAATATCCTCCGGAATTTCTTCAACACTATTGAGCACCGTATCCTCATAGATTCTAAGTATCTCCTGCTGACCCGGCGAATATGGACGTACGTTCTCTATTTCGTACTCAGAGTTGATAAACTCCGCTAACAAAGCTTTAATACGTAAATTGGTGTTTTCATTTTCTACTATTTGAGCAGTCATCTTTGCCCGCTTATCAGCCGGATTCTTTATTTCACGCCCCAGTTCAACATGTATTTCATCAATCTGCCCTATACGTTTCCAAATATCACGGACAGTACGCAATGTTTCTGTAATAACCTGCTCTACAATAGGGTTTCGCAATGAATGTTGCCTGAACAACCGGAGATATGAGTCAATATCCTCAGGACTCTCCCATTTAGCAATAGCCCTGGCTTCAGAATGCCTGTTATACACAACATAACAAGACAACCACAACGGAAGTCCCTTAAAATCTGTTATATCCGACAGTTTTATAGCTTTTTCCCTCACTCTGTTATGGATATTCTCATCCCATTCACCTGTAATAATCTTATCAATCCGTTCCTTCGTTTTATCATCAATATTCGATAGTTCCCAATACTTCCCTATCCTCATCAGTGGCAAAAGCTTCTTTATTGCTTTAGCAGAGTACGCACCATATTCTTTTTTGAAAGGAGGCAGTTTCTTAAATACATCCGCAAAGCGATCATCCAAATCATGTTTAGAAGCAAACTTTCGTAAAGCACTTTCAATCTCTATTTTATCTTCTACCGAATAGAGTATATGCCACAAAGCTTCTTCCACCTCCCGGGATAAGAAATCAGCAGAAACACCCGCTTTTTGCAAACCATTCAATATAGCATTTCTTGTTTCATTGCAAGGATATGATTTATCTTCTACGTAATTCCAGCGATATTCAGTAAAAGTCTTTTTCAAACCGAATTGCGGATTTTTCAGAAAAGCTTTCTGGTCTACCTCTTTCCGATCATTGAACCATTCAAATAAAGTAGTATAATCGTCTTCTGTTTTAAGAAAATCAGGCGTCACATCCACATCCGTTTCCAACTTACCATCATCCAGAACCCTTTCTCTCTGATAAATCCGTATATTAGAAATAAACTGCCACAAACGAAACTCCTGAAAAAGAGGATGGGATTTTGCAATACATTTAATGGGTGCTTGCTTCACCTCTCCTGTTTCCCGATCCATATACTGATTCTCCTCATAAGGACAATTATCTATCAATGACTTTTTAGTTTTCAGAGGACGTTGATAAAAGATAATATCATCTATGAATAAATAAACAAAATCTCTACCGGAGATATTATTCTTATGTGCCTCATTACTGACATATAAGGCGTCGATACATGCTCTGTATAAATCCCGGTCCTGTAACTCCGGATGGAAGGATAGCTGCTTTTCTAAAATCAAACGCAACTCTTCCTTATAAAATTTACGTTCGACCGTCCGCACCAGTCTACCTTTTATTTTTTGATGCGGATTTTGTAACAAGGCATCATAGATATAACATCCCACCGTTTTATGGCTATTTGCAATATCAGACTCCGTCTTTTTCTTTATCAACGTCCAGTCATCTTCTTTCGGTGCACGGAAAGAACGTTTCACCTCTCCATATTTATCCAGTTTGGGCGTTCCATCTTCATTAAGATCTGTTGTCACGATGAATTCTTTCACTTTCCCTTCCCAATCCAAAGGAATGTTACTGGTTCTACGATAAATCCACCCGTTCTCCAAATGAACATTATACCAGGTGTCTTTTCCTTTCTTGTCATCAGTAGCCTCCACTTTAACAACCCTCAAAGCATAAAACTCCACAAGCTTATTGGATTGCTCTTCCTCTTCTTCTCCACGTAACTGATAGTATCCACGCTTTTGATTAAAATTTAAAATAATCCATGCAAGCTCTTCTTTAGATATCTCTTCTGTCAATGCTTTTTTGCGAAGATAATAGAGAGTCCAGTCATAGGGCACCTTTTTACCTTCGGAAACAAATACAGGCTGATGAGTAGCAAAATCAGTTAACATGGCTTCAAACGAAGCCTGAAATATGAATTCAAATTGTCCCATAGAGTTTTTCCTCCAAGGTAACTTCGGCTCTGTATTTTTCTTAATTTTACCGGGATGATTTTCAAAATCTATATCATTAACATAATGTTCGGGAAGAAAGCCTAATATCTGTAATACTTTATGCAACCGTTCACGACGCAGTAATTGACGCTCACGTAACCGACGAATACTTCGAAAAGAAGTCCGCTCCGCTGTCTGAGATTTTGTAACTCCGCTATCAAAATTTCCTAATACAGCAGCATCCATAGGAATAATCCGACTCCCGGCCAGTTCTATTCTTTTTTTTACTATAGGTCCATCTTCTTCCGAGTTTATTACTGCCCATCCGATGCTATTTGTACCTAAATCCAGTCCTAATATGTTTTTCATACTATTCTATTAAAAATGAAGATACACAAATATATAATTATTATTCATAGAATAGTTTCTTTATCCAGTATTTTTATTTATATTTGCAATACTAATTTGAAAGCAAATCACAATAAGGATTATTCCGTTGTGAAAACATTTAGGTTGCCCTCGTCCTTCTACGGGGGCTTTTATTTTGATTCATCCTACAAATGCGTAGTTCGTTAATAATGTTAATTCATTTTTTAACACCCCTGATTTTGCTTTATAAGAATGTACATTTTAGCATATCAAAAGTGTACAATTAACACTCGCATAATTGTACATTCTTGCCTATCTTTAAACAAAAGATTTATATTCATTATAAATCAGCAGATTACATCAGAATGAGTATTTATATTCTCTCTTAAAGGATTTTTATAATTGCTTTTTTGACAACTACACATTTATCAAATGAATCTTTATTTTGTCTATTCCATTTTTTAATCTATCTTTGCCGCCGAATCAATTTAAACTACCCCGATGAGAATATCCAAGTAAGACAACACATTTCGGTAAACATCACTTTTTATATGCTATCTTTCTATTGACGCTAAGCATCACAAACGTGTATGTTTAGCCATTATTGTGTTTGTCCCTCCCCTCCTTTTTTTTAATTATCCCAAGTATTTAACATTCAAAACTCAGTAGTTAGTATGAGTATATCCATTCAACAAATCACGTATATACATGCAGATAAAGAAATTCTGTTTAAAGACCTTACCCTCTCTGTAAACAAGGGGCAAAAGATTGCATTAATCGGAAATAATGGTTCGGGCAAATCAACCCTGCTACAGATTATAGCCGGATGGCTGCCGCCTTCATCAGGAACGGTGGTCCGGCCGGACGATATCTATTATATTCCCCAACATTTCGGACAATATGACGGACAGACCATTGCACAAGCCTTACGAGTAGACAAAAAAATAGAAGCGCTACACGCCATACTGAACGGTGATGTGTCTGTAGAAAACTTTAATACTCTTGATGAAGATTGGAATATTGAAGAAAGAATACAATCTGCTTTAGAGTCCTGGGGATTAGGAGATAAACCAGCCTTACTCCCCCTGTGCCAACTCAGTGGCGGAGAGAAAACCCGGGTATTCCTGGCTGGTATGGAAATACATTCTCCCTCCGTAATTCTGCTGGATGAGCCGACCAACCATCTGGATATTCAAGGGAGAAAACGGCTTTATGATTTCATAAAGAAAGCAGCTTCCACACTTATTGTTGTCAGCCATGACCGGACACTGCTCAATCTGCTGAATACTACCTGTGAACTAACCCCAAACAACATTACTACTTATGGAGGCAACTATGAGTTTTATAAAGAACAAAAAGGTATCATGCTAAATGCCCTGCAACAACAACTCGAAGAAAAAGAAAAAGAACTTCGTTTAGCCCGGAAGATAGCCCGTGAAGTGACCGAACGAAAAGAAAAACAGAATGTACGCGGCGAGAAAGCAAGTGCCAGGAAAGGTATTCCACGCATTATGATGAATACATTGAAAGACAGAGCAGAAAAGAGTACTACCAAACTTAATGATATACATGCTGAGAAAGCGGAAAAGTTAACCGATGAGATGACTCAAATCAGAAGTTCCCTTTCTGATGCGGCAGTATTAAAAACCGATTTTGATACTTCAGGATTACGTATCGGAAAGATTCTGATTACGGCAACCGATATTAATTTTGGCTATAAAGACGAGCTGTTATGGAAAGATCCACTCAGCTTTCAATTGAAAAGTGGTGACCGTCTTTGCATTGAAGGTTCAAATGGATGCGGTAAAACCACTTTGCTCAAACTCATCACCGGAAATATCACGCCCAAGGAAGGAACATTACTCCGTGCCGATTTCAAATATGTCTACCTCAATCAGGAGTACTCTATCATTCAGAATGAACGGAGTGTTCTTCAGCAAGCGGAGGCTTTCAACATTCGCAACCTGCCCGAACATGAGGTGAAAATCAGACTCAATCGCTATCTGTTCCCCTCCACAGTATGGGATAAACCCTGTAAGAAACTCAGTGGCGGAGAAAAGATGCGGCTTGCCTTCTGTTGTCTGATGATCAGTAATAATACGCCCGATATGTTTATTCTGGATGAACCGACCAACAACCTGGATATTCAAAGTATAGAAATCATCACATCGACCATCAAAGATTATACAGGAACAGTGCTGGTAGTATCACATGATAAATATTTTATAAATGAAATAGGAGTGGAAAGGAAAATCATCCTTTAAAATGCATATCTTTGTAACTCTATTAAATCAGAGGTGTTCCTGATGAGAGCATAAAGAGAATGAAAGAACTAAGTAACAAGCTACTACCTATACAGATAGAAGGAGAACTGAATAAAGAGTGGGATTTTTTATCCGAAGAATATATCGGACTACTGGCAAGAACCGGACGGGGAATGAAGTATTCCCTGTCGTTTCCGGTAGAGAGTCATGTGAGTGTCACCTCTCCCCGCACAGGAATAGTATGGAACATTATGATCATGCTTGAAGATCCAAAGGTCATTCATTATGCCTTTTATACCTTCTATACCAACGAATATGGTGAAAAAGGCATCTACCTCATCGACGAATACAGGTGTAGCCGGGTGACGCCCCACTATATGAAGAGGCTCAACAGCCGGTATCTGAAGCCCAAAGGTATCCGGTATAATGACAAACATGACATAATCAGATTCATCTACCTGTCTCTTCTGAAAGATACCGTCATGTGTGGGCATCGCAATACAAAATACCTGGCACACAACGAAGGACTAAGTGTAATAGACCACGCCGGAAACGGAACGGTCACTTACATCACTTTTGTAAACAAAGAAATGCTGCGGGAATATCAGGAACCTTTTGACAAGCGCCGGAAGCTGATGTACCTCATCAAAGAACACCCGAATGCTAAAGAACCACGCCGGCAGTTAAAATTATTAATGGAAGAATTGGGACTCGATTTTCCCAAAGAATATTCCAGTATCAAACCCCGCCGGAAAGATCCCATGCAAGCCATGCAAACAGCCTGCGAAAAGGCGCAAATGAGACAGGTGAGAATGCCGGAAACGGGAACCACTATTGGATGCGGACGCCCGTCAAAACAGCAATGGATCAATGAATCGGATATAAAAAAGTTATTAAAGAAATGAGCAAATTAACTACTACCTGGTGGATTGTATTCTACAAAGACCAGCTACTACTTAAAAAGCAGAATAATAAGTTGACAATCCCTTGTAACGAACAACCTCCTCTACCTATCCCGGCAGATACCCATGTACACGAAATATGTATTCTGGAGGGACAGCCCTGCAAGGCCTTCGTAGTCAGCCATCCCATAGAAGAATCCGACGAATATTGTATGACCGGGCTACGTGCTTCTTATGATTTTATCCCGTTGAAACAATACCATACAGCAGGAAAAGCTTTCGAAATACTACATTGGGATCAGCATAGCCGTTTCTGCCCGGTATGTGGCACAAAAACGGAAATGAAAGATACTATCATGAAGAAATGTCCGGCATGCGGAAACGAAATGTATCCTTCTATTTCGGCAGCCATACTGGTGTTGGTACGTAAAGAAGATTCGTTACTATTGGTACATGCACGAAATTTTAAAGGAACTTTCTATAGCCTGGTAGCAGGTTTTCTGGAAACCGGAGAAACACTGGAAGAATGTGTAATGCGCGAAGTAAAAGAGGAAACAGGACTTGATATTAAAAACATCACTTATTTTGGTAACGAGCCGTGGCCCTATCCCAGCGGGTTAATGGTAGGATTCATTGCCGATTATGCCGGCGGAGAAATCAGTTTACAAGACGAAGAGTTGAGTTCAGGAGCTTTCTACACACGTGAGAACCTACCGGAACTGCCACGTAAACTCAGCCTGGCACGTAAAATGATCGATTGGTGGATAAAAAACAATTAAAAAAGAGATACAGGTTACGAAGCACTTACAAACTACAAACGAACAACTTATGAATGAAACGAACACTCCGTTCCTCTCTCAAAAGTATCAATAAACCCGTGTGCCCTCGCAACCTGTATTTTCTCTTTCTATAATCCTGTAATAAGAAACCAATGAATGTATAAAAGGGAAGGCTTCATTACCAGATAGTCAACTCTTCAAGTTTCAATTTCTTTTCCCACTCGCTGATAGTGAGTTGACGCAGGTCGGAAGCTTGCATACCCTCAGGAATTGCATTCTGAGCGAGGTTAATATAAGGGGCACAGGTAAGAGCGCAACCTACCTGATGAGGTTCTACGAATGTGTATTTGTAACCTACATAGATACGTTCGTATTCCACTCCCTGATCTTGTCCGCACAAGGCAATACTATTGGTCACTTTGCGAAGAGTACCTTCAAGATAGCCAATCATCTCAGACTCTGTAGTAGAATCATTTCCGTAGGTATTGGCATCTTCAATGAAAAGAGAAGAACCTTTACTACGGTCTTTCAGAATAGCAATACCTATGGCAGACCATACCCATAGCGGACCACGGGCAGTGACATCCTTATTAGCACAGATAATGTGTGAACCGGGCATAGGCGGAAAACGGCGTTGTTGCTCTTTACCGAACAAGCGCTCGGTAGCTTCGAGTAGCGGACGAACATTGTAAACAGGAATATCAGGTCCATCGGGTTGAGATTGCATGTACATCGGCTTCTCTGCTCCACTTGCAATGTCGTCATGTTTAGCAAGGTCAAAACCCCAGACCGCACCATTCAGTCCACAAAAAGAAGAGACAGTAAGCATGTTGATCTGACCAATATAAGCATCATTCTTCTCGCAACGGTCATAAGAAACAATGTTCTCGGTTACTGTATCGAGGTCTTTCACATCGACTGTACCGACGGAGAGCTTCATGGTAGAGATGTATCCCTCACCAGCACCGGGATTCATATATCCTATACAAAATTCTTTACTTGGCCCCACGGCCTGATTAATCACTTTTGAGGCATCATACTTGATGTCAGCTACTAAATCTTTCATATTACTATTGGTTTAGATGTTGCTCATAGAACAACGTTTAACACAGAATGATTAGCCCCAATAGTCTAAAGAATCAAAAAAAAACGAAACGTACTTCCCGCACGGGGAGGTTCGGTAAGCGATGGAAAAAAAGAAATATACCGATCAGTTTTCAACAACATATCAATTCCTCCGTTCAAGGTAGTGTATTCTGATAAAAGTAGCATTATCCATATAAAAGTATTCTTCCATATTTTTTTCAAAATTCTGCATACTGGTTGGATAAAATTATTCATGATTTCACCTATACTAAATTAACAAAAAAATAGCCGAAATCACCTTTAAAGATGACCCTGGCTATTTTCACACTCTGCCTCCAAGAAGAATTACTTCTTTCCCCTTCTCACATAATAAGGAACAAACAAAATTAGAATAATCTCTTTTATTTTTCCCCCGATTATATTTAACGTATGATGCTCCAAAATGTCTGAAATATAATTTTAAAATACTCCTTCACCGAACGATTACATATATATTTCATATTATACCGTATTTTATCGGGCATAATCTGTTCTATATATGCTTTGTCGGGATCTGAAGCCCCTCCAAGAATCGTATTTTCATCTACATATTCAATAGAAGCATAATCCGTAATTCCCGGACGTACACTCAATACCTTCTTCTGTTCATCGGAATATAAATCCACATATTTACGAACCTCAGGACGTGGTCCCACCAAACTCATATCACCTTTCAGCACATTAAACAATTGAGGCAATTCATCCAATTTATACTTCCGAATAAAGTATCCGGTACGGGTTATTCTGGGATCTCTCCCCCCTACCGTTATCAACCCCTTCTTATCAGCTCCCATACGCATTGAACGGAATTTATAGACATAAAAATCCCGCCCGTATTGTCCCACACGGAGCTGTTTATAGAAACCGCCTCCTTTACTTTCGAGGCAAATGGCTATATAAAGAAGAAGAAAAACAGGAGAAAGTAATAAAATTCCCAAAAGGGAAAAAACGATATCAAAAAAACGAATCAAGAAGCTTATCTGTTTAGTGTTTGTAAATATACTATCTGTTTTTTGCAATCACGGTCGTATAGGCCGCCTTTACAGTATCAATAATGAATTTTAATTTTTCACTATCCAATTGGGGATATATCGGCAACGATATCTCACTCTTAAAGTTCTGATAAGCCTGTGGATAATCCTTAATATCATATCCCATCGATTTAAAGAACGACAACATCGGCATCGGTATAAAGTGTACATTCACAGCCACTTCACTTTTAGCGATCTCATCAATCATCCGGTCGCGTTGTTCTTCGGTAAAACCTTTAACGCGTAAAGCATAAATATGATAAGAACTTTCTTTTTCTCCATCCACAGAAGGTGGAACAATAGCCCAGTCACAAGCCGAAAAAGCATTATTGTAAGTATCGAAGACCCGTTTTCTCTCTTTTAGTAACTCCGAATATTCCCGTATTTGCGCCAGTCCGATGGCAGCATTCACATCAGCCATATTGATTTTCATTCCGAAACCAACAATATCATAACGCCATCCTCCGGCTTTTGATTTTGAAAAAGCATCCTTAGTCTGGCAGTTTAGGCTCATCATCCGTAGTTCCTTATATAATTCTGCATTATCAAACGGATTGGGCAAGTTCAAACAAATGGCTCCACCTTCAGCAGTAGTCACATTTTTCACGGCATGGAGTGAAAAGATAGCTATATCAGTTTCACAACCGGTACGCTGATGACTACTGTAGCGTGCTCCCAAAGAGTGGGCAGCATCATTCATCACCAAGATACGTCCCAATTTTTCTTGCACGGAAGATTCCGCACGGAACAATTTTATCATTTCAGATTCCTGCACCAGTGCCATGATCTTTTCATAATCGCAAGGAAAGCCGGCAATATCTACCGGAATAATTGCCTTTGTTTTAGAAGTAATAGCTTTACGAACAGCCTCCACCGAAATATTAAAATCCGTTCCAGAATCCACCATTACAGGTTTAGCTCCGGCATGAAGCACCGCCAACGCCGTTGCACTATAAGTATAGGCAGGAACGATCACTTCATCGCCCTCCTTCACTCCCAGCCAACGCAACATCATAATAGCTCCTGATGTCCAGGAATTGACACAAAGTACTTCTTTTGCTCCCGAAAAAGATTTTATTTCTTCCTCCAAAGCCTTTACTTTCGGACCGGATGTGATCCAACCGGAACGTAACGAATCAACGACTTCGTTGATAACCGCCTCGTCAATATAAGGTGGTGAAAAGGGTATTTTCATAAATGAGTTATTATGATAAAATAAAGTTAGATGCTCTATAATAAGTAATTTCTCTTAATAGAAAAACAATATTGAGCAAACGAATATGCTGTAAAATAACCAAATATTAAGTATTTAATTGAGAGAGGTATTGAAATAGTGCTTTAATCTGTCTAGGTCTATTAAACAAATTTTCTGCAGCATTTTTGCAATTTTCTCTTTTTCGTAACATATCAATATCATTTGAACGAATTAATTTTATATTTTCAATTAATTTCTCATAGTCTCTTGAACGAGAAACCCAACCTAAACAATTTTCTTCAATTATACGCTGCCCTTCTCCTTCACCAGCAAATAAGATAGGAACTCCTGCAGCCATAGATTCATAAATTTTGGAAGGTACAGCTCCGAATATATTTTTCACTAAAGGTATTAAAGTAACATCAGCCTGTTTTAATAAACCTGGTATCTCATCACGCGAAACTCTACCATGAAAAAAAATGCCTCTCTCTGAATTAGTCATCAAAAACTCTTCAATTAAATATTGCTCACCTCCAGCACCATAAATATGAAATTCAGCTCCTAACGATTTAAAATCAATTTTTTGACAAATTTCTAAAATTCCTTGAGCAACCCCCAAAAGTCCGGCATATACAATAATAAGATTACCATTCGTCTTTTTCTTATTTGAGATATTCTGAAAACGTTCTGGCGTAACCCCATTTCTAAAAAGATACGCTTGAGATGCACCATGTTGAGAAACATAGCTGACTATTTCTTGAGATTGCCCCATACATGCTACTGATTTCTTATATAAAAAACATTCTAACTTTTCAAGTATACGATAAATTACTCCATCAGTCAAGACCCCTAACTCTCTTGCAGATAAAGGCCATAAATCAGATATATTCATTATCATTTTAGACTTACAAGTCTTCGATAAGAAATATCCACTCACCCCTAATGTTAAAGGAGGACTTTCAACAATTATAAAATCGAATCTTTTTTTTCGAACGTATTTCAATGAAAACAAAACTGAAAAAGAAAAAGATAGCATACTTAAAACACGAGGCAAAACACGTTTTACATTAGATGCAAACAACCAAAATCTAAATACATCAATCTCATCCAAACTCTCTTTACAAAACCATTTACCTCTATATTCTTTAAATATTTTTCCTGTAGGATAATTTGGCATACCAGTAATAATAGTAATGTCTGCACCACATTTTTTAAGTCCGACAGCCATTTCATAAAGCCGATTTTGAGGTGCTCCCATTTCCGGCTTATAATATTGAGTTAAAATCGCAATTTTCATCTAAGTACGTCAACTATTCGACCAGAAGCTTGACCATCTCCATAAGGATTGACAGCTTTACTCATTTTATCATAATAAGTTTGGTTATCCAACAAAACAGAAACCTCACTAACTATTTTATTATAATCTTTACCTACCAGTTTCACTGTTCCAGCTTCCAATGCTTCCGGTCGTTCTGTTGTATCACGCATTACCAGCACAGGTTTACCCAATCCGGGAGCCTCCTCTTGAATACCTCCACTATCAGTCAACACAATGGCTGACTTTTCCATCAAGTAAACAAATGATAGATATTCCAAAGGTTCTACAAAACAGATATTAGAAAGCTGACTCTCACCAAAAACTTCATAAATAGGTTTACGAACATTGGGATTTAAGTGCATTGGATATATAAAATCTACCTCTGGATATTTTTCAGTTAGAGCTTTTATGGCCTTACAAATTGCAACAAATCCATCACCAAAGTTTTCACGACGATGTCCTGTTATTAATACCAGTCGCTTACCGTTATGCAATCGATTTACATCGTAACCGGACAATAATAATGCTTCACTTAGTTCTCTCTCCAAGAGTTTATCTTTTTTTATTCTATCCACTACCACATGGAGAGCATCAATTACAGTATTACCTGTAACAATTATCTTTTCATCTGTTATCCCCTCTTTCAACAAATTCTCCCGACTAAGCTGCGTAGGAGAAAAATGATAAGTCGCAATGCGCCCCGTTATCTGACGATTCATTTCTTCAGGCCAAGGACTATAAATATTAAATGTACGTAATCCTGCTTCCACATGCCCGACTGGTATTTGTTGATAAAAAGCCGCAAGAGCTGCTGCTGTAGAAGTTGTCGTATCACCATGTACCAACACAATATCCGGAAGGACTTCTTTCAAAACCTTACGCATTCCAATAAGTACACGTGAAGTCACATCATACAAATCTTGCCCTGATTTCATTATATTCAAATCATAATCAGGAGTTATATTAAAGAGATGTAATACTTGGTCAAGCATCTCTCGATGTTGACCAGTAACACATACAATTGTTTGAAATGCCACCAAATCTTTTTGGAATTCTTTTACTAAAGGAGCCATTTTTATAGCTTCTGGGCGAGTGCCAAAAACCAACATTACTTTTTTCATACGTATAACGATATAAGTTTATTATAAAAAAATCCTACTTTTTATAAACTCCACAAAAATCTAGAATTACCTTTTTATTATCATATGGTAAAGACTTAAACACTGAATGAGCCACTAAAAAAACTACAATATCTGCTTTCTTGTAAGCTTTCTTATAATCAGTTAACTTAAAAACTTTATGTTCAACGACATTAGGCTCCACTATTAATAAATCAGCATTATTACAACTTTGCATAACCTTTGTAGTAATATACTTTGCCGGAGCTTCACGTAAATCATCAATATCTGGTTTAAAAGATAGTCCCATCATCGCAATAGTAGGTCTACGATGATGTTCCAATTCAAATCTCAGCATTGCATTTTCAACTTTCTCCGCACACCAAAATGCCTTATAATTATTTATCTCACGTGCTTTCGCTATTAACTGGGATTCTATCGGAAAATCTGTTGTTATAAAATAGGGATCCACTGCAATACAATGACCACCAACACCACAGCCCGGCTGTAGAATATTCACACGAGGATGTTTATTTGCCAAAGAAATCAACTCCCAAACATTAATACCAGCTTTATCACAAATTAAAGAAAGCTCATTTGCAAATGCAATCTGTACATCGCGTGAAGAATTTTCTGTCAATTTACACATCTCTGCAGTTTTACAATGGGTCCGATGAAGTGTCCCTTGTACAAATTTGTTATAAAAAGCAATAGCTTTATCAGTAGAAGCCTCATCTATTCCTCCAATTACACGATCATTATGAACCAATTCATAAATAACATTTCCTGGCAATACACGTTCAGGGCAGTAAGCAATATAAATTTTATCTTTTAACTCTGGACGAAGAGCAAATATTAAATGAGCCATCGTGTTTGTTGTACCAATAGGAGAAGTAGACTCAATAACATACAAATCTCCTTCCTTTAACAATGGAATTATAGCACGTGTTGCAGCTTCGACAAAAGAAATATCCGGTTCATGATTCCCTTTAAAAGGAGTGGGGACTACTATAAAATAGGCATCACTAACCTCTGGCACTGTAGATGCTTTTAATAATCCGTTACCAACTACTTCTTGAAGTATCTCTTGCATACCGGGCTCTATTATGTGTAATTGACCTTGATTAGTCATATCTACAACAACAGGATTAATGTCAACCCCGATAACTTGAATACCATGTTTGGCTGCAATGATGGCTGTAGGAAGACCTATATAACCAAGGCCCATAAAACATGCTTTCATAATCAAATTAATTTATGTATTATTTTTAAACAAATTACTAAATTTTATTACAACCTATAAAAAAATTCTTTGCAAATAAAAATGGTGATATATATTTCCAGTAGTTCTTTAAATAGACTACTCCCATTAATAATAGAGAAAACTGTCCATATAGGCGTTTTATCAATGCGCCATGATATTGAATAAACTCATCGTCATGTCGTACCAATTTCCCTGAAGACTCGAAAGGATGTTGAGATACATAAACAGGATAGTATCTTACATTCATCCCAACATTCAAACAATCCATTATAAACACAGCTTCTTCACCTCCATAAGCAAACAAAGAACTTCCAAGCCCAAACCTTATGTCAAAAATGACATTGAATTGCAAAATACTAGATCTTTTCACAATTATTTCAATACTACTGATCTTAGTAACATTCCATTTCTTTATTGTTCGACTATAAGAAGGGTATGCTTTATAATCTACATTTGTATCTGTTTTTATTTTACCTATGCAAACATCCAAACGTGAATCTTTGAGGAATATACCTTTTACAGTATCAATATATTGATACGTGTATTTGACATCATCGTCAGCAATAAAACAAATATCACCTTTGGCATGATTTAAACAAGCATTACGGTTTAAAGAAAGTCCCTTAGATTTTATTTGAAAAACAGCAACATCCTTGCGCTTCAACTCCAAAGGGATGTAATCATAATCGCTATTCGTAATTTGATGAGAAACAACGTAATGAATATCTTTTCGATAATCAAGTAATACCTCTTTTACGCGATTTATACCTTCATTAAATGTACAAATAAGAATATCGACATTCATAAAAATCTATGTGTATCAATTGAGAAAATAAGAATCATACAAATATTCCCCTTTAGCAAAAAAAGTTACTTTTAATGCATATACCATATATATAAAAAGTAATAATGACAGAAATTTAAAAGTAGATTGGCGTTTCAACGCAATAATTAAATAAACTAATGGTATGCACATCAAAAATTCAAAATACATGCCAAACCGATTCGTAAGAGATAAATTTAAAGCCATTAATCTAACTGAAAAAGAAATAATACCAATGATAAATAAATATCGATGAAAACAAGGAAAATCTAAAAATTTTACTTTTCTTATTGAATACATAAATACAGGAACAAAAGCATATTTTATAAGTTTATCATTGATTCCTACTTCCTGTATATAACCATTTTCTATGTAGCCATCATAAAACGAATATTCCATAATAAATCCAATAAAACTATTATAAAGCGGAACAGCACTTATAATCACACCAATAATAATGATCAAATATAAAATTTTAGAAGTTCGGATATTCTTCAAGAAAAAAAACAATAATAAAAATAAGGATAACAATAAAGCAGACTTATGAATAAGTACTGAAGCAAGCATCAAAAGACTCATGACAACATAATTACGATTTAGCATTTTCAATACGGATAATGTAAAAAAATACATAGCAAAATACTGTCGTATACCATTCATTTGATTATTAAATATTGTTGAGAAACAAATATATACAACAAATAAAACCCAAATATTTTTATTGGAAACAATCAATTGTGATATATAAAAATACAATATAACCTCAATAAAGACAATCACTAAAAGAATTCCTTGCCCGTATATTCCAATATTATGACAAAATCGAATTAAAAAAACGAATAACAATTCACCATTATCAATATATCTAGATAAACTTTCTCTACCTACAAATAATTTCATATAAGAGAAATAGTCTGTACCCACATTATATTGTCCACCTATAATTATTACCCAGAGTAATATAATAGGTGTTAAGAGGAGATAATACTTATATAATTTAGTAGAATATTTTCCTAAAAAATAAAAGTAAACCTGAGAATAGAACAAAAAAAACAGATAAACCACTTAGGATAACTTTAAAGAATACAAGTGTCTGCCCCTATTATAAATCGAATCAAAAAAAATTTCTTGTCCATTAAACGTCCACTTAGGATGTAAATCACATCTCATCTCTCGACTATACAATAGCGAATGATGAAAAGTACCTAAACACAAACTTTTATTCATTGAAAAATCATATAATAATAAATATTGAGTACATGAATTATCAGGATATGAATCAGTTACCAAAAGGCCATTCTTTACAGTAGGATGTCCATCACCGAATGACTGAAGTTCTACGTTTTGTATAGGAGTAATTTTAACGGGATATAAATCTATTACATAATACATATCTCCGATATCAAAACGTCTCATATAAACAATGATCTGTTTATTATCAATCCAACTATAATGACTCACCATATCATTATCACTTAAAAGACTTATTTTCTGTGATTCGAATTCATAAAGAAAAAGTCGGTCTATCTTTTTACCTTTAATAAAAAAACGATGAAGAAAAATAAAACTTTCTCCGCTTGGAGAAAACATAATATGATTTACCTTATGTGCAGTTACTTCTTCAATATCATAACGAATTGGAAAAGTTTGCAACAATCTCTCTATAGATAATAGCAAGATACAGGAATTGCACTCTAAATCTACTATATAAACACCATCATTACTTATATCTTTCAATTCCTCCTTACTCATGGCAACATTAAAATACCCATAATCTGGACGCAAAAGAGCCAAACGACTAAAATTTAGAGATAAAGCTTTATTATTACAGACATCATAAACAGGATAATCTATCGAAGTACTTATATTCATTTGTACATCATACAATTCTGAATAATATCTTTTTTTAACCAAATCATAATTATTAAATATAAATCTATACTTTCCTATCCATTGTACCTTCGAGCCTTGCTGCCAATTGTATGCATATACAAGAAAACGCTTCACTATTACATTATTAACACAATCAAAAACAATTAGATTTATCGGGCAGTTAGGGTTTGGTTTCTTTTTTGTAGAATGAGAAGTTGAGTAATAAAGAATATATTCACCTGTTTCATTTTTAGGAGATTTATCATAATATCCAAAAAATGTTTCATTTTTTCCATCCTCATATCTGATCAGTTCGTACTTGCTATCCACATGCTTGAAACTAATATGAGGTAAATATTTAATAAACGATAGTATCAGATTTATAAAGTGTACCAAACAAGGATACTTTTTGATTTCAGACTTCAACCATTTTACAGTCCTCATTGGAATAATATTTTTTAGAATAAATAAAAGCAAATATAGTTATTAAAGACACCAAAATAAAATTAGATATTAATGCAATAACAGCAGCAGCCTGGGCACCATAAAGAGGAAGATAAATATAATTTAAAACAATGTTAATAGCCAATGGAGTAATATATATCAGAACTCTTTTTTTATACCACGCTCCACTTTCTAATATCTGAGAGCCCCATACTGCAAATAAACGCATTGGCAGATACCATACCAAAAGATTCAATAACAAAGCAGAATTACCATAAGCTGTTCCATATAACAATTTTATAATAGAATCAGAAAGAAATGTTGCCAATAAAGCACATAAAATTACAAAGAAGGTAAGATAAGTAATATACTTCAATAGCTTCATCCGAAAACTTCTCAAATGTATTTTCTGAACAGAATTAGGAAATAGTGAGGTAGATAACGATTGAATAAAAACAATACCGATCTGGACCATTTGCCAGGCAACACTATAGTATCCTACTTCAGTAGAGCCACAAATCACATTTAACATCTGAATATCAATTTTCAAAGAATATACATATATAATAGATACAATCCCGAAATAGAAAGATATATAAAATACTTTTCTAATATACGGTATATCAATTATAAATTGATACTGATACCCGTAACGCCTCTTCAGCCATTTCATTTTAAATAATATGGAACATAAAAAGCCTAACAAAGTAGATATGACCAGATTAGTTAGTTGTAAACCAAACAAAACATTTAATAAAATAAAGCTTCCAATATAAACTACAATTTTCACTAACTCGCCAAATGCAACAAACTTTAATTCTTGTTTAACCCAAAAGAAAGAATAACAGTGATCTTCCAATGGTTGCAATAATACCATTATTGCAAGAATCATTATCAAAGGAAAATTAACTGTGTCCCAATATAAAAAATAACAAATAGTAATGCAAAAGACGAAAGAAATAATACTAAAAACAAATCTGGCAGGAAGAATCTTGTTAAAAAGCTCTATTTGATTATCCAAATTTCGTGAAGCCTCCCTTACAATTGCCATTTGAAGACCAAATGTTGCAAAAATCAAAAAAAGACCTACATATTCTGTAGAAGAAGAAATATATCCATAACCATTCGGACCTAATATTCGTGCAACATAGATATAAAATAAAAAAAGCACGATTTTAGTTATTAAACTCGAAGAAACAAGATATGCGATGTTACCGATTACTTTATTTTTTACCATATCGACTTATCTTTTAAAGAAGGAATTATAACCTCTCTCACTATGTTCTTCCACGAATATTGTTTCATAGACTGAGTAATATCAGTAAATACAAACCTACTTCTTTCTCTATATAATTTCTCCAGCGCAAGAAAAAAAGCATCCGGGTTATCATCACACAGTACTCCATTCTTAGAGCATATAAGTTGTTTATTGGCATCTGTATTCGTAGCCAGGCAAACAAGTCCGGATAATGCATATTCAAAAACTTTTGTCGAAGGCTGGTTATTATAATATTTCACCATAGGTATATATGCGATTCCAATATTGGCTTTAGCAAAATAAGTAGAAAATTCCGTATATGTTTTACGACCTACATAGTTAACATAATCATTCAAATGGCATGTGTTAATAGCATTTTTTATATTACGGATTTCATCCTCATCTCCATATCCGATTATAGTATAAGTTATCTTTAGACGTGAAGCGTACTTGTCACAAAACTTTTTTAATCCGTAAATGGTTTCATAAATACGTCTGAAGTTAAAAGTACCAACATAAAGTAGATTGAAATCATGTTCATAACTTTTTGACTGGACCGAGTACACATCTGCCCCTAATGGTAGATAGACAATTTTCTTCATATTTAAATGAAGCATCCGAGCCAACTCTAAAGATAAAATATAAATATGACTAAAAAAATAACTTTCAAATGTCAGCAGAGCATTTAATAAAACAGACTTTACTCTCGACTTATTTACAGCACCAGTTCTAATATCTAAGAACACTCTTTTCTTTCTTCTCAGATTCAGAAGAAGTACTGAAATAAATGGAATATACTTTAAAATAATAATAGTATTGATATCTAATGTATTCAAATACTGCTTTGACTTTCTTATATATGAAATAGTATTCGAAAACACAGATTTTTCATTTATTGATAGATATTCAATTGTAACGTCTGGTATTTCCTCAATTCTTGGTAACCCTTTATCAACAGAAAGAACTGTTACATCAAAACCATACTCTGATAAATATTTAGCATATTGATAATATCCCGCTGCATATCCAAATTGATCAGGAATTACAAAACAAATTTTAGTTCTCACAATAACAAACTCCTATTTATAATCTACCTGCCACCATTTTAGAATTTAGTACTCCTTTCACATCATATATAACACTAGAAGAATTTACAAAACGATTTATATCAAGATTTTCAAAATCTTCATGTGCTACTGCCAAAATAACAGCATCAAATTTACTACTCAATAACTCATTAGTAGTTTTAATACTATATTCTTTCTCTACAATCATCGGATTCGCCCAAGGATCGTATACGGATATATTCACTCCATACTCCTTTAGTGCATGATAAATATCAATTACTTTCGTATTTCTTACATCTGGGCAGTTTTCTTTGAATGTAAAACCAAGAATAAGTATATTGGAATTTAATACTTGGATACCTCTTTTCAACATAAGTTTTACGACTTGATTAGCTACATATTCGCCCATCCCATCATTCATTCTACGCCCAGCAAGAATAATTTCAGGATTATAGCCATATCGTTGAGCACATTGTGCTAAATAATACGGGTCCACCCCAATACAGTGGCCGCCCACCAATCCTGGTTTGAATGGTAAAAAATTCCATTTTGTAGAAGCTGCCTCCAGGACATCCTGTGTATCTATTCCCATTCTTGTGAATATTTTGGATAATTCGTTGACGAAAGCAATATTGATGTCACGCTGTGAATTTTCAATCACTTTAGCAGCTTCGGCAACCTTTATAGTAGGTGCAGAATGTGTTCCGGCTGTGATAACCGATGCATATACATCATCAACTATACGAGCAATCTCAGGAGTAGAGCCCGATGTTACTTTCTTGATTTTTTCTACAGTGTGTAATTTATCTCCCGGATTAATACGTTCCGGCGAATATCCTGCAAAAAAATCGATATTATATTTCAATCCAGACACCTTCTCAACAACCGGAATGCATTCATCTTCAGTTACACCAGGATAGACAGTAGACTCATAAACCACAATATCACCTTCAGAAATAACCTTACCAACAGATTCACTCGCTTTGTACAGAGGTGTTAAATCCGGATTGTGATTTTCGTCAACAGGGGTAGGAACCGCAACTACATAAAAATTACAATCTCTTATATCCTCAATGTTAGAAGTACATACAAAACCATTTTCAATTGCAGATCGAAGTAGCTCATCAGCTACCTCTAAAGTCGCATCATGTCCCTCCATTAAAGCAGTAACACGTGCTTGATTCATATCAAAACCAACAGTTTTATATTTTGTTGAAAACAGACGAGCCAAAGGAAGTCCGACGTAACCTAATCCGATTACGGCAATTTTTATTGTATCCATAAATATTTTACGATTTAATGATTATAAAATCAGATATTCTCCCAGTACCATTTTACAGCCTCTTTTAATCCATCTTTCATGCAATATTGCGGATCATAATTTAAAAGAGTTTTAGCTTTATCAATAGATGCCAAAGAATGGGGAATATCCCCCTGACGATTAGGGCCATGTGCTATTTCTACCTGGCTTATTTCCGGATCAAATTCACTCAAATACATTTTCAGATAACTAACCAATTGGTTCAATGTCGTACGTTCTCCAAATGCCGTATTGTATATCTGATTAACAGCTGCCGGGTTAGTAGTTGTCAATGCCAACATATTCATTTGTATTACATTATCAATATATGTAAAATCACGGCTATATTCTCCATCTCCATTTATAACAGGACTTTCGTGTTTCATAAACTTTTTTACAAATAATGGAATAACAGCTGCATATGCTCCAAATGGGTCTTGACGTCTACCAAAAACATTAAAATATCTCAATCCTATGTATTCAAAATTATAGGTACGTGCAAAAACATCTGCATAAAGCTCATCTACATACTTAGTAATTGCATAGGGAGAAAGAGGGTTTCCAATTATATTTTCTACTTTAGGAAGTGACTGACTATCACCATAAGTAGAGGAACTTGCAGCAAAAACAAAACGTTTAATTCCAGCATCTCGCGAAACTACAATCATATTAAGAAAACCTCCAATATTAACTTCATTGGTAGTAATGGGATCTTTAATACTACGTGGAACAGAACCTAAAGCCGCTTCATGTAAAACATATTCCATCCCATCCACCGCCTTTCTACAGTCTTCTATATTACGTATATCTCCTACAGATAACTCGAAAGAATCAGGATATTTTTTCATTAAGGGTAATAAATTCTCAACCTTTCCAGTAATAAAATTATCAAGACATCTTACCTGGTGCCCTTCCTTTAGTAAATACTCACAAAGGTTAGAACCGATAAAACCAGCTCCACCCGTCACTAATACCTTCATATCTTTTTATATTGTAATTATTTTACTTTAATTCCGATTAGACAAAAGTTAGGAAAGCATATAAAATTCAATTACATTCTTCCCAATTCGGATACGGATATTCTTCCAGATTCTTCAAATATTCAATAATCCCCTGTTCTTCTTCCGATAGCTCTTTACCGTTCCAGCTCTCAATTATTATGTATGCTTCTCGGATAAGCTCCTCTTCAAACACTTCCCCATAACAATACGTTAGCAATTGTACCTTTAGCAATGAGGCAGACAAGTGTTTAAGTACTTCCCAGCAACGATTCAAAATTGTTTGAATACGCTCTTCCTTATCCCCATCATTGTAAATCGTAGCATTATATCCTTTCAAGAGCGCCAGACACAGCGAAGCTTCCTCTTCAAAGGTACTACCGCGCTGGTGATATAAGGCATTGGCTTTTTGAAAAACCTCGTGATTCAAGCGAGTAAAATCATCGCTGTAAATAGGAGTATCGTCTATACCGAGATAAAGCAACTCGTCCGCCAAGGTAGACAAGGCGGAAACTTCAGATTCTAATGAATTCATATATCAATGATTATTTTTCAATAATAGGTTCAACAAGGGAAGGATGAATAAAAGTAGTGGCAACAGCCATCACTCCATCAATGGATACAACGACGCGACGGTCATTCCTCACACGAACAAATTCGCCTTCAACACCGGCAAAAACGCCACCGATGATACGTACACGGGTTCCCTTACGGAGTGCCGGCTCAGAAGGATCGAGATAGAGTAAAGCTTGATCGTGATTCCCTGAAATAGCAATAAAACTGCGCATCTGAGAGTCTGGAATGATAATGGGACGATGACACTCACGATTCATAATATAACGAATAGGCAACGTTGTACCGTGCAACTCCTTCATAGCATCAATATGGTTACGGGAAGAATAAACAAATATAAGATTATGAACTGCAGGAACTAATTTACGTACGCGGCGTTCGTTTTTCAAAATAAATTCATAACGCATAGGAATAAAGTTTTCGATACCCTCGCTATCAAGATATGATTTCAAGGTAAGCTCACGGCCGTAAGTGACACGCAGAGCGTACCAGCAAATAGTTGTTTTATCGTTCACAAAAGGATATTCTTTGGGGACACCAGAAGAGTGAAATACCTCCCAGCTAAATTATGTAATGCGAATATTGATGAAGATCTTAATGCATTCATATCATTTCAAAACACTCCACTATCGCAGAAGGAGGTACATGAAATAACTATATTACTTAAAATATTGTAAACGAATCATTTAAATAGAAATAGTGTTTCAATAAACGTTCGTTTAATGACACATGTTTTTTTTAAAGATTTCAAACAGATAACGATTATAGAATAATAGGCTAAACCACCAATTTTATCAATCTGATAATATATTGAATATAAGAAATTTACATCTCTATTTTTCAATACCCTCAAAAATAATCATAAGAATATTTTGGCATTTCAGATATACATTTTAACTTTGTGTCATTAAACGAACGTTTATTGAAACACTTTTCCAATTCAAAATTTCAAGCACTACCACCATATCAGCATTTATCTAAGATTTTTCTACTTTATATCTAAGTAATGATCTAATTTAAACTCTTCTCCTCTCAAACATAATTCTACCATACTGGCACATTGAAAACAGATACCAATAAATATTTGTCTTTGAAAGGCATGAAGTAATAAAAAAGCGGCTGGTTCATCACAAACCAGCCGCTTTTTTATTATCGCTCGGCGTATCTCCCCGTGCGGGAAGCACCACTAAATGCCTAATGATTTCATTACAGCTTTGATCTTCTCGTCAGCGGCAGCATCGGCACTGGCAAAGCAGTTACGACAGCCCATCTCACCCTTCACCTCGATATAGAACTTAATCTTAGGTTCTGTTCCCGACGGACGGATAGAAACCTTATCACCATCTTCTGTGAAATACTGAAGAACATTTGATTTATCCGGCATATCAATCTTCGTCACACGACCGTCAGCATCAATCTGCTTCAAAGTCTGGAAGTCCTTCCAAAGAATTACTTTAGAACCAGCTAATTCGCGTGGAGGATTGTTGCGGAAGTCTACCATCATCTGTTTGATCTCTTCGGCACCACTCTTACCCGGCTTCACTACGCTGATACCCTTTTCTTTAGAGAATCCGTATTCTACGTAGATATCCAACAGCATTTCATATAATGACTTACCGTTATCTTTTGCCCATGCAGCTATTTCAGAGATAAGACAACAAGCAGAAACAGCATCTTTATCGCGAACGAAATCTTCGGCAAGGAAACCATAGCTTTCTTCTCCACCACCGATATATACTTTTTCACCCTCACGCAGACGAATTTCACGGGCAATCCATTTGAAACCTGTGTAGCAATCAAGCATTTCAATATTATTCTTTTCAGCAATCTTCTTGATAAGTTCAGTAGTTACGATGGTCTTCACAACGAACTCCTTGCCGGTCATCTTGCCTAACTTCTTGTACTGAGTGATGATGTAATACAGATACATCAGACAAGTCTGGTTACCATTGATAAGCACCCACTCGCCCTTATCGTCTTTGCAGGCAATACCTACACGGTCGGCATCAGGATCACTTGCCATCACCAAGTCGGCATCTATCTCTTTAGCCAGATTCACAGCCATAGTCAATGCTTCAGCATTTTCCGGATTCGGAGAAACTACAGTCGGGAAGTTACCATCCTTAATCATCTGTTCGGGAACGGTATATACATTCTCAAATCCCCACATCTTCAATGCACGCGGAATAAGTTTCATACCCGTACCATGAATCGGTGTATAGACAATCTTCATATCTTTCTGGTGAGCAATAGCCTCCGGATCGATAGAGATAGTCTTTACCATATCCAAATAAGGTTTGTCGATGTCTTCACCAACAATCTGAATCAAATCAGGATTACCCTTAAAATTAATATCGGCAGCAGAAGTAACCTTGTTTACTTCGTCAATAATCCCTTTGTCATGCGGAGCCAATACTTGTGCACCATCGTCCCAGTACGCCTTATAACCGTTGTATTCTTTCGGGTTGTGAGAAGCTGTCAGGATGATACCACTCTGACAACCAAGGTGACGAATGGCAAATGACATTTCCGGTGTAGGGCGCATATCTTCAAACAGATACACTTTAATACCATTACCAGAGAATATATCAGCAGAGATACGGGCAAAAAGATCACTGTTGTTACGGCAATCATATCCTACCACTACAGAAATCTGAGGGAGATCTTTGAAATTCTTCTTCAGATAGTTGGAAAGTCCCTGCGTAGCAGCACCCACTGTATAGATATTCATACGGTTGCTACCAACACCCATGATACCGCGTAAACCGCCTGTACCAAATTCAAGGTCTTTATAGAATGCTTCTATCAACTCAGTTTTATCTTCGTTTGCCAACATACGTTTCACTTCAGCCTGAGTTTCGGCATCATAGGCCGGGGTTAGCCATTTTTCGGCTTTCTCAGTTACCTGCTTGATGAGTTCCTGATTCTCCATTTAGATTGTTATTTATTGGTTAATGTTTGATTAATCTTTTCTCAGAGTCACAAATGTAAAAGAATAAAATAAGAATTCCTAATTTAAGTTTTTAAGTTTGTCAGTTTTTAAGTTTGTTAGTTTTTGGATCAGTCTTCTCTATAGAGACAAACTCCATAAGGTATAGATGATTTGAGTTCTTCGGAAACTAACAAACTCAAAAACTTAAGAACTTAAAAACTCAAAAAACTTTATAGCGTTCACCCGTCTGTTTTACGTATTCTTCAAGGAATTCTTTCGGATAACCCGGACGGATAACACCTGCCGGCTGACCAATAGAGTTGCGCTCAAATTTACCATCTTTCATTTTACGAATCACTCCGTCAGCATATTTCACGATAATGAACTCGCCCAACCGTTTCCAGGTGTCAAAAGTGCTTTGTGCCGTCATATTGGTATAATTGGTCAAAAAAGCTTTTGCTTCATCCGGATTTTTCTGATAAAGACGGGTAGCCATACTCTCAATACCGGCCTGTGCCTCATGGAAGGTACCTTCCAATTCGTGCTGTGTAGCACGGATATCACCAATCATAAGATCATAGCGGGGATATACCATATTGGATACCCAATTGAAAATCCAAAAAGAAGAATCCCAGGAGAAAGTAATATAATCGGCTCCACCTACGCGGGTATAACATACTGGAACTTTATCCGTACAACAATATACCGGAGTGAAAACTGTCATATTCGCATCATCCGTACCAAACCAGAGCACTCCACCCACTGCATCGGGCATACTGGCACGCATCTGTGCCACAAATACAAAACCACTCTGTTGGGTAGAAATAGGACGCTCATTGAAATATTCCTGACCATCTACCTTGAAATTCAACGGAGAGAGACGATAAGGGGTTTTATAAGGGCCGGCACCAAAATCATTGCTAATATCGAGCGGAGTTCCCTCATAATGATCACGCATTGCATTCTGCACATCCTGCACGGAGATTTTACGATTCGGTTTTATAAACAATGGCATGGGATCATTCGTCTCACCCTGTATATAGGGAAGGAATGCCTTGCCCTGATCTGTGAACATATTGAAGTAACTCCACACACGGGCCTCACAAAAACGGCGTGCACCAAAATCAAGCGGAGCATAGGCATCGGCAAAACTAAAATCTTTATTCACACCGCTGAAGTATCCTTTCTCGCGGGCAAAAGAAATCACATCCGGCGAATAGAGACAATTCTCTTTATCATTCATATCAAACTGATGGATGCGCGACTGGTTGGCATGTGCCGAAATACAATCATCGGGCACGCGGACAGCTACCCATACAGCTCCACGGATTCCGGGGCCTTTACCTATCAGTTCCATGATCCATATTTCATTAGGATCGGCAATAGTGAAAGACTCTCCGCTACTATAATACCCATACTCCTGCACGAGATCTGTCATAATCTTGATAGCCTCACGCGCCGTACGCGAACGTTGCAAACCGATATAAATCAGGCTTCCATAATCGATGATACCGGTAGAATCGGCCAGTTCGGGACGTCCGCCGAAAGTTGTTTCACCGATAGTCACCTGAAACTCATTCATATTACCAATGACATTGTAGGTCTGGCGTGCCTGTTCAATCTTTCCGAGATATTTACCGGTATCCCACTCATAGACATCGAGCAAAGTTCCCTTCTTATAGGTAGCAGCCGGATAGTGGTATAATTCTCCGAAGAGCCCGTATGAATCGGCAGAATAGGAAACGATGGTTGAACCATCAGCAGAAGCATTCTTACCGACAATGAGATTGGTACAGGCGAAAGCATTCGCCACAGCCGCCACAAGAAAGGCAGCACAAAGGATCAGTTTCTTGTTCATTGTTGTTATATTACTTAATTATGTGATTATTTACCATACGAAAGTGTTACGCACCACCGTTTCATTGCCACAGTCGTCCGTGGCAACCATCTCTACTGTATGTTTACCGCCTTTCTTCACACGCTTCGGATCAAGCTTGTATACGTACTGTGAACGAATCATATTGGGCCTGCCAAATAACGCATACTTCCCGTCAATGGTTCCGCGATAAGAACGGATTCCGGTAGACTTATCTTTGATAGTATACACTATTTCTCCTGTACGTGCCCAATTCTTTGGATTGACCGGAGTAATCACAGGAGAAACCGTATCTATTGCAACCGTATAAGTGCCTAACTCACGAATGCGCGTTTTCATAAACCCGTCTTCATACTTACCGCCTGCCCCATACAAACCTTTGGGAGTTACACGTGCCACATAATACTTCGTAGCATCCTCTATTGGTTTACGCCGCAAACCAATGCGCAATTCACAACTGCTATGCAATGAAACAGGTTTATCATGTAACTGATAGGTGAAAGCAATGGCACCACTATCGGCCTTTACCTGATAATTCAAAGCGATATCATCATAAAGCATTCCTTTGGGTACAACCAACGTTAACCCCGGTTCTTGCAAAAAATTGGTTTTATCCCAGGCAAAGAAATATTTCTCACGGTGTTGTAACGGCTCTATCGGCTGTTTTTTTCCACGCACTGTAAAACGACATCGTGAAGTATTGCCAAACGCATCCGTCAGCGTATACAAAAACTGATAGTCTCTTTCTTCATTAATAGTTACCAAACCGCGATTACCATTGGAGGCTTTCAGCAAACGAAGGGTATTTCCCGGATCAATAAACGACTTCATGTATTGTCCGCATGTCCAGGAGTTTATCATCCGGTTCTCTTCCTGAGAAAAACGATCCACAGTGCTGCGAAACACCTCTTCCCCATCTACGGTAAGGACAACTGTATGTACTCCGTAGCGATTGTGTACTCCATCCATATAGTCGTATGCTTTGATACCGGTGCCAATCACTCCCCAGGCTTCAACAGGATGTGCCACATTAGGTAAGAATGTACGATGTTCCGGACTTCCTTCCACTACCCCTTTGCCCGGTTGAGGAAACAACATAATACCCTCCACTTTCGGTGCAGTCGTATCTTTGATCTTTTTAAGGAAAAAAGGCATCGGATCTACATAATCACCCGTAGCCGTTTCAAAGACATCCAGGTGCAAGTGCGGCCCAAAAGAATAGCCTGTATTACCACTCCACGCAATCTGCTGTCCTGCTTTGACAGGATATTCACCCGGTTCGGGAACAATCTCCACTTCATAATTCTCCTCTTTATATTGCAAATCTTCTACCCGCTTTGCAATAGCCCCTGTAAATCCGCTGAGATGACGATTGATAGTAGAATAGCCATTATCATAACAGACATCAAGTACGTAACCCGATCCATGAGTGACACGAATACGTGAAATAAACCCATCTGCCAACGCCCGAACCGGCTTCCCTATAACACCTCCGGTTTTAAAATCGAGCCCACCGTGAAAGTGATTGGCACGTATCTCTCCGAAATTACCACTCAAAGTCAGCGGAAAATCAAATGGCGGGACAAAAGATACCTGTGGCTTTTCCTGCGAAAAAGCCTGCACACTACAGGTTAGCAACAAAGCTGCAATATATAGTTTCATATAGTTCATTAAGTGGTACTTCAAATTTAATTCATACTATACCAATGTTTTATTGAAACGCAAATGATCGCAGATTAGATGGCTTGCTGCACTTAAGGGACGATATTCTTTGCGTAAATTTGCGATAATCTGCGTTTCAATGATACGATCATTTAATTAGGATACAGTACTTATCTATTTAGAATCACAAATGTACGTCATTCCGGGTAAATATTAAAACCCACCGACAGAATTAATTCAAAAAACAGTAAGATCGACCTATTATAAACAGAAATAGTCAGAGGCTGCTTATTTTTGACAATATGCTGTTAAACATCCGGTTACGAGTAATAACATAAGGATCTTTTCTGTACATTCGCCTATATTTAATCCTTAATACAGTAACATTATGATTATCGGAGTACCAAAGGAGATCAAGAACAATGAGAATCGTGTGGGTATGACACCCTCCGGAGTTGCTGAAGTTGTGAAATGCGGGCATACTGTATATATACAGCATACAGCAGGTATCAACAGCGGCTTTCCGGACGAGGCATACACAGCCGTGGGTGCACAGATTCTGCCGACAATGGAAGAAGTTTATGCCATTGCCGAAATGATTGTGAAAGTGAAGGAGCCGATAGCTCCTGAATACAAGCTTATTAAAAAGGGACAATTGCTGTTCACTTACTTCCACTTTGCCTCCGATAAAGAGTTGACACTGGCAATGATGGAGAATGGTTCTGTATGCCTGGCGTATGAAACAGTAGAAAAGGCAGACCACTCGTTACCCCTGTTAATACCGATGAGTGAAGTTGCCGGACGAATGGCAACCCAGGAGGGGGCCCGTTTTCTGGAACGTCCGCAAGGTGGTAAAGGGATCTTGTTGGGCGGTGTACCTGGCGTAAAACCGGCCAAAGTACTGATTCTTGGTGGTGGTATCGTGGGAAGTAATGCAGCACAAATGGCAGCAGGCATGGGAGCAGACGTAACAATAGCTGATATCAACCTGGCCCGCTTACGTTATTTAAGCGAAACATTACCCAAAAACGTAAAAACACTCTATGCTTCGGAGCTACGATTAAAAATGGAATTGCCGACGGTAGATCTGGTGATAGGTTCCGTACTCATTCCGGGAGATAAAGCTCCTCACATCATTACACGTGATATGCTGAAAATGATGCAACCGGGTACGGTATTAGTAGATGTGGCCATTGACCAGGGAGGATGTTTCGAGACTTCACATCCCACCACACATAGTGACCCAACCTATATAGTAGATGGTATCGTACACTACGCCGTAGCCAACATTCCGGGAGCTGTACCATATACCTCTACCTTAGCATTGACAAATGCAACACTACCGTATATAAAAGCTCTTGCCGGAAAAGGATGGAAACAAGCCTGTAAAGACGATCCCGCATTAGCACTCGGCCTTAATATCGTAGAAGGAAAAATAGTGTATAAGGCTATAGCGGATGTTTTTGGAATTATTTAGTTGACAATTGACAGTTGACAATTGACAGTTAAAAGTCTTATTTATTAAAAAATTAAAAGTTAGGCTGCGCAATAACAACAGCTACAGCGCAGCCTAACTTTCAATTTTCAACTTTCAATTTTCAACTCTTTAGTCAGTTCCTTCATAACTTCTGCCACCGATTGTTGCTGACGAAACAAAACAGCGACTTGTCCTATTTCCAGTTCTCCTTCTTCAAGATCACCTTCAAAAATACCTTTCTTCGCACGCCCTCTTCCCAATAGTTCACGCAGTTCATCTGCCGAAGCACCACGCGCCTCAGCTTCTTCTACTGCATCACGAAAATGATTCGTAACCAAACGGGTGGGAGCTAATTTTTTAAGTAATAATTTCGTATCACCTTCATTCAGCCGCAAACAGTACTCTTTGAAAACATCACTGGCAGAACTTTCATAAGTCAGTGCAAAACGGGTACCTATTTGTACACCTTCGGCCCCCAGCACCATAGCAGCCTGAATACCTTCGCTCGTAGCAATACCACCGGCAGCAATCAAAGGGAGAGTCGTAGCACGACGTACTGCCGGAATAAGGCAGAATGTAGTTGTCTCTTCACGCCCGTTGTGTCCGCCTGCCTCAAAACCTTCAGCAACAACAGCATCTACTCCGGCTTCTTCACACTTTACAGCAAATTTAGATGAAGACACTACATGAACGACAGTTATTCCACGTTCTTTTAACCAGCCTGTCCACGTTTTAGGATTACCGGCAGAGGTGAATACGATTTTCACTCCTTCTTCGACCACAATATTCATTATCTCCTCAATTTGAGGATACATCAAAGGGATATTTACTCCAAAAGGAAAATCGGTAGCTGCCTTACATTTACGGATGTGCTGGCGAAGAACCTCCGGATGCATAGACCCGGCGCCAATAAGTCCCAATCCACCTGAATTACTTACTGCCGATGCCAGACGCCAACCGCTGCACCACACCATGCCGCCCTGAATGATAGGGTAACGAATACCCAATAGAGTAGAAATTCTATTCATAAACTGAATTTGTTTTGATTTTATTTTGTATACCTAATACGTCTTTTATTAAACGCAGAATTAACGCAAATTTTCGCAAACTATAAAGCAACGCAATAATTGAATCAATTCTTTGCGAAAATTTGCGTTAATCTGCGTTTCAACTAAATTATTTGAATACTGAATACTCCTTAACTATTTACTAAACAAATCGGGCTTTCAGATAGTTCAATGAGCGATGGGCTGCAATATAGGCATCGGAATAAGCCTGGTAGTCGAATCCCCATAGGCTTTCAATACCTCTAACGTACGGCCGCGTCGTTCACGCCCTTTCACATCCCAAAAATCTTTTGTAAAGATAGACATAAAATCAAGGCCACCAATGCCCACACCCGCCATTGCACCATTTGCCTGCCCCATCAAAGGATTATATCGCAGGTTCACAGCTTCAATATCGGATGGTACCCCTCCTGTTCTTTTCGGCTTTTGAGGAACTTTTTCCATGTTAGTATAGGATCTCAGCGTCTTTATCCTATAAAAGGGATCGCCCCGCCAGGTATCCTGCCCTACTTTTATCTTTTTTTGATATACCGGATCCCAATCATAAGGTGTATTCGGCTTATAAGGACGCAGGGTAAGCATCTGTCTTTTATTCAGTGGCAACGTATTAGGCAATACAGACGGAAGCGTCGCATCCGGCAACATCCAACTCTTTTCCGTAGACATGAGAGGAGTGCCCATAACGTCAGAACCGAAGTCAATCTGTTTCACAGCCTCCGGGTTCAGTTTAATCTCTTCGTTACCTTGCAGGATTCGATTCAATTTAATAGAATCCTGTGTGGTCCATTCTTGCGAACAGACTGCTGAGGCAGTCAGACTGATTAATATAAATAATATAAAGCGCTTCGTCATTCTCTAATGCATTAATCATTTTAATAAGTTAGTAGTACATCCTTCTTTGTCCATCGGGCATGTACTGTCCCGGCCACTGAAAAAATCAGCAGCAATAGATTAAAACGTTTAGCCATGTTCAGTTGTTTAGTCTACCCTACCACCAGCGGTAACCGCTACCACAGAGCGGCTCATCGTAGCAAGGATCAATGGTCCATGCCGTTCGCGGATACTGTCTGTTTTCCCACCAGCGACGGTAACGGACTGCAGCATCCAGCAGTTCTTCATCGGACAAGAAATAGATTGCTTCGTAATTTTCGGCATTCACTTCTACCATATGGCACCCCATTGAAGCCGGAAAGCCCAGACGAATACTTTCTACTGTCCATAAAATACATTCGCCCAAACGGATCTTGCCACTATTACTGTTATATACGGAAGGAAATGAGGGGATCACACTCATATCCTCGGCATAATTCAGCAATTCGGGAATGTCATTTTCGGTAAAATGAGGGACTTCAACAATCCCTTTGTCATTTTTTGTATTATAGGTTCCGGCTTTGAGTTGCTTCACAAAAAGATCAACATCCGGATTATTATAGTCCAGGGTCTCTTTACTGCATCCGGTCAGTGCGAGAACCGCAAAAACGGTGAGCAGCAGTATCCATGTCTTTTTCATAACGTTCGTTCTTTTAATGGTTAATAAGTCATGCGAATTCCGCACATAAGGTTAAAATTCGTGGGACGCTTTGTACGTATCGTTTCAAGTTTTGAATCCGTCTTGAAATGATGCGATACTCCCGGCTCTGCAAAAAGTGCTATCCGGTCATTTACTTTATAGTTAACCCCTACTCCGGCTATTACAGCCAACTGTACAGGCTCATTCTTAAAATCATTATTCGGCGCACCTGCTATACATTTTTCAACTATTCCTCCTATAGAAGCATACAAATCTAACTTCTTTGTTTCCACCAGATGCACATTCACTTTCACCGGAACACCCAGATAATGAAGATTCTGATTCTCTGAACGAAGACTTGAATAAGTCAGCCCGGATTCTACTCCCAGATACTTGTTCAACATCTTCTCTACCGTGACACTTGCCATTACAGGCATCTTATATTTCCCGTTTTCTGCCGGAAGAGCCATACCAACAGCAGCTTTCGCAGCCCAGGTACGTGGTTTCTTTACCTCTGCCAACACCGGCTTCACTGGTTGTTCTTCTGTAACAGTAGTAGCAGGCTCATTGTTTACTCCTGCCTTCCAAATATTATCTCCGGAATTCTCCGTCTCTCTTCCATACCCATGATGACTTGAGGTGGTTGATGAAAAGCTGAATGACAAAAATACAGTTACTGATATCGAATCATCCTCTTCTCCTTCGGACTGAGCCAACATAGCATACCGACCGGGAGCCGGTTTCTGCAATATCGGTTCGGTATGGGCAGGTGAGAACGATTGATTCACCCGGTCGCCATCCAGATTTCCTACACCGGAAACTGCTAATTGCGTAAATGCCTCTTCTATTTCTTCTTTTGGTGAGAAAAACCAGAAAGCTGCCGAAGACGCTGCCAACACTAATAAGACAGAGGCTGCCGCAGCTATCCGGAAGAATAGCACACGACGGCGCTGATGGCTACTAACTGCCACATCACGGCTCAACTCTTCCCAAAAGCCATCCCTTACCGTCATCTCGGCATGCCCAAGACGCGAACGGAACAGATCGGTTATTTCATCATTTTCTCTCTTCATGGTTTCTATATTCTTTAATCCTTTTTGCTAACAAATACTTGGCCCGGTGAAGTTGCGAAGTAGACGAATGCTCTTTTATATGAAGCATGCCTGCTATTTCTTTGTGCGACTTCTCCTCAAACACATAGAGGTTAATACGGTTCGGCATCCATCGGGTAGTTCAGCCACAAACGCCATCAGTTGTTCTTCGGAGATACTGCTTCCTCTATCAGAGGATATATCGGGGATATCGGGCAGTTGTTCTTCATGAACCATCACCTGTGTGATGCGTTTTTGCCGTCGGAGATAATCAAGTGCCTGAGTTACCATCACCCTCGTGATCCATGTGGACAGTGACGCCTCTCCACGAAACGAGAAATTGGTGAATATCTTGATAAAACCGTCGTGTAACACATCATGGGCCGCATCCATATCGCCCGTATAACGGTAACATACCGCCAGCATCTGCTTAGAATAGAGGGTGTAAAGCTCCTTTCGAGCGGAATCTTTCCCTGCCCGGCAGCCCTTTATCAGTTCTATCTCGTTTTCCAATGTCAGTGCTTTTTTACGGACGCCTCTCTGCGTCGTTTGTTAGTTAGACGCAACATTCTGAGAAATGCTGCAATGATAATATTTAAAAGAAGTTAAAGACAAAAAAACAATAGACTTTAAGTAGTACTTCAAATTTAGTTCATACTATGACAACATTTTATTGAAACGCAAATGATCGCAGATTTTCGCAGATTAAATGGCTGCGCTATACTTGAGCGATGATATGCTTTGCGTGAATCTGTAAGTTTCTGCGTTTCAATAAGAGTATCATATAATTTTGAACGATTACTTACCTATAATAAACAACCTCCTGCATACTACAATAGATTGAGCATACAGGAGGTTAAGTCTATTTTATTTTATCAGAATAAATCAGTTGTCAACAGGCCTTGAAACTCATATCAAGTCCTTTCACCGAGTGCGTCAAAGCACCCACAGAGATAAAGTCCACTCCACATTCGGCATAATCGCGCAATGTATCGAAAGTGATACCGCCGGATGATTCCGTCTCATATTTACCGGCCACCATCTCAACAGCTTTCTTTGTCATCTCAGGAGTGAAATTATCAAACATGATGCGATCTACTCCACCCAAATCAAGCACTTGTTGCAATTCGTCGAAGTTACGCACTTCAATTTCTATTTTCAGATCTTTGCCTTTCTCCTTGCAATACTCCTTTGCACGAGTGATAGCCTTATCAATGCCACCTGCAAAATCCACATGATTATCTTTCAGGAGGATCATATCAAACAGTCCTATGCGATGATTCACCCCACCGCCAATCTTCACAGCCATCTTTTCAAGAATACGCATGCCCGGTGTTGTTTTGCGGGTATCAAGCACATGAGTATTCGTACCTACCAGCTTTTGAGCGTATTTACGGGTCATAGTAGCAATACCGCTCATACGTTGCATTACGTTCAGCATCAGGCGCTCTGTTTGCAATAACGATTGTACTTTTCCTTCTACTATCATTACCACATCACCAGGTTTTACTTCAGTACCGTCATTGATAAACACTTCCACCTTCATAGTGGGATCGAAACGATGAAATATCTCTTTAGCAACTTCAACGCCGGCTAATACACCGGTTTCTTTAATGAGGAGTTTTGATTTTCCCATTGCTGTAGCAGGGATACATGAAAGGGTGGTATGGTCACCATCACCTATATCTTCAGAAAAGGCAAGGTCAATCAACTTGTCTATAAGTTCTTTTTCCTTATTCATTGGTTTTGTCAATTCTTATTTGATGAATTAAATATTTGTTCTGTACTCTTTTGAAGAAACAATTCACCCGAAAGTTTCCATTAGCAGTTGTCAGGGTACCAATGACAAAACTCGATTCGTCACGCTTCCCCTGATGATTTACATTAAAAGTACTGACCTTATTTTCGGTAAAAAAAGTATTCATGGTACTTTCTGCTGCTTGCTTGTCAGCATTCGTCGAGCGGTTCTGAATGATGAGGTCTACCTTATCACCCAGGAATTTGTTCAGCTCCTGAGAGCTTCCTTTTTTAAATGCCAGAACTACACCCACCGGTACATCTTGTGCCAAAAGCGTAGACGCGGAAAAGAGCAATCCGGCAATCCATAAAAGTACTCGTTTTTTCATAACCACAAGCTTTTCAGATATCAGTTTTCAACTAAATCTGGTATCTAATGATACGCAAAGGTAAGCATTTATTGCAGAAAACAATAAAAAATACCTATTTTTGTGCGATAATCAGAACTGTATCAGCATGAAAACGACTTTGCTCGTCGTAGGACGAACGGTAGAACAACATTATATTACTGCTATCAACGACTATATCCAACGTACCAAACGCTTCATATCTTTCGATATGGAAGTCATTCCTGAGCTTAAAAATACCAAAAGCCTCTCGATGGAACAACAGAAAGAGAAAGAAGGAGAACTTATATGCAAAGCCTTACAACCGGGAGACGTGGTGGTGCTACTTGATGAACATGGCAAAGAAATGCGTTCTCTCGAATTTGCCGAATACATGAAACGGAAGATGAATACGGTGAACAAACGGCTGGTGTTCGTCATCGGAGGTCCTTACGGTTTCTCACAGCGAGTATATGATGCCGCACAGGAGAAGATTTCAATGTCGAAAATGACCTTCTCTCATCAGATGATACGCCTTATCTTTGTAGAGCAGATATATCGGGCAATGACAATATTGAATGGAGGACCCTATCATCATGAATAATTGCTTCGGGGAGCCTGCCTTGGATTTCTTTTCAATTTACTATTTGACAAAGTGATATTCCTGACGCCACAGACTCCTCTTGTTTGGACCGACTGGAACACCAGTCATTAAAATCGCCTTCATTTTCATATTCATTTTTTCAGATAACACGGATTATTGTCCATCAGGCAACATTTTCCTTCTTTCTTTCACATTTGCCATACAATATATTATCAAAACCGGCAGATATAATTCTTTTTTCTACCTGAAGACAGATCAAATATCAGTAGCAGTTAGCCTGAAAAAAGGATATTTCCGAAGAAATATTTTTTCCTCGTAGAGTCTCGGAGCGTTTCTCTACGAGACTTGGACCGTTCCTCGTAGAGAAACCGGACTTATCTTACCGGGATAAATGGGTTTACATACCGGGATATAGTACATATCTATGCAGATAGAGCAGAAATATACAACACGGACCGCATATTATTACAAACATTTATGCAATTCGTCCTCTAAAAGGAGTATTTATCTCAAAGCACATGTTATAGAATCAGCCAATAAAAGAGCAAAATGAGAATAATTCTTCGATTTCAAAAGCTTTTGGCACAATTCCTTACTTTAGAAAAGTACAGCATAACAACTCTTTTATTCGTGATTCATCAATCGGTGTTCCGCCATTTGCTCATATTTCGTTCCCGGGCGGCCATAGTTAGCATACGGATAGATGGAAATACCTCCACGCGGAGTAAAGATGCCGGTCACTTCAATATATTTCGGATCCATCAGGCGGATAAGATCTTTCATAATGATATTCACACAATCTTCATGGAAAGCGCCATGGCTACGGAAACTGAAGAGATAAAGTTTCAGGCTCTTGCTTTCCACCATCTTCACATCCGGAAGATAGCTGATACGTATCTCAGCAAAATCCGGCTGTCCGGTAATGGGACAAAGGCTGGTAAACTCAGGACAGTTAAAACGCACCCAGTAATCATTTTCGGGATGCTTATTATCAAAAGCTTCCAATACTTCGGGAGCATAATCTTGTTTGTACTCTGTTTTTCTACCCAAAAGGGAGAGTTGATCTTTTAATTCAGTCATAAAATGAAAAGTTGTGCTTCCCGCACGAGGAAGTACGGCAAGCGATGATTATATATGTTACTCTCTGGTGAGATACTCTTCCAATCCCTGCCGACGCAATTTACATGCCGGACAATGCCCACAGCCATCACCCTGTATACCGTTATAGCAAGTCAATGTATCATTACGGATGATGTCAAGCACCCCTAATTCGTCAGCTAATGCCCAGGTCTGTGCTTTATCAATCCACATCAGCGGAGTATGCAAAACGAACTGCTCATCCATTGCCAGATTCAATGTTACATTGAGAGACTTAATAAAAGCATCCCGGCAATCGGGATAGCCACTGAAATCGGTTTGCGACACACCGGTCACAATATGGTTGATACCTCTTTCACGCGCATATACGGCGGCAATACTAAGAAAAAACAAGTTACGCCCTGGTACAAACGTATTCGGAAAACTATCGGCAGGCTTATCCTGATCCATCTCCATCGTTGTATCCGTCAATGAATTGTGCCCCAATTGTCCTATAAAGGAAACATCCATTGCTTCAAATTCCACACCGGCATTACGGGCTATCTCACGTGCCAGTTCTACCTCTTTCTTATGTTTCTGCCCATAAAGAAAACTCAGGGCAACCACTTTCTTAAATTCACGCTTTGCCCAAAACAGGCAGGTCGTTGAATCTTGCCCACCGCTGAACACGACTAAGGCAGTATTTTTATTAATCATAAATTATGACTTTTGAGTAGTGATAAGTGAGTAGTGATAAGTGATTAGTGCCATGCGGATCATAGCGCAGCTTACTAATCACTTATCACTACTCACTTATCACTTATTAAACGTCTTTTATTTTAAGTACATTATAGGAAATATCTTTATCGTAGACATCGCTGCCGTCTATCTTCTTGATAGCATTTACAACCCGAATTGTCACAGGAAGGATAATAACCTCGTACATAGATTTCAGCACGATTTGGATTCCCATCATCACCAACAGTTCCGGCCAGGCAATAATACCACCAAAAGCAACAGGAAAGAAGATAAAAGAGTCCGCCGTTTCTCCGACAACCGTAGAAATAATAGCACGCGCGGAGAAGTTCTTTCCACCGCTGGCAACTTTCATCTTACTCATCACATAAGCATTAAGGAATGAACCCACCAGAAATGCCATCAAACTGGCAAAGACAATACGTGGTGCCATACCAAACACAAAATCAAAATGCTCTTCCCCCTCCCAAAAAGGAGCAGCAGGAATAGCTACGGCAATCAAGCCCAATGCTACAACAAAGAAGTTCATGGCGAAACCACTCCAGATAATGAGACGGGCTTTTTTGAATCCCCATACTTCGGCAATACAGTCGTTGATTATATAGGAAATAGGAAATACAAGCAATCCGGCAGTAACGGTAATACTACCTACCTGAATCACTTTAGTTTCAAGAAGATTGGCTGCAATAAGGCATACATTAAACAATATGCCAAGCAACATGAAGGGAATGGATACTTTTTCTTTCATACTCCTGTTTTTTACGTGGTGTTCTAGAATACACGACCGCTATTCACGGCATCATACGTTTTTTTTAAATTCGGGCAGCAAAGATACGGCATCTTTTGGAAATAGGCAAGAAAAATAGTGATTAGTGAGGAGTGATAAGTGATTAGTGGGCTGCGCCATGAATCCACATGGCACTAATCACTCCTCACTTATCACTAACCGTTTATCACTCCCTGCTAATCACTTATCACTAATCACTCATCACTGCTCACTATTTACCAAATTCTTTCAATTCCTTCTGTAGCCTTTTACGCACAAAGAATAAACGACTTTTTATCGTACCAATCGGAAGCCCCATTTTCTCTGCGATCTCATTGTATTTGAATCCGGCAACGTACATGAGAAAAGGTTTTCGCATAGATTCCGGTACTGCATTAATCACTTTATGAAGTTCCTTCAGATCATAAGCATATTCAAAACGTTCTCCATCTTCTACCTCCAACAAATTCTGACGGCCAATGCTATAACTATCATCCATCATAGACATTTCACGCGTAACCCGACGATAATTATTAATAAAAAGATTACGCATGATTGTGTACATCCAGCCCTTAAAGTTTTGCGCATGAACAAACTTCTCCTTATTATCCAGAGCTTTCAACATACAATCCTGCACCAAATCATTAGCCGAATCCTGATCGGCAGTCAGCTTGAGAGCAAAGTGACGCAACTCTGATTCCATCCCTACTATTTTACTTGTCAGTTTATCCATTGTGGTTTTATTATTCAAATGATTACTGAATACAAAGATGAGGTTTCTAAAAGGATTTACCTATGGCAATACTTCCGCAATATTTGTCTATTTTTCCCAAAGATAATGCAAACCGAGGGCAGAATAAGATGAACGAGTTCATTTTTTATGCCGGGGTGCAGCTTATCTTCGCTTTTTTGGCAAAGCTGTCTCAACCTTTTCAAATTTTAGTTGTTCTTTGCACATTCACCTAAAACTTAACTTATAATGGAAACAACATTTAGAACAGTAGCGCTGCTACTTGGAATGGGACTACTCCCACTCTGCGCAAATGCCCAGAAAAAAGTAATCATTGAAGATAAAGAGCCAAACTCTATCATGTTTGTCTCAAGGGATAAAGCCGGAGATGAGATTATCCGAATCATGGAGGAGACACAACTTAAACGCTTTCACGAACCCAAAGCTCCCCGCTTCTTGCTGACAGATCAAAAAGGAAAGTTTGCCCTCGGTATTGGAGGATACGTACGCGCTACGGCAGAATATGACTTCGGAGGTATCGTTAAAGATGTAGATTTCTATCCGGCACTTATACCCAACAGAGGAACGGATTATGCAAGAAATCAGTTTCAGATGGATGCTACCACTTCTACCCTATTCTTAAAACTGGTAGGACATACCAAGAATCTGGGAGACTTTGTTGTCTATACTGCAGGAAACTTCCGGGGAAATGGAAAAACATTTGAGCTCCAGAATGCATACGCTTCATTCTTAGGATTCACATTAGGATACAGCTATGGTTCATTTATGGACTTAGCAGCACTTCCCCCTACCATAGACTTTGCCGGGCCTAACGGTTCTGCATTCTATCGTACCACCCAGTTAAGTTATATGTATAGCGGATTGAAGAACTGGAAATTCGGTATTGCTGCCGAGATGCCTTCGGTAGACGGAACAACCACCGACAAACTGTCTATCAGCACACAACGTATGCCGGACTTTGCAGCTTCTGCTCAATACAACTGGAATAAGAACAGCCACATCCGCCTGGCAGCTATTCTTCGCAGTATGACTTATTCAAGTGATGTTTATCAGAAAGCCTATTCCACCACCGGATTCGGATTGCAGGCATCCACCACATTTGCTGTTACTCCGAAATGGCAACTATTCGGGCAGTTTAATTATGGAAAGGGAATCGGGCAGTTCCTCAACGATCTTAGCAATCTGAATGTAGACCTTGTTCCAAATCCGGAGAAAGAGGGCAAAATGCAAGCACTTCCTATGCTCGGATGGTATGCAGGAGTACAATATAATTTATGCAAGAATATGTTTGTATCAGGGACTTATAGTTTGTCAAGACTTTACTCCGAACATGGATATCCAAGTGAAAATCCGGAAGCATATCGTAAAGGACAGTATCTGGTAGCTAATTTATTCTGGAATGTAACCAGCAACCTACAGGTAGGTGCCGAGTATCTGAGAGGATGGCGCACGGATTTTAATGATGATACCCGCAATGCGAACCGTATGAATCTGTTGGTACAGTATTCTTTCTAAAAAAGAAAATATTTCATCTCTATAAAAACGAAAAAGGAGATTTCACCGCCTTCTCAATAGAAGTAGCAGAGAAATCTCCTTTTATATATAAGAGAATTAGTTCGTGTTATTTAGAACTTATAGTCAAGACCGATACCGAATACTTTATTGGTACGTGAGAAAACATCTGTTCCCGGAATGGCTTGTCCTGCCAAAGCAGAAATCCCGTTGTAGTCACTCCAATTCTTTGTATAATCTTCATAATCAGTCCAGAAGTAAGCTATATTCAACTTCAGGTTTTTAGCGATATTGAAACCGGCACCAAAACCAAAAGAGTAAGAACTTACAGCAAAGCTCATATCACTTTGATAACTATCTTCCACACCATATTTTGTGCGTTGCATACCGGCACTGATTTGTGCCCATTTGCATACATCCCATTCGATACCAGCCAGATATTCATTAGTACCTTTATCTATGAAATGCTGTTTCCCGGTTCTTTCTCCAGTAATTAGATTAGTAGCATCGGCCATCTTAGCATGAGTATCGAAGAAATGATGATAACCTACAGAAGCACGAAGCACAGGAAGAATTTCATAAGACACACCAACAGTTAATAAACTTGGAATATCATGTGGAGTGTTTACACCCGGAGCAAATAACTTAGTATCATCCACACGTGTTTTATTCTCTACATTCAGTTTGGTATTAAACTCATATTTCACACCAACATTCCATTTGTTCATCTTAAAGTCAGCACCAATAATAGGTGTTACTCCCCAACCGGTCTGGTCGCAATCCAAATATTTATCTTGAGTATTTGTCGCATACTTATTAGCCATTGCAGCAGCTGCTGCATACTTTTTTGCCGCTTCAGGTTGTCCGGCAACTTCCGCTGCTGCCGCCAGTTTATTAAACTGGTCTGCATAGGCAGTAAACGTCTGGTTCAAATTCACCATTTTATCGCCTATATTAGCCTGAATGTCACGAATATGTCCTTCATACCCATTACTTACATAATTCATACGTAGTCCACCAAAAACAGACAGATAATCTGTTATTTTATAGGTGGCTCCCAATTGAAGACCAAAAATCATCTGCTTTCCACGCATATAACTATCTACAGAATACTTATTCGTATTTGCAAACGGATTTTCAGGAAGCAATCCTCCACTTACTAAGCTCGCTCCAGCTGCTTTCATCGCCATTGGAATGACAGATACCTGAGACTCAAAAGAGCCAAGCCCTTCATTAAAGGTAGCCTTACCACCACCTCCTGTCACGGCAAAACTTCCTGAGAATGCCCAGTCACCTTTTTTATATACAGCAAAAAAACTGGGGACAAACGGAGCAGAAGCTTCGCCCTTATATTCTTTAGTAGCATTTCCACCGAACCCGGCAAATGGAGCAAACGTGGAAGTTATTGTTCTCGTCTGAAACGCACTCTGACCATTAAAAGAGAGATGAAATCCATCTTCCATAAAAGCCAGACCGGCAGGATTGGAATATACAGCATCAATATCCGTTGAAGCATCACGAGCCAACATTCTTAAAAATAAAACATGCTGATTAGTATTTGTCAGGAGACCTCCCGCAAAAGTTGGAATTGAAACGATCAGCAACACAATGCTAATCAAAGATAATTTTCTCATTTAAATCTTTTTTAAGTTATTTCGGGCGCAAAGGTACAATAATATTGCACACAAGAAGCATCTTTGTGCATTTAATTTCACTAATAAGAAGTATTTGATGAAAAAACGAAATAGTTTCGTTTGTAACAAACGCATCAAAACCCAATTAACAATATTAACATACGGACAAACTATCCATCTTTAGTGACGCAAAGTATAGTACTTTTGAAGTATAAACTATGCATTCTCACAGTGACTTAAATAGGTATTTAACACACTGTTAAAATAGAACTTTTAAAAGCAAGACAACAGATACGAACTTATTGAGGTTTTCCAGTGTTATTATGGATAATAAACATAGAAATTATGGCATATACAATCGCATTTTTTGGTACCAAGCCCTATGATGAAACTTCATTCAACGAAAAAAATAAAGAGTTCGGATATGAAATACGTTATTTCAAAGGACATCTGAACAAGAACAATGTGTTATTAACCCAAGGTGTGGATGCCGTCTGTATCTTCGTTAATGATACAGCTGATGCAGAAGTCATCTGCACGCTGGCAGCCAATGGCGTAAAACTCCTGGCGCTAAGATGTGCCGGATATAACAATGTGGACCTCGATGCTGCGGCCGACAACGGAATAACCGTATTACGTGTTCCTGCCTACTCTCCCTATGCTGTAGCAGAATATACCGTAGCACTCATGTTATCACTCAACCGTAAAATACCACGTGCTTCCTGGCGTACCCGCGACGGAAACTTCTCTCTGCACGGACTTATGGGTTTTGACATGCATGGAAAAACTGCCGGCATCATCGGCACGGGAAAAATAGCTAAAATACTGATTCATATCCTACGCGGATTCGGAATGAATATATTGGCATATGATCTCTACCCGGATTATAACTTCGCCCGTGAAAACCAGGTAGTATATACTTCATTGGACGAACTGTATCATAACTCGGATATTATTTCACTACATTGTCCGCTTACCGAACAAACCAAATATCTGATCAACGATTACTCTATCAGCAAGATGAAGGACGGAGTAATGATTATCAATACCGGACGTGGGCAACTCATCCACACCAATGCGCTTATAGAAGGTTTAAAAAATAAGAAGGTAGGTTCTGCCGGACTGGATGTTTACGAAGAAGAAGGTGAATATTTCTACGAAGATAAATCCGACCGTATCATCGACGACGATGTACTGGCGCGCTTACTATCATTCAATAATGTAATCGTTACCTCTCATCAGGCTTTTTTCACCAAAGAAGCATTAGGAAATATTGCAATGACCACTTTACAAAATATCCGTGATTTTATAAATCATAAACCCTTGCTAAATGAAGTGAAGAAATAGAACCTTTCGTTATCCGCAACTGTTAATTGTATATATAAACTTATAAACCAAAGAGAAATAATGAAAAAGGTAATACATAAAGCGGATACCCGCGGACGTTCACGCTACGATTGGCTGGATAGTCACCATACATTTAGTTTTGATGAATACTTTGACTCGGAACGTATCAATTTTGGTGCATTACGGGTATTGAATGATGATCGTGTTGCTCCCGGAGAAGGCTTCCAGACACATCCTCACAAGAATATGGAGATTGTATCTATCCCCCTGAAAGGAAAACTGGAGCACGGAGACAGTAAGAAGAACAACCGGGTGATTACTGTGGGCGATATACAAGTAATGAGTGCCGGTACGGGTATCTTCCATAGCGAAATGAATGGTAGCAAAACGGAACCTGTGGAATTCCTGCAGATCTGGATCATGCCACGCGAACGGAATACACATCCTGCTTACAATGATTACAGTATCCGCGAACTGGAACGAAAAAATGAACTGTCACTGATTGTATCACCCGATGGTAGTACTCCCGCCTCACTACTACAGGATACATGGTTCTCTATCGGTAAAGTGGAAGCCGGTAAAAAGTTAGGTTACCATCTGCATCAGACCCACGGAGGAGTTTACATTTTCCTTATTGAAGGAGAGATAGTAGTGGATGGTACAGTGATGCAACGCCGGGATGGCATGGGCATCTATGATACCAACAGTTTTGAGCTTGAGACTCTGAAAGACTCGCATATTCTGTTAATAGAAGTTCCAATGTAATAGCATCAAAATCATGGAAATAAATCTCGCCGGCATCCGGCAAGAATACACCAAAGGCGGATTGAAGGAAAGTGAACTTCCCGACAATCCGCTTTTGCTGTTTAACCGCTGGCTCCAGGAAGCCATTGATGCCAAAGTAAACGAACCTACTGCAGTGGTCGTAGGCACTGTGTCGCCCGAAGGACAACCCTCGACACGAACCGTTTTATTGAAAGACCTTCATAATGGCAAGTTCATATTCTACACGAATTATGAAAGCCGTAAAGGCAGGCATCTGGCAAATAATCCGCATGTATCTTTGTCATTCATCTGGCATCAACTGGAAAGGCAGGTACATATAGAAGGCATTGCAGCCAAAGTTCCGGCTCATGAATCGGATGAATATTTTAAAAACCGTCCATATAAAAGCCGTATCGGAGCCCGTATCTCTCCACAAAGCCAGCCTATCAAAAGCCGGATGCAGTTAATACGAAACTTCGTGAAAGAAGCAGCGCAATGGATAGGGAAAGAAGTGGAACGCCCGCAGCAATGGGGAGGATATGCCGTCACTCCTACCCGGATAGAATTCTGGCAAGGCAGACCCAACAGGCTACATGACCGCTTTCTGTATACGCTACAGAAAGACGGAACCTGGAAAGTAACACGGCTGGCTCCTTGATTTTCCTACTTTTTCTTGTTTGTAATGAGAAGAATACGTAATATTGCATTCCTAAACCATTAACCCATGAAACTGGATTATATCTACCACAGTGGTTTTGCCATCGAAGCCGAAGGTGTAACCCTTATTATTGATTATTATAAAGATTCGTCAGAAACAGAACGAAACCGGGGAGTCGTACATGACTATCTATTGCAGAAACCCGGTAAATTATATGTTCTTTCTACCCATTTCCATCCCGATCATTTTAATCGCGAGATACTGACGTGGAAAGAACAACGTCCGGACATCATCTATATTTTCTCAAAAGATATCCTGAAACATCGTCGTGCCAAGCAGGAAGACGCTATTTATATTAATAAAGGAGAAAGCTATGAGGATGATGCTTTGAGAATTGACGCATTCGGTTCGACAGACGTGGGAATTTCTTTCCTCATTCACCTGCAAGGTATGCATATATTCCATGCCGGCGATCTCAACAATTGGCATTGGAGTGAAGAATCTACCGAAGAGGAAATACGTAAAGCGAATGGCGACTTTCTGGCAGAAGTGAAATATCTGAAGCAACAAACTCCTACCATTGACCTCGTCTTATTTCCGGTAGACCGGCGGATGGGAAAAGATTACATGAAAGGAGCCAAACAATTCATTGAACAAATAAAAACTACTATATTTGTACCCATGCACTTCAGTGAAGATTATGAGGGAGGAAATGCTTTCCGAAGCATAGCAGAGGCCAATGGATGCCATTTTATCAGTATCACTCACCGAGGAGAAACTTTTGATATTACTAAATAAAACATAGAATTATGAACAGATTAACACACTTTTTTCTTGTATTATTTCTTCTCTGCCTGCCGGTAAGTATCATGGCACAGAAAGATAAAGATGACAATGACGACAGCAGATACCTTGTTGGTGCGGTTCCCGAAGTAGATGGGAAAGTGGTATTTTCCAAAGAATTCAGCATACCAGGTATGTCACAGGATCAGATATTCGACAGAATGATGAAATGGATGGAAAACAGGCTGAAAGAGAATAAAAACCAGGGAAGCCGTATTGCGTACTGGGACAAAGAAAAAGGAATGATAGCGGGAATTGGCGAGGAGTGGATCGTATTCAGATCGAGTGCCTTGTCATTGGACCGCACACTGACAAACTATCAGATTACTGTAACCTGCAAACCCGGTCAGTGCCTGATGGAAATAGAAAAGATACGTTTCAGTTATCGTGAAACCGAAAGATATACCGCCGAAGAGTGGATTACCGATAAATATGCACTCAACAAATCAAAGACCAAATTGATACGCGGTCTGGCCAAATGGCGTAAAAAGACAATAGACTTTGCAGATGAGCTATTCGCCAGTGCAGCCCAGGCATTGGGAGCAGCAGAACCAACAGAACCAGAAGCACAAACTGCAAAAAAGCCAGTAACAGCTCCCGGACCAATCGTTATCACCCCGGCAACCCCTGTCACCGTTACTACCCCATCTGCAAGTACTACTCCGTCTGCGTCAGGCAACATACCCGGCTATACGGAAGTAGCACCTTCCCAAGTACCGGCCAGTGCTATTCAGATGGGTGCAGGCAAACTTGTAATTGCCATCGGTAAAGATGCATTCAACATGACAATGATGACTGCCAATGCAGGTGGTTCATTAGGAAAAATGGACGGTAAACCTGTTGTTTTCACCATATTCTCTCCCGATCAGTCCAACGAGCAAATAGAGAAAGCAGAAACCTACTCTGTAAGATTCTATCCTTCCAACCAAACAGAGCCTTCGGTAATTCTTGAATGCAAGAAACTCCCGTCACAAGCTCCACTGGAAGGGCAACCACGTACATATGTAGGAGAAATTGTAAAAGCCTGGATTAAATAATTATTCAATATGCTAATATGCCAATGTGCCGATTGGCTGCGCTATAATAAATATACCGCATAACAATCGGCACACTGGCATATTGACAAATTATCACATTATTAAATATGGAAATAAAAAGCAGATTTGATCACTTCAACATCAATGTAACCAATTTAGAGCGCAGTATCGCATTTTATGAAAAAGCGCTCGGTCTGAAAGAGCATCACCGTAAGGAGGCTAAAGACGGTTCATTCATATTGGTTTATCTCACTGATAATACGACCGGATTCCTACTGGAACTTACCTGGTTGAAAGAACATACAGAGGCTTATGAATTAGGAGAAAACGAAAGCCATCTTTGCTTTCGCGTAGCAGGCGATTATGATGCCATCCGTCAGTATCACAAAGAGATGAACTGCGTATGCTTTGAAAATACAGCTATGGGATTGTATTTCATCAATGATCCGGACGATTACTGGATTGAAATATTACCTTTATTTAGTTGAAAATTGAAAGTTGAAAATTGAAAATTACTATGCAGCGTGACAGCGCAACTAATTTTCAATTTTCAACTTTCAATTTTCAATTCTACTTACGTCTTCCCGCCCTTTTCCTTCTTATTTCCGCCTTCATTTTTGCAGCGCCAGAGCCATGGGTTCCTTTAATATAAGTTGTTTTCTTAGCTTTCGTCTTCACCTTATCTTCCTCTTTTTTAGGACCGTCTTTCTTTCCTTTGAAAACGATACCACCCATCATTGCATCTTCTAAGCTCATAATCTTACTTCTTTAATTCATATTTTCAATGTACAAAGATAATCCTTTTCTCCGAATTATCTATCTTTGCTTCCTTAACAACCAATAACGACGTAATGGAAACAACCTTACTCACAACAGACAAAGATCCTATGGGAGCTGCCATAGCCGACTATTTCAATCATCATAAGGCCAACCGCTTACAAGTATTCTCTTCACAGTTTGATGAAGACGAAATCCCCGTAAGACAGCTTTTCCGTAATGCCAAAACAATGCCATTGCTTGAACGCACAGCTCTGCAACTGGCAAACGGAAGTATTCTCGACGTTGGTGCCGGAAGTGGTTGCCATGCCATCGCTCTTCAGGAAATGGGGAAAGAAGTATGTGCTATCGACATTTCTCCGTTGTCTGTAGAGGTAATGAAACAACGTGGTGTTACTAACGCCCGACTCATTAATTTGTTCGATGAACAGTTTGTTGACACATTCGATACAATCCTAATGTTGATGAATGGATCCGGTATCATCGGACGACTGGAAAATATGCCTGCTTTTTTCCGGAGAATGAAAATGTTACTTCGCCCGGGCGGCTGTATATTAATGGACTCAAGTGATTTACGCTATCTTTTTGAAGACGAGGATGGTAGTTTTGAAATAGACCTTGCCGGAGATTACTATGGTGAGATTGATTTTCAAATGCAATATAAAGATATTAAAGGAGACTCATTCGACTGGCTATATATCGATTTCCAGACCCTCAGCCTCTATGCTGCTGAATATGGTTTCAAAGCCGAGCTTGTCAAAGAAGGAAAACATTACGATTATCTGGCTAAATTAATAATGTGCTAATGGGCTAATATGCCAATGTGCCAATTGGCTGCGCTATTACCCTGCACAGCAATCGGCACATTGGCATATTGGCATATTATCAAAACGGAAACAGTAGTGGCAATGCAAATACCATCACCACGCCCATTATTATTTGAAGCGGTAATCCTACTTTTATATAATCCATAAACGTATATTGCCCTGCCGGCATCACCAAAGCATTGGGAGGTGTTGAGAACGGAGATGCAAAACACATACTGGCAGCTACAGTGACCGCAAACAAGAAGGGCACGGGGCTAACCCCTACCTGCAAAGCACTCTGTAAGGCAATAGGCGCCATCAATACTGCCGTCACAGTATTACTGATAAACATTGTCATCAGTGAGGTAGTGAAATAAATGCCTGCCATCAAAACAATCGGCCCATAGCTTCCCAATCCACTGACAAGGCTATTGGATATGTATTCTGACGCTCCCGTTTTTTCCAATGCCAAAGACATGGGAAGCATACCTGCAAACAATACGATTGTCTCCCAGTTTATTGTTTTATAAGCCGCCTCTACATTACGGAAACAACCTGTAAGTACCATTAATACTCCCGCAATCATCACCGCAGTAACAGGAGCCACCGGGATAAAATCGAATACCATCATCACTACCATCAGGAGCATGATAGCAGCTGCCACTGGAGCTTTATAATCCAATGTTACTTTAGCTGCCTCATCCAAAGGTTGACCCAACACTACCCAATCGGCATCTTCCTTACTCAATCGTGCTATATCCAGCCAGGTTCCCTGCACCAAAAGTACATCTCCACTGTGCATCTTCTCATTACCCAGTTCTTGCAGGATATACTCTTTTTTACGACGGATACCCAACACATTCAGATTAAACTTATCGCGGAAACCAGCCTCTTTCACAGTACGGTTCGATAGATTGGAAGAAGGCATCAATACGATCTCAGCAATACCAATATCATAAAAATCAAGTGATTTATCAGCCTTTGCAGCTTCTTCTGTTGTATGCCCGTCGAGCATTTCCAACAGATAATCCTGAGCAAACCGATCCACATTTTCAACCTCACCTGTAATATAAAGCACATCTTCAGCCTGCATCACAGTATCAGGGGAGGCTAGTTTTTGTGTAATCGTTTTCAGAAAACGATTCTGAGAAGCATCGCCACGACGTACCTCCAGAATATTCAATCCATATTTACGCCGTACATCCAGATCAATGATTGTTTTTCCTACCAATGCAGATGTAGAAACAGCACGCAATCGGAATAAATTGCTGGATAATCCATACTCTGCCACTAGCTGGTTCAATGACTTTCCGGAAGAGAGTCTCTCCTGTTTTTTTCCTTTCTTCGAAAGAAACCACTTGGTAAGAGGCAACAACACGAGTGTACCTACTACTACGCAAATGATCCCCACAGGTAAAAAAGAGAAAAAAGACAAAGGTTCAAATCCGGCACTTGTCAATGTATTCTGAATCACAAGATTTGGTGGTGTACCAATCAGAGTCATCATACCTCCCATACTACTTGCAAAAGCCAATGGCATCAACAAGCGGCTGGGATTCATACCCGCACTGACAGCCAGACTCACTACAATGGGGAGCATCAGCGCTACAGTACCTGTGTTACTAACAAAAGCCCCGATAGCAGAAGTAACCAACATCACCAATAAAAATAATCGCAATTCACTTTTCCCTGCCAGCTTCAAAATCTTACTGCTAATCATTTTTGCCAACCCTGTCTGAAAGATAGCTCCACCAACCACAAACAGTCCTACCATCATAATAACTACCGAATTGGAGAACCCCGAAAGAGCCTCTTCAGGGGTAAGTATCTGGAAAATAAGTAAAGAAATCAATGCACAAAGAGCAACGAGGTCAGAACGCACCTTACCACTCATAAAAAAAGCTGCAGATAGTACTAAAATAATGAGAGTTATAACCATAAAATGAGTTTAGGGATTAATAAAGTTTAAGTATTCTGTTCGTTTCAAAAAGACAAAAGCCAGTCAACACCGGCTTTTGTCTTTTTGAAACTACTTCTTTAGCATTTCATCAATTTTTTGCACCAAAGAAGTAAATTCTTCTTCATTATACAAGCGTGTGAGCTTCACAATCTTTCCATCACGGTCAATCAATACATTTCTTGTAATTCCCGAATCGCGAAGTGCATATTTAGCAAAGATATCCGCTCCCGGATCAAGTCCCAACGGATAAGTAACTCCGGTAGCTTTTGCAAAAGCAAGTACTTTATCCAACGGTTCATCACGATCAATACCGATCAAAGCAAAATTGGGATTATCCTTATGCTTCAACCAGATATCTTTCTCTATAAAAGGCATCTCCTTACGACATACTCCACACCAGCTGGCAGTGAACTGCAACATTACCACCTTCCCACGAAGTGTGGAAAGATTCACCTGTTTTCCATCGGTCAACGTCACCGTAAAATCAGGAGCCATCTCTCCTACCTTAACAATGTATCCCGTACTATCAGCCTGTATAGCACTATTATTTCCTATAACAACCGATACGCTATCTGTAGCAGCACTCTCTTTATCCTTTTTTCCTTGTCCGGAACAAGCTAAAACACCTGTAACCAATAAGACCAGACAAGACACATTAAAAAAAATCTTTTTCATTTTCTCTTATACCTAATTAATTGATTTGCAAAAGTAAACAAATCATATGACTTATCAAATAGCATTCTCACCCTATTTTTTTTCATTTCCTTATTTGGAAATTTGGAGTAAATGATTACCTTTGCACCCGCAAAACAGAAAACGCCTCTTTAGCTCAGTTGGCCAGAGCACGTGATTTGTAATCTCGGGGTCGTTGGTTCGAATCCGACAAGAGGCTCACTTATCTTTTAAACGTTTTTCGAATATCGGAAAACGTTTTTCATTTATCGAAACTTTTCCACTTTTCGTATCTATTTCGTTTCAAAGTTACAAAATCAGAACCGCTATTTCATTTATAGTGTTCATTCAGAAGCATTTCCCCCGACTTTTTCACCCCTCTGTTTTGTTATATAATCAGGGAAACAATAAACATATCTGCATTATGGAAAAAGCAAGAATTGGAGAAAATTCAAGCAAAGTATGGCGGGTACTTAACGAGATGAAGAAAATCTCCGTTCACGAACTATGTACAATAACCAATCTGGCTATTGAAGATGTAATGTTAGCTATCGGATGGTTAGCAAGGGAAAACTGTATCTTTATTGAAAAAAGAGAAGATACCATCTACATCAGTAACGGTTCGGAATATTACTTCTGCTTCGGATAAGAACACGAAGAAAAAAATCCGCTACAATCCCAGTAAAAAGAAAGTGTATTCTGTTACATATTACTGTAACAGGCCACTTTCTTTTTGAATATACATTCCGTCCAACTACATATATCAATCACATTCAAAGTAGTTATCACATAACACTGAAATAGTATTTGCACAAAATTACAGGTAATTCACACAAAATTGATAGCCTAATAAACATTCCATTGAACAAAAAGGACATAAACATCAATCCAAACAAACAAAAAAGAGTAACTTAGCAATCAGGAAAATAATCCTCATCAAAGATGATTTATTTATCAAAACTAAATAATATGGTAAAACCAAATTCAATGAAGTATCTGGCATCACTCTCTTTGTTATGCCCCTCTGTGGCTTTTGCTGCCGAACACCCCAACATTATCTACATCTTCACTGACCAACAAACAGCCAACGCCATGAGTTGTGCCGGAAATCCGGATTTACATACTCCTAATCTTGACAGGTTGGCTGCTGCCGGTGTGATGTTCAACAATGCTTATTGTACCTCTCCCCTTAGTGGTCCTTCACGTGGTGCAATGTTTACGGGCCACTATCCCGGTGCAGTAGGATTATCCGTAAACGGCTCACCAATGCCCGATTCACTCAAGAACCAGACATTGGGTACACTGATAAAAAATGCCGGATACGATTGTGCTTATGGTGGCAAATGGCATATCCCTTTGCTTGATATACCCGATAAAGAATATGGCTTCGACAATATATATAAACATAGCGATGACGGATTGGCGGAAGCTTGTGCCGAATACCTTTCACGCGAACACAAGAAGCCATTCTTTTTGGTCGCTTCGTACGATAACCCGCACAACATTTGTGAATATGCACGAAGTCAGAATTTACCTTATGGCAATATAGACACCCCCGACATTCGGGATTGTCCGGGGCTGCCTGCCAATTTTGCAAAAAGTCCTTATGATGCTGATATCATAGAAAACGAAAGAGCAAATAACTATAATGTATATCCTACAGCCAACTATACCCCCGAAGACTGGCGCATGTACCGGTATAACTACTACCGTCTGGTAGAAAAGGTAGACAAGGAAATCGGAAAAATTATTGATGCTATCGATAAAAACAACCTTTGGAAGAATACAGTCGTTATCTTCTCCAGCGATCATGGAGATGGTATAGGTGCTCACCACTGGAATCAGAAATCTGCCTTATATGAAGAAGTGGTCAATATTCCTCTCATCATCACATTACCTGGTAAGAAGCATGCAGGTAGAGTACTGCCTCAGCTCATCAGCAATGGCGTAGATTTCTTTGCTTCTATCTGTGATTGGGCAGGTGCTGAAATACCGAAGAATGCAACCGGAAAATCATTTCGTAAAATTGTGGAAGAAGGAAACCCACAAAGTCCGCATCAGGACTATATCATCACCGAAACACAATTTGACGGTAGCAAAACCAGAGGTTGGATGGTACGTAGCAAACGTTATAAATATGTCCTTTACGATAAAGGGAATCATCGTGAACAACTATTTGATATGCAGGAAGACAGAGGTGAAACAAGAAACCTGACAATGGAAAATACTTATAATAATGAGTTACAAAAACACCGTGATATTCTTGAAAATTGGATGAATACCTATAATATCCGCCCAACTCGTCCGAAATTACATGATGTCCCCGGAAAGAAACTTAAAAAATAAAGCCAATATCATACAATCTCTTACATTCAGGCTAAAAGCTGAGCACAATGTTTTTGTGTTCAGCTTTTAATATTTAGTATTTGGCCACCGTTTCATAAACAAATAAAAAAAGTAAGCAATTAGTTATTGACCTCATCCCCCTATTTTATAGCTTTGGAACTCTACAATTCGAACCACTTTTTTATTTATAATAAAGGATAAGCAACTATCTCCACTCAAAAAGATCTATATACAAGGCTCGTAAACTACTTAAAAACAGCACTGACCTAAGTTAGTGCTGTTAAAGATACTAATTTGAAAGCTAATCCCCCTGATTATTGATACTTTTACATCTTCAGCTGTTAAAGCATGATCCCAAATAGTCCCCACAAAGAAAAATCCCTTGAAAGTTAAGTACTTTCAAGGGATTTAGAGTAATAATTGAGGTTCCTGGCGGATTCGAACCGCCGTACACGGTTTTGCAGACCGCTGACTAAGCCACTCATCCAAGGAACCTTATTTCCTCGTTTGCGGTTGCAAAGGTAATACTAATTTTCAAATCACCAAACTATCCGCAGCAATTTTTCTTAGAATGGCTTTTGGTTTCTTTGCACTCCTGCTGCTTTTTGTCAAGCTGACGCTTTAATTCACAGCCACTTGCACAGTTTGCACAAGGATTCTCATTATTTTTCGTGCGACGAAAAAAATTATAAATTCCATACACAATGCGAATCACACAAAGAACTAATAATACAGCAACAACGCATTCCTGCCAGTTCAAAGTCATAAAAATAATCCTCCTATCTGATAAACAGCAAAAGTTAACACCCATGCTAACACAGTAGTATATCCGGCTGTAAAAAATGCCCATTTCCAACTTCCAGACTCTTGCTTAATAGCTGCAAATGTAGCAATACATGGGAAATATATCAGTACAAACAACATATAGCAGAAAGCTACAAATGGCGTAATAGGGATTCGTTCGCCCAAAGTGGTATCATCCACATTAGCATCATTTGTATAAAGTACACCAAGCGTACTAACAACCAACTCCTTTGCACCAACTCCGGAAATCAGTCCAATACCTAATTTCCAATCAAAACCCATAGGTTCGATAACAGGTTCAATGGCTTTTCCAATCCGCCCGATATAAGAATTTTCCTGTTGTTCGGCTACGGTTTCATAGGCATCGTGATTGGGATAATATCCCAGGAACCAGATAACAACGGATGCAATCATAATAATTCCTCCCATTTTACGAAGATATTGTTCGCCTTTATCCCAGGTATGCCGGAAAATAGACTTCATAGTTGGCATACGATACGGCGGTAATTCCATCACAAACGGAGTATCATCTCCTTTAACCAGAAACTTACTGAACAGACGTGCCAATAACACTGCCAACAATATGCCAATACAGTAGATAGAAAACAATACCAGTCCCGCATTGTTCGGAAAGAATGCACCTACCAACAAGAGATAAATAGGGAGACGAGCGCTACATGACATCAATGGGTTAACAAGCATGGTAACAAGACGGCTCTTCCGGTTCTCAATGGTACGAGAAGCCATAATAGCAGGCACATTACACCCGAATCCCATAATCAGAGGAATAAACGATTTACCATGAAGTCCCATCTTATGCATTATCTTATCCATAATAAAAGCTGCACGAGCCATATATCCGGAATCTTCCATCAGAGAGATAAAGAAATAGAGAATAAGAATATTAGGCAGGAAAACAATAACTCCTCCTACTCCACCTACAATACCATCGACCAACATGTCTTTCAACGGACCTTCGGACATGTTATTATTTATAAGATTTCCTAATGCCTCTACCAACCACTCAATCCCCATCATCGGATACTCTCCAAGTACAAACGTACCCTCAAACATGATATACATGAAAAGGAAAAAGATTGGATACCCCCATATACGATGAGTCACAATAGAATCAAGCACTTTCGTCATCTGTGCTTTTTCCTGATGGTTGTCTGTGAAGGTTTCTTTCAGTGCACCACTGATAAAACCATACTTGGCATCGGTTATAGCAGATTCACTATCCTCATTCAATGCAGTCATCACACGTTTCGCCGCTTTTTCGCGTATACGGATAATCTCTTCTGCATTGGGCAAGGTTCGGATAATCCGTTCAACATCCGGATCATTCTCTAAAAGTTTGATTGCAAGAAAACGGGTAGAATATTTAGACCGGATGGCTTCATTTTTTGAAATCTCCTCTTTTACCGCATCAATGGCCTTTTCCAGATCGGGCCCATGATTGATATGTATATGGCGGAAAACACGTTCACCCGATTTATGAGGATGAATATAATCTTCAAGATGTTCCTCATGATGAGTTTCATCGACATGCGTACGATGCCAATCCTGCAATTCTTTAACTACCTCAGGATTAATATTACCATTTTTATCAAAGAAATCACCCCCTTCATAAAGATTAATAATCACATGAAACAGATGATCAATACCTAAATTCCTCTTACAAACAGTAGGAACCATAGGTACACCGAATAGTTTACTCAACAGACGATAATCGAGGGTATTGCCACTGGCTTCAAGCTCGTCATACATATTAAGAGCAATTACCATACGGACATTCATATCGATAAGCTGAGTCGTAAGATAAAGATTACGTTCCAGATTGGAAGAATCTACAACGTTAATAATTACATCGGGAGTTTCGTCAATAATATGACGACGTACATAGATTTCCTCCGGTGTGTATGCCGAAAGTGAATAAGTACCGGGAAGATCGACTATTTTAAAATGATAACCTTCAAAGTTAAAATAACCTTCTTTTGCATCGACAGTCACCCCACTATAGTTGCCAACATGCTCATGGGCACCGGACGCAAGATTAAATAAAGAAGTCTTTCCACAGTTCGGATTGCCAACAAGTGCTACATTGATTGTTCTTCGCTTACCAAGGGCCAGACGTTTCAATTCCTCTTCCCCCGGATAAATATTTTCACTGATACTCTGGTGATAACTTTCCTGTCCCTGTGCCTGTTCTGCCGCTTCTTGTTCACTTATAATTTCGATCATCTCAGCTTCTTGCCGACGAAGCGAAATTTCATAACCTAATACTTTATATTTAATAGGATCTTTCAAAGGGGCATTGAGTAAAACTTCTACGGTCTTACCTTTAATAAAGCCCATCTCGACAATACGTTTACGAAAACCTCCATGGCCGAGCACTTTGACGATAACCCCCTTCTCTCCTGTTCTTAATTCGGACAAACGCATACTTTGTTCTCTTAATTTTCGGCAAAGATAACAGATTAGTTCCGAGGAGACAAATTATTTAGAATGTTTTTAAATAGTGTCTCCCGTACAGGGAAGTACACCGGGCGATAGAAAAGAATATTTAATTATTAATTTTTAATTTAACTACATTGTTTATCTTTGCAATATGATAGAAAAAAAGATCGCACAATATATTGATAATGAGAGGTTATTTCCCATAAATGCCCGGATAATAGTAGCATTGAGTGGTGGCGCTGATTCGGTAGCACTATTACGTATACTTCACACATTAGGATATGACTGTGAAGCCGCTCACTGTAATTTTCATTTGCGGGGAACAGAATCAGACAGGGACGAAATGTTTGTCCGAAAGTTATGTAAAACAATGAGAACTCCATTGCACACCATTGATTTTGCAACAGAACAATATGCTATTGAAAAGAAAATATCGATAGAAATGGCAGCACGCGAACTACGTTATCAATGGTTTGCGGAAATAAAAGAGAAAACCAAGGCGGATGTGATCGCTGTAGCCCACCATCAGGACGATAGTGTAGAAACTGTATTACTCAACCTCATACGAGGAACGGGTATCAACGGATTATTAGGAATACGCCCTAAAAACGGAGATATTGTACGTCCGCTCCTATGTATCAGTCGCAAAGAAATTACAGACTACCTGCAAAATGCCGGACAAGAATACATGACGGACAGTACAAATCTACAGGACGAGTATACACGCAATAAGATACGCCTAAACCTACTGCCACTGATGCAGGAAATCAACCCTTTAGTCAAAGAGCATATTATTGATACAAGCAATTATCTGAATGATGTAAATCGGATATATAATAAAGGTATAGAAGAAGGAAAGCAACGGGTTATAGAGAAAGGAAACATCCGTATCGTCCCTCTTTTAAAAGAACCTTCACCAGAAGCTTTATTATTCGAGATACTCTATCCACTTGGATTCAATGCAGCACAAACAAAAAATATTCTGACTATGCTGGAAGGACAAACCGGAAAACAGTTTATCAGTAAAGACGGCTGGAGAGTAGTCAAAAACAGAGAGTTATTATTAATCGACAAGAAAGAAAAGCAAGAAAACCCTCCTTTTTGCCTGATTAAAGAAGAGAAAGAATACACAAAAGATTTTATTATTCCCCGTGAGAAACATATTGCCTGTTTCGACACCGACAAACTAATCGGAGAAATTAACTTAAGAAAATGGCAAACGGGGGATATATTTATTCCCTTCGGTATGAAAGGCAAAAAGAAAGTCAGTGATTATCTGACAGACAGGAAGTTTTCAATTATCCAGAAAGAAAACCAATGGGTACTATGTTGTGGAGACAAAATAATCTGGATTGTAGGAGAACGGACTGACAATCGCTTCCGGATAGACGAAAAAACAAAGAAAGTAACAGTATTCAAGATGAGTGAGAAAGCAATAGATAATCCACTAATAATCAACGCTTAAAAGGTTGTACATTTTTGTATAACAAGAATGTACAACCTTGCACCACAAAGGTGTACACTCTTATATGACATAAATGTACACTCTTACAATATCTATTATTCAAGCCTTTTTGTAACCCTTATTACAAGATTGTTTTTGGCTCTTTCTGACGGGTAAAACATTGAGAAAGCAATACAGCAAACGGAGTATCATAAACCCTCGCTTGTTGTGTACATGATTTGACACAGGCACAACACTTAATACATTTTTCAGCATCTGTATGCACTTCATCTCCTTTTACAATAGCGCCAACAGGACAATGACGTACGCATGCACCACAATGCGTACAAAGACTTTCATCATCCAACCACGGAGTACGTGGCAAGGGTACCCCGCTCTTACGTAGTTTTATTACTCTACGTAAAAAACGGAATAAGGGGAAAAAAGGTTGTTGCGGACGAGGAATAGAACGAAGATTAACCGGATACAGAGTCTCCAGGCAAGAGGCTGCCTCAACTTTTATCCTCAACTTCTTACCAAATTCTCTGGCAAGCTCTAAATCATGAGTATCAGGACGGCCTGCTGCAATGGGATATTTAGTACTGCTATAAGAATGCTCTCCAATAAAAGTAGCTCCGGCTATTACTTTAAAACCATTCAGTAAAACAAAAGCATCCAACTCCGTAAGCGCATTTTCGTAAGCACGATTCCCGTAAACTACTACCAAAGCTACCGGAGTATCCGTACCACGAATATTCTCCAGACGCTCCATAGCTAAAGGAGCCACATGTCCACCATATACAGGAACAACAACAATAGCCAATGCCGAGGTAGGAAGTTCCATTTCTTCAACCGGCTTTAAGGTCAAATCCGTCGTTAACACATTTGTTGCCCCCGTTCCATGAACAATTGCCTCTCCCACTTGTTTAGAAGTATGGGTAGGCGAAAAATAAATAAGATGAGCTTCAGTAATTATCATAATGTTATAATTTGAGTAACAAAGATACACTTTATAAATGAAAAAAATGATGATTTATTTATGAAACCAAAATTATTTATTATCTTTGCGCCGTTGAAATACTTTGCCACCTCTCATAGGAGAGAAACAGGTAAATATCCAGTTCAACAGAAACATCCCTGATTCATAATAAATTAAAGCATATGTTCGCATAACCAATGACTGGTGAAGTTGTGTTGTGACGTCCGTATCCCAGCTGAACAAAAAAATATTAATAACTTACTATACTGTATGTATAACATTATCCAATTAAACGACAAAGATTTGTCGGAACTACAAACTATTGCCCGCGAACTGGGTATAAAAAAGACAGACTCACTAAAGAAAGAAGAACTTGTTTACAAAATCCTTGACGAACAAGCTATCGCAGGCGCTACTAAGAAGGTTGCTGCAGATAAATTGAAAGAGGAGCGTAATGAAGACAAGAAGAAACGTTCACGGGTAGCAATGAAGAAAGAAAATAAAGTATTCTCCGCTACTAAAAATGGTGAGATAACCAAAACTGAAACAGCCGTTCCCGTTCCGGCAGCTAAAGCACAACCTAAAGAAGCTGAGCCAGTAAAAGCAGAAGTTGTTCCTGCCACAGAAAAAGCAGTAGCACCCCCAAAAAAGAAAGTAGGTCGTCCTCGCAAAAATGCCGTAGAAAACAAACCCAAAGAAGAGCAAGTAGCTCCAGTTGCAGCAGCCGAAACTGAAAAAACGGTTGAAGTGAAAAAGGCAGAGGTAAAAAAGGTAGAGGTAAAGAAAATAGAGACAAAACCTATTTCAAAACCCATTATTAAACCTAAAGCACCAGCAGTTATCGATGAAGAAAGCAATATCTTATCCGAGAGTGCCGATGACGATTTTATCCCAATTGAAGATCTCCCTTCTGAGAAAGTAGAATTACCAACAGAACTTTTCGGTAAATTCGAATCAACAAAAACAGAGCCTGTAGTTACGCCTGTTCCTGAACAGACACAGAACCAACAGCGTCCCCGCGTTATCCGTCCCCGCGATAACAACAATAATCCTAACAGCAATAATAACGCACCAAGGAACAATAATCCCCGACTGCCGATGCAGAGACCTGTACAACAGCAAAATACGGGAGAAAATGCTCCGGCTCCGGAACGCAAAGTGATTGAGCGTGAAAAACCCTACGAATTCGATGATATTCTCACCGGTACAGGAGTTCTGGAAATTATGCAGGATGGTTACGGTTTCCTTCGCTCTTCAGACTATAACTACCTTTCATCTCCGGACGATATCTATGTATCTCAATCGCAAATCAAATTATTCGGTCTGAAAACCGGTGATGTGGTAGAAGGTATCATTCGCCCTCCCAAAGAAGGAGAGAAATACTTCCCATTGGTAAAAGTATCTAAAATTGATGGTCGTGATGCCGCATTCGTACGTGACCGCGTACCTTTTGACCACCTGACCCCTCTCTTTCCAGATGAGAAATTCAGACTTTGCAAAGGCGGATACTCTGATTCGATGTCTGCACGTGTAGTAGACCTCTTTTCACCGATTGGTAAGGGACAACGTGCCTTGATCGTGGCTCAACCTAAAACAGGTAAAACCCTGTTAATGAAAGATATCGCTAATGCCATCGCAGCCAATCACCCGGAAGTATACATGATAATGCTGTTGATTGACGAACGTCCGGAAGAGGTAACCGATATGGCACGTAGTGTAAATGCAGAAGTTATCGCCTCTACTTTTGACGAACCGGCAGAACGCCACGTGAAGATCGCAGGTATCGTACTCGAAAAAGCAAAAAGACTGGTAGAATGCGGACACGACGTAGTTATCTTCCTGGACTCTATCACACGTTTGGCACGTGCTTACAATACAGTTTCTCCGGCATCGGGTAAAGTATTGTCCGGTGGCGTGGATGCAAATGCATTGCATAAACCCAAACGGTTCTTTGGTGCTGCACGTAATATCGAAAATGGCGGTTCACTAACCATTATCGCGACAGCATTGATCGATACCGGTTCAAAAATGGATGAAGTTATCTTCGAAGAATTCAAAGGTACAGGTAATATGGAATTGCAGCTTGACCGTAACTTATCCAACAAACGTATCTTCCCGGCTGTCAACATTGTGGCTTCAAGTACGCGTCGTGATGATTTGTTGCTTGACAAGACAACACTTGACCGTATGTGGATCCTGCGCAAATACCTTGCAGACATGAATCCAATAGAAGCAATGGACTTTGTAAAAGACCGTCTTGAAAAAACAAAAGACAATGACGAATTCCTGATGAGCATGAATAGCTAAAAATATTTATTCAATTTACAATTAGACGATTTACAATTTACGATTGAAATGTGATAGGCTTTACACAAAAGTTCGTATCATTATACAGGAGTAGTAAATGTTGGCGTAACCATACTCCCGGTCATCCCAATCATGGAGGTCCTGGAGCACGGGATATTATAAACAGAAAATAAATAAGTAAAAAGAGTGGAGATTACATGTTATCTTCACTCTTTTTACTTATTTTTGCAGCAAACAATGCGAACAGAACGTTAAACAGTGAGAATTTATATCTATTACATATTAGGAATGCTGGCCGGTTTTCTATATTCTGTCCCAGTCTATTCTGCGACTACGACTTCAGAACATCTTACCAATTTACAAATTCTCATAGACAACAATTTACCTTATACCCAAAATATAACAGCAGACAGTATCATTTTATGGGAAAAAGAGCTTGAACCACAATTGGAAAAAGACAAGCAATACAGCACTCTTTTCCATTTGAAACAACTCGTATCCGGTGCATATGCAATTCGTGGTGATATTACAATAGCTGTAGATAAAGCCCACATCATGTATGAGAAAGCCAAAGAAATGGACTATGATAAAGGAATAGCCCTTTCTCTTCGTGCTATCGGTGATGCCTACCTGGGTGCAAACATGAGGCAACAAGCCATCGATTTTTATATAGAAGCATTTAATGTTCTAAATACTTTAGAAGGTGCAGATCATCTGAAAATACATATCTCTCCGAATCTGATCCTCACATTGTTAAAGATAAGAGAAACCGACAAAGCACTTGTATACTTAAAACAACTTGAAGTTCTTTTCGATAAATATCCAACGACTTCCACTCTCTTTTATGTTTCGATATGCCGTGCCTACTATTATGTAGTAACCAATCAGCCAGACAAGGCACTTATATATATCACAGAGGCCACAAAAGCCAATTCAGAACATGATTATCCTTATATGCGTTTTGTTTTGGATTATTTGCATGCCAGTTACTATAAACAAAATAAACAATATGATCGGGCTTTGGAAAAATATGGTAACCTTATTAAAGAGATAAATCCGGCCTACTCTCCTAACCAGCATATACAGCTCAATCTTCAGCAAGCCCAACTTCTGTCTAAATTAGGACAAACAGACCAAGCATGTCTCATTTATCAAACGGCAAATGTGCTGCAAGATTCTCTGGACAATCTTAGCTATGTACGTCAGATCAACGAACTGCGAACCATCTATCAAATCGATCAAATGGAAATCCAGAACCAGCAGGAACGTAACCAGACTATCTTATGGGGTATTCTAACAGTATTTTCTTTATCAATCCTTATCACCATACTCATTTTCCATATACGATCAGAGAATAAACGTTTGCGCCATTCAAAAGAAGAACAGGAAAAAGCACAAAAGCGTGCAAGAAACTCCATTAAAACCAAAAGTCTGTTTCTTTCAAATATGAGTCATGAGATCCGTACCCCATTGAATGCGCTTTCAGGTTTCTCTGCAATCCTCACGGATGATTCAATTGACAATGAAACACGGCGACAGTGCAATGACATCATACAACAAAACTCTGAATTATTATTAAACCTGATCAATGATGTAATAGACCTTTCCAGCCTGGATATGAGTAAACTGGTATTTAATTTTAAAAAGTGCGATGCAGTAGTTATATGCCGTAATGTTATTGATACTGTAAGAAAAGTAAAGCAAACACAAGCCGATGTTCATTTTGTCACAACTCTTGAATCGCTACCGCTATTAACAGATGATTCACGCTTGCAACAGTTGCTTATCAATCTGCTTATTAATGCCACGAAGTTCACTACGGAAGGCTCCATCACACTTGAGATACGAAAAGAGTCGGACGACACCGCCGTCTTCTCTGTCACTGACACCGGTTGTGGTATTCCTCCGGAAAATCAAGGCCGGATATTCAACCGTTTTGAGAAACTAAATGAAGGTGCACAGGGTACAGGGTTGGGACTTTCTATCTGCCAGCTTATTGTTGAACAGATCGGAGGAAGAATATGGATTGATCCGGAATATACAGCAGGCGCCCGCTTCGTGTTCACTCATCCTATCAAACCGGATGCGGCAGCAGCCAAAAATGAAAAGTTACAATGAAACAACTGATCTTCATACTCGCCTTATGCTGCCATTTCTTGATAAGTCTGGCAGCTCCATCAGGAGTCCGAACTGATAGTTTGGAAAGATTGTTGTCTGCTATGCCGCATGATTCCCTACGCCTACAAACCATACAAAGTATCACGCGGATGGAGCAGACAACCCCCAAATGCATCTATTATTCAAATATGCTGTTAAAGGAGGCTGTTGCGCAAGACAACCCCAAGTACGCCGGAATAGCACTCTACTTCCAGGTTATTTATTACTATAATCAAAATGAACTGGATAGTGTAATCCAAAAAATAGCAGACCTGGAGCCCTACGCCCGAAAAGCCGGTTTGTGGGATTATTACTTCGATTCACAAAGATGCCAGATAGATCTCTACTCCTATAGAGAACAGATAGAGCTTGCTATCAATAAATCACTTGAGATGTATAAGAAAGCGCAAGAAGCCAACAACATACGTGGTCTGATAGGTGCCAAGCAGTGTCTGGCCAATGCTTATATGGGTACTGGCCGTTGGAAAGAAGGTAAACAGGCTTTGGAAGAAGCTCATAAGCTTCTTCCTCAAATGAACAATGTAATTGTAAGAAATTCCGTACTTTGCCAACTTATCTCACTCAGTAAAGCCAACAAAGAACTTCAGGATCAGAAAAAGTATCTGGATGAACAAAAGAAGATTCTTTCTGATTATATCGCAGAAAATCCAACGATGAAAGAAGCTTTTCAGGATCCGATGATTTTCAATGACATCTACTATACCTATTATTATGTAGAAATGGAGCAGCCTCAGCTGGCTCTCCAACATCTTAAAAAAGGAAACGAGTATCTCACCCCCAATACTTATTTTATGTATCGGGTGCTTTATCATGATGCACACGCCTCATATTACCGCCTTTGCAAAGAATATAATCGTGCTATCAGTCAACTGGATTCTACTGTTATACTGTTAAAAGACGCTTTTAGCAGCGATTACGTCAACCAACTGTCTATCAAAGCTGATATTCTGACCGAGGCCGGACGTAGCCTGGAAGCAATACCAATCTATGAAAAGGTTATACAGATGAAAGATTCGTTGGTTACCGAACTATCTGACAAACAAATGAATCTGATACAAGACAACTACCATGTAGATAAAATGAAACTTGAAGAAGAACAGTTGAAAAGCAAAATTCAACTACTCGTATTCTGTATTATCGCTATTGCCCTGCTCGTATTAATCTTCTTCACAATACGTGCCTATCAGGTGCGAAAAGCCTTAAAGACGGCAGAAAGTGAAACTCGTAAAGCCACCCTGATGATTGAGAAGGCCAATGAGACCAAGAATCATTTTCTCTCTAATATGAGTTACAATATCCGTATCCCTCTCAACGGAGTTGTAGGTTTTTCACAACTCATAGCCTCGGAACCCAATATGGACGAAAGTACACGACAAGAATATTCAGCCATCATCCAAAAAAACTCCGAAGAGTTGATACAATTGGTAAATGATGTACTCGATCTGTCTCGTCTGGAAGCCAATATGATGAAATTTCAGATACAGACTTATGATGTAATAGCTCTTTGTAACGATGCCATTTATATGGCACAGATGCACAATGAGGGAGCTATATCAATTCTGTTCAGCACTAATATTGACGCACAGAACATCACAACAGATACCGGACGAATAACGCAAACCCTGCTCAGCACATTAGTCTATCCGGACAAAAGTAAAGAGAAAAGAGAAATAATCTTTACGGTCAACCGGGATGATACGTCAAAGATCATTCATTTCCAAATTATCAACAGCCCACTGGCTGATCCGAAATACCACTCACAACAAGTAAGTATCCGCCATGAAATAAATGACTTGTTATTAAAGCACTTCGGAGGTAGCTATGCCGTCACCACCGACAAACAGGGCGGACAGGTCATTGATTTTACTCTCCCCCCCGACAGTATATCCGGATAAAAGCGTTATCTTTGCAAATTGTAAACCTAAACGCTCATTTATGTACACTAATAAGCAAATTTGGAGTGTCAGTTACCCGATACTTCTTAGTTTACTGGCACAAAATGTTATTAATGTCACTGACACCGCCTTTCTCGGACGTGTTGGCGAAGTAGCACTCGGAGCTTCGGCTATGGGTGGACTTTTTTATATCTGCGTTTTTACTATTGCTTTCGGTTTTAGCACCGGTTCGCAAATTGTGATTGCCCGCCGCAATGGCGAAGGTCGCTATTCTGACGTAGGACCGGTAATGATACAAGGTGTTATGTTCATGTTACTGATGGCATTGCTATTATTCAGCTTTACAAAAGCTTTTGGGAGCAATATTATGCGGATGCTGGTTTCTTCCGAATCCATATACGATGCCACAATGGAATTTCTGGACTGGCGTATCTACGGATTCTTCTTTTCGTTTATCAACGTAATGTTCCGGGCACTTTATATCGGCATTACGCGTACAAAGGTACTTACCATCAATGCCGTCGTCATGGCACTGACAAACGTAGTGCTGGACTATGCAATGATATTCGGACATTTCGGCTTCCCGGAAATGGGTATCAAAGGCGCTGCCATTGCCTCTGTAGTAGCAGAAGCCAGTTCCATTCTGTTCTTCCTCATTTATACGTATATCACCGTCGACCTGAAAAAGTATGGCCTGAATAAATTACGTTCTTTCGATCCTCAGTTACTGATGCGTATACTTAGTATCTCCTGCTTCACTATGTTGCAGTACTTCTTGTCAATGGCTACCTGGTTCATATTCTTCGTAGCTGTAGAAAGGTTGGGACAACGTGAACTTGCCATTGCCAACATTGTGCGAAGCATATACATCGTAATGCTCATTCCGGTAAACGCACTGGCCACCACCACTAACAGCTTGGTCAGTAACGCCATTGGTGCAGGAGGCATACAATATGTGATGACACTTATCAATAAGATAGCCCGTTTTTCATTCTTTGTTATGCTGGCATTAGTCGCTATCACCACAACATTCCCGCAAGCCATGCTCTCCATCTATACAAATGAGGCTGCCCTGATAGCCGAATCAGTTCCATCTGTCTATGTTATCTGCGTTGCCATGTTGATAGCCTCCGTAGCCAATATCGTATTTAACGGAATATCCGGTACCGGTAACACACAAGCCGCCTTGTTACTTGAAGTTATAACTATCGTCATCTACGGTTCGTATATAATCTTCATCGGAATGTGGCTGAAAGCTCCCATTGCATGGTGCTTTACCATTGAGATTGTGTACTATACATTGTTACTCACCACAAGCTATATTTACTTCAAAAAAGCAAAATGGCAGAATAAAAAGATATAAATACAAGAGATTTTTGTACATTTGCATCCCGGTTTACCACAGAAGATACAGAGGGGACAGTTTTTTAGTGAGTAGCGATAAGTGATTAGTGATTAACAGGCTGCACTATCATGCTGCATGATACTAAATTACTTATCGCTATTCACTACTCCCCTAAAATTTTGTATCCTCTGTGGCAAACTGATCTATAAGTTTAGTAATCAGTAATTAGTATAAAATATGTTCGATAATTTAAGCGAGAGACTGGAGAGGTCGTTTAAGATTTTAAAAGGTGAAGGTAAAATCACTGAGATCAATGTAGCAGAAACACTGAAAGATGTGCGTAAAGCCCTGTTGGATGCCGACGTTAACTACAAGGTAGCGAAAACTTTTACCGATACAGTAAAAGAAAAAGCGTTGGGACAAAACGTACTTACTGCTGTGAAACCAAGCCAGTTGATGGTGAAAATCGTTCACGACGAACTTACTCAGTTGATGGGTGGAGAAACCGTTGAGATTGATACAGATGGTCATCCGGCTGTTATCCTGATGTCCGGTCTGCAAGGTTCGGGTAAGACTACCTTCTCCGGAAAGCTGGCCCGGATGCTCAAAACTAAAAAGAATCGCAAACCGTTGCTCGTAGCCTGTGACGTGTATCGTCCTGCTGCTATCGAACAGCTTCGTGTACTGGCTGAACAGATTGAAGTGCCGATGTACTCTGAACCAGATAGTAAGAATCCGGTAGAAATTGCACAAAATGCAATTAAAGAAGCTAAAGCCAAAGGATACGATCTTGTAATCGTCGATACAGCCGGGCGTTTGGCTGTAGACGAAGAGATGATGAACGAAATTGCTGCTATTAAGAAAGCCATCAACCCGAATGAGATCCTTTTCGTGGTAGACTCCATGACCGGACAAGATGCTGTTAATACTGCAAAAGAATTTAATGATCGCCTCGACTTCAACGGTGTAGTATTGACTAAGCTTGACGGTGACACCCGTGGTGGTGCAGCACTCTCTATCCGTTCGGTTGTCAACAAGCCCATTAAGTTTGTAGGTACAGGTGAAAAGCTGGATGCTATTGATCAGTTCCATCCCGCACGTATGGCAGACCGTATCTTAGGTATGGGTGATATCGTTTCACTGGTAGAACGTGCACAAGAACAGTACGACGAAGAAGAAGCAAAACGTCTGCAAAAGAAAATTGCCAAGAATCAGTTCGACTTCAATGATTTCCTTAGCCAAATAGCTCAGATCAAGAAGATGGGTAACCTCAAAGAGCTTGCATCTATGATCCCTGGTGTAGGAAAGGCCATCAAAGATATTGATATTGACGACAACGCTTTCAAGAGCATTGAAGCCATCATTCATTCTATGACTCCTGCAGAACGTTCCAATCCGGAAATACTGAATGGTTCACGCCGTACCCGCATCGCTAAAGGTAGTGGTACAACTATTCAGGAAGTAAACCGCCTGCTGAAACAATTTGATCAGACCCGTAAAATGATGAAAATGGTAACTGGCAGCAAGATGGGTAAAATGATGCCAAAAATGAAACGCTAATCTCCTAAGGAGTAAACGTTTGACTTTGGTGTTTTTATTTTGTGACCTTGGTTCGTTAATCATAAAGCAGATTGAAACAAAACCAGTATATAAGGAGAGAGCTATGGCTTTCTCCTTTTTTCGTACCATTAATTCACAAAAAAGTTCCAATCAAACCGATTTCAAATAAAAAGTGAGTGAGTTTCACATATAACCGTTATTTTGATGAAATACCCGTTCCTCTTCCCCAAGCTTTTCGCTCCATTAATAATCTATAAATCGGCTATTGACAAAAAATGAATTCCTTTTGGCTGATTCAGTTATTTATTTTACTTTTGCCCATCACCAAAATACTATTGAACATGACCCTTATAGATGGAAAAGCCATTTCCGAGCAAGTAAAGCAAGAGATTGCAGCTGAAGTGGCAGAAATTGTAGCCCACGGTGGCAAACGTCCTCATCTGGCTGCTATCCTTGTTGGCCACGATGGAGGGAGCGAAACGTATGTAGCTGCCAAAGTAAAAGCCTGTGAAGTTTGTGGCTTCAAATCTTCCCTCATCCGTTATGAAAGTGATGTGACAGAGGAGGAACTGTTGGCCAAAGTACGCGAACTCAATGAAGATGCGGACGTAGACGGCTTTATCGTACAATTACCCTTACCCAAACACATCTCCGAACAAAAAGTAATCGAAACCATCGATTATCGGAAGGATGTAGATGGCTTTCATCCCATCAACGTGGGACGTATGTCCATCGGATTGCCTTGCTACGTGTCTGCCACCCCGAACGGAATTCTTGAACTGCTGAAACGCTATAAGATAGAAACTTCAGGGAAGAAGTGCGTAGTACTGGGACGCAGTAACATTGTCGGTAAGCCCATGGCTGCCCTCATGATGCAAAAAGCCTATCCGGGCGATGCAACAGTGACTGTCTGCCACAGTCGATCCCACGATTTGGTAAAAGAATGTCAGGAAGCCGATATCATCATTGCCGCTTTAGGACAACCGAATTTCGTAAAAGAAAATATGGTAAAAGAAGGTGCAGTAATCATCGACGTAGGTACCACACGTGTACCCGATGCTACCAAAAAATCCGGTTTTAAGCTGACAGGCGACGTTAAATTTGACGAAGTAGCACCAAAGTGCTCATACATCACTCCTGTGCCGGGAGGTGTAGGTCCGATGACTATTGTTTCTTTAATGAAGAATACATTGTTGGCAGGTAAAAAAGCCATCTATAAATGAGAAATATCTCTTTGGTAATCCTCTTCTTTCTCTCCTACTCCTGCACATCCATGTCGCAGGAAAGGAGAGATTCTGTTATTAATATTTCGGATTCTATTTCCTGCCCAAAAGATAGCATTATCACCTCACGGCTCACCCTCCTCTTTGCGGGAGACCTTATGCAGCACCAAGCGCAGATTAATGCCGCCCGTACCTCTACAGGATACGATTATTCAGATTGTTTTAAATTCGTTAAGGAAGAAATAAACCGGGCAGATATCGCAATTGCAAACCTTGAAGTAACATTGGGTGGAAAACCCTATCGCGGCTACCCAGCCTTTAGTGCACCGGATGAATATCTTTTCGCCATTCGCGATGCAGGTTTCGATGTTTTGATAACGGCCAATAACCATTGTCTTGATAAAGGTAAAAAAGGATTAGAGAGGACCTTACTAATGCTCGATTCATTACAAATTCCACATGCAGGAACTTATGTCAATACTGAATCACGAGAACAGCAATACCCTTTATTACTGGAAAAGAATGGTTTTCGCATTGCCCTTTTAAATTATACTTATGGTACAAACGGTATCAAAGTAACCTCTCCCAATGTGGTAAACTATATCGATAAAGCAGTAATGGCACAAGATATTGAAGCTGCCAGGGCACAACATCCCGACGCCCTCATTGCCTGCATGCATTGGGGTGATGAATATCAGTCACTTCCCAATAAAGAACAAAAGAATCTCACAGACTGGTTATTACAGCAGGGAGTTACCCACATTATCGGCTCGCATCCACACGTAGTGCAACCCATGGAGCTCCGTACGGACAGTATAACCGGAAATCAGCATGTGGTAGTCTATTCTCTCGGAAATTTCATCTCTAATATGTCTGCCCGGCGTACTGGTGGTGGTTTACTATTTAAGTTAGAACTCGAAAAAGATAGTGTCACTCGTGTAGCCAATTGCGGTTATAGCTTAGTGTGGACATCACGTCCCGTTCTCTCCCGAAAAAAAAATCATATATTATATCCCATTAATTATCCGGCAGACTCACTTTCTGTTACAGAGCGTAACCACCTGAAAATCTTCATAAATGATGCTCAATCACTATTTAGGAAGCATAACAAAGGAATAAAAGAGTACACTTTTTATTAAAAAAATCTCATGGAATATTTGCAGATTAAAAGTTTATATCTATCTTTGCACCGCGTTAGAGAAACGCAAACATGGTGGATGTAGTTCAGTTGGTTAGAGCGTCAGATTGTGGTTCTGAATGTCGCCGGTTCGAGTCCGGTCTTCCACCCAGAGAGAATCCTTGATAATCAGTAGATTATTGAGGATTTCTTCGTTTTAAGCGGTTCGTTTTCAAGTATCACATTAGCTTCATTTCGGCTCAGTTGTAATTCTTGGGGGATTAAGTTTTGTCAAGTCCCCTCATGCATATACCTTTGCTAGCCTAAAAAGGAAGAAGCTCATATCCACTACTCCTCTAAATGATGCC